>Ga0265319_1000007_pt1 | contig 217194 bp, 197 predicted proteins | sample 4824metaG_FD_192443 | JGI IMG/M metagenome (GOLD analysis project Ga0265319, IMG submission 192443) | Rhizosphere microbial communities from Carex aquatilis grown in University of Washington, Seatle, WA, United States - 4-8-24 metaG | ecosystem: Host-associated > Plants > Roots > Rhizosphere >... | reverse complement strand
GTCGTGACGAGCGTGCGTTCTTTTTTGTCGGCGCGTTTGCGGACTTCCTCGAGCAGATCGTCAATCTGGCCTTTGAGCGGCTTGAGCGTGATGGTCGGGTCAATCAGCCCGGTCGGGCGCACGACGAGTTCGGCGACGTGGCCTTGCGACCAGCCGAGTTCGCGCGGCGCGGGCGTGGCGCTGACGTAGATCGTCTGGTTTTGCATGGACTGAAATTCCAGAAAATTCATCGGCCGGTTGTCGAGCGCGCTCGGCAGGCGAAATCCGTGCTCGACCAAAACGGTTTTGCGCGATTTGTCGCCTTCATACATCCCGCCGATCTGCGGAACGGTCGCGTGCGATTCGTCAATGACGAGCAGGTAATCGTCCGGCAAAAAATCGAAGAGCGTGTTCGGTTGCGAGCCGCGCGGACGGCCGGAAATGTGGCGCGAATAATTTTCGATGCCGGAGCAAACGCCCATTTCTTCCATCATCTCCAAATCAAATTCCGTGCGCTGCTTGATGCGCTGCGCTTCGAGCAATTTTCCGCTGCGTTCAAAAAAATTGATGCGGTCGCCGAGCTCTTCACGGATCGTCAAAATCGCGTTGCGCATTTTATTTTCCGTCGTGACGAATTGTTTCGCGGGAAAAACGACGACGCCGTCGAGCAATTCAATTTTATTTCCGGTCAACGGCTCGAAGCGCGTGATGCGTTCGATCTCGTCGCCGAAAAATTCCACGCGCAAGCCGTCCTCGCGCCCGGCGGGACGGACTTCGACGGTGTCGCCGCGCACGCGAAAATTTCCGCGCTCGAACGTGATGTCGTTGCGTTCGTATTGCAGCGAGATCAGGCGCGATAAAAATTGTTCGCGCGAAATCGTGCTGCCGACGCGCATCGGAATGATCATTTCCTCGTAATCTTCCTTGCTGCCGATGCCGTAAATGCACGAGACGCTCGCGACGACAATCACGTCGCGCCGCGAGAACAGCGAACTCATGGTCGAGAGCCGCAGGCGCTCGATCTCCTCGTTGCGGCTGGAATCCTTTTCGATGAACGTATCGGTGCGCGGAATGTAGGCTTCGGGCTGGTAATAATCGAAGTAGCTGACGAAATATTCGACGGCGTTGTGCGGAAAAAAACTTTTGAACTCGGCGTAAAGCTGCGCGGCCAAAGTTTTGTTGTGCGAAATGACGAGTGTCGGGCGATTGACATTTTTGATGACGTTCGCGACGGTAAAAGTTTTTCCCGAACCGGTGACGCCGAGCAGTGTCTGATGCTTCGCGCCGGAAATAATTCCGGCGGTCAATTTCTCAATTGCCTGCGGCTGGTCGCCGGCAGGTTCGTAATCGGAGACGAGTTCGAACATGAACAGCGAAGGTAGGAGCGCAAGGCGAAAGTGTCAATTGGCGGCGACACGGCTGAATTCTTGTTGCCGTGTCCGGGTGTGGCGATACCATTCGCAACGATACCACGACCAACAATAGCACGTCCGCTTGTTTTCAACAAAACCTAAACCAAGAATCTGCATGAAAATTAAAACCCGGATTTATTTGCCGTTGATTGCGCTGGCGTTTGCCATATATCTGCGCGCCGATGAAATGAAGCCCGATGATTCCGTGCTGAAGCCCGTCGGCGACGGATGGCTGCCACTTTTCAACGGCACGAACTTCGACGGCTGGGCGGCCGAGCCGGAATATTGGAAAATGGACGCGGACGGCGTTATGCACGGCCACACGCCCGGCACGCCGCAACATCATTACGATTACACCACGAACAATTTTGCCGACTTTGAATTGCACGCCGACGTGAGGCTCATCGGATATAATTCCGGCGTCTGCATCCGCATCGCGCCGGCCAACTTTGACAGCGTGCCCGGTTATCAAGTGGACATGGGCGATGGTTATTGGGGTTGCCTGTGGGAGGAACACGGTCGCGGCAAGGTCGTGAATTATCCGAAGGAAGAAGCGGACAAGCTGGTCAGGAAAGACGACTGGAATCATTATTACGTTCGCGCACAAGGCCATCACATCCAGGCGTGGCTCAATGGTGTGAAGACGATTGACGTCGTGGATGAAAAAGGACTGCTTACCGGGCCGATCGGTTTTCAACTCTGTCATGGCGTAGGCAAAATGACCGACGCCTCATTCAAGAACGTCGTTTATCGTGCACTCAAAGCTGGTAGCGATGGCAAATGACTATGCTGCGCCCATCTATGAAGGCTTTTTTGGCAACGGCAATTTTATTTGCGTCCATGATTTTATCCCGCGCGGAAATGCAAAGCCCGATTCCACTCTGGCCGGACGGCGCGCCCGGCGCGCTCGGCCATTCCACCAACGACACTCCCACGCTCACACCGTATTTATGCGAATCAAATGCGACGGGCACGGCGATGGTGATCTGTCCCGGCGGTGCTTACTGGATGCTCGCCTCGCACGAGGGAAATGATTACGCGCTTTGGCTGAACCAGCATGGCGTCACCTGCTTTGTTTTGAAATATCGCCTTGGTTCCCACGGCTATCATTATCCGGCGGAATTTCAGGACGTGTCGCGCGCGATGCGCTGGGTGCGCACGCACGCGAAGGATTATAAAATCGAACCGGCACGCATCGGCATCATGGGCTCTTCGGCAGGCGGGCATCTGGCGTCGACGTTGCTGACGCATTTTGATTTTGGGAATACGAATGCGGACGACCCGATTGAGCGGCAAAGTTCGCGCCCGGACATCGGCATCCTTTGTTACCCGGTCATCACGATGGGCGAGTTCGCGCATCAAGGCTCGAAAGATAATTTGCTCGGCAAAAATCCGTCACAAAAACTGGTGAAACTGCTCTCGAATGAACTGCAAGTGACGACCAACACGCCGCCGTGTTTCATCTGGACGACCTTCGAGGACAAAACCGTGCCGATGGAAAATACGATGATGTTCGCCGAGGCGTTGCGGAAAAACCATGTGTCGTTTGATCTGCACGTCTATCAAAAGGGCGGACACGGCATGGGTTTGGCCGACAAACCGCCGTTCGCGCATCCGCATCCGTGGGCGGCGGATTGTCTGTTCTGGCTGAAGACGCAGGGCTTCGTAAAGGATTAGATGGCGTCTTTCACCATCCGGTTTCTGTCCGGCGCTTTTTAAGCACAATTGAAATCGGCTCGCCACACCGGAATTTTACTGCGAAACTGTGCGCCAATGAGAATCCTCGCCCTCGATCACGGAAGCAAGCGCATCGGCGTCGCGGTGAGCGACGAAACCAAAACGATTGCGCAGCCATTGGAATACATTCCCGCCGAGCCGTTCGCGGATTTTCTGGCGCGGCTCAAAAAAATTCTCGCCGAAAAGGAAGTGGATTTCGTCCTGCTCGGCCTACCGCGCAACATGGACGGCAGTTACGGCCCGGCGGCACAAAAAGTGGAAACGTTCGCGGGAGTTTTGAAAACCGCCATCACCGTTCCGATAAAATTGTGGGACGAGCGGCTGACGAGTTCGCAGGCGAACAAAATTTTGATCCAAGGCAGAGTCCGCCGCGATAAGCGCAAAGAAAAAGTGGACAAAATGGCCGCGGCGATTTTATTGCAAAGTTATCTGGATGGAATGTGATGAATCGAATCGTTGGTCGTTGAATCGTTACATTGTTGCATCGGACGATTCACTATTCGCGATTCAACGAATCTCGAAATGAAATTCAAACTCGTCATCGCCTACGACGGTTCCCGCTACGAGGGCTGGCAGGCGCAGAAAATCGGCACCGGCGTTCAGCAAATCGTCGAAGCGGCGCTCGCAAAATTATTTCCGGGCGCGCCGCGACTTCACAGTTCGAGCCGCACGGACACCGGCGTCCACGCGCTCGGAATGGTCGCTCATTTTGAAATTCCGCAGACTGAATTCAAAATGCCGGTCCGCAGACTGGCACTGGCGCTTAATTCGTGGTTGCCAGAAGACGTGCGCGTGTTGTCGGCTTCGCGCGCGCCGGAAAAATTCCACGCGCGATTTGACGCGACGGGCAAGCAGTATCGTTACTTCGTCTGGAACCACACGGCAATGAATCCGCTGCTACAAAATCGCGCCTGGCATTTTCCGGTGAAACTGGACTTGGCAAAAATGCGCGCGGCGGCAAAATTATTTTTGGGCAAGCGCGATTTCAAATCGTTCGCCGGGACGCGTAGTTACGAAATGAAATCCAATGTGCGAACGTTGACGCGCTGCGACGTAAAAAAATCCGGCGCGCAACTGACGTTCGTCATCGAAGGCGACGGTTTTCTCTACAAGATGTGCCGCGGAATCGTGGGAACGCTGGTTCAAGTCGGCCAGGGAAAAATCGCCGCAACGGAAATCAAACATATTCTGGCCAGCCGCGATCGGCGCGTCGCCGGCATGACCGCACCGGCGCACGGGCTGGTTTTGTGGAAAGTCTTCTATTCACCGCAGAGACGCAGAGACGCGGAGGAAAAATCGAAAGAAAAAAAATCTCTGCACCTCCGCGCCTCTGCGGTTTAATTTTTATGCAAATTGTTTTAGTCGAACCGGAAATCCCACCGAACACGGGCAACGTGGCGCGGCTGTGCGCGGCCACGAAGTCCGTTTTGCATTTGATCGAGCCGTTCGGTTTCAAGCTCGACGATTCACAATTGAAACGCGCCGGGATGGATTACTGGCAGGACGTCGAGTGGCATCGCTGGAAAAATTGGAGCGCGTTTGAAGAAAAACTTCCGCCAAAGGCGCGGTTATGGTTTGTCGAATCAAACGGGCCAAAAATTTACAGCGAAGTGAAATTTTCGCCGGACGATTATCTGGTCTTCGGACGCGAAACGGCGGGCTTGCCGAAACAGCTTTTGGAAAGGCATCGCGAAAACTGGCTGCGGATTCCGATGTTCAATGCGAAATCGCGTTCGCTGAATCTATCGAATTGCGTCGCGCTGGTTTTGTTCGAGGCGTTGCGGCAGCAAGGTTTTCGGGGAGAAATTTGAATTTGAAGCAGGAAGATTTTGCGGTCATTTTCCTCCCAACGTTTTCTGCAACTCCTTCAAGGCTTCGTGCATTTCCGCGGCTGATGCGTAACGTTGCTTCGGGTCGGGCTGGCAGGCCTTGAGAATAACGGCGTTAAATGGAAAAAAATCCGCCGGATTTTTGTCATCGACAAGGGTGGTCGCAATTTCGGGAAAGAACGCCGCGCTGCGACCGGTGCCAAGGACGTAAAGCACCATGCCCAAAGCATAGATGTCCGCTTGCGGCGTGCCCGGTCTCTCGGGCGGCGGCGGCATGTAACCGACCGTGCCCACGTATGTCCTTTCCTGATCGGGCGGACGGATTTCGGTGATGAGCCCCAAGTCCGCGAGCTTGGGCTGGCCGTTCACAAAAATGATATTTTGCGGCTTGATGTCGCGGTGCGTCAGTCCGCGCCGATGGAGAAAATCCAGCGCGTCGCTCAACGCAAGCCCGATGCGCACACATTCCCGGATCGGCAGCCTGCGCCCGTGCAATCGTGCGCGCTCGCCGACCAGGTCGCGCGGCTTGTAAGTGGACGGCTCGCGCTCCCAGCCGGGTTCAAGCGGATCGCCGAGTTCCATCACATAATAAAAAAAGTCCGGATTTTTTTTGCTGACAAAATCAACGCGCAGAAGGCCGGGATGTTTGTCCGAAACAGGTTTGTATTTGCTGATGCCGTTGAACTCGCGGTCGTAAGGATCGGGATTGTTGTCAAAATTTTTCAGATAGACGATTTTTAGAGCCTGCCATTGGCCGACGGCGTTCCTCACCAGCCAGACTTTTCCGTAGGCGCCCTGACCGAACGGCGGATGAAACAATTCGTAATCGGGGATGTCCGGCAAAGGTTCGTTTTCAAGCGGCCTGGATGTCGTTGCAAATGAACGGCGAAATTTTGTTGCCAGCGCCCAGACGAAGGCACACGGCAATTGTCCGCCGACGATCACGAGCCACGGGAACCAATAGTTTGTGAAATAACTCAACGAAACCGACGCGAGCGTCACGCCTGCAACGATTACCGCGACAGATATGCAAGATGCCAGCAGTCGCAAACGGCACAATCCCCCGCCAAGCAATGTTCCGGTGAAGACAAATATGAACACTTCCGCCCACCATGCCGGTCGCCGCAACCAGTCGCCGTTCATCAGATTTAAAAAAGAGGTCAGCATGATTTCCACGCCGCCGGTTGATTCGCCGGTCCAGCGCGTGTATGGCGTCCGGAATTTATCGTCTTCACCGTCGGGCATGGAAGTTTTTGGTTGTTTGCCGATGAATACGATTTGATTGCGGAAAAAATTTGTCGGTTGCGAGAACGCGAACTGATAACTCAATTTTTTCCACGCGCCATTTTGACCGTAGTAACGCAACCATCGCTCGCGTGGTTCCTCGTCCAAGTACGCGCCAGACAATCGCGCCGCCGTCCAAGACAAACTCGGATACGGGCCGGGCGATGGGAACGGCCAGTGCCGTCGCACAACCAAGTCAAGGTCGGGATCAAGCCATGCGACACCCCAATTTGTTCCAGCCGCGTCGAGAAATAATTTTGACGGAAGCGTTGGTTGCACGCCGGTCAGGGTTGGATGCGTCACTTGCGCCTGTTCGGCCATCAACACAACCCCACTTTGCCTCCGCATCGCATCCGCCAGAGCTTTATCTTTCGCCGTATCCCGAGGTTCTTGAAAAAAAGAATCGAACACCACGAGCGCACAGCCGTCATCGGCAAGTTTATTCAACAATCGAGCGTGCAATGCGCGATCCCATGGTTGTCCGCGCGTCTGGTGAAATTGATCGAACGCTCCGTTGTCCATCAAAACAAGCGTGACATTGTTCGTGACGGCTCGCGCGCCGAAGCGGAAGAGATTGTCATAGCTGGCGTTCACCCAGCCCTCGCCCAGCGGCGCTTTCCATAAGATCAGACCGCAAAGCACCGTCAGCACCGCACCCGATGCGGATTTTAAAAAATCATGTTGCCTGATGGCTTTCACGACTCACCCAATTCTGAACGCCGGAGTATAGGAAAAGCCGGGGAAGAAAGCAGCGCTTTTTCTGTTTCTTTCCCCTTTACAACCAACTTTGTAGTGCCACATTCAGAATGGTCGTGCTTCCTGGGGAATTATTCCGGCGTCTCTGGGATTTGGAAAATAACAAACAACATCAATCAAAAATATGGGCAAAAAAATTAAATCTCAAATCGTGGCCATGACGGGAATGGCAATATTGATCGGTCTTATGTGTTGGGTTGCACGCGCTGACATGGAAATTATAATTCCCAAACTTGGTTCGGGCGGGTCAACCAACACGCCGTGTTCGGGAACGTTCACGGCCTATGCCAGAATGACAAACAGCGCAGGCAGTGTATGGATACGACCACCCACAAACACCACCACCGGCACGCTCACCGATGTTTCTGGATTTCCTCCACCCTACTGGTCTGTCGCGGTGGTCACGCGCCAGAGTGATTTTGCAGGGTGGTGCCAAACCAACAGCGTCACCTTCCCGGCGACCAATGGCACCTCGTATGAACTTGGTGTGTTTGTCAAAAGCGCCACACCGCCGCCGACCAATGGCCAGCCGTTGAAGCTGCAAATCGTATGGCAATGATTCATGCGCTGGATGAAAATTTTTTGAGCGCTAAAAATTGAACTGAAAACGCACTGCAAGCGTTCGCTGGCGCGGCATCTCGTTATAAAGATTCAATGGTTCAAGCCGGTAATCCTGACCGGTGATGTTGAGCAATCCGACGGACAGTTCGGCTTTCCGGTGTGCGAATCGGTAACCGGCAAAAAAATTGAACTGCCAGAACTCATCGCCCGGTTCGGCTGGCGAAAATTCCGCGTTGCTCTGCATATACCAGTTTCCTTCGATGGTTGAAAACAGGCCGGACGGATGATTCCAATTTGCGTGCAGATTGAGTTGGTGCAAAACACTGTCCAGACTTTTGCGCTGTTGAAAAGGTGTACCAATTAGTGAAGGTGGCAGATTGGCCGGGACATCCGGGTAGCTTACATCCAGATTCGCCTGACTCAACTGATAGCGTGCCCCTGCCGACCATTGTTTTCCAAACAATTGGTCGATTGTAAAAGTCAGCGAGCGTTCGCGATAATATAAAGACTCATTTAGCCCTGATGCAAAAGGGAAGCCATTATTATTAATTCCATCATCAACAAAGCTGCCGGCGAGTTGTTGTCCTTTGGAATATAGAATTTCCCCGGAAAGCCCGAGATAAGTTCCGGTTTGAAATCTTTGTTCGATGGAAAAATCACAAGTGTCAAATTGAGCGCCGCTGGTGTCCCCGACGGCCGATTCGGGAATGATGCTGCGGAAAGCCTGATTGAATCCGGCGACTTCTGTCGGTTCCAAACGAACACTCTGATCAAAAGTTGCGCCCGACAGCGAACGCGTATACGCCGCGCGGAATGTGGTGTTTGGTGCCGGCGTCCAGATCAATCCCGCTTTCGGTGAAATTTGGTCAATGGATTTTTCCTGGCTTGAAAAGGGCGTCGTCGCCACGTTCGCGGGCAAGTGCAGATAGTCGTAGCTTAACCCGCCAATCAACATCAGGGAGTCCGCAATTTGCCACTCATGGTAGCCGTATAAATTCAAGCGATGAAAATCCGTCGTGAAATCTTGAACTGTGGCGACAGTTGGATCCTCAAAGAGCAACGCGACAGTAAAAGGCGATGGGTTTTGCTCCACGTTTTGATAATGAAAATCTCCCCATTGATAGCGTGCGCCGAGGACTGTGGTGTGTTCTGGCTGTTCCCAAATCTGTTGAAGTTCAGTCGAGTAAATTTCAGGAGAAACGTTGAACGTCTGGTTGACCCCGAATACTGTCACTGAAGATATAGGCCCGGAAAGTTCATCTGCGAGCAACTGGCCGGAATTCGAATCATCAATTGTTTCATCACCGGTCAATCGAGCGGCCAAAAACAATGTATGCACTCCCGGACCCCATTCATGATGGTAACCCAGGAATAAATTGGGATCCTGTTCCTCGTGGATGCGAAGGGTTGGTTGCGCCATGCTCGGGTCGTAATATTCAAGCGTATCGCCTCTTTCGATTTTTTCCTGTTCGGCAGACAAAAAAATGCTGTCTTGTGGCGTGAGTTGCTGCTTGATGGTGAGGGACAAGTCCCGCTCATCGAAATCATCATTCGGACGCTGGCCGGGATCGTAATTATATTTCGCCTCCAAATCATAACTGAAGCCGCCAAACGTGCCGTACTGCGCGCCCGACTGCATCCACGCCCCGCGGCTCAAATATTCAGTGTCCGAAACGACCCCAAACCGGTTCTGTTCAAACAATCTGGAATATTCCTGCTGTGAAATCACTGGCGAAAGCGTGCCCGCGTTGGCCGGAGCCAGTAAATTCGCAATGAAAAACTCGGCGTTGGCCGGGGTCTCGTAACGCAAGTTGCTCCATTCCGGATCACGAAGCTGATCGTAGCTGTTCGCCAGAAAAAGATGCGCGGAGTAATTCGCGTAATCATAACTCACCGCGCGGGCGGCTTCGCGGATGCTCACATCGAACATTCCCGCGTCCTGATACAGGCCGGCCAGATTGGCGCTGCGAACGGCCTGATCTTGATCCAGCAAAAGTTGCGAGCGGTAAACGCTTCGGTTGCCGTTCAATTTCTCCGACTTTTCCAAATCGCGTATAGCGTCGTTGATGCCATTGTTTTCCTGATTCAGCAATGCCGAGTAAAGCCAGGGCGTCGGATCGTTTGGGTCAAGGTGCTTGGCCAATTGAAGCTCCTTTTCCGCACGCGGAAAATCGCCGGCACCCGCATAAGCTTTGCCCAAATAACTTCTCAGCTCCGCGCGCTGCGGTTCAAGCGCGGCGGCGATCAACAAGTCTTCGCGTCCACCAACCTTGTCGCCAAGACGGATGCGACAAAGGCCGCGACCCAGCCATGCGTTGCCGAGCGCGGAATCTGCGGCCAACGCGCGGTCGAACCAGACGATGGCCTCGCGCGTGCGATTTTGAGTGGCGATCATAAATCCCTTCAACGCGAGTGCCTGCGCGTTGCGCGGTGCGAGCGCGAGGCTTTTATCCAGCGACTTGAGCGCTGGCTTGATTTGCCCAAAGTCGAATTCGAGTTCCGCCACGCGTTCCCAGGCAAACCCAGATTTTGGCGAAAGGGCGGCCGCTTGTTTCGCCAGATTCAATGCGGTCTTCAACGAAATGTCAGGAATTGCCCGCGACTGTTCGTAATAAGAATCTGCGAGAAACTCCGTGGCAAGCTCCGGTTTCGGATTCGGAAAAACCGGCTGATGTTTGACTGCGGCTATAAGTTGACGCAATGCAAGTGCAAGGCGTTGAGGCCGTCCTGAATTGCCGCCATTTGATAAAGAAGCAAGCACAGCTTCGGTCTGTTCGACTTGCCCGACGGAAAGCAGCAATGCCGCGTAATAAATCCGTTCATTGTCGGAATCAGGCCGTCGCGTGGCGGGATATTTCTCCAATGCGGCCAACAAGTCGCCTGCTTCATATGCGTTGATGGATTGATCCAGATTTTTTTGTTCTTCGGATGAGAATTGCAAATCGTTCAGGTCAAGCACCGCGGGATAGTAGAAACACCATTGCAAAATATTGTTGGCGATAAAACCCGCAGTGCGAACCGGTCCCTTGCCCAATGCAGCGACAGCCTGCTGGCCGTTGGTGAGCAGAAGTGTGGACTGCTCATTGCCAAACCGGACTTTGCCGTCAATCAAGGAAAGGGTCGTTCTGTCTATGTCGTCCACGGCCAAAACAAATTCGGTTCCCTCCACGCCCGCGACAGCCCCGCGTGTGATGATTTGAATCCGTCCCGGCTTGTCGCGATGGAAAAAAGAAATGATTCCGCGAACCAAATGTAATCCACATCCGGCATCGGATGAGTTTGGCGGTAAAATTTCGAGTTCCGTCGAAGCGCCGAACGGCACGACGCTTTGGTCGGACCAGCGGAGTGCAACGCGGCTGTTTACGCTCGTTCGCAACCGGTCGGAAGAGTGCAGGATTTGATTGGTCTGAACGGGAACCCAAATCGTGGCACCCGGCGGTAAAGTTTCCACCACTCCTTCGAATCCCACAATCTGGATTTCGTTTGTAAGCTGACCGCCCATCACGGATTGCGCAAAAAAAACTGCGGCAACCGCGAAATAAACAAACATCGCGGTTCTAAAAATTTCCCGAAGCGTTTGGAGAAACGGATTCAAGCATTTCCTGATTACTAGGTGAGAATAGAAGAAGCTTCCGTAATATTTCAATTCATTTCTTAATTGCCAATGACTGTGCATGGCGACATTACTTGTCTCATGGATGAGTTGATTCCAACGCGAACGACTTTGTTGAATCGCGTAAAAGATTTGCAAGACCAGTCAAGCTGGCAGCAATTCTATGATACTTACTGGAAACTCATCCATGGCGTCGCTGTCAAAAGCGGTTTGACCGAGTCCGAAGCGCAGGATGTGGTGCAGGAAACGATGGTTTCCGCCGCCAAGTATTTGCCCGACTTTAAATATGACCGCAAAATCGGTTCATTCAAAGTATGGCTTCTGAATATGACGCGTTGGCGCATAGCCGACCAACTTCGAAAACGCGGACCTCTGGCACCACAACCTTCTCCACCTGATGAACCGGTCACTGAAACAGTCGCGTTCAACAAAGTTCCCGATAAGAAAAACCCAAATTTGGATGATAAAGCTCCGGAGTTGGATGCACTGTGGGAGACCGAATGGGAAAGCAACCTGCTTGAGGCCGCCGTCACAAAAGTGAAACGCCGTCTTGACCCGCAAAAATATCAAATCTTCGATTTTTATGTGAACAAAGAGTGGGACGCCGATAAAGTTGCCAAAACCTTCGGTATTCCTGTCGAGCAGGTTTATCTGGCCAAGCATCGGGTAACTGAAATGATCAAGGAAGAAGTTGAGCGATTGAAAAGAGAAGCAATTTAAGCTTTCAGAGTCCTCTTTTCAGCCTACCGGTGACTTTGGCACACCGACTTTTAACTTACGGCTGTTCTCCCGTTAATCTGGATTCTGAAGTAAAATCGTTCAAAAGCCCTTATTTTTCGCGTCAAAACGGACTGCGGACAGTCCGCAAAAAAATATTTTAAGATTTTTTGAAAGATTTCGAATCTACGACCGTATTAGTTAGTAGAGAATAGTATTTTTTTAATTGGGGTGGCTGCTTCAAAACGAAGCCGTTTGGTGGAGATATTTTTAATTGATGTCAAATTTTGCCAGCTCCGACCCTGGGGTGGGGAATAAGTGGATAAGGGACAAGGGCGGGGCTGGCATTTTTAAAATCACCAGTTCCTGCAGAATAATCCTATAAAAGGGCGCTCGCCAATGATTTAGCGATTGAACGGCCTGTGATTCCGCGCTTAAAATCGGGTGTGGGCGCTTGGCGCAGTGGCTAGCGCGTCTCGTTTACACCGAGTAGGTCGGGGGTTCGAATCCCTCAGCGCCCACCATTTTTGCATTGAGTTTTGGCAAAGCGAAACAGATTCACTTCGTTTGCTCGCTGCGCTTTTGCAACTGCCTTTCAAGAGACGTGTCCTCCGGTGCTTCAAGCCACGCGGTGTACCAGATGTTGCCAAGCATCTGGCCGGCTTTGACAAGCTGGCTTTCAAGAAACGGTCGCGCCTGCAAACCTTTTTCGCCATCACCGGTAAGTTGACCGTCCTTTTCCATCTGATAAAGCGGTTCGACGAATTTATTTTGCTCCACGAGATAAGCCACAACCGATTTGAACATCCCGTCCGGCTCGTCCGCGTTGGCGATGCGCGTGGCGGACTGGATTTTTCCGACCAGCGCATCAACTTTTATTCCGCCGGTCTTTTTGAAATAACCGCCGTCAATCCACGCGTGAAAAGTTTGTCGTGTCGTGTAACCCTTCGGATTGTCGCTTGCATCCCAGCCGTTGAAATACTTCGTCGTGTGCAATGGCTGCGAACCGTCGCCGACAAAATGTCCCATCACGCCCATCACATAAATACAATCCGCCCGTGCGTTGGCGATTTCCGTCGGAGTGCCTCCATACTGCCGGAGCGCCTTCAACGTACCGAAATCCGATTTCAATTTTTCGTAATACTCCGTGATCACCCACGGCAGAAATCCGTCCAGCTCGCGCGTATGGTCGGCGTCCTTCGTCGGGTCGATCGCCGGAAATCTTTCCGGATGCGCCGCGCGCGCCAGCGCAATGTCCGCGACAAAATCATACCGCATGACCGGCAGCGTCTCCGGCGTCAGCCCGAAAAGTTTCAAGTCCTCCAGATCAATATAATGATCCGGCACGTTGAGATGTTTCAGCGGCAAGTCGCTCACGTTCCGCCAGCGATCCGGCTCGCCCGCAAGAAAGGCGATGCGCTCCTTCAGCGCCGGCGTCAGCTCAAATCCGCCGAAACCTTCCGGCAGCGACGCCAGCGCCAGTTCGTTGACGGCGTGATGACCTTCGTAATCCCACGTGCCAAGATTAAAGGCGAATGCGCCGAGCGCGGCCATCAACACGAGCAATTTTCTCTTCATAATTTCCCCTCTCGAATTCCGAGTCTAGCGAACCCCTCCGCCATTGCAAAAAAATCCGCATCCGTAAATCAGTGTTGAATTCATCGCGCTAAAAAACTATCGTCCGGCCATGCGCAGGTTTTTGACGGTTTTGCTTTTGCTCGCCCTGTTTCCGGCGTTCGCGTCCGACGCCGTCAAAGGACGCCTCGTCAAGACGCTCCCGCTGTTCCTTGATTTGAAAGGCCACGACGCGATTTCGCCCAGCCTTTACGACCGCGACGCGTACCAGGTTTATCTCCGCCAGCATCCCGAACAGCGTTCCGCCATCCGCTTCGACGTGTTGTGGCAGGTCGAAAATCCGCCGGACGTGAAATTCAAAGTGCGCCTCGAACTGCGCGGCATCGGCACGAACAGCCTGCCACATCAGACCACTCTGGAACAGGAAGCCAAGCCGGCACTCTTCCGCCGCTGGACTTCATTGGAACTCGGAGGCGAAGACTACAAAAATTTCGGCGAGGTCGTCGCATGGCGCGCCACCGTCTGGGCTGGCGACCAGATGATCGGCGAACAAAAATCTTTTTTGTGGTGAGTCCCGAAATTTACGCCGCCTGCTTTTTCTCCTGCGTGCGCAACGCCTGCTCGTAGCACCGTAACGCTTCGTCGTAACGCGCCAGCCGGTTGAACAGCCCGCCCTTTTGCAGATACGCGATGGTTGCGGAATCGTTCGCCTCAATCGCGCGGTCATAACACACGATCGCCTCGTCCGTCCGCCCCAATTTTTCCAGCGCGCCGCCTTTTTTGACAAGCGCGTCAATGTGCTTCGAGTCGAGTCCAAGCGCTACCTCGAAACATTCCAGCGCCTTTTCCGGATTGTGCGCGTCAAGTTGCGACTGGCCTTCTACAAGCAGGTTGGCGATGCACTCTTCGCGATCGCTTGAAGTTGAATTTCCGTTTTTGTGTTCGGAAACCGCCGACGCGGTCGTCGTGGTGGACGGAATTTTTTCAGCCAGCACACCGCGCGAAGTTTGTTCCAATTCCAAAATCCGTTTCTGCAGACTGTCAACCGAACTGAACAATCGCGCGTTCGATTGCTCCACCGCCGCGCCCGACACAAGCGACGCCGCGGAGCCGCCCGACAAAAATTCCGATTGTCGCACCGCCGCCAATTCCACCAGCCGCGACACGGCGCGCCATTGCAGCCAGGCCATGAACAACACAGCGGCCAGCACGGTCAATCCGAACGCGCCTCCCAGCATGAGCGTGAAATCCTGATTTCTTTGCGCCAATTCGACTTCATTCGCGCGCTGTGTGGCGATGGTCTGTTCGAGCGCTTGCATCCGCGCGACCATTCCGTCGGCGTTTTGTTTGGCTTCCCGCCGGCTGTCTTCGAGCGCAAGTTGCGTGTTGTGAAGCTGCTCCTGTATTTGAAGATAACCGTTCACCAGATTTTGCGTCATGGCGTCGGCAGCCGACGGCGCGGGCGCCGGAGAAACTGAATTTGTTTCCGCTGCAAAAACTCGCCCGTTCAAAATGAAGCACGCGCAGGCCGTGAACAATACCGGATGCAACTTGAAATTCATAACAACGCGCGAAGCGTGGAGAGACGGCGAATTGAAGTCAAGCGCGCGACCAGCCGACTTGTTCCCAACCGGCTCACTGGTTTTTCACATCGAACTCAAGCCGCGTGCGCGAACCGGTCTGGACGTTGCGGATTTCCATTTCCTGAAGCTCCCACTGCCCGTTCACTTTTTTGAACGACTTCGGGTCGAATTCCTTCAATAATTTCCCGTTCGCGTCGTAAGCCTCGGCGTGGACGATGCCGAGCGTCTCGCTGTCAATCCACGAAACCACGCGCGAATAACCGTTCGCGGACGGATTCGGATTCGTGCTTTCCAAAACCGTGCAACCGCGACTGCGCCGGACTTCTTTTTTTAAAACTTTCTGCTCCGGCCAGTGGAAAAATTCCAGACCCAAATCGGCCAAACTAAAATCTGAGCCAGCGAGTGCTTTGGTCGCAGCTTCCTGCGGCGTAATTTCCCCCATCGCCAGCAGTGACTGTTCAGGCCAAAAAGTTCGACCATAAAAATACTGGCTTGGTTGATTCAATCGGTGCGAAACAACAAGCCTTTCAACGCCGTGTTTATCGGCAGTTGTGGCCAGATAGCTACTCTCCCAATTGGTTGTTTTTACAGACAAAAAAAAGGAGACATAAACCTCATCTTGCTCGCCCTTTGCGTTGCGAATTTTCAGAGCGCCGGTATTGGTAGAATTTTCCGTCGGCTGCTGCTCCAAAATTTGCTGCGCCAGTTGCCGTCCTTGAATTTCCGCGTCGGACAAAGTGTTCGTCGTTTGAGCCGTGGAACAGGAAGTGACGAGCAAGCTCATCGCCGCGACTGCGGGAAGCATTTTCATTTCGGCGTGAGCGCGAATTGCAGGACTTCGGAAATCTGCCGGACGAAATGGACTTTGAGCTTGGCACGCACTTCCGCCGGCGCGTCGAGCCAGTCGGATTTGTTGCCTTCCGGCAAAATGACTTCCTTCAAACCCAACCGCATCGCCGCCAGAATTTTTTCCTTCACGCCGCCGACGCGCAGCACGCGCCCGCGCAGACTGATCTCGCCCGTCATCGCCACTTCCGAACGCACGCGCCGCTTCGTCAGCAGCGACGCCAGCGCCGCGACGATGGCCACGCCCGCGCTCGGTCCGTCCTTCGGCGTCGCGCCTGCGGGCACGTGGATGTGAAGATCATGTTTGTTGTAGTCGGTCAAATCCACGTCGAGTTTCTTCGCCTGACTGCGCAGATAACTCACCGCCGTCTGCGCGCTTTCCTTCATCACTTCGCCGAGCGAACCGGTCAGGGTCAGATTACCGCGCCCGCGCATCCGCGTGGCCTCGATGAACAAAATGTCGCCGCCGACCGGCGTCCACGCGAGACCGGTGGCGATGCCGAATTCGGTGATCTTCTCGGCGCTTTCGGAAACGAACGGAGCGTGGCCGAGATAACTTTCCAATTCGTGCGCGTCCAGTTTGATCGTCTTCGCCGCGCCGTTTTTGGAAACGATTTTCCGCGCGGCCTTGCGCGCGAGCGCCGCGATCTCGCGTTCGAGCTGGCGCACGCCGGCTTCGCGCGTGTATTCGCGGATGAGTTTGCGCAACGTGGCGTCTGTGAGTTTCAAATCCTGCCGCGTCAGCCCGTGCTCTTCGATCTGGCGCGGAACCAGATAACGTTTTGCGATTTCCAATTTTTCGGATTCGGTGTAACTCGGCAATTCGATGACTTCGAGCCGGTCGCGCAACGCGGGATGGATCGGTTCGAGCCAGTTCGCCGTCGCGATGAACAGCACGCGCGACAAATCGAACGGTATATCAAGGTAATGGTCGGTGAACGTGTGGTTCTGCGCCGGGTCGAGGACTTCGAGCAACGCCGCCGCCGGATCGCCGCGAAAATCCGTGCCGACTTTGTCCAATTCGTCGAGCAGGATGACCGGGTTGCGGCTTTCGACGCGGCGCAACGTCTGGATGATTCGCCCCGGCATGGCGCTGACGTAAGTGCGGCGATGACCGCGGATTTCCGCTTCGTCGCGCATTCCACCCAAAGAAATGCGCGCAAATTTTCTGCCGAGCGCGTCGGCCACGCTTTTGCCGAGCGAAGTTTTTCCGACGCCGGGCGGGCCGACGAGGCAGAGAATCGGCCCTTTGATTTGCCTGCGGCGCTTGATGACGGCGAGAAATTCAAGCAGACGATCCTTGATTTTCGTCAGGCCGAAATGCTGCTCGTTCAAAATGCGTTCGGCCTCTTTCAAATCCAATTTGTCTTCCGTGGATTTTTCCCACGGCAACGTCAAAATCCAGTCGAGGTAATTCCGCGCAACGGCGTATTCGGCGGCGGCGGGCGGTGTTTGCTGCAATCGTTCAACTTCCTGCTCGGCGGCCTTTCGGGCTTCGGCGGGCATGACGGTCTGCTCGATTTTCTCGCGCAACGTTTTGATTTCGCCCATGCTGCCCTCTCCCTCGCCCAGTTCGCGCTGGATGGCGCGCATCTGTTCGCGAAGGAAAAAATCACGCTGCGTTTTGGCGATGTTCGAGGCGACGTCGTTCTGGATTTTGGAGCTCAACGTCAAAACTTCCTGTTCGCGATTGAGCAGCGGCAAAAGTTTTTGAAGACGTTCGCGGACGGAAACTGTTTCAAGAAGCTTCTGCCTGTCTTCAAGGCTCAAATTCAAATTCGCGGCGATGAGGTCTGCAAAATGGCCGGGGTGTTCGGTGTTGAGCGCGGCGATTTTGACGTGATCGGTCAGCGCGGTGGATATCTTGGCGATTTCCTCGAACTGCTTGTGCGCGTTGCGGAGCATCGCTTGAAGTTCGACGGAGTCCTCGGTCTCGTCGCGCAGCAATTCGTAGGTCGCGCGAAGATACGGTCCGGGCGGAGAAAATTTTTTGACGCGGATGCGCCAGAGACCTTCCACAAGCACGCGCACCGTGCCGTCGGGAAATTTCACCATTTTGGACAGTCGCGAAACGCAGCCGACTTCATATAAATCCTCCGGCACCGGATCGGCAACCTCCGGTTTGCGCTGGAGGATCGCGCCGAACAAACGGTCGCCTGCGACGATGTCGTCGATCAATTTAAGGCTTGACCCGGTCTCGACGAGCAGCGGTACGACCGCTCCGGGAAAAATCACGATGTCCGAAAGGCCGAGGATCGGCACGCTGTCCGGCAGCGAACGCGACGAAATCCTCGGCGGAGCTTCCGTTTTTTCGGCGGCGCCAAGTATGCTGACAAATTCTGTTTCCTGCGAAGTCATCGTCGTTTCCACTGCAAGTTAGATACCGCAAAACCTGAAAAGTTTCACGCGCGGCTAATCTCCTTCGGCTATCGGGACTTTGGTCGTCTTGAAATGAGGCTCGTGGGCTGCCGGCACGTCAATCCGGAGGAAGCCATTGACATAAACAGCTTTGGCCTGACTCAAATCGTAACCGGACGGAAGTTCCAACACGCTCTCGAAGGGGCCGTAACTGATTTCCATGACGAGAAAACTGCAATTCGCCGCGCGGCAACAATCCGGGCGGTTGCCGGCGATGCGGAGGCGGCTGCCTTCAACGGTGATTTCGAGGTTCTCACTTTTCATGCCGGGCAATTCGACCTTGACGACGATGCCATCTTCGGTCGAATAAACATCCGTATTGGGAATCCAGCGTCCGTTCGCCGCCCCGTGACGTCGGCTCACCGTCGAGCCTCGAGAAACCAGATGCACAGTGGAACTGACTTTGGTTATAGCCATGATTGAGGATTCTAACGTAAAATTTGCAACATGCAAGCGAAGGGCTTGTTTTGATTCACATCCCCAACATAACCGCAAAACCCGCCAGCGCAACACGGATTTTCATCTACTGATTTTAATCATGAAATAAATTCACTTTGATTTGCATCTGCAATCGGGAACAAGTTTGAGATTGAGTTGAACTTTCGGCGCACATCGCTACGCTGCGCGCATGGCCAATCCGTTTCGCCACACGCATCGCGTCACTTATGCCGAATGCACGGTCGGCGACCACGTTTACCACTCGCGCTATCTTGATTTGCTCGAAGCCGCGCGCGGCGAATTTCTCCGCTCGCTCGGCTCGACCGTCCTTCATTGGCAGGAACAAGATGCGATTTTCCCTGTCGTCGAAGCCCGCCTGTCCTATAAATCGCCGGCGCGTTACGATGATTTGCTGACGATTGAAGTCTGGCTGACGGCGATTGAAAAGGTGCGCGTGAATTTCGGCCATCGCATCACGAATCAAGGCGGAAAACTGATTCTCGAAGCCGAGACATTTCACGTCTGCACAAGTCTTGAAGAAAAACCAAAACGCTTGCCCGAGGAACTGGCCGAAAAACTGAAGCTGTATTTGAAAGTTTGAAAATTTTTCCATCTCAACCTGCGGCAAGCTTCTGGACTGATTCGACGAATTCTCGGACCTGATACGGTTTGGCGAGAAAACTGTCGGGCTTGGAGGGTTCGTCGGCGTAAATTTCTTCGTTTATCGTGCCGCTCAAAAGCATCATTTTTTGTTTTGGGTTGACACGTTTGCATTCACGCACCAAATCCATGCCGCTCATCGCGCCCATCGCATAATCCGTCACGACCACCGTCGGCCTGGCTTTTGAAAATTCCTTCAACGCCTCTTCGGGATCACGAAAAGTCCGCACCTCATAACCGAGCGGCTGAAGGATCGCCGCGGCGAGATCAAGCAACATCGGTTCGTCATCCACGACGAAAATCATCGGTAGAGAACTCTCTTTGCCCGTTTTTGTTGGCTCACTCATAACCAAGGCAATAAGAATAGAACACCGTCATACCGCTGCTGGCAAGTCTGTTTGAAAAATATTATGCACAGGCAATTTCGAAATTGCATACACGGTAAACCCGGCAAAAAATTAGATCGGACATTGTAAAACACCGCCTGAAATCAAGCCTTACCATCAACTCTGGTCGCCAAACCGCGATGGAATGAAACGAGGCGCGGCAAGTTAAACTCAAGACTCTCATCTGATTTTTTTTGCGGCTTCTCTGGCGGCTTGGAACATCTGATCCTGCTCCGCTCCGGCGATGCCTTCTTCGACGAGTCTTTCATTATCGCTTCGCCCTTCGTCGTCCTCATCTTCGCTGGCAGCCACCGGCACTTTGTGTCCGGTCGAACCGGGAACCGGATCCCATCGCTCGGATTCAGGGGCGGATTCGAGAATTGTTTCTCTCGGGTCCGCGTCCGGTTCACCCGTTAATTCCCGTCTGGCCTGCGCCAGATCGGATTCGGTTACGTCATGCGCGGAACGACCTTTGATCACGGCCAATTCCGCCGCGCGCTCCCGCACCATTTCACGTGTCACCGTGCCGAGGCCGGAGGAATTTTCGGTCAAGGCGCCTTGCTTCAATGGATTTGTTTTCATGGGTCTAAATCAGCGCAAAGGCGGAAAAGTATTTGTGAATTAAGAGTCGTCTCCATGCGGCGCGGGTCGCGATCTTCGCGCGCGGCTCGGGATTGAGACAAATCATTGCCCCGATTTTGTGATTTTGAATTTGGAGCGACCGTCTTGCGGTTCGCGCCAAGTTTGCGGATTGCGATTTGGAAAACCGGGGGTTGAGGCGTTTCCGCGAGTTTGATGAGCAATGTTTTGTTTTTCATCGCCAAGAGCATCACCCGACAACCTTGCGAACGCCATGGGGTGTAACCCTACCAAATATTTATAAATCCAAATCTGTCGAACAAATTGGAATGATCAAAGAAATCGGATGGGAAGTTTCAGGCCGATTGCCGGCTGTGGTGCGGCGAAGATTTTGCGCAGGGCCAGATGGGTGGGGAAAAAGGCGACGAGCCACAATACGCCAAACCACAGGACGACATAAATGTTTTGGTTGACCCAGCGTTGCGGCTGCTGGTCGTTGAAACCATAAAGATAGTTCAGGTTGATGGGAATGTTGGGATTTACCGGATGCGCGCCGGCGGGCGGGGTAAAAAAGTAGCAGACGAACACCAACCCCACGGCCAGACCGGTCCAAGCGGACAAAGCCCGTTTGTCGTAGCCCAAGCGAATCAGAAGCCAGACGAGCAGCAACGGCAGCCAGCCATGAAAGAGCGAGAGTCCTCGCGTGAAAAGAGGAAGGTGTGAATCGAACATATAACCGGTCAGGTTCAGAAAGTGAAATCCCAGAAGGTTGACGCCAAAATCCGCGAGCCAGAAACATTGCGGCAGCAGGATGCCCACGGCGCACATGCTGATAAGCAGGGAATTTTCCAACCACATCCCCGCCACCGTGAGAATGAGCGCGGCGTCGCAGAACCATAAAAAATTGGTCGGCCCATAGGTGTGCAAATAGACCGGAACAAGGACGGCGAGAAAAACGGTGGCGGCCACTTTCGCGACCAGCGGAATTTTATTTTTCCGAACAGCGGGCTGCCATCTGGCGGCAACTGGAATCGCCCGGCTGACGATTGCGGGAGCTTCGGGTTTCATGCGCAGAAAATTTTCAGTGGTTACTTGGATTTGTGCTGTGGCGGGTTCAGATTCGCGAGCGCCCTTAAAATTGTTTTTTGCACGGTCGGATTGGTAAGATTTCCCAAGTGACCACCCCGATTGAAAACCGTTAGTTGTTCCGGCGCGAACGTGGCGCGAAGCCATGCCAGATCTTCGTCAGCCAGAAGAAAATCGTTTTCATTGACGATGACGCGGATGTTGGGATTGGCGCGTAGACCCGCATCATACGTCCGCAAGTCACCAGCTTTTTGCAGCGTTTCCGGCGCGTCTGCTCCAAGGCCGTGGGCCTCATAATATGGAATCGCAAATTTCTCAAAATAATCCTCGTAGGAATATTGGAGGATTTCCTGATAGACAGGCGCGCGGCGAAAATTGTGAATCGGATGTCGCAGGACGCCCTCATTGTGCCGCCGCTGGCTGCTGTAAATAATATCGCGCAGCATGAACCGGAACGTCAGGCCGATGAGAAACTTGGATTCGATGGCGCTGAACGGCAGGGAGGAACGCGGCGTGAGGGAAAGTTTGCTTAAGACGGCGACCTTGAGAAAAGTATTTTCGATGTTGTCGGTGCGGTTCGTTTCCGGCCAGCTCAAGGGCGCGCGGTAAAATTCATCCAGCTTGGAAATTCCCTGCGCCAGTCGGACGGGTGTGTTGATGGCGACGATGCGGTCGAATTTGATCAGCGGCCCGCCTTCGCCAGGCTTCGGCGCGGCAGGCAATTGGTTCGTCGGTTCGGTGGCTGCGACATATAAAGAATCGAATGCGCCCAACGAATAGCCCATCAATGCCCTGTCGCCCAAGCGAGTTGGATACAATTTATTCAAGCGATGATCAATTTCGGTGAGAGCGACATGCAAGTCATGACCGTCTGCGGGCAGATAGGCCGGCAACGCGGCAGTCGAGGCGTTTTCCATGAACTCGGAATTGAAAGGGCTGCTGACGTTCACGACGGAAAAGCCGTTTTTGTAAATCAGCTCGGCGAGCGCCAGGGAATTTTCGGCCAGACGATGCGAACCAAGACCGGGAACGATATAAACCACAGGCGCTTTTCCCGGCTGCAACCAAAACGTGAATTTTAGTTTCCGGCCCGTCGCCGGAATCAAAGCCGAACCGGTTTTGCCCCGGCCCGGAAAGTCAGGGTCTTGATAGGTGAAGAAAACGGATTCGAGAGTTTCAAGCGAGGCTTCGTCCTGTTTTCCCTTCACCTGGAAATCGGCCACCTGGTTCGCGCGCGCGAACGTCCATGCGTATTGGATTTCGGAATACGGGTCCATTTCAGCCTGACTGAAGCGCACATATTCGCCCACGCTGTCGGACAAATCGTTATACATGACCGCGTAGGTGAAATAAGTGTAAGGGCCGAGATAGGTCAGCGGATCATTCGCGACAAATTTGTAGGGAGCAATATAGAGCAGCGGGTTGGCGGCGGTGTCGGCGGCGAGGCCGAGGGTGTCGCGTTCATTGCTCGGCCCGAAAACCGGCAGCATGATGAAACATTGCGGCTTCCAGCCCCATTTGCCGAACGTCTGGCCGAAATCCGCGTCTGATTTGGGGATCTTCCATTTGGTCGCCACGTCCCAGAACCCGGCCACGCCGACAGTGGTATTGCAAACAAACCGGTAGGATTCTTCGCGCGCTCCGCTCCACTTTCTTTGGAACAGATTATTGATTAGCCGTCCAGGATAAGTGAGGTTTTTGCCAAAATTTCCGATGCCGGTCCGGACCGGTTTCACGACGATGAACCGGTAAACTTTGCTCGTCGGCTTGATGACGTCGGTCATCAGCCCCACATTGAAATCCCACATCGCGCGATTGAACGGCTCGATGGGATCGGGAACGGATTTGGGAAGAACAACGGTTTTCGTTGCCGGCGAATTTGTGCCGCCAACGGTTCGTCCCTGCGCGTGTGCGAACTGCGAAAGGCATAGCGAAAAAATCACCAGCGCCAAAGTGCGGATTCCCGGGATTGATCCGACTTTTCTCATGCGAAACGGCTTCAGGTTGCGTGGCGAAAACTCGCGCGGTCGTCCGCTTCAAGCCAGTCGAACGTGGTGCTCTTCTCCGGGTTCAGTCCGAGCTTCTTGCATTCCTCAATGAAGTAAGCGCGCTTTTCGGGATTTTTCATCATGCTGCCGGCCTCCACTTCATCCGACCATGTTTTGATTTCAGCCGGGGTTTTTTTTGTGCCATTGGCCTGCAACCAGACGCCGACGTCTTCATAATTTTTCGCGGCTTGGACGGCGGATTTGAACTCGTGGCTGGTGATGCCCTTGAAACTGAAAAGCATATTGTCGAGCGGACAATCGTAATGATATTCGCCCAACTTTCCGGCCAGACTGGCGCGGCATTTATCCGTGGTGCGGTCGGCGATGGCGAATCCGGCGATGCGTTCGCGCGGGCTGTGCGGGGCTTGTTTGGTCAGGTCGCGTTCAATGATGGGTGTTTTCATATTTTTAATTTTTTTTGGTGTGATCGTATCGAAACTTTATTTCCTCAGGGCTATGACGTGCTGCAAATGCGCTTCCACAACGGGAATGGATTTATCGAGGAAGTTTTTAATATCCGCGTCCTGCGTGGCGACAAATTCGGTTTTGAATGCCGTGGCGTCCTTTTGATGGGCTTTGATCATGCCCCTGATATATGCGTCGTCGAATTTCGAACCGGTCAAGACCGTAAATTTATCCACCATCGCCTGATGTGTTGCATCCAGGCTGTCGGGCAAGGTCACGCCCTTTTGCGCGGCCAATGCCTTCAGGTCGTCATTGATGGCCGTGTGATCCTTCACCATCATCTGGCCGAACGACTTGACATCGTCACGCACCCCGTTGGTGGAAGCCAGTTCGCCGAGCTTCACCTCGGTCATGCCGCCTTGGGCAGCCGCCAGCATAAAGTCTTGATCCGCCGTGGAGATGGTCGTTGCTGCGTTTGCACTTGGAACCAGAATTCCCAACGCCAACAAGACCATGGTCATCGTGGCTGATGCGGAGTTGAAAATGAGCTTCAGAAACTGCGGCTTGTATTGTTCTGCCGCGTGTTGTGATTTTGCATTGGTATTCATAAGTCTTTTTTTAATGGCAATTCATTTGCCGTTATTTCTATGGAATTTTACGCGACCACTTATGCCGTGCCCATGGGGTGTAACCCTACCGTGATTGTCCGAGGACGCCCCGGCTGTTTGTACGATGTGAAATTGCGTTGATTCAAGACGCAGAAAATCTGGAGAAGACCACGTCGCATTGCCCGGCCAGCAGGAAATCTTTTCCGGTGATTCCTCCTTCGTCATGCGTGGTGAGCGTCAACGTCACCTTGTCAAAACGAATGTCAATATCCGGATGATGATTGATTTTTTGAGCTTGTTTGGCGATTCGACGCACAAAAGCGATGCTCATCAGGAATCCCTCAAACTTGAATGTGCGGCAAATGGTTTGCGCGCGCTTCGCCCAGTCCGGAATGGTTTTCAAGCGAAGATTTATTTGCTTGGCGGTCAAGGCTGGCACAATTTCAAATTAATTCTTGTTTTCTTCCGGAGCCGCTTTTTTTGCCGCCGCCGGTGAGTTTGTTGACGGTGGCCCAGGCCCGCGCTTCGGCGGATTTCGTGCTGACACCTTTTTTCTCGTAGCCGGCTTCGATATGTGCCGCCTGACGTTTCTGTTTGTCAGTATAGCTGGATTTATCACCTTGAGGCATGGGTGTCCTTTGCTGGATTTCGACTATTTTTTGTCTGCAGGATTTTTTGCAGGAGGCACATCGATGCCGAGCGCAGAGCTCAAATCAATTTCATGCTCCTGCTCCTGCACGATGATCGCGCGCAATGTTTCGCTCAACCCGAATTCCCCCATCGCCTCGGCCTGCCGGATGCGCTCGCGATAGCGCCCGACCGTTGTCCGTTCGTTCTCCAGATCCGCGCGCAGCATGGCAACGGGGTCGCTTGAAGTTTTGACCGGCTTGGGCGTGACGCCCGGCATGCCGCCGAGATAATCAATCTGTTTCGCGATCTTTATTGCGTGCTGCAATTCTTCGACCGCATGCAGTTCCAATTCCCGCGCAATGTCCGTGTAAGCGGCTCCTTTGAGCACCTGGCTATACACTGTGTAGGCGATGATGGCCTGATATTCTCCGGCCAGATCCTCGTTCAACAACCCGATCATCTCTTTGCGAGTGATATTCAATCCTGCTGTCGTGTGTTCTTTAGTCATAATATTTTTAAAATTAAACTGCAGCTTTCGCGCTTGATGGTGTTCAGTCTTTCACGGCGAAACCGATTTTGATGGTCACCTGCCAGTGATGCACCTTTCCCTTTTCGATGTTGCCGCGCGTTTCGATCACTTGGAACCAGCACAGGTTCTTGATGGTTTTGTGTGCGCGTTTTATGGCCTTCTCAACCGCGTTCTCAATGGAGGTAGCGGATGTGCCGGTGAGTTCGATGAGTTTATAGACCGGGTCTTTCATGATTGGCCATCTGGATAATTTGTTTTAGGTCTTGTTGTGAAACCCATGAGTCCGGGTGAGTTTGCGTTCCGCGAGCAATTGCGATTCGGCTTCCAGCCAATGCTGCACCTCGTGCCCTTGCGACGAACCCTGGTTCACGTAACTGAAGTATGCCTTTCTGGCCACTTCTTCCGGTGCGGGTGCAAAATCAATTTCATTTCGGTTCAAGTCCGTCGCCGCAGTTGGCCGCAAAGCGCCGGCCGGTTTTTGGTTTTGGGGAAATTTATTATGTTTCATACATGGAGAATAAACTGTGCAACGGTGTGTTCGCTATGGGGTGTTCACCCTATAACGGCGTCAATCTGCCGCAACAGCCGGAGTTAAACGGTGTGCGGGTCTCTGTCCGACGACTTTACCGGTCAAATTTATGAACATCGTGGATTCCTCATAATTGATCCGGTCAACTTTGCCCGTCGGTATTTTTATCTCCCTGGCCGAAAGTCGATGATCGGTGGTTTTGATGACCAGATGACTAATCGCCCAGCTTCGGGCGTCCATCATAAAATCGCAGACCTGGCCGATGATTCCATCGCCGGTTTGGATGTGGCAGGTCTTCACGGCCTGCGTGCTACGCAGATGCGTATCGGAACGTTCGTGTTGCGAATCAATCGTAGTGATTGGTTTGCTTGGAAAATGTCTTGCAGGCCGTTTCAAAATTGGAAAATCATTCATACCCCACAACCCGTCACCCTGCCAGTAGCGGGGCCAGCCGTAATATCGGTAATACTCCTCCTCATATTGTCGGGATACCGGCTTATGCCATTCTAGCGAAGGACTATCCTCAATCTGTTTCCGGGTCAGGTTGACAGACAAAACTTTACTAGATGGATCAGCGTTACCCAAGGTATGAGGCGAGAGCAGCACCTGACGGCTCGTCAACCATGTTCCTGTTTCAGCGACCAGATAACGCACCGCCCAGTTCTGAACGTCAAAATAAAAATTCTTCACATGGCCGATCTCGCCATCTGACGCACCAAGTTTGTTTCCGTATAATTGTTTAATGCTTCGTAACATAAATTTGTCTTTCGCGGAAATTGCGCGAACCGTTACCCAAAAATAACTTGCCCGGTATTCTGTCTAGTCAACCGGAAACCCTTACGACCGATGGAGTACAGCCCAGCCTGTTCAAATTCTACCAAGCAAAAGCAGGACAATGAGAATCACCAGAATCAGTCCCAATCCGCCGCTCGGGTAATAACCCCAATTCTTGCTGTGTGGCCACGTGGGAAGTGCGCCGAGCAACATAAGGATGAGTACAATCAATAAAACAGTTCCCAACATAACGTTCCTTTCGATGTGCGAATGTGGTTCGCTTGTTTATCTTCCGTTATTTTCTCCGTGATCGTTTTGTTTGTCGTCCTTGCGATTTTCTTTCTGGCCTTGATGCGAGCCGGACGACTTCCAATTTTTCGGATACTGCCGAACAATCTCCGCGTGGTGATTCGCCGGGGAATCGTGGAAATTCATCCTTACTGAAGGTGAAGCAAGCAGTACATTGACTGACACTCCACGCGGCGCTGGGCGCGAAACCCATCCGCCACCTTCCAGGTAAGCGTATTGATGCCGGCTGCTGCTGTAATAGACTTCATAGTTGGGGTAATAAACATAGTCGTCTTGCACCGCGACTGCAGTTTCCACCACCGGCGGTGCTACATATACGCCGGCGCGTGGACCATCAACGTAACCCACGCATCCGGTCAACATCGCCAGAAGCACAGCACCCAACGCGAATCCGGCTTTGTCGGTTCGGAAGAAAAGTTCTTTGTAATTCATGGAATGAGAATAGTTCAAAAACCTGCAGGCGCTATGGGGTGTAACCCTACCGCGGATATTACGAATTAAAGTCCGTCCCGATCGCGACGGTGTGAACGAAATTCCGACCAGAGCGAACCGGCCAATTGCGCGCCTTTCAAGATAGTCTGCCACCGTGAAGGTTTTTCGGCAGCGGGCGCGGACTTTTTGCGTCGGAAAGACGCAAGACCTGCAACCAACGATACGGCGGTTGACGCAAAGGAACTGATGGTTCTGGCCTGATTTGCGAGCGAGTGGACTTCGTCCGCCATCGTCTCCAATTCCTGAACCAGTTGTGCGCGGTTGAGTTCGCTTTCCGCAATCAGAAGTTTTTTCCGGGATGTGAGCGGGTTCATGAGAATATTTTTTCCAAACATGTTCGATCCTTTCGGAGTTGATCGAGCGTAACGGAGAGCGTTTGCCAGTCACGCAACAGTTTGGTGAGTCGCCGATAAAGACAAACCCCGGTTGCTCCGTAAAGGCCGGTCAATATCAGCAGGACGGCCACTTGTGACCACGCCCACAACAAAACCACGATGGCAGCCGTGAGTGTAATGCCGGCGAGCAGACCGAGCGCCGCCACGCCGAGCGCCAGCAGGATGGCGTGCAGGAGTCGCTCGCGTTCCTCCTGCACTTCCACCGCCAACAGTTCGAGCCGGTTTTCCCCGATGGTCAACAAGCGTTGCGCAAACTGTTTCGAGGTTGAGGCGAGTTGCCCGAAGCTGGCAGTGGATTCTTCCATAACGAAATCAGTCGCGGCTGCGGGAGCACCGGCGAGCCATGATATAACCGAGAATCGCTCCGACACCAACGCCGATGGCGATGGCTTGATAAGGATGTTCACGCACGGCTTCGTCGGTGGCTTTCGCGCCCGCGACCGCTTTGTCACGAACGTTGCCCGCGATTTCCTTGGCGCGTTCCAGCGCGGCCGCGAGACGTTTGCGGGCTTCGCCGACTTTTTCCCCGGCCACGTCCACGGTGGCGGCCATCAAGGCGCGCGCATCTTCGGCGAGCGTGCCCATGTCATTGCTGGTTGCTTGAGTATGTTTGTTCATATTTTCTGTCGTTTTTATTTGTTATGTTTTTTAATGCTAAATTTTCTGTAACCGCGTGCGCCACCACCGCTCGAAGGTTCGGGTGTTGCACAAGAAAGCTGTTGAACTATTCCTCAATAGCGTTTGCCGACGACTTGCCAGATGACAGCTTATGGAGAATGACTTCGAATACTTTTGCTTTCACAGTTTGTGTCCATCCAAAGCTCGCTCAATCCTCGACTGGCGTTCCTAAAGCGAGTTTGATTTAGTGTTGGCAGATTCATCGTCCCTGACCATGAGAATGCATTGGAACGGATTCGCCTGTTTTCAGGTTGACCTAATCGCGGTTTGTCGCCACCAGTTTCAAAGGATGCTTTCACAACTTCAAATTTGCTTCATGGGTTGATGTATTTCACGGCGACCTGCTACTGAACCTGTGGGACACGGATTTCGCTTGAATGGTTGAGAATGCCGAAGGCGAACAACAACCACACGACGACGCAAATCACCACGACGACGTTGAGAATTTTTTTGATCTTTCCATCCATCGGAATGTAGGTATTGACCAGCCAGAGCAACACACCAACGACGATCAGAGTAATGACGAGAGAAATCAGCGACATATATTGCCTCCAATTTGGATGAGCGTTTTGTTATTCATATTGCGAGCATAAGCCGGAGACCAAAGGGGTGCTATGGGGTGTTACCCTACCAGAAATTTAATGAAGCCTCGGCGACGATAATCACCCAAACACTCAAGCCGCAACTGCCCGAAGCTGTTTCGCAAAGTTATGTCCGCCTATCGAGCCAGTAGGCAGACAGGTCGCCGTGTCCCTTGACGTCAATTCTATGTTTCGGTTCAAACTGATATTGATGTTTCAACCGTTCGTAGGTGGATTCGGCGATTTGAATTTTTCCCGTTTCGCCCGTTGATTCCAAACGGCAGGCGAGGTTGACGGTTTCACCCCAAAGATCGTAGGCGAATCTTTTGCGTCCAATGACACCAGCGATGACCGAGCCAGTGCAGATACCAATGCGCAATCGGACGGACGTGTCATACTCGTGGTTGAGTCGCACAATTTCGGCCTGCAAGTTGAGCGCGAGTTCGGCGCAGGCTTCGGCATGGTCCGGCCGTGGAAAAGAAATGCCGCCGGCCACCATGTAGGCGTCGCCGATGGTTTTGATTTTTTCCAGGCCGTGTTTTTCCGCCAGCAGATCGAACGCGGAAAAAATTTCGTTCAACAATTGCACAATTTGCTCCGGCCCGATATGCGCGGACAACGTCGTGAAGCCGACCAAATCCGCGAGCAGCACCGTGACATCGGGATAACTGTCGGCGATGTTCGTCTCGCCTTTTTTCATTCGTTCCGCGACAGGCTTGGGCAGAATGTTCAGCAGTAATTGCTCGGACTTTTCCTGCTCTACTTGCAACTGGTCGCGAAGATGTTTGGTATAGACGGCGTTGCCGACGCGCAAGGTCACGTCCTGGATATCCACCGGCTTGTTCAAAAAATCGTTCGCCCCGACGGCGATGCCCATCAGCCGCTCCTTGCGTTCGGACAGCGCGGTCACCATCAAAATGGGAATGTGCGCCGTTTTGGAATCGGTCTTCAACCGGCGACAAACTTCAAAGCCGTCCATTTGCGGCATCATCACGTCCAGCAAAATGACATCGGGCAGGCGCGCGGCGATTTTCTCCAGCGCAACCATGCCATTTTCGGCCTCGGCGATTTCATAGCCGCGCGCTTCCAGCGGATCGCGCAACAAACTGCGGTTTTGTTCTTCATCGTCCACGACCAGCACGTAGCCGAGCGAAGGCGCGGGCACGGTGCTCATGGGTTTGATGTTTTTGATTTCACTTTGCATAATTTTCAACGGGTTGATTTTCTGTTTGGCACAATTTTGCCGCCGTGATGAATTGATTTACGGCGGCGATGAATGTCCGTGTGTCAATCGGCTTGGTCAGGTAGCCGTCGCAACCGGCGTTCAGCGCGAGTTCCTCGTCGCCTTTCATGGCGTTGGCCGTGAGGCCGACGACAGCCAGATAGCGCGTCGTGGAATCGGCTTTGAGATTTTTGGTGGCGGACAAACCATCCATGCCGGGCAGGCTGAAATCCATCAGCACCAAATCCGGCAAAAGTTCTCGCGCCATCCTCAAACCTTCTTCCGCCGTCTGCGCCGAAGAAACGACAAAGCCGTTCGCCTCCAACAAATCGGTGGCGAGTTCGAGGTTTAATAAGTTGTCCTCGATGATGAGAATTTTTTTGCCGGTCATAAGTTCACTCCGGTTGCAACCGTTTCATCACTCAACGCGCCGAGCCGTTCCAATTCCGACAGCAGATTTTCGCGCTCGGTTTTGGAGGTGATGGACTGCACATGACCGGCAAGCCGCTGGCGTTCCTCTTCATTCAGCACCGTGCCGGTGTTGATCAAAATTGGAATGTTTTTCGTGCGTGGGTACGCGCGCAGTTGTTCGACGATTTGAGTCCCGCTGAATTCCGGCATATTGAAATCGAGAATGATGACTTCAGGCAGATATTTCGTTGCGAACTCCACGCCGGTCCGGCCGTCCGCGGCGCGCAAAACTCGAAAACCTTTTTGCAGCAAAGTTTTCGTGAGCAATTCCAAAATGGACGGCTCGTCGTCAATGATCAAAATCGTTTTGAGCTCCTTCCCGATGGTGGTGTCGGACTGGTGGATGGCGTCCGCGAGCCGCGAACTCACGCGCGAGGAAACTGCGCCTTCCTTGCCGATCAAACTGAACGTCAAATGGCCGTTTCCGTCGCCAGAAAAAATCACCTGCCGGATTCCGGCGGGAATTCGTGAATGGCATTTGTACTGGACGAGCGTGTCAGAAAAATCGGATTTAGTTTGTTCCGCCGACTGGCCGCCACCGCCCAATTTGCGATCAATCGCCACGACGTAAGGACGCCGGACTTTTAACGCCGCCACCATCGCCTCCGTCTCGGAAACCATCGTCACATCGTAGCCCGCAGTCGTCAGATATTTGCCGATGAGCTGCTGATGCGCGTCGTCATCCGTCGCGACCAAAACCAACGGACGAATGGTGTCGTCGTGCGCGCCCGGCTTGTCGGTGAGTAGCGTCGGCGCCATTTCCGCTCTTGGAATCGGAATCGAAAAAGTGAACGTGCTGCCTTTTCCTTCGACGCCTTCGCTCTCGACGCGGATTTTTCCGCCGTGCATCTCGACGAGCCGCTTGGTCAATGCGAGTCCCAAACCAGTGCCTTGCTGCTGCCGGCCGTAAGAGGAATCCACCTGCTCGAACTCTTTGAAAACGCGCTCCTGATCGTTCGCCTTGATGCCGATGCCAGTGTCGGTCACGGCGATTTGCAAAACCGAATCGCCGTGGTCGGCGGTTTGGACGGTGGCGCTGATAAAAACTTTCCCGCCGTCCGGCGTGAACTTGATCGCGTTGCTCAACAGATTATACATGATCTGTTTGAACTTCGCTTCGTCTGCGAACAACTCCGGCAGTTCCACCGCAACTTTCGATTCAAGGAGAATGTGTTTTTTGTTGGCGAGTGTTTTGACGATGGTTTGCACCTCCGTCAACGCCTTCGCGACGCTGAACGTATTTCGCATCAGTTCCACGCGCCCTGCTTCCACTTTCGCCAAGTCGAGAATGTCGTTGATGAGTTGCAGCAAATGGCGTCCGCTGTTGAGAATGTTGTTGCTGTATTTGAGTTGCCGGTCGTTCAGGTCGCCAAACGTTTGGTCGGCGAGAATTTCCGAAAAGCCGATGATGGCGTTGAGCGGCGTGCGTAATTCGTGGCTCATGTTGGCGAGAAACTGGCTTTTGGCGAGGTTCGCGGTCTCAGCGGCGTCCTTCGTCTGCTGGACGGCGTCCTCTGACTGGCGGCGCTGCGTGATGTCCAGAAAAATACCATCGGCGCACATGACGCCTTCGCGCGGGCGAGTGGCGAGAGCACGGTTGTGCAGCCAAATCCACTCGCCATTTTTCCGGCAGACGCGGTATTCCACGTCGAATTTCTCGCCCTCGGAAAAAAGCTTCTGATAAGCCTGACCGACACGCGACGCGTCTTCGGGATGAATCCGGTTCAACCATAATTGCCCGCCGAGAAGTTCTTCCGAACCGTAACCGAGCACTTTGACGGCGTTGCCGCTGATGTAAATCAGGTCGCGGTTTGAATCGGCGGTCCAGACGACGTCTGGGATGTGATCAATGAGCGAACGATATTTTTCCTCGCTCGCGCGCAAGGCTTGCTCGGATTGTTTGCGTTGCGTGATGTCCTGGATCACCGCCTGAAATTCCCGCGTGTCGCCCTTTTTCTCAAACAACCGGCGGACGCGATATTGATGCCAGACAATTTGATCGTCCGGCGAATGCAGGCGATGGTCGAACGAAACGACCGGTTCATCCGGCGGCAAAGAATTGATGTAACTCAACGGAACGGCGGCATCCTCTTCGGATAAAGTTTGAAAAAAATTCGTGCCGATTAGTTTGTCGCTGCGTTTGCCGTGAAAACGGCAGAACGCCTCGTTCACAAAAGTGAGCAGGCCGTTCGGCTTGAAACGGCAGATCAAATCCGTCTGGTCTTCGACGACGGCGCGAAAACGTTTTTCACTTTCTGACACCGCGCGTTCGGCGGCACGACGCTCGGCGGCGGCGGCGGCCAACAGCATATTCGTGACCGCCAGAATCCCGATGTAACTGCCGATGAGCATCAGACTGTCCTTTTCAGAAATCGTCACGAACGGCCCGGTTCCGCGGACGAGTGAATAAATAGCAAGTGTTGACACCAGCAATGTTCCCGTCGTTGCGCCGCGCTGGCCGAAGCGCAGCGCGCCCCAGACGAGAAATGGAAATGGCAAATACGCGAGCGGATAATTTTGAATGCCATAGACAAACCAGGAATTAAAAGAAATCAGCGTGCCGCCGACCAAGCCCGCGCCGCAGATGACGGCTTCAAAAATCAGCTTCCCATTCCAGCGAATGGCCGACGGCGTCGCCCAAGTGATGATGAACGGCGCGACGACGAGACCAGCGAGCGCGTTTGGCACCCACCACACCAGAGTCGTGGGAAATAAATCGTCCCACTTGACCGCGCCGCTGTAGGCAAGGCTGACGACATTGAACGCCGCATTGACCGTCGTGCCGAGAAAACACGCCAGCACAATGTAGCCAATCACATCGCGTGTGCGTTCCATCGCATTGTCGAAGGCGATGAATCTTTTCAGCAGGTAAGCGCAGACGATGGCACCCATGGTGTTGCCGACGGCCGTTCCAAGCGTGAAAAATCCGAACGGCATTCCGTTCATCGTCGAAAAGAGTACCGCGCCCAAAGCCACGCCCGGCCAAAACCGGTAGCCAAACAGCAGAATGGCGGCAAGCGCAATGCCCGCCGGCGGCCAGACCAGCGCCACGCTGCCGGAAAGAAACGTCGTCTGTTTGCCGATCAATCCTCCGACGAAGTAAAGCGCGATGAGCACCACTACACGCGTGAATGTCGTCAATTTCTGATCCCGCATCAATTTTCCCATAATCAGTTCCCGGGCGTCTTTGCTTCTTCGGAGATTTTCTCGAAGCCAGTTTCTTTTTGCGCATTATCCGGGTTCGGAGCGCCCTGTTGGTCCAGCACTTCCCGTAATTTGTGCGCCAGTGCGGACGGCGTGAACGGCTTTTGCAAAAGGTTCACGCCTTTGTTCAACACGCCTTGATGGACGATGGCGTTCTCGGTGTAGGCGGAGGTGAAAAGAATTTTCGTGTAAGGATACAACGCCCGCACGCGATCGGCCAGTTCCTTGCCGCTCATGTGCGGCATGACGACATCGGTAAACAACAAATCTATGTGCCCGGTGCTTCGTTCATGTTTCACGCTCAAGGCTTCGATGCCATTGGCCGCCGTCAAAACGGTGTAACCCAGCCGTCGCAACAATGTCGCCGCCATCTCCCGCAGGGCGGGATCGTCCTCGACCAGCAAAATAGTTTCCGTTCCGCGCGGCAAATCAGGTGAGTCAAGACGTTGAATGGAAATTTTCGCCTTCTGTTCGACTTGTGGTAGATAAATTTTGAAAGTTGTGCCCCGACCCGGCTCGCTATAAACGCTGATATGACCGCCGCTTTGCTTGACGATGCCGTAACAGGTGGACAATCCCAAACCTGTTCCCTGACCAACGCCCTTGGTCGTAAAAAACGGCTCGAATATGCGCGCCTTCACTTCCTCGCTCATGCCCATGCCGGTGTCCGTGATCGCCAGCATCACGTAGTTGCCCGGTTTCAATTCCGGATAACGGCCCACGCTCTCCGGGTCGAACGAGACGTTCGCGGTTTCCAACGTGAGTTTGCCGCCGTTGGGCATGGCATCGCGCGCGTTGATGGCCATGTTCATAATGACCTGTTCAATCTGTCCGGCGTCCGCCTTCACTGCTTGCAGATCAGGGGCAGGAACGATCTGCGTATCCACCTCGATGCCCATGAGATGGTGAAACATGCTTTCCATGCTCGCGATGACCCGGTTGAGATCAAGGATTTCCTGTTGGAGAAACTGTTTGCGGCCATACGCCAGGAGTTGCTGGGTCAGTCTGGCGGCACGCCCGGCGGCCTTGCTGATTTCGGTCGCGTTTTTGGCCAGTGGACTTCCGGCGGGAAGATCGCCGAGCAGCAATTCACTCTGGCCGATGATGGCCGTCAGGATGCTGTTGAACTCGTGCGCGAAACCGCCGGCCAGTTTGCCGACGGTTTCCATCTTCTGCGATTGAACCAACTGCGCTTCGAGCCGCTTGCGCTCGGTGATGTCACGGATGATCTTTGATGCGCCAATGATTTTTCCGTCGGAATCTTTGATCGGGGAAATTGTGGTCGAGACATCGAATCGTTGGCCGTTCTTTCGAATCCGGACAGTTTCAAAATGCCGGACAAGTTCACCTCTGGCAAAGCCGGCCAGTATCTCCACTTCCTCATGGAGGTAATCTGGCGGAACGAGCACCTGTAACGGTTGGCCAATAATTTCCGACGGGGTGTAGCCGAACATTTTTTCCGCCGCAGAATTCCAACTGGTGATGATGCCTTTCAAGGTCTCGCTGATAATTGCCTCGTCCGAATATTCGATAATCGCGGCCAAACGGTTGGCACTTTCGTCCGCGAGTTTGCGCTCGGTGATGTCCTGAAGGATGCCCATGGACCCGATTGGCTGGCCGGACTCATCGAGTTTGAGGACGGAGGCGTCAGCAATCCAGCGTGTTTTTCCATCTCGGGTGGTGATGCACATGTCGCAACGCCAGTGCCGGATGTCACCGCTAGCCACCCGCCGGGCGGCCTCGTCCTTGTCCAATCCGGCCGTCTCACCCAGCATGACTGATTTTTGGATGATTTTCTGCCAGAGGGCGTCGTTCACTTCGTGCGGCGCATATCCGATCAATTGCTGGATTCCCTCGCCCATGAACACATACGATTTTGTCTTGAGATCGGATGAATAGGGCACTGCATCCGCGCCGGCGATGGCATTGCGGTAAAGCTCCTCGGTTCGCCGCAGCAGGACATCGGCCCGTTTCAAGTCGGTGATGTCGTGTGAAATGCCCATGATGCCGGCAATCTTCCCGCTATTGTCGAACATCGGCAGCTTGGTGCTCGTTGCCCATGTGATCCGCCCGTCCGGCCAGTCTTCCCGCTCTTCCTTGTTAATCATCGGCTGGCCGGTGGCCATGATTCGTTGTTCGTCTTCGTAAGCCTGGCGCGCGTGCTGTTCTCCAAAGAGGTCGAAATCGGTCTTTCCCAGCGCCGCTTTGACGTCGATCAAACCAGATCTTCGGGCAAACGCCTCGTTGATTCGGACGAAGCGGCTTTCCCGATCCTTGAAATAGATCAGGTCGGGGACGGCCGCGATTAAACTGTCCAACAACCTCTGCTGCGCTGCAGAGGCTTCCTCCACCCGCTTGCGCTCCGTGATGTCGCGGAACGTCCAGATTCTGCCGTAGTATTTTCCGTCTTGGCCAACCACGGGAGAAGAGTATCGATCCAGAATTGTCCCGCCCTTGAGTTCAATCTCATCGCGACTGATTTCATTCGGGTGAGCATTAAGATAGCAGATTTTTTCGGCGAACTGTTCAGGGTTTTTGGCTGTGTTTGTAATCCACAAGACTTGAGCCGCGTCATCGTTCCCATCAATGATGCCCTGTGGAATTTTGAACAGGTCGGCAAACCTCTGGTTTTGGAGGCTTTTCTTTCCCTCCTGATCCACGACTAAAATTCCGTCTATGGAGGAATTCACTTGGGCCTCAAGGAACGCCGTCTTCCACTGCAATTGTTTATTCACCTGTTCCAATTTGGCTTCGGCGTTCTTCAGGTCGGAAATTTCTCTGGCAGTGCCGAAAGTACCTATGATTTCTCCATCCTTGTTGCGCCAGGGAACTTTTGTGGTCATATACCAGATGACACTGCCATCGGGGCAAATCGTCTGTTCAATTTTCCCAATCATCGGCTGGCCCGTGCGCACGATTTCTTCCTCATCGTGGGCAAATTCACCAGCCCGTTCATGCCCATAAATTTCAGCGTCCGACTTCCCGATGACATATTTTTCAAATTCTTCCACGCTCGCGAGGTGCGACGGCAATGAGTCTTCTCCATCGGCTGGATGGGAGGCGCGGTAATGGCTTAAAGATACTCGCCTCAAATTATTCACCTCCGAGCGGCTGACCCTTACGAAACGCGATTGCAGGTCTTTGAAGAAAATGGAGTCGGGAGAATAATCCATCAGCGTCTCAAGCAGATCGCGTTGGTAAGCCAGTTCAACTTCGCCTTGTTTGATAACCGTGATGTCTTTGGAGATGCCGAACGTGCCGATGATCTGGCCAGCTTTATCGCGAAGCGGCATTTTACTCGTGAGCGCCCAAGTCTCCCGCCCGCCTTTCAAAACCTCTTTTTCCACCTTGCCGATCAATGGGAGACCGGTGCGCATGATTTCCTGTTCGTCCTCGAAGGCCGGACGCGCATGTTCCTCCGCAAAAAAATCAAAATCCGTCTTACCCACCAAATCATTCACGTCCTTCATCCCGGAAAATACGACCATGTGTCGGCTGGTTTTCAAAAAACGGGATTGCAAATCCTTGAAATAAATCGGATCCGGGGAATATTCCAGCAGCGCCCCCAACAAATCGCGCTCGTAGGCGAGTTCCGTCGTCCGGCTGGCGACTTCAGCTTCCAGAAGGTCACGGTTTTTTTGCAATTGTTGCTGTTTGTGGGTGAGGAGCTTGAGACGCCAGGCGTAGATCGCCAGGAGGGCGGCGATGAAGGCGGCAACGGCAATGGAGATGAACCACGCGGTCTGGTAGAAGTAAGGAAGAAGTTCGACATCAACGGATGCCGGGTCGGTGCTCCAGACGCCGTCCTCATTGCACGCCTGGACGAGGAAACGATATTGTCCGGGTTTGAGGTTGGTGTAGAAAGCGGCGCGGCGAGTGCCGGCGTCCACCCATTCTTTATCATAACCCTCAAGCATGTAGCGGTAGTGAATTCGCTGGGGGGCGATGTAGCTCAAGCCGGTGTATTGGAATTCCAAGTTGCCCTTGCCGGGACGGACGGTTTTCTCGCGTGGCTTGAATTCCGTTCCGTCGACGCGGGTGCTCTGGACGTAAATGCGCGGAGGAACGGACTGGGTTTTGATGCGGTCAGGATCAATCATGGCGACGCCTTGGGCCGTGGGGAACCAGATGCGGCCGTCGAGTGTCCTGCAGCCCGCTTCTTTTTGTTGAAACCGGTCTGAACTTTTGACGCCGTCAAGTCCGGTGAAATCGGTGCAGGTGACATGATTGGTTTTGCCGTTGGTGAAATCATCGAAGTCCCCTATCTCAAGGCTGAAAAAACCGCGGCTGGAATCCACCCAGAGACGGCCGCGATTGTCGGGTATGGCGGAGTAAATGATGTCGTCGAACAAGCCGTGGTCGTGATTGACTGTGGTGACTTTTCCGTCTTTGATTCGGGCGATGCCTTTGTTCAAGCCGGCCCAGACAACACCCTCGTTGTCTTCACAGACCCATACGGCATGGCTGTCGGCCAGGCCATCCTTGGCGGACCATAATTTGAAGACGCCATCCTTGATGCTGCAAATGCCGGCATCGGTGGCCAGCCAGAGGGAGCCGTCGCGTCCGGTGGCAATGTTGAAAATCCAGCCCAGTTCCGGGTTCTGACCGCCGACGAATGGGAAGGGGGAAAAATAGTTTGTCCCAACGCGGAAAAGGTTTTTTCCGACGGAGACGACCACGCCTTTGTCATCTTCGCCAAAAGCGGTGGGCCAGTCGTCGTTGGTGTAGCGGGCGAGCACGTTGGTGCCGCGGAAAATCTCAATGTCCTTGTAACCATTGATGAGGTAAATGTCCCGGTTTTTTGCCTCGAAGATTCTGTTGACGTATTCGTTGGTCAGGCCCAGAAGCGTGGTCGAGCTGTTGCCTTTGCCGTCGAAGTAGGTAAAGCCGTGGCCGGTGGCCAGCCAAAGGCCGCCGTTACGGGACGCGGAGACGTCCGTGATGATCTCGGCGGGAACTCCTTCGGTTTTGGTAAAGGTCGGGATTTTAAAGTCGGAGAACTCGCTGAGACCGCTCCGAGTGCCAACCCAGAGGTTGCCCTCCTGATCTTCGGCCAGCGCGGAGACGTTGTCGTCAACCAGGCCGTCCTGCTTGCGAAACGATGTGGTCGTGCCATTTTGATATTTGATCAGGCCCGCGCCGGTGGTTCCCATCCAGAGTGCGCCCTCGCGATCCACCAGAAGGGCGCGGATGGGATACCATGGAAAAGGGAAGTCTTTTCTCAAAAAGTTTGAATCATAGCAGAACGGTCCCCAATCGGTGCCGATCCAGAGCTGGCCGTTTTTGTCCTCGGTCAGGGCGCGGATTTCCTGGCCATCAACGGCATGATCGGGAAACTGGGTGAGGACTCCATTTTCCCACCAGAAAAGGCCGTGATGGGCGGTGCCGATCCAGATTCGGCCCTTGGAATCCTGCATGAGCGCGGTGGTGTCGTTGCTTCCGACGGTTTGGAAGAGTCGTTCCTTGGTCAGTATGGCAAGTTGAGTCTCCGCCGCCAACCACACCGTGTGGTCGCTGGTTTCCAAGATGGAATGAATGTTAAGGTTGACGCCGCCCCAAGATTCTTTGCCTTGGTATGTAATGTTTTGTCCGTCGTAATAAGCGAAAGCACCATGCTCCATGCCCATCCAAAGGCCGCCGTCCCGGGAACTGGAGAGGCTGGTGACGATCTGGCTTTGCAGTTGATTTAAGCGGTGCGATTTGAATTCGATGCCGTCGAACGAGACCAGACCGTCGGCGGTTCCAAGCCAGAGGTAGCCGTCGGCGGTTTGAGCGATGGCGTTGACGCCGTCGGCCGGGAGCCCGTTCTGGCGGGTCCATGTCCTGCAATTGTTTTGGAAGATGGTTTTTTCCGGGTCAAGCGCCAGACAATGGGACGCGGCGAGGCACAAGACGAGAGCGCTCCAGACGAATGGGGATCGGAACCGGGACAGATGTGTATTTGCGCTCACAGCGTCAAGTTCTCCAAATCGCCGGAGGATTTCGAAAGTTGATTTTGGTCTGCGGCCGTGAGAAGGCAGCGGATTACCACCAGCCGCATTACGCACGCGCAAATCATCAGTCGGTTGGTCTGTGAAGTAATCACTGGCTTTGATTGATCGTCACGTCTTGTTTCCGAAGGAAGGCGCTGTCAGTTTCATTATCCAGCATCGCGCGCACTTTGCGGGCAAGGGTGGCGGGAGTGTAGGGTTTGGACAGGAACGCCACGCCCGGATCAAGCACGCCATGTTGAGAAATGGCGTCATCCGTGTAACCCGACGTGAAGAGGATTTTGAGGCCGGGATAAGTTGTTTTCAGCCACTCCGCCATCACCTTGCCGCCCATCAGCGGCATGATGACGTCGGTGACCACCAGACGGATTGGCGACCCTTTATGTTCGCGCGCTGCGCGCAGCGCATCCTGGCCGTTCGAGGCCGACAGCACTTCATAACCTTGGGCTTCCAACACACCGCGAGCCAGATGCCGCACGGATGGATCATCCTCCACGACCAGCAAGGTCTCCGTCCCGCGCGGCAACGGTCCGGTCTGGACCGGTTTTGCCGCGGCATCAAGCGGCTGATCGACTCGCGGAAAATAAATCTTGAAGGTCGTGCCCCTGCCAATCTCGCTGTCAACGAAGATATGGCCGCCGGATTGTTGGACGATGGTCTGGCAGGTTGCCAGTCCAAGACCGGTTCCTTTGCCTCTAGGTTTCGTTGTGTAGAATGCTTCAAACAAACGCTTTTTGACTTCGTCGGTCATGCCGGTTCCCGTGTCAGTGACGCTAAGCATCACGTAGTCGCCGGGAATTGCGCCCTTGTGTGTGTGCTCGTAGTTTTCATCGAGCGTTACATTGCTGGTGGCGATGGTGAGCTTGCCGCCGTCGGGCATGGCATCGCGGGCATTGACGACCAGATTCATCAGCACCTGCCCGATGTAGCCCGAGTCGGCCTTGACGCGTCCGATTTTTTTTCCGGGGACAATCGTCATTTCGATGCGTTCGTCAGTGAGCCGCCGCAGCATTTTATCCAGGTCTTTCATCACGTCATTGAGATCGAGCACGACGAGTTGCACCGTTTGCTTTCGGCTGAAGACAAGCAGTTGCTGTGTCAACCCGGCGGCACGCTCCGATGCGTGCCGGATCTCCTCGGCGTATTTTCGCAGCGGACTGTCTGTGTCCGGGCCGAGATCTGACATGATCAAATCGCTGTAACCCATGATGACCGCGAGGACGTTGTTGAAATCGTGCGCCACGCCGCCGGCGAGCTGGCCGATCACCTCCATTTTTTGCGCTTCGATGAACCGCGTCTCCAGCCGCCGCCGTTCGGAAATATCAATGCCGGTGCCGATGAGGCACGGCCTGCCTTCCAACTGGATTTTGTTTCCGTTAAAATAGTAGGGTGTGCGCGTGCCGTCCTTGGCCGTGAAGTGTGCTTCGACAATCGCGGTGCCTTCCGCAAAAACTTTTTCAATCTTTCCGGCCATGCCGTCCCGCTCGTCTCCGGCAAAAAAATCAAGCGGCTTCATGCGGGCGATCTCCACGGCGGCATAACCGGAGACGCTCTCAAAATTCCTGTTCCAGTGCAGAAAATTTCCCGCCTGGTCAAACAGAAAAAAAATCCCCGGCAGGCTGTTCAGGCTGACTTCCAACAAATTGCGCTCGCTCTGGAGTATCTTGTCGGCCCTCTGGCGTTCTTCGCGCGCCTCGATTTCCCGCATGGCGCGGCGCACCGCGGGAACGAGACGGGCGAGGCGTTCCTTCAGGACATAATCCGTCGCGCCACTCTTGAGCGAATCAATGGCTTTTTCCTCGCCCAGCGTCCCGGACACAAAGATTAAAGGTATGGCCGGCCACTTGGCGTGCGCGATTTTCAATGCCGACATTCCGTCGAAGGCGGGCAGCGCGCAGTCCGAAAGGATCAGGTCAATATTCCCGCGTTCCAGCGCCGCCACAAACTCATCACGGTTTTGGACGCATGTGATCGCGCAAGTGATGCCCCCCGCTTCCAGAGCGGATTGAATGAGCGCGGCATCGTTTGGATTATCCTCCAGATGCAGGATGTGGAGCGGGGATTTCATTTTTAATTTCTTCCTTTCCGGAAAGAACTCCGTTGTCAGCCTCGGCTCTTTCTCTCGAGGTGGTGGGCGGCGGTTCGTTGATGGCCGCCCAAAAAATACCGAGTTGTTTGACCGCCTTCATGAAGTCGCCGAAATCCACGGGCTTCACCACATAGGCGTTGACGCCGTGTTTGTAACACTCGACCAGATCCGGCGTTTCGCGCGAGGAAGAAAGCACGACCACAGGAATGAGTTTCAAGGACTCGTCGGCCTTGATGGCTTTCAACACTTCCAGTCCGTTGACCTTGGGCATCTTCAGGTCGAGCAGCACCAGGATGGGATCGCCGCCCGAGCGCATTTTAAATTTTCCCCGGCGATAAAGATAATCCAGCGCCTCCGCGCCATCGCAGGCGACCACGACCCGGTTGGCCAGATGATGCTCCTCCAGCGCTGCCAGTGTCAGCTCCACGTCATGCGGGTCGTCTTCGATCAACAGGATGTTTTTGATGTTTTTAAATTCAGTGTCCATTGACGCCTTTGTCTTGTTTTGGAATCGAAAAGTAAAATGTCGCGCCGCCATCCACCACGCCCTCCGCCCATACCCGGCCACCGTGCCGGAGAATGATGCGCTGGACGTTCGCCAGCCCGATGCCCGTGCCCTCGAACTCGTCCTGGCTGTGCAGGCGTTGAAATACGCCGAACAGTTTGTGGACATAACGCGGATCGAAACCCGCGCCGTTGTCGCGAATAAAAATCACCGTCTCGTCGTCCCGACCGGGAACGCAACCGATTTCGATTTTGGCCTCGGCGCATTTGCCGGTGAATTTCACCGCATTGGAGATCAGATTGACCAGCACCATGCGCAGCAGGGAACAGTCGGCCTGTACTGCCGGCAACGGATCGATTTCCCAGACGATATTTCTCTCCTTCGTCTCTTCTTTAAAATCGCCCAGCACCTCCTGAACCAACCGATTGAGATCGCACTCCGTCTTTTGCATTCCGGCACGTCCGATGCGCGAGAGGGACAGCAGGTCATCAATCAAATTTCCCATGTGTTTTGCCGACTGGGAAATGACCGTCAGATGGCGGCGATTTTTTTCTGAAAGCGACGGCCCTGCGTCTTTTTGCAGCAGTTCCACGAAGCCCATGATATGGCGCAGCGGCGCGCGCAAATCGTGGGAAACGGAATAACTGAACGACTCCATTTCCCCGTTGGAGGTTTCCAGTTTCGCGTTGGTGGCTTCCAGTTGCACCGTCCGCTCGGCGACACGTTGCTCCAGTTCTGCATTCAGGCGGTGTATTTCATCTTGCGCATGTTTGCGCTCCGTGATGTTGCGAACGTTGCATTGGATCACGTCGTGGTCACCGGCTGGATACACGTTGCTGACAAACTCCACGGCCATCTTGCGACCGTCTCTCGTTTCCAGCGGCAAATCTTCATAGCGGACATATCCGTCCTTTTGCAACCGCGAGAGCATGACCTTGTTCTCCTCGATGTCCTTGAACGGACTCAGCTCGCCGACGGTTTTGCCGATCATTTCATCGCGGGAAAAACCCAGGAGATGGAAGAGGAAGGGGTTCACATCGTCGATTCGCCCCGTGTCAACGTCCAGAATCAGGATGCCGTCCTTGGCCGCTTCGAACAGCCGCCGGTAACGGAGTTCGGAGGCGCGGAGCGTCAGCTCCGTTCGCGCCCCGTTGCCGTTCCCGTTTTGATGATCGTTGGTTTTCATTCCGCTTCCACCTGAATCCCGTTTGCCCGGCATCATCGCGGCGATTTACCAAACGCACATCATTCAGAGATATATCGGGAAAGACGCCTCTTTGCGACCGGTGCTGCCGTCTTCCGGACGCAGGACTTTTTTCACCACTTTTACTAAATCATCAGCCGAAAACGGCCTCTGCAACGTGGCGTCGGGTGTCAGCCACGGCTTGCGGGCAAATTCATGCGTGGGCAAATGTCCCGTGGCCATGATGACCGGCAGCGACATGCGCGCGGAACGCACTTTTTCGAGCATCTCGATGCCCGTCATCCGGGGCATTTTATTGTCGGTGATGACGAGGTCATAGATGTTGGACTGAAGTTCGTCCCAGCCGTCGGCACCGTCCTTGGCGCCTGCAACGTCGTAGCCGCAGCCGGTCAGCACATCAACGCTCAATTGGCGGACGTCACTGTCGTCATCCACCACGAGAATGCGTTGCGCCGGATTCGTTTGTCGTTGAGCCGGCGCGATGGCCGGTTCTTCGATTCGCGGGATTATGTTGGTCTTCATATCAAGTTTGGAATTGTTGCTGTCCGGAGTTCGCAGGACTTTTTTAACCGTGTCCAACAACTGTGCGACGGTGAAAGGTTTGGGCAACGTGGCGTCAAGTTTCAGCCACGGGTGCCGCTTTAACTCCTCCGTCGGCGCCGTTCCCGACGCCAGAATGACCGGCAGCGTCATGTCCACGGAACGCAGTTTCTTGATCAACTCCAGTCCCGACACCCTTGCCATTTTATTGTCGGTGATCAAAAGATCATAACGGATTTCATTGAGAGCCTTCCATGCATCGGCGCCGTCATCAGCGGTGTCAACCTTGTAACCGTAGCGGATCAGGACCCCGGCATTCAGTTCGCGCACGTAAAAATCATCATCCACCAGAAGAATGCGCTGGGGCGGATTCGTTTGGTTCTGCGCCGGCGCGGCAATGTCTTGCTCAATAGGAGCTTTAAGGAGTTTGGTCATAAAATCGTAAATTTAATTGAGACTCCACTTGGAAAACACAAGGCGTCGTTGTCCTCGGAACTCGACCAAGCGTGTGTTGATGGCGAGCCGCACAATCTGTCCGGCTCGTCGTTTACCCCAGGTGTCGTATGCGACCATGATGAATTCACCCAGCGTCAATCCCTTATTCCCATTCCCATGACTGCTCTTCATAACATAAGGTTAAGGTGGTCAACTAGAGGGCGCTATGGGGTGTTTTACCCATTCCCTTAAATTAGACCGAAGTGGCCGCGCCCATGAATTGACGACGCGCCATCCGTTGCTTAATCTCAACGCATGGCGAAAAAGGCTGCTGGAAAATCTTCTGGTAGGGCAATGGCCAGTGGCGCTGCCACCGTCTCCGCGAGCCGGTCTTTGCAGACGGCCACCAAATTGAAGCCAAGCTCCCTTCTCGACACCCGCGTCATTTATTGCGGCGACAATCCGGAACAACTCGCCAAGCTGCCTGACGCCTGCGTTGACCTCATTTACATACCATGAATTTTATTGAACATATAATGGCCTACTTAATGACAGTGGCGTTAATGAGTCTTTCATTTTGGCTCGTCAAAAAAAATCAATATCGAACTTCAGCGTTGGCTATCTCATTGTCTGTTTTATGCTTCGTAATCGCTCAACTCAATGGCGATTTTCTATCTAAATTTTGGAACGATTTAAGCCTTGAACAATTTGTTTGTTGGGGATTTGGCTTTGCATTTCTTATTCTTGCTGTTTATTTTGCGCACAAGGATAGTCTAGCCTATGCTTTTGTAATTTTACTAATTTCTGTATTTGCCTGTTTTTGCGGACTTTCTGGCGTGCAAGCCTTGTTGAAAACTCATTTGTTATGGCAAGTAACCTCCACATTGCAATCCTACGGAGAGAAAATTGATAACTATCAGAAAACCGTTGCAGATATGCACCAAAGCTTATCGCAGCAACAATTTGAACTATCGTCAAACCAATTGATATTAAGCAAAGGACAGGATGAATTCAAAGTTCAAATTGCAGACGTAGAAAAAAGATTATCAAAACAGCAAGATAAAATCGCAGATGCTGCAGCTAACGTTTCCAGTCAGCAATCCGCCATAACGAACCAGTTCCAACAAATTTCGACGCTGCAAAATCAATTATTGGCTACAACGACAAATCTTGACTCTCAAACAAAAAAACTTTCTGACATAGAATACTGGGTTGACAATTTATACGATAAGACAACTAACGTAACTTTTTCAGTTGCGGACACTAATAATGTGCTTTTTATCTCTAACACTAACGGTGCTATTGCATATATTGTAAGATTGAATCATGTTCCTATAAAGGGGAGCGTTGAAATGACCATAGTGGATGCAAGTAGTAGATATCCGACTCGTTTATTTGCTACAGAATTTTTAAAAAATATGTTTTGGGGAGATTTATATTCCTTCGATACCAACACATTAACTTTTTCTTTCCATTATGTGGTAGATTCTCGCGAAACAAATTTTAATAAGCAAATGCTACAATTGGGTAAAGATTTTTCCCTTTCTCCTGATTTACGGACACTAAACTATTCTCTTGATAAACTTTTATCAAATCCTTAACCCGCGTTCTCCGAGCGATAAGAAGAATCATACGCCGTCCTCTTTGAAAATTCGCGCAATGAAAAAAGCGGCCTCCGTTTCCGAAGGCCGCTGTGTTATCCGCAGATGAAATATTTCAGGCCTGCACCACGATGCTGACGGGATTGCTCCATTGGCCCACTTCCGCGTCGTTCACGCGATAAATGGCCTTGTATGTCCACTTGGCGGGCGTGGCGGGGAACGGCGCGGTGTCCGTGTAGCCGGGCGTGGTGTCGTAGGCCAGAACACCGAAGCCCTTGCCGTCGCCGCGATCCACCTGTATCTCGCACATGTCCAGAAAGGCGCTGTTGCCCTGCCAATCCCAATCCACTTGCACATGACCGCCGGAAATCTCCACGGCAATCTGCGGCTGGACGGCGGTCAGGTCGGGCGCGGTCTGTTGCGCGCCTTCGATGCCCAGCGCGTCGCCGACGGCTTCGTTGTAGTCGGCGCTGGCCTTGATCTGTTTGACCAGCGCGCGGAACCGCACTTCCACGCCGGAAGCGACGGGCGGAACGGAGGTGGGAAACACGGCCGCGGCGGGCATGCCGGTGGGCGGCAGTGTGCCGCCGTCGCGGGTGAGGTCTTTCCACGCCGTCCATTGTTGCGCGCCATTCTGCATGACGGCCTGACATTTGAGGACGTATTCGAAGTAATCGGCATCCGCCGCCTGTCCGGTGACTTGCGCGGCGCTGACGCCGAGCGCAGCCGAGTAACTGCCGATGTTGTTCTTGAAGGTTTGCAACTGCGCCGAGAAGGCGATGTCGCTTTGCTGTATGTATCCGGTTTTTGCCATAGTTGATGTGTTATTTGTGGTTTTTTGGTTGTTTGCGGTGTTTAGGAGGGAAAAACAGCGGATTTCCTGCATTTTCGGCCTGTTTTGGCCATAAAATGGTGCGTAAAAATGATTTTTACGTGCGTGGGAACGGTTTTTACGTGAGTAAAAATGATTTCCACGCGCGCACCGATGAAGTTTACGTGCGTAGGAATGATTTTTACGCGCGCACCGATGAAGTTTACGTGCGTAGGAATGATTTCCACGCACGTGGGAATGAAGTTTACTCGCGTGGGAATGATTATTCCTTGCGTAAGAATCATCGCCACGCGCGTGCGGACGAAGTTTACGCGCGTAAAAATGGTTGCGACACGCGTGCGGATGAAGTTTCCGCGTGTAAAAATGATTACGGCGCGCCGCCTGATGATGGTGACGCGCCGCCCGGGGGTGGGGACTCGGCTAAAAATGGCCGGGGCAGACCGGCGGGTCGCTGCGCGACACCGCGCGAAAGTATCACGGGACGGGAAAACGCGAAGACCTTTGCGTCCCCGTGCCCTTTCCCAAATCACACTTGTGACCCTGACCCAGTCCATAATCCGACCCGCCCGAACCTGAAATTGTTAAATCATATCGGAGTATTCGGGGTCAATAAAAATTTTCAGGGCGGGACCGCAAAATTCAGGACGGAGCAGTCTCGCCTGCGGCGCGATTGGCGGAACTAATGCCCCTTCTTTTTGGATGCCGGGGGATTGGAATTTTCCTTCACCGCCGCGATCATCTCGTCCATCCCTTCCTTGATCTCGCCGACCTGCGGATGCACTTCCTTGATGAGGTCGTGTTCGATCTTGGAAAGTTTTTCGATGCGTTTGCCCTGTTCGCGAAGCTGGTCCAAAAGCGCGTTCTGCTTGGTTGACAGCCGGTGCATCCACCAAAAGCAAACAGCCCAGCAAATGGTGCCGGTCAGGGTCATCCAGAAAGCGAGGCCATTTTCATTCATAACGATCATGCGGCGGACCAAGAACATCGGCGCGAAACAACACTGCGGGGCGCTGCTAAACGATGGTCAACTGGACGCTGCTCTCGATGATGCCCGCGCTGATGGCGTAGCGGGTGAGTCCGGCGGTGTCGTGGATGTCGAGCTTCTCCATGAGATGCTCGCGATGCTTCTCGACGGTCTTGATGCCGATGCCCAGTTCCGACGCGGTCTCCTTGTTGGCCTTGCCCTCGGCGATGAGCTGGAGCACTTCCATCTCGCGCGAAGTCAGTTTGGAAATTTTCTTGCCGTTTGGTTTCGAGCCGTTGGACGATTTGGAATTGATGCGTTCGAGACGCCTGGCGACCGTCGGGCCGTAAAACGCTTTCCCCTTTTGCACCTGCCGGATGGCCTCGCACACCACGTGGGAGGAGTTTTGTTTGAGCAGAAATCCCATCGCGCCGGACTCGCTCGCATTTTTGACATACGCATCGTCATTGTGCGCGGAGAGGATGACTATTTTGGTGCCGGGGACGGCCTTGAGAATCTGGCGGGTGGCTTCCAGGCCGTTGAGCAGGGGCATCGCGATGTCCATCAACATCACGTCGGGACGGAGTTTTTTGGCCAGCGTGACGGCCTGCCGCCCGTCCGGCGCTTCGCCGACGACTTCAAAGTCGTCTTCAAGTTCGAGCATCTTGCGGAACCCCTCGCGCACGATGGTGTGGTCTTCGGCCAACAGGACAGTGATTCGTTTCATGGACATTCTAGTGTGGTTTTTTTACCGGATTTTTTCAGCGCGTCCTTCGGGACGTGTTTGAATGGAATCTCCACCCGGATGGTGGTGCCGCGGCCGGGCGCGGACTCGACGCAAAAAGTGCCGCCGACCATTTCGACGCGCTCCCTCATGCCGAGCAGTCCCAATCGTTTATTTTCCTTGGAATGGATGACGCGCTCCACTTGAAAGGATTTGCCGTCGTCTTTGACTTCCATGCGGGCGGCACCGTGAAGCTTCTGAATGTTCACTTCCACCCGTCCGGCTTTTGCATGGCGTGCGACATTGGTCAGCGCCTCCTGCGCGACGCGATAGAGCACCGTGCGTTTGCTGTTGTCCAGTTGTTCAACCCCCGCAAAGACCTTCATGTGAACGTGGACGCCCGTCCGCTTGGAAAAATTTTTGACGAACGCATGCAGCGCGGGGATCAGGCCGAGATCGTCCAGCACTGCCGGGCGCAATTCGCGGGCGAACTGATGCACGATGTTCACCGATTTTTCCACCAGCCGTTGCGTGCGGGCGATGTTGCGGTCGAGACCCTTGGTGTTGAGCGCGGCCTCCTTTTTCAAGGCCGCGAGCCGGACGTTGATGCCCGTCAAAGTCTGGGCGATGACATCATGCAGTTCGCGGCTGATCTCCCGGCGCTCCTCCTCCTGTGTCGAGAGGATCTGGCGGGACAATTGGCGCAACTGCTCCTGCAGGTGATCCGATTGTTCCAGCAACTGGCTGTAATGGTGCTCGCTTTTTTTGAGCGCCACCTCCACCGCCTTGCGCTGGGTGATTTCCTGTTCCAATTCCAGGTTCGAGGCGGCCAGATCCACTGTGCGCTGGCTCAACATCTCGACGATCTGGTTCAGGTGGACAGCGGCCTCGTGCGCGCCGCGATGAATTTTCTCGATCGGGGTGATCGCCTCGGTGAAGAAAGCACCCGCCTGCTTGATGAGCGTGGCGCGTTTGCCGGCCGGGAGGCCCGGCAACACCTGGGTGATCAATATCTGCTCGTGGAGCTTGGCCACGTCGAGCGTCTGCAGGCCGGCGGCCAGCGCCTGCCGTCCCATGCCGTGCGCCGATTGCAGGCGTCCGCCGGGGCATTGCTTGAGATACTTCAGCAATGCCGACTGATAGTGTCTAAAAAATTTGGCTTTCATGAGCTGCCGAATTCACGGGCGACCCGCCGCACGGACTTGGCCGATTTTACCACCAACCGCTGTGTGCTGGCGATTTCATTCTTCAGACCCTTGGTGTTGTTCCGTGCCTCCTGTTTCAACGAGAGCAGGCGGACATTGATGCCCAGCAACGTCTGGGCGATTTCGTCCTGAAGTTCGCCGCTGATCTTCTTGCGTTCATCCTCCTGCGCCGCCAGCACCTGATGCGTCAGTTGCCGCAAGCCTTCCTGCAGTTGCAGGGAATCCTTCAACAATCTGGTGTAGTGTTCGCCGCTTTTCTTGAGGGCGGCTTCCACGCACTTGCGGCGGACGATGCCGTGTCGCAACTGACGGTTCGTGGCGGCCAGTTCCACCGTTCGCCGGTTCAGCGTCTCGTTCAGCCGGTCCAGTTGAATCTTGCTCTGCCGCGCGGCGCGATGCGTCTCCACGATCGGGGTGATGGCCTCGGTAAAAAAAATCTCCGCCTGCCTGGTAAAGCCGTTTTTACTTTTGGATAATTCCAGTGTGGTGATCGCCTTCTCGTGAATTCGGGCCAGTTCCAGCGTCTCGAGCCCGAGCACGACAGCCTGGCGTCCCAGTCCCAGCGCCGGCTGCAAGCTCCGGCGTAATCCCGGCTTCAGGTGTTTTCGCAACGCTGTCACGTATCGTTGTGACAACTTGATCAACTTTCGTTTCATGGTTATGACGAATTCACCTGTTACCAGTTCGCAGTCAGTATCTGTCGGGTGCCTGGACTTGTATATGGGGTAAAACCCGACTCGCCGATTGTCTCCAGACGGGCTGAAACAGTTTACCGCGAGAACGCCTCCAGCAATTCACGGTAGGGTTACACCCCATAGCCAGGAGTTGGCGCATCACTTAACGTGCTTCAAGTGTCAAAAACCAACAACATAACAAACGAAAGAAATAAAATGAAATCAATGTTCCCCTTAACGCTCGCAGCGGTTGTGAGCACAATATTAATCACCAGTTCGCCAGTGCGCGCTGCCAGCACGGACAGCCGCATCGAATCGTCCGCCGCACACTCCTATACATTCAAAAACTACCTCAAGGACGATTCAATCAAGGTTGATTCCAAAAATGGCGTCGTCACTTTGACCGGCACGGTCGCCGATGCGTCGCACAGATCCATGGCCGAAAACACCGTGGCGAGTCTGCCCGGCGTCGTAACCGTGGACAATGAACTACTGATCAACGGCAAACAGCCGGCTGAACATTCCGACATGTGGATCAAAATGAAAGTGCAAACCGCGCTGTTGTTCCATCGTAACGTGAGCGCCACCGGAACCACCGTGTATGTGAAAGACGGCATCGTCACCTTGCAGGGTGAAGCAAGCAGCATGGCGCAGAAGGAACTCACCACCGAATACGCCAGGGACATTGACAACGTCAACGAGGTCAAGAACGACATGACGATTGCCAATACTCCGGCAACTCCAGACGCAACCATTGGCGACAAAATTGACGACGCCTCCATCACGGCTGAAGTCAAGTCGTCGTTGCTGTCGCATCGTTCGACCAGCGCCTTGCACACCACGGTTTCAACGACGGACGGCGTCGTCACCTTGAGCGGCATTGCCAAAAACGACGCTGAAAAAAGCCTCGTCACCAAGCTCGCGACCGACATCAACGGCGTGACCAGCGTGATCAACAACATGACCATCGCCGTGCCTGTGGCTGCGAACTAAACAATAAGTTATTGCCGGCTGGCGCGGAAATGCGCCAGCCAGCAGTGAGCAAAACAAACCAAGGAATATATGTTATACACAATCGCAATGGTCCTGCTCATTCTCTGGCTGCTCGGTCTGGTGACCGGCACCACCATGGGCGGCTTTATTCATGTCCTTCTCGTCATCGCTGTCGTGATGATTTTAGTCAGAATCATCTCCGGTCGGAAATCCGTGCTTTGAAAAACTGTCAGCCAGGAAAATTAACCATAGATTCAATATGAACACAAAAACCGTCGTTGCAGTCATTCTGGTCGCTTTGGGCATCGTGGTGCTCGCCTACTCGGGCTTGAGCTTCACGACTCCGGGAAAACCCATCGAGTTCCTTGGGATGCACATTCAGACCACCGATAACCATTTTATCCCGCCCGCCGTCGGAGCGCTTGCGCTCGTCGGTGGAATCGTGTTGCTGCTCGTGAAAACCAAGCGCGTCTGACGAGCGGACATGAATCATTTGCACAGCCCGGACGAAATGAAATTTTGTCCGGACCGGCATTGCCCGGCGAACACTTTTCCTCCGGTGTTCACCGGGCTTTCGTGTTTGGGAGGGTGACAGTCTCAAGAGCCGTGGCCGGCAGTTCAAACCTGAACCGTTAATACAACACCGATGAACACACTGAAGCTTATTTGCCAGACCATCATCCAACGCGTCAAACAGACCTGCGAGTTTCCCCGAAACGCACTTAAGCAGAGACGGTGGCAGATTGTCCTGGACGAACGTGAAGCCGAACGGCTCGACCGGATACGCAACCCGTCAAAGTATCTTGGAAAGTGATTTTATTCTCATGCAGATCTTTACAATGAAAGATGGAAGCGGCGAGTGAACTGCCTGTCGAGGCCGCGTGCGGCACATAGCGCGACGTGACATCGTCGCGCGGAGATCGCCAGATTAAAGTCGTGCGAAACGCGACGATCAAAAAAAATCACGGCACCGCTCGGAGCAAATCAAAATTCAACTCATGCGACAGTCACGTCTTTGCTCAAATAAACGTCTTGGATTGCGTTGAGCAAAGCGATGCCTTCTTTCATCGGACGCTGGAAAGCTTTGCGCCCGGAAATCAATCCGGTGCCGCCCGCGCGTTTGTTGATGACGGCGGTCACAACAGCTTCGGCCAGATCGTTCTTGCCTGAAGCGCCGCCACTGTTGATGAGACCGGCGCGTCCCATGTAACAATTCGCGACCTGATAACGGCAGAGGTCGATCGGATGGTCGCTGGTCAGCTCGGTGTAAATGCGCTCATCCAGTTTTCCGTAACTGGAATTTCCGGTGTTCAACGCTTTAAAGCCTCCGTTATTCTCCGGCAATTTTTGTTTGATGATGTCCGCTTGAATCGTCACGCCAAGATGATTGGCCTGACCGGTGAGGTCGGCAGCGACGTGATAATCCGTCGACTTGCCGTCCGCGCCTTTGATCTTGAACGCGTTGTTGCGCAGGTAGCACCAAAGCACCGTGGCCATGCCCATTTCGTGCGCGTGCGCGAATGCTTGCGCGACTTCGACAATCTGACGTGCGCTTTGATCCGAACCAAAATAAATCGTCGCACCGACCGCAGCCGCGCCCATGTCGGACGCCTGTTTGACCGTGCCGAACATGATTTGGTCGAACTTGTTCGGATAAGTCATCAACTCGTTGTGGTTGATCTTGACGAGGAACGGAATTCTGTGCGCGTATTTGCGCGACACCGCGCCAAGCACGCCGAACGTTGAAGCAACCGCGTTGCAGCCGCCTTCGAGCGCAAGCCGCACGATATTTTCCGGGTCAAAGTAATCCGGATTTTTCGCAAAGCTTGCGCCGCCGGAATGTTCGATGCCCTGATCCACGGGCAAAATGGAAACGTAACCGCTGCCGGCAAGCCGCCCGTGATTGAAAATGCGGTGGAGATTACTCAACACGCGGTCGTTGCGGTCGGACACGGAAAAAATCCTGTCAACAAAGTCCGGTCCCGGAATGTGCAGACGATCCCTGGAAATTTTTGGTTTGTTGTAATTGAGCAGATAATCCGCTTTGTCGCCGAGGAGTTGGTTTATTTGTGTCATAAATTTCGTTTTGTTAATTTTTAAGATATTTGGTTTACGCCATAAAAAAAAGAAAAGCTCCGCAGATCGCGATCGCACAACCTGCGCATCGAATTAGTTGCATCGAACCCCATCGCTTTGCGGTCAGACCAAGGCCGATACCGCAAAGATGCAGGCTCGCCGTCGCCAGCATAAAACCCATTCCATAATCCAGACCAGAAGCCGTCGCGGGCATTTCCGCGCCGTGCGCAATGCCGTGAAATAATGCGAACGCGCCGACAATGAGAACACTCGCCAACAACGGCAAACGAACGGATGCAGCAATCAAAACCCCAAGAACCAAAACCGACATGGCAATTCCCGTTTCCACAAACGGAAGCGCGCCGCCCATCATGCCGAGAATTCCGCCCAATGCCATGACCGAAACAAATGCCAGCGGCACCGCCCAAAGCGCGCGACCATCGCGTTGCGCCGCCCAAAGCCCGACGGCAACCATCGCCAAAATATGGTCGAATCCCGTAAGTGGATGCGCCAGGCCGTTCATAAAGCCGTGGGTGTGGCCGGGCCAACCCGGATGCGCCTGTGCCAACGATGGCAGAAGAAGAATCGGAAACAAGACAAGCGCCTTGAGCAATAATCTGGAAATCTTAAATGAATTATTCATATGATAGTAAAATATCCCAACTGGCGTTTCCGACTGCGCCGTTCTTGGCAATTGCTCTCCATATTTTGCTTTGAACGAATTCAAACTATCACCTCCGCCTGATACATGCTATCAATCTAATTAACAAAAGGTCTTTTATGTTAGAAAATGCAATCGAAAAATTTCCCGTTTCGTTCAAGCTGCGGGACGGCACAGCGGTCGTCGTACGGCCGCTCGGCAAACGCGACGAAGCCAAGCTCCATAAATTTTTTCTCACCGTGCCTGAAGAAGAGCGGCTCTACATCAAGCAACCGGTTTTCGACCGCTCGATGTTTCGCCAATGGTGCCGCAACCCCGACTTCGATCATAATCTGCCGTTGATAATGTTGCATGGGCAAAAAATCATCGGTGAGGCGACATTGCATCAACGTCTCGGCGGTTGGAAGCGGCACATCGGATTGGTCACGCTGCTGACACATCCGCAATATCGCGGGCGGCATGTTTCCAAAATTCTTGTTTCAGAATTGATCGAGATAGCGCGGCACGGTGGTTTGAGCCGGCTCGAAGCGGAAATGAACGGTGAACGCAAAATCGCGTTAAGCGTCCTCGCTCAACTCGGCTTCAGAAAGCTGATGCATTTGCCCGAATACGTCGTGGATATGAAGGGTGTCCGGCACGATTACGTGCTGCTTGGCATGGGCATCAAGACGGATGAAGAATACGCGGGCGTTGGAGAATAAATAACTGCAAAAAAAAATGCGCCGGTCGTTTGAGTTCGACCGGCGCATCTGTTTTCAAATCATGCCGCTTTACGCATTTCCTCCGGTTTAGGTTCCAAAGTTGTTTGCGATTTCTCACTCTGCTTCTCCTCTGGAATACGCATGGAATAGAAGGAGCGATAGACAAAGATAAGCGCGACGATGAAGAAACATATGCCGATGCCGAGCTTCAAGTTTTTATTCGTCATCGTCACAGCAATTTCCGACGCCAACAAGCCAAAGAGCGTCGTGAACTTGATGATTGGATTCATCGCGACGGAGCTGGTGTCTTTGAATGGATCGCCGACAGTATCGCCAACGACAGTTGCGGCGTGAAGTTCCGTGCCTTTTTGTTTTAAGTCCACTTCGACGATTTTCTTGGCATTGTCCCACGCGCCGCCGGCGTTCGCCATAAAGATGGCCTGGAACAAACCGAAGAACGCAATGCCCACAAGATAGCCGATGAAGAAATACGGATTGAAAAATGAGAGCGCCAACGCCATGCAGAACACAACAATGAAGATATTGATCATGCCTTTCTGCGCATATATGGTGCAAATCTCCACAACCTTTTTACTGTCGGCGATGGAAGCTTCCTCCTTGTCGAGGTTGAGATGTTCCTTGATATACACCACCGCGCGATATGCGCCGGTGACGACGGCTTGGCAGGAAGCGCCAGTGAACCAATAAATCACCGCGCCGCCCATCAGCAGGCCGAAAATGATTTCGGGTTGCACGAGACTCAAGTGGGCGATGACGCCGCCGTAAACTTTTTCGAGCAGCATGATGATTCCGAAAATCATCGTGGTTGCGCCGACAACAGCTGTGCCGATGAGCACGGGCTTAGCCGTCGCCTTGAATGTGTTGCCTGCACCGTCACCTTTTTCGAGTTCGAATTTGGCGTTCTCAAAGTCGGGCTTGAACCCGAAATCCTTTTCGATTTCCGCGCGAACATTGGGCTGTGACTCGATGCGGCTCAATTCGTAAATGGATTGTGCGTTGTCGGTCACGGGACCAAAACTATCCACGGCGATGATCACCGGCGCCATCGCCAGAAAACCGAATGCGACGAGGCCGAACGCGAAAATCGGCGCGGCGAACTTGAATTGTTCCGGCATGAGCGAAAGCACAGCCGGGTTTTGCGAGAGCAGATAGGCGCAAAACATGAGCGTGAGAATGACAAGCCCCATCCAGAACGCGCAGAAGTTTCCGGCGACGAAGCCGGACAAAATATTCAGTGACGCGCCGCCCTGACCCGAGCAGGTGGTGATTTCGCGCACGTGCCGTGACTTGGTGCTGACGAAAATTTTTGTGAATTCCATGATAAGCGGTCCGGCCAGCGTGCCGCATGAAATGATTCCTGCCAGCACCCACCAAAGATTCGGATCTGCCGCGCCCGTCCCGTCGGTAAAATCACCGAGCAGCAGCTTGCTGGCGGCGAAAGTGGCCGCGATGGAAACCAGCGAAGTCATCCAAACAAGATTCGTCAGCGGCTGTTCCCAATTAAAATTCTTTTTGTCGTTGTAAAGCGAGTGGCTGATGATTTTGTTGACGTAAAACGAGCCAAGCGACGCCAGCACCATCAAGCTTTGAATTGCAAAAATCCAGACGATGAGTTTGGCGCAAATCTCCGGTGCCGCCGCCAACGACAAGGCTAAAAACGCAATCAACGCAACGCCAGTCACACCGTAAGTTTCAAAGCCGTCTGCTGTTGGCCCGACAGAATCGCCCGCATTGTCGCCGGTGCAGTCCGCGATGACGCCGGGATTCTTCGGGTCATCTTCCGGCAGGTTAAAGACAATTTTCATCAAGTCGGAGCCGATGTCGGCGATTTTTGTGAAGATGCCGCCGCCGATGCGCAACGCCGCCGCGCCGAGCGATTCGCCGATGGCGAAGCCGATGAAGCACGGTCCGGCCAGCGTCGACGGCATGAACAGCAAAATGCCAATCATGCAAACCAATTCCACGCAGACGAGCAACAGACCGATGCTCATGCCAGAACTTAGCGGGATGAACAGAGTTTTAAGCGAGTTGCCTTTGAGCGAGGCGAACGCGGCACGGCTGTTGGCGTAGGTGTTGATGCGAATTCCAAACCATGCAACGCCGTAACTGCCGAGGATGCCGACCACCGAACTCGCCAGAATCACCAGCACCGAACCGATGGATTTGTGCTGCAAGCCGAGGAAGTAATAGACGATGCACGCGGCGATCAATGTCCAAAGCAGCACGAGAAATTTTCCCTGCTGCCACAGATAGGTTTTGCACGTTTCCCAAATCATGTTGGAAACGCTGCTCATGGATTTATGCACCGGCAGCGCGCGGCAACGTCCGTATTCCCAAAAACCGAACAGCGCGCCGATTGCGCAGCAAGCCAATCCCAAATACAAAAGGGCGTCACCGCTCAGGCTGCCGCCGAAGAACGTCACATTCTGCAACGGTGGCAATTGGATATCAGCGTCTCCGGCGAAAGCGCTTGCCGTCCAGAGCAGCGGTATCGATATGATTGCGATGCGAAAAAAAGAATTGGCTTTTCTCATAAGATATTTCGTGATGTTTGTTGTTGGTTTTATTTTTTTTTCGCTTTTTTGGCGGCTTCTTCTTCCAATGCGGCCTGCGCTGCGGCAAGTCTTGCGACAGGTACGCGGAACGGCGAGCAGCTAACATAGTTCAGACCGATACGATGGCAAAATTTTACTGATTCCGGGTCGCCGCCGTGTTCGCCGCAAATGCCAAGCTTGATGTTCGGACGCGTCTTGCGGCCAAGCTCAACGGCCATCTCCATCAATTTGCCGACGCCAGTCTGATCAATCGTGGCGAACGGATTCGACTTCACGATTTCCATTTCGGTATATGGCGGAAGAAATGAACCGGAATCGTCGCGGCTCATGCCCAACGCGGTTTGCGTGAGGTCGTTCGTGCCGAAGCTGAAAAACTCGGCGGTTTGCGCGATTTCGTCCGCAGTAAGCGCGCCGCGCGGCACTTCGATCATCGTGCCGACGAGGTATTCCAATTTCACTTTCTGTTCGGCCATGACTTCTTTCGCGACGCGATGGACAACTTCCATTTGTAGATCGAATTCTTTTTTGAACCCGACGAGCGGAATCATGATTTCCGGTTTCACCTTGACGCCGGATTTCAGAACTTCTGCTGCAGCTTCAAAAACTGCGCGCGATTGCATTTCGGAAATTTCCGGATAGACCAGGCCGAGACGGCAACCGCGGAAGCCGAGCATCGGGTTGAACTCGTGCAATTCTTTGACGCGCTGTTTAATTTTTTCGACCGGCACGCCCATTTTTTTCGCCAGGTCCTGCTGCGCCGCATCTTCGTGCGGCAGAAATTCGTGCAGCGGCGGATCGAGAAAACGAATCGTCGCCGGCAAACCTTTCAGCTCGCGAAAAATTCCGGCGAAATCTTCCTTTTGATAAGGCAGAATTTTTGCCAGTGCTTTTTTCCGGTCGGCGAGGTTGTCGGCCAGAATCATTTCGCGCATCGCGTCAATGCGATTGCCCGCGAAAAACATGTGCTCCGTGCGGCACAAACCGATTCCGCTAGCGCCGAACGCGATGGCGTTGGCTGTCTGCTCCGGCGTGTCGGCATTCGTGCGGACTTGCATCCGCGAAACTTTCGCGCACCACTCCATGAGTTTTTTGAACATCTGGAAAGTCACGCTCTCCTTCTCGCCAAGAGACCTTTCGACGAGTACCTGAACGATTTCGGAATGCGCGGTGCGAAGTTCTCCGGGATAAACTTCACCTGCAGTCCCGTTGATGGAAATAAAATCACCTTCGTTGAACTTGTCGCCGTTGACGCTGACGGTCTTCGTGACGTAATCAATGTTCAAAGCGCCCGCGCCGCAAACACAAACCTTGCCCATCTGCCGCGCGACAAGCGCCGCGTGCGAACTGACGCCACCTTTCGCCGTCAAGATTCCTTCGGCGGCGATCATGCCGCGCAAATCTTCGGGCGACGTTTCATTGCGAACCAGCAAAACTTTTTCACCCTTTGCCGCCGCAGCGGCAGCGCGATCCGCATTCAAATACATTTTACCGGAAGCCGCGCCCGGACCGGCGGGCAAACCGCGCGCGATGCACTTCGCGGCCTTGATTGCCTTGCGATCAAAAATCGGTGCGAGCACTTGATCCAATTGATTCGCGGGAACGCGACGAATCGCCGTCTTCCAATCAATCAGTTTTTCCTTCTCCATCTCAATCGCGAAACGAACGGCAGCAAGACCGGTGCGCTTGCCATTGCGCGTTTGCAGCATGAAAAGTTTTCCGTCCTGAATCGTGAATTCAAAATCCTGAACGTCCTTGAAATGCGATTCGAGCGTCTGGCGGACTATTTCGAGTTCGGCAAAAGCCTGCGGCATATGATTTTTCAATTGTGCGACCGGTTCCGGCGTACGCACACCGGCAACGACGTCTTCGCCTTGTGCGTTGATCAGAAATTCCCCGTAAAAAACTTTTTCGCCGGTTGCCGGATCGCGCGTAAATGCAACGCCTGAGCCTGAATTGTCCCCGGTGTTTCCATAAACCATCGCCTGCACGTTGACCGCAGTTCCCCATTCGGAAGGAATATTATATTTGCGACGATAAACCATCGCTCGATCATTCATCCACGAACCGAACACCGCGCCGACCGCGCCCCAAAGCTGTTGCCACGGGTCTTGCGGAAATTCGCCATCGGTGCGTTCCTTGATCAACTTCTTGAAACGGGCGACAAGTTCCTTGAGGTCTGCAACGCTAAGTTTTGTGTCTTCAACGTCATCACCGTGACGATCGTGTTTGAGTTTGTGGATGACAATTTCAAACGGTTCATGATCCTCGTCCGCACGTTTCTGCACGCCCATGACGACGTCGCCATACATTTGAATGAAGCGGCGATAACAATCCCACGCGAACCGCTCGTTCTTTGTCGCTTTGACGAGCGCGACGACTGTTTCGTCGTTCAAACCAAGGTTCAAAATCGTGTCCATCATGCCGGGCATCGAATCGCGCGCGCCGGAACGGACTGAAACGAGCAACGGCGTCGCGGTCTTGTCGCCGAACTTCGTGCCCATGATGTTTTCGATGAAAGCGACACCGGCCTTGGTCTGCTGGGTAAGGTCTTTGGGATAGCTCCGCTTGTTCGCGTAATAATGAGTGCAGACCTCGGTGGTGATCGTAAAGCCCGGCGGCACGGGCAAACCGATGCGAGACATTTCGGCGAGGTTCGCGCCTTTGCCGCCGAGCAGAGGTTTCAAGGAGCCGTTTCCGTCAGCTTTTTTGTTTCCAAAGAGATAAACGTATTTCAATGAGTTCGATGTTTTGGCCATAAAATGGATTTGGTTGGTTCGTTGTTCGTGGGACAAATCTGATGCAACAAGACCAATGCCTCTTCTCTTCCCTTGTCAAAGTCTTCGCAATTCTTGCTACCGATCCGGCTTGGAAAATTTTTTAATGAATTAAAAAATGCCGCCGCAATTTTCCCGGCTTCGTTCTCCTCCGCCTTACAGGAACAAAAAATGTGCAGTCAAAGCCAAGTTACGTGGAGAGTCCTTGTTCCGCCGCCACTATGTTGAGCGCGTCAGACTTAATTTGATGGCTTATGTCAATACTCTTGCATGAAAAACAGAAGACGGTCGACCGCGTGATGCAGCACGCCAGCGGCGACAAGCGTTTCAAGATTCTTGAAGTGCACATGAAGAAGCACCAGTATCGGCAGGACGCGCTCATCGAGGTTTTGCACAAGGCACAGGAACTCTTCGGCTATCTCGAAGACGATTTGCTTTTGTTCGTCGCCTACCGGCTCAAGTTGCCCGCAAGCCGCGTCTATGGCGTTGCGACATTTTATCATTTTTTTACGCTCAAACCGCAAGGTAAACACACCTGCGTCGTCTGCCTCGGCACGGCCTGTTATGTGAAAGGCGCGGACAAAGTCCTCGCCGCTGTCGAAGCGAAATCAAAAATCAAAGCCGGTGAAACGACCTCGGACAATCAACTTTCCCTTTTAACCGCGCGATGCATCGGCGCGTGCGGTATTGCCCCCGCCGTTGTTTTCGACGGTGTCGTCACACCGCGCCAGACGCCTGAAACCACGCTTGAACACATAAAAAACTGGATTCCAAATGGTAAATGATGATCTCCATGTGATTGCCGAAAAGGAACGCGCCGCGCGCAAAAAAACGGTCATCCGCTGCTGCATGGCCGCGGGTTGCATGTCGTCCAATTCCGAAACCGTCAAAAAAAATCTCGACCAAGCGGTGAAGGACGCAGGCTTGAGCGATGAAGTCGAAGTGCGCGGTGTCGGCTGCATGAAACTCTGTTGCGAAGGCCCGCTCGTGGGCGTTGACCCGAAGGGCACGCTTTACGAAAAGGTCACGCCGGAAGACGCTCGCTCGCTCATCGACACTTTGAAAGGCGGCAAGACAAACGTCAAAGTCGGTGATCCGCAGAATCCATTTTTCAAAAAGCAATTGTCCATCGTTCTGGCCAACAGCGGCAAAATCGACCCAGAACGGATCGAAGCTTACATCGCCGCCGACGGTTATCAGGGATTGCATCACGTACTTCGCGAGATGACGCCGAAGGACGTAGTGGATTCGATGATCAAGAGCGGCTTGCGCGGGCGCGGCGGCGCGGGTTTTCCGACCGGTCTTAAATGGAGCACGGTCGCCAAAACACAAAGCGCGCAGAAGTATGTCATTTGCAATGCGGACGAAGGCGACCCCGGCGCGTTCATGGATCGCAGTGTTTTGGAAAGCGATCCGCACAGCGTGCTCGAAGGCATGGCCATCGCCGCTTATGCCGTCGGCGCGAATCAAGGTTTTATTTATTGCCGCGCCGAATATCCGCTCGCAATCAAGCGGCTGCAGCTTGCAATCAAGCAGGCGAAACAACTTGGCTTGCTCGGCAGCGGAGTTTTTGAGTCGCCTTTCAGCTTCAACATCGACATTCGCATCGGTGCGGGTGCGTTCGTTTGCGGCGAAGAGACCGCATTGATGGCCTCCGTCGAAGGCAAGCGCGGCACGCCGCGTCCGCGTCCGCCGTTCCCCGCCGAAAGCGGATTGTGGGGCTGTCCGACTTTGATCAATAACGTCGAAACTTTCGCCAACGTGCCGCCGATCATTCGCAAAGGTGCGGATTGGTTCGCGAGCATTGGCACAGAAAAAAGCAAAGGAACAAAAGTTTTTGCGCTCGCCGGAAAAATCAACAACACCGGCCTCATCGAAGTGCCGATGGGCACTCCTCTGCGACAAATCGTCGAGGAAATGGGCGGCGGCGCGCCCGATGGACGCAAAATAAAAGCCGTGCAAACCGGCGGACCGTCCGGCGGCTGCATTCCGTCGCAACATTTGGATACGCCGGTGGATTACGAATCGCTCGGCAAACTCGGCTCCATCATGGGTTCGGGCGGCATGATCGTGATGGATGACTCGACGAAGATGGTGGATGTCGCACGCTATTTCATGGAGTTCTGCGTGGACGAATCCTGCGGCAAATGCATTCCCTGCCGCGCCGGCACGGTGCAGATGCTTCACCTGCTGGAAAAGATTTTGAATCGCAAGGCCACCGCGCGCGATTTGGCGAAGCTGGAAGAACTTTGCGACATGGTGAAGAACACGAGTCTTTGCGGACTCGGCCAGACCGCGCCGAATCCCACGTTGAGCACCCTTCGATTTTTCCGAAACGAATATGAAGAGTTGTTGCAACCGGACGAATTTGGCCCGCGTAGTAATGGTGAATTGAAGAAAAAAACGGTAATCGTATGAACAAAAAATTTCATATCACGGCTTTGATGATTGCGTTCACTGTGTTGACGACTTGGAATTTATTTTCATCCGAAAGCATCATTACTCCGCCAATGGTTGGTCATTGGGAAGGAAACGCGCGAATCATTGTTTCATGGTGCCATCAAACAAATCTCACAGTCGCGCTGGACATCCACGCAGACGGAAGTGTGACGGGAAAAATTGGTGATGCCACACTCGCCGCGGGCCATTTCCTGTCGCATCGCAGCTGGCCGTGGGGGCATACCCTGATCACGGGCAAACTTGATGGCGCCATAGTGGCTGCTGAAGGCATTACGCGCCCGGAATTGACGATGATCTGTGATTTTAGCAATGGTTCTTTCACAGGGCAAATTGACACCAACGGATCGTTGTGTGTGTTTTCTTCCGAAAAAGCGAGAAAAGAGAAAATGGCGCTGACAGCCACTGGTCTTAAATTGATTCGTTCACAATCAAGCCCTTGAAAATTTTATGGCCGTCAAAACTTTAACCATTGATGGGAAGGAAATCAGCGCCGAGGAAGGCACGACGATTTTGCAGGCTGCGGAAGAAGCTGACGTGAAGATTCCCACGCTCTGCCATCTCGATGGCGTTTATGACGTGGGCGCGTGCCGCCTTTGCATCGTGGAAATCACCGGCGTGCCCAAACTTCTTCCGGCCTGCACCACGAAAATCGCCGAGGGCATGGACATCAAGACCGACAGCGAGCGGTTACAAAAATACCGCCGCATGACGCTGGAGCTTTTGTTCGCGGAACGGAATCACATCTGCGCCGTGTGCGTGGCGAACGGCCATTGCGAATTGCAGACGCTCGCCTATTCGCAAGGCATGGATCATGTCCGTTACGATTATTGTTATCCGAAATGGAACGTGGACGCGACGCACAAGCTGTTCGGCATGGATCACAACCGTTGCATCCTTTGCACGCGCTGCGTGCGCGTGTGCTGGCACATCGAGGGCGCGGGAACGAAAAATGTTTCCGGCCGCGGCGGCAAATCCAAAATCATCAGCGACCTCAACATGCCGTGGGGCGATTCCGAAACCTGCACGTCCTGCGGCAAATGCGTGCAATCCTGTCCGACCGGCGCGCTGTTCCACAAAGGCTCGACGGTGGCCGAAATGGAACGCGACCGCACAAAACTCGAATTCATCGTCAACGCACGGGAGAAAAAACAATGGATCGTATAAGACTGGCATCAACCTGGTTCGGCGGCTGCTCCGGCTGTCATATGTCCTTTTTGGATCTGGACGAATTTCTCATCGACCTGGCGCAGCACGTGGACATCGTCTACGGCCCGGTCGTGGACGCAAAGGAATTTCCAAAAAACGTGGACGTTTGCCTCATCGAAGGCGCAGTATGCAACGAGGAGCATGTCGAGATGGCGCACAAGATTCGTGAACGGTCAAAAATCATCGTTGCCTTCGGCGACTGCGCGGTCACGGGCAACGTCACGGCTATTCGCAATCAGCTTGGCCTTGGCAATGACGAAAATGTTTTGCAACGCGCTTACGTCGAATTGTCGGAAACGAATCCGCAGATTCCGAGAGACCCCGGCGTCGTGCCGGTGCTTTTGAAGCGCGTGATGCCGGTGCAGGAAGTCGTGCACGTGGATTATTATCTGCCCGGCTGCCCGCCGCCCGCGGCACGCATCAGATTTTTATTGGAACAAATGATCGCGGGTAAAGAACCCAAACTCGCGGGCTTGGACATCAAATTTGGCTGAAAGAATTTTTATGGCGCAACGAATCTTAATCAATCCTGTGACGCGAATCGAAGGTCACGCGAAAATCAGCATCTACCTCGGCGACGACGGCAAGGTGACGGACGCCGCGTTTCATGTCGTCGAGTTCCGCGGCTTTGAAAAATTTTGCGAAGGCCGGCCTTATACCGAGATGCCCGGCATCACGCAGCGCATCTGCGGCATTTGCCCCATCAGCCATTTGCTCGCATCGGCCAAGGCAGGCGACACCATCATGGCCGTGACCATTCCGCCCGCCGCCGACAAATTGCGCCGGCTGATGAATCTCGGACAACTCCTTCAGTCACACGCGTTGAGTTTCTTTCATTTGAGCGCGCCGGATTTTTTGCTCGGCTGGGATACGCCGCCTGCACAAAGGAATGTTTTCGGCATTGTTGCAACACATCCAAACCTTGCGCGGGCTGGAATCCGATTGCGTCAATTCGGTCAGGAAATCATCGAGACGCTCGGCGGCAAGAAAATCCATCCGCCGTGGGCCGTGCCCGGTGGCGTGCGCAGTGCTTTGACGGAAGAAGGTCGGACGAAGATTCGCAACTGGCTGCCGGAAGCGTATGCAACTTCGAAAATCGCGCTCGATTTGTTCAAAAAGATTTTGGAGACGCATGAACGCGAAGCGCAAGTTTTTGGAAACTTCCCTTCGCTTTTCATGGGACTCGTCGGATCGGATGGCGAATGGGAACATCACGGTGGCAAACTGCGTTTCATGGACAGCTACGGCCATATTGTTGCCGACCAGATTGACGCGCAAAATTTCAAGGATTACATCGGCGAGGCGACGCAACCGACATCTTATCTCAAGTCGCCTTACTACAAGCCGCTCGGTTATCCCGGTGGCATGTATCGCGTCGGTCCGCTCGCGCGCCTGAACATTTGCAGAAACATCGGCACGCCACTGGCTGATGCGGAGTTGAAACAGTTCAAAAAAATGGGACATGGAGTCGTCACATCGTCGTTCCTTTATCATTACGCGCGGCTGATTGAAATTGTCGCCTGCATCGAGCGCATCGAGAAATACATGGACGACCCGGAATTGTTGTCCGGCGATTTGCGCGCCGATGCCGGCATCAACAAACTTGAAGGCGTGGGCGTAAGCGAAGCGCCGCGAGGCACGTTGTTCCATCAATACGCGGTGGATCGCAACGGTCTGATCACGAAGGTCAATCTCGTCATCGCCACCGGACAAAATAATCTGGCGATGAACCAGACCGTCGCGCAAATCGCGCGGCACTACATCAAAGGGAAGGAAATCCCGGAAGCGATGCTCAATCGCGTCGAGCATGGAATCCGCTGTTACGATCCGTGCTTAAGTTGTTCGACACATGCCGTCGGACAGATGCCGTTGCAAATCCAGTTGGTCGGTTCAGACGGTGCGATAATTAAGGAACTAACAAGGAGTTAAAGTGAAACCTTTGTTAGCATCATTGTCTGGCTCTACTTCAGGGTTTTTAGTCCTGCTAATTATCATCGCGGCTGCTGTTGTCGTTTATTCACGAAACCAAAAGAAGAGCTGACTTCAAATGAGAGCAATTCAAACTACATCAAGCCAAATCAAGGGTAACATTGTATATAAGTTTCCTGAATTGAGCTAGGACCAACACGCGTGGCGAAACTGCTGAAGCGTTGTCCCGCTCTTGGCTTCAGCAACATTTCAGATTGTGATTTTTTCCTTGAGCGCAAAAGAAGTGGATTGAAAGCCAAATTGCGGGAGGCCGATTCTTCGAGCCGCGACGAAACTGAAACAGGCAAGTCTTGCCGTAAGCCAAATGAAAACGTTGCGAATTTGCGAGTCTTGCAAAGCAGAACTTCCTGCGGATTCAACGCAGAGGTTGTGTCCCAAATGCCTAGAGGCAGGCGCGACAATCAGATTGTCGCCACGGCAAGGCCCCGATTTTTCTCCACCGCACCCGGACGCGATAAAAAATCTTTTCCCACAACTCGAAGTCCTTGAGCTGCTCGGTCATGGGGGCATGGGCGCCGTTTACAAGGCGCGGCAGCGCGGCCTTGACCGGATGGTGGCGCTCAAAATTCTTCCTCCGCAAATTTCCGCCGAGCCGGCCTTTGCCGAACGCTTCGCCCGCGAAGCGCGCGCCCTGGCCCGCCTGAACCATCCGAATGTCGTGACCGTTTTCGATCTTGGCCAGACCGGTCCGCTTTACTACTTCCTCATGGAATTCGTGGATGGCATAAATCTGCGGCAAATGTTGCAGGCCGGTCAATTGGCGCCGCGTGACGCGCTGAACCTGACGCTGCAAATTTGTGAAGCGCTCGAATACGCCCACGGCGAAGGTGTTGTCCATCGCGACATCAAGCCGGAAAATATTTTAATAGACAAAAAGGGTCACGTGAAAATTGCTGACTTCGGATTGTCAAAATTGCTGGGTGTGGCGCGGCAGGACTTGCAATTGACGATGTCCAATCAAGTGATGGGCACGATGCACTACATGGCCCCGGAACAAATTGACAAACCGCTTGAAGTGGATCATCGCGCCGATCTTTATTCGCTGGGCGTGGTGTTCTACGAAATGCTGACGGGCGAATTGCCGCTCGGCCGGTTTGAATTGCCTTCCCAAAAATCGGCGGTGGACTCGCGGCTCGACGAGTTGGTGCTGAAAATTCTGGAAAGAAATCCAAAGAGCCGCTACCAGCAGGCGGCTGAAATCAGGACTGAACTGGAGTCGATTGCCGGCGTTGCTTCAAAACTTTCGCCGGAGGCGAGCCGCAAAATGAGTTATGAATATCGTTCCAAGGCCACATTATTTGGCTGGCCGCTGCTGCACATGGCGATGGGCGTTGATCCAGCGACTGGCCGCAAGCGAAGCGCAAGGGGGGTCATCGCGCTGGGAAGCTCGGCCAGAGGAGTGATCGCATTCGGCGATACGGCTGTGGGGGTGATTGCCTGCGGCATCTTTGGTTACGGAATTGTTTCCATTTCGGTTGTGGCGGTCGGCGTGATCGCAAGCGGCAGCGTCGCGGTGGGATTATGGTGGGCCGTGGGCGGACTTGCGCTCGCTCCCGTTGCGGTGGGCGGGCTTGTTGTTGGTTATTATGCCTGCGGTCAGGTCGTCGTCGGAAAATTTGTGATGGGACCCCATTTGGTCAGTCCGGCAGCCGATGTTTTTTTCAACCCTTGGATCGGGAAAATGGTGGACAAGGTGTTTAAAGTGCTGCCCTTTGCCGTAATTTTTTTCCTGGCGATAGGCTGGATTCCCCAATTGATGGCGAAATCCGCCGAGCATCGCAGGATGCGTCGTTTCCAGCAGGACAAATCCAAACCGGTTAAATTATGATCAAATATATCGGAAAAATTTTTCTGTGCACGTTGAGTCTGGTGGCTGGCACGATGGCCGGCGGCATGTTCTCAACCGCGTTGGGATTGGAGCAGCCAAAATTCCCCGAGCCTTTGGACATGCGGGTGTTCGGCTATTATGCTCTCGCCTCTGGAGTTGTAGTCGCAATGGCGCTCGCCGAATTGTCGCGCCGGCTTGGAGGAAACCGCTGGACACGCTTTGCGGTCGTCGCCTGGTTCGTTTACGCGTGGATGGGAATCAACAACGGCATTGAGGCGCATGTCTTCACCACCATCGGTGGCGAAACTTTGTCGGCCGTTACCATGCTGTTTCTGTCTTTGTCTGTGGCCGGCGCGATCGTGCTGCTTTTCAATGGCAGAAAATCTGGGACGACATTTTCCAGCGACCTCCGCCAATTTTTCGCCAATCGAACGTCCGCTCAATGGACACTCCGGCTGTCGGTGGTCGTGCTTGCCTTTCCAATCGTGTATTTCGTTTTCGGCATGCCGGTCGGATTGATTGTCTCGGACAGTTATCGCAACCACGAGTTCGGCCTTCGGCTTCCGTCCTCGTTGCTGGCTCTCCTCGGAGTGCAGTCCATCCGCAGCATTTTCGCTTTGCTGGCCGCGTTGCCCATTTTGGTTGCCTGGTCGGGTTCGCGACGACGGTTTGGCTGGACGTTCGGCTTGAACCTGTTTGTCGTTTCCGGGCTTTACGGATTGATGCAGGCATTCTGGATGCCGTGGACGCTGCGAAGCGTCCACAGCGTCGAACTGCTTTTGGATTCCCTTACCTATGGTTGGCTGCTCACCGCATTATTGTTGCCCCGCGATCTGACATACAGTCATGCGCCTGCCGATGAAGTTGGCATACAGGGAAAAAATGTTTAAGCTCATAACGTGAATAAAAAAGAATCACAACCTCCAACCGCCGGCCTGCTCGTCATCGGCTACGGCAACGAATTGCGCCGTGACGACGGAGTCGGCCCGAAGGTCGCCGCCGCGGTCGCCAAAATGAATCTTCCCGGAGTTCGCATCCACATCTGCCATCAACTGACTCCCGAACTAGCCGACCCGATTTCACATTCGAGCCGGGTGATTTTTGTGGATGCCGCAACGCTCGCTTCGAAAGAAGTCCAAACGCTCAAGCTCAAGCCGGATGAAACCGTCAATGTCATGGCCCACGCGGCGAATCCACATTCCCTGCTCGCACTTGCGCACGAAGTTTTCGGCTATTGCCCGCCGGCTTGGTGGCTGACGATTCCGGTTGAAGATTTTGGATTCGGCGACGAATTGTCACCCGTCGCCCGTCGCGGTTTTAACGTAGCCGTCGAAAAAATTTGCAGCATCGCCGCGCAAGCTGCATAAATAGGATAGAAAGAATTTTATGCATGAAGTCCATCTTGTTCGCGCGATACTCGACGCGGTCGAAAAACAGGCCGCCGCGCAAAAAGCCAAACGCGTGAAGCTCGTCAAAATCCGCGCCAACGCGCTCACCAGCCACAGCGGCGATCACGTCCGCTTCAGTTTTGACATCGTCAAAAAAGAACATCCTCTCACCAAAGACGCCGAGCTTGAGTTGACAGAAGTCGAACCGCTGGTGCGCTGCCAGAAATGCGGCCACGAATTCGAGACTCATCATCTGCCGGACGAATGTCCCAAATGCCAATCGCTCGACCTCAAGGCCGTCAACCCGACCGACATGCTTCTGCTCGGTTTCGAGATCGAACGCTGAAAGGATTTCATGAAAACTCCGCCGGCAACGCGATTGAAGATCGCCGTTCGCGGCGCGGTGCAAGGCGTCGGCTTCCGACCCTTTATTTTTCGTCTGGCCACCGGACTCGGCTTGAAAGGCTGGGTCAACAATTCTCCGCAGGGCGTCTTCATCGAAGCCGAAGGCCCGCGAATCAAATTGGAAAAATTCCTGTTGCAGCTTGAAAACGAAAAGCCGCCGCGCAGTTTCATTCAAAGTTTGGAAGCGACATGGCTCGATGCTGTCGGCTACAAAAAGTTTGAGATCCGGAAAAGTGAAGATTCCGGCGGCAAAACCGCACTCATTTTGCCGGACATCGCCACTTGCTCCGATTGTCTTCGCGAAATTTTCAATCCAAAAAACCGTCGGCATGCTTATCCGTTCACCAACTGCACGAACTGCGGCCCGCGTTTTAGCATCATCGAATCGCTCCCTTACGATCGCGCCAACACCTCGATGAAAAAATTCGCGATGTGCCCCGAATGTCAGGCCGAATATGACGACCCGCGCGACCGCCGTTTCCACGCACAGCCGAATGCGTGTCCGGTTTGCGGGCCGCATTTGGAACTTTGGGATTCAAACTGCGAAGCGTTATTCGGACGCAACGAAACATTGCTCGCCGCCGCAAACGCAATTCGTCGCGGCAAAATCGTGGCGGTCAAAGGACTCGGCGGATTTCATTTGATGGTCGCCGCGAACAACGAAGCCGCCGTCCAACGCTTGCGCAAACGAAAACATCGCGAAGAAAAACCGCTCGCTCTCATGTTTCCATCGCTCAAAAGCGTGAAATCCGTTTGCGAAGTTTCGCCGCTGGAAGAACGTTTGCTGCGCTCGCCCGAAGCTCCGATTGTTTTGTTGAAAAAAATCGCGAACAAAAAATCGCAAATCGCAAATTCAGTCGCACCGAACAATCCCAGCCTCGGCGCGATGTTGCCTTACACGCCGCTTCATCATCTACTTCTGGCCGAACTGAATTTTCCTGTCGCTGCCACGAGCGGCAATTTGAGCGACGAACCGATTTGCACGGATGAACGCGAGGCGCTCGAACGATTGCGCGGCATCGCCGATCTGTTTTTGGTTCATGATCGTCCGATTGTCCGTCACGTGGACGATTCCATCGTGCGCGTGATGCTCAATCGCGAAATGGTTTTGCGCCGCGCGCGCGGATACGCGCCATTGCCGGTCGTTTTGAATTCTAAAATTTCGGCTCCGGATTCCCAATCTGTTCTGGCCGTCGGCGCGCATTTGAAAAATGCCGTCGCACTTTCGGTCGGCCATCAGGTTTTCATCAGCCAGCATATCGGTGATCTGGAAACTGAACCGGCGAACAACGCTTTTCGTCGTGTGATCGCCGACTTTGAAAAACTTTACGAAACTAAACCGGAAATTGTCGCCGCCGATTTGCATCCGGATTATCTCTCGACGAAATTTGCTGACGAATTGGAAATCCCCAAACACATCGGCGTCCAACACCACATCGCCCATGTGCTTTCATGCATGGCGGAAAATGAACTTGAACCGCCGGCGCTCGGCGTTTCGTGGGACGGCACGGGCTACGGACTCGACGGCACGATTTGGGGCGGCGAATTTTTCCTCGTAACAAACGAAAAAATTGAGCGCATTGGGCATTTGCGCCCGTTCCGGTTGCCCGGCGGCGACAAGGCCGTAAAAGAACCGCGCCGTTCCGCGCTCGGATTGCTCTATGAGATTTTTGGCGACACAATTTTTGGACAAGGAAAGATTCCAACGGTTGCCGCATTTTCCAAAACAGAACTGGCCGCACTGAAAACAATGTTGAAAAATAAAATCAATTCACCGCTCACTTCCAGCGCCGGACGTTTGTTTGACGCCGTCGCTTCGCTGATTGGCTTGCATCAAACCATGCGCTTTGAAGGACAGGCGGCGATGGAATTGGAATTTGCACTCGATGGAATTGAGACCGACGAAGCTTACGAATTTTCAATTATGGCTCGCGAGGACGCTCGCCCCACCAAATCCGAAATTGTTTTGGATTGGTCGTTGATGGTTGAGGAAATTTTGTCCGATGTAAAACGCGGCGTTTCCGTCAGCGAGATTTCTGCAAAATTTCACAACGCACTCGTTGAAGCGATTGTCGAAATCGCAAAAAAATTTAGCGAGCCGCGCATCGTTCTTTCGGGCGGTTGTTTTCAAAATCGTTATCTGACAGAGCGCGCCGTCAAACGTTTGCGCGAAGAAAAATTCAAACCGTATTGGCATCAACGTGTGCCGCCAAACGACGGCGGCATCGCTCTTGGTCAAGTTGTTGCGGCGATGCGCGATAAGAAGTAGCCTTTAACGATGTGCCTAGCCATTCCAGGAAAAATTGTGAGCATCAGCGGTGAAGATCCGCTGGAACGCGTCGGCAAAATTGATTTCGGCGGCATTCTCAAGCAGGCAAATCTGGCCTACGTGCCCGAGGCGAAGGTCGGCGATTATGTCATTGTTCACGTCGGCTTTGCCATCAGCCGACTGGATGAGGATGAGGCGCAAAAAGTTTTCGAGTATCTGAAACAGATGGAGGACTTGAGTGAGTTGAAGGAAGGCGGGCCATGAAATTTCTGGACGAATATCGTGACGCGGAATTTGCGCGTCAGCTCGCGCGCGAAATCCATCGCGTCACCACGAAGCCGTGGTCGATCATGGAAGTCTGCGGCGGCCAGACGCACGCCATCGTCAAGTTCGGTCTCGACGAACTTTTGCCGAAGCAAATCAATCTGATTCACGGACCCGGCTGCCCGGTTTGTGTCACGGCCGTCGAGCTGATTGACAAGGCGCTGGAAATCGCCGCGCGGCCCAACGTGATTTTTTGTTCATTCGGCGATATGCTGCGCGTGCCGGGCAGCACGACGGATCTGCTGTCCGTCAAAGCCAGCGGCGGCGACGTGCGGATCGTTTATTCGCCGCTCGACACCCTGAAACTCGCCGAACAAAATCCAACGAAGGAAATCGTTTTCTTCGGCGTCGGTTTTGAGACGACCGCGCCCGCGACGGCGATGACGGTTTATCAAGCAGCCAAAAAAAACTTGAAGAATTTTTCGCTGCTCGTGTCGCACGTGCTCGTGCCGCCGGCGATGGAGGCGCTGATGTCGTCGCCGAACTGCCGCGTGCAGGGATTTCTCGCTGCCGGCCACGTCTGCACGGTGATGGGCTTCGAGGAATATTTTCCCATCGCGAAAAAATATCATGTGCCGATTGTCGTCACCGGTTTCGAGCCGATGGACATTTTGCAAGGCGTGCTGATGGTCGTGCAACAACTGGAATCCGGCCGCGCCGAGGTTGAAAACCAATACAGCCGTTCCGTTCGACGCGAAGGCAATCTGCCGGCGCAACAACTCATCCGCGAAGTTTTTCAGATCGTTCCGCGCAAATGGCGCGGCGTTGGCGAAATTCCGCAGAGCGGATTGGGATTGAGTGAAGCTTATATGGCATTCGACGCTGAAAAAAAATTCGGCGTGGCGGAACTTCGCGTCGAGGAACCTTCCGAGTGCTTGAGCGGCCTTGTTTTACAAGGGCAAATCAAACCTCACGAATGCCCTGCCTTCGGAACAAAATGCACGCCGGAACATCCGCTCGGCGCGACGATGGTTTCGAGCGAAGGCGCGTGCGCGGCATATTACCGCTATCGCCGGCATGAGTTGGTCGAAGACGCAGCCGACAAAAAATCATGAGCGAAGGGAAAAAAGATTTCGCGCCGGCTTGTCCGTTCCCGATCCGGAATTATCCACAAGTGCTGCTCGCGCACGGCGGCGGCGGCAAGTTGATGCACGATCTCATCGGCAAAATGTTTCTGGCGGCCTTCAAAAATCCGCTGCTTGAAACGCAGCACGACGCCGCGGTTGTAGAATTGACTGGAAAGAAAATTGCGTTCACGACGGATTCCTACGTCGTGCGCCCGCTGTTTTTTCCCGGTGGCGATGTCGGTTCGATGGCGGTGCATGGAACCGTGAACGATCTGGCGATGGCCGGGGCGCGACCTCTTTACTTGAGCGCGGGATTTATTTTGGAAGAAGGTCTGCCGATGGAAACTTTGTGGCGCGTCGTGTGTTCGATGCGCGACGCGGCGAAAAAATGCGGCGTGCAAATCATCACCGGCGACACGAAGGTCGTGGACAAAGGCAAAGGCGACGGACTGTTCATCAACACGGCGGGCATCGGCGTCGTCGCGCACGAGCAAAAAATCGCACCGCAAAATGTTGAATCTGGCGACGTGATTCTGGTCAGCGGCGATTTGGGGCGGCACGGCATGGCCATCATGGCCGTGCGCGAAGGCTTGGAATTTGAGAGCCAAATCGAAAGCGACTCCGCGCCGGTTCACGAAACTGTTTTACAATTGCTTAAAGCTGGAATTGAAATCCATTGCCTGCGCGACTTGACGCGAGGCGGCCTGACCAGCGCGCTCAACGAAATTTCCGAGGCGGTCAAACTGACTTTCTTAGTTGAAGAAAAATTGATTCCGGTGCGCGAAGACGTTCATGCCGCGTGTGAAATTCTCGGGCTCGATCCGTTTCAAGTCGCGTGCGAAGGAAGATTTGCCGCGTTCATCCCGGCGCGGGACGCCGAACGGGCATTAGCCGTCCTGCGGGCGGGTCCGAATGGCGAAAGCGCCTGCGCGATCGGCAAGGTGAGCGACCAGCGCCATGCAAAAGTTTTGCTGAAAAGTCTCGTGGGTGTTCAGCGCGTGTTAGACATGGCCACCGGCGAGCAATTGCCGAGGATTTGTTGAGCGCGCATGAGCATCAGGGTTCGATGATAAGTTTCTTCCGGCGTGCCAGCCGCTTGAATCATGACAAGCAATCCGCGTTTTTGATAAAAATCAATCAGCGGCCGGGTGCTCCGCTCGTAAGCCTGCATCCGCACCCGGACGGATTCCGGCCGGTCATCCTCCCGCTGAAAAAGTTTTCCGCCACAATAATCGCAAACATCCTTCATGCGCGGCGGAAGGCTCGTCACGTGAAAAACGGATTTGCATTTTTCGCAGGTGCGCCGTCCGCTTAAGCGTTCGATCAACTGCTCTTGCGGCAATTCGTAATTGAACACTGCGGTCAAATCTATTTGCTCTTTTTGCAACAAATCTTCCAGCGCCTGCGCCTGCGCAACGGTGCGCGGAAAGCCGTCGAGCAAAAAGCCGCCCGAACAGCGCAGGCAGCGCAAACGTTCGCGCACCAGCGCCAAGACGATTTCATCGGAAACAAGGTCTCCGCGCCGCATCGAGTCGAGCGCGATTTTCGTTGCAGGAGAGCGCTCACCATCCTCCTGACATTTTGCGGCGCGGAAAACATCGCCGGTGGACAAATGACAAGCGCCGAGCCGTTCGCTCAACAAATCCGCCTGCGTTCCCTTGCCGACGCCGGGCGCGCCTAGCAGCACCAGCCTCCATGTTTGTCCCACAGGTTTGCGCGGCGGAATCAGGCAACGGGCATCGCCGCCTTTGAGCCACGCTGTTCGATCACTTTTTTCAGTCATAGGAAAACCTTTTGCACTCATGTAGAAAAATACACGAAGCGCGGATTAACTCCACGCCCAATGCCCGATTTGCCAAAATACACCGCGAGTTTGGCAAAATAGGGGGAAATCAAACCGCTTCTGACCACCTAAAAACCGGCCAAATGCGGCGGCAAGATACGACTGCAATTTGACAATGACCGTGTAGTGACAACGCCGCTTCGGTTCTAACTTCAATCAAGAACCGTGAGAACCATTGATGAGAAAATTTTGACGACGGCACCGGTCGAGAAACGGCACGCTTCGCCGCATGAAACGGCGTTTGGCCAGCCGCGCGATTTCCTGACCAACCGGTTCGTGTACATGGTCGTTTCCACGCGCGCACGCGGTCTTTCGATCGGCGTGAACATGAATCCCGACAAACTTTGCAACTTCGACTGCGTGTATTGCGAAGTGGACCGCAGCGAGCCGCGGGAAATAAAATTGGACGTGGACGCCATGGCCGTCGAATTGCGCCGGACGCTCGCATTCGTCCATGAAAAAAGATTGCACGAGCGCTCGTATTACCGAACGTTGCCCGACGAACTCCTGCAGCTTCGTCAGGTGGCCTTGAGCGGCGATGGAGAGCCGACACTCGCGCCGGATTTTTCCGAGGCCGTGCAATCCGTCATCCGCGTTCGCGCGATGGGAGAATTTCCTTTCTTCAAAATCGTCCTGTTCACCAACGCCACCGGCCTTGACCGCCCGCAAGTGAGCGAAGGCCTGAAACATTTCACAAAGTCCGACGAAGTCTGGGCCAAACTCGACGGCGGCACGCAAACTTTTTTGAGTCAGGTCAACAAGCCGGACGTTTCGCTGGAAAAATTGCTGGCGAACATCCTTTCGCTCGCGCGCCAGCGGCCGGTGATCATCCAAAGCCTGTTCGCCGCCCTCAACGGCGAGGAACCGTCCTTCGATGAAATCAGGGAATACGCGCAACGGCTCAAGGAATTGAAAAACAACGGCGCGCAAATCCCTCTAGTCCAGATTTATTCCGCCACACGCCCGATGTCGCGCGCCGAATGCGGGCATCTGCCTCTGAAGGCGCTTTCGCAAATCGCCCAGACCGTGCGGAACATCACGGGTTTGAAAACGGAAGTGTTTTAAATTTCGCTGCTTGAAAGAAATTAAGCGATCGTTGTCTTGATTCACACGGAATAGCCGGAAATGGCTTTCATGTATTGCGCGCGCTCGAACTCCGCCGGATCGGCGCAATTTTTCTGGCTCAAACTTCCTTTGAGTTGGTTGACCGATTCGTATTCGTGTTCTTCCATCCACGCGACGAGGTCGCGCTCGATGGTTTTGATCTGCGGAATGCCGTGGCGAAGAAGCGTGGAGCAAAGCATCGTCACGTCCGCGCCGGCCATGAGCATTTTCAGAACGTCCGGCGCGCGATGGATGCCGCTGGTGGCGGCGAGGTTCAAGTCCAGACGGCGGTAAAGAATCGCGATCCAGCGCAGCGGCAGGCGCATCGCCATCGGCGTGCTCAATAAAATATTCGGCTTCACTTCGAGCGTTTCGAGGTCAATGTCCGGCTGATAAAACCGGTTGAACAGCACAAGGCCGTTCGCACCCGCGTCGTCGAGCTGTTTGGCCATGTTCGCAAAATTGCTGAAGAACGGACTCAATTTCACCGCGACCGGGATCGTCACCTTCGATTTCACCGCCTTGAGGATTTCTAGATAGTTCTGCTCCACCTTCGCGCCAGACAGATTGATGTCGGTCGGGATGCTGTAAATGTTCAGCTCAATCGCGTCCGCGCCGGCCTGCTGGACCAACTTCGCATATTCCGTCCATCCGCCGGTGGACGAACAATTCAGGCTCGCGATGATGGGAATTTCCGTCGCGGCCTTCGCCCTCGTGATGTGCTGGAGATATTCCTCCGGGCCGAGATGAAATTCCCCGGGTTCCGGAAAATAAGTCAGCGCCTCGGGAAAACTTTCCGTGCCCTGCTCCAGATGATGATGCAGCTCGGCGCGGTCCTGACGCAGTTGCTCCTCGAACAGCGAATGAAGCACCACCGCCGACGCGCCCGCGTCCTCCATCCGTTTGAGGTTGTCAATCTCCTCCGACAGCGGCGACGCCGACGGCACGAGCGGCGTCCGAAGGTTCAAACCCAGATAATTTGTGGTCAAATCCATAACTTGGTTTTAAATTACGGTTGTTCGTTCACGGTTGCCGGCAGTTTGGCCGCCGGTTCGTCACCGCCGACTTTGAAATCCCGTCCGGCGAGGAACTGATAAAATTTCCAGCGCTTTTCGGAATCAACCTGCGCCTGCGCGAAAAATTTCTTCGCGTCGTCGGGCTTGCTCTTCGTCAGCATCTTGAAACGATTTTCCGAAAGCAGATAATCCTGCAGCTTCACCCGGGCCGCCGGTGAATCCAGTTGCAGCGGATTTTCTCCGCGTTCCGCGCGGCGCGGATCGTGGCGATACAGCAGCCATTGCCCCGAATCCACCGCGAGTTTTTGCTGGCGCGCGCCGACGCCCATGTCCACCGCGATGCCGTGAGCGATGCAATGGCTGTAGGCGATGATGAGCGACGGGCCGTGATACGATTCCGCCTCGACAAACGCCTTCAAAGTTTGTTCATCCTTCGCGCCGAGAGCGACGCTCGCCACATAGATGTTTCCATAACTCATCGCGATCAGGCCGAGGTCTTTTTTGCCGGCAGGTTTTCCGCCCGCGGCATATTTCGCGACCGCGCCGCGTGGCGTGGATTTCGACATCTGGCCGCCGGTATTGGAATAAACCTCCGTGTCGAGCACCAGTACGTTCACATCGCGCCCGCTGGCGAGAACGTGATCCAAACCGCCGTAGCCGATGTCGTAAGCCCAGCCGTCGCCGCCAACGATCCACACGCTTCTTTTGACGAGCGAATCGGCGATGGTCAGAAGCGCCTTTGCTTCGGGAGAAATGATTTTGACAAGTTTTTGTTTCAATGCCGCGACGCGCTGGCGTTGTTCATGGATGCCCGCTTCATCGCTTTGATCGGCGAGAAGGATTTCTATGATGAAATTGTCGCCGAGTTTTGGCGCGAGTTTTTTGACGAGTTCACAGGCGAATTCCTTTTGCTTGTCAATCGAGACGCGAAAACCGAGCCCGAATTCCGCGTTGTCCTCGAAGAGCGAATTGCACCACGTCGGCCCGCGACCGGCCTTGTCCGTGCAATATGGCGTCGTCGGAAGATTGCCGCCGTATATCGAAGAGCAGCCTGTGGCGTTCGCGATGATCGCGCGGTCGCCGAACAATTGCGTGAGCAGCTTGATGTAAGGCGTTTCGCCGCAACCGGCGCACGCACCGCTGAATTCAAACAACGGGCGCATGAGTTGTTGCTGACGAAGTTGCGTCGTCTTGAGTTTGCGCCGGTCAATCTCCGGCAACGCCAAAAAGAAATCCCAATTCTCGCGTTCTTGCAATCGCAGCGGCGCTTGCGGACGCATGTTGATGGCTTTGAATTTGGATTCTGTTTTATTTTTGGCCGGGCAAATGTCCACGCAAAGCGAGCAGCCTGTACAATCTTCGGCGGCGACTTGCAAAGTGAATTTCATCCCCTTGAATTCCGGCACACGCGCGTCGGTGCTCTTGAAATTCGCCGGCGCGCCGTAAATCGCGGCGGGTTCATAAACTTTCGCGCGGATCGTCGCGTGCGGACAAATCGCCACGCACTTCAAGCATTGGATGCAGGTTTTCTCATCCCAGACCGGAATGTCTATAGCAAGATTTCGTTTTTCGTATTGCGAAGTGGCCGTTGGATACGAACCGTCGCGCGGAAATGCGCTCACTGGCAGTTCGTCACCCAGACCGGCGGCGAGTTTGCCGAGCGAGTTGCGCACAAAAGCCGGCGAGTCTGGAGAAATCGGCGGCAGCAACGCGCCGGTGCCGTTGACTTTGCAGTCGGCAATGCGCACCTCGAATAAATGCGCGAGCGTGTTGTCCACCGCCTTTAAATTCATCTGGACGACTTCGTCGCCTTTTTTGCCGTAGGTTTTTTTAATGGAATTGTTAATCGCCTCGATCGCCTCGTCCTTCGGCAATACGCCCGAGAGCGCGAAGAAACAAACTTGCATGATGGTGTTGATGCGTCCGCCCATTCCGCTTTCGCGCGCGACTTTCGTCGCATCAATCACAAAAAGTTTCGCTTTCTTCGCGAGCAAATCTTCCTGCACCGGCGTCGGCAGTTTCGACCAGGCTTCGTCTTTCGAGTGTGGTGTGTTGATCAAAAACGTTCCGCCGGGCACAAGGCTGCGCAGCATGTCGTAACGCTCCAGAAATCCCGGTTGATGGCACGCGATGAAATTCGCGCGCGAAACCAAATAGGTTGAGCGAATCGGCTGCGGGCCGAAACGCAAATGCGAAACGGTCATCGAACCGGATTTCTTCGAGTCATAAACGAAATAACCTTGTGCGTAATTCTCGGTTTCTTCGCCGATGATTTTGATGGAATTTTTATTCGCTCCGACTGTTCCATCTGCACCAAGTCCGTAAAATAGTGCGCGCACGACTTTGTCGGACTCGGTCGAGAACATTGCGTCGTAGTGCAGGCTTGTGCCGAACACATCGTCGTAGATGCCGACGGTGAAATGATTTTTCGGATTCAGCGTCGTGAGATTGTCGAACACAGCCTTGACCATCGCAGGCGTAAATTCTTTTGAAGATAAACCGTAACGCCCGCCGACCAGTTTTGGGAACGTTTTGATTTGCCCCCAGTCATTGGCCAGTCCTTCGTGAATGGCCGTGATGCAATCTTGATACAACGGTTCGCCCGATGCGCCGGGTTCTTTTGTGCGGTCAAGAACTGCGATGGATTTAACGGTGCGCGGCAGCGCTTCGACGAACCGCTTGCTGTCGAATGGCCGATACAAGCGGACTTTGATGACCCCGACTTTTTCGCCCTGCTGAGTCAAATAGTCCACCGTCTCGTGGACCGCTTCGCAGCCCGAACCCATAATCACGATGACTTGTTCCGCATCCGGTGCGCCGACGTAATCGAATAAATTATATTTCCGGCCAGTGTGTTCGGCGAATTCGTCCATCACAGTTTGCACGATGTCCGGACATGCGGAGTAGATTGGATTCGACGCCTCGCGCCCTTGAAAAAATGCGTCGGGATTTTGCGCCGTCCCGCGAAGCACCGGTTTGTCCGGCGTCATCCCGCGCGAACGGATTTCGCCAACCAGCTTTTCGTCGATCATCGCGCGCATGACCGCTTCGTCAATCAACTCGATCTTTGAAACTTCATGCGACGTGCGAAACCCGTCGAAGAAATGCACGAACGGCAAGCGCGAGCGCCACGCTGCGATTTGGGAAATCAACGCAAAGTCCATCGCCTCTTGAACCGAAGTCGCGCCGAGCATTCCCCAGCCGGTCGAGCGGCAGGCCATGATGTCGCTGTGGTCGCCGAAAATCGAAAGCGCGTGCGTCGCGACTGTGCGCGCCGTGACATGGAAAACCGTCGGCAAAAATTCGCCGGCAATCTTGAACATGTTCGGTATCATCAGCAACAAACCTTGTGACGCAGTGAACGTCGTGCTGATGGAGCCGGTTTGCAGCGCGCCGTGGACCGCACCGACCGCTCCGCCTTCGCTTTGCATTTCGATGATGGATGGAATCGTTCCCCAAAGATTTTGTTTTCCCTCCGAAGCCCATTGATCGCACCACTCGGCGATGGGCGACGACGGCGTGATGGGATAAATCGCCATCACCTCGTTGAGGCGGTAAGCGACGTAAGCGGCGGCTTCATTCCCGTCAATGGTCTTGAAGACCGGCGGTCTCGAACCTTTCGGCAAATTTGATTTTGGAAGGGTCATAATTTTTTAAAAGTGTATTCGGCCGTGTAATCGTGATCGTCGGCGTCATATTCGACTTTGAATCCGACTTCCTTGCAGATGTGTTGCATGACATGGTTTTCGGGAAGGATGTGACCGGCGAGCCGGTCGAGTTTTTCCTCGCGGCCGACTTGAATGAGCCGCTTGAGCAATTCCGTTCCGAGACCGAGACCTTGCCAATGATCGCTGACGAGAACGGCGAATTCGGCTTCGTCCACACCGTGCAATTTGCTCAAGCGACCGACCCCGAGGATTTTTTTCTCGCCGTCACGCATTTCTTTGAACTCGGCGACGAGCGCGATTTCACGGTCGTAATCGTTGAAACAAATCCGCGTGAGGCGTTCGTGCGCGACGCGTTGCGACAATTTCAACGCGCTGAAATAACGGTGATAGACGCTCTCTTCCGACAGCGTCTCGTGAAATGAAACCATGAGCGGCTCGTCTTCAGGACGGATCGGGCGGATGACAATCGGCGCCTTGTTCTTCAAATTCCACAACGTAACATATTGCACCGGATACGGACGGATGGCCGGCTTCGGCAATTTATTTTCCGGTGTTTTCGGGTCGTACAAAACGACGCGCGCGTCGAGCGCGAAAATCCTTTCCGACGAAACGAGCAAGGGATTGATGTCGATTTCCGAAACCCACGGCTGCTCAACGACGAGCTGGCTGAAGCGCACGAGCAATTGCTCGAGCGCGGCGATGTCCGCCGCCTTCCGTCCGCGCACGCCCTTGAGCGCGGTGAAAATTTTTGTGCGCTCCATCATGCGGCGCGCGAGCGTGGCGTTGAGCGGCGGCAATCCGAGCGCGCGGTCCTTGAAAACTTCCACGAGTTGTCCGCCCGTTCCGAAGAGCAGCACCGGCCCGAATTGCGGATCAACACTGCTGCCGATGATCAATTCGTAACCTTCGAGCTTGATCATCGGTTGCACCGTGACGCCGAGGAAATGTTCTTTGCCGGCTTTTTTTTCAACGGACGTTTCAATCGTACGCCATGCCTGACGCACCGCCGAGGCCGTGCGCAGATTCAATTGTACGCCGCCGACATCTGTCTTGTGTGTGATGGTTTCTGAAAATAATTTTAAAACGACAGGAAAACCAAGATGCGCGGCGATTTTTACGGCATCAGCTTCGGTGCGCGCGATCTGCGTCTCGACCGTCGGTATTCCGTAAGCCGCAAGAAGATTCTTGGATTCAAATTCCGTGAGGATTGTCCGGCCGGTCTTGCGGATTTCACTCAAAATCGCAGCGGCCTTGTCGCGATTGATTTCACCATGCTCGGATTCCGGTGACGTCGTCGGCGTCTCATAAAGTGCGCGCAAATTTTCACTGTAACGCCACATGTAACAAAATGCGCGCGCCGCACGGTCGGGATATTTGAACGTCGGAATTTTCGCCGCGTTGAGAATGTCTTCGCCCGCCTCGACTTGATCCGCGCCCATCCAGCTCGCGATGATCGGTTTGCCGTCAAGATGCGCGTAAGGTTTCAAACACTTGGCCGTCTCGGTTGCGTCGGTCATCGCTTGTGGCGTGAGAATCACAAGCAGGCCGTCGGTGTTTGGATCCTTGGAAGCGATTTCCACGGCCTTCGCGTAAAGCTCCGGCCTCGCGTCACCGATGATGTCCACTGGATTATTATGACTCCACGTCGGCGGGAAAATTTTATTGAACTCCTCCATCGTTTCCGGCTTCAACTCCGCGAGTTGCGCGCCACCGGTGATGAGCGCGTCCGTCGCGAGCACGGCGGGGCCGCCCGCGTTGGTGATGATAGTCAGGTGCGGCCCTTTCGGTCGCGGTTGCTTGGCGAGAACTTCCGCCATGTCGAACAATTCGGAAATCGCTTCCACGCGTAGAACACCGACGCGCTGAAAAGCGGCTTGCAAAACTTCATCGCTGCCAGTGAGCGACCCCGTGTGTGACGCAGCGGCTTTTGCGGCTTGTTCAGTACGACCGGGTTTTATGACGATGATCGGCTTGGTCAGCGCCACTTCGCGGGCGGCGGACAGGAACGCGCGCGCGTCACCGATGGTTTCCATGTAAATGACGATGCTCTTGGTGTTCGGATCGTCGCCGAGGTGATAAATCAAATCGCCCCAGCTCACGTCGAGCATCGAGCCAAGCGAAACGAACGCGCTGAACCCGACATTTTCTTTCAAACTCCAATCCAAAATCGCCGTGCAAAGCGCGCCGCTCTGGCTGATGAACCCAACGCTGCCTGCCCGCGCCATGTTCGCGGCGAAAGTCGCGTTGAATTTTCCATGCGGCACCATCACGCCGAGACAATTCGGTCCGACAATCCGCATGTCGCCGCGTTGCGCCTCGGCCAAAATTTGCCGTTCCAATTCCGCGCCGGACGCACCAATTTCTTTGAAGCCGGCGGAAATGATGATTGCGCCGCGCACGCCGGCTTGCACGCAATCGCGGATGATGCCCGGCACGGTCGCCGGTGGTGTGATGATGACAGCCAGATCGGGTTTGTCCGGCACGGAAGCGATGTTTGGATAAGCCTTGATGCCAAGGACGGTGTCGCGTTTCGGATTGACGGGATAAATCGTTCCGGTGAATCCGCCGTTCTTGAGATTTTCCAAAACAGTCCTGCCGACGCTTCCTGGCGTTTCGGTCGCGCCGATGATGGCGACAATGTGCGGATGAAAAATGGAATCCAGCGGGCGTCGTCCCACCTGTCGCAGAATATCATGAGCGGATTCGATGCGCCCGGGACTGGCAATCGTGATTGGCATAATGAACTGGAGACGAGCCGGTTTTCAACCCGTCTCACACAAGCAAGGTCGCAGTGAAGAAGGCCGCGCACTTCACCGCATTTGGCAAAGGCTCACCTTTTTTTGCCCTGCTGAATCAGTCTTTACCTTCAGTTTCGGCCCAGCGGACGGCGTGACGAACCAAATCCGTCGCCGTTTTCAATTTAAGCTTCTCCTTGATTTTCGCGCGGTGCACTTCGACGGTCTTTCCGCTCAAATGCAGCAATTCGGCGATTTCGCGCGTGCTCTTGCCCAGACCTATGAATCGAAAGACTTCAAACTCGCGATCAGAAAGAAGTTCGATCGGCGAATTCAACGCCTGATTGCGCCGGCCTGAAAAAATTTCCAAAATCCGCGCCGACATTTTTTCGCTCACATAAACCTGTCCGCCCAACACCTGACGCATCGCCTGTAAAAACATTTTGCCGCCCTCCTGCTTCATGATGTAGCCGCGCGCGCCAGCGCGCAGCACACGTTCGGCGTAAAGCATTTCGTCGTGCATGGAAACGACCAGAATCGGCAGTTCCGGCTTCAACGCCTGAATGTCCTTGATAAGTTCAAGACCATTTTTGTCGGGAAGAGAAACGTCGAGCAAAATCAAATCGAATGTCTGGCTGATGACCGCGTCAATGGCCTGACCGGCGTTGTCGGCCTCGGCACAGACTTTTAAGTCCGGCTCGTTTTCGATCAATTGCGCCAATCCCGTGCGCATCATCGGATGATCGTCCACTATGAGCAGTCGTTTCGCAGAATTTTTATTTTTTGCCGCCATGATTTTTCAATGGATTGTTTGGAACCGAGCAAATCACGCTGGTGCCTCCGGTGGCATTTTGTTCGATGGTCAACGTACCACCGATGATTCCGGCGCGAAATTGCATGATGCGCAAACCCATTCCTTTTGACTTCGGAATCCCGGCAAGAATGCCCGTGCCGTTGTCGATCACGCCAAGATAGATGCGCCCCGAGCCGGTTTTCAATTGGATGGAAATTTGTTTCGCGTTGCCGTGCTTGATGGCGTTTGAAACGGCTTCCTGCGTCAGACGAAAAAGGTGCGTGGCCGCGGCGTGGCTGCGAATCATCACATCTGCATCATAATCGAAATGAATCTCGACGTTGAACATTTTTTCCGTGTTGATCGCCAACTCGTGCAACGCGGACACCAAGCCATCGGATTCAAGCGTGACCGGCGAAAGGCCGCGCGCCAGGGCACGAGTCTGGCTGATGGCTTCGCGCACATTTCTCCCGATTTCACTCGCGCGTGCAGCAACGGGTTTGGATTGTTTCGATAATTTTTGTTCCAACACCTGGCTCATCATCTCGATGCCCGCGAGGTGCTGGCAAAGTCCGTCGTGAAGATCGTGGCCGATTCGTCGCTGCTCGCGGTCGCTGATCTCCAAAATTTCCCTTTCAAGCCGTTTGCGCTCGGTGATGTCACGGACAAAACCGGTGAAGAGGCGGTTATCGGCCAGTTTGACTTCGCTTACGGAAAGTTCCATCGGGAAAATTGTGCCGTCCTTGCGGCGCCCTTCGACTTCGCGGCCGATGCCGATGATTTTTGCGTGGCCGGTGTGGCGATAATTCGCGAGGTAGGAATCGTGCGATTCACGGTGAGGCGAAGGCATGAGGACGCTGACGTTTTGCCCGACGACTTCGCGCGCCTTGTAACCAAAAATCCGCTCCGACGCTGTGTTGAAGGATTCGATGACGCCGCGTTCGTTGATCGTGATGATGCCCTCGACCGCCGTTTCGAGGATCGCGCGCAACCGCTCCTCGCGGTCGCGCAAGTCGGACGCGGCCTTTTTTCGCCGCCCCCGAGTTGATTTGGTATGCTTGGATTTGAGTTCCCCAATCCATGCCAGCAACTCGGTCTTGGACATTTTCCGATAGTCCTTCATTTCACGGTTGAAGAAACTATCGGGAAAATCCGCGCCGCTGCCAATCTCAATCCGACGATTGCGCTTCAAGGGATTTTTTGTTTCGCTCAATGCGCGAGCAATTGGGCGCGGTAATCGGACGGCGACTGGCCGAGCAACCGCCTGAACACGCGGTTGAAATGCGTCAGCGACTGGAAGCCGACTTCAAACGCGATTTCACTCACGCGCAGATTCGGGTTGAGCAAAAGGTTTTTCGCCTTTTCAATCCGGACGCGCGAAAGATAATCCGTGAAATTGATGCCGGTGATCTTCTTGAACATCTTGCAAAAATAGAACGAGCTCATGTTGACGGCCTTGGCCACCTGACCGAGCGAGAGTTCTTCGCCTTGATGTTCCTGAATGTAGGTTCGCGCGCGCTTGATGACCGGCGGCTCGGCATTTTCTTGCTGGATGAAAACCTGATTGCTCAAGACGGAGAGATGTTGCGCAAAAATCGAGAGCAGTTTGACGGCGGATTCGTATTGTTTGGGCGAAACGACCTTGCCGGAAAAAAAGGCCTTCTTCAAAGTTTCGCGATTCACATTCAGACCCCAATCGGCCGCGAGCTTTGCCGTCCGCTCAAATTGCGTCTTGGTCGGCTTTTTCTGAAACAACTGGCCGGTTTGCAGAAAACCGATCAGCCGGTCACTCATCCGCACCGGCACCGCCGTGTCACAAAGCCCGACCGGACAAGTAACGGTCTGCGGTTCATTGGCCGCCTTCTCACAAAGTTGTGCGCGAACTTGAAGACACGCCGCGCAAGAACCGTTCTTTTGCGACATCAACGCGCAAAAGGGATTTTCATTCCGCTTGCCGTGAAGCGGCAACTGCCACGTTTCAACCGGCTGCAGCGCAAGCGGCAGCCCGGTCATGTCACTGAACGAGCGCTCGTAATCGCGGTAAATTTTCGAACCGGCCAGCACGTTCAAAAGCGTGCGGTTGCCGTTTCCGTTGTCGTTCCCATTCGGCGCGACCGATGTCGCCGATGCCAGATTGCCTTTGTCTTGGTTGCCAAAAATTGTTTGCATGTCGCCAATATAAGCGAAGGTCATCAATTCTTACAATTGGTGTACTGCCTGATTCAACGCTGGCGCAAACCCCTAGCCGGCTAGGTAAACCAAACATATTTGTTGCCCTAAAATTTCCACCGTGTTCAAAACAGTTTCGCGTTTGGCAATCGGAATCTCCGTTTCCATCCCGTCGTCACTTGACTTCCACCCAAGCCGAATGCACGGTGAAGACATCCATGAACGCTCCAAAAATAATTTCATCAGCCGCCGCCGCGCTTAAATTTTTTTGACCATGTTCCGTCGTCGCTCAAAATCTTTTGTCCAGTTTTTACGCACGGTCATCGCCGTATTTTTTTTGACCGTCACGGCCGGCGCGTACGCCCAGATGATTGATTTGAATGGCAACGGCATGAGCGACATTTGGGAATGGGTTTATTCCGCGACGAACCTCGACCCGAATGCTGATGCGGATGGCGACGGCATGTCCAATTTGCAAGAGGCGCTCGCGGGAACAAATCCATTTGATTCCAATTCTATCCCGAAAATTTCCGTGGTTGTCGTTGCCGGAACGAATGCAAACATTTCCATGCCCGCACAACCGGGAAAATTGTATCAACTGCAAAGCATCACAAATCTCGGCGGCACGAACTGGCTGACGGAAACGAGCATGGTCATGCGCGCGGGAACGAGCTTCACGTTCCCGTCGCCGGCGGATTCCGCAATGAAATTTTATCGCATCGTTATATCGGACACGAACACAGACGGCGGGAGCTTGAACGACTGGGAGAAATATCATCTCGGCCTTGATCCGAGCAACGCCTTCAGCAACGCGACACTCGACGGCAACGGCCAGCCGATGACGGATTATCAATATGTGACCGCAATGCTCGCGCGACAAAATGTCGTCACGATTGCGGCGACCGATCCGGTCACAACGCAGCCCGATCCCGGGCAATCGGCGACGGACTTGGGAGTGTTCACCGTTTCGCGCGGCGGATTTCCATTAAACTCAATCACGGTAAATCTGGCGACTGGCGGACCGGGAACCGGATTTGCGACGGCGGGTCTGGATTACAGCAACAATCTGCCGGCCTCAATCACTTTGCCCGTCGGAACAATTTCAAAAACGATCACGGTGACACCGCTGGCGAACACAAATCTACAGGTGCCGGTCATCGCGCAACTGAAACTGTTGCCGGGCGCGAATTATTCCGTCGGCGGCCAGAGCAACGCGAGTATCGTCATTTATCCGTCGCCCACGGCGAAGGGCGCGGGTTTGCTCGGGCAGTATTTCACAAACGCGAGCCCGTTTTACACGAACACGGCGAATTTCAATCCAGCGAATTTATCTCTTACGCGCGTTGATCCGACGATTGATTTCACCTGGGGACCGACAAATTCGCCGAACTTGAGCAACCATCTTTACAGCGTGCGCTGGACGGGACAAGTGCAGCCGCAGTATTCCGAGACTTACTTTTTTGACGTGGTTTCCGATGATGGCGTGAAGCTTTGGGTCAACGACCAGTTGCTCATTGACGAATGGAAGGTGCAAAACGGCGGCGCGGAATGGACGAACGCCATCGCATTGCAGGGCGGCACGCGCTACGACATCAAAATGGAATACCTGCAACTCAACCAAAAGGCGCAGGCGCACTTGTATTGGTATAGCGCGGATCAATCGCGGCAAATCATTCCCAACACCAGTTTGTATCCGACGAATGGTTCCGGCGGCACCAGCACTTCAAATGCGCCCGCGGCGATCACGAGCGCGTTGAGCGCGGTTGGATTTCTGGGCCAACCGTTCAGCTTCACGGTCACGGCGGCGAACACACCGCTCCGTTTCAAAGCCAGCAATCTGCCGCCGGGCTTGAGCCTCAATGCCACCAACGGACTCATCAGCGGCACGCCGCTGCTCGCGGGCGATTTTCAAAATATCGTGACGACAAGCAATCTGGTCGGCAGCGGCGCGTCGGTGCTGGATATCTTCATCTTCAACAACAGCAATTCCATCGTGCGCGAAGTCTGGACGAATGTTCCCGGCACGAACATCGCCGACATCCCGACCGGCACGCCCGCGAATTTCACCAACGCTTTCGGCGCGCTGGAAGGCATCACGGATTTCGGCGACAACTACGGCGAGCGGGTGCGCGGCTACTTCACCGCGCCGGTCACGGGCAATTATTATTTCTGGCTCGCGGGCAGCGACTCCGCGCAACTGTGGATTTCCGACGACGGCGAATCCGTCAACAAAGTGTTGCGCTCTTACGTCACGCCGACGAACAATCCGACGGCGTCCGGGCACAACGGGACCTCTTCGCGCCAGTGGAATTTGCAGCCGTCGCAAAAATCCGGCTGGCTCTCACTGGTGGCGGGCCAAAATTATTACCTCGAAATTTTGCACAAAGCCGGAACCGGCACGGGCGACAACTGGTCGGTTGGCTGGCTGCAAGACCCGACCGGCACGAACAACACGCCCGCCGGCATCATGCCCAGTTATCTGCTCTCGCGTTATTATCCGCCGCTGCCCGCGACCATTTCAGGCACGCTTTATTCCGCGAACATGCTCGCGCTGCCCGGCATCAACAGCGACGCCGTCGGCTCGGCGACGCTGCGCCTGAACGCGGCTGGCACGCAGGCCATCTTGAATTATTCCGTCAACAACCTTTCCGGCACGCACGTTGACCACATTTATTCCGACCCGTATCTGAACAGCCCGACGACGCTGCTGTTCGACATCGCCGCCGCGCATCCGCAGGCCGACGGCAGTTATGTCTGGAACATCAAGGCCACCGGCTCGCTCGCGACCAACGACATCATCGAAATCATCAACGAAAACAAAGCTTATCTCACCGTGCAGACACCCGCAAATCCTGCCGGCGAAATCAGCGGGCATTTCACGCTCGCCGCCGGCACACAAAATTTCACCGCGCCGCCGGCACCGCCGACTTGGACGGACGATTCCGCCAACACCAGCGCCGCCGTGCAATTTCTGACACAGGCGACGTTCGGCGCAAGTTCCAACGACATCGCGTCCGTGCAATCGCTCGGCTATTCCAATTGGATCAACAATCAATTGTCGCTTGCGACCACACATCATTTGCCGGTGGTGGTTGCCAACAGAAGTTCCGACCCGTCGAATCCATATCCCAGCAGCGATTGGTTCAACGCTTGGTGGCGGAATTCCGTGACCGCGCCCGACCAGTTGCGCCAGCGCGTCGCGTTCGCGTTGAGCGAGATCATGGTCGTGTCGGAAAACGGCACATTGCAGGACAACGCCACCTGTCTTGCGTCTTATTACGACACGTTGCTTGACAATGCCTTCGGAAATTTCCGTGCGCTCCTCGAGGCCGTCACGCTCACGCCTGCGATGGGCCTGTATCTCAACATGCAGGGCAACGCCAAGGGCAGCCTCATCGACGGAACGCACGCGAATGAAAATTACGCGCGCGAAATCAACCAGCTTTTTTCCATCGGCCTGAACCGCGAGTGGACGGACGGAACTTTGATTTTGAATTCGTCGGGGAATCTCGTGCCGACTTACAATCAAAGCGTCGTCAGCGGATTCGCCGCGACGTTCACCGGCTGGAATTATTACCAGGCCAATCAATTCAATGGACGATTGCCTTTGAATTTTTATCCACCGGGAAATTACACGAACCCGATGGTGCTCGTGCCGACGTATCACGACTTGAACACAAAACTGCTGCTCGACAATGTCACGCTGCCGCCGGCTTTGGGCAACGCGGCGAATTCAACTCTGACGAATTTCGATTATTATTGTTCGCAGGATTTGGAGCAGGCGATGGATTCGATTTTCAACAACCAGAACGTCGGGCCGTTCATCTGCCGCCAGTTGATCCAGCGCCTCGTCACGAGTAATCCGAGCCGGGGTTACGTCTATCGCGTCACTCAGGTTTTCAACGACAACGGCAGTGGCGTGCGCGGCGACATGCAGGCCGTCATCAAGGCGATCCTGCTCGATTACGAAGCGCGCAGCCCGGATTTGATTTCGCAACCGACCTACGGCAAGCAGCGCGAGGCTCTCCTGCGCGTGACGGCGATGGCGCGCGCGTTTCCTTCGCCGCCCAGCATGACCGGCACCTACACCGAAAGCGGTTCGCAAATCATCGCTATCACCACGCCGACGCCGCATCGCATGAACAGCGGCGACACGGTGGAGTTGACTTTCACCGACACTTCGGGCAATCCCGCGCCGCCGAACCAAAGTTACGGTGTTACCGTGACCAATGTGAATTCGTTCAACATCAGCGCGCCGAATCTGTTGACCGGCAGCTACGGCCAGACGAACAATGTCATCACGGTGAACGTCTCCGGCAACGGCCTGGTTCCCGGCAACGCGGTTTATCTCGTGTTCACGACCGGCGGCGCGGCGAACGGTTTGTATCTCGTCACCGCGGTCAATTCCTCCACGCAGTTCACCGTGTCCACGCCCGACTTTGCGACCCGTTCGGGAAATTGTCTGCTGCCGAAAATTTCCGCCAGTGGCTTCGTGCAATCCGGCACCAACATCACCGTCAGTTGCGCCGGGCCGCACGCGCTGGTCGCGAACGAGACGATTTATATTCCGGCGAGTGCCATTTACATTTCGCCCGGCCAGTATCAGGTCGCCGGAATTCCCGACACGACTCACTTCACGATTTACACCACCAACTCGACCAGTCAGACGCAAAGCGGCTTCAGCATTTATCCGCTTGGGCCGCCGCCACTCACACGCAGCGGCAATGTCACGCTCCAGCAAAGCACCTGGAACCTCGGCTACACCGACCCCGGATACGTCGGCGTCACCTCCAGCCTGCTGCAATCGCCGCTGCGCTCGCCGACCGTGTTCAATTTTTATTTCCCGAACTATGAATTCCCCGGCGCGCTGGCGTCCGCCGGTTTGACGACGCCGGAATTTCAACTCACCTCGGACACGGGCATCGCGTTGCAGATGAATTTCCTTGAGGGCGGAATTTTGAACAACGCGGGGAACACCAACGGCCTGTCCAGTTTCACCGGCGGCAACGGCGACATCGTTCTGGACATCGGCTCTTGGATGACGACGAATTATACTTCCGCCGCCGGCATTCCGAATCTCGTGAGCAACCTGAACACGCTGCTGCTCGCCGGCCAGTTGTCCGCCGCCGCGCAGACGAACATCGTCAATTACGTCACGAACACGGCGAATTTTCCGTTCAGCGCGCCGCCGAACGCGCCGCAGATGCGCGACCGCGTCCGCGCCGTCGTCCACCTGATTGTCAGCTCGCCGGATTTCACGATCCAAAAATGATTTTATGAACGAAAAAAATATTTCCGTCATCACGCGCCGCGATTTCGTCCGCCGCGCCGCCTGTGCCGCCGTCGGCACGTTCGCGATGACCTCGGCCATCCGCGATCTGCGTTTCATGAACGCCGCCGTCGCGCAGTCGAACATCACCGATTACAAGGCGCTCGTGTGCATTTTTCTCGCTGGGGGAAATGACTCGAACAATCTGGTCGTCCCGACCGTCGCGTCCGAATACACCAATTACGCCGCCATCCGCACGCCTATTCTCGCGCTGCCGCTGGGCAATCTTCAAACGCTCGACGGTTACACTGATCCAGCGGGACACACTTACGGCCTGCATCCGGCGTGTCCCGAACTCAAAACGCTTTTCGGCGAAGGCAAGCTGGCGATTTTGCTCAACACCGGCACGCTCGTTTATCCGATCACGCGCGCTCAATATCTAGCCGGAACGACTTCCAAGCCGCCGCAACTTTTTTCGCACGCGGATCAGGTGACGCAATGGCAGACTTCCGTTCCCGACCAGCCCGCGCTCACCGGCTGGGGCGGACGCTGCGCGGATTTGCTGAATTCAGTAAATCCCAACTCGCTCATCTCGCTTTCCGTCTCGCTCGCAGGCGCGAACACGTTTGAAGTCGGCAACATCGTCTCGCAGTATTCCGTTTCCACGAGCGGCGCGATTTCTTTGAGCGGCGTCAGCGGCGCGCGGCTGGCCGCACTGACGAACATCCTCGGCCTGCCGTATCCGAACATGCAGGCGCAGGCATACGCAGGCGTCGCTGAACATTCCATCAACACCGGCGCGCTGCTCAACAACGCCATCACAAATTCCGCGCCGGCGAATTTCTTCAACGTCCCTTTTCCATCAACCATCACCACGCCGAACGGCGGCAGCACCTTCACTTCCAGTTTGAGTTCGCAATTGAAAATGGTCGCGCGGCTCATCGAGGCCGGAAACCGCGCCGCCGGCAATCCGACAAACGGATTCGGGATGCGCCGCCAGATTTTTTTCTGCCAGGTCGGCGGCTACGACCTGCACAGCGGCCAGACCAATTACGACAATAACAACCCGAATAACGTCATCCTCGGCGCACACGCGAATCTGTTCGCGGAATTAAGCCAGTCATTGCTCGTCTTCCAGCGCGCGATGGAGCAGCTCGGTTTGCAAAACAACGTCACCGCCTTCACCGCCAGCGATTTTGGCCGCACGTTTCCGAGCAACGGCGTGGGCAGTGACCACGGCTGGGGCAGCCACCATCTCATCGTCGGCGGCGCGGGCGCGGCCAACAGCGGTTCGGTCATCGGCGGAAAAACCTACGGCACATTTCCCACTCTCACCATCAACGGCCCGGACGACACCGGCACCGGACGCTGGATTCCAACGACCGCGATTGACCAGTATTTCGCCACCATCGCGACGTGGTTCGGCGTGGACAGCGGCAATTTGTCCACCGTCTTCCCAAACATCGGACGCTTCGCCACGCCCAGCCTCGGTTTCATGAAAACTTCCTGAAATGAAAAAATTCTGGGCAGCCGTCGCCATCATCGCCGTCGTCGCGGGAATCTATTTTTTTGAAACACAAAAAAATCCCACACCAGGAAATTCTACGGCGACGAACTCGACCGTTTCCGAAAAGAATTCCAGCGCGCCCGCCGCTCCGGGAAATTCTGGAACTGTTCCCTCAACTTTGTCCGCTGGCGCCGGCGCAAACGCAACTTCGCCGAACGACCTCGCATCGCGCGCCGCTTCACCGAATTCAATTCCTACGACCAACGAGGTTCAAAATCTTCCGCCGCTGACGGTTTTGGACAATGCGCGCGTGGCCATCCATAATTACAATTCGGCGTTCGGCGAAAATCCCGTCGGCACAAATCCCGAAATCACCGCCGCGCTTATGGGCAAAAACCCGAGGCAGATCAATTTCATCACGCCCGAATCCGCTTTGCGCGTGAATGAAAGCGGCGAGATGGTGGACGCTTACGGCACGCCATTTTTCTTCCACCAGCTTTCCGGACAGGAAATGGAAATCCGCTCCGCCGGTGAAGACCGGAAAATGTGGACGTTCGACGATCAGGTGACGCGGTGATTTTCCAGATTGGCGGAAGGGGTGGTTTCTGAACCCCTTTTGCCATCTGGTGATCAAGGCCATAAGGGTGGATTCGCACCCCCTACCAGATAGTTTGTCCAAAATGCTTATCACCTATCGTTTGCGGAACAAAATGACTAAAAACACTCTCGCCATGAAGCTCGGTGTGAGTTTGGGCACGCTCAAAAACTGGGAGTTTGGACGGACTCATCCGAACCGAAAATCATGGCCGATCATGCGCGCTCTTTTGGGGACGTAAGGGTGGATTCGCACCCTCCATAGATTCCCATGATCGAGGAATTTATTTTATGGGGTATTCACCCCATTGTTCGCGGCGGCCAAAAGAGACACGTTTTAGGGTGCATCATGAGCGACGTTGTTCTGGAAATTAAAGACCTGACCCGCCGCTTAGGCACATTTACGGCGGCGGATGCGCTAACGCTTTCGGTCAACGCCGGTGAGGTCTTTGGATTATTCGGCTGCATCCTCCTGACCACGATCATTCTGGTTGTAATTGGTGCCCGATTGTATCCCCAGCTAGCAACATAAAACGCATGATAAATACGCAACCTAAACAACGATATAAAATCGGCATGGTCGGCTTGGGTGTTATGGGGCGCAATTTCGTGCTGAACATGGCCGACCACGGCTTTTCGGTGGCGGGTTATGACAAGGACACGGTCAAGGTCGAGGAACTGCGCAAGAAATCCGCCCAACGCAACATTTGCGGCGCGGCAGACATCAAGGAGTTTATTTCACTGCTCCGTAAACCGCGCGCCATTATGATGCTGGTGCCCGCAGGCGCTCCGGTGGATTCGGTCATCAAGGATTTGTTGCCGCATTTGGAAAAGGACGATCTCATCATTGACGCTGGCAATTCCTACTTCAAGGATACCGATTTGCGCGCCAGCAATCTGGCGGCGAAAGGCATTCAATTTCTCGGCGTGGGTGTGTCCGGCGGCGAAGAAGGCGCGCGTCACGGGCCGAGCATCATGCCCGGCGGGCCGAAAGAATCTTACGAGCGCGTCCGTCTCATTTTTGAGGCTGCGGCTGCGAAGGTCAACGGTGAGCCGTGCGTGACTTACCTCGGTCCCGGTTCTGCCGGCCATTTTGTAAAGATGGTTCATAACGGCATCGAATACGGAGTCATGCAATTAATCACTGAGACCTACGATCTGATGAAACGTGGTCTGAGGTTGAACGACGACGAAATTTGTGAGGTCTATGCTTTGTGGAACAAGGGTGAGTTAAATGGTTATCTTGTGGAGATCACCAGCCATATTTTTTCCAAACCGGACGGAAATATCGGCAAGCGGCTGATTGACGAAATACTCGACGTGGCCAAACAGACAGGCACTGGCATGTGGACCTCACAAAGCGCAATGGAACTGCAACTACCGATTCCGACGATCGACCTGGCGGTCGCAATGCGCAACTTGTCCGTGTTCGAGAAGGAACGCGAGCAGGCTGGCAAAATTTATCAGCGTCCCATCCGGCGCTTCATTGACGACCGCAACAAATTCCTCACTCAATTGGGCCGTGCACTTCTTGCCGGATTGATCATCACATACGCGCAGGGCATGGCACTTTTGGCGGTAGCTTCGGCAAAATATAAATATCAACTTGATCTTGAAGCCGTGGCGCGACTTTGGCGGGGCGGCTGCATCATTCGTGCCGCGTTGCTCGAAGACATCTGTGCGGCGTTTCGTGCGCGGCGCGATTTACCGAACTTGCTGCTCGATGCCAACTTGTCGTGCAAGCTCATGGAACATCAGGAGGATTTGAGGCACGTCGTGAGCCAAGCGTCCGAGTCAGGCGTGCCGGTCCCGGGGTTGATGGTTTCGTTGAGTTATCTTGATGCGTATCGCAGCGCGTGGCTGCCGGCGAATTTGGTTCAGGCGCAACGTGATTATTTTGGATCGCATACTTATGAGCGGATTGACGCGAAAGGCATTTTTCACACGGAATGGGAGGCGAAATGAAACCAGTAAAAACGAACGACCAACTTGAACCGACGGTGTTCGTCATTTTTGGCGGCGCCGGTGACTTGACGTGGCGGAAACTCGTGCCGGCTTTGTTCGACCTCTCACAAGATCGCAGCCTGCCCGCGCAATTTGCGATCATCGCGGTTGACCGCATCAAACTCGGCGATGACGCGCTGCGCCGCCGGTTGCATGATGGCGTCAATCAATTCTCCCGTTTCGGAAAAGCCACGTCCGCCTCGTGGAATCAATTCGCGAAGCATATCCATTACCAGCAAGGTGATTTCAAGAAGTTACAAACTTATACTGTCCTCGGCAAACAATGCGCGAAGTTGGAAAAAGAGTGGGGCTCAAAAGCTCATTGTATTTTTTACATGGCTACGCCGCCTTCGATGTTCGGCGAAATTCCAAAATATCTCGGCAAAGCCGGACTGTCGCGCGACCGCGAATTCGCGCGGATCGTGATTGAGAAACCCATCGGTTATGATTTGGAATCGGCGCGCGCGTTGAACGCCATTCTCGCCGCCAGTTTTGACGAATCCCAAATTTTTCGGATTGATCATTATCTCGGCAAGGAAACCGTGCAGAACATTCTGGCGTTTCGTTTTGCCAATCCGCTTTTCGAACCCATGTGGAATCGTCGCTACATTGATTATGTGACTATCACCGTCGCCGAGACCGTGGGCGTCGAGCATCGCGGCGGTTATTACGATCATGCCGGCGCGCTCCGTGACATGGTGCAGAATCATCTGATGCAACTGCTCTGTCTCGTCGCGATGGAACCCATGGTCTCTTTCGAGGCCGACGAAATCCGCAATAAAAAAGTGGACGTTCTCCATGCGGCGCGCCCGATTCTTCGCGATGCAGTCCCGCAATCCGCCGTGCGTGGACAGTATGGTTCTGGCAACGTTGCCGGGAAAAAATTACCCGGTTATCGTCAGGAAAAAGGCGTCGCGCCCGATTCCCAGACGGAAACGTTCGCGGCGTTGAAATTATTTCTCGACAACTGGCGCTGGCAGGACGTGCCGTTTTATCTGCGCACGGGCAAGCGCCTGCCGCAACAGGCGTCGGAAATTTCCATCCAATTTCGCGCCGTGCCGCACCGGTCATTTCCGCCCGAAGCCTCGCTCGGCTGGCAACCGTCACGGCTAGTTTTGTCCATCCAGCCCGATGAAGGCATCGTGCTGGGCTTTCAGGCAAAATACCCGGGACCGAAAATGCAGTTGCGTCCGGTGGAAATGAAATTCAGTTATCGCGAGAGCTTCGACGCACCTTCGCCTGATGCCTACGAGACGCTTCTGTGGGACGTGATGAAAAAGGACGCGACGCTTTTCATGCGCGACGATCAAGTGGAAGCGGCCTGGCAATTGTTGATGCCGGTGCTCGAAGCGTGGCAAACGACTGCGCCGAGCGATTTTCCCAATTACGCAGCCGGAATTTGGGGACCGGAAAATGTTCAGGAACTTTTGTCACCCGGACATCGCTGGCCGCTGCCGACCGAATTGGTTGTCGCTGGCAAGAAGAAGCGAAAAACATCGTGACTCAAGACAAAATGAGAACTCCGATCGAATACACAATCACATGAAAATTCTAGTCATTGACGTTGGCGGCACTCATGTAAAAGTGCGCGCCACCAGCCACAAACAGCGGATGGAAATTCTGTCCGGCCCGAAAATGACCGCGAATAAAATGGTCGCGGCGGTTCGGAAAATTGTCGCCGGCTGGAAATACGATGTTATCACGATTGGCTACCCCGGTCCCGTGTTACATGGGCACATTGTCAGTGAACCGCACAACCTCGGACACGGCTGGATAAAATTTAATTTCAAAAAAGCATTCGGTCGTCCGGTAAAAATCATCAACGACGCGGCGATGCAAGCTTTGGGAAGTTATGAAGGAAAACGGATGCTCTTTCTCGGCCTGGGCACCGGCCTCGGCTCGACGATGATTGTTGACAGCGTGCTTGAACCCATGGAACTGGCGCACCTGCCTTACAAAAAAGGTCGCACTTATGAGGATTATGTGGGACTGGCCGGACTCAAGCGACTTGGAAAAAAGAAATGGCGACGTCATGTCAACGATGTCGTCAAGCAACTCAAGACTGCGTTGGAGGCTGATTATGTCGTTTTGGGCGGCGGCAATGCGCGATTGCTTAAGAAACTTCCACCCGGCTGCGAATTGGGAGACAACGCCAACGCATTTCGTGGCGGCCTTCGTCTTTGGCAAAAATCTCACGGTTACAAATTCTCAAAATGAATCCGTCTGGGAATTTTGTTGCGTTCGGTGCGCCCGGCATCGAACCGCGCTGGACTTCGAGCGCCAAAGAAGGTCTCGGCACGGCTTATCATACAAGCTGCCGTTTGTGGTTCACGTTGAGCCACGGTATCGTGAACGAAATTTATTATCCGCATGTGGATCAACCTAACACGCGCGATTTTCAATTTCTCATCAGCGACGACGAAACGTTCTGTCACGAGGAAAAACGTGATCTGGATCATAAAATTGAATACCCGGAACGGGACTGTCCGTTTTATCGCCTCACGAATTCGGAACGCAACGGACGTTACCGGCTGATAAAATATGTGCTCACCGATCCGCATCGCTCGGTGCTGCTGGTGCATACCAAACTCGAAGTGCTCGACAAAACTTTGCGCGGAAAATTAAAACTTTATGCGTTGCTCGCGCCGCACATCGCCCGCCACGGTGCGGGCAATTCCGGTTGGTGCTCTGAAATCAGCGGACACAAATTCCTCCGCGCCGAGCGTGGAGGCACGCATCTGGTCATGGGATGCAGCACGGGTTTTTCCCGTCGCTCTGTTGGCTATGTCGGCGCAAGCGACGGCTGGCAGGATTTGATGGATAATTTCAAAATGGATTGGGAATTTTGCGCCGCTGAAAACGGGAACATTGCCTTGACCGGCGAAATTGATCTCCAGTACCGGCATGAATTCACCATCGGAATCGCCTTGGGTGGAAGTTCCCAGAGCACAAGCGCAAAGTTGTTGCAATCGCTGGCCGAGCCATTTGATTTGCAGCGCGAAAGTTATATCCGCCAATGGCAGCGCACGGTCGTAAATCCCAAATTCGATTTCGCCGGGCAAACGTCCGACGGCGGCCACATCTACCGGTTGAGCCGCTGCGTCCTGCTCGCGCATGAAGATAAAAGTTTTCAAGGAGCATTGGTCGCCTCCATGAGCATTCCGTGGGGCGAAACCAAAGACGACAGCGATCTCGGCGGTTATCATCTTGTCTGGACGCGCGATTTGGTGCAGAGCGCGACTGCTTTGCTTGCATCCGGTCAGACCGGCACGCCGCTACGCGCTTTGATCTGGCTGGCGACCATTCAGCGTCCTGACGGCAGTTTTCCGCAAAATAGCTGGATCAATGGTTGCGCGTATTGGACGGGTTTGCAACTTGATGAAATCGCCGCGCCAATTCTTTTGGCGTGGCGTTTGCAACGCGAAGGTGCCAGTCTCGGCCTGTTCGATCCGTGCGTCATGATTTTGCGCGCCGCAGCTTTTCTCATCCGGCAAGGCCCGGTGACGACACAGGAACGCTGGGAGGAAAATTCCGGTTACTCACCCTCGACGCTCGCCACGGTCATTGCTGGTCTGGTTTGTGCGGCAGAATTTGCCAAGAAACATTCCCACACGGACACGAGAGATTTTATTTTCGCTTATGCCGACTGGCTGGCCGCGCATATCGAAGAATGGACGGTCACGACACGCGGCGAATTGGTCAAAGATTTTCCGCGTCATTACATCCGGATCAATCCAACTAATCCGCAGACGCCCGACCCGCACGCGGATCCAAACGCAACGATGATTCAAATCGGCAACGACGGCGGAATTCATCCGGCGCGAAATGTTGTCGGCGGCGATTTTCTTCAGCTGGTGCGGCTTGGGATTCGAGCTGCGGACGATCCCATCGTGCAAGATTCGATCAAAGTCATTGATCGCGTGCTCAAGCGCGACCTGCCGCAAGGCCCGTGCTGGCGGCGCTACAATCACGACGGCTACGGACAAAAAGACGACGGCAGCGCTTACGACGGAACGGGTGTTGGCCGTTCGTGGCCTATTTTGACGGGTGAGCGCGGTCATTATGAACTTGCCGCCGGACGCAATCCGAAGCCTATTATTTCCGCGCTGGAAAAATTCGCCAACGCGGGCGGCATGATCAGCGAACAACTTTGGGATGCCGATGCTTCGGCGGCTTGCGACATGAAACGCGGACAACCAACCGGCGCGGCAATGCCGCTTTGCTGGTCACACGCGGAATATATTTCACTTGTGCGCAGCCAGCATGACGGAATTTGTTTTGACCGGGTCGAGCCGGCGTTCCAGCGCTACGTCGCCAAGCCGGTTAAAAGTCATCACGAATTTTGGAGTTTCCGCCATCAACTGCGCCGTATGCCGCACGGAAAAATCCTGCGAATTGTTCTTGCGACAGAGGCAACCATTGTTTGGTCGGCAGATTGTTGGAAAAACACCAGCAAGCTGGAAACAACAAGCGTCAATTCGCTCAATTTATGGTTTGCAGATTTTCCAACCAAGACTATGCCCGCCGGTTCTGTGATTGAGTTCACTTTCTTCTGGAAGAACGAACAGCGCTGGGAGGGCAGGAATTATTCGGTCGTTGCCGGCGAACCAAACACCAAAACAACAGGGCAAGCTGGATGAAAAAAGCATTACCAATCACTACGTTATTTGTGGACATCGGCGGCGTCCTGCTGACCAACGGTTGGCCCCTCGAATCCCGCAAACGGGCGGCGAAGATGTTCGGTCTGGATTTGGATGAAATGGAAGACTGTCATAATCTGACCTTCGACACTTATGAGGAGGGCAAGCTCACGCTGGATGAATACTTGAGTCGCGTGGTGTTTTACCAGAAGCGGTCATTCACTCGCGCACAGTTCCGTAAATTCATGTTCGCGCAATCAAAACCTTTTCCGGAAATGATCGGGCTGGTTCGCCGGCTCAAGTCGAAGTATGGATTGAAGATCGCCGTGGTCAGCAACGAAGGGCGCGAACTGAATGCTCACCGCGTCCAGACTTTCAAGCTGGATCGCTTTGTGGATTTTTTTATTTCCTCCTGCTTCGTCCATTTCCGCAAACCGGACGAAGATATTTTTAGGATGGCGCTGGACATCGCACAGGTGCCGGTCCGTCAGGTGGTTTATATTGATGACCGCGCGATGTTTGTCCAAATCGCGAAGAGTTTGGGAATCCACGGCATTCATCACACGGATTACAAATCCACACGCGCCAAACTGGCCGCGCTTGGATTGGGCATTGCAGGATTGGAGAAAGCCCGTTTGTGAAACCAGCCCAATCATCTGTCCTGACGATCAACGGCGGCTCATCGAGCATCAAGTTCGCGCTCTATCAAATCGGCAGACCGCTGAAGCGAAAACTTTATGGAAAAATTGATCGCATCGGTTTGAGCGGAACAAATCTGACGTTTCACAACACGGATGGAAAACCGCAGACGAGCCGCAAGCTCGCCGCCTCCAATCACAAATTAGCGGCAAATTCTTTGATAGACTGGCTCGAAAAGCAAAATAGTTTTGCATCCGTCCGCGCGGTTGGACATCGCGTGGTCCACGGCATGAAACATACCGAGCCTGAAATTGTCACCAAGAAATTGCTTGATGAACTATATCGCATCAGCCCGAACGACCCGGATCATTTGCCCCGCGAGATCGAACTGATCGAGACGTTTCGTCAACGTCATCCGAAACTGCCGCAAGTGGCGTGCTTTGACACGGCGTTCCACCAAACCATGCCGCGCGTGGCCAAACTCCTGCCGATTCCGCGACGCTTCGATGCCAAGGGAATTCAACGCTACGGTTTTCACGGTTTGTCCTACGCCTATCTGATGGAAGAACTCGCGCGCCTCGGCGACCCGTCGGCAAAAAAAGGTCGCGTCATCCTCGCGCATCTCGGCAACGGCGCCAGCATGGCGGCCGTGCGCGATGGCAAAAGCATTGATACGAGCATGTGCTTCACGCCGACGGCGGGGTTGGTGATGAGCACGCGCTCTGGTGATCTGGATCCCGGCATCGCGCCGTATCTCGCGCGCACGGAAAAAATGACCACGCAACAGTTTTATAAAATGGTCAATCACGAGTCGGGACTGCTCGGCATTTCGGAAACGAGCTCCGACATGCGGGACTTGCTCAACCACGAAAAACGCGACGTGCGTGCAGCGGAAGCCGTGGCGTTGTTTTGTTATCAGGCGAAAAAATGGATCGGCTCTTTCGCTGCGGCGCTCGGTGGATTGGACACGCTCGTTTTCGCCGGCGGCATCGGCGAGAATGCGCCGCCGGTCCGAAAACGGATTTGCGAAGGACTCAACTTTCTCGGCATCGAAATAAACCAGAAGCACAATGTGAAAAATGCGGTAGTAATTTCCAAGAATTCCAGCCGCGTCACGGTTCGCGTCATTCGCACGGACGAAGAACTGATGATTGCGCGCTCGGTTTTGCGCGCCTGTCCGAGTAATACATTCACCAAGACCGCTTTACGGTAGGGTTACACCCCATAGCGAAGCCGCTCCCATCGGCACAAATTTGAGTGTTAGCATCCGTGCTGATCGCGGCGCAACCAATTTCTCAAACCCGCTGTCAGCCAGATGACAGCAACGAACAAAAACGAAACGCAAAAAACGAAGGAATTATTATGTTAAGCAAAGCAAATACACTGGAAGGTTACAAGCTGGACAGCCTTGACGGGGAAATCGGGAAAGTCAGGGAATTTTACTTCGATGACCGGCACTGGACCATCCGTTATCTGGTTGCAGAAACCGGAACCTGGCTCATGGACAGACAGGTGCTGATTTCTCCGTATGCGCTGGGCATTGTGAATAATGAAGAGAGAAACATCGCCGTTGATTTAACCAAAAAGCAGATTGAGACCAGTCCGTCTCTGGACAATGACAAGCCTGTCTCCCACCAATTTGAACAAGCCTATTACGGGCATTATTTATACCCGATGTATTGGGGTGGTCCATACAGTTGGGGAGATTATCCTTACCCAATGCGCGACCGTGAACAGTGGAAAAAGTCCATCCAGCGTGAGAAAGCGTCATGGGATCACCATTTGCGCAGCACTTACAGTGTGAGCGGCCATCACATCCAGGCCTTGGACGGCGAGATTGGCCACGTCAAGGATTTCATCATTGATGATGAGACGTGGGCGATTCGTTATCTTGTCGTTGACACACATAACTGGTGGCCGGGCAAAAAAGTTCTCGTCTCGCCGCAATGGATCGAGCGCGTCAGTTGGGGCGAGCGGAAAGTTTTCGTCAATCTTTCGCGCGAGACCATCAAGCAGTCGCCGGAATACACGGAGGAATCCCTGCTGACACGGGATTATGAGATCGGGCTACACGGCCATTACAACCGCAAAGGATATTGGGTGGATGAACTGGTGAACAGTTGACATTCGACTTTAAGCAATCAATCGCCGATGGCGAAAAAATATCAGCCACACCTTTCAACTACGAAAGGTGAGGCTGTGATTTATGCGAAACATGAAAACAAAAACTCTCACACCGGAACTACTCAACAGGATGAACGCCTATTGGCGCGCGGCGAATTATTTGTCGGTCGGCCAGATTTATCTTTACGACAATCCGCTGCTGAAGCAACCGCTGAAACTTTCGGACGTGAAGCCGCTGGTGGTCGGGCATTGGGGCACGACGCCCGGCCAGAATTTCATTTATGTGCATCTGAACCGAGTCATCAAAAAACATGACCTGAATATGTTCTACGTCGCCGGTCCCGGTCACGGTGGCCCGGCGATTGTGGGCAACGTCTATCTCGAAGGCACTTGGAGCGAAGTTTATCCGAACGTCACGCAGGACGAAGCCGGGCTGAAAAAATTGTTCACGCAATTTTCGTTTCCCGGCGGCATTTCCAGCCACGTCGCGCCGACGACGCCGGGTTCGATTCACGAAGGCGGCGAACTGGGTTATTCGTTGTCGCACGCTTTTGGCGCGGCATTTGACAATCCCGATTTGATCGTCGCGTGCGTCGTCGGCGACGGCGAAGCGGAAACCGGCCCGCTGGCGACGGCGTGGCAGTCGAACAAATTTCTCAACCCAATCACCGACGGAGCGGTGCTGCCGATCCTGCATCTCAACGGTTACAAAATTTCCAACCCAACTCTGCTCGCGCGCATCGAGCCGGATGAGTTGGAACAATTTTTCCGCGGCTGCGGCTGGACGCCGTATTTTGTCGAAGGCGACGAGCCGGAAAAAATGCACGAACTCATGGCCACGGTTTTGGAAAAAGCCATTGAGGACATCCGGCGAATTCAAACGAACGCGCGAAATAAAAAAGACACCACGCGTCCTCGCTGGCCGATGATTGTGCTCAAGTCGCCCAAAGGCTGGACGGGACCGAAAGAAGTGGATGGTCTGAAAAACGAAGGCACCTTCCGGTCGCATCAAGTGCCCCTGTTGGTGGATGCCGAACATCCCGAACACGTCCAGCAATTGGAAAGCTGGATGAAAAGTTACAAGCCTGAAGAATTGTTCGATGCCAATGGCCGGCTTAATTCGGACTTGGCCGAACTCGCGCCGAAAGGCAATCGGCGGATGGGCGCGAATCCGCACGCCAACGGCGGACTTCTGCTGCGCGACTTGCGTATGCCGGATTTTCACGAGCACGCGGTGACGGTACCTTCTCCGGGTGCCGTTAATGGTCAAGATACAATGGTGCTTGGAAAATTTCTGCGCGACGTGGCGAAGTTGAATCAAAATAATTTCCGCGTCTTCGGTCCCGATGAGACGCTCTCAAATCTTCTGGGCGCAGTTTTTGACGTGACCAACCGCCAGTGGGACGCGCGTGAAGTGAACAACGATGAATTTCTCGCGCCCACCGGACGCGTGCTGGATTCGATGTTGAGCGAGCATCAGTGCGAAGGTTGGCTGGAAGGTTATTTGCTCACCGGACGGCATGGATTGTTCAACAGCTACGAAGCGTTCATTCGCATCGTGGATTCGATGTTCAGCCAGCATGCCAAGTGGCTGAAGGTAACTTTGGAACTGCCTTGGCGCCGGAAAATCGCATCGCTGAATTATCTGCTCGCGTCGCACGTCTGGCAGCAGGATCACAACGGCTTCACGCATCAAGACCCCGGTTTCATGGATCACGTCATCAACAAGAAGGCCGACATCGTCCGCGTTTATCTGCCGCCGGACGCAAATTGTCTTCTGTCAGTCTTCGATCATTGCCTGCGCAGCCGGCATTACGTCAACGTTGTCGTTGCTGGCAAACACGCACTCCCGCAATGGCTCACGATGGACGCCGCCGTGGTGCATTGCACCGAAGGCATCGGCATCTGGCAATGGGCGAGCAACGACCAGGGCAGCGAGCCGGACGTAGTGATGGCCTGCTGCGGCGACACGCCGACGCTGGAAATTCTCGCCGCCGTTTCCATTTTGCGCAAGCATCTGCCCGATTTGAAAATCCGTGTGATCAATGTCGTTGACCTGATGAAGTTGCAATCGGCGAGCGAGCATCCGCACGGATTGAGCGAAGCCGATTACGATTCGCTCTTCACGAAAGACAAACACATCATCTTCGGCTTTCACGGCTATCCGTGGCTCGTCCACCGGCTGACTTACCGACGCACCAACCGCAACCTCCACGTTCGCGGCTACAAGGAAGAAGGCACTATCACGACCGCTTTCGACATGCGCGTGCAGAACGACCTCGACCGTTTTCATCTAGTGCAGGACGTGATTGATCGCCTGCCGAACTTGGGCAATCAAGGCGACTATCTGAAACAGCAGATGCAGGACAAGCTCATTGAGCATAAGCATTACATAGACAAACAGGGCCAGGACATGCCGGAGATTCGGAATTGGAAGTGGACGGAATTAAGAAAGCAGGCAACCCATGAATGAATTAAAGAACGATCATAAGTCGCACGGAGATCCGAATGGTGGCCCGATTAACCAAGGGCACCCTCCTTATTGGCGACGCGCGCACCGCGACTGGCGCATCTGGCTCTGCGTGATCTTGATGCTGTTTGCCATGTTCGTCTATCTGGCGACCGGCGACTTGCGCTGGCGGATTCAAGGCCAATCGCCGCAACAGCAACAACCGATTTCCGTCCCGGCGGGTAACTAATCGTCAACCGCTAATTTACATATGCAGAAATTATTACTGTGAATATGCAAGCGCTTATAAATACTGCGACAAAGTTGGTCGCCGACGACAAGGGCCTGCTGGCGATGGATGAAAGCAACCCCACTTGCAACAAACGCTTCGCCAAGCTGGGAATTCCTCAAACCGCCGATGCGCGGCGCGCGTATCGGGAATTGATCGTGACCGCGCCCGGCCTCGGCGAGAGCATCAGCGGCGCAATCCTTTACGACGAGACAATTCGCCAGCAGAAAAAAGATGGCACGCCTTTTCTCAAAGTCCTCGCTGATACGGGAATTATTCCCGGTATCAAAGTCGACGCTGGCGCGAAGGACATGGCCGCTCATCCCGGCGAAAAAATCACCGAAGGTCTGGACAGATTGCGCGAACGTCTTCAGGAGTATTTTCAAATGGGCGCGCGTTTCGCCAAGTGGCGCGCGGTGATTGCCATCGGCGATGAAATTCCTAGCCGCAGTTGCCTCGAAGCCAACGCGCACGCATTGGCTCGCTACGCCGCGTTGTGTCAGGAAGCCGGACTTGTTCCCATCGTAGAGCCGGAAGTGCTGATGGATGGCAATCATACTTTGGAGCAATGCCGCAAAGTCACGGAAGAAACTCTGCGAAATGTTTTCATCCAGCTTAATTGCCAGCGCGTGCTGCTGGAAGGCATGATTCTCAAGCCCAACATGGTGCTGCCGGGATTGGCCTGCCCCAAGCAGGAATCCGTGAACGAAGTCGCCGACGCCACGGTGAATTGTCTTTTGCGAACCGTTCCCGCCGCCGTGCCCGGCGTCGCCTTTTTGTCCGGCGGCCAGCCAAGTGAACTGGCCTCGGCGCGTTTGAACGCGATGAATGTCCGCTTCAAGTCGCGAATGCCGTGGGCGCTGTCATTTTCTTTTGCCCGCGCCATCCAGCAACCGGCCTTGGAAATCTGGTTGGGCAAAGATGCCAACGTCCTGCCTGCGCAAAAGGCCCTGCTCCATCGCGCCAAGTGCGACCGCGCCGCGCGCAGTGGCGAATACACCGCCGCGATGGAAAAAATATAAGCGTCTCGGAATTTCGCCGGTTTCAATTGCATGGGGTGTTCACCCCATTCGTTTCTCCGTGTCTCGAAGTTATAATTTCAGCAGCGGATAATTGTGAACATTGAAACGAAAGCCAAGCCGCCTGTACCAGATGGGAAGGATGATTTAAAATCTTTGCCGCTGCCAGAAGTAGAAAAGAAATTAGGGTCGTCACCGGACGGTCTCACCCAAGCCGAGGCGCAGAAACGGCTGACACAATATGGGCCGAACGAGCTTACAGAAAAGAGAACAAATCTGTTCCTGAAATTCCTCGGCTATTTCTGGGGTCCGATTCCGTGGATGATTGAAGTGGCGGTGATTTTGTCGGGCGTGGTCCGGCATTGGCCGGATTTTTTCATCATCCTGCTTTTGCTGATGGCCAACGCCGTGGTCGGCTTTTGGGAAGAACGCGAGGCGGGCAACGCCATCGCTGCGCTGAAGGCCAAGCTGGCGATTAAAGCTTTGGTGAAACGTGACGGCAAATGGATCACTCCGGCAGCGCGTGAACTGGTGCCGGGCGATGTCATCCGCGTGCGCTTGGGCGACATTGTGCCGGCGGATGCGCGCTTGCTGGACGGTGATTCGGTGGAGGTGGATCAATCGGCTTTAACAGGAGAATCTCTGCCCGCCACGCGCAAATCCGGCGAGGCGGTTTTTTCCGGTTCCATCATTCGTCGGGGAGAAATCGGCGCGCTGGTCTATGCCACGGGCGAGAAAACTTATTTCGGCAAGACGGCGCAACTGGTGGCGGAGGCACACACCGTCAGCCATTTTCAAAAGGCGGTTTTGAAAATCGGCAATTACCTCATTATCCTCGCGGTGGTTTTGGTGGCGGTGATCATCACCGTAGCAATTTTTCGTGGCGACCCGATTCTCACGACATTGCAGTTCGCCTTGGTGCTGACTGTGGCCGCGATTCCGGTGGCGATGCCGACAGTGCTGTCGGTGACGATGGCAGTCGGCGCGCGGTTGCTCGCCAGGAAGCAGGCCATCGTGAGCAAACTGGTGGCCATCGAGGAATTGGCGGGCGTGGACGTGCTGTGCGCGGACAAGACCGGCACGTTGACGCAAAACAAACTGACGCTGGGCGATCCGTTCAGCGTGAATAATTTCCCCGCCGAGCAAGTCATTCTCGCCGCCGCGCTCGCGTCGCGCGCGGACAACAATGACACGATTGATCTGGCCGTCATTGGCGGCGTGAAAAATAAAGATGAATTGAAAAGTTATCAGGTTCTTCATTTCCAACCCTTCGATCCGGTGCATAAACGCACCGAGGCCACCGTCAAAACTGCGGACGGAAAACAGTTCAAAGTGACAAAAGGCGCGCCGCAAGTGATTTTGGAATTGTCGGCCAATGCCGCGCAGGTGAAATCCGCCGTCGAGAAAGCGGTCAACGAATTTGCGACGCGTGGCTTTCGTTCGTTGGGCGTGGCGCGGGCGGGTGGTGATGGCTCGTGGCAGTTTGTTGGCGTGCTGCCGCTATTCGATCCGCCACGCGAAGATGCCAAGGCCACCATCGCGACCGCGCTGGCGATGGGCGTAAAAGTCAAAATGGTCACGGGCGATGCGCTGGCCATCGCGCAGGAAACCGCGAAGAAATTGGATTTGGGCGCAAATATTTTAGACGCCAACAGCCTTGGCGATTCAAAAAAACAGGAGAACGCGGCGGTTTCAGAATCCATCGAGAAGGCCGATGGCTTTGCGCAGGTGTTTCCCGAACATAAATTTCACATTGTGGATGTTTTGCAGAAGCGCGGCCACATCGTCGGCATGACTGGCGACGGAGTGAACGACGCACCGGCATTGAAGAAAGCCGACTGCGGCATCGCGGTTTCAGGAGCGACGGACGCGGCGCGCGCGGCGGCAGCCATCGTGCTGATGACACCTGGACTTTCAGTGATTATTGACGCGATCAAAGAGAGCCGGAGGATTTTCCAGCGGATGCAAAGCTACGCAATCTACCGCATCGCCGAGACGCTGGGCGTGCTGTCGTTGATGACGCTGGCGATTCTGATCTTTAACTTTTATCCATTGACAGCGGTGATGATCGTGATGCTGGCGTTGCTTAACGATGGCGCGATTCTGTCCATCGCGTATGACAATGTTCACTACTCGGACAAGCCCGAGTCTTGGAATATGCGCTTGGTGCTGGGAGTCGCTACGGCGGTGAGCATTATCGGGCTGATGGATGCGTTTGGCCTGTTTTATCTCGGTGAGCGTGTCTTTCACCTCGACCGGACGGTCATCCAGACGTTGATGTATTTGAAATTGTCCGTGGGGGGACATTTGAAAATTTTTATCACGCGCACACGCGGGCCGTTCTGGTCTATTCGTCCCGCGCCAGTCCTGCTAGTTGCGGTGTTCGGCACGCAAATCGTGGCGACGTTGATCGCGGTCTATGGATTGTTCATGCCGCCGATTGGCTGGGGTTGGGCGCTCATGGTGTGGGGTTACTCTTTGCCGTTTTTCCTCATCAACGATCGCGTGAAACTGCTCGCCTATCGGATTCTTGATCCGGTCAAACCTGCCAAAGTCAGAACACCACAGATCGCCAAACGAGCTTACGAACTATACGAGCAGGAAGGCCATCACGATGGCCACGCAGTTCAGGACTGGAGTCAGGCGGAGCAGGAGATTCGGAAAAATGAGTCCCTCAAATGATCCGATGCCAATCGTTGCCAAAAGAATGAAAACAAAAATCAACAAACCAGAACACAATGAACAAATTTTCTAATCATTTTCATTAGAAAAACTGGCGGAAGGGGTGGGATTCGAACCCACGGTAGCCTTGCGACTACTTCTGATTTCGAGTCAGATGCCTTTAACCACTCAGCCACCCTTCCAGCCGGAGCGACGCGCATTTAATCAGCAAATTACGGCGCGGTAAATCTTAATCCGGTGAACATCCCGCATTTGACTATTGGAAATTGATTCATTATTTTTCTCGCCCGTAAATCTAACAACGGGAACCACGGGAACTCAAAATTTTATGGCAACCAAATCTGAAAAATCCGCCGAAAAAATTCCAGCCGAAACCAAAGCCGTCGCATCACACGCGCGCGAACTCGAAGCCGCCATTTCAAGCATCCACAAAAGTTACGGCGACGGCGCGATCATGCGACTCGGCGACGCGCAATCGAAGGTCAAGATCGGCATCATTCCGACTGGCGCGCTCGCGCTTGATCTCGCGCTGGGCGTCGGCGGCATTCCGCGCGGACGCGTGATTGAAATTTACGGGCCGGAATCTTCCGGCAAAACCACGTTGATGCTTCACGTCATCGCCAACGCGCAAAAAGCCGGCGGACTCGCGGCGTTCATTGACGCCGAGCACGCGCTCGATCCCGCTTACGCAAAAAAACTCGGCGTGAATCTCGACGACCTGCTCGTCTCGCAGCCGGATTCCGGCGAAGAAGCGCTGACGATTTGCGAAACACTCGCGCGCTCGAACGCGCTTGACGTCATCGTGATTGATTCCGTCGCCGCGCTCGTGCCGAAGGCCGAACTCGAAGGCGAGATGGGCATGGCCACGATGGGCATGCAGGCGCGGCTCATGTCGCAGGCGCTCCGCAAGCTCACCGCGATCCTCGGTAAGTCCAAGACCACCTGCGTTTTCACGAACCAATTGCGCGAAAAAGTCGGCGTCATGTTCGGCAGTCCCGAGACGACGCCCGGCGGCAAGGCGCTGAAATTTTACGCGAGCGTGCGCCTCGACATCCGCCGCAAGGAGACGCTCAAGGATGACGCGGGCAACGCCACCGGCAATCACGTCCGCGTCAAGGTCGTGAAGAACAAGGTCGCGCCGCCCTTCGCCGAGGCCGAGTTCGACATCATTTACAATCACGGCATCAACAAGGAAGGCAGCATCCTCGAAGTGGGCATCGCCGACGGCATCGTGGACAAAAAAGGCGCGTGGCTGCAATTCGAGGGCGAACTTATCGGCCAGGGCAAGGAAGCCGCGCAAAAAGCGATGGCCGAAAAACCCGCGCTCGCCAAAAAAATTGTCGAGGCGATTTTGGCGAAACGTGCGTTGACAATAGCCGCATAACTAAAACGGTTAAAAATGAGACGCCTTTTTTGGAACATCTATGCATGGCCGATAACATTGTTGCTTTTGGTATCTTATCTTCCAAATTTCAACCGCAGCGGCACGCTTCTATTTTTCCATATTCTTGATTTTTTTGTGACCATGCCAGCAATTGTGGCATTGCATCTACACATCTGGGACAAAAAAGCGCTCGTCGCATCTTTTTGGAAACCGTATGTATTTATTTTCTATGCGTGGGATTTAAGCTTCAATATTTTGATTGAGCCCGTTCTTTCTGGTAAAAAATTCGACCCAATTAGTTTCATCGTCCCGCTTATATTGCTGCCATTTTACATTGCATTATTTAGGTATGCTTTCAGGCAATGGAATGGAAATGAAAACTCCAATTAGGATGGGCTCAAACTGACTCTCTATCGAAGCGGCTTGCTTTCCGCCCGTAGCCAATCCATGCTAGGATACATTTTTGACTCCCGCACAGCGGATGTTTTGAAACATGAGCAGCATTTCCGACATTGATCTGGACCTGGAAAAACTTTTTCAGCCCGCCTGGGCGCAGGAAAAGCCGGCCACCAATCGTTTTGACCGGTTCACCGGCAACGAAGGCGTCAAACCCGAACGCCGTTTCAACGACAAGCCCGGTGAACGCCGTCCCCCGCGCCGCGACAACGCCGGCGGTGGCGAGCGTCCGCGTTCCGGCGGAAAATTCGGCGGCAAGAAAACTTTTGGCCGGCGCGACGACAATCGCGGAGAGCGCCGCGAACGTCCCGAACCGCCGCCACCGTTGCCGGAAATCTCCGTCACGTTTGTGCCCGGCGAAAACGGCGTCGAGTCGCTCGCGCGCCAGATCAAGATGACCGGGCGTTGCTATCCGCTCTTTCAGATCGCACAACTCGTTCTGGAAAAGCCGGAGCGTTATTCCGTCCACCTCGCGGTGAAGAAAAAATCCGACGGCACGATCGCGCAGCCGCTTTTCGTCTGCGCGCTCGACGACACGCCGTGGCTTTCGGAGGACGAAGCTGTCGCGCACGTTCTTAAGAATCATTTCGCCACGTTTTATCAGGCCGAGCGCACGGCCACCGAGCCGCCAAAGGGCACTTACACTTTTGTCGCGCAATGCGGTTTGAGCGGCGCGATTCTCGGGCCGCCGAATTATCACGATTATCAAAATCAACTTCGCAAGTTGCACGCCGAAAGATTTTCGCGGATGCCGTTCGACGTTTTCAAATCGCGCGTGAAAATCGTGAAGGACGAGGTCGTCGTCAAAAAATGGATCGAGGAACAAAGTTCCAAGACCGAATACACCGTCCTCAACGTGCCCGAACCGCTGAAGCTCGCGACGCTCGAGGAAGTGGAGAAACATTTCCGCGCCACGCACAAGGAGACGATCATCAAGTCCGTCGAATCGCTCGTGATCGCCGGTGTGCCGAGCCGGAAGTTGCAAAGTCGTGGATTGCAGCAACTCATCCGCGCCGAATGGGAACAGCAAAGATATTTTCCGTTGCAGATCGCGACGAAGTTGAGCCAGCAGTTCACGCATCACGGCCTGCATTTTTTCAAGGTCAACAAAACATTCGTCCACGTCTCCATCGCACGGCCGCAATTTCTTGACCTCGCGACGACGCCGGTTTCCGAGAGCATCAAGCGCATCGTGGAGTTCATCAACGCGCATCCGAAATGCACGCGCAGGAAAATGATCGAGACACTTGCGCCGTCGCCCGCAGTCATCGAAGTCAAACCGGAGGAACAAAAATCCGCCGAACCCACGCCGGAACAGACCGCGATCATCGCCGATCTGCACTGGCTCGTGCATCAGGGTCACGTTTTGGAATTTGCCGACGGCAAATTGGATACGGCCAAAAAGCCGTTGCCCAAACCGCCGAAACCGGAAAAGAAAAAAGAAAAGCCGGCGAACGAAGTTGCCGTGACAACTGAAACTACGCCACAAACTGAAGTTGCAATTGAACCGGCGGCTGAAAATTCAATTTTAACTGAAGGGGAAATTCCCGCGTCCGAATCTGCGACGGTCGTTGAGCCCGTTCCGGCCATTGAACAGCCAAATCAAATAGCTTCCGAGCCGCCAATTTCCTGATAGACTTTCAGACATGAGTTTTTCCGCACTCGGACTTTCCGAGAAAATCCTCGAAGGCGTCAAGGCGATGGGCTACATCGAACCGACGCCCATCCAGTTGCGCTCGATCCCGCTCGTGCTCGCCGGACGCGACGTCATCGGCAGCGCACAGACCGGCACGGGCAAGACCGCCGCGTTCGCTTTGCCGATTCTTTCCAAGCTCGGCGCTCACGAACCGCGCCCGCGCGTTTTGATCCTTGAACCGACCCGCGAACTTGCCGCGCAGGTTGAGACGGCGTTCCGCGATTACGCGCGTTTCACAAATCTGAAAATCGCCGTGTTCTACGGCGGCGTCGGCTACGGAAGGCAGAACGACGCGTTGAGAAACGGCGTGGACATTCTCGTCGCCACGCCCGGACGATTGCTTGATCACATCGAGCAGGGCAATTGTCGCCTTGACCAAATCAAATTTCTCGTCCTCGACGAAGCCGACCGGATGCTCGACATGGGATTTTTGCCGGACGTTCGCAAAATTCTCGACCGCTGCCCGCGACAGCGCCACACCGCACTTTTTTCCGCGACGATTCCGCCGCAGATCGAAACGCTCATCAAATGGGCGATGCAAAATCCCCAAACGATTGAGATTGGCGCACGCCGGACTCCCGCTGAAACGGTGAAGCACGTCATCTATCCCGTTTCTGATTCTCAAAAATCCGATCTGCTGCTCCAATTGCTCGCGCGCGTGAATTACAACTCCGTGCTGATTTTCTGCCGGACAAAACATGGCGCGGATCGCATCGCGCAATTGCTCAAGCGCAACAACCACGCCGTGGCCGTGCTGCATTCCAACCGCACGCAACGCGAACGCGAGCAGGCGTTGCGTGGATTTCGCGACGGCCGGTTTGAAGTGCTTGTCGCCACGGACATCGCCGCGCGCGGACTCGACATCGCCGACGTCAGCCATGTCATCAACTACGACGTGCCACAGCATCCCGAAGATTACATCCATCGCATCGGGCGTACCGGACGCGCCGAGGCCAGCGGCGACGCCTTCACCATCATGACCTCCGAAGATTCCAGCCACGTCTTCGCCATCGAACGCTTCATCAGCCAGAAAATCCCGCGCGTGAAGCTGGAAAATTTTGATTACAAATACACCATGCTTTTCGAGGAAGGAAAGCCCGGCCAGCCGAAGGGTTTTCCCGGCAAAGCCCGCGGCTCGCGCATTCGCGGCGGTTATCATTTCGCGCCGGGACGAAGACGGTAAATTGCCGTGGCGTTTTTCACTACAAACAATCTCTGCAGTTGCGCCTGAAGGAATCTTGTTGATTCGAAATCTGCTTCACGATTTCAAGATTCCATTGACCTTCGGGTGATGTTTGTGGGAGTATCCACGGGCAGTGATGTTGTTCAATCAGAGTCATTTTCTTTTTTGACGTACCATGAAAACGATTTTGGTTTTGTCACCCCACCCTGACTTCGCCGAATCCGTTCGCGCGAGCCTGAATCCGGAGCAATACCGCATCGTCCATCGTATCAACGTGGATGAAGCCGAGCCGCTGCTATCGCATAATCTCGCCAGTGCGTGCATCCTCGACGTGGACTTGATGGGAATCGAAAGCGTCTGGGTCATCGAACGACTCCGCCGTCGCGACGCCAAATCACCCGTCATCGCCTATACGGCCGACAACCAGTCCGAGTGGGAGGAGGAAATGTTTTTGCATGGCGTCACGCACGTTTTGACAAAACCCGTCCGCGAGCGGCTGTTGAATTCGCTGCTGGAACGCTTGTGGAACACGCCCGGCCAATCACACGCCACAGTGCAACAAACACCGCCGGTGCCGGCTTCATTTTCGCACCCGGCTCAAACTCCGGAGTCCGGTCGTTCAGCGAGCGTGTCGCAAACGCTCAACGTGGTGCGCGATTTTTCGTCCATCCTCACACATTCGCTGGACGCCGAGGCGATGCTGAAGCAATTCCTTTCGTTTCTCCGCGAAATCTTGAGCGTCAATCGCGCCGCGATTTTTCTGAATCGTCCGTGCCCGCCGCTCACCGAAACGCCGTCACCGGAAGACGGTCGTCGTCTGCGTTCCGCCGCGGCCATCGGCCTCGCCTCCGGCCTGCTGGAACACCTTGAGCTCTCGTTCGACTCCGGCATCGGCGCGCAGGTTTCCAGACTCGGAAGAATTTTGCGCCGCGACAGCGACGAGGCGCTCGCCGACGCGGAGACGAAAAAGGAATTTGAACTGCTCGGCGCGCAGGTGGCCGTGCCCGTCTTCGACCGCGATTCAATCATCGGCGTGGCCGTTTTCGACGGACGTTTCACCGGCGAACCGCTCGTGAACGCCGAGCTGGAATTGATTTTTCATCTGCTCGAACAGGTCGGGCTCGCGCTCCGCAACATCTGGATGCACGAGCAGCTCGCGGACAACCACGAGATGATGACCGAGGTTCTGCGCGAATTGAGCAGCGCGTGCGTCGTCGTCGGACGCGACCTGAAGGTGTTGCACGCCAACAAGGCCGCGCGCCGGCATTTCGGACAGAAAAACAAACGCACCGGCGATCTGGAGTTCAGTGATTTGCCGCAGGTTCTCGGCGCGAAAATTTATCAGGTCTTGAAAACCGGCGCGGCCATCGGGCCGTTCCGCTACGAGCCGGAAAATTCTCCGGGCAGCGTTTACACCGTCAGCGTCGTGCCGTTTCAGCGCGGAAATTCCACCGTGCCCGTTTCCGCGCTGCTCACCGCCGACGACCTCACGCAATCGGAGCAACTGCAAAAATTGCAAGTCGAGGCCGCGAACCTGCGCCTCGTCAAGACGATGGCCGACCGGCTCGCACACGAAATCGGCAACGCGCTCGTGCCATTGTCCACGCATCAGCAGTTGCTCGCGGAAAAATTCAAGGACAAGGAATTTCGCGAATCGCTTGAACAGGCCCTTACAGACGGCGTGAAGCGTGTCACGCGTTTGATCAACCAGATGCGTTTCCTCGCGCGCGAAGGCCGCATTGAACAGGAAATGTTCCCGGTCGAGAAATTGATCGAAGATGCTTATCTGGAGGCGCGCAAGCATCAATCAGCTGAGGGTGCGAAGTTGAAATGCGAGAACGACGGCAAGCCCATCGTCATCAATGGCGACCGCGCCGCGCTCAAGCACGCGCTCGCCGAAATCATGCTCAACGCCTTGCAGGCAAATCCGAAAAAGCCGACGGTGGATGTCCGTCTGCACACCGAGCCGGGAAGCGAAGGCGGCCAGGATTTGCAGATTGAAGTTCAGGACAGCGGCTCCGGTTTCACCACTGAAGCCGCGCAGAAAGCGCCGTCGCCGTTCTTCACCACGCGAAACGTCGGACTTGGTCTTGGACTCACCGTCAGCCGCAAAATCATCGAGACGCATCACGGCAAGCTGGAAATCATTCCACCGCAATCCGGCCACTCCGGCATCGTCCGCATTTCACTGCCGATCAATCCGATTGATTCGACCGCAGCTTGAACATGAAAAATTTCCGGACCGAAAACGAAAAACTCGCGGGAAAATTTCCTGCGAGTTTTTTTAGATTGCCGGCGTGATCAAGCGCCGTTGTCGCCGATGGCTTCGACCGGGCAGCCCTCCTTGGCTTCCTTGCAGCGCGCTTCTTCGTCCGGACTCGCCGGCTGTTTGTAAACGAACGAGTATCCGCCGTCGTCATTGCGCTTGAAATTGTCCGGCGCGGTTTCGCGGCACAGGTCGCAGTCAATGCACTGGTTGTCCACGTAGTATTTTCCCGCCACGCTTTCGGGATATTTGTTCGCAACGTCAGCCATAAAAAATGTCCGTTCAATATGGCTTCCGTTCCTTGCAAAGGCAAGTCTCATTTGCCTTTCGCAACACATACGCTGATTAAAAACTTTTAATCACGCCGCCTGTTTGTATGTTTTACACATGCAACGAGGCATCGTGCGCAGAACGAAAATCATTTCCACGCTCGGCCCGGCCACGGATTCCGCCGAAATGATCGGCCAGCTCATCGAATCGGGCGTCAACATTTTCCGGCTCAACATGTCGCATGCGCCTCACGACTGGGTACGCCGTGTCGTCAAGGATATCCGCACCGCCGCCGCCGCGCGCCGGCAATTCATCGGCATCATGATGGACACGCAAGGCCCGGCCATCCGCACCGGCGACATCGGTGTGCCGCTGGATTTGCAGCCCGGACAAAAATTCACGCTCACTGTCCGCGGCGAACACGATCTGGAGGAACATTCAGTGGACGTGAATTACGAAAATTTCGTCAACGATATCAGCGTCGGCGACGTCGTGTTGATTGACAACGGCTCAATCCAGATGAAAGTCCTCGCCAAGGACGGCAACAAAGTCGAGTGCGAAGTTCTCACTGAAGGCAAACTCGGCAGCCGGCGTCATATCAACCTGCCCGGCGTCAAGGTCAGCCTGCCCGCACTCACCGCCAAGGACATCAAGGACGTGAAGCTCGGCCTCGAACTCGGCGTGGATTTCATCGCCCTTTCATTCGTGCGCGAGGCGAGCGACCTGGTGCAGTTGAGGGAACTTTTTCCAAAGGAAAAACACAACCCGCGAATCATCGCGAAAATCGAGGATCAGCAAGCCATCAAAAATCTCGATTCCATCGTCCACGAAGCCGACGCCATCATGGTCGCACGCGGCGATCTGGGAATCGAAATTCCTTACGAGGAATTGCCCATCGTCCAGCGGCGGATCGTCAAAACCTGTTTACGAGTCGGCCGTCCGGTCATCGTCGCGACGCACATGCTCGAAAGCATGATTGAATCGCCGATGCCCACGCGCGCCGAAGTCACCGACGTTGCCAACGCCGTCTTCGAAGAGTCCGACGCGATAATGTTGAGCGGCGAGACGACCGTCGGGAAATATCCGCTCAAGTGCATCGAGGTTTTTGACAAGATCGCGATGCGCATCGAACGCAGTGGCAGCGCGCAATTTCACGACGCGGCGGAACTGGCGAACCCGCGCCAAAAACTTGTCAAAAGCGCCGTCGTCATGGCGAACGAACTCAAGGCTGCGGCAATACTTGCCTTCACACGTTTCGGCGGCATGGCGCGCTACGCAAGCTGGATGCGACCGCGCTACTCGCCGATTTACGCGATGTGCGACAGCGAAAAATCCGCCGGACAATTGACGTTGTGCTGGGGCGTCACACCGTTTGTCATGCAATTCGATTTCATTGATCCGCAGAGCACGATTGAAACCGCGTTGAAAAATCTGGTGGATCAGGGCCGCTTGCTCCCGGGCTCGACCGTCGTCATCATCGGCGCAATTTCCGTCGGCACCGAAATCGTGGACGCAGTCCAGATGCGCGTGGTGTAAAAAAATTAAATTCCCAAAGACTTCACCGCGTCAGTAGCAAGATCCAAAACCGTGTTCGGAAACAGTCCGATCCAAAAAATTCCCGCGATACAAACCCAAATGGAAAATTTTGCGGGCGTGGAAAGTTGGATGGGCGATAAATCCTGTGCGTCTTTGCTCCAGTAAATCGCGCGGATGACGCCGAAATAATAATAGAGCGAGATAATCACGCCCGCCAGCGCTGTAAAAGTGAGGCAATAGTAGCCGTGATTTCCCGTGATTTGGGCAGCTTGAATCACCGCTTTGAGCAGCAGAAATTTTCCGAAGAACCCTGCCAGCGGCGGAATACCAGCGAGCGAAGCCATCGCAATCGTCATCGTCGTTGCGAGCAACGGCGAACGTTGATTCAAACCGGCAAGCGCGGAAATGTCTTCGTCGTTCAGATGCCGCATCACGAGCGCGATGACCGTAAACGCGGCGATGACCGTGAACAAATATCCCGCGAGATAATACAGCAGCGCCGATTGTCCGCTCGTGCTCAACGCCGCCACGCCGAGCAGCAGATAGCCCGCATGCGAAATGCTGGAATAGCCCATCAGCCGTTTCAAATTGCGCTGCGGCAGCGCGCACAGGTTTCCATAAAGAATCGTGATGCCGGAAATGACGATGAGCAAATTCGCCCAATGTTTTGTGACGTCCGGCACAGCGACAAACAGAACGCGCAGCAGCAAAACAAATCCGGCGGCTTTGGAACCAACCGCGAGAAACGCGGTCGTCGGTGTCGGCGCGCCTTGATAAACGTCCGGTGCCCAAATCTGGAACGGAAACACGGCGATCTTGAATCCAAGCCCGACCAGCACGAACAAAACGCCGAGCAGGAAAATTTTGTTGTCCAGAAATTGCCCGGAAACTTGCGCGAGGTCGTTGAAATTAAATTTGCCGGTCGTTCCCCAAATCAGCGCGATGCCGAAAACCAGAAACGCCGACGACAGCGCGCCGAGAATCAGATATTTCACGCCCGCTTCGAGCGACACGAGCCGTCCGCGTTGAAAACTGACGAGGACGTAAAATGTGATCGTAATGAGTTCAATGGAAACGAACAGCATCACAAAATCATTCGACGATGCGGCGAACAACATTCCCGACAGCGCAAACAGAATCAGCGAGTAATATTCCGAAATGCCCACGAGCCGGTCGGAAAATTCCGCCGACAGAAACAAAACAAGGATCGCGGCGACTAGAAAGAAGCGTTTGAAAAACAGCGCGAGCGGGTCTTCGATGAATGAACCGTGAAACGCCGTGCCGAACTGGCTGCAAATTCCGTCGCCGCCCAGGCTGACCAGCAAAAGTCCGCCCAGGACCGCAATCGCGGCGTAGGCGAGAAACTTTTTGCGTTCGGCGGGCATCCAAAAATCCGCCAGCAGCAGCACCGTGCCGATGGCGATAACGCAAAGCTCGAGGGTGATCAAAGACGAGTTCATTGATTTTTGATTGCCGATTGCGGATTGCTGATTGAGGCAGTTTCAAGTTTCAAGTTTTCAGTTTTCAGTTTTTCCGGCTGAACACTTGATACTTGAAACTGAAAACTTTGAACAATTTTTTGCGCGTCGGGATTGATTTTTTCCGTGAGCAGTTTCGGCAGGAAGCCGAACAGCAGCAGGCTCGCGAGCAACAACGCATAGGGCAGTTTGCGCCAGACGTTCGAAGCGTCGGCGAGATTGGAAAACTTTTCCGGCACCGGCCCGTGCAAAATGTTTCGGATAGCGCGCGTCATATAAACCGCGCCGATGATGAGCGCGCCCCAAACGGCCAGCGTCGTCACGAGCGGAAAAACTTTCCACGAGCCAAAGAACACCGTGACTTCGCCGACGAAATTTGCAAAGCCCGGCAGGCCGCAGCCCGCCATCGCCGCCATCAACAATGCCGTGCCGATGAATCGCAGCGGACGGCAGAGTCCGCCGAGTTCGCTGATTTGGAGCGTGCCGGTTTTTTGATAAATGTAACCGCTCAATGCAAATGTCAGCGCCGCCAAAAATCCGTGCGCGATCATGATCAACACCGCGCCGGTCACGCCGATGAGGTTCAGGCTCGCGATGCCGAGGAAAATGAAGCCCATGTGCGCGACGCTGGAATTGCCGATGAGCAGGTTCAAATCTTTTTGTTTCATCGCGACCCAGCCGACATACAAAATGTTGCCGAGGCAGAGCCACGCGAGAATGTGCATCCAGCTTTGCGCGGCTTGCGGCATAAGCGGCAGCGCGATGCGGATCAAACCGTAGAGGCCGAATTTTTTCAGCACGCCGGCATGGAGCATTGCGGTCGGCGACGGCGCGACGCCGTAACCGAGCGGCGCCCATGAATGAAACGGCCAGAGCGAGACCAGAATCCCAAATCCGAACAGCAGCAGCGGGAAAATAAAATTCTGCGCGTTCGCCGCCAGCGGATGCGATGCGATGTATTCCGTGAGCTTCGGAATATCAAACGTGTTCGCGCCGGATTTCAGATAGAGCGCGATGAGGCCGATGAGCGCGATGAGCGCGCCGAGGCTCAAATATAATGTGATTTGAAATGTGGCGTAATTTTTCCGTTCGCCGCGACCCCAGACGCCGATCATGATGAACGTCGGTATCAGCGCGAATTCGTGGAATGCGTAAAAGAAAAACAGATCCAGCGACGCGAACGCGCCGAGGATGCCGCCGGTCATCACGAGCAGCAGGATGTAAAATTCCTTTTCGCGCGTCTGGATTTCCCACGAGCAGAGCGCGGCGGCGAATGCGACGATCGCACCCATCAAGATGAGGCCGACGTTCAGGCCGTCCACGCCGACGTGATAGCTGATGCCGAGCGATTCGACCCACGGGATTTGCTGCACGAAGCGGTAGCCGTCCGCGTCCACCGGCGCGCCAGCGTATTGGCAGAACATTTTCACGGCGAGCACCGCCGGGATGAGCGTCGCCAAAACCGCGATGGCGCGGATGATGACGCGGTAATTGCGCGGCACGAACACCAGCAACAGCGCCGCCAGCAGCGGCCAACCTAAAATGTAAGTCAGTATCGACATTTTTATTTTCCCAAAACGAAATAGAGCAACACGGCAACGCCCAACACGAATAAAAAGGCGTAAGTTTGTAAATTGCCGGTTTGCACGAGGCGCAACGCGCGCCCGCTTAAATCCGTGCCGCCGCGAATCGCACCGATGCAAAATCCTTCGACAAGCCAGCGGTCAATCCAATCGGCGACCGTCGCAATGAAATCGTGCGCGCGGATGAAAGTGGCTTCGTAAATCTCGTCGAAGTAAAAACGGTTTTTCATCGCCTCGGCGAGCTTGCCGAGTTTTGCGGGTAACGGGTCGTTTGTGGCATTTTTATAAAATGAGAACGCCAGAAAAATTCCCAGCAACGCCACGCCGATACCGATGAGCATCGGGACGGGAGTTTTCAACGGTTCGATCAATTGCTGGACAAAGGAAAGCGCTTCATGATTGGGAGCGAATTGTGAATAGTAATTGTTCACGACGCCGATAAAACCGCCGATGGCCGCGAACACCGCCAAAACAATCAACGGCAGCGTTATCACCAAAGAAGATTCGTGCGCGTGCTTCGCGTGGTCGGATTTTTCCTTGCCGAAGAAAACGACGAAGAACAAACGGAACGTGTAAAACGCCGTCAACGCGGCGACGAAAACCGCCACGCCAAAGAGCAGATAATTTTTCTGTTCCAAGCATTGCGCAAAAATCGAATCTTTCGAATAAAAACCGCTGAACGGCGGAATGCCGCTCAAGGCCAGCGCGCCGATCAGAAATGTCCAGAATGTCACCGGCATTTTCTTTCGGAGATTTCCCATTTTCCAAATGTCCTGCTCGTGATGCGTCGCGAGGATGACCGAGCCGGCGCTCAAGAACAGCAGCGCCTTGAAAAATGCGTGCGTGGTCAGATGAAACATGGCCGGCGTCGGGCCGTTCAAACCGACGGCCATGACCATGTAGCCGAGTTGCGACAGCGTCGAGTAGGCGATGATGCGTTTGATGTCGTTTTGCTGGACGGCGATGAGCGCGGCGAGCAGCGCGGTGAATCCGCCGATGTAGGCGATGACGTGGAGCGCGTCGGCGTCGAGCAAAAACAAAACGCGGCAAAGCATATAAACACCGGCGGCAACCATTGTTGCCGCGTGAATTAAAGCAGAAACCGGCGTCGGGCCTTCCATCGCATCCGCGAGCCAGACGTGCAGCGGGAATTGCGCGGATTTGCCGACGGCACCGCAGAAAATCAGAAGACCGGCGGTCGTTGCCATTGCGCCGAGCGCGGCGGGATTTGCGACAATTGAATTTTGCAGCACGGAAAAATTCAGCGAGCCGAGCAAACCCCAGACCATCAGAATTCCGAGCAAAAAGCCGAAGTCACCGAGGCGGTTCGTGATGAACGCTTTTTTCGCGGCGTCGCCGGCGCTGTGTTTTTCGAACCAGAAACCGATGAGCAGGTAGCTGGACACGCCGACGAGTTCCCACGCGATGAACATCTCCAGAAAATTGTTCGCCAGCACGATGCCGAGCATCGAGAACGTGAACAGGCTCATGAACGCGAAGAAGCGCGCCTTGCCGGGGTCTTCGTCCATGTAGCCGAAGGAATAAATGTGGATCGCGCCGCCGACGCCGGTGACGATGAGCAGCATCATCAGGCTCAGCGCATCGAGCTTGAGCCCGAAGTCAACGTGCAGATCGCCGATGGTGAGCCAGTTCGTGGAAGTTTCCGCGTTGATGTGAAATCCATTCGCGCTGATAAAAATAATTGTCAGAATAAATCCGGCGACGACTGCGCCGATGGAAATGAGGCTGCTCGTCATTTTGCAACGCAGAGTGAAAAGCGTGATGACCGCCGTTGCGAGCAACGGCAGGAACAAAATCAGCCACGGTAAAATTTCGTATTTCATCCGTCAGAGTTTCATCGAGGTCAAATCTTCGACGTGCGCGGTCTGGCGTTTGCGGTAAAGCGCGACGATGAGCGCGAGGCCGACCGACACTTCCGCCGCCGCCACGGTGATGATGAAGAACACCAGAATCTGGCCGTTCAAATTGTCGTTGAAGCGCGAGAACGCGACGAGCGCGAGGTTCGCCGCGTTGAGCATCAGCTCCAGCGACATGTAAATCACGAGCAGGTTGCGCCGCATGATCACGCCGAGCAATCCCAGCGCAAAGAGCAGGAAGCTCACGGTCAAATAATGTTCGAGTCCGACGTGCATATTTATTTTTTGCCACAGAGGCGCAGAGACACAGAGACAGAATTGAACCTGCTCATCGCGCGTTTGGTTAATTTGTTAAATTTCATTTTCTCTGTACCTCGGTGTCTCCGTGGCTATTTAAGGTCTTTCTTGCTCAACAAAATCACGCCGATCATCGCCACGAGCAGCAGCACGGAGACGACTTCAAACGGCAGAACGTATTGCGTGAACAACAGTTTTCCGAGTGACGTGGTGTCGCCTTCAGTGACAGGCGACGTATGCGCGTTGAGATTCGTCGCGTGCAAGCTTTTCAAAAAGATGGCGACGATGGTGCCGACGGAAATCAACCCAGCGACGATTCCGAACATTTTGATCCGGCGGCGTTGTTCCTCTTTCAAATCCAAAAGCATGATGACGAACAGGAACAGCACTATGACCGCGCCAGCGTAGACGAGGATCTGCACCGCCGCGAGGAAGAACGCGTGCAGCAGCACGAACAGCCCGGCCATCGAGATGATGGTGAGCACGAGAAACATCGCGCTCGTGACCGGGTTGCGGCTGAACGGGTTCGCGATGACGAGCACGCCGCACAACAGCGTGAGCGCCGCGAAGACGTAAAACAAAACGTCCGGCAACGCAGTTCCACCGAGCAAGTTGTCGAGTGCTTCCATTTCTAATCAGACCTTCACCGGAAAAGTTTTCTGTTCCTTCGCTTCTTCCAATTTATTTTTCCATTTCTGGACGCCGCCGACCGTGCCGCCGAGCGACAGGAGTTTTTCCTTGTCGTAAATCATCTCGGCGCGCGTCAGGCCGGTGAGCGAATAATCCTTTTGCAAAAAGATCGCCTCTTCGGGACAGACTTCCTGGCAGAAGCCGCAGAAAATGCAGCGGAGCATGTTGATCTCGAATACCTGCGGCATTTTTTCCGCGTTCGTACGGTCGGCGAGCTGGCCAGCCGGACCGGGCGGAATGATTTTGATCGCCTTCGGCGGGCAGACAAATTCGCAGAGCTGGCACGAGACGCATTTCGTGTTGCCTTCCTGATCTTTGACGAGATACGGCGCACCGCGATAATCCGCCGGCACGGCCCATTTCTGTTCTGGATATTCCATCGTCACTTTTTTTCCCTCGAACAATGTACGCCGGGCGTGACGGAGCGTGACCTTGAGGCCGCCGATGATGGCGGGCACATAAAGTTTTTCCCAAAACGTCAATGCTTTCCGGTTTACAATCATTTTAAAATTTTATTTGCCACAGAGTCGCAGAGGCACAGAGTTTTAATTTTAGTTTTCTCTGCGGCTCTGTGTCTCGGTGGCTAACTTTTCATCCACAAAATCACCGCTGTTATCAAAATATTCACGAGCGCGAGCGGCACGAACCGCCGCCAGCCCAGATCCATCAATTGGTCGTAACGAAAACGCGGGAACATCCAGCGCACCCAGATGAACAGCACCATCAGCGCGCAGACTTTCGCGAGGAAAATCAAAATCTGCAAAATGCCGATCCCGAGCGAATGCGCGGGCTGGTCGAGTCCCCAGAACGGCAATGTCCAGCCGCCAAAAAACAGCGTCACCATCATGCCCGACGTCGCCACCATGTTGGAATATTCCGCGAGAAAAAACAGCGCGAATTTCATCGAGCCGTATTCCGTGTGATAGCCGCCGACCAGTTCCGTCTCCGCTTCCGGCAAATCGAACGGCGTGCGGTTCGTCTCCGCAAAACTCGCGACGATAAAAATGATGAACGACAGCGGCGCATAAACCACCAGCCAGCCGTGCGTTGTCTGCCAACTGATGATCTGGCTCAAATTCAAATTGCCCGCGATGAGAAAAACCGGGATGACGCTCATGCCCATCGAAATTTCATACGAAATCATCTGCGCGCTCGAACGGATGCCGCCGAGGAACGGATATTTTGAATTCGCCGCGTAACCCGCCAGCACGATCCCATAAACGCCGAGTGAAACGATTCCGAACGTGTAAAGGATTCCCACATTCAAATCCGCGATGACCATTTTTTGATTGCCCATCTGCGAGCCAAACGGAATCACAGCGATGACGAGCAGCGAAGGAATGACCGCCAGCGCCGGTGCGAGCCAGAAATACATTTTGCGGACGCCCGCCGGGGTGAAATCTTCCTTGAGCATGAATTTCAAGCCGTCGGCCAGCGGTTGAAAAATTCCCATGCGCGTCAGCATCGGCCCGAGCACCGGAATATATTTCATGAACGGCGGCGCGGCGCGATTCGGCCCGACGCGGTCTTGAATCCACGCCGAAACCTTCCGTTCCACCAAGACCGCATAAGCCGCGATAGCATGCAGCACGCCAATCGCCAGCGCGATCTTGACCAAACTGAAAATGATAAAATTCCAGTCCATGTTAGATTTGCACCGTGACGCCGGTGTCGCCAAGAGTCGCCCACGCCAGACCGTTGAACGCGGAAACGTCCTTCGCCATTTCGTTGAACAGACCTTCAATCGTCACAAAACCGTTCTGGCCCGTGACGTTGTGAACGAGGTCGTGTAAAAATTCCCATTCGGCGCGCGCGTCCCCGGGCGCTTCGACGGCCTTCATGAATTTCTGGACGCGGCCTTTGGTATTCGTGAACGTGCCACGCTTTTCCACATGCGCGCAGCCGGGCAATAAATAATGCGCGAGCTTCGTCGTCGCGTTCGGCAAAATGTCGCTGACGATGAGCGTTTCCAATTTGCCGAGCAAATCCGCGCCGATGCCGTATTTTGTCACGTCCTCGCCGAACACGATCAAAGTTTTGATCGAGCCGCTGCGGATGCCGTCGGCAATTTTTGAAAGATTGCCGCCAAGTTCCGTCGGGCAAATCTTGGTGAGCCGCGCGCCGTTGCTGTTGGGATTTTTGTCCGCGCTAACGAGTAGTTTGTCGCCTTCACCGGTGCGCGCAATGGAATCGCTGATGGCACCGAGCTTCGATTTCAATTTTGCAATCAGCCAAAGTTCTTCGTTTGTCTGCCGCGCAGAAGCGACAATCGCGACCGAACCTTGCGGAACTTTCTTCAGTTTGTCGCCGATTTCATTAAGTGCCGCCGTCCACGTTGTTTTTTGTCCGCGCGCGAGCACGTCCTTCAAACGGTCTTCGCGGCCGATCCATTTGTAATTCAAACGTCCCGCGTCGCACATCCAGCAGGAATTGACGGCGTCGTTCTGGCGCGGCTCGTAGCGATAAACTTTTTCCTCGCGCGAGCCGACGATGATGTTGCAGCCGGTCGCGCAACTCGTGCAGACGCTTTTGGTCTCCTTCAAAAACCAGACGCGCATCTGGAAACGAAAATCCTTCGACGTCAGCGCGCCGACGGGACAGATGTCCACCGTGTTGAGCGTGTAATTGTTGTCGAAAACTTTTCCGGGATACGCTGTGAGGGTGTTCCAACTGCCGCGATTGACGATGCCGAGCGCGTCGTCGCCGACGATGTCCTTCGTGAACCGGATGCAGCGCGTGCAAAGGATGCAACGCTCGTCGTCGAGCACGATGCGCGGGCCGAGGTCAACGGCCTTGGGCTTGTGAACTTTCGGTTCGACGAAGCGACTCGCGCTCTGGCCGTAGTCCACCGAGTATTCCTGCAACTTGCATTCGCCGGCCTGGTCGCAGATCGGGCAGTCGAGCGGATGGTTGATGAGGAGAAATTCCAGAACGCCTTCGCGCATTTGTTTCACGCCGGGCGTGCTCGTGTAAATTTCCATTCCCGGCGAGATCGGCGTGGCGCAGGCGATGGCCGGGCGCGGCGACTTCGCAATCTTCGGCGTGCCGTCAGGATTCAAGACCGGCTTGCGGTCCGGGCCGAGCGCGGGCGTGCCGTATTCGACAAGGCACATACGGCAGTTGCCGACGACGGGCAGCTTCGGATGATAACAATAATGCGGCACATCTTGTTTCGCGATTTCGCACGCCTGAATCATCGTAGTCGGAATCGGCTTGCCGGAAATCGGATCGGGCATCGTCTTCGGCACTTCGATTTCGCGACCGTCCACCTTCACCTTGATTTTTTCAATCACGGGTGCGGGCTTGATTTCAGTTGTGGCTGCGGTTGACATTTAAAATCAGTGATGCGCTTCGGCTAATTCTTTTGGTTCAGCAGGCGCGGCAACTTGCTTCGCGTGACGCGCTTCATCGGCTGCGCCTTTCGCGACAAATTCGTCTTTGAACTTCGCGACGAAACTTTGCACCGGCCATGAGCACGCTTCGCCGAATGCGCAGATCGTGCGGCCGCCGGGAATGTTGTCGGCAATCTTCACGAGATAATCGGCGTCACTCGCGCGGCCTTCGCCGTGCGTGAGACGATGCAACGCCTTGCTCATCCAGAGCGAACCTTCGCGGCAGGGTGTGCATTGGCCGCAACTTTCGTGCGCGTAAAATTCGGAGATGTTCGCGAGCGCCTCGACGATGTCGGTCGAATCATCCATCACGATGATCGCGCTCGAACCGCTCATCGAACCGGCGGCGGACAGCGAATCGAAATCGTAAGGCAAATCAAGCATGTCGGTCTCGACCAGAATCTCTTTGCCCTCGGCGTCTTTTTTCTTGAGCTTGAATTTTTCGCCGGCCTTGAAAACTTTCGCGGACGAACCTCCGGGAATGACGGCTTTTAATTTTCTTCCATCACGCAAACCGCCGCCAAATTTCGGATCGTTGATGAGTTCGCCGATCGTCGCCTTGCCGACTTCGATTTCGTAGTAGCCCGGCTTTTTGACGTGGCCGCTCAAGCTGACGATGCGCGTGCCGGTATTGTTCGGCGTGCCGAGTTTCGCGAATTCCGCCGCGCCCATCGCGACGATGTGCTTCACGTTGCAGAGCGTCTCGACGTTATTGACGATGGTCGGGCACATCCACAGGCCGAGAATCGCGGGAAAATACGGCGGCTTGATGCGCGGATACGGACGCTTGCCTTCGAGCGATTCGATGAGTCCCGTTTCTTCGCCGCAAATGTAAGCACCCGCGCCGCGATGCACGTGCATCTCCAATTCGTAACCACTGCCCAGAATATTTTTGCCGAGGAAATTTTTCGCGCGGGCTTCTTTCAACGCCTGATTCAAAATTTTCGCGCCGTCCACCATTTCGCCGCGGATATAGATGTAGGCGAGATGCACGTCGTTCGCGAAGCAGGAAATGATCATGCCTTCGAGCAACTGGTGCGGGTCTTTATACATGATCTGGCGATCCTTGAACGTGCCCGGCTCGGATTCGTCGGCGTTGCAGATCAGGTAAATCGGCTTGCCGCTCTTGCGATCAACGAAGCTCCATTTCAAGCCGCAGGAAAAACCCGCGCCGCCGCGACCGCGCAGGCCGGAACTTTTCACGTCCTCGCGGATTTGTTCCGGGCCGGAAAGTTTTTTGCCGTCGGGCAAATCCTTCGGCTTGATGGCGAGCGCCTTCTTCAAGGCGTCGTAGCCGCCGTGACGCAAATAGCATTCGATGTCCGGCGTGTAACCCGGTTCATCGGCATGTTTCAAAATCAATTTGTATTCTTGCGCCATATCAGCAACTTGACTCTCAAATAAAATTCTCTAGCTTAATCTGCCCCGTCTTGCCCGATGGTGTAACGGTAGCACAGCAGACTCTGAATCTGTTTGTCGTGGTTCAAATCCACGTCGGGCAACCATTTTTCCATCCGCATTTTCAAATTCATTTGCACTTCGCACAAATTTCATCCGCTTTCGCGTGCGAAACACCTTCGTAAAAATCATCATTGCACATCATCACCGGCGCGGTGCCGCAACTCGCAAGGCACTCGACAAATTCTACGGTAAATTTTCCGGCCGGCGTCGTCTGCGCGCCGTGCGCGTGCGAATCCAAGCCGAATTTTTTGCAAAGATGCTCGCGCAATTCATACGCGCCGCCGAGCGCGCAGCTCAATGTGCGGCAGACCTTGATCTGGTATTTGCCCATCGGCTGCGAGCGCAGCATCGGATAAAACGTCAGCAGTTCAAAAACATTGATCGGCTGTAATTCGAGTTTCTTCGCCGTCCATTCGACGGCTTCCTGCGAAATCCAGCCGAACTGGTCCTGGATCGCGTGCAGCACCATCAGCGACGCCGCGCGTTTTTCGGGATAATGCGTGACCAATTCGTTCACCTCCGCCTCGAGCGCGGCGGACGCGACGAAATCTCGCTGGCGTTGCAGCGGATTCGGAATCGGTTCTGTGTGCGCGGCGTTCATCGGTCGCACTCTCCCATCACGAAATCGAGCGAACCCAAAATCGCCACGGTGTCGCTAATCATCGTGCCGACGAATATTTTCGGGATGATGCTCAAGTTCACAAAGCTCGGCGAACGGATTTTCAGACGATACGGCACGCCGCCGCCTTTGCTGTTGATGTAAAAACCGAGTTCGCCCTTCGGATTTTCGTGTCCGAAATAAATTTCGCCGGGCGGACAGTTCATTCCCTCCGTGACAAGCATGAATTGATGGATCAATTCTTCCATCTTCGTCATGACTTTTTCTTTCGGCGGCAAAAGGATTTTTCCGTTGTCCACATTGACCGGCTCGTTCGTTTTGTTATCCGCGCCGCCGGGAATTTTTTTGATACACTGTTCCAAAATGCGCGTGCTCTGGCGCATTTCTTCCATGCGGACGAGGTAGCGATCGTAGCAATCGCCGACCGAGCCGGTGGGAATGTCGAATTCCAAATCCTTGTAGCAGAGATACGGCTGATTTTTTCGCAGATCGTATTCGATGCCGCTGCCGCGCAAATTCGGACCGCTCAAGCCGTAATCAATCGCGTCTTCCTTTGATATCACCGCGAGGTTGCGGACGCGATCAACCCAGATGCGATTGCGCGTGAGCAAGGTTTCAAATTCGTTGAGCGCGGGAATGAATTCGTCGCAGAATTTCCGGCATTGATCGAGCCAGCCCGGCGGCAAATCGCGCATGACGCCGCCGATGCGCGTGTAACTCGTCGTGAACCGCGCGCCGCTCAACGATTCGGCCATGTTGTAAATCTTTTCACGCTCGGTGAAACTCAACAGAAAAACCGTGACCGCGCCCATATCCATCGCGAACGCGCCGAGGCCGAGCAAATGCGCGGAGATTCGCGCGAGTTCGGCGCACATGACGCGGATGTATTGGCATCGCAACGGTAATTTATCGTGGATGCCGAGCAGTTTTTCCACCGCGAGCGCGTAGGCGACGTTGTTGGCCAGCGGTGCGAGATAATCCAGACGGTCGGTGTAGGGAATGAACTGCGTGTAGGTCATGTTCTCGGCGATTTTTTCGTCGCCGCGATGCAGATAACCGATATCCGGGTCGGCCTTCGTGATGATTTCGCCGTCGAGTTCCAAAACAATCCGCAGCACGCCGTGCGTGGCAGGATGCGACGGCCCCATGTTCAAGACCATGCGTTCGTCCTGAATGTCAGGAAGATCATCCGCTGCTTGCGAAATGCGCGTGGCAGAATCAGGAATCTCGATGTCTTGAACAGTCGGCATGAAATTATTTTTTCTCAACCGCATCGGGTTCGGGAATGCGGATTCGCGGTTCACGTGTCGTCGCTGAATTGCCGCCAGCCACAGTCACGAACGGCCCGCCTTCCATCGGCGACGGTTTTGTGAAAGCAACGCCGGGCAATTCGCTCGGTTTGCCCGCGAGCGGAAAATCTTTTCGCAACGGAAAATACGGATAGCCTTCCCACATCAAAATGCGGCGCAAATCCGGATGTCCGCGAAAGTGGATGCCCATCATGTCGTAGATTTCGCGCTCGTGCCAGTTGGCGGTTTTCCAGTTACCGATGACGCTGGGCAATTTTGATTTTTCCTCGCTCACATCGGTTTTGAGCCGGATTTCATTGCCGTTTTTCAGATTCCGCAAATGATAAACAATCGTCCAGCGCGGATCGTCGCCGTAATTGTCAATGCTGCTGATGTCCACGAGATAATCGAAGCCCAATTCCTTTTTCGCGAATTCACAAATTTCAACAATCCGCTCCGCATCACCGGTTTTGATCGTGATTTCGCCGCGAAATTCCAACGGTTCGGCGATCAGGTCGCCGAACTTGCTTTTGATTCTTTGGGCGGATTCGAGAGCGGCCACAGAAAAATGATTTTAGTGATTTTGAAACGCGGTCGTCGCCGTGAGTCTTTCAAGCACCGGCTCCTTGCTGATTTTCTTTTGCAATTTCATCAACGCGTCAAGCACCGCCTCGGGTCGCGGCGGGCAACCGCTCACGTAAATGTCCACGGGAATGATGTTGTCCACGCCCTGCAACACGGCGTAGCTGCGATACATGCCACCGGTCGAGGCGCACGCGCCCATCGCGATGCACCATTTCGGCTCGGGCATCTGATCCCAAATCCGTTTGACCGCGCCGGCCATTTTGTAAGTGACGGTGCCCGCGACAATCATGCAATCGGCCTGGCGCGGCGAAAATCGCATGACTTCCGAACCGAAGCGGGAAATATCGAAACGGCTCGCGCCGACCGCCATCAGTTCGATTGCGCAACAGGCAAGACCCATCGGCATCGGCCAGACGGAATTTGCGCGAAACCAGTTCAACGCGGCGTCAACCGTGGTGACAACGACATCACCTTCGATTTTTGAGTTATAGCCGATTTCGCTTTGGGTGCGCATAAACCTTTTTTGCAAAAGCAAACGCAAAGGAACGTAATCATCGCGCAAAGCGCGGGCAAGTTAAATTGTGATTTTTTTCACAAGGAATCAGTGTCACACGAATTTAACAAACAAAAGCGGCTGTTCCTGTGTTATCAACTTGCGCTTGTTACCGGACGCGACTTGCATAGAATTACAAAACGCCGCTGGCGTGATTATGAAAACTTTTGCTGAATTGAATTTTCCGGGCCGGCTGATCGCCGTCGAGGGACTCGACGGCTCGGGCAAGTCCACGCAGATTTATCTGCTCAAACGCTGGCTCGAAGCCGAGGGCATCAAAGTTTATTTCAGCGAATGGAATTCATCCGAGCTGGTGAAGTCCGCCACGAGCAAGGGGAAAAAACGCGAACTGCTCACGCCGACGACTTTCAGCCTGATCCACGCCACGGATTTTGCAGATCGTTACGAGCGCCATCTGGTGCCGCTGTTGCGCGCAGGTTACATCGTGCTGTGCGACCGGTACGTGTTCACCGCGTTCGCGCGCGACGTGACGCGAGGCTGCCCGCCCGAATGGGTTCGCGGCCTTTACAGTTTCGCCGCGCAGCCGGACCTGACGATGTTTTTCAAGACGGATCTGGAGGTTTCCCTGAACCGGATTCTCGAAGGCCGCCCGAAGTTGAAATTTTTTGAGGCCGGAATGGACTTGCATCTTTCGACTGATCCTTACGAAAGCTTCCGGATTTTTCAGGGGCGCATTCTGGAACAATACGTGGCGATGAGCGGCGAATTCGATTTCGTTGTGATGGACGCGAACCAGCACGTCGAAAAACAACAGGTGCTCGTACGGAAACTTGTAGCCGAAAAACTGGACCTGAAAAAATTCAAGCGCCGCAGCCCGCTGCCGCTGCCGCCGTCGTTCCGGCCTGAAGATAAAATGAAGGAAAACGAGGAGGATTTGGCCGCCGTATGAAAAATTCGGAAACTCAAAAAACCTGCCGCCGCTTTTACGGTCACGGCATTCCAAACATAAAACCGGAAGACATCGCGGGCAAGCTGATCGTCGTCGAAGGCGCGGACGGTTCGGGCCGCTCGACGCAAATCGCGCGGCTGGTGGAGTGGCTCGAGACGACCGGTCACGCGACGGTGCAGGTCGGTTTGAAACGCTCGACCCTCGTGAGTTCCGAACTCGAAAAAGCGCAGAACGGAAATATCTTGAGCCGGACGACGTTGAGTTTGTTTTACGCGACGGATTTCGCCGACCAATTGGAAAACATCATTCTGCCCGCGCTCAAAGCGGGTTTCATCGTGCTGGCCGACCGTTACATCTACACGCTCATGGCGCGCGACATCGTTCGCGGCATGGACGAAAAATGGCTGAAAAATCTTTACGGCATCGCGCCCGAACCCGACGCGGTATTTTATCTTTCGGTCGAGCCGGAGGAACTTGTCCAGCGCAATCTTTCCAAAAACGCGACGCTCGATTATTGGGAAAGCGGAATGGATCTGGGACTTTCGCGCGATGTGTTCGACTGTTTCCTGAAATATCAGACTGCGATGCAGGACACGTTCCTCAAGCTGCAAAAGACTTACGGCTTCAACATCATTGACGCGAACCGCCCGATGGACTCCATCACAAAGGAATTGCGCAAAAAAATCGGTGCGTTGCTTGACGAGGAATAGGTTCAGTTGGCCGGAGGAGGAAGCAGGTTTGTCGGCGGCAAAAACGACGGCTCGTTTGTGCCGGGCGGCGGACGATGCGGCGAGTGAAATTGCTTGAGCAGAGCTTCAAACTTTTTGAGTTGTTCCGGCGTCAGTTGCTCGCGGATTTGCCGCCGGTTTTCCTGCATGACCTGTTTCATCTGATCCTGTCCTTGGGCGAGGATTTTGGCGATCTTGTCATGCTGCGGCGGCGTCAGTTGCAACGCGTCGTCAAGTTGTTGCAGAAATTGTTTGCTCAACGATTCCGGCGAACGTGGACGCGGTTGGTCGTGACCGTTGAATTGTTCGCGTTCGCCGACGTTTGCAAACGGCGGATGATTTTTGGGATGCGTGACGTAGTTGACGAGAAGACCGCCCGTCACCACGCCTGCGCCAAAAATCACCACGGTCGCCAGAATGACTTTCCAGGAGTTCATTGTGCTTGGTCGCTTTGGTCAACGGACGCCAGAAGCGTGCTTTCAAAATTTTGCGAAAGGTCGGTCGTGCTCGTCGCGGTGGTTGGATTGAGAAACGCCCATGCGCCGGACAGCAACGCTATCGCCACGCACGAAACTGCCGCGCGCCAAAGCCCGTGTACCCACAAAACCATGTTGTCCGGCGCAACGCGCGACGCGAGCAACGCGGTGATGCGCTTCTCGAACGCATACGGCACATGGTCGCCCGGCGCGTTCGCGCGGGCGGCGGCAATCAGTTTCTTTTGCAGTTCAGCGAGATTCATATACAAGCCACAATTTTAGACGCGACCCCGTCATGCCGGGTTACAGATTACAAATACTTGTCCTTCGCCATTTTCGCCACGATTTTTCGCATTTCCGCGCGCGCGCGGAAGGCGCGGACTTTCACCAGCGGCACCGACCAACCGGTCAGCGCGGCGATCTCCTTGACGGAGCGATCCTCGATTTCAAGTAATGTGATCACCAGCCGCGCCTGCGGCGAAAGTTTTTCCATCACGCGTTCGATGAGCAATTTCGCCGCGTCCGCGTGTTCGCTCGCGGATTCCGGCGCGGCGACGAAGCGCTCCAGCCAGTCGTTCTCCGGCTCGCTCAATTCGGAAAAGGAAGATTCCCGGTTGCGCTGGTGGCCGCGCAAAAAATCGTAACAGGTGCGGACGGTCATCCGCATGAGCCAGTGCTCGAAGGGCGCTTCGCCGCGGAAACTTTTCAACTTGTCGAACGCCTTGAGCCAGACTTCCTGCGCGATGTCTTCGATCTCGCTTTCGCGGCGGGCATAACGGCGGGCGGTGGCAAAAACACGCGGCGAATATTTTTGGACGAGCGGTTCAAAGCTGGCGGCGTCGCCTTGCAACACCGCCGAAATCAGTTCCGCTTCCGTGCGTTCCATCGCGTTATATTATGTTTGGAAACGGTCGCGCCCAAAAGACAAAGGCCGCCCGCCTTCCTGTTAAAGTCGTGATGCGGGAAAAAGTTTCTGCGAATTCGCGCGTCAGAGACGCGTGATTTTGAGCGCCGATTCCAGTTCCCTCGAAAACTTCGCGATGGTTTCGGAAATTTCGCGCGGTTGTTCGACGATAGAATCCAGCATCCGTTCGGCGGTTTCGGGACGGCGGCGGATCAATTCGACGGCCGCTGTCAGCAATGTAAGATGATTGTTCACATCGTGCCGCATGTCGGCGAGACGCTGGTTCAGTTCCTTGATTTGCTCGACACTTAAAGTGACGGGTTCGTTTGGCAGAGGCATTGGTGGAATAATCGCGAAAGTTTTCGCGAAAGCAAGCGGGTTTCGGCCGGAAACGGAATCCAAAAATTGGAGCGAGCGAAGGGATTCGAACCCTCGACACTCACGTTGGCAACGTGATGCTCTACCAGGCTGAGCTACGCTCGCTTCCAGAAGATGGCGGGGAAATTACGCGAACACGCCCGATTTGCAAGCCCGATTTCAGCCCGACTTGGCAGCCGTGCCAAACGTCGCACGAACCACCTTGAGCAAATCGTCGTGGTCAATCGGCTTGTGGAAAAACGCCACCGCGCCGCCGGAAGAAGCACGCTCGCGATTCTTGTCGTCTTCAAGGCCGGTGATGATGATGATGGGAATTTTCTTTGAGGTGTCGAGCCGGTGAAACCATTCCATGATGCGAAAACCGTCCCACGGCACACCATCCACGTCCGGCGGAAAACTGATGTCCAGCAGAATCAAATCGGGCGTTTCCTTGCGCGCGACAGTGACCGCTTCCGAACCATCCAGCGCCGTGAAGACCTGATAGCCCGCTCCTTGCAATTTCAAGGAGAGCGTCTTGAGGATGATTTCATTGTCGTCAACGACAAGAATTTTTCTTCCCTGCCCGATTGCGGATTCGGTGTTCATAATCAAATCAATTGAAACATAGTCGCTTCCTTGCGACAAGTTAATGCCGTGAACCTAGCAAAACTCCTGCCAACGCGCAAAGAATAATTTATGCAGCTTTGACTTTTACGGCCTGCCATGCGCTAAAATGCGCCCGTGAGCAACGCTTTTTACGTCTCCGGCGGGCAACGCGCCGCAAAGGTCAACGACCTTTTCGCCGCCATCGCGCGCCGTTACGACTTGCTGAACGACCTTCAAAGCTTCGGCCTGCACCGAATCTGGAAGCGCCGCGTCGTCGAACTCGCCGCAGTCCAATCCGGAAACCGCGCGCTCGATTTGTGCTGCGGCACGGGCGACATCGCGTTCGCCCTCGCGCAACGAGGCGCGGAAACAACCGGTTTGGATTTCAGCGATAAAATGCTCGAAGTCGCAAAAAACAGAAGCCAGAAACTAAAATCCCCAACTTCCATCTCCCAACTTCCATCTCCCAATTTCATCCAAGGCGACGCGCAGCAAATTCCATTTCCAGAAAATTCCTTCGACATCGTGACCGTCGGTTACGGTTTGAGGAACCTCACGAGCTGGGAAAAAGGATTGGAAGAAATGCGCCGCGTTGCCAGACCGGGCGGAAGAATCGTCGTCCTCGATTTTGGCAAACCGCCGAACGCGCTCTGGCGGAAAATTTATTTCACGCACTTGAAATGCTCCGTGCCGCTCATCGGACTTTTGTTTTGCGGCAACGCATCAGCTTACGCCTACATTTTGGAATCGCTGAAAAATTATCCGGCGCAACTGGCCGTCGCCGAAAAAATGTGCGGACTGAATTTAAAAAATGTTCGCGTCATCAACCTGCTCGGCGGCGCGATGGCGATCAATTATGGCGAGAAACCGAAATAATTTCAGCGTGCACTTTTTCCACCCAACTGAATCACCATTCCTTCGCGCGCGGCTTCCACTTTCAATTTCGCCTTTCGCTTCGCCACGAGTCTGCGCGCGTGCTTCACAAATTCGTCAATGCGCTTGTCGTCGTGGTCGGGGTCGTGGTGGAACAGGCAGAGTTCCTTGACGTTCGCCTTGAGCGCGAGCGCGACGGAATCGTCCACGCAGCCGTGCCCCCAGCCGACGTGTTTTGTGTATTCCGCCTTGTCGTATTGCGAATCGAGAATCAACACGTCCGAGTCGCGCACAAATTCAATCATGTCACGGTCATTGCCGCCCGCGCGCGGCTCGACGTCGGGAAAAAACGTGATCAGTCCGTCGGGCGAAAAAAGCCGGTAGCCGACGCATATGCCGGGATGGTTCGCGCGCAACGACCGCACGAGCACGGAGCCGATGTCGAAATTGAAATCCGCCAACTCTTCGATCTCGATGTTGCTGGGCAGCTTGTCGAACGGCACGGGAAAGTAAGTGCTTTCCATCTGGCCGGTGAGCGCGGCGACCAGTCCTTTTCGCGCGCCTTCGCTGCCAAGAATCCGCAAGCGACAGCGCGGATTGTAGATCGGCCCGAAAAACGGCAGCCCCTGGATGTGATCCCAATGCGTGTGCGTCAGCAGCAACGTCAGGTTCAGCGGCCTGTTTTTGAATTCCGCCAGCAGCGATTGTCCCAACCCGCGCAAGCCCGTGCCCGCGTCGAGGATGATGATTTCATCGCCGCTGCGGATTTCAATGCACGATGTATTGCCGCCGTAACGCACGGTGGACGCGCCGGGTGTGGCGATGGAGCCGCGCACACCCCAGAATTTTATTGAAGTGCCAGCTTTGATGAACCCACTTTAGCGTGAGTCCGGCAAAAGACAAATTGGAAAAAAATATTTTCGCGCATCTGAAAATCGGATCGAAGACTGGTGGGTTGGCCGGGACTCGAACCCGGGACCAATGCCTTAAAAGGGCACTGCTCTACCAACTGAGCTACCAACCCAAAGGAGAGGCAAAATAAATTGTCCGCGCCCAAACGCAAGATTTTTCAAATGGCAGAAACGCCGCGCGCCGTCTAATCTCCAGCCAATGCGGTTGCTCGACCGATACCTGTTCCGCGAACTGCTCTCGCCGCTGGCGTATTGCCTCGGCGGATTCTTGGTTTTTTGGATCTCTTTCGACCTGTTCAACAATCTGGAGGAAATGCAGGATCGCAAGCTGCACCTGCTCGACGTGCTCGGCTACACCCTCGCGATGACGCCGGAATTTCTGGTCACGATCCTTCCCATCGTCGTGCTGCTCTCGCTCCTCTACACGCTCACCCATCACGCGCGCTACAATGAAATCACCGCCATGCGCGCGGCCGGCGTGAGCTTATGGCGGATTTGCATGCCTTATTTCATCGTGGGATTGATCGCGAGCGTGGTTCTGTTTGCGTTGAACGAATTTCTGGTGCCGCGCAGCACGGATTGGGCGAACAGCATTTTGACGCGTTACGTCCAGAAATCCGGCGACACCCAAACACAAAATGAATTCCGCAACTTCGGCTTCACCAACGCGCGCGGCCATCGAACGTGGTTCATGAACGAATATCGTTTAAAAACTTCGGAGATGCTCAAGCCGCAGGTGAACTGGAACCTGCCGGACGGTTCGAGCCGCCGTTTGTATGCCGACCGCGCCGTCCGCACAAATGGAGTCTGGACTTTTTTCAATGTGGCGGAATATTCGCAGGCCGACGCGAGTGCGCCGCTTGTGCCGTCGTTGCAAACCAACGAACTGGCGATGCCGGAATTCGACGAAACGCCGTCGCAAATCCAGAGCGAAATAAAAATCAGCGGCTATCTTGGTTTGGACGGCACGCGCAAGGCGGACATTCCGTTGAAAGACATCTATGATTACCTGCGATTGCATCCGAATTTGTCGCAGGCGGATTCGAGCTGGCTCTTCACAAAATTGTACGGGCGGCTTGCAGCGCCGTGGACCTGTCTTGTCGTTGTGTTGATTGCGATTCCATTCGGCGCGGCGTCGGGCCGCAGAAATCTTTTTGTCGGCGTGGCCGGCAGCATCTTTATCTGCTTCACCTTTTTTGTGCTGCAACAAATCAGCCTGGCGCTCGGCTCCGGCGGCCATTTGCCCCCGTGGCTGGCGGCGTGGCTGCCGAATATGGTTTTCGGCGGAACGGGTTTGTTATTGATGGCGCGAGTGCGGTGAATTTGAATTTCAGAGACTGTGAGCAACGAACTGACAAAATCACACCACGAGCGGTTGCAATTGCTCTATCAGGTGAGCAACGTCATCCATTCGACGCTCGATTCGCAGGAGGCGCTGCAATTGATCGTGAGCGAAGCTGTTCGCTTGATGAATGCGAGTTCCGGTTCGGTCGTCTTAATCAATCCGACTTCAGGCTTTCTGGAAATCTCCGCATCGCAAAACCTGCCGAGTTCGGCGCGAAAACTCAAACTGCGTGTCGGCGAAGGCATCACCGGCTGGGTCGCGCGCAACGGCAAACCGGCACGCGTCGGCGACGTGACGCAAGACGCGCGCTATGTCGCGGCGCGGCGCGGCGTGAAATCGGAACTAGCCGTGCCGCTCGAAGTGAACGGTGAAGTCCGCGGCGTGCTGAATGTGGATTCGGACCGCGTGAATGCTTTCAACGCAGACGATCAGGATTTATTGGAACAACTCGCGGTTCAAGCGGCAAAGGTGATTCAAAACACCTGGCTCTACGAGCAGTTGCGGCTGAAGGTGCATTTGTTCGAATCACTCGCGAGCGTGAGCCGCACGATCAATTCGACATTGAATCTGGACGAGGCGTTGCGCGTCATCACGCGCGAAGCGTGCATGTTGATGAGCGCGCGCATGTGCTCGTTGATGATGCTCGACGAAAGCCGCGATTGGCTCGATCTGCGCGCGAGTTATGGTGCCGGCAACGCTTATATCAAAAAGCCACGTCTGGCGGTCGAGGAAAGCTTGCTCGGTGTCGTCGCCCGCCGCAAGAAACCGATGCAAGTCGCCAACGTGCAGGCGTCCACTCGATATCAAAATGTCGAACTTGCAAGGCGTGAAGGACTGATTTCGCTTTTAAGCGTGCCGCTGCTTTTCGCCGGACAGTCAATCGGAACACTCAATGTTTATACGGGCCGGCCTTACAATTTTTCCAACGAAGAAATTCGCATTTTGAGCGCGCTGGCAGAGTTGTCTGCGATTGCCATTGAAAAGGCGCGCCTTTACGAACGCATCGTGGACGTGGAGGAACAATTGCGACAGAACGAAAAACTCTCCGTGCTTGGCTTGCTCGCCGCCGAGGTCGCCCATGAAATCCGCAATCCACTGACGGTGATGAAACTGCTCTATCACTCGCTTGATTTGAAATTTCCCGACGGCGATCCGCGCGCAAAGGATGCCCGCGTCATTGAATCGAAAATCGAGCACTTGAACAAAATCGTGGAGCAGATTTTGGACTTTGCGCGCACGACCGAACCAAAGTTCGCACCGGTAAATCTAAACGAATTGGTGGATGAATTGGGCTTGCTCGTACGACACAAGCTCGCAAACCAAAGCGTCCGCCTTGTCCGCGATTTACAAACAGACCTGCCCCTCGTGATGGGTGATGCGCCGCAATTGGAGCAGGCTTTCCTTAATTTGATTCTTAACGCAGCCGAGGCGATGCCGGATGGCGGTACTCTCACAATCAAGTCGCGCGAAGTTCGCATACCGCGCACAAGTCCGCATGCAACCCATGCAACTGTTGAATTTAGGGACACCGGCAAAGGTATGAGCGAAGAAATTCAACGCCACGCATTCACTGCTGTTTTGAGCACGACGAAAGCCAAAGGAACAGGGCTCGGCTTGGCGATTGTCGGCCGCATTATTGAAACACATCGCGGTACTGTCCAAATGAAATCACGCATAGGTCACGGCACGACTATTCGCATTGGGTTACCTATAAAATAACTTTTGTGCAAAACTAAAGTTAAAATCGGTCGCTAGTTTCAAAACTTCGTGGATTAAATTCTCACGCACGCACGTTGCGAAAATTTTCGCACACGTTATTCTTGCCACGCGTCGGCACAAAATTTGTCCGACAAATCCAAAATTATGAATTACACAAAATTGCAATGGTGGGAACGATTTCAAAAATACTACACCGAATTTCCTGAAATCGGTTTGGCAATTGACTTGAGTCGCATGAATGTGGATGACGAATTCTTTGCCAAAATGGAGCCGCGAATTCAAAAGGCCCTCGCTGATATGGATGCGCTTGAAGCGGGTGCAATTGCAAATCCCGACGAAAATCGCATGGTCGGTCACTATTGGCTGCGAAATCCTGCACTGGCACCAACACCTGAAATTCGCAATGAAATTGAGCAAACCATTGTAAAAATCGAAGAATTTGCCGCCAAGATTCATAACGGCGCAATTCATGGCGCGGGCGGGAAATTCAAAAATTATCTTCTAATCGGAATCGGCGGCTCGGCTCTTGGCCCACAATTCGTCGCCAATGCCCTAGGCAATCCGAGCACAGATCAACTAAAGCCGTATTTTTTTGACAACACCGACCCAGACGGCATGGATCGAGTTCTTGCAACTATCGGTGCTGATTTGAACAAGACTCTTTGTATTGTCATTTCAAAATCTGGCGGCACCAAAGAAACCCGAAACGGAATGTTGGTTGCAGAAGCTGCATTCAAACAGGCCAGCCTAAATTTTGGAAGTCAGGCTGTTGCCGTCACAATGCAAGGTAGCGACCTTGATAAACACTCAGGCAAAAATAATTGGCTGACTCAATTTCCAATGTGGGATTGGGTCGGCGGTAGAACAAGCGAATTGTCGGCCGTTGGACTGTTACCAGCTGCACTGCAAGGATTTGAGATAAAAGAAATATTATCTGGCGCAGGCGAATGCGATAAAATTACGAGAATTAAAAACTCCAAAATAAATCCAGCTTGCCAGCTTGCATTAGCTTGGTTCAAGTCGGGTAGTGGCAAGGGAATTAAGAACATGGTCGTTCTACCATACAAAGATCGATTGGAACTTTTTTCAAAATATCTTCAACAGCTTGTCATGGAATCGCTGGGCAAGGAACTTGATCTTGATCGTAATGTGGTTAACCAAGGTATTACGGTGCTCGGAAATAAGGGTGCAACCGATCAACACTCTTATATTCAGCAATTGCGCGACGGAGTGAACGATTTCTTTGCAACATTTATCGAAGTTTTGTATGACGGAACTCCAAACATTGTCGTCGAACCCAATGTAACATCTGGAGATTTTCTAGATGGATTTTATTTAGGGACAAGACAAGCATTAACAGATGGAAACAGAGAATCTGTAACGATAACTATTAAAAAACTATCGCCATTTTCGGTTGGAATGCTGATTGCACTATTTGAGCGTGCTGTTGGACTTTACGCTTCACTTATCAACATTAATCCTTACCATCAACCGGGTGTTGAAGCAGGCAAAAGGGCCGCTGCAAATATTATTGAACTTCAAGAAAAAATTCTGCTTTTTTTGTCTCAACATCACAAACAGCACTTCAACATTGCCGATATCACAAAGGAAATTGGATTAAGCGAAGAAATCGAACACGTCTTCAAAATTTGCGAACATTTATCAGCCAATCCGTCCCACAAAGTCCAAAAAATCGTTAGTAGCACACCTTTTAATTCTAACTATAGTTTGATCTGAAAACCTTTATGTTCATTTATCCAAAACAATACGACGTCATCGTCGTTGGGGCTGGTCACGCTGGAGTTGAAGCCGCCCTAGCTTCGGCGCGAATGGGTTGTCAGACACTTTTGTTGACGATGAACGTGGATTCTATCGGGCAAATGTCTTGCAACCCAGCGATTGGCGGACTTGGCAAGGGGCATCTGGTTCGTGAAATTGACGCACTCGGTGGCGAAATGGGCAAGGCGACGGACATGACTGGGCTGCAATTTCGGATGTTGAACACAAAGAAAGGCCCAGCAGTCTGGTCCCCGCGCGCACAATGCGATAAGAAGTCCTATCAACTCAGGCTTAAGTGGATATGTGAATCTGAATTAAATCTTGACGTCAAGCAGGGACAATCAACAAAAATTCTTCACACGGATGGAGGCGCTTTCGGTATTGAGACAACTCTGGAGGTCCAGTATCACGGCAAAACAGTAATTGTCACGACTGGAACCTTTCTGCGCGGCCTGATGCACGTCGGATCGAATCAACAGGCTGGCGGACGTGCTGGAGATTTTTCAGCCATGAGCCTATCGTCTTCGCTCAAAGATCTCGGTCTGGAACTTGGAAGGCTCAAGACTGGCACTCCGCCGAGGCTGCTACGTCGCTCAATTGATTTTTCAAAGACAGAGGCACAGCAGGGCGACGAGCCGGTTCCTTATTTTACGTATTGGAAGGACGATTTGTTCCACATGGAACAATCTCGAGGAAGATTCGCCGGGGCGGGTAAGTCAAATGGCAAATACCCGAATGGTTCCGTGCTAGACAAAATTAATAGTCAATTGCCTTGCTATATCACCTTTACGACCAAAGAAACAGCCAGCCTGATTCGTGCAAACATTCACAAATCACCCATGTATTCAGGTGTAATTGAAGGAATTGGGCCTAGATATTGTCCTTCAATTGAGGATAAAATAGTGAAATTTTCAGAAAAGGAGCGGCATCAAATTTTTCTCGAGCCGGAAGGGATTGAAACAGACGAAATATACGTCAATGGGTTCTCGACCTGCCTGCCGTTTGATGTCCAAATGGATTTGGTTCGGACAATCATAGGCTGTGAAAATGCCGAAATAATGCGCCCCGCCTATGCGGTCGAATATGATTTTGCATTCCCGACCCAGTTACAGCCTTCGCTTGAAACCAAAGTTTGTAGGAATCTGTTTTTGGCCGGACAAATCAACGGCACTTCCGGTTATGAAGAAGCCGCCGCCCAAGGTCTGATGGCTGGAATCAACGCAGTGCGCCGTGTACAAAAAATTGAACCTATTGTTCTTCGGCGCGATCAGGCATACATCGGCGTCCTGATTGATGACCTAATCACAAAAGGGACAGTTGAACCTTATCGGATGTTCACCTCGCGGGCCGAATATCGACTTTTGCTGCGACAGGACAACGCCGATATGCGACTTTCTGAAATCGGACACGAAATCGGCTTGTTGTCCGAGCGTAACTATCGAAAATTTAACGCTAAACAACAATCTGTAAAAAAAGAACTAAATCGTTTGAATAAAACAGTTTATGATAGTAATTGCCTAGTCAAAATTTTGAGCAGGCCGGAGGTTGCTTACAAAGATTTGCCAAGCCGGGACGAGACTTTGCCTGATGAAGTGATCCAGCAAGTTGAGATTGCGGTCAAATACGCCGGATACATTGATCGTCAGGAATTGGAAGTCCAAAAATTTAAAAAGCTTGAGGACAAAACAATTCCCGACACATTCGATTTTTCGACCGTGCCGAGCCTGCGTCTTGAAGCCCGGCAAAAGTTCGCCAAAATTCGCCCGACGACCATTGGCCACGCGGCCCGCATTTCCGGTGTATCACCCGCCGACATCAGCATTCTCATGGTTTGGTTGAAGCGGTCGGCTGGCATGAATGCCCATAACTATTCTGCCAAAGAAACGGAAGTTTGTAATACATGCGAATCGGAACTGGAGGAGTGAATTGGTTTGGCTGTCCGACATGGATTCGAACCATGAATAACGCCTCCAAAGGGCGCTGTGTTACCATTACACCATCGGACAAACCGCAAGAACGCTAAGCGTTTTGCGCCGTCCGCGCAAAGCGAAAATCATCACCATAAATTTTTTGCGGATGAAAGAAAGTTTGCCCGCATTGCCTTTCGGCGACACAATATGAAAGTTTGATGAACGAAAATTCCATTCTAGAAAATCCGCCTGCGACAAAGAAAAATTCTTTGCCGTCGGCGGAAATTGATTTTTCCAAGCCTGTTATACGGCCCAAAAAAGGCACGATCAAACTCATCGGCGAAGTTTTGAATCACGGCGGCCCGGGCTATCTGCAATTCGCCATCACGAACATTTGCAACGCCGATTGCGGCTTTTGCGGTTTCGCGCGCTCGAAGTTTGATCCAAAGGCGCGCCGCAGCGTGACGTTGCAGGAAGCGCGCGACGTGGTTGACATCGCGGTGAAAAATCACATCGGCTACCTGCTGTTCGTTGGCGGCGAGCCGATGGTGCATCGTGATTTGCGCGCGATGACGCGCTACACGGCCGAGCGCGGCATCCATCCGATGATCTGCACGAACGGCGGATTGTGGAACGACGAAAATATGCGCGGCCTCGCGAGCGACGGCCTGACCAGCGTCATCATGTCCATTGACGCGCACGACATCACGGCGCACGAAAAAAATCGCGGCTTGCCCGACGTTTGCAAAAAAATCAAGAAGGCGAATGAGTTTTTCCATTCCGTCGGAATCCAAACCACGGCGAGCATCACGGCGAGCCGGCTGATTGAAGATTACGAGAAGCTGCCGGAATTTCTGGAAACGCTCGGCTTCAAAAGCTGCACGTTCAGTTATCCGCTGACTTCGCTGGCGAGCAGCTATTTGAGTTTCAGCGACAGCGGCCTGGTGAATTTCAACAACGCCGAACTGATCCAACTGTTTGAAAAAATCAAGCAGATGAAAAAGAACAGCGGCTATCCCGTCGTGAATCCCACGGAATCGCTCGACGAGATGCAGCGGCATCTGCGCGGCGAGAAAGAAAAATTCGGCTGCCTCGGCGGGCACAAGTATTTTTACCTCGACTGGAATCTGGATTTGTATCGCTGCCATTTTTGGGAGAAGCCGATGTGCAAGGTCTGGGAATGGGACGACTCGAAGCTCGTCCGCGACGGCTGCACGCGCTGCATGATTGACTGCTACCGCGACCCGAGCGTGCTGCAATTTGTCGCCATCAGCGCGAGCGACGCGTTCAACAACCTGAAAAAGGGAAAAATTCTTTCCGCCGCGAAAAATATTTTCGACTCGCGCAACCTGACTTCAATCAAGGCCGTTTGGGAAGACCGCAAGTGGATTGGCGGAGTGTAAAATGGTTACGCAACAGTCGGGGAAAAATTGAAAGTCGCAGCGCGGCGATTGGAAACTATCTGATGCGGTCAAATTCGAGAGCGAACCTTGTTTGCGATTGACGGGCTTGATGAATTTCAACGTGCTTAAAATCTTCCGTGACCAACCGCTCTATCGCTCTTCGATTGCGAGTTGAGATACGGCAACCGAGAAAGATTTTTGAGAGAGAGCGAGGCTCAATAAACGAAAACGCCGCACCGTGTCTTCCCAGTTAATTTTTGATTCGTGATTAAACTGATTTGCCACGGCAAGCACGTTTGTTTTGTGCGTTTTCCTAGCACGCTCAACTATTTCAGGCGGCACTGTGTCCACTAGATGAATTAACGGAGCGAGATTGAAGGCTGCGGCGGAATCTGCTGGAAGAATTTCTTTGCCTGTAAGAATCTCGTGGTGACGCTGCTCAAAAGCAGTAACATTGCGGGGAAGGTTGCTAAACTTTGGGGAAAAATAGCAGTCGAATGGGTCATTGAAACGGAGAGGACTGCCAAATCGCAAACGCCGAGTCGAGAGGTCAAGCTTCGCAACTTTCGCGGTGCAAAATTTATAGAAGTGTGTCGGCCTTAACATGGGCAAAGTTATTGCAACTTGGCTTTTTCTGCTTCGACACCGGCCGTGAATCGTTTTTGAATTCCTTCCACTTTGCGGTCTGAAAAAATGCGTCCGAATCCGCATCGCCCGTTGGTTTGAATTCCGGCAAATCTCCAACAGCTCCTTGTTGAATATATTGCTGAAGGCTGTTCATGTTGATGACTCGTTGTTGATTTGACACTGCTGTTTTTTGTTGAGCCTTATGCCTCGCATCAAAAAAGTAATAGATGCCAATCGCTGTCGTTGCAGTTAAAATTATCGAAAGAGTGAAAAGTTTCTCGGTCTTGCCTTTTATTTCGCGAATCGTCAAACCAATGACGAAAAAAACCATCAGCATACCGCCAATCATTTTTCCAACTGCCTCACCGTCGGCTGGTGTTAATTGACTCCAGTGAACGGACGCAAAACCGGCAAACCAAACTAAACCACAAGAAAATAAAAGCGTTACACTTATCCAAACACGCACCTTTGATGAAGTTTCTTTTTTAATTTTCGGCGCAGCGACGAGTTCACTTTTATTTTTATCAGGCGCAGGCGATTCACTTTGAATTGAAAGTGGCAGCGCGGTTTCAGTGGCATTTGAATCAGCGTGAGCCTGTTCGCTTTGTTCAAGCCATTCCCCGCAAAAACGGCATTTGACTGCTTCTTTGCGAATCTTCTCTTTACAAAACGGACATATTTTGAATCCGTCGTCTTCCATGAGTAAATTTATTTACCAAAGTTTGCATATCTTGTCGCTTCAAAAAAATTCCCTCTTGTCATCCGGCAAAACCATGATAGTTTTACCGTCCTTTTTATGAAGACGGACATTCATCCGAAATATGTGGACGCGGAAATCCGTTGCGCCTGCGGCAACGTGATCAAGACGCGCTCCACCAAGCAGACCATCATCGTCGGCATTTGCAACGTGTGCCATCCGTTCTACACCGGCACGCAAAAGTTCGTGGACACCGCCGGCCGCGTGGACAAATTCCAGCAACGCGCCGCCAAAACCGCAGCCGCGCAAGCCGAGCACGCGACGAAGAAGAAAAAGAAAGCTTAGCTGCACGATTTCATTCCGCCCGCCTGCGCGTTTGCGTGAGCGGGCGGATTCTTTTTTGCGAAAATGGATTTAAGACCACACATCGAAAAATTTCGCGCACGCTACGCCGAATTGGAAACGGCGTTAAGCGATCCGAAGCTTTTTGACAATCCGCAGCGCGCTCAGGAATTGTCGCGCGAATATTCGCGGCTGAAAGAATTAATCGCGACCGGTGACAGCTACAAAAAAGTTCTGGCCGGCCTCGAAGAAAACCGTTCATTGCTCAAAACGGAATTGCCGGATTCTGAAATGGCGCAAATGGCGAAGGAAGAAATCGCGCGGCTCGAAGCGGAAGAAAAAAAACTGTCGCAGCAAATCCAATTCGGCCTCGTGCCGCCGAACCCGACCGATTCGCGCAATACCATCATCGAAATCCGCGCAGGCGCGGGCGGCTCGGAATCCGCACTGTTCGCTGCCGATTTATATCGGATGTATTGCCGCTATGCCGAAGCGCGCCGATGGAAAGTCGAGACGATGGATTCGAGTCCATCCGATTTGGGCGGTTTCAAGGAAATTATTTTCAGCGTCATCGGCACGGATGTTTTCAAGCGGCTGAAATACGAGAGCGGCGTTCATCGCGTCCAGCGCGTGCCGGCGACCGAGGCGCAAGGTCGCATTCACACGAGCACCGCGACCGTCGCCGTTTTGCCCGAAGCCGAGGAAGTGGACATCGAAATCAAACCCGACGAAATTGAGATCAATGTCTGTCGCGCGTCCGGCAAAGGTGGTCAGGGCGTGAACACGACGGATTCCGCAGTACAAATCATCCACAAGCCGACGGGATTGATTGTCCGTTGCGCCGACGAACGTTCGCAGCAGAAGAACAGAATCCAGGCGATGAAAGTTCTACGCTCGCGTCTGCTCGAAAGAAAAATCGCCGAGGAAAATGCGAAATATGCCGCGCAGCGAAAAGACCAGGTCGGCACCGGAGAACGCAGCGAAAAAATCCGCACTTACAATTTTCCGCAGAACCGCGTCACCGATCATCGCATCGAAGTGACGCTCTACAATCTCGCGAATTTTATTGAAGGCGAAATTGATCCGCTCATCGAGCCGTTGATGACGCACGATTTGGAAGAGAAGCTCGCAACTTTGAAATTATGAAATTACCCGCACACATCAAGGGGCTGATTTTTGATTGCGACGGCACGCTGGCCGACACGATGCCGTTGCACTGGCAGGCGTGGCAGATGATCACGCAACGGCATAATCTGCATTTTCCGGAGGACCGGTTTTACGCCTACGGCGGCGTGCCGTCGCGCGATATTTTGAAATTGCTCGCGGAGGAACAAGGGCGCTCGCTCGACCATATCGCCGTCGCGCACGAAAAAGAGGAAACTTATTTGCAAACGCTTTCGCAAGTGGGGCCGGTTCACGCCGTCGTAGAAATTGCGAAGGAAAATTTCGGGAAAATCCCGATGGCCGTCGCGTCCGGCGGCACGCAGAAAATCATCGTGCAAGTGCTGGAACATCTGAAAATCCGCCATTTGTTCAATGCCGTCGTCACCAGCGAAATGGTGGCGAACCAAAAACCCGCGCCGGATATTTTTCTTGAAGCCGCACGGCTTATTGGAGTTGAGCCAAAATTTTGCCGCGCTTATGAAGACACGGATTTGGGCATGCAGGCGATTCGTTCCGCCGGAATGGACGCAGTGGACGTGCGGGAATTACTCGCGAAGCGTTGAAACGCATCCTTGGATTAGAAACTGAATGGCTGAATGAAACCATCGTAACCAGCCCGTGCTGGATGTGTTCTTGTTTTGAACAGTTGTTTTCGTTTTGCTTTCCGAAGCAGGTTAATAACAAACGCCTGGCGTTCCTTAAAAGGATTTGAACAGCCCCAGCCCAAAATAATTACGTCGGATTCATTCAAAGCAGTTTCAATTGCAGAATCGTTTCTCGATCCAATTTCATGCGGCAAGCCTTGAAAGCCATTAGTTTGGATTGCAGCAAATTGATTAACAACAATCAACCGGCACACATTTTCAAATTCTGGAAGATTTTTTTGAAAGACAACTTTTTCCATGAACTGCACTGACTTGTCGGCTATTTCTTCGTCAGCATAACTTGGATTTTGCATTACAACACACGCCGTCTTTGTCCTGTGCGCAGGATTTTCTAATGAGATTTCGAGGCGGTAGCGAAACTTTCTGTCTTCCGAAAATTTTGCAGTGACCTTTACGCCGGCAATGTGCTGATATGTCATTTGCCGCTTCAACTTTGCCCCAGCTTCTTCGATTTCTCCGTCGCGGCGCGCACGGCGCTCATCACGGTGGCGCGGAGCTTGCCTTTTTCCAAGGCGTGCAGGCCTTCAATCGTCGTGCCGCCGGGGCTGGTGACTTGATCCTTGAGCGCGCCGGGATGCTGGCCGGTTTCCAAAACCATCTTGGCCGCGCCGAGAACGGTCTGCGCGGCGAGTTTCGTCGCAATGTCGCGCGGCAATCCGGCGGCGACGCCGCCGTCGCTCAACGCCTCGATGAATTGATAAACGTAAGCCGGGCCGCTGCCGCTCAATCCGGTCACGGCGTCGAGCAGACTTTCTTTGACCTGCAACGCGACGCCGACGGCGGACAAAAGTTTTTTCGCCAGTTCGCCGTCTGCAGCGGTCGCGGAGTTTCCGAGCGCGAAGGCAGACGCGGCTTCGCCGACAAGCGCCGGTGTGTTGGGCATGACGCGGATGACGCGCGCGCCTGCGGGCAGAAGATTTTCCAATTTTGAAATTGTCACTCCTGCGGCAATGGAAATGAGCAGATGATTTCTCGTGAATGCGTTGGAAATTTCCGCGAGCGCAGTCGGAACTTGATCGGGCTTCGTCGCAAGAATCAAAACATTTGCGAATTTCAAAACGTCGGCGTTGGACGCGACGGCTTTCGCGCCGGTCTCCTTTGAAAAAATATTTCGCGCCACGCCGTACAAATCGCCGGCAATGATTTCTCTCGGGAAAACAATTTCCGCGTGGACAAAACCTTTCGCGAGCGCGGTGGCCATTTTGCCCGCGCCGAGAAAGCCGATGTTTGATTTAATCGCCATGAAGGTTTTGTAGCAGGCGGTTTTGTCCGGCGAAAGTGAAATTGCGCCGGAAATTCGCGGCTTGAATTCGTGGAAAGTGAATTTATTATCTTAATTGCGGCAGGAAGAGGCTTTTAAATCTTATTCCACGATGTCAAACAACCGCAGCACATGGGAAAATTTTGAGGCGATGCGCCAGGCCGCGCTCGAGGGCGACGCGCAGGCGCAATGCTATCTCGGCGTCTGTTACCAAAACGGCCAGGGCGTGGCGCAGGATTATCAGGAGGCGGTGAAATGGTATCGCCGTGCGGCGGATCAAAGCGATCCGGTCGCGCAATGTTATCTCGGCGTGTGTTATTTGAACGGCGCGGGCGTGCCGCAGGAATTCGGCGAGGCGGCGCGGTGGTTGCGCGAGGCGGCGGAGCAGGACGATCCGGCGGCGCAGTTCAATCTCGGAATGCTTTACGAAACCGGTCAGGGCGTTCCGCAAAATTACGCGGAGGCTTTGAAATGGTATCGCGAAGCGGCGGAACGCGGTTATCCGGCGGCGCAGTTCAACATCGGCGTTTATTATGAGAGCGGACAGGTCGTGCCGCAGGATTTCAAGGAGGCGGTGAAATGGTATCGCGCCGCCGCCGACCAGGAATGCGCGCCCGCGCAATGCAATCTCGGCCTGTGCTATCAGACCGGACGCGGTGTCGAACAAAACACGCAGGAAGCGGTGAAATGGTTCATCAAGGCCGCGCGGCAGGGCGATAAAACCGCGCAGCATAATCTCGGCCTTCATTACGCTTCGCTCGAACCGGAAGCAGAACCGGCGGAAGTGGAAGCCGAAGAAGAAAATTAATCCGCCAATTCCGCGAGTTTTGCCGTCGCGCGTCCGCCATCAATCGTTTCGCCGGCCAAGTCCCAGCCTTCCGCGAGCGATTTCGTTTTGCCAGCGATGAATAATGCGGCGGCGGCATTGATCAAAACCGCGTCGCGCTTCGGTCCGCGTTCCTCGCCAGATAAAATTTCACGGACGATTTTTGCGTTCGCCATTTTATCGCCGCCGAGCAAGTCGGCAAGCATCGCTCGCTGCAAAGGAAATTGTTCCGGCAAAGTTGTTGAAACTGTAAAGCCCCGTTCCTGATAAAATTCGGCGATTGTGTTTTCGCCCAAAGTCGAAAGCTCGTCCAAAAATCCGACGCCGGAAATTTTTCCGCAGACGACCATCGCACGCCGGACGCCGAGCGATTGGAGAACGTGCGCGAGCGGCTCGCACAATTCAGCGCGCGGCACACCCATGAGCATGGCGGACGGACGCGCGGGATTGAGCAGCGGACCGAGCAGATTGAAAATCGTCCGCTGGCCACGCTCGGCGCACAATTTGCGCGCGGGCGAAATGTTTTTGAATGCGGGATGATAATTTGGCGCGAAGAAAAATGCGAAATTGCGTTCGCGCAACGAGCGCGCGGCTTCCGCCGGAGTCAAATCAATCTTGATTCCAAGCGCTTCAAGCACGTCGGCGCTGCCGGCCTGCGAAGTGATCGCGCGATTGCCATGTTTGGCGACGGGCACGTCAGCGGCGGCGCAAATGAGCGCGGCGGCGGTCGAGATGTTGAATGTGCCGAGACGGTCGCCGCCGGTGCCGACGACATCGAGAATTTCGCGCGAGCGGGTCTCGGCATCAATCGGCGGTTGAATTGATTTGTCGCGCAACGCGGTGGCGAACGCGGCGATTTCCTCGGGCGTCTCGCCCTTTTTTGCGAGCGCGGCCAGAAAACCGGCTTTGACATCCGTCGAAGTTTTTTCGTCGGCAAGCCGTTCAACCGACTGGCGTATTTGTTCGTCAGTCAATGGGCGCGCATCGGCGAGGTGTCGGGTGAGTTGTTCGAGCACGGATTCATTCTAATCTTCCACGCGCGCGGCTCAAACTGAAAGTGTGCGTGACACTCTCGGAAAATCGCGTAACTTAAAGCCGTTTCCCGCGTCTCTAACTGGCGTCGGCTCAAATAAAAATTTTATGTTGAAATGGTTGGTCATTTTTTCCGCAATCATCGTGGTTGCTGCGGGCGGCGTCTGGTATTTCAAACACGGAAAGAGCGATGCGCCGCAATATCAGACGGTGACGGTCGAGCGCGGGGATTTGACGCAGGTCGTGACGGCGACCGGCACGTTGAACCCGGTGGTGAATGTGACGGTGGGCAGCCAGGTTTCAGGCATCATCAACAGGTTGAACGTGGACTATAATTCAATTGTAAAGTCCAACGAGATCATTGCGGAAATCGATCCTTCGACTTATCAGGCGGCAGTCGAGCAGGCCACCGCCGACCTTGCCAACGCGAAGGCGAATCTGGAATTGCAGCAGGCCGAGGCGGAGCGCAGCGCCAATCTGTTCACGAACAAGTTGATCTCCGGTTCCGATTACGACACGGCCGTCGCCAATCTGCACGAGGCCGAGGCCATGGTGCAGATCAAGCAGGCCTCGCTGGATAACGAGAACGCGAACCTGGGCTATTGCAAAATCCGCTCACCGGTGGACGGCATCGTGATTTCGCGCGCGATCGACCTCGGCCAGACGGTCGCGTCCAGCTTCAACACGCCGACGCTGTTCCAGATCGCAAACGACCTGACGAAAATGCAGATTGATTCGAGCGTGGCCGAGGCCGACGTCGGCGGCGTCGTGGAAGGCCAGAGCGTGGACTTCACGGTGGACGCATACCCGTATCGGAATTTCCACGGCCTCGTCACGCAGGTGCGGAATTCACCGACGACCGTCAACAACGTCGTCACCTACGATTGCGTCATCGGCGTGACGAACGCGGATTACAAATTGAAGCCCGGCATGACGGCGAATGTTTCCATCGTCATCGCGCAACGCGAGAGCGCTTTGACCATCCCAAATTCCGCGCTGCGCTTTCGTCCGCCGGAAACCGCCGTGGTGCTGACCAACACCGTCGCGACGCAAACGGCACCGGCGACCAATAATTTCTCCGGCGGTTCGGGCGGCCATCGCGGCGGCGGTCGTGCGCGCGGCGAACGTCCGATCATCCATACGGTCTATGTTCTTTCAGGCAATGGAAAAAATGCGAAGTTGCAGGCGGTGCAAATCAAGACCGGCATCAATGACGGCATTTCCACCGAGGTGCTTTCGGGATTGAACGAAGGGGATCAAGTCGTCACCGGCGCGATTTCAACCGGTTCCACTGTCACGGCCACCTCGAATCCATTCGGCGGCGGAGGATTCCCCAGGCGCTAAATCTGATTTACTGACGACATCCGCCGTGCAAACAACCCACGTCATCAAGCTCGAAGAAATCCACAAGACGTATCACACCGGCGAAGTGGATGTTCACGCCGTACGCGGCGTCTCGCTGGAAATTCTGCCGGGAGAATTTGTCGCCATCATGGGTTCGAGCGGTTCGGGCAAATCCACATTGATGAACATGATCGGCGCGCTGGATCGTCCGACTCAAGGTCATTACTGGCTCGATGGTATTGACGTTTCCACGCTTGACCGCGACGCGCTCGCGGATGTCCGCAACGAAAAAATCGGTTTCGTTTTTCAGGGTTTCAATCTGCTGTCGCGAACGTCCGCACTGGAAAACGTCGAGATGCCGATGCTTTACAACCGGCAGCGCATCGCCGCGCACGAGCAATTGGAACGCGCCACCCACGCGCTTGAACTCGTCGGCCTCGCCAATCGCGCTGATCATCATCCGAACCAGCTTTCCGGCGGACAGCAACAGCGTGTCGCCATCGCGCGCGCTCTCGTGAACCGGCCGTCCATTTTGCTCGCGGATGAACCGACCGGCAATCTCGACAGTCAGACGAGCATCGAGATTATGGGCGTCTTTCAAAAACTCAACGAGCAAGGCATCACCATCATCATGGTCACGCACGAACTGGACGTGGCGCGATTCACCAAGCGCATGGTGATTTTGCGTGACGGAAAAATCGTGGCCGACGAAGCGGTAAAAGATCGTTCGAGCGCGGAAAAAGAATTGCAGCGGCTGCGTGAGGAACAACAAGCGGTCAAACTTGCGTCATGAGAATTTTTGCCTCATTGAAAATCGCTAGCCGCGCGCTGCGCCGTAACAAGATGCGTTCGCTGCTGACGATGCTCGGCATCATCATCGGCGTTGGCGCGGTCATCGGCTCGGTGAGTTTGACAAGCGGCGCGACGAAACAGGTTGAAGACCAGGTTTCCAGCCTGGGCGAAAGCGTCATCACAGTTTTTTCCGGCAATTTCACCAGCGGCGCGATGCGCGGCGGTTGGGGCAGCGCACCGACGTTGACGGTGGCTGACGCACAGGCGATTGCCGGGTTGAAAAATGTCGTAGCCGTCAGCCCCGAAGTGCGCGACCGCGCACAAGTGCTGGCGAACGGCCTTAACTGGAACACGCAAGTGATGGGTGAATCGCCTGATTATCCGCAAATCCGCAATTGGACCATTGCCCGCGGAGTGATGTTTGGTGATCAGGATGTGCGCAGTCTCGCCAAGTCCGCCGTCATCGGCCAGACCGTGGCCGACCAGTTGTTTCCCAACGAAAATCCAGTCGGCCAGACCATCCGCATCCGCAATCTTCCATTTCTCATCGTCGGTGTGCTCGCCCCCAAAGGTTTCAATCTGTTCGGGCAGGATCAGGACGACACGGTCGTCGTCCCTTATAGCAGCCACATGCACCGCATCACCACCCGCACGTTTGTGAACTCCATTCTGGTGCAGGCGGCCAACGACAAGGTCATTGACAGCGTGCAAAATGACATCACGGGATTGTTGCTCGCGCGCCATCGGAGCAAGGAACAGGATTTCACCGTGCGCAACCAGTTGGAATTGATGCAGGCCGTCACGGCCACTTCGCGGGCGATGAGTTTTCTGCTCGCGGGCGTCGCCGCGGTCTCGTTGGTGGTCGGCGGCATCGGCATCATGAACATCATGCTCGTCAGCGTCACCGAACGGACGCGCGAAATCGGCATCCGCATGGCCGTGGGCGCGCGCGCGGCGGACATTCTCGTGCAATTTTTGATTGAATCGGTCACGCTCAGCGCGATTGGCGGTTTCATCGGCATTGTCGGAGGGGTCAGTTTTTCTGAAATTGTCGCCTACTTTAAAGACATGCCCACGGTCACGCCGGTGGCCTGGATTGCCATCGCGTTCGTTTCCAGCGCGGTCATCGGCATCATCTCTGGTTTTTATCCCGCGTGGAAAGCCTCGAAGCTCGACCCGATTGACGCTTTGCACTACGAATGATTTCGTTGCATCGTGAATCGTTGCATCGTTGCAACGGATTTCGCACTTCTTGTTCCGATTCAACGATTCACGACATGACGACTAAAATTTTATCCACGCATACGCCGGAGCTTTTTCAAAAAGCCGTGCGCCGCGCGGCGGAACTTTTGCGCGCTGGCGAAGTCGTCGCGCTGCCGACGGAAACGGTTTATGGCCTCGCCGCCAACGCGCTGGACGAAAAGGCCGTCGCAAAAATTTTCGAAATCAAGGGACGACCGGCGAACAATCCAATCATTGTTCATGTCGCCGGAATTGAAATGGCAAAATGCTGCGTCAAAAATTTTCCAGCATTCGCGGAAAAACTCGCCAAAAGTTTCTGGCCCGGCCCGCTTACGCTTGTGCTGCCGCGCGCAAAAGAAATTCCAGATGTTGTCACGGCGAACGGCGAAACGGTTGGAGTCCGCTGGCCGAGCCACCCGTTCATCCAAGCGGTAATTCGCGAGTGCGATTTCCCGCTGGCCGCGCCGAGCGCGAATCGGTCCAATCAAATTTCACCGACGAACGCGGAACATGTCTGCAAACAACTTGGCGGAAAAATTCCGTTGATTGTGGACGGCGGTCAATCTCAAGTTGGAATTGAATCTACAGTTCTCGATTTGTGTGTCAGTCCGCCGCAAGTTTTGCGTCCGGGAATGATCCATGCCGAATCGCTGGCGGCGGTGATCGGAGAAGTCGTCGATTGGAAACTCGAAGCCGGAAATAAAATTGAAGGAACGCTTCGGAGTCCCGGTTTGTTGAAAAAACATTATTCACCGAAGGCGAAGCTGTTGGTTTTGAATTGGCGCGACGACGCGGAGTTGCAGTTCAAAATCAAAAATTCAAAATCAAAAATTGAGAACTGTTTCGTCATCGCGCACACGCACATTCCCTCGGGCGGAAATTTCTCGGGCGTGAGCGTGATTCCACATGATGCGGAGGCATTCGCGCGGGCGATTTATGCCGAACTGCACCGTTGCGACGAAGCCGGAGTGAAATTGATCGTCGTCGAAGCGCCGCCGGATTTGCCGGAATGGTCCGGCATCGCCGACCGTTTGCTCCGTGCAGCGACGTAAAGCTTCAGTGAAACTTTATTGATCGGTTTTCCAGCGCACCCGGTCGGTCAGGAATACCCGGTCCGGCAGGAAACCCGTCGGCGCGTTTTGGAGTGGAAAGGTGGGCGGAATTTTATTTTGGAGCACTGTGTTTATGATGAAGGCGCCCCAGCTTAAATCGTGCGGTTGCACCCAGTCGGAGATGAATTTGCCGTTTGTTGTTTCGGGTGTGAGATAGAGCGCCTGAACGGGTTTTATGTAGTCGTTGACCGCGAAAAATTCCGACTGCGCGTCAAGCGTGAGCCAGACGCATTGACGCTGGCCATACCACGCAACCGCCCATGGCACGTCGCTCATCATCAACTCGCCGGGTTTCATCCAATCAGAAACCCGCTGAATCTCGGGCGGATAATATGGCGGATAAACAACCGGTGAAAGTTTGGGCGGCAGCAGCGTGAATATCATCGGCAGGCAGCACAGAGAGATAAACAAGCCGATGACCGCATAACGCAATTGCTGCAACGGCAATGTCATCTGTCCCAGCAAGGTGAAGAAAAAACTCGTGCCGAAAATGAATATGAGGGGGATGAACAGCACCAAAAGATTTTCAGAATTGATCTCCGGCGACAGTTCCGAGAGTTCCGTCCGGCCCAGCGCTTGCACAATGATGAACAGCACGAGGTTCATCAGTAAAAAATAACGGATGCGCCGCGCGCCCGTGCTGCGAAAACCGAGGAACAATCCCGCAAAAAACAAAACGCTCGCCCAACTCGCCCCGATTTTAAGCAGGTCGCCCGTCAAAATTCCGCGGGCGTTTCCGATCAATTTTTGCACATACGGCGTGAGCCACAGCGCGTGCGACAATTCGGGATGCGTCGAACGTTCCAGTTGGAATCGCGGAAAAACAAAAGTTCCCTCGACCAGCGCGTAACCCGCCGTGCCGAACGCCGTGCCGCTGACAATTTCGTTGCGCACTATCCACGGCGTCAAAATAATCGTGAACGCCGCCAAAGCCGCAAACGCGTGCAAAAGCCTTCGTTGTCCGCCAAACAAAAGCAAAAATGCAACCGCCGGAATGATCGCCCATCCAAAAGCATATCGCGTCAGCACGCCGACGCCGACGAGAACTCCCGCGCCTATGGACAAACCCAGCATCCGTCCCGCTCGCGGCTCCGGATCACGTGCATCCCTTTCGATCTTCAGCAGAAATTGTGTCAGCCATAAAAAAATCACGAGCAGTAAAATCGTTGGCAGACCCGACACGCTGAAACGCCAGAGCAATTCGCATCCCAGAACCAAAACCGCCGAGAGCCACGCCACACTCAAATCAAAAAGATTTTTTGCGAGAAAAAACGTGAGGACGACGACGGCAAGCAAAAGGATCTGGTTGAAAATCGCGATGTAAAATTCCGGCTGGTATCGCCAGAAACCTCCGTTGTTCGTCCAGAAGGCCTTTTTCAGGTTCACCGGATATTGGAACGGCAGCACTTTCATCAGCCCCGCGAGCAGGACCGGATAGGCTGGCGGGTTCGCCAAATCCGGATGGGCGGTCTTGATTTGCGCGAGATCGGGACTGGCATTTGTATTTGCCAGTGTGAGCGGCAATTTGCCTTGGTTGTGATTTTGCATCAGGTAAAGGCTGAACGGACGGATGAACAACGTCGTGTAGCCCTTGCCTTCGGAGATGTTGCGCGCAAGCTGCGCGGCATCCATCGCCTCCGGCGTGGCGAAATTCCGGTACGCGCGGATGTCGTAAAGAAATCCCAGCGTAAAAACGACCAGGGCCAGCACGAAATATCCCAAATACCGCGAACCCACGCCGACCTCCAGCTTGTGGATCAACATCTGAACGAATTGTGACGGAGGCATAATTAAAATCCTTCCAGATGATACGCGTGCAATTTGCGATGAAACGTCCGGCGGCTCATCCCGATTTTCTTGGCCGCCAATGTGCGGTTGCCGTTCGTGTCTTTCAAGGCGCGAATGATCAATTGTCTCTCCGCCTCCTTGACCGTCAAATCTTTTTGTTGCGGCAATTGCGCCGTGTTTGTTCCGCCGCCGCGAACCGAGGTCGGCAAATCGCGCGCTGAAATTTTTTCGCCCCGGCAAAAAACGACCGCGTGCTCGATGGCCGTCCGCAATTCGCGCACATTTCCCGGCCACGGACAATGCATCAACAGTTGGAGCGCGTCCGCCGTGAAATCGTTCACCGGTTTGTCGTTTTCCTTCGCGAATTCGCGCAAAAAACTCTGCGCCAGCAGCGGAATGTCTTCCGCGCGTTCACGCAACGGCGGCAAATGGATTTCCACGACGCGCAGCCGGAAAAAAAGGTCTTCGCGGAATTTTCGGGCCTTGACCAGTTCCTCCAGATTTTTGTTCGTCGCCGCGATCAACCGGATGTCCGCAGTCAAAGTCTTGTTCGATCCGACGCGCTCGAACGTTCGCTCGCCCAAAAATCGCAGCAGCTTCACCTGGATCGAGGCGTCAATCTCGCCGATTTCATCGAGAAACAGAGTGCCGCCCTGCGCCTGCTCGAAGCGTCCGATGCGGCGCTCGTGCGCACCGGTGAACGCGCCCTTTTCGTGACCGAACAATTCGCTTTCCAGCAATGTCGGCGCAAGCGCAGCGCAATGAACCGCCACAAACGGCTGCTTCGCGCGCGGACTCAACTGGTGAATCGCTTTCGCAAAAACTTCCTTGCCCGTGCCGCTTTCGCCTCCGAGCAAAACCGTCGCGCGCGTCGGCGCGACCTGCCGGACGACCTCAAAAATCTCCTTCATCGCCGGCGATTCGCCGATGATATTTTCCAGGCCGAACTTTGAGTCGAGCTGTTTGCGGAGCGAAACGTTTTCCGTCTCCAGATTTTGCTGCCGCAGCGCGCGCGCGATCCGCATTTCCAGTTCGTCAATCTGCAACCGGCCTTTGGCGATGTAATCGTCTGCGCCGCGCTTCATCGCGTCCACCGCCAGTTCCTCCGAACCGTAGGCCGTCATCAAAATGCAAACCGGCGGTTTCGCCAAAGATTTTGCGCGCGTTATCAATTTCATCCCGTCCTCGTTCGGCAGCCGGAAATCCGTGAGCATCACGTCGAAATTTTCCCGCTCGAGTAAATCCATCGCCGTCTTCGCGTCTTCGGCCAGATAAACGTCGTAACGCTCTTCGAGCGCCGCGCGCAGCCCTTCACGCGTCGATTTCTCATCATCCACAATCAACAATGTAGGTTTTTCTGTCACAAGATTATCGGCCCACATCCACGGTTTTATTTTCCAGCAAACGCGGTTTGCGTTCGTGCAAAGGCAGCCAAATCCTGAACGTCGTTCCGCGGCCGACGTGACTCTCCAATTCGATGCGCCCGTTATGCGCGCGAACGATGCGCTGGACGATCATCAGGCCGAGGCCCGAGCCTTTTTTCTTCGTCGTGAAAAACGGCTCGAAAATGCGGTTGATCTGTTCCTGCGCAATGCCGCCGCCCGTGTCGGTCACGCTCACCCAAACCTCATCACCCGTCTCACTGGTCTGCAGCGTCAACGTGCCACCTTTGGTCATGGCGTGGATCGCGTTTTTGATGAGGTTCACCAAAACCTGTTGCATCTGTTTCGCGTCAATCGGCGTGGAAGTAAGACCTTGCGCCAACTTTGTTTTCACCGAGATGCCTCGATTTTCGATTTCAGGCCTTAATAAGTCCAAAGTTTTTTCGACGACTTCGTTGAGCGAAATGATTTTCAATTGCAGCGGCGCGGGACGAATCGCCCCGAGAAATTGCGTGACGATATAATCGAGTCGGTTGATTTCGCCTTTCGCCACATCCAGATATTGTTCCAACCTGCCGGAAATTTCCGCCGCGTCAGCTTCGCCGACGAAGGCTTGCGAACGCGGACGCGATTTCAAATTTGAACCGGCAGGATTTTTTTTGAGTTTTTTCAACTCGCGTTCCATGAGTTGCAAATGGATGTGCAGCGCGTTCAGCGGATTGCCGATCTCGTGCGCGACGCTCGCGGCAAGCAGTGTGAGCGCCTGCACGCGCTCGCTTTCGATGGCCTCGAAATTTTTTTGCCGCGCCTCGGTTGCGTCGTGCAGAATCAAGGCAACGCCGGAACTGCCCTTGGCTTCGCCGTCAAGCGGCGCGGCGTAAAGCCGGAGAAAACGCGGACGCGGATAATGAATTTCAAATTCGTGGCGCGTGACATGCGCGCCGCCCGCGCGATCCGCGCGCGAAATGCTTTCCCAATCCATCTCCGGCAAAATGTCGGTGATGTGCCGTTCTTCCGTGTCAGGTTGCAATCCGATCAAGCGCGTGACAGCCTGATTGAAATAAATGATGCGGCCTTGTTCATCCAAGACCAGCACACCATCTTCAATCGTGTTGAAAAGCGTTTCAAGAAAACTCCGCTCTCGCGCAAGCCGTTGGACGACGGTCTGGAGACCTTCCGCGTCCAGCCGCTCAATGCGACCAAGCACTTTGTCTAGAAAACTAGATTTTGTTGCTGTCATTGAATGAAATTAATAAATCGGAGTGACAATTTGTCACAATTTTGAAGTTCGTCAACGCTAAAAAATCTTTCGTGTCACACTCGAATTACATGCTTATCCGGTTGGTTGACAAAATTGAAATTTAGGGTTTTGCATTTGATTTGACGTTTGTTGAGCTTTTTCCTGTAATCCCCACAGACAATTTAGCGTAGCAGTTCGGCTGAACGAAAACCGCGAATTTTCAAGCCTAAGACGAACTGAGTGCGCGCCAGCACTGGCGCGGCTCGGTTGCATTCTTAGTCTAGGCGCTTCGCGGTGCCTCGTTCAGGGTGTGGTCGGGTCCGCGCCTTTTCCTTTCTTCTGCGCAAATAAAGACCATGAGCGCAGACGAATTCAAGGGTTGTTGCCAGCGTTGCGGCGAACACATTGCCTTCCCTGCTACTATGCAGGGTGAAAATGTTTCTTGTCCGCATTGTGGTTTAGAAACCACGCTTATCCCGGAAGCAATAAAACCCTCAAAACTGCCTCTTATACACGATCCGGATTGGGAAAAACGGATATCGAATGCCGTGATTCGTGTGCCGATCAAAGTGCTGGGGACTTCTATCCAGTTGATTTACGGGTTGCTGATGCTGGCGGCCATCGTGGTGATTGGAATCTTGACTCTAGTCTTTCTGCTGCGCTGCCTGCATGCAGCCTGGGGTTACTGAAAGATTTTTAATCCATAACAACCAAAGGAAATTATGCCCAACGAAGATGAATGGATGGATGCAGAAATGGACGCAGAAAACATGACTGGTCGATCATCGGCACGCACACCCGAGGAGGGAATCAAAATCATGGAAGAGCGATTGCGTGTCTTGCGAGCGCGGGAAGGAAACATTCGCACAGGCGATCAGTTTACTGATGAAACTTTGCGTGAAAAATCCCTGATTGAAATTGGCCGCGAGATTCGAGATGCTCAAAGCCAGTTGAAACACTACAAAATGCAGCTCGAAGGAAGGAATTAATATATGGACGCTAAGTTAAAGGATTTTGAACTCATCGAAAAAGCTGGCTTCACACATGAAATCAAATTTATGGCACAGGCGGCAGTATCTTCACTTTATTATCTCAAGTCATTGTCGCTGAAGTCGGGTATTCCTATTGAACAAATCACGGCAGAACAAATCATCAAGGAGTTCTCTGGCGCGGATGCGCAGATTAAGGAGCATCAGCAGAAATTTAGTTCTTTTTTGAAAGATAATCTCGCACGAAACCTCTGATTTCTTTAATAAATTCCTGTTTCGGGCTTATGCGACGTTTGGTAGGTCGTCGATTTGTTTTTTTCTTGGGCTTTTTCATTTTAGTATTAAGTTTTGGTTAATGAAGGAAATCAAAACAGTTCAGCCTTCCGACCGGCTTTGCCGTATGCACGATATGTTCGCTAAAAACGGAGCGATTTTAGCCGAAGATTACCAATATTTTACGCGGCAGGATGTGTCCACTCGCCAGAATAAAGCTGCTCATAAGTCGGCGAAGGTGCCCGTGAAGCCAGTCCCAAAACCGAATTGAAGGCGGTCATCGGATAAAAACGACGGTTGAACCGGAACACATATTCGTTGAGATACGCCTGCAAATGATGTTGTCCCACGGCACCGTGATGCGTCCCCAGAATCCACCTTTTTAAGTTGGAAAAAACCAGGTGGATCATCGGCAAGTGGCCTTCCAATTTCTCATAGTCACCCACGAGTTTGAGTTGATCGTGGACATACCCAAGCGATGGCAGCATCTCGTAACTTAACCAGCCATCGGTTCGCACGGTTGAGCCTTTGGCGACGTTCTCTGTGATAAATTTGATCAAAACGCGACTGCCACGATTGGGTACAACACGGAGGCGAAGCCGACCTGCATAGACAAGTTTCTTGAGCGGTACGCCGCCGGCATGAGATTGTTTATATTTGGAAGCACGTTGCTCGGCGTCTTTGCGCAATCGAACTTCAATGGCCCCCACGACGGTAGGCATTCTGTGGACGCCGCCTCCTTCACCCCGTCTGCGGCCGCCAATGAAGCATTCATCGACTTCAACGGGATATTCATCGCCGATAGGATCACGTTCCGGCCGAACCATTGCTGAACGCAATTTATGGAGAATTTGAAATGCTGTTTCGTAGCGGGAAAGTCCGAGTTGCCGTTGAAATTGGAGTGCGGATTGACCGGTCGTTTGTGTGGTGACAAGGTAAGCGCTCCAAAACCAGGTTGAAAGCGGGGTATGACTGGATTGCATAATTGTTCCACTGGTCAATGAGGTGTTGGCCTTGCAGTCACGACACCGCAGGACTGTTGATGAGCGTGTCGGAAAACGGTAAGGCTCGCCTTTAAGACCGCATTTGTGGCAGACAAAGCCGTCTGGCCAACGCGTCAATTCAAGATATTTTGCGCACGCTTGGTTATTGGGGAAAACCTTTTGGAATTCCGGCAGACTGGTCGGAAAGCCACGGGGATCCATAAGGAGGAGGATTAAAAATTAAATTTTGATTTTGTCAACCAACCGGATAAGCATGTCGAATTATTTTCCGTTCGCCGTCAGCGACAGGAAAATTTCTTCAAGCTGGCCGGAACTGCCGCTCTGTTTGCGCAGCTCTTCGCGCGTGCCAACGGCGATAAGTTTTCCACCGTGGATGATGCCGATGCGGTCGGACATTTCCTCGGCGATGCTCAATTGATGCGTGGAGACCAACACGGTCATGCCCGCGAGCGAACGTTCCTTGAGCACGTCCTTGACAACGCGAGCGTGCTGCGGGTCGAGACCAACCATCGGTTCGTCAATCACGAAGACTTCCGGATCGTGCAGCAGCGCGGATACGATGGCCACCCGCTGGCGCGTGCCGTGCGAAAGTCCTTCGAGCGGACGATCCACAAATTCATCGAGGTGAAACCGGACGATCAATTCTTTCGCGTTCGTTTCAATTTTTGCGTCTGACATTTGAAACAATTGTCCGGTGAACCGGAAAAATTCCCACGCGGTGAGTTTGTCGTAGAGAAATGGAAAATCGGGGACGTAGGCGATTTTGCGCCGCGCTTCGAGCGGTTGCGTTTGCATGTCAAAGCCGCAGACACGCGTGCAGCCGGAGGTCGGTTTCATCAGGCCCGCGAGGATTTTGAGCGTCGTGGTTTTGCCGGCGGCGTTCGGGCCGAGCATGGCGAAAAATTCGCCGCGCGGAACGGTGAGCGTCACGTCGTTGACCGCGACGAGATCGCCGAATTTTTTGACGAGATTGACGAGTTCGATCATGGATTTCCCCATTCGTCAATTTTTGCAGTGATATCGCCGGGCAGATCGACGCGCAAAATTTCGCCGAGCGTGCTGACATAAATGACGACCTGATATTCGAGCAAGTGTGTTTCGAGCCGATAAACCGCGACCGCTTCACCGCCGATTTTCATCCGTTCGCGCGTCGCCTGCCAACGGATGTTTTGCGCCAACTCGCTTGTCCCCTGCGAAGCGCCGGGCAAACTGAACCCGCCGAAAGATCCGCCCTCAAAATCCCCGATGAACGAACGCAGCAGCGCGCCAGGATTCTGCAAGTCGGCGAAACTGAAATCGCGTTCGATGATGCTCTCCTTGCTTGAAATTTTAAGGTGCACATATTGGTTCGTGGCGATGGAATGGATTTCCACGGTCGCGGCGTGTGAAGAAAATTTCAGGTCCAACTCGCGCCAATCACGCTTTGATGAAAATTGAAGCCGTCCCTCAAAACGCAGGCGGTTGGTGAAGTCGCCAAGACTCATGTTGCCGTTGAGCCGGATTTGATAACCGGCTTGCGCAACGACGCCCTCCGGCGGCGGCTTGTCTTCGTCGAGCTTCGCCATTTCCTGTTCGACGCTTGTGGAAAACTGGCAGAAGCCCGTGCGATCGCCGTTTTGGAAAACGCTCAAGGACGAAGCGTCCGGCGCGGTCAGGATTTTCCGCCAGACCAAGTCCGCCGGCACGGAAATCTCGCCGCCGTGCGAACCGTATTCCGTGCGCCAGAGCAATAGGTTCATCGCGACCCAGAACGCCGTGATGGAAATGAATATGGCGCGCGAAATCATACAGGGTTCATGGCGGCGGAAGGTTCAGGACTTGGTTCACCTTGAGTTTGCTCAAGTTCACGCCCGGATTGGCGGCCTGCAATGCGCTCAGCTTCACGCCGATTTTTCGCGCGATGGCCGCCGCCGTTTCCCCGGACACGACCGTGTGCGTGCGCGGCCTCGAATTTGCGGAAACATTTTGCGCGGGTTGCGGGGGAATTTGATTTGCGACCGGCTGTGGCGGCAAATTATTTTGCGGCACGGTAGGACTCGATTTCGCCGCGACCAGTTGGTTCGAATAATACGCCACCTGCATCTGCAATTTTTCATTCGCATCGGTCAACTGTTCGATCTGTCTCATCGCCGCGGGCGCGGTCGGCATCGCCATCACATCGGAGGCGAGCTGTTGTTTGCAACTGTTGATATGGTCGTTGACCACGTCGGCGTTCGGCGCTTTCGGATCGAATTTCAGATACTGTTGATAATGATAAATCGCCGCGGCGGGATCGGGAACGTGCTGTTCATAAAGCATCGCGAGCTGATAATGCGCCTGCGCCGAGCGCGGATTGGCTTCGAGCGATTGCTCGAACGCGTCGATCGCACCTTGGTAATCCATCGCGTTGACGCGGCTCTGTCCAAGGACAAAATGCGGTTCTTTCGTGTCGTCCGCGTCGCTTTGCCCCGACGGTGCGCAACCGTTCAAGGCGATGCCGATCAAACAGATCATTGTGAGGCGGACGATGCGGTTCCGAAATTGCATTACGGGAAATTAAACGAACTTTTTTGCCGGTGCAATCGCGCACCTTGAAAAAGCGGACTTGAGATTCGGTCGCGCGCGGCGCAATTTGATAAGGCTGCGCGCGTGGTGGAATTGGCAGACACGCCAGACTTAGGATCTGGTTCCGCAAGGATTAGAGGTTCAAGTCCTCTCGCGCGCACCAATTTCTAAATTATTTTGCGGAACGAACCTGTTCCTTTTTCTCTTCCAACTCGGCTTGAAGTTTCTTTCGCTCGTTGACCAATCGCTGTTGAAGCGCTTCAACTTTTTCAAAATCACGGGCGACCTTGGCGATTTCATATTTCAATCCAATCTCGCGTTCGGCGATTTTCGCGGCGTATTTTGAATCAGTTCCGCGAGTTCTTTTTTCTGCGCTTCGCTTAACTTTTTTGTCGGAGTGTTTTTGCTCAAACGCTCCATCGCGAGTTCGTAGGAGGATTTCATTGGAAATTTTAAATTGTTGTCCGCACAGGCGTTTCCATCAACTATCAACCATCAACTTTTTTCTTCTTCCACGGCTGGCTCGGAAATTTCATCGGTTCCAGTTTCGGCCTGGCGATCTGCAATTCCGGTTCGTTTTCATTTTTTTTCTCGGCAGGATTTTTCGCGTCTTCGCGCCACGATTCGATTTTCGCCTGCAAGCCGTGTTTCTCGGCTGTCACTTTGTCACCTGCCTTCATATAAAACAGCGAAAGATTTGTGTGAACGAGCTGTTCTTTCGGACGCAGGACTTCGGCTTTGTGACCCTCGGCAATCGCCGTTGCAAAATCGCCGTTGCGATAAAATGCCATGCCGAGCGCGAGTTGCGCGTCGAAATTTTCCGGCTCGACGGCCAGCACGTTTTTTAATTTCAGAATCGCACTGTCGAATTCGCCGCGGCTGAAATCGAACATGGCGTCGTCGTATTGCTCCTGCAAAGGCATGCGTTGAACGAACGCTACGCGGGGCGGCTGTCCGGCGCAAGCGCACTCGTCAGTAACAGATTGGTTACACTGCCAAGTTGGTTAGATGAACTTCTCTTATCACACAAAATGAGCATTAGAATTTGACACGTTAATCCTGCTTGCTTAATGTTAAAAGGCAACAGTGCCGCGCTGTTTGTCTTCAAACGCCAGCCCCACTTTGCATCGTGGTAAATGTGATTTAAATTTGAGGTTCCATGAGTGATACAACATCAACGGTGCCGCTGTCGGGTGGCGCACCGAAAGTTTCGAAGATCAACGAGGCGGTCATCCGCATCGCGGGCAATTCGCAGGACGGCATCCAGGCCATCGGCGGATTTCTCGCGCGGCTTGCCGGCCGCAGCGAACAGGAAGTCATGACCTTCATGACGATTCCCTCGACGATTTCTGGCGGCCCATCCATTTTTCAAGTCCGCATCGGGAGCGGCGAAGTTTTGAGCGCAGGCGACGAGGCGGACATGTTGCTCTGTTTTTACCAGCACAGTTACGAAGATCACATCAAATCGCTCAAGCTCGGCGGCATCGTGCTTTACGACGCCGACCATGTTCAGCCAAAACCGGAATGGGAAGAAAGCTATCGTCACATCGGTGTGAATATTTCCAGTCTCACCGTTGAAGCCGTCGGCGGCACGGGACGCGACAAAGGAAAAAACATTTTCGCGCTCGGTTTGCTCGCAAAAATTTTCGATCTCAACGTCACCAAACTCACCAAGCTCATCGAGGAACGTTTCGGCGGCAAAGACCCGACGGTGGTTGCGAATGCGCTCACTTGTTTCAACGGCGGTTACAATCACTCGCTGGAAAATTTGCTCAAGACGTATCAATTTTACACGCCTGACAAAAAAGACCGCCATCAGGTTGTGATGAACGGCAACGAAGCGCTCGCTTACGGTTTGATCGCGGCGGGCGTGCGATTCGGCGCGGGCTATCCCATCACACCGTGGTCGGACATCATGGAATCGCTGCGCCGCGAACTACCGAAATACGGCGGCACATTTGTGCAGACCGAGGACGAAATCGCCGCGATCTCGATGGCGCTCGGCGCGAGTTACGCCGGTCGCGTCGCCGTGACCGGTTCGAGCGGCCCGGGAATTTCTTTGAAGACCGAAGCGCTTGGCTGGGCGGTGATGTCCGAAATGCCGCTCGTCATCGTTGACGTGCAACGCGGCGGCCCTTCGACCGGAATGCCGACGAACGTTGAGCAATCCGATTTGAACATCGCCTGTTTTGGCGGCCACGGCGATTCACCGCGCGTCGTGATTGCGCCGACGAGCGTGGAAGATTGTTTTTACACCGCGATCGAAGCCGTCAACATCGCGCGCAAATACAGCACGCCAGTTTTCATTCTCACCGACCAGGGCATCGCGACTCGCATCGAGGCGTTTTCAGAACCGAACCTCGAAAAAGTTTGTCAGGACATCTCGCCCGATTTCACGCCGGTCGCCGATCACAAGCCATACGATTTGTCCGCGCCTGAAGGCGTGACGCATCACGTTGCGCCCGGCACAAAAATTCAAAGCGGAAAATATCCTATTGTCACCGGCCTCGAGCACGACGAACTCGGCCATCCGACCGGCTCGCCGAAATTGCACCAGCAGATGACCGCGAAACGTCGCAATAAATTGCGCAAGCTCGCGTGGGAATTTCCGAAACCGAAAACTTACGGCCCGGACGAAGGACAAATTTTGCTCGTCGGCTGGGGTTCAAGCCAGGGGCCGATTCGCGAAGCGGTTGACCGCGCGCGCGGCATCGGCGAGGCGATTTCCGGTTTGTCCATCAAACATCTCAATCCGCTGCCGAATGGACTCGAGGAGATTTTCAAGGGCTTTCACCACATTTTTGTCGTCGAGCTGAATGACGAGGGAATTTACGGCTACGGCCAGCTTGCTTCGCTGCTCCGCGCGCGTTATTGCGACCCGAAAATTCGCGGCATCAACAAATCCGACGGCCTGACTTGGAAAGTGAAGGAAATCCTCGACCGCGCCCGCGAACTGGCCGACAAAAAGAATAAATAATTTTCAATCTACCTTGTCTAAATAATCATGAGTGCAGCCACAACTGAAATTCCGAACCGCAGCAACGGAAACATCACGTCCGTCGCCGCGCCGACTTTGCCCGAAGAACGCAAGGGCCTGACCAAAAAAGAAATCGCCGCCGACCATCCGACGTGGTGTCCCGGCTGCGGCGATTTTTCCGTGCTCGCGCTTTATTTCAAGCTGATCGAGAAACGCAAGATGTGGCACGAGAAAATCACGACCGTAGCGGGCATCGGCTGCTCCAGCCGTTTTCCGTATTTCGTGCAGGCGCACGGCGCACATTATATCCACGGTCGCGCGCTGCCGTTCGCGAGCGGCATTTCACTTTCGCGTCCCGATTTGCACGTTTTCGTTTTTGGCGGCGACGGCGACGCGTTTTCCATCGGTGGAAATCATTTCAACCACACCGCGCGCAAAAACATCAAGATGACCTATTGCGTGATGGACAACTGGGTTTACGGCCTGACGAAAAAACAGACTTCGCCCACGTCGCCGCTCGGTTTCAAGAGCAAGACCGACCAATGGGGCGCGGTGGATTATCCGATCAACCCGATGAAACAGGCGATTTCCGCCGGCGCAACTTTCGTCGCGCGCACAACGCACACGAATCCGAACCACGTTTTGCAGATGATGGAAGCCGCGATGGATCATGACGGCTTCAGCTTCATCGAATGCTTGAGCGAGTGCGTGGAATTTTACGAAGGCGCGTTCGACGCGAGCAACCCGCGCAAAGGCGGCGTGTTCAACGAAGTCCCCAAGACGCACGACGTGACCGACGAACTCGCGGCCTACAAACTCGCGGGCGAACCGTTCCCCGGCAGCTTCGGAATTTTTTACAAGGTCAACAAGCCGACCAAGAATGCGAAGGAAGCCGAGATCAACAAATCGTTCCAGAGCAAAGTCACCGGCCTGAAAGACTGGCAGATTCTCCAGAAAAATTTCGACCGGATGAAATAATTTTCACAACGTGAAATCAAAACCCCGGTGCAAGCCGGGGCTTTTTTATTGGCGCGAAGAAAGCAAACTTGGTGTCTTTGCGACTTGGTGGTAAAAAACCCTCGTGACCGCGACCAAAAAAATCAAATTTTCCTGCTACACGCTCGAAGGAATGAATTCCTTCGCGACCGTCCTTTATCTGAATTACCTCTACTTTTTCATGCGCGACCGGTTCGGCTTCGACAACAAGCACAATCTCGCGCTCGCGGCGTTCCTCGGTTTTGTCTACACCTTCGCCGCGTGGCGGGCGGGAAAATTCGCGCAACGGCGCGGCTATTTTTTCGCGCTCAAACTCGGTTTTGCCCTGACGATCCTCTCGCTGGCCGCCGGTTTGATTTTCAACTCCGCATTTGCGGAAATTTCCGCGGCGGCGGGCGTCACGATCGGGACGTGCTTCGTCTGGCCGACGCTCGAAGCGCTCGTGAGCGACGGCGGAACCGCCGCGCGATTGCCGCGCGCCGTCGGGCTTTACAACGTCATCTGGGCCGTCACGAATGCGTCCGCATTTTTCATCGGCGGCACGCTCATCGAAAAATTCGGGTTCAAAATCATTTTTGCGCTGCCCGTCGCGATTGTTGTCCTGCAACTGGCGCTGACGTTCTGGCTGCAAAAATACGCCGCCGAAATCGCGCGCGAAGCGAGTGCAAAAACTGAAACCGCACCGCCGCCCGAACCGGATCGTCCGTCTCCGGCAACGGCAAAAACATTTCTGCGGATGGCGTGGCTGTCGAATCCGTTCGCCTATATCGCCATCAACACGCTCATCGCCGTCGTTCCCGGCATCGCCGCGAAATTCCAGATGTCGCCGATGTCCGCGGGGTTCGTCTGCTCGCTGTGGTGCTTTGTCCGGCTCGGCGCGTTCGTCGCGCTGTGGCACTGGACGGAATGGCATTACAAATTCCGCTGGCTCGGCGCTTCGTTTGCAATTCTCATTTTGTCGTTCGCGGCAATTCTCATGTCGCCGAATATTTATGCGCTCATCGGCGCGCAAATCTTTTTCGGCGTCGCCATCGGGCTGATTTATTATTCGTCGCTGTTCTACTCGATGGACGGCGGCGACGCGAAGAGCGAACACGGCGGCATCCACGAGGCGGCGATCGGCCTGGGCAATTGCGTCGGCCCCGGCATCGGAGCGGCGGCGCTGCAATTTCTGCCGCAATTTCAAAGCAGCGGCGCGATCGCCGTGAGCGTGCTGCTGTTGTGCGGCTTCGGCGGATTGATTGGTATCTGGAAAACTGCGAAGTGAGACAGAATTAACTGAATTAAACAGAATTCTTTTCTAATTTAGTAAATTCTGTAAATTTTGTCCGAATTTATGCCCGACGAAAATCAACAGCCGCAGCGCAAAACCCTCGACGACCGCGCGAAGATGACCGAACTCGAACGCATCCGGCATTCCGCCGCGCATGTGCTTGCCACGGCCATTCTCCGTCTCTGGCCGGACGCGCAATTCGCCGCCGGGCCGCCGGTCGAGAACGGTTTTTATTACGACGTGGAGCTCGCGCATCGCATCGCGCCGGAAGATTTCACCGCCATCGAGGCCGAGATGAAAAAGGAGATCAAGGCGAACAACACGTTTGAAAAAGTCGTCGTCACGCGCGAACAGGCTTTGGCCGACGCGAACGAAGGCCGCCTCGCCGCGCTGAATCCGCGCGGCACGCCGAGCAAGTTCAAACTGGACATCGTCCAGAACATTCCCGCCGGCGAGCCGATCTCGTATTTCAAGAACGGCGATTTCCTCGACCTCTGCGCCGGGCCGCACGTCATGCGCACCGGCAACATCGGCGCGTTCAAGCTCACGCACGTGGCCAGCGCGTATTACAAGGGCGACGAGCGCAACCCGCAGCTCCAGCGCATCTACGGCACGGCGTTCAAGAACAAGACCGAGATGGACGCTTACTTCACGATGCTCGAAGAGGCCAAACGCCGCGACCATCGCAAGATCGGCGCGGAGATGGGATTGTTCGCGCTGGACACCGAATACGTCGGGCCGGGACTGCCGCTGTGGCTGCCGAAAGGCACGGCGATCGTGGAAGAACTGGAAAAGCTGGCGAAGGAAACGGAATTCGCCGCCGGTTATGTGCGCGTGAAAACGCCGCACATCGCTCGCGAGAAAATGTATAAAACTTCCGGCCACTTGCCGTATTACGCGGAGTCAATGTTTCCGGCAATGAACCTGCCTTTGGAAGGAGAAGCGAAAAACAAGTTTGATAAGTTAGTTGAGAATAGAAACCAGTTACTTCTTTCAATGGCAGGTCGGCGAGAGAAAGATGAGGCCGCACTTGGTGTTTTCCAACAAATTATCCAATCAACTTCCAACACAGAAGAATTGAAGAATAAGCTCCATGATGCCACTGACGAATTGCAGAAAAGTTCAGAAGCATTTATGGATTTCGTCAAATTAAACAAAATGGTTGAGGATGCTCCCGAAGCGGAGCGCTATTACCTCAAAGCCATGAATTGTCCGCATCATCACCGCATTTTTGCGGCTGAACCGCGCAGTTATCGCGATTTGCCATTGCGCCTCGCGGAATACGGCACTTGCTATCGTTACGAACAGTCAGGCGAATTGTTCGGCCTAATGCGCGTCCGTTCGCTGAACATGAACGACGCGCACATTTACTGCACGCCGGAACAATTCGCCGCAGAATTTAATGCGGTCAACGAAATGTATCTGAAGTATTTCAAAGTTTTCGGCATTGAAAAATATGTGATGCGTTTCAGCACGCACAGCGCGGAAGGTCTCGGCAAAAAATACGTTGATGAACCGGCTTTGTGGAAACAAACCGAAGACATGGTCCGCAAAGTTTTGATTGATTCAAAAATTCCCTACGTCGAAGTGCCGAACGAGGCGGCGTTTTACGGCCCGAAGATTGACGTGCAGGTGTGGAGCGTCATCGGCCGCGAGTTCACGCTGGCGACGAATCAGGTGGACTTCGCCGTGCCCGCGAAGTTCGGCCTGAAATATCGCGACCGCGACAATTCGGAGAAGACGCCGTTGTGCATCCATCGCGCGCCGCTCGGCACGCACGAACGGTTCATCGGCTTTTTGATCGAGCATTACGCCGGCAACTTCCCGCTCTGGCTCGCGCCGGAACAGGTGCGTGTGCTGACGCTGGGCGAGGATGAAAAATTGATCGCCTACGCGAAATCCATCGTGGACGAATTGCGCGGAAATTTCGTCCGCTGTGAACCGGATTTCCGCAACGACCCGATCAAGGCGAAGATCGCCGAGGCCGAGCAGGCCAAAGTCCACACGATGCTCGTCGTCGGCGGCCGCGACATGGACGCAGGCGCGGTTTCCGTCCGCCTGCACGGCAAAGGTAACGTCGGCGCGAAACCGAAGGGCGAAGTCGTGGCGGAAATTTTGGCTGCGATCAAAGAGCGGCGGAGTTAAATTGAACGAGTCGCGGGCGGAATCCATCAAAGAACCAGTTTTATGAAAATGATTTTCAGGCGACCGGCGGTTTTATTTCTCACGGTGTTAGTGATGGCCGCGCTGACTGCGAGTTGCAAGGCGAGTCCCGATTCGGAGAAGACCAAGGCGGACGCGAAGGCGGCTGCCGAAAAAGCCGCAGACACGGCGAAGGACATCGTCAAACAAGGAAAGGAAGTGGCGACCAACGTGGTGGCCAAGGTCAAGCAAGGCACAACCAACGTCGTCGCCAAAGTCAAGGAAGGCGCGAAAAAAGCCGGCGAGGTGGTGACGAATGTCGCCGTTGAAGTTAAGGAAAAGGTCAAAAAAATCGGCGATTAAATCTCCAGAGTGAAATTATTCTTCGCCGCCGCCGCCGGAAATGTTTTTACGCGGCCAGCGTGATTGGCGCTCCGGCAAACTCGTGTCCACTTTCGCGTAATAAGTTTCCTCGCCAAAACGCGCGTCGGCCTCGTGCTGCAGTTTCAGCGACGGCGTGACGGCAAATCGTTCGTTCGTGTCCACGAAAACAATCCCGCCGCCGGGCTGCATGAAACAAAGCAGCAGCGGACATTTGCCCGGATTCGCTGCGACGATTTCGCGCACGCTCTCAAAATCTTCCGGCTTCAAGTGCGCGGTATGCAGTCGCAGATGGACTTGCTTCGTGTATTTTTTCGGCGCGTCTCCGAGCGGCAGGATTTCCTGCGGGAAAATTTTCGGACGGTCTTCGCCGGTGTTGACTTCGCCGATGACGAGGATCGCCTTGTTCGCCTCGAGCAGTGGACGAAATTTTTCGTGGTCGTTCATCACCAGCAATTGCACCGAGCCTTCCAAATCTTCAAGCGTCACCATCGAGTAGGGCTTGCCGGATTTTTTTGAGAAGCCGTGCGTGACCGCTGAAATCATCCCGCCGACGCGCGTCAGGCTGCGGTTCGGTAGTTCGCCGAGTTTCGCCAGGTTGGTCAGCGTGTATTTTTCCAGAATCGGCGCGAACGGCGTGAGCGGATGGCCGGTGACGTAGAATCCCAAAAGCTCTTTTTCGTGCGCGAGCAACTCGTGCTGCGGCCATTCGGGCAGATTGGAAATGGCTTCGGGCATCGGCGGCGCCTTTTCTTCGAGCGCGCCGAAGAGCGAGCTTTGCCCCTTTTGCTTGTCGGACAGAATGCTCGCCGCGCGAGCGAGCGTGCGCTCGATCTGCGCGAACAGCGTCGCGCGCGTCTGGCCGAAGGCGTCGCACGCGCCAGTTTTGATCAGGGCCTCCAAAGTTTTTCGTGTCAGCGACCGGCCGTCCACGCGTTCGCATAATTCGGAGAGCGACTTGAAATTTCCATTTTCCTTGCGCGCCTTCAAAATCGCCTCGACGGCAGCTTCACCGACATTTTTGATGGCCACGAGGCCGAAACGGATGGCTTTGCCTTCGCGCGCGGGCGCGAAAAACATTTCGCTCTCGTTCGCGTCCGGCTGCAGGACTTCGATGCCGAATTCGCGTGCCTCGGCGATGTATTCGCTCAATTTTTCCGTGTTCGCCATGTCGTTGGTCATCATCGCGCAGAAAAATTCCACGGGATAATTCGCCTTCAGATAGGCGGTCTGATACGCGACGATGGCGTAGGCGGCGGCGTGCGATTTGTTAAAACCGTAACCGGCGAATTTTTCCAGCAAATCAAAAATCTGGTTCGCTTTCGCGGCGGGAATCTTGTTTTTCGCGGCGCAACCTTTCACGAAAATCTCGCGCTGCTTCTGCATCTCCTCGACTTTTTTCTTGCCCATCGCGCGGCGCAAAATGTCCGCCGCGCCGAGCGTGAAGCCGGCGAGGATTTGCGCGGCCTGCATGACCTGCTCCTGATAAATCAAAATGCCGTAAGTCTCTTTTGCGATCGGTTCGAGCAGCGGATGCTCGTATTTAATTTCGATTTCGCCGTGACGGCGCTTGATGAATTCGGGAATCAGCTCCATTGGGCCGGGACGATACAACGCGATAAGCGCGGTGATGTGCTCGACGGAACTGATCTGAAATTTGCGGCACAAGTCGCGCATCCCGCCGGATTCCAACTGAAAAATGCCGAGCGTTTCCGCCTTGTTCAGCAAGTCGTAAGTCTTCGCGTCGTCGAGCGGCAGATGGTCAATGTCAATTTCGATTCCCTGCGTGCGCCGGACCATTTCGCAAGTATTGCGGATGACCGTCAACGTTTTCAGGCCAAGAAAATCCATTTTCAGCAGGCCGAGATCGCCGACGGGATTCATCGCGTATTGCGTCACGAGCGAGCCGCTGTCGTCGAGCTTGAGCGGCAGCAAATTCACGAGGGGCTGGTCGCCGATAACGACGCCGGCGGCGTGGACGCTCGCATTACGCGTGATGTCTTCGAGGATGAGCGCGGTGTCAATCAGCTCGCGTGTGACGTCTTCGTTTTGGTAGGCAGCCTTGAGTTCCGGCGATTGCTTGAGCGCTTTTTCGAGCGTCATTTTCAGGTCGAACGGAATCATTTTCGCGAGCCGGTCGCCATCGCCGTAAGGCAAACCCATCACGCGCGCGACGTCGCGCACGACGCTTTTCGCGCCCATCGTGCCGAACGTGATGATCTGCGCGACGGAATCTTTGCCATATTTTTCGGAAACGTATTTGATCACGTCCGCGCGCCGGTCGTCCGCGAAATCAATGTCAATATCCGGCGGATTGACGCGCTCGGGATTTAGAAACCGCTCGAACAACAAGCCGTAGCGGATCGGATCCACGTTGGAAATTTCCAACAGGTAAGTGACAATCGAACCGGCCGCCGAACCGCGCGCGACGCACGCGATGCCGTGCTCATGTCCGTAACGGATGAAATCGCCGACGATCAAAAAATAACTCAAGAAGCCGGTTTTTTCGATTACTTTGAGTTCAAGTTGCAAGCGGTCGAGGACGACCTTGAGCGCGGCGTCCTGATTTTCGTTCTCGGAAAACGTCGGCAGCAATTTCGGATCATCAATTTTCTCGACGACAAATTTTTCGCCCTCGGCCTTTGCATGAATTCCGTAACGCTTGTGCAAACCTTCGGCGAGCAGCTTGCGCAAATATCCTTCGCGCGTGAAATGTTCCGGCGGATGAAAAACCGGGTAATGCAGTTTGCCGAACTCGATTTCCAGATTGCACTTCTCCGCGACTTCCAGCGTGTTCGTCACAGCTTCAGGAATTTCGGCGAAGCGCGCCTTCATCTCTTCCGCCGAACGCAGAAAAAATTGTTCAGGAATGTAACCCGCGCTCATGCGCTTCGGGTTGCTCAACAAATCCTGCGTGCCGATGCACACGAGGCAATCGTGCGCGTGCGAATCGCTTTTGTTGATGTAATGAACATCATTCGTCGCGACGAGTTTCAGGCCGAATTCCTTCGACCATTTGATCAGATGACTGTTAACCTTGGCCTGTTCAGGAATGCCGTGATTTTGCAGTTCGAGGAAAAAATTTTCCGCGCCTAGCGTCTGCTTAAAAAAATCCACAGCGTCGCGCGCCTTGTCCAACTGGTCTTTGATGATCCAATCGGGAATTTCGCTGGCGAGACAGCCGGACATCGCAATCAAACCTTCGCTGTGCGCGGCGAGAATTTCTTTGTCAATGCGTGGCTTGTAATAATAGCCCTCCAGATGCGCGGCGGTCGTGAGCTTGACGAGATTTTTATAGCCGGCCTCGTCCTTCGCGAGCAAACCGAGATGATGATAAACGTCGCGCGTGCCGCTGCCGCCGGATTTTTTTTCCAATCGCGAACCGGGCGCGACGTAAACTTCGCAGCCGATGATGGGCTTGATGCCCTTCGCGCGCGCGGCCTGATAAAACTCGATCGCACCGTGCATCGCGCCGTGGTCGGTGATGGCGAGCGAGGAAAATTTCAGTTCATGCGCCTTGTCCACGAGCCGGTCGAGACGGCACGCGCCATCGAGCAATGAATACTCGGTGTGCAGATGAAGATGAACAAAGTCCGCGTGCGACATGAAGACAGTTTAACTTCTCACTGCAAAGACACCAAGACACAAAAGATTTAAATCAGAATTTTTGGACGAGTTTGCGATGAACGATGTGTGCCGTGACATCACCACCGAGGGATTTTGGCCATGCCACAAGCATAAATCTCAAAAGCCATCTTAACCGTCGCGGATAAAACTGCCAGGCGCGCCAGATCGCGGCTGGAATCTGTTTGGGAGTTGCATCAATCATCGCGCGGGCGCGAACAAGCTCGCGTTCAGACTGCGCCAATGCGAGGGACCGCTTGTACAGGGGTCTTAATTCCGGCCTCCGGGTCATTTGCGCGTTTTTCTCGAGCACGCGCACATTGCTCTCAACAATTCTCAGTTTTTGATTTGTGATATTTCCTTTCCAGCGGCGGTAGCGAACCAACGGCTCGCGAGTTCCACGCACCCGTAAACCGTGCTCGGCCATCCGCAACAACAAATCCCAATCTTCACTTGTGCTGAATTGCGAATCAAAAGCCCCTGCCGCGAGAAGCATTTCACGCCGGACAACGGCCGTGGACATGCTGGCGGGACACGCATGGCTGACATTGAAAACCAGATCATGGCTCACGTCGCCTTCCGGCAAAGCCCGATGTTGCTCAAGGCCGATTTGCAAGTCATTCCGGCCGTCCCAAAAATAAAAATTTGCAAACAAGTAATTTGCCTTGGGATCCTGCCGGCTCAATTCCATCTGGCGGTCAAGTTTTGCGGGAAGCCACACGTCGTCACCGTCCAAAAACGCGATCCATTCGCCGCGCGCCCGCGAAAGCGCCTTGTTTCTGGCGGAAGAAACACCGGTGTTGGGTTGCCCGATCAGGCAGAAGCGTGAATCCAGTTCGCAAAAACTGCGGATGACGGAGGCCGTGCCGTCCGTCGAACCGTCATCCACGACGATCGCTTCGAAATCCTTGAATGTCTGCGAACGGACGGATTCAAGGGTTTCCGCGATGACACTCCCGCAATTGAATGCCGGGATGATGATGGATACTGGCGTTGCCATTAGAATTTTTTAATCAATTTGCGATGGACGATTTTTTGCGCGGCGAGTCCGCCAAAAAATTTAGGCCACGCGACCAGCGCAAACCACATCAGCCATTTCAAGCGGCGCGGATAAAACGTCCACGCGCGCCAGATGGCGGCGGAGACTTTTTCGGGCGAGTCATCAAGCATTCTGCGGGCGCGGATCAATTCAAGCCTGGCGCGGGCGAGATTTAGAGAACGGCGGTAAATCGGGAGGAGATCACGGCGTTTTGTGGCGCGGAGATTTTTTTCGAGCACATGCACGTCACTCTCGATCATTTTCAATTTTTGGTTCGACATGTTTCCCGGCCAGCGACGATAGCGCACCAACGGCTCCCGTGTGCCGCGTGCCCACAAGCCGCGTTCGGCGAGCCGCAGAAACAAGTCCCAATCCTCGCAGCCGCCGATCAACCGGGTGTCGAACAAAAAATCCGGGATCACTGTTTCGCGCCGCACGATGACGGTGGATATGCCAAAGACGTTTGATCGAGCGAGTGGGCGCGCAGGAACGCCATCGGGCAACGGGCGTCTAGACCGATAATGAACCTGCAAATCACGCGTGCCATCCCAAAAATAAAAGTTGGTGTAGCTGAAATTAACGCGGGGATCGGCGCGGAACAGTTTCATCTGGCGTTCAAGTTTTTCCGGAAGCCAAAGGTCGTCGGCATCAAGGAACGCGATAAATTCGCCACGCGCCTGCATCATGCCGGCGTTGCGCGTGGCGGGAAGTCCGGCATGTGGACGGCGCATCAACCTGAAACGCCGGTCGGCGTTGCAAAATTCCTGCACGACGGCGGCGGTCGCGTCCGTCGAGCCGTCGTCCACGATGAGAGCCTCAAAATTTTGAAATGTCTGGAGCCGGAGGGATTCGAGCGTCTGCCCGATAAGCCCCGCAGCGTTGAAAGCGGGTATGACGACGGATACCAATGGCGTTTCGGAAACAGACACGATGGCTGAAAAGTTTCCCAAGTATGCGCACGCGTCAAGCGTTCAATCGGAAAATTTGCATGACAATTTGCTTTGAAAAACTCCAGCGTTGTCCGATTTTTAGCGGCATTTGAATCATGATCACCGTCAAACCCATCGTTGATTCCGCCTTGCTGCCGGGGCACGTCCGCGTCGCGGCGGAAATCAATTACGGTTGGTGGCAAAAGGAAAAATTATGGTTTGATGTGCCTCAAACACATGCCGAGACCGCCGGACGCTCCGGAAATTGCTGGCTGATGGCGTTGTTGCCGCTGGCGTTTGAACGGGGCGAACGATTGCGAATCCACGCGCCTGTGGACCCGACGTTGCTGGAGAATGCGGAAAAAATCCAGCGCATCTGGGCCGGATGGTTTCCACCGCGCAAACCTGTCTCTGTGAAAGCGGAGCAATGGACGCAAGCGGCGCAGGACGACGGAAAAACCGGATTGTTTTTCACCGGCGGCGTGGACTCGTTTTATTCGCTGCTGCATTTTGACGGAGCGGCGGGCGGCGGGAAAAAAGTGGACGATTTGATCTACGTCTGGGGCTTCGACATTCCGCTGGAAAACCGCGCGGCGTTTGAAGGGAAAGTCAAATCACTCGGGGAAATCGCCGCGAGTCTTGGTAAAAATGCGGTCGCCGTGGCGACAAACCTCCGGCAGACGCGGTTGAAATCATTGGACTGGGCGATGCGGTTGCACGGCGCGGCCATGGGCGCGGTCGGGCTGATGCTCGGAAAACAATACGGCACCATTCTGGTTTCGTCGTCGCATGGCCGCGAAGATTACACGCCGTGGGGCGCACACCCGGATTTGGATCCATTGATGTCCTCCAGCCGGACGCGCTTTGTCCACTACGGCGCGCAAGTTGACCGTTTCGACAAGACCGCGTTCATCGCGCAGTCGGATGTGGTTTTGAAACATCTCCACGTTTGCTGGCGGGGGGAATCGGACAAGAATTGCGGCAAATGTGAGAAATGCTATCGCGCGCTGCTGACGTTCGAATTGCTCCGAAAAAAAGAAAAGGCCGCGAGTTTTCCGCACGACCATTTTTCGCTGGAATATTTGAAGTCGCTCCGGTTCGCCAACATGATCGCGCGGCAGTTGTTCGCGGAAGTCCGGGATCCCGCCGTCGAACGCGGACGTTGGGACATCGTGGAAGCCATTGACGCGTGTCTGGCGGCAAACCCTGCCGCCGCGCTAAAATAGACAAACCAGATGCGGATATTCATCCTGCCCGGCACTTATGATTGTGACAACATGGGCGACCTTGCCATGTTGCAAATCGCCTTGCGACGATTGAAATCGCTCCAGCCGGATGCGATCATCCATGTTTTGACCAATGCTCCGGACAAACTGAAATTTCATTGTTCCGAGACCGGCATCGTTCCGTGGCTTGGCTGCAAATCCTGGCTGCGTGTCGGCGCGTTGCCGCGATATTTTTTCCCGGGCATTCGTCCGGACATTCGCCGCCATTTTCCCTGCGACTTGAGACGCCTTTGCCGGCTGCTCCGATTGCCGGCTTCATCCGACCGCGTCGCCGCCCGTCAGTTTGCCGACGCCTTGTTCAACTCCAACCTGCTTGTCATGAGCGGCTGCGGCATGATCGCCGATGCGTTTCACGTCAATGCGCTGCGAATGCTGGACGCGCTCGAAGCCGCGACGCGATGCGGCATCCCCACCGTAATGCTTGGCCAGGGGCTTGGCCCAATCCAAGACCGTGAACTTCTCCAGCGCGCCGCACAAATACTGCCGCACGTCGGCGCAATCTTCATCCGCGAGCGGTACGCGAGCCTGGACTTGCTGAAGCAGTTGCGAGTGCCGGAAGGAAAAATCTTTGTCACCGGTGACGACGCCGTGGAATTGGCTTTTAATGAAAGGAGTTCAGCGCCCGGACGACATATCGGCGTCAATTTGCGCATCGCCGGCTATTCCGCGCTCGATGACAAGGTTTTGGAAATCGTTCGAACCGTGTTGAACGAGAAAGTTTCCCGACATCAGACCGTTCCAGCCGGAATTCCGATCCAGCACGGCGGCGAACCGTCCGACATCCAAGTGCTTGAACGATTGCTCGGCAAAAAAAAATCCGGCGGGGAATTGGACACACCGCTCAAAGTCATCCGCCGGATTGCCGACTGCCGCATCGTCGTCACCGGCAGTTACCACGCGGGCGTTTTCGCCTTGTCGCAAGGCATCCCGGTTGTCGGCATCGTAAAATCCGATTACTACCGCGAAAAATTTCACGGGCTGGCCGGTGAATTTGGCGGCGGCTGCATCGTGATACAGGCGGACGATGTGGAATTTTCAATGAAACTCGGCGCGGCGATGGATGAACTGTGGGAAAAAGCCGGTGAATTGAAACCAAGATTGTTGTCCGCTGCGGAACTTCAAATCAAATTCGCGCACGCCGCCTACGCGAGGTTGCCTGAATTGCTTCGAAAGCACGCCTGAAGATGCCGCGACAATTCAAAAGCCATGCCGGCAATTGAGGCCGCACGGGTCATCGCTTTCACCGCCATGCGACCGTCCTGAAATGGAAGTGTTGCCAGCGCTACGAGCAAATTGACGGCGCAATGAAACGGCGCGATCAACAGACGCGCAACAATGTAAAATGTGCGCGTGCGGCCCGTGCATGATTTCAGCCGTTGAATGGCGACGGAACGTCCTTCGCCGAATGCTGCATAAAAATGCCATTTCAAATTCAATCTATGAGCGTGGGCGTGATGCTGGACAGCCACGCCGGGCAACCACCAGATTTCATAACCGGCATCCCGCAAACGCAGGTTCAAGTCTCCACCCTCACCACCGCCTATTGCATCGCCTCGATGTCCCAAATGAGCGTCAAACCCGCCAGCCTGCAAGGAAGCCTCGCGGCGGTAGGCGCAATTACCTTCCCAAGGACTCCCGCCATCCTGAAAACAAAAAGGTTCCGGACCAAGATCGAGTTTTCCATCATCATCATCAACCCATTTCGGCGGCGGGATTTCAAAGCGGGGAATAATCGATCCGCCCACGACCGCGACACGCGGGCTTGGCGGACGGGAAAGAAAACTTTCGTAATTCGCAAGCCAGCCCGGCTCAACCTCCGCGTCGTCGTCCAGAAAAATGATCCATTCGTTTTTTGCACGGTGCAAGGCCGCGTTGCGCGCGGCGCTGACGCCAGTGGTCGGTTCGGCAATATATTTTATCCGGGCGTCGCTATCGGACAATTTCACCGCAAACGTCGCGGTATCATCTGTGGAGCCGTTGTCCACAATGAGAATTTCGACATCATCATTCGCCTGTGCAAGGACGCTGCGAACGGCCTTTTCGAGAAATGCCGCGCGGTTGCGCGTGCAGATGGCGATGGTGATCAGCGGGCGCATCATTCGCGAAATTGAAGTTCGTAAAGTTTCTGATAAACGCCGCCATGCCGGATGAGTTCGTCGTGCCGTCCGGTCTCAACGATACGGCCCTGATCCATTACGACAATCAAGTCGGCGTGGAAAATGGTTGAAAGCCGGTGGGCGATGCAAAGCGTCGTGCGGCCTTTCATCAATTCGTCGAGCGCGGTTTGCACGGCACGCTCGGATTCGGTGTCGAGCGCATTAGTGGCTTCATCAAGAATCAGAATCGGCGCATTGCGCAAGACGGCGCGGGCGATGGCGATTCTCTGGCGTTGCCCGCCGGAAAGCATGACGCCCTTTTCGCCGACGACGGTTTCATAGCCGTCCGGTTTTTCCAGGATGAACTGGTGCGCGTGCGCATGTTTCGCGGCGGCGATGATTTCGTCGTTGGTCGCACCAATGCGGCCAAGTTCAATGTTCCACCGGATGGTATCGTTGAACAAAATGGTTTCCTGCGTGACGACGGCAATCTGGTTCCGCAAGTCGCGCGTGGTGAACTCGCGGATGTCCGCGCCACCGATGCGAACCGCGCCGCGCTGCGGATCGTAAAATCGCAACAGCAAATTCGAGAGCGTCGTTTTCCCCGAACCGCTCGCGCCGACGAGCGCGACCAACTGGCCGGACTTGATTTTCAAATTGATTTCGTGCAGCGCCACTTTTTCGCCGTAGGAAAAACTCACATGGTCGAATTGAATATCCGCGTTATCGGCGCGGAGCAGACGCGGTTGAGCGGGTTCGGGCACGGTGTTTTGGGTGGCGAGCAGGGCGAAAGCGCGTTCACTCGCGGCGCGCGCCTGAACAAGCTGGTTTTGCAATCGCGTGAGATTTTTCATCGGCTGATACATCAGGAAAATGCTGCCGACTAGCTGCAAAAAATCGGTAGGACGCGATTCCGAATGTCCAATCAGATAGACCAGCAACAAGGCGACGCCCACCGAGCCAAAAAATTCGATGAGCGGCCCGGGTAGTTCGCCCGCGCGGACGATGCGCATATAGTTGCCGACGGATTTCCGGGCGGTCGCGCGGAATTCTTCAGCCACGATGTTTTCGAGGTTGTAGGCTTTGACCACGCGCTGGCCGGTGAAAGCCTCGCTCATGATTTGTGTCAAGCCGGCGGATTGCGTTTGCATCTCGCTACTGGCGTGGCGGACTTTACGGCTGAAAACTGAAATCGGAATCATGCACAGCGGCAGCACGATCATGGAAATCAACGTGAGCTTCGGCTGTTGATAGAACAAGAAAATCAATACGCTGATCAGCGTGATCGGGTCGCGGACGATCACCGAAGTCGCGCTGCTTAAAATTGATTGCAACGCGCCGGTGTCGTTCATCACGCGCGAGATGAGCTTGCCGGAGGAATTTTCGTTGTAAAAACCGGCGGAAAGATTCAGCAGGTGCGCGAACAATCGCGTGCGCAAATCGGCGATGGTGCGGCTGGAAACCCATTGCAAACAATAAACGTTCAAGTAACCGAACAGCCCGCGCAAAAGCATGATGAAGGGAATCGCGGCGATAAGCATCCATATTGTCCAAGGGTGCGCATGCACGCCGCCTTCGAGCGCAACGCGCACCTGGGTGAACAATGTTTGCACGAATGCCGGCATGTGGTTCATTGGCGGCCGCGCCACTCCTTTCTCATCCAGCGACGGAAAAATCGCGCCATAAACAAACATGACCGTGCCGATCATCAACGGCGAGATCAGGCCGCTGATGACGCCCGTCACGACCCCCAAAAAAAGTCGCGCGCGATAAGGCTTGGCCAGGTTCCAGACTTTGAGCAGAAAAGTCAGCATCAGTTTGTCACAATATGCAGACCGCGCATAATCAAAGCGAGTAGTTTTGTCATGCGGATTTTTTTTGCGCGCGGTGGAACAATCCAACTACACTGGCCTTCGTGCCGGCACAAAAAAAACTGCCCGTTTCCGTCTGCATCATCGCAGGCAATGAAGCGGCGCGCATCCGCCGCGCGCTCGAAAGCGTCGCTGGCTGGACCAGCGAAATCATCGTCGTGCTCAACGACAACGTGACAGACGGCACGGACAAAATCGCGGAATCCTTTGGCGCAAAAATTTTCCGCGAGCCGTGGAAAGGCTATGTGGCGCAAAAAAAATCCGCCGCGGAAAAAGCCACGCAGGAATGGATTCTGGGACTGGACGCAGACGAGGAAATCTCGTCCGCGTTGCGCGATGAAATCCAAAGGACGCTTTCCGAACCTGAAAAATCGAAACCGTTCGCCGCGTTCAGTTTCCCGCGCTGCTCGTTTTATTGCGGACGCTGGATCCGTCACGGCGACTGGTATCCCGACCGCAAAGTCCGGCTGTGGCGTCGCGGCCAGGCGACTTGCGCCGGCATCGAACCTCATGACGTCGTGCTCGTGCACGGGCGAGTCGGCAGGTTGAATGGCGATCTGTTCCACTACAGCATGGACGATTTGAATCATCACGTCCGCAAAACGATGGCCTACAGCGACATTTTTGCGCGGCGAAAACTGGCGGAAGGACGGCGCGTGGGCGCGCTGGAACTCTGGTTCCGCCCGTGCTTCCGTTTCGTGCGCGGCTATTTTTTGCGGCTCGGCTTTCTCGACGGCTGGCAGGGTTACGCCATCGCGCGCATCGTCGCGCTGGAAACTTTTCTCCGTTACGTCAAAATCCGCGAATCGCAAGCGGCGCGGAAAGACCGGGCGGAAAAGCCGCGCCCGTGATTCAAAATGTCCGCGCCAGAAAACATCCTGCTCATCCGCCTCAAATCCATCGGCGACATTTTGTTCACGCTGCCCGCCGTCCACGCCGTCCGCGAAAATTTTCCGGATGCAAAACTTCATTTTCTGGTTTCGCGCGAATTCGCGTCGCTGCTTCGCGGATTTTCGGAAATAGACGAAGTCCTCACAGTTGACCGCGCCATTTATCGTTCCGGAAATTTGAAGACCGCCGTTTCAGGCACGTTTCAACTGCTGCGCGATCTGCGTCGGAAAAAATTTTCGCTCGTGATCGATTTTCACGGTTTCGGTGAGACGGAATTTTTTTCATGGTGGAGTGGAGCGGCGGAGCGCTGGGGCAACGTGTATCGTCCGCTGCGCGGATGGGCTTACACTCACATCTCGCGTCGCGATGAGAAAATCCATCCGGCGGAATGGAATCTCTCGTTGCTGCGACAATGCGGTTTGCGCACCGGCGACATCCGCAACGAATTCGTCTTGCCCGCCGACGCTCTGGAAAAGGCCCGGCGTTTTTTCGCGGCGAACAATCTGGACGAAAACAAACCGACGCTGTTCATCCAGCCGTTCACGAGCAACCCGCAAAAAGACTGGCCGCTGAATAATTACATGAAACTGGCGTGGCACTGGCATTGTCGCGGCGTTCAGATACTTTTTGGCGGCGCGCTTTCCGAGCGGCCGGCGCTCGAACCGGCGGCGGCGGCTGGCTTTCCGATTTCCGCCGGCGCGCCGTTGCTCGTCTCCGCCGGAATCATGAAGCTTTCCACGCTCATTGTCGGCGCGGACACCGGCCTGCTTCACATCGCGACGGCGATGGGCAAGCGCACGGTGATGCTCATGCATTCCAACGCGCCGGGCAGTTCGCATCCATTTCAGCATCCGGACTGGGCTGTCACGCCACCCGCCGGAAAAACTGTCGCGGAAATCGCGCCGGAGGCTGTTGCCAATGCATGCGCCCGCGCGTTTGCAGAATTGGGCATCAGCAAAATCAATTCTTAAACCGCACGATTGGACGCTTTTTGGTGCTTTACTATCCGTTAAAACAGGCGTAGTCTTTTGGAGGCTCGAAAAAATTATGAATATAATGTTCGCATGGGGTTTGGGTGCCTGGGAAGTGATCCTGATCCTGGTCGCCATTTTGATTTTGTTCGGCGCAAAAAAATTGCCCGAACTGGCGAAAGGCTTGGGCACTGGCATCAAGGAATTCAAAAAGGCGACGAAGGAAGTCGTGGACGAAGTCCAGAACGCGGCAGAAGACAAACCGGTGCAGCAAAAATCTGTCGCGGACGGCCAGTCGCAGCCCAACCAAACCGTTCCGCAATCCTCCAATCCGCCCAAAGCTTGACGCGGAAATTCTCGCATGGCCGGCGACCACGTTGACCACGAGAAGGAGCCTTCCGACGAAGCCGAAGGCGGTCCTGTCAAAACTTTTCTCGAACACCTCGAAGATTTCCGCTGGGTACTCATCAAGAGTTGCGTCGTGCTCGCAATCTCCATGCTGCTTTGCCTCATCGCCGGAAATTACGTCGTCGGCATCATCAAGTGGCCGTTGACGCGCGCGAAAATCCATTATCCCGGCGCGAATCAAATCGCCGTCGTCAGTTTCGGCACGAATCATCTCGGCAATTTTCAATTCACGCCTCAACAGCAAAAATCGCTGAACCTCGGCACGAACCGTTTTGTCGCCGTCCAAGTCCAACCACTTGTCATCGGCACGAATCAGGTTCTCGGCTGGCATGTCGTTTCGGATGAAGCCGCAATCGCTGACGCGCAGCGGCTGCACGTTGACCTGGTCAACTTGAGTCCGGCGGGCGGATTTTTCGTGGCGTTTCAGGTCGCGCTTTACGGCGGCATGGTGCTGGCCGCGCCGTTCATTTTCTATTTCGTCGTGTCGTTTGTTTTTCCCGCGCTGAAAATGCGCGAACAGAAATATGTTTTTCGCGGGCTGTTTTTCGGCGTCGGACTTTTTCTCGCCGGCGTTTCATTTTGTTATTTCATCCTGATGCCGGTGGCGCTGGCGGCGTCGCAGATGTATTCCAACTGGCTCGGTTTCGGCGCGTTGCAATGGCGCGCGGAGGATTACATCGGCTTCGTCTGCAAGTTCATGCTCGGCATGGGACTCGGATTCGAACTGCCGGTGGTGGTTTTGACTCTGGTGAAAATCGGCGTGTTGAGTTATTCGACTCTGTCCAAGGCGCGCCGCTACATGATCGTCATCAATCTGGTTCTCGGCGCGGTGCTGACGACGCCGGAAGTCATCACGCAACTCGTCATGTTCGTCCCGCTGCAATTACTTTACGAAATCACCGTCTGGATCGCGTGGTATTGGCAATGGCGCGACAAAAAACGCGCTTTACAAGCGGCGATTTCGGCGTAAGCTCAAATCGTAAACTAAAAACGTATGCGAAACGTCATCCCCTTTCTCGCTTTGGCCGGGCTGGTCACCTTGTTCACTTCCGGCTGCACCGGGCCGGAACAAAAAGCCGGACGCGGCGTCAACAATCTTTACGAAGTCGTCCGCATGGGCGAAATGCGCCGCTCCATCGAGCAACAGGCCGTGTTCAATCCGCAAGGCGACGGCTACGCCGCGGGCGTCATTCACGGTTTCGACCGCTCGCTCGAACGCACCGGACTTGGCGTTTTTGAAGTCGTCACCGCGCCGCTTCCGCCGTATCATCCCATCCTGACGAAATATTTCACACCGCAGCCCGCTTTTCCCGCGAGCTATGAACCTAGACGGTTTTCGGATTCAATGTTCGATACGGATACCTACGTCGGTTTCAGCGGCGGCGACGTGATGCCGTTCCTGCCCGGCAGCCGTTTCAGCATTTTCGACAACTGAACGTGGTCAAATTTAATCCGCTCAACGCGCCGCCGGTTTTCCGTTGGCGCGTTTTGCTTTGACGAACCCAATGCGTCTCGAAAAAAAATCGCCCTGCAAGGTCAACCTGATGCTGAACATCCTCGGCAAGCGCACCGACGGTTTTCACAAACTCGAAACCGTCATGCAGCCGGTCAATCTTTATGACGAATTGACGTTTGAGCGCGGCGGAAATGGAATTAAGCTTTCGTGCAGCGAGAAAAGTCTGCCGGTTGATTCAAAGAATCTTGTCTTTCGCGCGGCGGAAAAATTTCTACAGACGACGACAATTTCCGGCGGCGTGAAAATCCATCTGGAGAAGAAAATCCCGCTTGCCGCCGGGCTCGGAGGCGGCAGCGGCAACGCCGCGACGACATTGCTCGCCATGAACGAACTTTTTGATTCGGCGCTTCCCTCAAAAACCATTGCAACCATTGCAGAATCTCTTGGCTCCGACATTCCATTTTTTTTGCAAAACAAACCCGCTCTTGCGACCGGGCGCGGCGAAAAAATCCAACCAATCGAAAATTTTCCTGCGTTGATCGGCAAGGCGTTTCTGCTCATCCATCCCGGCTTCGGGATTTCGACGCCGTGGGCCTACCAGAATCTTGCGCGATTTCCAGAAGCATTGAATGGCAAAGCGGGCCGCGCAAAAGAATTAGTCGAGAAGCTGCGAACCAAAAATTTGGCCGGTGCCGCTGGCACCTTTTACAATTCGCTCGAAGCGCCTGCGTTGGATAAATTTCCAATACTCGCGCTGTTTCAGAATTTTTTGCGCGAAAACGGCGCGCTCGCCGCGCTCATGTCCGGCAGCGGCTCGACGACTTTTGCGATTTGTGAAAATGTTTCTTCAGCCGAATCGCTCGTGGAAAAATTCAAATCGAAGTTCGGAGAAAACTGTTGGGCGGCGATTGTTCCTATTTAGCGCGTTTGAATCGTGCCAGCGCGAAATCCAGCATTTCTTTCGCTGCTGGAATTTCAAGCCACAACGCGGACAGCAGATAAATCAAACCCGCGATTCCGGCCGGCACGAACACCGCGCCAATTTTGAGCGCGAGCGTTTCGTGCCCAAGGCCATTTTCCCAAAGCTGCCAGCTTTCCCACGCCATCAGCCCGGCGAAAACAGTCATCAAAAAAAGCGGAAAAAGAGTTTTTTGCAGCGATTCCATCTCGAGTTTCGCGAGTTTTTTCCGCAATGTGAAAAGCAACAACCAGACATTGAAAGCGGAAGTGATCGTGTTCGCGATTCCAAGGCCGCCTTGTTTGAGCGGCACGACGAGTGCGGCGGCCAGAATGAAATTCATCACGAGGCAGACGAGGCTGATTTTCATGGGCGTCTTGATGTCGCCGAGCGCGTAAAAGGCGCGCGCCAGAATGTTGACGCTTGAAAACGCAACCAGTCCCGGCGCAAGGCACATGAGCGCAAAGGACACACGGTCGGTCGAATGGCTTGTAAATGCGCCGCGCTCGAAGAGCAATCGCACAATCGGCTCTGCAAGGACGACGAGTAAAACGGAAGCGATCAGATTCAAAAAAATCAGCGTGGACAGTCCGTGCCGCAGCGTCGCGCGGAATTCGGAATAATTCTTTTCCGCCGCCAGCCCGGAAAGTGTCGGCAGCAGATATGTCGCGAGAGAAATTCCGAACATTCCCTGCGGCAATTCCATCAGCCGCACGGCCCCGGTGAACGACGAGACGATGCCGTTGCCGACCCAAAACGCGAGGCATTGTACCAGCAGCACGTTGATTTGAAATGCCGCGACGCCAATCGTGCCGGGAATCATCTGCGTCACGACACGATGCACTGTTTTGTCTCGCCACGGCGAAATCCATCTGTAGCTGAAACCATCGCGCCAGAGTATCGGCAGTTGAAACATCATCTGCGCGACGCCCGCCGCGAGCACGCCAATGGCCAGCGCGAAAATCTGTTCAGGCAATTCCATTCCCATGCGCGGCGCAAGCCAGAGCACGGACGCGATCATCACGATGTTCAGCACCGTCGCGCCCATCGCCGGGATGAAAAAATGCCCGCGCGCGTTGAGCATTCCCATCATTGCGGCGGCGAGGCACACGAGCAGCATGTAAGGAAACATCACGCGCAACAGCCGCAGCATGAGTTCCGTTTTCGCCTCGAACTGATGAGCGGCAAGCGCGATGGAAATGCCGATCAAAACAATGGCGATGACCACGCTCGCCGCGACGACAAGGCCGGAGATGACGGCGTTGGCCGCGCGCCACATTTCTTTTTCGCCGTGGATTTTTTCCTTTTCCTTGAAAACCGGGATGAACGCCGCCGTCAGCGCGCCTTCGCCCAGCAGCCGCCGGAAAAGATTCGGAATCATGAACGCGAACTGGAAGGCGTCATTGACCCAGCCGACGCCCATGAACTGCATGTAGACCATCTCGCGCACCATGCCGAGCACGCGGCTGGTGAGCGTGGCGGCGGCCATCGCGCCGGAAGACTTGAGCATTTGAGACATCGCGCGGAGTTTATGGCGCGCGAAAGCAATTGGCAATTTGTCGTTCGCGAATTAGCCTTGTCGCGTGAGCATTCTCGAAGAACTGAAATGGCGCGGCCTTGTCGCCGATTGCACCGATACGGCGGAACTGGCAAAAAAAATTTCCGCGCCGATCACGCTTTACTGCGGCTTCGACCCGACCGCCGACAGTTTGCATATCGGCAATCTGGTTCCGCTGCTCGCGCTGCGGAGATTTCAATTGCTCGGCCATCATCCGATTGCCGTCGCGGGCGGCGCAACGGGTGCGATTGGCGATCCGAGTTGGAAAGCTCAAGAACGTCCGTTACTCACAAAGGAAATTTTGAATCACAATATCGCCAGCGTGAAAGTTCAGCTTGCGAAATTGCTGGATTTTGAAACGAAGAAAAATCCTGCGCGACTGATGGACAATGCGTCTTGGATCCAAAACATTTCCTATTTGGATTTTCTGCGCGACATAGGAAAACATTTTTCCGTCAACCAGATGGTTGCCAAAGAAAGCATCCGCGCGCGGATGGAAGACCGTGAAGTTGGCATCAGCTACACCGAGTTCAGCTATATGCTGATTCAAGCTTTCGATTTTTTCGTGCTTGCCCGCGACTTTAATTGCGAATTACAAATCGGCGGAAGCGACCAATGGGGAAACATCACGCCCGGCATTGACCTTTGCCGGAAAAAACTGGGCAAAACGGTTTTCGGCCTCACGCTCCCGCTCATCACGAATGCCGACGGAACAAAATTCGGAAAAACAGAGGCCGGTGCGGTCTGGCTCGATTCAAAAAAAACCAGCGTCTACAAATTTTATCAATTCTGGATCAACACCGACGACCGCGACGTCGTCCGTTATCTGAATTTTTTCACGTTGCGGCGTTCCAAACAGGAAATTGACGCGCTGGCGAAGAAACACGAAAAAAACCCGGGCGCACGCGAAGCTCATCGGGCGCTGGCGGCAGAGATGACGTTTTTGATCCATGGCGAAGAAGCGCTGCTCAAGGCGCAGATTGCCACCGCCGTTTTGTTCGGTGAAGGCGGCAGCATCTTTGACTCGAAGGTAAATTTCTTTGACGACATTGACGGCGAAGTTCCGACCAAGGAGATCGAAAAATCAAAACTCGGCGGCGCAGGCTTGCCGTTCGTTGAGCTTGTCGTTCTCGCAGGACTGTGTCCGTCAAAAGGTCAGGCGCGAAAAGACATCGAAGGTGGCGGCGTGAACATCAACAACGTCCGCGAGACGGACTGGCAGCGCGCCATCACGACGAAAGACTTGATCCACAATCACATCCTGTTGCGCAAAGGCAAAAAAAATTACGTCTCCGTGACGGCGAAGTGATTTTTATTTGCCGGAAAATTTTGCGAAAATTGTATTCGCCTCTTCGAGCGTTTCCTTCGAGCCGATGTCGAACCAGATTCCCGGCACCCGCCAGGTGAAGACCGGCGTGCGCGGGTAAAGCCATTGCACGAGACGTCCGGGCTGGTCGGGATTGTTGCCTTCGGCGATGTATTGCTTGATGAGCGTAATCGTGGATTTCGGATAAAAATAAAGCGCGATGCCGGTGAGCGTGCTCGTCGGATTTTTCGGTTTCTCTTCAAAAAAGGTGATCCGTCCGGTCGCGTCGGTGGAAATGGAATTGTATTTTTTTATTTCCTCAAGATTGCCCACGTCATAGACGGCGAGCGCGGGCGCATTTTTCTCGCGGATGAATTTTCCGAACTCCGTCAATTTCTCGCTGAACAAGTTGTCACCGGCGACGACAATCAGATCGTCGTCCACGTTCTGCGTTTTGAGGACGTAATGGATGTCGCCGATCGCGCCGAGTTTGTTCGAGTCGTCAGTCGAGCCGTCGTTGACGACGGTGAAATCGAATTTTGATTTCGTCGCGCGATAATTTTCCGACCATTTTTGAAAATGTCCGGCGAACTTTGCGTTCGTCACGACGTAGACACGGTCAATGCCGCTGATGGGCGCGAGGTTGTCGAGAACATGCTCGACCATCGGCTTGCCCGCGACGGGCAGGAGCGGCTTGGGTTGAGTGAGTGTGAGCGGATACAAACGTGTTGCGTATCCGGCGGCGAGGATGATGACCTTCATGCTTTGTTTTCGAAAAGACTCGGTGCGGATGCGCGCGCCAATTCCATGCAACGCGCATGGATTCCCGTCGGCGATTCAGACCGCAGCGCATACTCGGCAAGCGCCTGCGCTTCGCTCAACTTGAGCCGTCGGATCATGTATTTGACCTGCGCGATGACGGGCGGCGCGGCGCTCAATTCATCCACGCCGAGACCGATCAACAACGGTGTCAGTACGGGATCGCCGGCGATTTCACCGCACACGCCCGCCCAGATGCCGTTTGCGTGCGCGGCGTCAACAGTGATTTTGATCAGCCGGATGATCGCGGGATGCGTGGGCTCGTAAAGATGGGAAACCCTTTCGTTCGTGCGGTCGGCGGCGAGCGTGTATTGGATCAAATCGTTGCTGCCGATGCTGAAAAATTTCACGCGTTTGGCCAGCGTGTCGGCGATGAGCGCGGCGGACGGAATCTCGATCATCGCGCCGATCTCCAGTTTTTCATCGAACGGGATTTTTTCCGCGCGCAATTCGTTTTTGCATTTTTCGACGAGGGCGTTGGCCTGGTTCAATTCATCCAGACCGGAAATCATCGGATACATCATCTTCACGTTGCCCTCGGCGCTGGCGCGGAGAATCGCGCGGAGTTGCGCGCGGAAAAGTTCCGGCTGCGCGAGGCAAAACCGGATCGCGCGCCAGCCGAGAAACGGGTTCAACTCCTGCGCGAGTTGCAGGTGCGAGGAAAACTTGTCGCCGCCCAGATCGAGCGTGCGGATGATGACCGGCTGCGGTTTCAACGCGGCGGCAACCTGCCGGTAAACTTTATATTGCTCCTCTTCCGTCGGCGGTTTTTCGGAATTGATGAAAAGAAATTCCGTGCGGAACAGGCCGACGCCTTCCGCTCCATGCGCAAGAACGGCTTCAACGTCGTCCTGATGCTCGATGTTCGCGGAAAGGTGGATGTTTTTCCCGTCGAGCGTGACGGCGGGCTGTCCTTTGATTTCACGCAGCTTTTCTTCGAGCGACGCCTTGATTTTTGCCAGCTGCCCGTATTCAAACAGCGTCTGGTCGGTCGGGTTGAAGATGACCGTGCCGTTGTAGCCGTCGAGCAACGCGTAGTCGCCGCTTTCCAGTTCCTCGCTGATGTCTTGCAACCCGACGACCGCGGGAATTCCCAGCGACCGCGCCATGATCGCCGTGTGGGAGGTCTGTCCGCCGATGTCGGTGGCGAAACCGAGCACGAATTTTTTGTCGAGTTGCGCCGTTGTGGAAGGACTCAAATCGTGGCCGACCAAAATGCACGGCTCGGCCAGGTGCCGGAGATCAACCGCGTCCTTGACTTCGAGCAGGTTGTCGAGCACGCGCCCGTTCAGATCGCGCATGTCGGCGGCGCGTTCACGGAGATATTGGTCGTCTATATTTGCCAGCGCCTCGATGTAGCGTTCGGCCACGGTGTGAAACGCATATTCGGCATTGGCTTTTTGTTCGCGGATCAATTTGATGACTTCCTCGACCAGCACGCGGTCTTCGAGCATCAACAGGTGCGCGTCAAAAATGTCGCCTTCCTTCGCGCCCATGTTCTTGACCACCTTGTGCTGAATGTCGGAAATCTGCTTCCGCGTCTGGGCGAGCGATTGTTCAAAGCGCTGGACCTCCTTCGCGATCTCGTTTTCGGGAACTCCGCGTTTGGTGATGACGTGTCGCGAGCGGTGAAGGACAAGAATCTTCCCGCGGCAAACTCCGGCGGAAACGCCGATGCCGCGAAACACCTTTTCCCCTTTCGTTTGCGCTGACATACGTGTCTGATGAGAAATAGCCGAATGTTTTTGCGTTGAAAAGCAATTACGACGCCAAAAAACAAAAATTCCGGAGGTTCGACAGCCTCAATCCGGCATTAAAATCCTTGATCCGAAATCCGTCAAGCGCGTTCCATATATTTGCCCGTGCGCGTGTCCACCTTGATTTTTTCGCCCGTCTTGATGAACAACGGCGCCTGCACCGTGATGCCGGTTTCGACGATTATGGCCTTCTGCACGTTGTTCGCAGAATCGCCGCGGACTCCTTCAGGCGCATCGGTCACCGTCAGCACCACGCTCGACGGCAATTCGATGGACACCGCCTTGTCCTCGACGAACGTCACCGTCACCGGCGCGTTCTCCACCAGAAAATTTTTCGCATCGCCGACCAGTTCCGCCGCCAGCGTGACCGTCTCGTAATTTTCCGGGTTCGTGAAAACGTAATCCGAGCCGTCCTTGTAGCTGAACTCCATTTTAGTCGTGAGCATCGGCACCGGCTCGATTTTTTCCGTCGAGCTGAAACGTACGTCGGATGACTTCCCGGTCTTGATGCTGCGGAGCGTCGCCTGCACGAACGCGCGCAAGTTGCCCGGCGTGCGATGCTGCATGTCGAGGACGACCGTGATGTCGCCGTTATAATTGATCGCCATGCCGCGGCGAAGATCGTTTGCTGTTGCCATAAATTAAATCAATGCGCCGGATTTTTCCGGAACGCGAGCCGCAAACATTAACTCAAAATTGACCGAAGGCAAGAATGCTTTTCCGGAAAACCGATTCCTTATGGCCGGGTCAAAGGCTTTTTGCTGTGAATAACAATCCGTTGACACCACAAAACTTGGTATGTTACAAATACGTTAACACAATTAGCAGTGGTTTTATGCGTTGCCCCAAATGCGGCTGTCAGGACGACAAAGTTGTTGACTCGCGCGCTTCACGAGAAGGCGCGACGATCCGCCGCCGCCGCGAATGCGAAAAATGCGGCCACCGCTTCACCACTTACGAGGAAGTCGAGCGCGAGGGATTGATGGTCCTCAAGCGCGACAACCGGCGCGAGGAATTTTCCCGCGAAAAACTTTTGTCAGGCATCAAGAAGGCCTGCCAGAAACGTCCCGTCAGTCCGAAGGCGATGGAAGATCTGGTGGACCACATCGTCGCCGTCGTGACCGACAAATACGAAAGCGAAGTGCCCGGCGAGGCCATCGGCAAGATGGTCATGGAAGGCCTGCGCGCAATGGACGACGTCGCCTATGTCCGTTTCGCCAGCGTCTATCGCCGGTTTCAAGAAGCCACCGACTTCGTTCATGAAGTCAAAAAACTCGAGGCCGCCAAATGATCTCACTCTCATCCGACTGTCTGCTGTTCCAACTCACCAACGGCGAGAGTGTCCCCTGCTCCGCGGAAATGATCTCCATCGAGATCGTCGGCGGCACCGACAAGAAACTCGACCCGGAAGTCCTGCGCCACGCCGCCGCGTCCGTCTTCTACTATTTCAAGACCGAACTCGCACGCGAGAGCGTCACCGTCGGCGAATTTGCGCTTGCGCTGGAAAAAGCCCTGCGCGGACTCGGCTTGTCCCTTCGACCCGGCGAATCCGAGGCGATCCCCCGGAAAATCTACGAGGCCGACCTCGCGCTTATCGCCGGAGAACCGGACGAAAACCTCGAACTGTTCTTCTTCCCCCGGCTGCGCGACGAGATGCGCATCCGGCTCCGCCAATCGCCGACCGTCCTGCGTTTTCGCGGCCTTCGCGGCTGCGTCAAACAGATCACCGGCTCGCAACGTTGGAGTCCGCGCTGCGAAAAAATGGAGGACCAGATCGTCGGCTACATTCGCGAATGCCTGACCGCCGAACCGGAACAAAAAAATTGCGCGCTCGTCGTGGAATAAAATTTGCCGGAGGGACGAGCGCCGCGAGTCTCTGAATTTGGGCGTCGTGGAACTTCGCCCTCCGAGATAAAATATGAGCAAAACGCTTTTCGAGAAGATTATCGCGCGGGAGATTCCGGCGGTGATTGTTTATGAAGATGATCTGGTTCTCGCCATCCGCGACATCAATCCGCAGGCGCCCGTGCACGTTTTGATTTTTCCGAAAAAAGTGATTCCGCGAATCGGCGAGGCACAGGCCGGCGACCGGGAATTGCTCGGACACATTTTGCTCAAGGCCGCCGAAGTAGCGAAGAAGCTGGATTTGAAAAGCGGCTACCGGCTCGTCATCAACAACGGCGCGGACGGCGGCGAAACCGTGCCGCACCTGCACGTCCACATTCTCGGCGGACGCCACATGGCCTGGCCGCCGGGTTGAATTCGCGCTGGACAGAAATTATTTTCGGGCGCAAATTAAAAATCATGGTGCCTTCATTTAAACCAGAATGGCTACGGCGATTGTCACTTCCGTTTAAAGCATTTGTCGTTGGGTACGGTGTTTTTTATCCGTTTTGGCTTTTTTCGATGCCTGGCACGCCCGGAACGATTGGTGGTCCTGATTATACAGTGATTGAAAAGCTTGCGATCGTTTATTTTATTTCTTTCCTTGTGCTACTGGTCATAGGAGGTGTGCAGACTCTGACTAAAAATCGCAGAGATGCAATGTGGACTTTCGTGTTTGCAGTTTTGGCACTCTGTATAGCAGCAGGAGGAATATTTCATCCATACTATAAATAAGAAGTTCCACTTAAATAAATTTCTTCAACACCTTGCCCAGCCGCGCGATTCCTTTGCGGATGTTTTCCACGCTCGCGCTACCGAAGCTGATGCGCATTTCGTTGTCCGGCTTGGCGCGCGACGGATCGTCGGCGTAGCAGAGTTCGCCGGGAACGTAGAGCACGTCGGCCTTCAGCGCAGATTGAAACACTTTTGATTTCACGCCGGCGGAAATCCCTTTCGGCAGTCGTGCCCAGAAATAAAGTCCGCCGCCGGATTCCCAGATCTCCACGTTCGCCGGAAAATGTTCCGCGAGCGCCGACTTCATCACGCGCGCCTTGCGGGCGTAATTTTTCCGCACCTTCGCGACGTGTTTGTCGTAAAGCCCCGACGCCAGCGCGCCGGCCAAAAGTTGTTGCAGCAGATTCGCCGTGCCGAAATCGTGGTTGCCCTTGATGCGCTGGACGGTCGTGAACAGCGGTTCGGGCAGGATGCCGAAGCCGACGCGCGCGCCGGGCGCGTAGGGCTTACTGTAAGTACCGGTGTAAATCACGCGCTCTTTTGCACCGGGCAAAATAAGCGCCGTCGGAATGTCATCGCCATGGTCAAAACGCAGTTCGCGATACGCGGCGTCTTCGAGCAGATAAATCGGATGTCCGGCGGCGCGCTCGAATTTTTTCAACAGCTTCAACGTGGCGGATTTTTTCGCGAGCGAAGTCGTCGCGCCGGTCGGATTTTGAAAATAAGTGACGAGATAAAGCGCCTTCACGCGGCGAAGTTCGCCGGATTTTTTTAGCCGCGTCAGAACTTTTCCGAGATGCGCCAAATCGATTCCGTCAGGTTCGAGCTTCACGCCGCGCGCCTTGATGCCGCGACTTTGGAGGATGCTCAAGAAAACAAAATACGTCGGGTCTTCGACGAGGATGATGTCGCCTTCGTCGCAGAGCGCCTCGAGCGTCATGTAAAGCAACTGCTGCGAGCCGCCGGTGATGATGACGTGTTCAGGCGAATGGCCGCTGTCGTGTCCGCCGTCGAGTTTTTGCAGATGCTTCGCGGTGAGTTCGCGCAGATTTTTTTCGCCGACGGTGATGCCGTATTGCAACGCGGGCTGGCCAGTTTTGGGCGAACGCAGAATTTCATTGAGCAGCTTGCGCGAAATTTCCGTGGGCAAAGTTGGGTTGTCTGTAAAACCGGCGGCCAGCGAAATCAATTTTGGCCGTGTCAAAGCGGTTTGCATGAGCCAGGAAATCGGCGGCAACTCGGTGCGGCGGCCAAGTGCAGATAGTGCGTTCGGTTTCATGTGAAAAGGGAGCGCGACGTTATCAGAAATTCTGTGCGACAAGCAAGCGGCGGTTTGCAGTTGTAGTGTCGGCGCTGCGCGCCGATTTCGAGCCACGGCTTGACGCTACAAAATTTCGGCTCGCGGGTACGCTCGCCCCACCGATCAATTTCTATTGCCAAAAACGCCATCAAGGATGACTTCCTTTGTTTTCCAAATCAACGCCATGGTGATGGCGAGCGGTGCGAGTCCGAGAAAAAGCAAAACGGCGACTTCTGCGTGGCGCAGCCAAAATAAAATTTTTGGATTTATCATCCCCGCTAAATCAAACATTTGCGGAACGGCGATTGAAGCGGCGACAAAAACCAGCCAGCCGACGAGCAGCCAGCGATTGAGCAAAGTGAATTGTTTCGTTTCCTGCCGAAGCGTTTCGTCCGGCAGCATCGCGCCGAGTTGTTTGAGGACGACGTTCAGGTTGAACAGAAAAAGTATCACCGATAAAATCAAAACGAAAATCGCCGCGCGGAAAAAAAGTTGTTCCGGCACTTTGTTTTCAAAGAACAGAAACGGCGTGAGGCCGAGGTTGACGAGGCCGAGCAGTTTCGCGCGGTCGAGCGCGTTGCGCCACGGGCGTTCCTGTTTTTGGAAACTGCTCATCTGCCAGAGGCCGAAGAGCAGCAGCGCGTTCACGACGAGCGCGGGGACGATTCCGACGGGTTTGAGCAATTCAATCCGCGCGGTTTCTGCGCAAACAATCAGCGCGGCGGGCAATCCCCAGAACAGCGCGGACAATCCGCGCGCGAGTTTGCCGAGTGAACGAAGAAGTTCGGTTTCGTTTCCGTTTTTCGGATTTTGCGTTTCTTTCAAAACGAAAGATAGGTGTAAGCCTTCAATCCGCGTTCGTAATCATCCAGCAGGCGCATGGCTTCGGACGGTTTCATGCGGTCGGATTTGATGGCTTCGTCCATCTGTGCCTTCATCTGGCGTTTCAATTCGTTCTCGTCGTATTGCACCGCCGCGAGCGACTGGACAATCGTCGCGCCTTCGATGATTTCCTCGATGTAGTAACCGCTCGGTTCGTCGGGTTCGAGAAAGACGTGGACTTCGTTGACGCGGCCAAAAAGATTGTGCAGGTCGCCCATGATATCCTGATACGCGCCCATCAGAAAAAATCCGATGAAATACGGGTCGGGTTTGCCGTTGCCATTTCCATTTCCATTCATGTGAAGTTCGTGCAGCGGTAATGTGTCGCGAACGTCGCGGAAATCAATGAACTTGTTGACCTGCCCGTCGGAATCACAGGTAATGTCCACCAAAGTCGCTTCGTGCGTGGGACGTTCGTTCAAACGCGAAATCGGCATGATGGGAAAAAGCTGTCCGAGCGCCCAATGGTCGAGCAGCGATTGGAAGACGGAGAAATTGCAGAGATACTGGTCACCGAGGCTGTCTTCGAGTTTTTGGATTTCCTCGGGAGTGTAAGGTTGACCTTTGTAACTCTCAACAACCGCGCGGCTGATTTCCCAATAAAGATTTTCGATCTTCGCCTTGTCCGGCAAATCCAGCACGCCGAGCGTGAACATGTGTTGGGCGTCCTCGCGTCGCTCCAATGCGTCGTGATACGCCTCGAGCTTGTTCGACTTGGTGATGTTTTTTTTGATGTCGCACAATTCCTTCACCAGCGCATGTTCGTTTTCGCCGCTTGGAGTCGGGATGCCTGGACGGATTTTTTCAATCGAACCAAAAACTTCCACGATCAAAACGCTGTGATGCGCGACGATGGCGCGACCGCTTTCGCTGATAATATTGGGATGCGGTACTTTCTCGGCGTTGCAGACGTCGGCGATGTAATAAACGATGTCGTTCGTGTATTCCTGCAAGGTGTAATTCGTCGAGCTGTCGAAATTCGAGCGGCTGCCGTCGTAATCCACGCCCAGTCCGCCGCCGACGTCGATGTATTCGATCGGAAAACCCATCTTGTGCAGCTTCGCGTAAAATCGCGCCGCCTCCTGCACCGCTCTTTTTACCGTGAGAATGTCCGGCACTTGCGAGCCGATGTGAAAATGCAGCAGCTTCAGGCAGTGCCCGAGATTTTCCGCCTTCAATATCTCCGTCGCGGCGAGAAGTTCCACCGTGCTCAAGCCGAACTTCGCGTTTTCACCGCCGCTCTCCGCCCATTTACCGGCGCCTTTGCTCAAAAGCCGCGCGCGGATCCCGATCAAAGGTTCGACGCAAAGTTGTTTTGAAATCGAAATGATGTGGCGCAGTTCCTCCAGTTTTTCCACGATCATGATGACCTTTTTACCGAGCTTGATGCCGAGCAGCGCCATTTTGATGAACTCCGCGTCCTTGTAGCCGTTGCAAACGATGAGGCAGCCCATCTGATTTTGCATCGCAAGACCGGCGAACAGTTCCGGCTTGCTGCCGACTTCGAGTCCAAAATCGTAGACCTTGCCCGCGTCGAGAATTTCCTCAACGACTTCGCGAAGCTGATTCACCTTGATCGGAAACACGCCGCGATATTTTCCCTGAAAATTGAATTCCGCGATGGAACTTTGAAAGGCTTTGTTGATGGCTTCGACTCGATGCCGCAAAATATCCTGAAAGCGGATAAGCAGCGGAAATTTCAGCCCGCGGCTTTTCGCCTCCTCGATCACGTCCGTGATGTCCACCGCCACGCCCGCTTCCTGCAACGGCCTGGCGACAACGTGGCCTTCGTCGTTGATGTCGAAATATTTCGCGCCCCAGCGATGGATGTTGTAAAGCGCGCGTGCGGATTCGATGTCCCACGGTCGCGCCGCGTCATTTGGATTGCTCATCTCAATGGTTCAAACGAGCGAACTATAAAATCCTCTGCGCAGAAAGCAACAAGTGGAATGAAAATTTTTTGCGACGGAAAATTCATTTCAAAAATTCACCAGTCCACGATGCAATCCTTTTTTGTGAATTGCGAACTCTTCGGCGTGTACTGCTGGAACTCCACGTCCGTACCGTCCGGGTCTTTGCACCAGAACTGCCAGGTTTCATCGCAGCCCTTCTTTTTCTGCGTCACTTCCACGCCGCGCTTGACCAACGCGGCGCGCAGCGTGTCAAGGTCGTCCACTTCAAGGCAAAAATGATGAATCCGCTGACTTTTGATTTCCGACTTCGGATCGGCTCTGAAAATTTCGATGAATTGTCCCGAAGCGACCTGAATATAAAATCCGAACAATTCTCCCTTCTTGAAAAAATCGAAATGACGCTTCAATCCCAGCGTCCCGCAATAAAAATCCAGGCTCCGGTTCAAATCTTTTGAGTGGATACAAAGGTGTGCGAGCGCTTTAATCATATTGATTGTGAAATGGACTATAAAACTCCCCGCGCAGAAATCAATCAGCGAAAATTCAAAAAAATTTCCGGCTTTGCGGTTCGAGGAAAATTTGTTTTCATCGCGTGATGCCGAAAGTTCCGCTCAAAACCGTCGTCGCTCACTGCGACAAAATTCTCCGCACGCGCGAAATCGGCGATTACGACGGCGCGGCGAACGGTTTGCAGGTGGAAAATTCCGGCGCGATCACAAAAATCGCCGCCGCCGTGGATGCGAGCGTTGCCACGGCAAAATTGGCAGTTGAGGCAAAAGCGGATTTGCTGGTCGTTCATCACGGTTTGTTTTGGAACGCGCGCCAGCCGTGGACGGGGAAAAATTACGAATTGTTACAATTGTTAATCGAAAATAATTTGGCAGTTTACAGTTCACACCTACCGCTCGACGCGCACCCGAAACTTGGCAACAACGCGCAACTCTGCGCCGCGCTCGGCTTGAAAAATTTGAAACCGTTTTTTGAAAGTCACGGACAGAAAATCGGTTTCAAATCGCAAACAAAAATTTCCCGGAACGAATTGGCGGCAAAACTGGAACGTGTAACAGGCGCGAAACCGAAAATCATTCCCGGCGGAAAAAGCGTTTGCGAAAAAATCGGCGTCGTGACCGGCGGCGCGGGCGGCGATTTAAAAATCGCAGCGAGCGAAGGCGTGGACACGTTCGTCACCGGCGAAGGGCCGCACTGGACTTACTGCGTCGCGGAAGAATTGGGATTGAATATTTTTTACTGCGGCCATTATGCGACGGAAACGTTCGGCGTGAAAGCACTCGCGGCGCATCTCTCAAAAAAGTTCAAAGTGCCGTGGAAATTTCTGGATCATCCGACGGGACTCTGAAGCTCGCCGCTTAATTCAATTGCTTCAAAACCCGTTCGGCGATTTTTGATCCAATCGCCAGCGACGCGGTCGCGGCAGGCGACGGCGCGTTGACGACGTGCAAAATCCCGCGCGCCTCCTCGAAATAAAAATCCTCGACCAGTTTTCCGTCCAGTGTCATCGCCTGCGCGCGCACACCTGCGCCGCCGGTTTCCAGATCATCCTCGCGGATTTCCGGCACGAGTTTCTGGAGCGAGCGGCAAAATTCCTTTTTGGAAAGCGAACGAAAGATTTCGTAACCGCAAAGGCTCGGATATTTGAAAAGAAATTTCCACAAACCCGGAAAGCAAAGCGATTCCGCCAAATCGCGCGGATTGATTTTCGACCATTTATAACCTTCGCGCGCAAAGGCGAGCACGGCGTTCGGTCCGGCTTCGATGCCGCCATGGATGAGCCGCGTGAAATGAACGCCGAGAAACGGAAATTTCCGGTCTGGCACGGGATAAATCAGATTCCGGACGAGAAACTGCCGCTCTTTTTTGATCTGATAATACTCGCCGCGAAACGGAATGATTTTGGCCGATGGTTTTTGCCCCGACGCCTTCACCAAACGATCCGAATGCAGACCGCCGCAAGTGATGACAAATTTCGTGCGAAAATTTCCGGCGGAAGTTTCAACGATTCGTTCACCGCCGTCGGAAAAAATTTTCAGGACTCGGGCGTTGAGTTCGATTTCTCCACCGCGCTTGCGGATGAGTTCGCCAAGTTTTTCACAAACGGCCGGATAATCCACGATGCCTTCCTGCGGAACGTGAATGGCGGCAAGTCCCGCCGCGTGCGGCTCGATCTCCTTGATTTGCTGCGGGTTTAACTTTCGCAATCCGAGCAGGCCGTTTGCGTTGCCGCGCTCCCATAAATTTTCCAAACGCGGCAATTCGTCTTCAGAAGTCGCGACGACGATTTTCCCGCAGATTTCGTGGGCGATGCCGTGCTCGTGGCAGAACGCCGTCAGTTGCTTCAAGCCTTCGACGCTCAGCTTCGCCTTTTCGGAACCGGGTTTGTAGTAAAGGCCGGAATGAAGGACGCCGCTGTTGTTTCCCGTCTGATGCGCGGCGAGTCTGGATTCTTTTTCGAGCAGCAGGATTTTCAATTGCGGGCGCGATTCCAAAATCCGAAACGCCGTCGCCAATCCGACTATTCCGCCGCCAACGATGACCGCGTCGCAGTTCATTTCGGTTTTTTGCCGCCGCCTTTGAGAAAACCGACGATCATCACCTTGCCGTCGCTGGCGACCATTCCGAGAAAACGGAAAAGCCGCCGCCAGAAATTCATTTCAGGCCACGCGGCCAAAACTTCCTTCGCAAGTTTGTCGGCTTCGGAATTTTTTCCGAGCGCGCGGAGGCATTCGACCTTCATGTCCTGCGCCTGTCGGACGCGGAGATTGGACATCAACGTTGCATCGAGAAATTTCAGCGCTTCCTCGAATTTTTTTTCCGCGATTCTTTGCTGCGCGTATCCCAAAAGTTGCGCGACGGCGGCGGCTTCTTTTTCAAAGTAAGCCGGATTGAAGACTCGGCGTTCCTCCGGCGTGTGCAGCGTGAACCGCTCTTCCTGAAACACGGCGTAGAGGTCGGAAAATTTGTCCTGCTGTTTTTCGAGTCCGGCGGCGCGTTGTTCCAGTTTTTTCAACGCGTTATTTCTTTTTTCGGGATCGAGGTTCATGGCATCAATGAGTTTTTTTGCGGAATCCTTGCGTTCGTCCAGCGCGAGTTGGAAAAAGCGAGCCCAGAACGGCAGGTCGCGCATCCGGCGCGTGCGGCCCTTGCCGCCGATCGGCAGCATGACGATCGGCAGCCACGCGTAACGCCCGGCCATCTCGCCGATCTGGTGGACCCACCGGTCGTCATACCAGAACGGAAAATGGCCGGGGAAAATTTTCCGGAGCGTCTCAAGCCAGCGCCAGCCGAAAACCGGATACGTGCAGGTGTCCGCCGTCATTGGGTCGTGCGGACTGGCGAGAAAAATGCCGTCGGGAAATCTTGAGGAAACTTCACGGAGCATGTCGTCCCAGCCCGGCGTGTCAAAGCGCACGTCGTCGCCGAGCACCATGTAAATTTCCGCCGTGCGTCCGGAAATCTCCCACAAAGTCTGCTGCATCTCGCCAAGCCCCGACGTTTGTCCGCCGATGTGCCAGTGCAATCGGATGCCCGCGCCGTTCAATTTTCCGTCGTCAATCGCCTTGCGCGTGATGAAATCGTCTTCGTCCACATAAAGCCAGAGCGAAACTTTTTCCTTTTGCGCGGTGTGCGTCTTGAGCGCGGCGAAAACCTCCGCGAGCATTTCCGGCCTGCCGCGCGTGGCCATGATGAGGCAGATTTCTCCGGGATGAATCGGTGGCGCGCTCATGGCATCGTGGCCGGAAGTTTCGGCTGCGCGGCGTCAATCGCCAAGCAATTTCCGCTTCAAACGGATGCCGGCCATGGCCTCGACGTTTTTGCGCTGTGGCAGGCCGAATTTTTTTTCCACGAGCGCGAGATAGGCCGGATTGGCGAAATATTTATGCCACGCGTCGTCGCGGAACTTGAGCACCTGCGCCGCCGTCAGATGTTTTGTGGGCAACGGTTCGCTTTCATACGAAAGGAACGCATAACCGGCGTAGGAATCGGGCAATTTCCAGCCGTTCGCCTTGGCCGTGAAGTAAAGCGGGCTGCCGGGCAACGCCTGGCACGGATACATGTTGACCATGCCGGTGTTGAGTTCGAAGGCAAGGTCGAGAGTTTGCTGCATCGTCTCAATGGTGTCGTCGGGAAAACCGAAGATGTAATTGGAAATGATGTCGAGGCCGTGCTCGTGGATGGTGTTCACGACCTGGCGGATGTTCACTTCCTTGAACGAGCCCTTGGAAACTTCGTGCCGGATGCTTTGGTTGGCGGCCTCGACGCCGAGCGCGAGCCAGCCGATGCCCGCGCGCTTGAACATTTCCAGATAATGCGGCTGCACGGTGTCCACGCGCGAGTAGGCCCACATGCGGAATTTATGCCGGCGCTCAATGAGGCCTTGCAGCAGCGGTTCAAAATAGCGCTTGTTCAGGAAAAACATCTCGTCGGAAATCCGCAGCGTCTCGACGCCCATCTCCGCGAGCTTGTCGAATTCGCGGAGTATGAATTCGGGCGACCAAAAACGCATGTTGGGCGAATTGGCGGAGGCGACGCCGTCGGCGTTGTCCACGCGGTTGACGATGTTGATCATGCAAAAGTCGCACTTGAATTTGCAGCCGAGCGATGTGTAGATCGCCGCGAAAGGCGTGCGCCGGTTGTGATCGAACTCCGCGTGCCAGAAGTGCGCGCGGTAAAGGTCCAGCGGCTTGTTTTTGTAAGGCAGCAAATCCCACGCGTAACCGGGCAGATCAACGTCCATGCGCTCGTGCGGCACGACGTGTTCGGGCGGATTCAATTGCGGCGCGCCGCCGGTTTTGTGGCCGATGCCGCGGACTTTGGGCAAATCATTTTTCAGATCGGTCTTCAACAGATTGTGGAGGGCGTAGACACCTTCGTTCAACAACACGATGTCCACGCAGTCATGCTTGAGCACTTCCAACGGCAGCGCGCTGATGTGCGAACCGACGAAACAAGTGACGTATTGCGGATGCGCGGCCTTGAGTTTTTGCGCCAGAGCGACCGTGCCGATCATGTTCGTCGTGCCTGAATTCGGATTTTGTCCGTAGACGACCATGCAGACCAGGCGCGGATTTGCGGCGGCTATGCGGCGGACAGATTCGTCGTCATCCAGCCGTTCCGCGCCGCAATCGAGGATCGCCACGCCGAATCCTTTCGCGCGGCAGCTTTGCGCGAGCAGCAGCGACCACGTCGGCGGCTCGATCGCCGAATAATCCTTGCTCAAATCCTGATAAGCCTTGGCGGACGAATCGGCGTTGACGAAGAGAACATCAAGTTGGCGGTTGCTCATAAATCTCTGTGCGGCATTTGTGACTTTAAAATGTTACACGCAACCCCGGCGTGCGGCCAGCTTGATTTAGGCGAACTTTCGCTTCTCCTTGAGCGCGGGATAATTCGCCGCATACCACGACACTGTGCGCTGGATGCCGGCGGACAGTCCGGCGTCCACGCGTATTCCATACTTGGCCGCGAGCTTGTCGGTGTTCATGAACTTTTCCTTGACGCCGACGTAGCGCGAAGGATTAAAAACCACTTTGCCTTGATAACTCGCCGCCTTGCTGATGGTCAACGCCAGTTCCCTGACGGTCTTGCCGCAGCCCGGCCCGACGTTCAGGATGTCGCGGTCGCAGCGCGGCGCCAAATCGAGCAGCACGCGGACGAATTCTTTCACGTCCATGAATTCGCGGACGGCGGTACCGTCGCCCCAGACTTCGACTTCCGGCAGATTTTCCTTCGTCGCGCGCACGAAGCGGGCGACCAGCGCGCCGGGAACGTGCGCAGTGTCCGCGTGAAAATCATCGTGTTCGCCGTACATCGTCGCGGGCATGAGGTAAGTGCCGTTGAGTTTGTATTGGTCGTTGTAGGCTAGGATACCGGTGCAGAGCAGCCGCTTGGTGAACGCGTAGGAATAAACGCTGCCGTGGATCGGGCCGGAAAATAATTTGTCCTCGGTCAAAACCGGCGCGTCGCTCGGATACGCGCATGACGAGCCGATGCCGATGAATCTGGCGCGCGGGATGAATTTTCGCCACGCCTCCAGCACGTTCGTGTGGATGAGGTTGTTGATGAAAAATTGTTCGCCCGTGTGTTTGGCGGGAAATTCGCCCGCCGCCTGATAGCTGGCGAGATGAAGGATGATTTCTGAATCCTTGTGCGCGGCGAAAACCGCTTCGACCTGTTCGCGTACGGTCAGATCAAAATCGCGTTTGCCAAAAGCAAAGAAGTTTGCGCCGCGTTTGCGAAGTTCCTCCTGCAGATGTTTGCCGAGAAATCCCGTTCCCCCGGTGATTAAAAATTTCGCGTTCATTCGTCGGGCGTCGTTACCACATTTGACAATTTCACGCGGGCTTGGAGGCAAGTTTGTCCTGCACCGCTTTTCTGATGGAGGAGGCGTCCAGCCCGATCATTTTGCGGATGTCGTGCACCGTGCCGTACCATACGCAAAAACGGTCGGGCAACCCGTAATTTGTCACGGAAAGTTCCGGCACTTCGCAAATGGCTTCATGAAGTCCGAACGCGTCGTGTATCACCAGTATCTGCGTGTGCCGGTAACGCGCGATGATCTCCTTGTCTATGGGTTTGATGGTGGTGAAGTAAACTAGATTGACCGGCAAATCACCGCACGCTTCCATGACGTTTCCAAGAATCGGGCCGGCGGTCATCACCGTGAGTTTCGCGCCGACATCTTTCAAGACGTTGGCTTTTCCAAACTGGACAGGCACGTCAAGCGTGTGCCCGAAGTCGGACAAACGAAAGTAAGTCGCGTTGCCATTATTATATTGGCTCCGGATGAGCACGTCCAATTCCTTGCGCGAACCGGGCTGGAGCACTTCCATGCCGGGAATCAACCTGAAAATCGCCAGATCGGTGTAACAATGGTGGGTCGCGCCGTCCCACGCGTAATCGAACGAGGCTCCCGTGGAAACGATGTTGCCTCCAAATTCATTGTAACACATGTCCAGTTTCACCTGCTCCAGACTCCGTTCGGTGATGAAAGGCGCGATGGTGTGGACGAAAGGATGAAATCCCCGGGCGCTCAACCCGGCGCCGACGCTGATCAAAGTGTTTTCGCAAATCCCCATGTTGAAACACTGCTTCGGAAATTTTTCCTGAAATGGAATGAACAGAAAATGGCTGATGTCGCCCAGAACGACGACCAGTTTCTTGTCGCGTTCCGCCAAATCCATCACCGTGTCCCGGAATTGTTTTCTCATGCGGCCTCCAATTCTTTTACGAATTGTTCAAACTGTTCGGGGTTCGGCGACTTGCGATGCCATTCAAACATGTTGTCCTGCAAAGTTTTTGAGCCGTAACCTTTGATGGTGTGCGCGACGACTGCCTTCGCGGTGGTGCCGGGTTTGGCCAACGCGGATTTCAATGCCGCGAGATCGTGTCCGTCGGTTTCAATCGTGTCGCAACCGAAAGCCGCAAACCGTTCCGCCGGATTGGGAATGGGCAGCGATCGCACCTGCGACTGGTTGCTGTCCAGCAAAATGGTCAGATTATTCAACTGCAAGTTGACCGCGACCATCACGGCTTCCCAGACCGAACCTTCGTTGGATTCACCGTCCCCGATCAACGTGAAAACGCGTCGCGAAGAATCCTGCAACCGAAACGCCAGCGCCATGCCGACGGCGATGCCGATGCCGTGTCCGAGCGAACCCGTGGAGGCTTCCACGCCTGGGACCTTGAGGCGGTCCGGATGGCAGCCAAGCCGCGACTTGAAAGCGCCGTAAGTCTTCAATTCGTCCACCTTCAGATAACCGTAATGAGCCAGCACGGCGTAAAAACCGAGCGCCGCGTGCCCTTTGCTTAAAATAAAAACGTCCCGCTCCGGCCATTCCGGTTTGGCGGGATCGTGCTTCATGGTTTCATAAACCGCGCACAACATTTCGATCACGGAGAAGCACGTCGGAATGTGCCCGTGCCCGCTTGCCTTGGAAGCATGCAGGATATTTTTTCTTATCTCTCGGCAAAACGGTGTCATGGTCGATTGTAACGGTATTATCAATGTTGCACCTTGGTTTGTCACTCTCAAAAACGGCGGGTGGCGGAAAAAGAAGTGATTGGAGTCTTTGATGACGCCGGATGTTGCGCTTAATGGGAAGGATTGTCCTGATTGAGTTCGCGGAAGGCTTCGATCGGCTGCCTGTCCCGCGCCTTTTCGTGCTTGGAATAATCCTCTTCCAGATCGTAAAAAATGATCTGGCTGCCGCCGAACTCGAATTTGAACGGCACTTGGATGAGCCGGCTCAATTGTTTTTTTATTTTGGCCTGCTTCGACGGCGGCGCGAACAGCAAAAGAAATCCGCCGCCGCCCGCGCCGAGCAATTTTCCGCCAATCGCGCCAGCCGTCCGCGCCTCTTCAAACAGCGCGTCCACCTGTGCGTTTGAAACCTTGTCGCTCAATTCGCGCTTGGCCAGCCACGCTTGATGCAACAGTTCCCCGAACGGGATCAAATCCCCCTTGCCGTTCAAAATCTCGCAACTCTTGTCCACGCATTCGTGCAGCCGGCCCATCAGCGCCGTGCGTTCCGCCATGCTGGCGACGTAACTGGACGCGACGTTCGCCGCCGTGCGCTTGATGCCCGTGTAAAACAGCAGGAGATGCGAATTCAATTCCTCCAGCCGCTCCGGCGAAAGCGTCATCGGCTGCACCGAAAAATCCCCGCTCTGGTAAAAATTGATTTTGTTCACGCCGCCGTAGGCCGTGCTGACCTGGTCCTGCGAGCCGACCGTTTCCTTCAAAATATCCTGCTCGACGTGGATGGCTTCCGCCGCCAGTTGCCGTTTCCCGATGACCCGCCCCTTTAACGCGTAAAGCGCGTGCAACAGGCCGACCGTGAACGCCGAACTCGAACCCATTCCGCTGCGCCCCGGCAAATCGCCGTCGTGATGGATCTCGATGCCGCGTTCCATCTTCAGATAACGCAACGTCTCGCGCGCGGACGGATGCTGGATTTCGTCAATGGACTGGACCATCTCCATCTTGGAATAGACGACGCGCGTGCGATGCTCGAAAAACGGCGGCAGATAACGGCACGTCAGGTAGCAATACTTGTTAATCGTCGCCGCCAGGACCGTGCCGCCATGCTGGCGATACCACGCCGGATAATCCGTCCCGCCGCCAAAAAACGAGATCCGAAATGGTGTCCGGCTGATGATCATTTTATTTTTTCTGGAAACAACCCGCGTTCTCGCGGATGAAATTCTCCGCCAGCGGCAATGATTCTGGCGTTCCTATATCCAAAAACGGCGCGTCCGTCACGCAAACTTTCAACCGCGCGCCGGAAGCGACCAGCGCTGGAAAAACCTCCGTCTCGAAACTCACCGGCGATTTTTTTGGAAATCGTTCAATCGCGTTTGCGCGAAACAAATAAATTCCGGCGTTGATGATTCCCGCGCCGGATTTTTTTTCGTTGAAGCCCGCCAATTCGCCGCCCGCATTTTGAGAAACTGTCCCGAAACGCGAGGCGTCGGAAACTTTCACGCCGAGAATCGCGCCGTCAATTTTAGGATCGTCGAGCGATTTGAAAAAACCTTCAAGCGGCGCGGGCGCAAGCGAATCGCCGTTCAACACAAGATACGCGGCGGATTTTTCCGTTTTGCCGCGGATCGCATTCAAAAATCCGCCTGCTGTTCCGAGCGGTTTGGTTTCGGGAACACAAGTCACGCGAACATTTTTCACCGGCTGCGGTTGAAAATGTTTTCCGATCGTTTCCGACATGAAACCGGTGGATAAAACGATGTTGGAAATTTTTTGCGCCGCCAGATATCGGACAACCCACTCGATAAACGGCTTGCCGTTCACTTGAGCCATGGGTTTTGGCGAATCGCCGAGCAGATGTTTGATGCGCGTCCCAAAACCGCCGGCGAGGACGACGGCTGAAATTTTTCCTGGGGAAATGTTCACGTTAAATCGCAAATCGTCGGATCGTGAACCGATGCAACGATTCACGATTCAACGAATCACACATTCGAATAAATCGTGTTCCGCAAAATCGTGAAGCCTTTGATGAGTTCCACGATGCCGCGATCCAGATTCCACTCGGGCTTGAATCCGGTCGCGGCGATGCGCGCGTTACTGACGATGTAATCGCGCTTGTCCGGGTCTTCGCCGATCGGCGCTTCGACGAACACAAATTTCGGCAGATGCTTTTGAATCACCGCGCAAAGTTCGAGCTTGGACAAATTCGCGTCGTCCAAGCCGACATTGTAAGGCTTGCCTTTCATTTTTTCGAAATTGGCGATGCCGTGCAGAAACGCGCGCGCCACGTCGCGGATGTGGATGTAATTGCGCTTGAAATGTCCTTCGAAAATCAAGGCGGCGCGGTCGTGAACGGCGCGATAAACGAAATCGTTCACGAGCAAGTCGAGCCGCATCCGCGGCGCGCAGCCGAAAACGGTGGCGAGGCGGAAGCTGATGCTGTTCTCGCGCGCGAGCACGGCTTCCTCGGCTTTGACTTTGGTGACGCCGTAAGTGGAGATCGGTTTGAGCGGCGTTTCCTCGGTGCAGAATTTTCCCTTTTCGCCGACGCCGTAACCGCTGTTGGTCACCGGCATGATGACCCATTGATTTTTTCCGGCGAGACGGCAGATCATTTCAACCGCGTCCTGATTGGTCGTTTTCGTCGCGATCGCGTCGGTGTTGCACAGCGGCACGCCGACGAGCGCGGCGAGCGGGATGATCAAATCGGCCCTTGCCACGAGCGGTTTGATGACGGATTCCTCGCGGCAATCGCCGCGCAAGACTTGAAATTTCTCAAACTGGCAGCAATCGAGCAGCGAATTCTGGTTGAAATAAAAATTGTCGAGCACGGTGACTTCGTGGCCTTGCGCGAGAAGCGTGGGTGTCAGAATCGAGCCGAGATAACCGGCGCCGCCGGTGATGAGGATTTTCATTTTGTGGCGGGAAGTTGTGGTTTGCGTTCGAGAAAAATCAGGAGGCCGGTCAGAAATATCCCGACGGCCATGGCTGTGAGCGTGACGTAAAGCGGCTTGTGCGGAAGCGTGAACTGAAACTCGACCGTGTGTTCGCCGGACGCGAGATAAACGCCGCGCATGATGAAGTTGCAGCGCAGCAGTCCGGCCGGCTTGCCGTCCACCCGCACGCTCCAGTGTGGATCAAATTTGTCGTTGAGCAGCAAAACGGAAGGCGCGGCGGCGTTCGCATTGAACACGATGTCCTTCGGCAAGTAGCTTTTGAATTCGACCGTGCCGGAATTCTGGTTTGTCAGGCCGGACGCAACGGGCAACAGCGTGGAAACCAAAACTGTTTGCTGCGGATCAAAATTTTTATCCGCCAATGTTTGAAGTGCGATGGTGTCGTTCGTGCTGACCTGCCAGTTGGAATAGAGTTTGGCGCGGGGCAGCGCGCCGGTGAATTCGAACAACGCGTAGTCGCCGTTGGCATCCAGAACGGCGGTCATTTCTTCAAGGCGCGTCGGCTGAAGGATTCCCGGCTTGGGCACGATATTGAAACGCTGGACGATGCGGAAACGCTGTTGATCCGGGTCAAGCTGCCTGTTCATCGCATCCAGAAAACTCGCCGGGCCCAGAAGATAGCGCGTGTTGGTCAATTGCAAGCGGCGCGTGATGAGCCACACGGCCTTCGGGTCGCCGTGCAGCGCGTCTTCAAAAGCTTCCAAGTCCGCCGGCACACGCGGCATCTGGACGATGTCCAGCGATTGGATGTTGTAATACGGAAAATGGTGTTGCGCCCATTCGATCTTGTAAAGCTCAACCAACAATTGAAATTGATCCGGCAAATTGAATGGCAGGATGGCGACGCGGTGTTCATAGGGCTTGTCGCGCAGAAAATCAACGACGGGATTAAGCGTGCCGATTTCGTATTTTTGTTTGTAATCCCAATGGACGATCCAAGGCAAATCCGCGCGGCCCAAATCCACGATCAACAACGCCCCGAGCAGAATGCCGCCGAGCTTCGCGCGTTTGCCTGAAAAAATCCCGGCGATGACGAGAATGAAAAGTCCGGCGGCGAACGCGAAAAGCAAAACAAACCAGCCGACCTGTCCGATGCTGAAGGCGGCGATTCCTTTTGCCATGTTCTCGTCCGGAAATCCCACCGTTTGCAGGTAGCGGACGAAATTCGGTTTTTCCGAGGAATAAATCAGCCATGCGAGCGCGCTCCCGATGACGCCGACGACACAACCCAAAGTCCAATTGCGGTCGAAGCCGCGGATTTTCGCCCACCAGTTTTTGAGTCGGACGGGCAATGCGATCGCGTTGCCCGCCGGAACCTCCAGATAACGGCGGCTCAAGGCGTGGACGCCGTAGCCGAACAAAATGACCGCGGCCCACGACAAAACGAGGACGAATTTGGTCGGGTTCCGGATGGTGGAAGCATAGGGCACCGCATAAAAAAGTTTGTAAAAGAGCGGCGCGAACCTTCCCCAGGACATCAGGAGCGAACCGACCATCACGACAGACCAAAACCAGATGAAGCGATTTTGTGTTTTGGTGAAGGCGGAATCTTTTCGCCTGAACGATTGTGCGACGGTCCACACGACCAGCAACATGACGAGGATCCCGGCATAACTGCCGCCGCCGGAAAAGCGCATAAAGCCGGAAGGAGGCGCGTCCCTTTTGCCGCTGTCGAAATACCTGTCAATGGCCGGCTCGCGTCCGACACCGCCCCAATAATTGCCGCCCGCGTAGGCGTCTTGCAGCGCCGGCAGAATGTCCTTGGGCGTGTCCATGCGGTAACCAAAAAGCCCGGGGACGAACAAGCCGAGCGTCTCCTTCTTCGGCATGCTCCACTGCGTCGCCCAATCCCAATGCTGCTGCCTGGTTTCCGTGTCCTGATTGGTGCCGGCGATGCCGGTGATTTCCGAACCAATCAGCCCGATGACGGTTTGCGTGGCGAGGAATCCGGCAAAGACGGCGATCACGGAGACGCGCTGAATCCCCGCGCCGATTTTTTCCGAAACGGAGACTCCTTCTTCAACCAGCGCCTTGTAAAAGACGAACGCGGCGATGAAAACGCTGAAGATGGCGCCGATGTCCGCCGCTTCCATGACGTTCATCCCGACACAAAGCCCCGCCAGCGCCAGCCGCAACCAGCGTTTCAAGGCGGAGGTTTCCGACGAATTGGAGACGACCAGTCCCAGCGCAAAAAAATCCATGGCGATGGCGACTTGCTGCGGAGCGACGCCCCAGCAGGCCGTCGAAAAAAAAGCGGAATTGAGCGCCGCCGCCAGTCCGCCCAGAATCGCCGCCAACGGGGAAAATTTCAATTGCCGGAAAAAAAACCACGCGCTGATGCCGAGGATGAACAGCACGAACTGCGTGTAGAATTTGGAACTGTACAAGGGTCCCATCAACCAAAAAGCAAAGCCGGTGATGCCGGATGAATAATTGCCGGCATTGTTTCCAAGCGAATTCAAATCCATCCAAATGCCCGCGAAAGAACCCGGTGGCTGGATGGCTTGCATGTTTCGACCACCAAGCGGGCCATCGTTCGAAAACAACACGAGGCTCGGATCAAAGCTGCGGAAAAAAAGCAGGAATAGACTTCCGCCAAGGCACGCCAAAAGAATCCAAAACTCTTTGTTCCGGGTTTTTGGAGCACCGTCGACTTTCGGCGAAGATTTGACTTTCATAAACCGATGGACATTTGAGCGCCAAGTTATTCTCAAATGAAAATCCAGACAAGCCATTCCTTTAATTTTTGGCTGTCGACATGGAGGGTAGCCACCTGATTTGAAATTTCCCTTTTCAAAATCAATACCTTTCCCTCTCAGGTCTTTGCCACCAGATGTGGGTCTTCGGCTATCCCTTGATTGCACAGATCAGAATTGACCAAGATTTTCTAAATGGAAAATGCGACATTACCGTATTTCATTGCATCAATTTCCTGCCTGTTCCAATCCGGTTACACCGCCTCCGGTTGGGATTTTCAACCATCCCAAGCTGGCTTCAAACATTCCGGCCAATCGCTTCTGGCATTGTTCACCAGCGGCGAAACGCGGTAGTACTCTATGTCACTGATCGAATAGTTAAGAACTAGGCACCCGAGCTGCGACGGCGGCGGACGATAAATGCGGTGATGCCGACTGCCAGCAATCCCAAAGTCGAGGGTTCAGGCAATCTGTGGCTGAAATAATCATTTCTAACTCGCTCATCCATCGCCTCGGCATCGTGCGCCACGAATTAAGCGGTTTCAGGGGCTGGATTTGCCGATTTTCTTCATTTCTGGCTGCATTTGTTGGGTTTATAGCCAGAAATGACGGTTGAAAAGCCCGTTTTGCAGGTTTGCATAGGCATTTTGCCGACCTGCAACGTCATTTTGCTAACCTGCAAAGCCGTTTTGCAGACCTGCAAAGTGATAAAGCAGACCTGCAAAATCGTAAAACAAACCTGCAGAGGCATTTTGCAGACTTGCATAGTCACAAAGCAGACCTGCATAGCCGCTTTGCAGACCTGCAAAACCATTTTACCGACCGACTCAGGCTCTAAGACGATTGGGAAAACCATTTTTCCAACCGACTCG
>Ga0265319_1000006_pt1 | contig 228868 bp, 224 predicted proteins | sample 4824metaG_FD_192443 | JGI IMG/M metagenome (GOLD analysis project Ga0265319, IMG submission 192443) | Rhizosphere microbial communities from Carex aquatilis grown in University of Washington, Seatle, WA, United States - 4-8-24 metaG | ecosystem: Host-associated > Plants > Roots > Rhizosphere >... | reverse complement strand
TGCTACCGCGATGAAGCGACTGGGCACCGCGTCCGGCGCCTACATCGTCGACCTCAGCACCGGCCAGGTGCTCTATGACGATGCTGGAGCGACGCCGCGCTACCCGGCGTCGGTCGAGAAGCTGTACACACTGAGCGCGGCCCTGTCGCTCTTCGGAGCCGGCGGGCGGCTGGAGACGAGCATCTACGGCACCGGTGCAGTCGACGCGGCAGGCGTCTACACCGGAAATCTGTATCTCCGCGGCGGCGGTGACCCGACGTTCGGCGACGCACAGTTCATCAAGCGGTGGTACGGCGTCGGCACGAGCGCCGGCTCGCTCGCAGCGGCGTTGATCGCCGCCACACACATCACACGAGTCGACGGCGCAATCGTCGGCGATGAGAGCTACTTCGACAGCCGGCGCGGCGGACCGGCGACGGGATACGCCCCCGACCCGAACCTCGTCGGCGAGCTCAGCGCGCTCAGCTTCGACCGCGGAGCGCTCGGCGCGCAGCGCAACCCCGCGAACCACGCCGCCTGGGAGATGATCGGCGCGCTCGCGCGCGACGGCGTCGTTGTGAGCGGCGGACACTCGAACGGCAGAACGCCGGCAGGCGCAACACTCCTTCGGTCGGTGGCCTCACCGCCAATGAGCACGCTGGTCTCGCTGACCGCCGGCCCCTCCGATGACCTTTTCGCGGAGATGATCCTCAAGGCCCTCGGGGCGCGGTTCGGCGGCGCGGGCACCACCGCCGGCGGCGCTGCGGTCGTCCAGCGGTTTCTCGCGAAGCTCGGTCTGACGGCGCAGATCGCCGACGGCTCCGGCCTCTCCCGCGGCGATCTGTCAACCCCCGAGCAGGTGGTCGCCCTACTCCGTGATCTGAGTCCTGGCGGCGTCCCTTCTCTCGCTGTGGCGGGCGCTGACCTCCGCGCGGCGTTGCCGATCGTGGGACGGACCGGCACCCTCGTCACGCGTATGGTCGGGACGCCCGCGGCGGGAACCTGCGAAGCGAAGACCGGCACACTCAGCAACGCGTCGGACCTCGCCGGCTGGTGCGATGGTGGCCGCTACGCGTTTGCGCTGCTGATGAACAATGTTGACGTGACCGCGGCCCAGAAGGCGCAGGACAAGATCGTCGAGGCCCTCGTGGCCTACGGTCGAGCCGTCGGCGCGACCCCGGCGTCCAAGAGCTCGAGCAATCCCGCCTCATCGAGGACGCCCACGCCGAGCCGCTGAGCCTTCTCGAGCTTCGATCCCGGCGACTCGCCGGCGAGGAGATACTCGGTCTTCTTGGAGACGGCGCTGGTGACGCGGCCGCCGGCGGCCGCGATCCGCTCGCTCGCCTGCTCGCGGGTGAGGGTCGGAAGCGTCCCGGTGATCACGAAGGTCACACCCGCAAGCGGTCCCTCACCCGGGGGTGGGCCCTCCTCCTCGAATCGCAGGCCGGCGGCCCGCAGGCGCCCGATCAGCTCCCGCATGGCAGGTTCCGCGAGCTGGCGGGTGATCGACGCTGCCATCTTCGGGCCGACGCCGGCGGTCTGCGCGATCTCCTCCGGCGAGGCATCCAGCAGCCGATCGATCGAGCGCAAGCGCGCCACCAGGTTGCGGGCCGTAACCTCACCGACCTCCTCGATGCCGATCGCGAACAGGACGCTGTGGAACGGACGCCGGCGAGAGTCGGCGATCGAGCCGATGAGCCGGCGCGCGGAGATCTCCGCGAAACCGTCCAGTTCGAGCAGCTGCTCCTCGCGCAGGTCGTAGAGGTCAGGCGCACCGCGGACGAGGCCATGGTGCAGGAGAGTTCCGACGAGCGTCTCGCCAAGCCCGTCGATGTCCATCGCGCCGCGCGAGACGAAATGGCGCAGTAGCTGCCACTGACGACCGGGACACGCGACGTTCGGACAGTTGGTGAAAACGGAATCGGGCGGCTTGATGGTCGCTGTGTCGCACACGGGACAGCGCTTTGGGGGTTGAGGCGGCGGCTGGCGGTGAGGGTTCTCGAGCGCGTGCGGGGCCGGCGAGACGACCTGCGGGATCACGTCGCCGGCGCGCAGCACGATCACGTCGTCGCCCGGGCGGAGATCCTTGCGCGCAAGGTCCTCCTCGTTGTGGAGCGTCGCGAGCTTCACCGTGACCCCGCCAACGTGCACCGGCTCGAGCTCGGCAAACGGATGCAGGTCGCCGAACTTTCCGACGTTCCAGTGCACGGCGAGCAGCCGTGTCTTCGCGGTGGTCGGCGGGAACTTCCACGCCACCGCCCAGCGCGGATCGCGGCCGACGGCACCGAGTCGTCGCTGGAGCTCGAAGTCGGAGACCTTGATCACGACGCCGTCGATTTCGAAGTCGAGCCCTCCGCGGCGCCGCTGCCACTCGAGGCACTGCTCAACCACCGCATCCTCGTCGTCCAGCGCGACGATCTCGCTGTTGACGTTGAAGCCGTGGTCACGCAGCCAGCCGAGCGCCTCCCACTGGCTGCGCAGCTCGAGGCCGTCGCTCACGCCGACCGAGTAGGCCAGCATGGATAGCGGCCGGCGCGCGGTCAGCGCCGGGTCGAGCTGGCGGATCGTGCCGGCCGCGGTGTTGCGCGGGTTCATGAACGTCGACTCGCCCGCCGCGGCGAGGCGCTCGTTGAGCGCCGTGAAGTCCGGCAATGACATGTAGACCTCACCGCGTACCTCGACCATCGCCGGCGCGTCCGCGATGCGCGCCGGAACCTGATCGATCGTGCGCAGGTTGTGGGTGACGTCCTCGCCGACCTCGCCGTTACCGCGCGTCGCGCCACGCTCCAGAACACCATCGCGATAGATCAGCGATATCGCGAGACCGTCGATCTTCGGTTCGCAGACGAACGTGAACTTCGGATCGTCGATTCCCTCACGCGCCAGGTGGGAGCGCATCCGGGCGATCCAAGCCCGAAGCTCCTCGGGCGAGCGTACGTTGGCGAGCGAGAGCATCGGTTGCGGGTGACGGACCTTCTCGAGGCGGCTGACGGGCTCGCCGCCGACGCGCTGGGTCGGCGAGTCCTTGGTGACCAACTCCGGGTGAGCCGCCTCGATATCGCGCAGCTCGTTGTAGAGCGCGTCGTACTCGTCGTCGCCGATCTCGGGGTCGTCCTCGACGTAGTAGCGGCGCGAGTGGTACGCGAGGATCTCCCGCAGCTGCGCGGCGCGCTCGGCCGGCTCGCTCACGGCGCGACCAGCCTCGCGAGGTCGAGCTTTGCGAGCGCTTCGATACCGGGCCGATCGGTGAGATCGAAGTGGATCGGCGTCAGCGCGATTCGCCCCGCCGCGACCGCGGCGAGATCGGTGCCGGCAACATCCTCGTAGCCGGGCGCCGAGCCGTAGATCCAGTAGCGCCGCCGTCCCTCCTCCTCCTGCTCGAGGCGCAGCTCGTCGCGGTAGACGCGTTTGCCGAGGGCGGTCACCTCGATCCCGACCGGCGTCTTGCCTGGCAGGTTGATGTTGAGCAGGGTCTTCGGCGAGAGCGGTACGCTGTCGAGCGATTCGACCAGCCGGGCGACGATCTTCGCCGCGAGCGCAAAGTCGAAGCTGCCGCGATCGGTGTACTCGAGCTCGGCGCCTGCGGCCTGCTGGGAGACGGCGATCCCAGGGATGCCGAGCACGACCGCCTCGAGCGCTGCTGCAACGGTCCCCGAGTAGGTGATGTCGTCACCGAGGTTGGCGCCGTGGTTGATCCCGGAGACCACGAGGTCCGGGGTGAAACCGCCGATCAGACCGAGGTGCGCGAGGCGCACACAGTCGACCGGCGTTCCGTCGGTCGAGTAGCCGACCGTTCCGTCGCCGAAGTCGACCTCGGCCACCCAAAGCGGCCGCCGCGTCGTGATCGATCGGGCCATCGCCGAGCGGTTGCCGTCCGGGGCGACCACGACGAGGCGAACCTCGTCGAGCGCCATCAACGCGCGGCGTAGCGTCTGCAGGCCGTCGGCTTCGATTCCGTCGTCGTTTGTGAGGAGGACCTGAAGCACCGCAACCCAGGATATTGGGAGGCGCGGGCGACCCTGGGCGGCGGGCGGGGAGTTCGTGTGCGCCCGCCCTGCCCAGGATGATGTGCTCGTGAACGAACCGGAGCCGCTGGCGACGCTCCTTTCGCAGGCGCTGATCGCCCACACGATCGAACTGGACAACGAGTTCGAGCTGCGAGTGCCGAATCGCACCTCGCGCTACGGCGTCGGCGGCTCGTCACCGGCGCGGGTCCCGGCCGGGGAGCGACTCCCGCGAGTCTGGCCGGCCTCATGGGTGATGTACGCGAACTACATGCAGTTCGTCGATGACGACGGGATAGCTGTGCGCCTGCTTCGCGGCGCGGCCGGCGGCCTCCAGCGCTGGGGCTACATCGAGACGACCTCGGACGATCGCCTCGCCCGGCCGACGGACGCCGGCCGCCACGCCAAGGAGGTCTGGCAGGGCCTCCCGGCGCTCGTCGAAGGACGCTGGGGAGCACGATTCGGCACAGCCGCGCTCGACGAGCTGCGGTCGGCGCTGACACGCCTCGTCGGACGGCTCGACACTGACCTCCCCGACTACCTCCCGATCCTTGGCTACGGCCTCTGGCTCGAGATCGACGCCCTGCGCGCCATGCCACGCAGCGGCCTGAACGTCGCGGAGCGCCCGCTCGTAACGCTGCTGGCTCAGGCGCTGCTCGCGTTGACCACCGGCTTCGAACGGCGTTCGAAGGTTTCGCTCGCGATCTGCGAGAACGTGCTCAGACTCGCCGGCGACGAAGGGGTGCGGGCAGCCGAGCTGCCGCGACACTCGGGCGTCTCGAAGGAGGCGATCGCCGTCGCGAGCGGCTGGCTCGAGCGGAGCGGCTACGCGACAGCCGGGGCGGATCCAACGGACGGCCGCAGCCGGTTGCTGACGCTGACGATCGCGGGGCGGGGCGCACGTGACGCGCGCGCCCCGCTACTCACCGAGGTCGAGGCGATCCTCGGAACGCGGTCCGGTGCCGAGGCGGTGACCGCAGCGCGGAGCGCGCTGGAGCGGCTCGTGGCGAGCGCCGCCTGGGGTGTGCCCCGGCCGCCGGCCACTTGCTGGCGCGCCAAAGCTGGGACCCCGGTTGTGCTCGCTCACCATCCGATGGTGCTCCACCGTGGCGGCTACCCTGACGGGAGCTGATGAGCGCGCCCGAGGATCCCCGCGTCGCACGCGCCCGCGCCTGGCGTGACGCTTCCCACGTCGCGGTGTGCGATGCCCTCACTCCGTGGGCGGGAGGAACCGTGGTGCGAGCGTCCCGCTACCCGACCTACTGGTACTACAACGCGGTTCGCGTCGAGCGCGACACTGGCATGAGCTGCGCCGAGCTGATCGCCTTCGCCGACGAGGCACTCGACGGCCTCGCGCACCGAAAGATCGACTTCGACGATGTAGCCCAGGCTGAGCGGTTGCGCGGTGAGTTCGACGCCGCGGACTGGCAGTCCCGCCGGCTGGTGTTGATGCGCCACGAGACCGCGACCTCGCTGAGCTCGCCGCACACGGTTGAAGAGGTCCCCTTCGACGCGACCGAGCCGCTGCGAGTCGCGTGGCACAACGAGGACTTCCCGGGCGTCCCGCCCGACCGCCATCTGGAGGACGAGCGGGAGCTGGCCGGACGGCGCGGCGACCGGATCCTCGCGGTGGTCGAAGCTGGGAACGCGGTCGGGTTCTCCCAGCTGCTCACCTCGGGGACCGCCGCGGAGGTGACCGACGTCTACGTTGACAGCGTTCATCGCGGGGCAGGCATCGGGACGGCGCTAACACTCGGAGCCATCGAGTTGGCGGCTGGCGCCCAGGACCTCTGGATCCTCGCCGACGACGAGGATCGCCCAAAGGAGCTCTACAAACGTCTTGGCTTCCGGCCAGTGTGGTGCTTCATGCGGTTCCTGCGGCTGCCGCATGCGCGGTCCTAGGACGCGCGGGACCGGGCCGCGCGCCGACGCCGGTTAGGAGAAGTGCGTCTGCGGGCGCTCGAGCTGGACGCCGTCGAGAAACGTGTCGACCTTCTCGTTGTAGAAGGCGACGAGGCCCGCGATCGGAAGCAGCTGGCGCGTCGGAAAGTCGTATGACCAGGCGAGATCGGTGTGGAGCTCGCCCGGGGTCCGGACCGACCAGTAGCCGGTCGTCCTTCCCTTATACGGGCAGGCGGTGACCGTGTCGCTCCACTCGAGGTGCGCAAAGTCGAGCTCAGTGCGGTTCAGGTAGTAGCGCGTCGGGAGGCCGGTCTCGAAGACCATCACCGGCGAGTGAGACTCGGCCAGGACGAGCCCTGCGAGTTCGATCCGCACGGTCCGCGTCGAGCGGATCGCATCGACGCGAACGTAAGGGCTGCGGGGGTGGACGAACACCTCCTCGTCCTCCTCGAACCAGTGCTCCAGCGCGTCCCACTCGAAGCGGAGGGTGCCGGCGACGCCATCCACAGCCGACTCTGTATACAGGCGGGCCGCAGCGTCTCGTGAGACGTCGCCGACGCGCAGGCCGTAGCGCTCCGCCTTACCGAGCCTCAGCTTGTGCGGATGGCCCTCGTCGACGAGCAGCGTCTCGTCCACGTCGGCGCGAGGGATGTAGTACTGCGGGTATTTCGGCGTCTCCCAGACGTAGAGCGCCTTCATGGTGTCGAGCACCGTCGCGCCCCCGAGCGTGGCGCGGATCCGGCGGGGAACCGGCTCGACATGGAGCGCGGGGACGGCGTTCTCGGGATAGTCGCGCACGACCTAAGCGTAGCCGGGCGCCGGCGCCGGCTCGCGGCTGGACCGCCAGAACACGGCCACTCCGACGCCTGCGCGCTCAGCGATCCACGACCAGCTCCATCAGCAGGCAGTCGTGCCAGCCCATTCCGTCCCGGTCGCGTTCGTAGTCGTGGAGAATGCCGACAGGGCTGAATCCAACCTTCTCGTAGGTACGAATCGCGGCCGCGTTGTCGGCGGCCGGGTCGATCGTCAGGCGGTGGTGGCCGCGCTCGCTCGTGAGGAGCGCGACGGCCTGGCGGAGGGCCTCAGTGCCGAGGCCGCGACCGTGGCGCGCCGGATCGACGAAGATGTCGATCATCGCGTGACGGTAGTCGTCGTCAGGCTCCTCGAAGTACTGGACCATCCCGGCAACGGCTCCATCCTCCTCGATGACCAGCCGCGTCGCCGTCGGGTCCTCGGCCGGGAAATCGGCGGCCGGCGGCCCCCACCATTCGAGCACCTCAGGCTGCTCGTGGATCGCGCGGAGCTCAGCGGCGTCAGCGCCGGTCATGGGTCGCAGATTCACCCTCCTGACGTTAGCGCCGAGTGCAGGCGTTCGGCAGTCCCGGCCAGGCACCGCGGGAGCTAGAGCCAGCCAGCGCGACACGGCGGGAGCGGCGCCGCGCGGGCGAGATGCGATCTGTCGAATCTGGCGCCCGCCCGAGGTCCCGCCGCGGCGAGCGCGAATCCCGGCAGGACAGGAAGCGAGTTCGCGCGCGTCAGGCTGCGAGCCGGAACGGTGGGTAGTGGTCCGTCGCGAGCAGCAGCGCGTAGGCGAGCACGCGACTGTGCCAGCGGATCGCGCCCTCGACGTAGTTGAAAAGCGATCGGGGATAGCGGCCGGTGAAGAGGATCGCGAACCAGGCAGCGATCAGCACGAAGATCGCCCCGATGTCGATGAAGAACAGAACGATGTAGTGAGGGATCGCGAGCAGCCACTTGACGAGCGGCAGCCAGCGATTGAGGCTCGCCGCGTCCGGGTAGGCGACATCGAGGTGCACCGCCTGCTCATCCTCGGTCGACGGATACCGGTCGTCCATCAGCGCGAGGTAGGCCCCGACCCGCGTCGCGAAACGCATCAGCTGAACGTTCCAGTCAAACCACCAGCGCGGGTAGCGGCGGCGGAACAGCAGCATCAGGAGCGTGGGGAGAAACAGCAGGCCGACCCCGCCGATCGCGATCGAGTACGCGTGGCCGTTCGCGCCCCACGAGGCGTTGAAGCCGCCGATCGCGCCGAGCACGATCGCGATCGGGATCACCGTGAAGACGCGAAACGCCGAACTCAGCCGTCCGAGTCTGCGGTCCGGATAGTCGATCGTCAAGGTCAGCGGGTACTGGGTACTCACGGCACCGCTACCGGCGCCAGCTCACTCGCGATCCTCTCCGTCCAGGCGCGGACCGCATCCCAATCGCGCATGTCGCGGTAGGCCGGGGGGGTTCCCTTCGCCATCGCGCGCTCGATCGGGCCGTGCGGATCGGCGGGAACGCGGCCGCCGAAGACCACGTGTTCGCGCGCGCCGAGGTGCTCGACGCGCCCCATCACGCGCGGCGGCTCGAGCCACGAGCCGTTGGGTGTCTTTGCCGGCTCGCCCACCGGGCCGGAACTGAAGACCCAAAAAGGCAGCTGCGAGAGCTCATCGGCGCGCGAGCGCAGGAACGCCTTCGCCTCCCCTCGCCAGCGCTTCATGTAAACGGCGCTGCCGAGGACAACCGCGTCGTAGCCCGCGAGATCGCGGACGTCGCCGACCTCGCGGCAGTCCACAGCAAGCCCGTTTTCGCGGAGACCCGAGGCGATCGCCTCGGCGATCTCCTTTGTTGCACCGTGTTTAGATGCGTAGGCAACCAAGACGCTGGTCATGCATCAAGGCTCTCAGGTGGGCGGGCGGGCGACATCGGCGGACTCGCGCAGGCGCCGGTGGCGTATTACGGATAGGCGACGTGCGCTAGGTAGAGGCCGTGGGCCGGCGCGGTCCGGCCGGCCGCGCTGCGCGGTGCGCCCGTCAACAGCGCCGTGAAGTCCTCGGCGGCGCGGACGCCGGCGGCGACCTCGAGCATCGTTCCGACGAGAACGCGGTTCATCTGGCGCAGGAACGAGTCGGCCTCGATCCAGAACTCGAGGAGGTCGCCGTTTTCGCGCCACTGCGCGCTGATCACCTCGCGATCGAAGCGGCGATGGTGGGTCTCGCTGGGCGTGAAGGCGGTGAAGTCGTGGCGCCCGAGGAGTGCCGCGGCGCAGGCGTCGAGCGCGTCACGCTCGAAGCGGCTCGGGTAGTGAAGCGCGCGCCCGTGCTCGAACGGAGAGCGGGCGCGGGAGGTGAGAATGCGGTAGCAGTAGGTACGGCTGCGCGCGCTGTGGCGCGCGTCGAACCCTTCACCCATCGGCTCGCTCGAGAGCACCGCGACGTCGTCGGGCAGCAGCGCGTTCAGGCTCCGCGGGTCGAGCGCCTCGTGCCCGTAGGAGGCGACCTGCGCCCAGGCGTGGACGCCCGCGTCCGTGCGGCCGGCGACCGCTGTCGGGACCGGTTCGCGGAGAATCGTCGCGAGCGCGCGTTCCAGCTCATCCTGGACGGTGCGCTGCGCGGGCTGGCACGCCCACCCGGCGAAGCGGGTGCCTTCGTAGGCGAGCGTGAGCTTCGTTACCTGCCCCACGCCCGCTCACTTCGTGAAGTGCGGCTGCCCGAGAACATCGACGCCACCAAGAAATCGTCCTCCGCGTACGCGCGGAGGCGGACTCACGCGACGAGTTCGAGGAAGACCATCTCGGTGGAGTCGCTCGCGCGCGGCCCGAGCTTGATGATCCGGGTGTAGCCGCCGGGTCGCTCGGCGTAGCGCGGCGCGACCACCTCGAACAGCTTGTGGACCGCGAACTTGTCCTGGCCGAGCGCCGACAGCGCCTGGCGGCGAGCGTGGAGATCGCCGCGCTTGGCGAGCGTGATCAGCTTCTCGATCTCGGGCTTCGCGGCCTTTGCCTTGGCCTGCGTCGTCTTGATCCGCTCGTGCTCGATCACCTCTTTGGTGAGGTTCAGGAGCAGCGCCTTGCGGTGGGCGGAGTCGCGGCTGAGCTTGTGACGGGTCCTCTGGTGGCGCATCGCGTTCGGTCAGTCGTCGCGGAGGTGAAGGCCGCGCGCCTCGAGGGTTTCGATGACCTCGTCGATCGACTTCTTGCCGAAGTTCGGGATCGCGTTCAGCTCGGCCTCGGACTTCGAGATCAGGTCGCCCACGGTCTGGATGCCGGCGCGCTTGAGGCAGTTGTAGGAGCGGACGCCGAGCTCGAGCTCCTCGATCAGGATCCCCCACTCCTCCCCCTGCATCACGAGCGGCGCGCCCGCACCGACGCCGCCAAGAGCGCCGTCGAGCTGGCCGGCCGGGCCGGCGCGAAGCTCCTCGACGCGATCCTCGTCGGTGAAGATCGCGAGCTGGCTGATCAAGAGCTCGGCCGCTTCGCGCAGCGCGGCCGAAGGCTCGACCGAGCCGTCCGTCTCGATGTCGAGCGTCAGCTTGTCGAAGTCGGTGCGCTGGCCGACGCGGGCCTGCTCGACGGCGTAGGCGACACGGCGGACCGGCGAGAAGATCGAGTCGATCGGGATCACGCCGATCGGCTGGTCCGCAGACTTGTTGTCCTCGGCGGCGCGGTAGCCGCGGCCGCGGCCGATCGTCAGGTAGAACTCGAGCCGCGCCTTCTTGTCGAGCGAGGCGATGTGGACCTCGGGGTTGAGGATCTCGACGCCGGACGGCAGGTCGATGTCCGCCGCGGTGATCTCGCCCGGACCGGTGGCGACGAGCGCCGCCTCGATCTCGGTCGCGTCGGAATGCATCCGACAGACGATCCCCTTCAGGTTCAGGACGATGTCGGTGACATCCTCCTTGACACCGGGGATCGTCGAGAACTCGTGCGCCACGCCCTCGATGCGAACGCTCGTGACTGCGGCGCCGGCCAGAGAGGAGAGCAGCACGCGGCGCAGTGAGTTGCCGAACGTGTAGCCGAAGCCGCGGTCGAGTGGCTCGATCACGAACGTGCCGCGGTTGTCGTCGCCGGATTCGCTCGTGATTCGGGGGATCTGGAAGTCAAGCATCGGGGTCCTAACGTCGTCGTGTTTCCAACGCTCGCCGGCCTTCAAGCTCCGGCGTGCAAACTTGAACGGCTGGCGCTACTTCGAATAGTGCTCGACGATGAGCTGCTCCTGCACGGGGGCCGCAACCTCGCGCCGCTCCGGTTTGCGCAGGACCTTTCCAGTTAGCCCATCGTGGTCGGCCTGTAGCCAAGCCGGCACCTGTCCGGTCAGCTCGGTCGCCTCGCGGATGACCTGCTGCGCTGTGGTTCCCGCCTTGACGGCGATCACGTCGCCCGGGCGAACCTGGAAGCTCGGGATGTCGACGCGGCGGCCGTTGACGGTCCAGTGTCCGTGGCGGACGAGCTGGCGCGCCTGGCGGCGGCTGGCGGCGAAGCCGAGCCGCACGAGGACGTTGTCGAGGCGGCACTCCAGCAGGGTCAGGAGGTTCTCACCGGTCACGCCGGGCTGGCGTGAGGCCTTCTCGTAGTAGTTGCGGAACTGGCGCTCGAGCAGGCCGTAGTAGCGGCGGGCCTTCTGCTTCTCCCGCAGCTGCAGGCGATACTCGCTCTGCTTCTGGCGGCCGCGGCCGTGCTCGCCCGGCGGATACGCGCGGCGCTCGACGCCGCACTTGTCGGTCAGGCAACGCTCGCCCTTGAGGAACAGCTTCTGGCCCTCGCGGCGGCACTGCTTGCACTGCGCTCCGGTGTCTCTAGCCATGGTGGCGCGCCTCAGACGCGGCGCCGCTTGCGCGGGCGGCAGCCATTGTGGGCTTGCGGCGTAACGTCCTTGACGCCCGTGACCTCGAGACCGGCGGCCTGCAGCGAGCGAATCGCAGTCTCGCGTCCGGACCCGGGGCCCTTGACGAAGACCTCGACCTTCGAGAGACCCTGCTCCATGCCCTTGCGGGCCGCAGCGTCGGCGGTCACCTGTGCGGCGAACGGCGTCGACTTGCGCGAGCCCTTGAAACCGGCGCCGCCCGCGGACTCCCAGGCGATCACGTTGCCCTGCTGGTCGGTCAGCGAGACGATCGTGTTGTTGAACGACGTCTTGATGTGCGCCTGCCCGATCGGGATGTTCTTCTTGACCTTGCGACGGCCGCGCGCGGGGCGCCTGGGTGCGGGCATTACTTCTTACCTGCCTTCTTCTTGCCGGCGACCTGCATGCGCTTGGGACCCTTGCGGGTGCGCGCGTTGGTCTTCGTGTTCTGACCGTGGACGGGAAGGCCGCGCCGGTGGCGCAGGCCCCGGTAGCAGCCGATCTCTGTCAGGCGCTTGATGTCGGTGGAAATCTCGCGGCGCAGGTCCCCCTCGACCGTGAGCTGCTGGTCGATCGCGTCGCGCAGCTGCCCGACCTCGTCCTCGGTCAGGTCGCGGACGTAGGTGTCCGGCGAAATACCGAGCTGCGCCAGTAGCTTGGTCGACTGCGGACGGCCGATGCCGAAGATGTAGGTCAGGCCGATCTCAACGCGCTTGTTGAGCGGAAGGTTGACTCCCGAGATGCGTGCCATTGCGCGCCCGACCTAGCCCTGGCGCTGCTTGTGGCGCGGGTTGGAACAGATCACGAGCACCTTGCCGTGGCGGCGGACGATCTTGCACTTCTCGCACATCGGCTTGACCGACGGTCGAACTTTCATGATCCCTCTCGGGTTGGTCGCGAGGTGTGGCTCTGGCTGCCGGTCCGGCAGCCGCTACCAGCCTCGGATTTACGTAGAAACAGCCCGGGTCAGATGGCCCGAGCGCGACCCACAATATTAGCAAGCCCACCATCGGCTGCGTCGTCGGCGTGCCAGGGGGTCATGATCTCCGGCCCGTCAGAGCCGATCGCGACGGTGAACTCGAAATGAGCGGCGAGCGACCCGTCGGCCGAGTAGATGGCCCAGCCGTCCTCGCCAGCCTCCACCTCGACGGTACCAATCGTCGTCATCGGCTCGATCGCGAGGACCATCCCCTCCTCGAGGCGCGGCCCCTTGCCGGCGGGTCCGAAGTTCGGGATCTGCGGGTCCTCGTGCATGTTGCGTCCAACCCCGTGACCGACCAGGGAGCGCACCACGGCCAGCCCGTCGCCCTCGGCGGAGACCTGGATCGCATGCGAGACGTCGCCGAGGCGGTTGCCCGGGACGCACTGCTCGACCCCGGCGAACAGGGAGCGCTCTGTCGCCTCGAGCAGGTGCGCGGCGCCGGCGCTGACCGGGCCGACCGGGAACGTGCGGGCCGCATCGGCGACCCAGCCGTCGAGGGTCACGCCGACATCGAGTGAGATCAGATCGCCGCGCTCCAGCCGGTAAGGGCCGGGGATCCCGTGAACGATCATCGAGTTCGGCGAGGCGCAGATCGAGCCGGGGAAGCCCCGGTAACCCTTGAAGGTCGGGATCGCGTCCTGGGAGCGGATGTAGCGCTCCGCCGCCTGGTCGAGCTCGGCCGTGCTGACGCCGGGGCGGATCTGGCGCTCGAGCAGGCGCAGCGTACGCACGAGGATCGCACCGGCGGCTGCGATCCGCTCGATCTCGGCCTGGGACTTGCGGATTATCAAAGCTCGTCCTCGCGCTGCAACGTTGAGATCGCAGCGCGGATGTGCGAGTGAACCTCGCTCGGTGATGCGGTGCCATCGAAGCGACGCAGTAGGCCGCGCCGATCGTAGTAGTCGATCAACGGCTCGGTCTGCGCGTGATAGACCGCGAGCCGCCGGCGGACGGTCTCCTCCCTGTCGTCGTCGCGCTGGACGAGCTCGCTGCCGTCGTCGTCGTCGCGTCCGGCGAGCCTCGGCGGATCGAAGTCGACGTGGTAGACGCGACCGGTCTGCGGATTCACGCGACGCCCGCTGATTCGCTTCACGACGACGTCGTCGGGCGCGTCGACAAGCAAAGCTGCGGTCAGCCGGCGACCACGCTTCTCGATCTCGGTGCCGAGCGAGTCCGCCTGCTCGACCGTCCGCGGGAAGCCGTCGAGCAGGAAACCGTCGCGAGCATCGTCCTGCGCGACGCGATCGAGGATGACTCCGGTGATGACGCTGTCCGGCACCAGCTCACCGCCGTCCATGTAGCGCTTCGCCTCCTTGCCGAGCGCGGTCTGCGCGCTCACGGCGGCACGGAGGATGTCGCCAGTTGCGATGTGCGGCAGGCGGAAATCCTCGGTGAGGCGCGTCGCCTGGGTGCCTTTGCCGGCACCAGGGGGCCCGAGCAGGATTAGGTTCAGTTCGGCCATCGGGGTGTCGCTTACGCCGCAGCGCCGCTGCGAAAGCCGCGGCAAGCCTATCGCTGCGGAGCAGGCCTACGCTTTCAGGAAACCCTCGTAGTTGCGCATCATCAGCTGTGCCTCGAGCTGTTTCATCGTGTCGAGCGCGACCCCGATGACGATGATGATCGACGTTCCGCCGAAGTTGAAGGTCACGCCGGTGCGCGCGTAGACGATCGCCGGAAGCACCGCGACGGCGGCCAGGTAGAGAGCGCCCGGAAACGTGAGCCGCGCGAGGATCCGATCGAGGAACTCGGCCGTCGGCCGACCGGGTCTGACGCCCGGAATGAACCCGCCGTACTTCTTCAGGTTCTCGGCCTGATCCACCGGGTTGAACGTGACCGCGGTGTAGAAGTAGGTGAAGACGATGATCAGAATGGCCTCGCCGACGATGTAATGCCAGCCGCTCGGCGCGAAGAAGTCGGCGACCTGCTGGGACCAGTGGGTGTGGATCAGCTGCCCGACGGTCGGCGGGAAGGCCATCAGCGACGCGGCGAAGATCACCGGGATGACGCCAGCCATGTTGACGCGCAGCGGCAGGTAGGTCTGGCTGCTCCCGATCATTCGCCGGCCGATCACGCGCTTGGCGTACTGGACCGGAATCCGTCTCTGGCCCTCCTGGACGAAGACGACCGCTGCCACGACGGCGAGAACCAGAAACGGCAGGACGACCTTGAAGACCTGGTTGTTCGACGTATACCAGGTCTGGGCGGCGCTCGGCAGGCGCGAGACGATCGAGGCGAAGATCATCAGCGAAATCCCGTTGCCGATGCCGCGCTGGGTGATCAGCTCGCCCATCCACATCACGAGCACGGTGCCGGCGGTCAGCGACATCACGATCAGGAAGATGTGCTGCAGGTCGAAGATCGGGATCACCGGCTGGCTCGCGGTTCCGAGCGAATGGAAGAGGAAGACGTAGCCGATCGACTGGGCAAACGCCAGGCCCACCGTCACGTAGCGCGTGTACTGGGTGATCCGTGCCTGTCCGACCTCGCCCTCCTTCGACAGCTTCTCGAGCGAGGGGACGACGACGGTCAGGAGCTGCAGGATGATCGACGCCGTGATGTAAGGCATGATCCCCAGCGCGAAGACCGCGACCTGGAGCAGCGCGCCGCCCGAGAACAGGTTGAGGAAGCCAAGGATGCTCGAGGCACCGGCGCTCGAGTTCGAGAGCTGCTTCGCAGCGCTGGCGCTGACGCCCGGTGCCGTGATGTGGGCGCCGAGACGGTAGAGACCCAGCATCAGCGCTGTGAACGCGATCTTCCTGCGGATCTCGGGAACCGCGAACGAGCTGAGGATCGTGCTGATCATGTTCGGGTCAGTCTAGAGGCCGACCGACGGAGGCTCGTCAGGAATCGACTTCGACGCAGCGGCCGCCGGCGGCTTCGATCCGCTCGCGGGCGGTCGTGCTGAAGGCGTGAGCGTGCACCGTGAGACGCTTGGACAGCTCGCCGCTTGCAAGGATCTTGACCGGGATGTTCTTGCGCGTGCCGAGCCCCACGGCGCGGAGCGCGTCGAGAGTGACCTCCGCGCCGGCGCCAAAGCGGGCCTCGAGGTCGCCAATGTTGACCGGCTGGGTGTGGGTCCGGAAGGGCTCGAACGGCATCGACTGCTTCTTGTGCGGTCCGCGCAGCTTGCGCATCCGCATGTGAATCGGCATCTGGCCACCCTCGAACCGTGCCCGGTCCTTCGCGCCCGAGCGCGAGCCGTAGCCCTTCTGGCCGCGACCTGAGGTCTTGCCGGTCCCGGAGCCCTCGCCGCGACCGACGCGCTTGCGGGGACGGCGCGAGCCGGGCGCTGGGCGCAGCGAGTGCAGGCCTATATACGGCTCGGCGGCCCGCGCCTTTGGCGCGTCCGCACTCGCCGGATCCTGCGGCTCGGTGGGCTTCTTGGCCGTGCTGCGGGGAGCGGGGGGTGTCATTTGGTGGGCTCTTCGACTTGGACGAGGTGGCGAACTCGGTGGAGCATGCCGCGCGTCTGGACCGTGTCGCTGACCTCGACGGTGTGGCGGATGCGGCGCAGACCGAGCGAGCGCAGGGTCGCGAGCTGGGCTTTGTCGGAGCCGTTGCGTGACTTGGTCTGCGTGACGCGGATGCTCGCGTGCGTCTTGGCGCTTGGGCTCATGACTTGGCCTCTTCGACTGGGTGCTCGGCGCCGGCCTTGGTGGCTGCCGCACCGACCCGCTTGTCCTCGAGCCCGAGGACCTGTGCGACCGAGAGTCCTCGGAGCTCGGCCACCTCGAGGGGCGTGCGCAGGCTCTTGAGGCCGTCCACGGTCGCCTTGACGAGGTTGATCGGGTTCTGCGAACCGAGGCTCTTGGACAGGATGTCGTGGATCCCCGCCAGCTCGAGCACGGCGCGGACACCGCCGCCGGCGATCACACCGGCACCCGGTGCTGCCGGCTTCAGGAACACGCGTCCCGCGCCAAAAACGCCGGTCGTCTCGTGGGTGATCGTCGAGCCGTACTTGGGCACGCGGAAGAGCGACTTCTTGGCCTGCTCCACGCCCTTCTGGATCGCAAGCGGAACCTCGTTCGCCTTGCCGTAACCCACGCCGACGATGTCCTTCTCGTCGCCGACGACGACAAGAGCGGTGAACGAGAAGCGCCGGCCACCCTTGACGACCTTGGCGACACGGTTGATCTCGACTACTCGCTCCTGCAGGTCGAGGCCCGCGGAGCTGACTGTTCGATCGATGCGCATGAGCGGGGAAGGGTACCAGCGTGCCTAAAGCGTCAGGCCGGCCTCCCGCGCTCCCTCCGCGAGCGCCTTGACCTGGCCGTGGTAGAGATAGCCGCCGCGGTCGAACACGCCCCGCGTGATTCCGGCCGCCTTCGCACGTTGTGCGAGTAGGCCGCCGGCGCGCTGCGCACGTTCGAGCGGCGCCAGCGAGCGCAGCTCGGGCTCGGTCCAGTTGACGGCCACGATCGTCCGTGCCGCAACGTCGTCGATCAGCTGTGCGGAGATGCCGCGGTTGGAGCGAAAGACCGACACGCGCGGCCGCTCGGCCGTGCCCGAAACCTTGGCGCGAACGCGCCGGCGCCGCTTCAGCCGCCGTTCCTGCTTGGTTGCTATGCCCATTGCTCGCTCCTCATGCGCGCTTGCCGACCTTGCGGACGACGACCTCGCCCTCGTAGCGGATCCCCTTGCCCTTGTAGGGCTCGGGCGGGCGCTTCTTGCGGATTGTCGCCGCGACCTCGCCGACCTGTTGCTTTGAGATGCCGCGAATGATCACTCGCGTCGGCTGCGGCACCTCGAACTCGATCCCATCCGGCGCGGGAATGCTGACCGGGTGAGAGTAGCCGAGCGCGAGCTCCAGGTCGCGTCCCTTCATCTGAGCGCGGTAGCCGACGCCCTGGATCTCGAGACGCTTCTCGTAGCCGTCGGTGACACCGATCACCATGTTCGCGACGAGCGTCCGAACCAGGCCGTGCAGCGCGCGATGCTCGCCACGGTCGGTCGGGCGGGTTACGACGAGGCGGTCTTCATCGCGTGCGACGGTGATGTCGCGCGGAATCCGCTCCGACAACGCCCCCTTGGGACCGTTGACACTCACGAGCTCGGGCTCGATCGTCACCTCGACACCGCTTGGCACCGGGATCGGCGCTCTACCGATGCGCGACATTTACCAGACCTCCGCGACGACTTCGCCACCGACGCCGGCAGCGCGAGCCTCATGCCCCGTCATAACGCCGCGGGAAGTCGAAACGATCGCGGTGCCGGTCCCGCCGTGGACGCGCGGAATGTGCTTTGCGTCGACGTACGCGCGACGACCGGGTCGCGATACGCGACGCAGACCGGAGATCGCCGAGCGGCGCGACTCGTCGTACTTCAAGCGGATCTCGAGCACGTCGCCGGGGGCCTCGCTGGCAGGCGCGACATTGAAGCCGTCGATGTACCCCTGCTCGACGAGAATCCGGGCGAGTTCGGACTTCTGGCGCGAGCCGGGCATCAGCACCGTCTCGTGCGAGGCGTGAATCGCATTGCGGATCCGTGTGAGGAAATCGGCTATCGGGTCTGTCATCGACATGCTTGGGCTCCCGCTACCACGAAGACTTCGTCATGCCCGGGATCTGACCCTGGTGGGCCATCTCGCGCAGGCAGATCCGGCACAGGCCGAACTTCTTGTACACCGAACGCGCGCGGCCGCATCGGTTGCAGCGGGTGTAACCGCGGGTCTTGAACTTGGGGGCGCGCGCCTGGCGCACACGCTGGCTGGTTTTAGCCACTACTCCTCCGAATCTGTTTCGTCGTCTGGCGACGAAACGGCTTCGTCGTCGTGAGACTCATTGTGCGGGGCGTTAGTTGCCTGCGCCTCCGCGATGGGCGGGTCCGTGCTTTCAAGTGCTTGCGGGGCATCGTCCGCCTCGGCCGGCGCGGGCGGTGCTGCGTCCGGCTCGGGCGGCGCCTCGATCGCGTCGGGCAGGGCAGGCGGGGCCTCTATCACTGCCTGACCGTTGCTGGTGGCGGAGCCGTTCTCCGCCGCCGTTTCACCGGCCGAGTCAGCAGGCCGCGAAACGGCCGCCTCCGCCGTCGCAGCGAGCGGCTCGCCCGGAAGGGTGGGCCGGCCTTCCTGCGAGAACGGGAAACCGAAGGCCTCGAGCAACGCGAAGGCCTCCGCGTCGGTGCCGGCGCTCGTCGTGATCGTGATGTCAAGTCCTCGCACCTGGTCGACCGCGTCGTAATCGATCTCGGGGAAGATGATCTGCTCACGCACGCCCATCGAGTAGTTGCCGCGGCCATCGAACGCGCGCGGGTTCAGCCCGCGGAAGTCACGGATACGTGGAATGGCGACCGACATCAGGCGATCGAGGAATTCGTAACCGCGTTCGCCGCGGAGGGTCACCGAGACGCCCACCGGCATGCCCTCGCGCAGCTTGAAGTTCGCGATCGATTTGCGCGCACGGCGCACATTCGGCCGCTGGCCCGCGATCGTCGCGAGCTGGTCGGTCGCCGCGTCGATCACCTTCGAGTCCTGCTTACCGTCGCCGACGCCCATGTTGAGCGTGATCTTGCGAATCGCCGGGGCCTGCATCGGCGACGAGTATCCGAACCGCTCGAGCAGCGCCGGGCGGATCTCGTTCTCGTAGCGAGTCTTCAGCCGCGCCTGGGTCTTTACCGCCATCAGTCGATCCTCTGCTTCGAGCGACGCGCGACGCGCAGGCGCCGGCCGTCCTCGCCGCGCTCGAGGCCGACGCGGGTCGGCTTGTGGTCCTTGGGATCGAGCAGCGCGACATTCGAGACGTGGATCGGGCCCGGCCGCTCGATCACGCCGCCCGGGGAGGCGGGGCTTGTCGCACCCGCCGCCTGACTGGGACGCTCGTGGCGCTTGATGATGTTCAGGCCCTCGACGTAAACGCGGTTCTTCTTCGGCTCGACGCGCATCACCTTGCCGACCTTGCCGCGGTCCTTGCCGCTGATCACCATCACCTGGTCGTCGCGACGGATCTTCATCAGAGCACCTCCGGTGCGAGCGAGACGATCTTCATGAAGTTACGCTCGCGCAGCTCGCGCGCGACGGGGCCGAAGATGCGCGTGCCGCGCGGGTTGTTCTGCTCGTCGATGATCACAGCCGCGTTCTCGTCGAAGGCGATATAGGTGCCGTCGGGGCGGCCGAAGGACTTCTTCGTCCGCACGACGACGGCTGTCACGACCTCGCCCTTCTTGACGGTACCCTGCGGCGTGGCCTGCTTGACGGTCGCCGTGATGACGTCACCGACGTGCGCGTAACGTCGCCGCGATCCGCCCTTGACGCGAATACAGAGGATCTCGCGCGCGCCTGTGTTGTCGGCCACGCGAAGGCGTGTCTCGTTCTGGATCATCGCGCGCGCTCCACGATCTCAACGAGACGCCAGCGCTTGGTCGCCGACAGCGGGCGAGTCTCTACAAGCCGGACGAGATCGCCCTCATGGGCTTCGTCGTGCTCGTCGTGCGCGTGAAGCGTCTTCGAACTGCGAACGATCTTCTGGTAGCGACGGTGCCGGCGCGAGGTGTCGACCCGTACCGTGATCGTCTTCGCAGCCTTGTCCGACACCACGATCCCCTGACGGGTCTTCTGCGTCGGGCGCTCACTCGGCTCGGCGACGAGCGCCGCCGCGATCGGCGCCGGCGCAGGCTTCTTCGCGCGCACCTTGCGGCGCCGCTCGGCGCGGGCCTTGGCGTTCTGCTTGCGCAGTGTCTCGCGATCGGACCTGCGCTCCTGCGCGGAGCGCGGCGTGCCAGTGCTGGCGGCGCGCTGGCGCGTATGCCGGCGGCGCTCCTTCGGGTGAACGGCGTCGGACGCGGCTGCGGCGCTTTGCGCGGCGGCCGGCTCCTCCTTGGGCTGGGGAGTGGTGGTGTCGGTTGGCTCGCCCTCGGGAGATGCCTGGTCGGCGTCGGGCTGCGCTTCGGCGGCCGGCTCGCTGACGGCGGGCTCGTCTGGGGTCGGCTCGGTCGCCGCCGGCTCCTCGACGGTCGGCTGCGCCTCGGCCTGCGGGGTCGTGGGCTCCGTGTCTTCTGCTTGGATCTCTTCTTCAGCCATCTGTCAGCTCTCTTGGTGGGCGGAGCGGAGCTTTCGCTCCTGCTCGATAGTCAGGGCGCGAGCCAGTTCGCGGCGGCCGGCGCGCAGCCCGGCAGTGTTCTCGAGCTCGCCGGTCGCGTTCTGGAAGCGCAACCCGAACAGCTCGCGCCGCGCGGTAGCGATGTGGTCGGTCAGCTCGGCGTCCGTGTAGTCCCGAAGATCTTTTGCAGCGCTCGCCATCAGTCGTCCCGGGACACGAACTTGGTTTTCACGGGCAGCTTGTGGCCAGCCAGGCGCATCGCGTCACGCGCGAGCGATTCCGGCACGCCGGCCAGCTCAAACATGACGCGGCCCGGCTTGACGACCGCGACCCAGCCTTCGGGGGATCCCTTGCCGGAGCCCATGCGGGTCTCGGCGGGCTTCTTCGTCACGGGCTTGTCCGGGAAAACGTTGATCCACACCTTGCCACCGCGGCGAATCTTTCGGGTCATCGCGATACGCGCAGCTTCGATCTGGCGGTTCGTCAGCCAGCCAGCCTCAAGTGCCTTGAGCCCGTACTCGCCGAACTGGACTGTGACCTGGCCGCGCGAGGTGCCACCTCGCCGCCCGCGGTGCTGCTTACGGTGCTTGACGCGCTTTGGTGCGAGCATCAGCGAGAACCTCCGGGGGCGCCGCCTGGACGTCCGCGACCGCCGCCGCGACCGCCCGGTCCGCCTGGCCCGCCCGGTCCTCCACCGCGCCCGCGGCCGCCACGCCCGCCGCCGGGACCGTCGTTGCCGCCGCGCCCACGCCCGCCTCCGTCGCGCTCGCCGCGATCGCCGCGATCGCCGCCCGGTGGCGGCGGAGCGCTCATGTCGGTCAGGTCGGCGCCGGTGTAGCCCTCGGGCATGATCTCGCCCTTGTTGATCCAACACTTGACGCCGATCCGGCCGAACGTGGTGCGCGCCTCGTAGAAGCCGTAGTCGATGTCGGCGCGCATCGTATGGAGCGGGACGCGCCCATCCGAATAGGCCTCGGTGCGAGCCATCTCGGCGCCGCCGAGGCGGCCGGAGACCTGGACCTTCACGCCCTTGGCACCGGAGCGCATCGCGCTCGTCAGCGCGCGCTTCATCGCCCTTCGGAAAGCGACGCGGTTCTGGAGCTGCTCGGCGATCGACTGGGCCACGAGCTTTGCGTCGAGTTCGGGACGCTTGATCTCGAGGATGTTCACCTTGATCTGCTTGCCCGTGATGCGGTGGAGGTCCTTGCGCAGCGCGTCGACCTCCGTGCCCGACTTGCCGATCACTATGCCCGGCCGCGCCGTGCGGATGTTGATCTCGACCTCGTTCGCGTCCTTCTTGATCGTGATGTCCGACAACCCGGCATGCGCGAGCTTGCCAATGATGTGTTCGCGAATCTTGATGTCCTCGTGCAGGAACTGTGCGAAGTTCCGCTCGTTGAACCAGTTCGACTGCCAGTCGTGGATATAACCCACGCGCATCGACTCGGGATGAACCTTCTGCCCCACGGCTACTCCTTTGACCCGAGTTCAATCGTCAGATGGCTGGTGCGCTTGTGAATCGGCGTTGCGCGGCCCATCGCGCGCGGGGTGAAGCGCTTCAGCGTTGGCCCCTCGTCCGCATACACCGCGGTGACCGTGAGTTCGTCGCCGACGAGCTCGTGGTTGTTCTCAGCGTTTGCCACCGCCGAGTTCAGCAGCTTCGACCAGTCCTTCGCCACGCCACGGGGCGCGAAGGCAAGCAGCGCGCGGGCCTCCGGTACCGATTTTCCGCGGATGTGATCGCAGACCAGGCGCGCCTTGCGCGCCGACGAGCGGACGTAGCGCGCCTGCGCGCGGACCGTGAGCCCAGCCGGGACCCGCTTCGCGGACTCCCGGGCGGGAGCCCCCCGGCGTGCCGGTCGTGCGGCCGCGGCCGTCTTGGCCGGAGCCTTCGCGGGCGTCTTGGCCGGAGCCTTCGCGGCCGTCCTGGCCGGAGCCTTCTCGGGAGCCGAGACGACCTCCGCCGCGGCCGACGCGGCGACCGCTGGCTCGGCAGACTTCTCGGCGGCGCGACCCAGCACAGGCTTCGGCGGCGTCTGCGCGTCCGCCTTCTTCGCAGCGGCCCGCGCGCGCGGGGCCTTCACCGGCGCATCAGCGCCGTCCGCCTTCTTGGCGGCAGCGCGAGTGCCCGGCGCCTTCACCGCCGCCTGCGCCCCATCAGCCTTCTTCACCGCAGCACGCTTGCGCGGAGTCGCCGGCTTCTCGGCAGGCGAGGACGACGCGGCGTGATCCGCGGCGCCCGTAGCAGTCTTGTCCTCGTCGGCCATCGCCTACCTCACCTTCCCCGAGCCCACGTGGCCGCGGTAGGTGCGGGTGGGGGCGAACTCGCCAAGCTTGTGTCCGACCATCGACTCGCTGACGAAGACCGGGACGTGTTTGCGGCCGTCGTGCACGGCGATCGTGTGCCCGACCATCTCAGGGAAGATCGTCGAGGTGCGCGACCAGGTCTTCAGCATCGTCTTCGTATTGGCTGCGTTCATCGCGTTGATGCGCGCCATGAGGCGCTCCTCGACGAACGGTCCCTTCTTGCTCGAGCGGCTCATCGCTTGCCCTTCCCGCGGCGGCGGCCGCGAACGATGTAGCGATCCGAGGCTTTGCCCTTCTTGCGAGTGCGGTAGCCGAGGGTCGGCACACCCCACGGGGTCACCGGGTGTCGGCCGGGAGTCGTGGAGCCCTCGCCGCCGCCGTGCGGGTGGTCGACCGGGTTCATCGCGGTGCCGCGCGTCTGTGGGCGCACGCCGAGGTGGCGCTTGCGGCCGGCCTTGCCGATCTTGACGTTCTGGTGCTCCGCGTTACCGAGCACTCCGACAGTGGCCCGGCACTCGGCGCGAACCAGGCGCATCTCGCCAGACGGGAGGCGAAGCGTGGCCATGTCGCCGTCTTTGGCCATGAGCCGAATCGACGTGCCTGCGGAGCGACCCAACTGACCGCCGCGGCCAGGCTGGAGCTCGACGTTGTGGATGACGGTGCCGGTCGGCATCTTCGCCAGCGACATGCAGTTCCCGACGGCGATCTCGGCATCCTCACCTGACTTCACGGTCATGCCGACTGTGAGCCGGTTCGGCGCCAGGATGTAGCGCTTCTCGCCGTCCGCGTAGTGAAGCAGCGCGATGTAGGAGGTGCGATTCGGGTCGTACTCGATCGCGGCCACACGTGCGGGAACGCCGTCCTTGCGACGCTTGAAGTCGATCTTGCGGTAGAGGCGCTTCGCGCCTCCGCCTCGGTGACGCGAGGTCTTGCGACCGTAGGAGTTGCGCCCACCGCTCTTGGTGAGGCCCTCAACCAGGGTCTTCTCGGGCTTGTCGGTGGTGATCTCCGCAAAGTCGGGGTAGGAGACGAAGCGCATCCCCGGACTTGTCGGCTTGGGCTTGCGAATCGGCATCAGCTTTGCGCCCCCTCGAGCCCGGCGAAGATCGGGATCGACTCCCCTGCGCGGACCTGCACGATCGCTTTCTTCCAGGACCGCGTCTGACCGCGTGTGATCCCGCGGCGCTTCGGCTTGGACCTGACCGAGATCGTCCGGACAGCCTCGACGTGGACCCCGAACATCGCCTCGACAGCCTGACGAACCTGCGTCTTGTGGGCGTCAGGATGGATGCGGAACGTGTACTTGCCGGCTGCGGCCAGTACGTAGCTCTTCTCGGAGACAACGGGACGGATGATCACTTGGGCGTTGTCCATGTCAGTCCTCGGAAGTCACTGCTTCGCCGTCGGTTGCCGCGTCCTTCGGCGCCTTTGCCGAGGCTCGTTTCGGGGCGGCCGCCTTCGGCTTTGGCGTCACGGGCTTCGAAGCTGTTGCCGTGACGGGCTTTGGCTTGGCGGCGAGCTTTGGCTTGGCGGCGGCCTTTGGCTTGGGGGCCGATTCGGCCGCAGACTTCGCGTCCGTCGCGGATGCCGAGGCAGAAGTGCGGCCAGACGGCCTGCTTGCCTTGGCCGGCGCGGGCACTGGTGCGGCCGCCTTCTCAATGGCGGGGGTCATTGCCGTCGGCGCTTTTGCCGGAGCCTTCGGTGCGCCGGCGGCTTCGGTTGCGTCCTCGCCGCGGGACGAGGCCTTCGCCCGTTCGGTGAGCTCCGCGAGCGCCGGCGCCGAGCACAGGAGCGAGGCCGCGCCGATGATGTCGGCGATCCCGACGCTCGGCGGCTCGAGCACCGCCACGCGGTAGATGTTGCGGAACGAGAGCGCGGCGGCGCTCTCCTGCGGCGTGACGACCACGAGCGTCGAGCGCGGCGCGCCCCAGTCGTTGAGGAGAGTTGCGGCCGTGCGTGTCGAGGGCGTTGTGAACGCGCTGGTGTCGAGGATCGCCAGCGATCCCCGCTCGGCGTGGAGAGACAGCGCGCTGCGCAGCGCGGCGCGACGCTCCTTGCGGTTGACCTTGAAGGTGTAGGAGCGCGGATGAGGACCGAACACGGTGCCCCCGCCGGTCCAGACGGGGGAGCGCGAGGATCCGGCACGCGCGCGCCCGGTGCCCTTCTGGCGCCACGGCTTCGCGCCACCGCCGCTGACGAGGCCACGCGTCTTGGTCGACGCGCTGCCGCGACGCCGAGCAGCAAACTCCGCGCGGACCGACTCGTGAACCAGCGGTCCATTGAAGCGAGCGCCGAAGGCGTCACCGTCGAGCTCGACCGAGCGGCCGGCGCCAAGCACAGGGGCCTCAGCCATCGGTCCGCACCTCGACGTAGCCGCCGCGCGCACCGGGGACGGCGCCGCGGACGAACAGAAGGTTCTCTTCAGGGCGCACAGCCACCACCTCGAGGCCGCGCTGCGTTACACGCTTGTTGCCCATCTGGCCCGGACCGCGGATTCCCTTCATAACGCGCGACGGTGTGGCGGACGCGCCGATCGAGCCCGGCGCACGCGTGTTGTGCGAACCGTGCGTGACGGGACCGCGGCTGAAGCGGTGACGTTTGACGGTGCCCTGGAAACCCTTGCCTTTCGAGACACCGGAGATCTTGACGCGCTGTCCTGGCTCAAAGACGCCGGCGCCGACCGTCTCTCCCACGGTGCGCCCCGCGCCCTCGCCACGGAACTCGACAAGGTGTCGCAGCGGCGGCGCCGAGGCCTTTGCGAGGTGACCGAGCTCGGGCTTGCTGAGGGCCTTCTCGCGGACCGCGCCGAACGCAAGCTGCACCGCGGTGTAGCCATCGCGCTCGTCGGTGCGGATCGCCGTGACGTAGCACGGACCCGCTTCGAGGACCGTTACGCGGGCGACCGCTCCGTCCTCGCCGAACAGCTGCGTCATCCCGAGCTTCTTTGCGAGGATCGCTGCCATCAGCTTGCGAGGCGGATCTCGATGTCGACGCCGGCGGGCAGATGGTCGAGCCGCTGGAGCGAATCGACGGTCTTCGGCGTCGGTTGGTGGATGTCGATCAACCGCTTGTGGGTGCGGATCTCGAAGTGCTCGCGCGAGTCCTTGTCCTTGAACGGCGAGCGGATCACGCAGTAGATGTTCTTCTCGGTCGGCAACGGCACCGGCCCAGAGACGGTCGCGCCGGTCCGCGTCGCGGTCTCGACGATCTCCTTCGCGGCGGTCTCGATGGCCTGCGTGTCGTAGGCCTTGAGCCGAATGCGAATCTTGTTTTGCGGTGCCGGTGGCATGGGTGAGGCGCTGTCTTCCTGGTTGTGCTGCTTTTGTACTGACGGTTGCTCGGAAATGAACTCGGGTGGCGGCGCAGAGGCGCCTCACCCATCAAGGAGGGGCCCCGCCGAGTCGCGCGGCCCCACTGTCGTATCGGTTGTTACGTCGACAATTTTTGGCCCGCGCGAGCGGGCCAAGGAATTGTCTACTTGATGATCTCGGTCACGACTCCCGAGCCGACCGTACGGCCGCCCTCGCGGATCGCGAACCGCAGCCCGGGGTCCATGGCGATCGGCTGGATCAGCTCGATCTCCATCTGGACGTTGTCGCCGGGCATGACCATCTCGACACCTTCGGGCAGGTTCGCCACGCCGGTGACGTCGGTGGTGCGGAAATAGAACTGGGGCCGGTAGCCCGAGAAGAACGGCGTGTGGCGGCCGCCCTCCTCCTTCTTGAGCACGTAGACCTCGCTCTTGAAGTGCGTGTGCGGCGTGATCGAGCCCGGCTTGCAGAGAACCTGCCCGCGCTCGATCTCCTCGCGCTTGGTACCGCGCAAGAGGCAACCCACGTTGTCGCCCGCTCGACCCTCGTCGAGGATCTTGCGGAACATCTCGACCCCGGTCACGACCGTGCTGGTGGTGTCCTTGATGCCGACGATCTCGACCGTCTCACCGGTCTTGATGATGCCCTGCTCGACGCGACCGGTCGCGACCGTGCCGCGGCCCGTGATCGAGAAGACATCCTCGACCGGCATCAGGAACGGCTTGTCGAGCTCGCGCACCGGCTCGGGGATGTAGGAGTCGAGCGCAGCCGCCAGCTCGAGGATCTTCTCGCGGTAGGCCGCGTCGCCCTCGAGCGCTTTTAGCGCCGAACCCTGGATGAACGGGATGTCGTCACCGGGGAAGTCGTAGAGCGAGAGCAGCTCGCGCACCTCAACTTCGACCAGCTCCAGCAGCTCCTCGTCGTCGACCATGTCGACCTTGTTCAGGAACACGACGATGTAGGGAACGCCGACCTGGCGCGCAAGCAGGATGTGCTCGCGCGTCTGCGGCATCGGGCCATCGGCGGCCGAGACGACGAGGATCGCGCCATCCATCTGCGCCGCGCCGGTGATCATGTTCTTCACGTAGTCGGCGTGCCCGGGGCAGTCGACGTGCGCGTAGTGGCGGTTCTCCGTCTGGTACTCGACGTGCGACGTGGCGATCGTGATGCCGCGCTCGCGCTCCTCGGGAGCGTTGTCGATCTCCTCGAAGCTCTTTGCCTCCCCGCCCATCTTCTCGGCGAGCACATTTGTTATGGCAGCGGTAAGCGTCGTCTTGCCGTGGTCGATGTGACCGATCGTTCCGACATTGACGTGCGGCTTGTCGCGCTCGAACTTCGCCTTTGCCACTTCAGTTGCTCCTGTGTTCGCTTGTGGAGGCCCGCCCATCGGAGGCGAACCCGGGAATACTCTCAAAAACCGTCATTCCGTGACGCCGGGCGGCGTTATGCCGCTGCAGCCGACTCGCCTCCGCGGCTCTCGACGACCTTCTCGGCGATGTTCGGGGGCACTTCCTCGTAGCCCTCGAACTGCATCGTGTAGTTGGCGCGTCCCTGCGTGTTGGAGCGCAGGTCCGTCGCATAACCGAACATCTCGGACAGCGGCACGCGAGCCGTGACGGCGAGCGCATTGCCGCGGCGGTCCTGGCCCTCGATCCGCCCGCGGCGGCGTGAGAGGTCGCCGATCACCTCGCCGAGGAAGTCCTCCGGCACGACCACCTCGACGGCGAAGATCGGCTCGAGCAGCACCGGCTTTGCGCGGCGCGCCGCCTCCTTGAAGGCGAGCGATCCGGCGATCTTGAAGGCGATCTCCGAAGAGTCGGTGTCGTGGTACTTGCCGTCGGTGAGCGTCACGCGGATATCGACCATCGGGTAGCCGGCCTTGACGCCGTTGGCGAGCGCTTCCTCGCAGCCCTTCTCTACCGCCGGGATGAACTCGCTCGGGATCGAGCCGCCCTTGATCTTGTTGACGAAGTCGAACCCCTCGCCCGGCGCCGGCTCGAGGTCGATGTAGACGACCCCGTACTGCCCCGAACCGCCGGTCTGGCGAACGAACTTGCCCTCGACGTGCTTGGCCTCGCCGCGGACCGTCTCGCGGTAGGAGACCTGCGGGCGGCCGACGTTCGCCTCGACGTTGTACTCACGCTTCATGCGGTCCACAAGCACCTCGAGGTGCAGCTCGCCCATGCCGGAGATCTCGGTCTGGCCGGTCTCCTCGTTGGTCTGCACGCGGAACGTCGGGTCCTCCTCAGCGAGGCGGCCCAGCGCGACCGACATCTTCTGCTGGTCGACCTTCGTCTTCGGCTCGACGGCGACCTTGATGACGGGCTCCGGGAAGGTGATCTGCTCGAGCTTGATCGGCGCGTCGGGCGCGCAGAGCGTGTCGCCGGTCGTCACCTGCTTGATGCCGACCGCCGCAGCGATGTCGCCGGCATAGACCTCGGTCAGCTCCTCGCGATCGTTCGCGTGCATCAGGAGGATCCGCCCGATCCGCTCCGTGTTCCCGGTCGAGACGTTGAGGATTCGAGCGCCCGCCGCGAGCTTGCCGGAATAGACGCGGAAGTAGGTGAGCTTCCCGACGAACGGGTCGGCCATGATCTTGAAGGCGAGCGCCGCGAACGGCTCGCTGTCGTCGGCCGAGCGCGTCGCCTCGGTGCCCTCGCCTCCCTTCACCGGGACGATCCCGATCACCGGGGGCACCTCGAGCGGCGAAGGAAGGTAGGCGAGCACCGCGTCGAGCAGCGGCTGGACTCCCTTGTTCTTGAACGAGGAGCCACACAGCACCGGCGTCATCGTGATAGCGAGCGTGGCCTTGCGGATGGCGCGCTTGAGGAGATCGACTGGAACCGCCTGCTCTTCGAGGATCAGCTCGAGCAGCTCGTCGTCGTGGTGGGAGACCTCCTCGAGCAGGTGCTCGCGAGCGGCAGCGGCGGCGGCGGCGAGCTCCGCCGGGATCTCGCGGATCTCCTGCTCGGTCCCAAGCTCGTCGAGGTAGTAGATCGCGTTCATCTCGACGAGATCGACCAGGCCTGCAAACTCGCTTTCAGCTCCGATGGGGAGCTGGATCGGAACCGGATTGGCGCCGAGGCGGTCGACCATGGTCTGCACGCCGCGCTCGAAGTCTGCGCCGATGCGGTCCATCTTGTTGATGTACGCGATCCGCGGCACGCTGTACTTGTCGGCCTGGCGCCAGACCGTCTCCGACTGCGGCTCGACGCCGGCGACCGAGTCAAACAGCGCGATCGCGCCGTCGAGGACGCGCAGCGAGCGCTCGACCTCGACCGTGAAGTCCACGTGGCCGGGCGTGTCGATGATGTTGATGCGATGGTCCTTCCACTGGCAGGTCGTCGCAGCGGAGGTGATCGTGATTCCGCGCTCCTGCTCCTGCTCCATCCAGTCCATGGTCGCCGCGCCCTCGTGAACCTCACCGATCTTGTAGGTGCGGCCGGTGTAGTAGAGGATGCGCTCGGTCGTCGTCGTCTTGCCGGCGTCGATGTGCGCCATGATCCCGATGTTGCGGGTCTTCTCGAGTGTGAAGGCTCTTGGCATTTTCAGTTCTTTGTGTTCGACTGGCGGCGACTGCGCCCGGCTCCGAGGTGGTCGGTAGGAGCGCAAAAAAATAGGCCCGCAGGGCCTATGGATCGCGCTTGTCCAGCCCTACGTCGCGGTGCTATGCGCTCGTGGTCTCCATGGTCGTAGTGTGGGCGACGGTCATGTGCTCGCGGGCGGGCACGCATCGTCGCGACACGCCCCTGAATGATAGCAGGGCTTCGCGGCCCTCCGGCGCCGCGCGCGCTACCAGCGGTAGTGCGCGAAAGCCTTGTTGGCCTGCGCCATGCGGAAGATGTCGTCCTTGCGCTTGTAGGCGCCGCCCTGCTGAGACTGTGCATCGATCAGCTCGGCGGCGAGGCGCTGAGACATCTGCTTCTCGCGGCGCGACCGGGAGAACTCGACGAGCCAGCGGACCGCCAGCGTGCGGGCCCGGGCGGCTGGCACCTCGACGGGAACCTGATAGGTGGCGCCACCGACGCGACGTGAGCGTACCTCGAGCGACGGCGTCAGGATCTTGATCGATTCCTCGAGCGCCTCGACCGGCTCCTTGCCGGTGCGCTCGGCGAGGATCGCCAGCGCGTCGTACACGATCCGCTCGGCGGTCGACTTCTTGCCGTCGACCATGACCTTGTTGATCACCTGCGTGACGATGCGGGAACGGAAGACCGGATCCGGCGCGACCCGGCGAACCTGTGCGGCGGCCCGGCGAGGCATCAGGCTTTCTTGACCCCGTACTGTGAGCGCGCCTTCTTGCGGTCGCTGACGCCTGCCGCGTCCAGCGCGCCGCGGACCACCTTGTAGCGCACGCCCGGCAGGTCCTTGACGCGACCGCCGCGAACGAGCACCACCGAGTGCTCCTGCAGGTTGTGCCCCTCGCCGGGGATGTAAGCCGTGACCTCGATCGAGCCGGTGATGCGAACCCGGGCCACCTTGCGCAGCGCGGAGTTCGGCTTCTTCGGCGTCACCGTATAGACACGAGTGCAAACACCGCGACGCTGCGGGGCAGCGACCTTGCGCTTGCGGCCCGCACCCGACTTGAGGCCCGGGGTGGCGAGCTTCTTCTTCGGCGGCTTGCGTCCGCTACGGACGAGTTGACTCGTTGTCGGCATCGGCTGAGGACCATAGCAAAGGACGGGCGAGCGCCTGCCGGCCCGACGTTCGGTGCGATCCGTCTGGCGTTAGGCGAGGGCCGGCGTCGGCGTCGAGCGCTCGCCTCGGATCGTCGGCATCAGCGCCGCCGCCAGAAGCACCGCCGCGACACCGAGCACCTGCGCGGTGATGCCGAAGACGTCACTGGGAAGCGGGTCGCCGAACACCAGAAACCCGCCGGCGATCGCTGAGATGTTGGCGGTGGCACTGGTTATCGCGATCACCGGGACCGCATCACCGTCCTGCAGGGACTTCGCCGAGGCGAAGAAGCCCACAACCGAAGCAACCAGCGTGAGCGCGAGCCACGGGCTCAGCAGAACGGCGAGTGCGCCATGCGCCCCCGCGATGCCTGTCAGAGCCTTGATCGAGACGTCGGAGACGCCAAAGAGCATGCCGGTCGCAGCGCCGAGCATCGTGCCGTGGTGCCGGCGCGGCGCGCCCGCCGCAGGACCAGCGATCAGGCAGGCGCCGAGCGCGAGTAGCACCGCCTCGAAAAGGATCATGCCGGTCGGGGAGAACGTCGCGCGCGCTCCGCCGCCGCCCGGCACCGTCAGCGCAAAAGCTGCGAGCCCAACCGCGGTGAGGGCCAGTCCGACCCACTGGCGGCGATCGACATGGAAGCCAAAGACCCGGTCCGCCATGAGCCCCACGAGCACGATCCCACCAGCCAGGACGACCTGGACCACGACAAGCGGCGCCAGGGCCATTGCCGCGACGTGGAGCAGCCACGCGGCAACCGCGACGAGCATCCCGATCGTGAACCACCGCGAAGCGAACAGGTCGCGAGCAGACGACAGCGGCCTCGCTGGCCGAACGTCCGGTGCGAGCTTGGCGCCGCGCTGCTTGAAGAAGAACGCGAGGTTCGTCACGAGGGCGCAGCCGACTGCTAGGAGTATGCCGATCTGGATCATGAGCTGTGGCGTTGGCGGGAGGGTGAACCGCTCCCAAGACTCGTATCGACGCGGCTCCGGGCGCGCTGTACCGAGACCAGCCAAACGTCCAGGACGTTCGCGATGCCCCGTGCGCTTCATCAGCGACCGGGTTTCGAGCGCAGCCGAGGTGGCAAGAGAAGCGCCACGACGAAGGGTGACAGGACCGTGTAAGCGCAGGCGAAAGACGGGCGCGATCCGTCGTTACGCAGGCATGGCGCCGCGACCGAGCACGAGCTCGGCGACGGACTGCGCGATGTGGTCGGGTCGAGCCTGCGATCCGACCGGGAGCCCGCGACGATGGCGGTCGATCCACACCGTGCGAAGGCCGAGCCGCTGAGCGCCGACCACGTCCCACTCGAGGTTGTCGCCGATCATCCAGGCATCCGCGGCATCGCAGCCGATCACCCCGAGTGCGCGGTCGTAGGCCTCCGCCTCCGGCTTGCCGACACCGGCCTCGCCCTCGATCCCGATGTAGTCGAAATAGGCGGTGAGGCCGAAGCGCTCCAGCTTTGCGCGTTGGTCCGCCGCGGTGCCGTTGGTGATGAGCCCGAGCTGGTAGCCGGCCGCGAGAAGCGTCGTCAGGGCGTCGTGCGCCCCGTCGTACAGCGCGATGCTCTCATCGCGGAGTTCGCGGTAGCGCGCGGCGAGTGCCGACGTGAGCTCCGGAGATGAGGTGCCCAGGCGTGAGAGAGCCAGCCCGATGATCTCCCGCGTCGCAGCCAAGAGGTCGCTACGCCCGACGCGGTGGCGTCCGGCGTCCGACCAGTACCAGGAACCGGCTCGCTCGATCTCGACGCGCAACTGTCCCGCCGTGTAACCGGTCTCGTCGCCGGCGAGCTCGTCACATGCCAACTCCCAACAGCGGCCGCTCGACCCGCCGAAGTCGATCAGCGTGTCGTCGAGGTCAAAGAAGATGACCGCGCAGGGGTCAAACCCGCGCCAGGACATCACGCGATCAGATGACGGCGATCGCGGACCCTCCTCACGCGGTGCAGCGCGCGCCTGCGACACAGAATCAAAGCCGCCGGAAAGCGCGAAGCGCGCTCCCCGGGGCGGTGATTCTCAGCGTCGGTCGAACGGAACGACTCGCTACTCCTCGGTCACGTCGAGCTCGGCGAGCTCCTCGGCGAAGCCGGGGTCTGTGCCGAGGCCGATCTCCTCGAGGGAGGCAAGGTCCGCTTCGAAGTCGGCAAAGCCGCTCGACATCCCGAGCTCTGAGGCGAGATCGTCGCCGCCGAGGAGTCCGAGATCGTCGACCGCGCGCGGCAGCGGCTTGGACGGCTCGATCTCGATCCGGCGATAGCGCTTGAGCCCGGTGGCTGCCGGGATCAGCTTGCCGATGATCACGTTCTCCTTGAGGCCGTTGAGACGGTCGATCTTGCCCTCGAGCGCCGCGTCCGTCAGGACCTTTGTGGTCTCTTGGAAGGAGGCCGCAGAAAGGAAGGAGTCGGTGTTCAGCGATGCCTTCGTGATCCCGAGGATTATGTCCTCGAACTCGGCCGGCTCGCCCTTCGCCTTCGCGACCTGCTCGGCTGCCTTCGCGAACTCGAACCGGTCGACGTACTGGCCGGGCAGATAGTCCGTGTCGCCCTTCTGGTCGACCCGAACCTTCTTCAGCATCTGCCGCACGATCAGCTCGATGTGCTTGTCGTTGATGTCGACGCCCTGGGACTTGTAGACCTCCTGCACCTCCTTCACGAGGTACTGCTCGGTCTCGGTCCGACCGCGCACCGCAAGCAGCTCGTGCGGGTAGAGCGACCCCTCGTTGAGCTGCGTCCCTGCCTTGACCTTCTGACCGGGCGTGACGAACACGCGGGTCCGGCGTGGGAACTGGTGGCGATGCTCCTCGCCGGCCTCGTCGGTGATTACCACGGTCAGCGCCTTGTCGGTCTCCTCGATCGTGACCACGCCGTCCTGCTCGGCGATCTTCGCGAGGCCCTTGGGCTTACGCGCCTCGAACAGCTCGACCACGCGCGGAAGGCCGTGCGTGATGTCGGCACCGGCCACGCCGCCGGTGTGGAACGTGCGCATCGTCAGCTGCGTGCCCGGCTCGCCGATCGACTGCGCGGCGATGATGCCGACCGCGTCACCGATCTGGGCGACCTGGCCGGTCGCCATCGCGCGGCCATAACAGGCCTGGCACACGCCGGTGACCGCCTCGCACTTGAGCACCGAGCGAACCGGTACGAGCGTGTTGTTGCCACGCTCGTAGTCCTCGCGGTAGCTCTCTGCGATGTCGGCGAACTCGGCCCGGTCGATCTGCTTGCCCGACTCAACGAGCATCCGGCCCCGCTTGGTCTGGAAGTCGCTCGCGGCGTAGCGCCCGAGCAGGTTGTCGTTCGGCTCGCCGCCATCCTTGAACACCGGAACCTCGATGAACTCCTCGGTGCCACAGTCGGCCTCGCGAATGATCACGTCCTGTGCAACGTCGACGAGTCGCCGCGTGAGGTAGCCGGAGTCGGCGGTACGCAGGGCGGTGTCGGCGAGACCCTTGCGGGCGCCGTGCGTCGAGATGAAGTACTCGAGCACGGACAGGCCCTCGACGAAGTTCGCCTTGATCGGCCGCTCGATGATCTCGCCCTTCGGGTTGGCCATCAGCCCCCGCATGCCGGCCAGCTGGCGGATCTGCTTGAAGGAGCCACGCGCGCCCGAGTTGGCCATCATGAAGATGGGGTTCAACTCGTCGAGGTTCTCGATCATCGCGTCCGCCACCTCGTCGGTGCACGCGTTCCAGCGCTCGACGACGGCTTCGTGGCGTTCCTCCTGAGTAATCAGGCCGGAGTCGTACTGCTCCTGGATCTCCGCGACCTGCGCCTCGTAGCGGCCGAGAATTTCGAGCTTGTTCGGCGGCACCACGACATCGTTCTTCGAGATCGTGATCCCCGCCTGCGTCGCGTACTTGAAGCCGAGCTCCTTGAACGCGTCGAGCACGAGCGAGATCGTCGTCGCGCCGTAGCGCTGGACGAGCGCGTCGATCAGACGAGTCGTGTCGCGCTTCTTCATCGACTGGTTGACGAACACGTAGGTCGTCGGGTCGAACGCGTCACCGAGAGCTTCCTCGAGCGCCCGCTCGATCCGGTCGTTGTAGATGATCCGCCCCACCGTTGTGAGCACGTGCCCGCTGTCGCGGCGGAACGGACGGAACTCCGCGATGTCGTGCAGCTTGACGACCCCGCCCTCGTATGACAGCTCCGCCTCCTGCGCGGTGCGGAAGGCGTGCGGGCGCGGCTCGTGCGTGGCTCGGTCGATCTTGTCCAGCTCGTCGGCTTCGGGCCCGTAGGTCAGGTAGTAGCCGCCGAGGATCATGTCCTGCGTCGGTGTGGCCAGCGGGGCGCCGTGCGCCGGGGAGAGGATGTTGTTGGAGGAGAGCATCAGGATGCGCGCCTCCGCCTGGGCCTCTGCCGACAGCGGCAGGTGCACCGCCATCTGGTCGCCGTCGAAGTCCGCGTTGAACGCGTGACAGACGAGCGGATGGACCTGGATCGCCTTGCCCTCGACGAGCAGCGGCTCGAACGCCTGGATGCCGAGGCGGTGGAGCGTCGGCGCACGGTTCAGCAGCACCGGGTGCTCACGGATCACCTCTTCGAGGACGTCCCAGACCTCCGGGATCATCGAGTCGACCATCTTCTTGGCGGCCTTGATGTTCTGCGCGGACTTGCGCTCGACGAGGCGGGCCATGATGAACGGCTTGAACAGCTCGAGCGCCATCAGCTTCGGCAGCCCGCACTGGTGGAGCTTCAGGTAAGGACCCGAGACGATCACCGAGCGGCCCGAGTAGTCGACACGCTTGCCGAGCAGGTTCTGGCGGAAGCGGCCCTGCTTGCCCTTCAGCATGTCCGACAGCGACTTCAGTGGGCGGTTGCCGGGGCCGGTCACCGGACGCCCGCGGCGGCCGTTGTCAAACAGCGCGTCGACGGCCTCTTGGAGCATCCGCTTCTCGTTGTTGACGATGATCTCCGGCGCGCCGAGGTCGAGCAGGCGCTTGAGGCGGTTGTTGCGGTTGATGACGCGGCGGTACAGATCGTTGAGGTCGCTCGTAGCAAAACGTCCGCCATCGAGCTGGACCATCGGGCGCAGTTCCGGCGGGATCACAGGGACAGCGTCGAGGATCATCATCTCCGGCTTGTTGCCGGACTGGATGAAGGCCGAGACGACCTTCAACCGCTTCACGGCGCGCGCTTGGCGCTGGCCCTTGGCGGTCTTGATCACCTCGGAGAGCTCGATCCGCTCGGCCTCGAGATCGACCTGCTGAAGGAGGTCGCGGATCGCCTCCGCCCCCATGCCGCCACGGAAGTACTCGCCGAAGCCGTAGGCACTGCCGAAACGCTCGGTCAGCTCGCGGAACAGCGTCTCGTCGTGCTCGATCTGCTTGGGCTCCATCGTCTTGAAGAGCTCCCACACCTGGCGCACGCGCTCGGCGGCATCATCGATGTAGGCGCCGGTGTCAGCGATGTCGGCCTCGAACGTCTTGCGCAGCTCCTTGAGGAGCTTGTCGCGGTCCTCCGCCGAGAGCTTCGCGACCTTCACGTCGAGCGCGTCAGCCCACAGGTGGTCCTCCGGCGCGAAACCGGTCTGCTTGCCGCTCTGGAGATACTCCTCGCGATGCGCGAGCGACTCCTGCAGCTCGAGCACGCGCTCCTCGCGTTCGGCCGCGTAGCCGTCGAGGACCTTGTCGATCTCCTTCTGGAGCTTGTCGATGTCACGCGTGCGCGCCTCGTCGTCGACCCACGTCACGATCGAAGCCGCGAAATACAGAACCTTCTCGAGCTCCTTCGGCGCCATATCCAACAGATAGCCGATCCGGCTAGGGACGCCCTTGAAGAACCAGATGTGACTGACCGGGGCCGCGAGGTCGACGTGGCCCATGCGCTCGCGGCGCACCTTCGAGCGCGTCACCTCGACACCGCAGCGCTCGCAGACGATTCCCTTGTAGCGGACCCGCTTGTACTTGCCGCAGTAGCACTCCCAGTCCTTCGTCGGACCGAAGATGCGCTCGCAGAAGAGGCCGTCCTTTTCCGGCTTCAGCGTCCGGTAGTTGATCGTCTCGGGCTTCGTAACCTCGCCGGAGCTCCAGCCCCGGATCTGCTTAGAAGACGCGAGCGAGATCTCGATTGCGTCGAAGTTGTTGATGTCGATCACGCGTTCTCCTCGTCAAGCGGTTCGTCCGTTTCAAGTGTTTCGAGGCTGACTTCGAGCGGGATGTCGGCGAGCGGATCGCCGCCCACATCGTCGTCGTCGTCGAGTCCGAGCAACGCTGCTCCGACGAGCGCGTCGCCGGGCACGTCCTCGAGGTCGTCGATGCTGACGGCGGCCTCGTCGTCATCGTCACGACCGGACGGCTCCGCCGCCCCGTTCGCGCTCAGATCCTCCTCGCCTTCGGGCATCTCGTCCTCGACGCGCACGCCGGAGAGGTCGATACCGAGCTCTTCGGCGGCTCGCAGCAGGTCGTCGTCCTCGTCGCGCATCTCGGTGCGCTGACCTTCCTCGGAGACGACGTTGACATCAAGCGCCAGCGACTGCATCTCCTTCAGCAGGACCTTGAAGGACTCGGGGATCGACGGCTCGGCGATGTTCTCGCCCTTGACGATCGCCTCGTAGGCCTTGACGCGCCCGACGGTGTCGTCGGACTTGATCGTGAGCATCTCCTGCAGCGTGTAGGCCGCGCCGTAGGCTTCGAGGGCCCAGACCTCCATCTCGCCGAAGCGCTGGCCACCGAATTGCGCCTTGCCGCCGAGCGGCTGCTGGGTGACCAGAGAGTACGGCCCCGTCGAGCGGGCGTGGATCTTGTCGTCGACGAGGTGCAGCAGCTTCAGGATGTACATGTAGCCGACAGTGATCTGCTCCTCGAACGGCTCACCTGTGCGCCCGTTGTAGAGCGTCACCTTGCCCGAGGCCTGCTCGCCGACGCGGCGGCTCTTGTCGATGTCCATCCGGATCGCGCCGTCGTAGTCGTCCTGCCAGGAAACGAGGGCGTTGTCGACATCGGTGATCGTCGCGCCGTCGAAAACCGGGGTCGCGACGTAGACGCGACCGTTGCCACCCTTCTGGTGAGCGAGCTTGTAGGCGTCGGATCCGTCGTCGTACCAGCCCTGGGCCGCGACCCAGCCGAGGTGCGTTTCGAGGATCTGCCCGACGTTCATCCGGCTCGGGACGCCGAGCGGGTTGAGGATCACGTCGACCGGCGTGCCGTCCTCGAGGAACGGCATGTCCTGCTCATCGACGATCTTGGAGATGACGCCCTTGTTGCCGTGGCGTCCGGCGAGTTTGTCGCCCTCGGAGATCTTGCGCTTCTTGGCGACGAAGACGCGGACCAGATCGTTGACGCCCGGCGGCAGGTCGTCGCCCGCGTCGCGGCTGAAGATCATCACGTCGATCACAACGCCACCCTCGCCGTGCGGAACTTTGAGCGAGGTGTCGCGGACCTCACGCGCCTTCTCCTTGAAGATCGCGCGGATCAGCTTCTCCTCGGCGGTCAGCTCGGTCTCCCCCTTCGGCGTCACCTTGCCGACCAGAAGGTCGCCCGAGCCGACCTCGGCGCCAACGCGCACGATGCCGCGGTCGTCGAGGTTGCGCAGCGACTCCTCTGAGCGGTTCGGGATGTCGCGCGTGATCTCCTCGTCGCCGAGCTTCGTCGTGCGAGCGTCGATCTCATACTCCTCGATGTGAATCGAGGTGAGCTCGTCGTCACGCACGAGGCGCTTGGAGAGGATGATCGCGTCCTCGAAGTTGTATCCCTCCCAAGACATGAAGGCGACCATCAGGTTCTTGCCGAGCGCCATCTCGCCGCGGTCGGTCGAGGAGCCGTCGGCCAGCACGTCGCCCTTGGCGACCTTCTGCCCGCTGGTCACGAGCGGCTTCTGGTGAATCAGCGTGCCCTGGTTGGAGCGCATGAACTTCTGCAGGCGATAGCTGTCCGTGGTGCCTTCCGCGCGATCGATCGTGATCTCGTTCGCGTCGACGAACGAGACCGTGCCGGCGTTCCCTGCGAGGAGCACGTCGCCGGTGTCGAGCGCGGCGCGGCGCTCCATGCCGGTGCCGACCAGTGGAGCGTCGGTCTTCAGCAATGGAACGGCCTGGCGCTGCATGTTCGAGCCCATCAGCGCGCGGTTCGCGTCGTCGTGCTCGAGGAACGGGATCATCGCCGTCGCGACCGACCAGATCTGCTGCGGCGAGATGTCGACGAGGTCGACATCCTTGGGGCCGACCGTGACGTACTGGCCGGCCTGCGTGCGGCAGAGGATCTCCGGACCCTTGAGGCGACGGGTCTTCGCGTCGACCGGCGTGTTCGCCTGAGCGATCAGCTGCTCCTCCTCCTGAGTCGCATCGAGGTGGACGATCTTGTCCGTGACAACCCCGTCCTCCACCACCTGGTAGGGCGTCGTGACGAAGCCGTGCTCAGAGACCTCGGCGTACGAGGACAGCGAGCCGATCAGGCCGATGTTCGGACCCTCCGGCGTCTCGATCGGGCACATCCGGCCGTAGTGGGTCGGATGCACGTCGCGCACCTCGATCGGCGCGCGTTCGCGCGTCAGTCCGCCCGCTCCCAGCGCCGAGAGGCGCCGGCGGTGGGTCAGACCGGCGAGCGAGTTCGTCTGGTCCATGAACTGGGAGAGCTGCGAGGACCCGAAGAACTCCTTCAGCGCGGCAACGACCGGGCGAATGTTGATGATCGTCTGCGGAGTGATCGTGTCGGCGTCCTCGGTGGTGAGGCGCTCGCGGACGACCCGCTCCATCCGGTATAGGCCGATCCGGAACGCCTCCTGGATCAGCTCGCCGACGGTCCGCAACCGGCGGTTGCCGAAGTGCTCGTACTCGTCGAGGTGCTCGACGACCGGCTCGCGCGGCATCGACACGGCTTCCGCGGCGTAATCCTTGATCTCGACCTCCGGATTCTCCGGCATACCGAGGCGGCGCGGCAGCAGGACCAGCTCGCGAACGAGGGCGATGATGTCCTCGTGCGTCAGCGTGCGCACGTCCAGGTCGATGTCGAGGTCCAGGCGCGAGTTCAGCTTGTAGCGCCCGACACGCGTCAGGTCGTAGCGCTTGGGATCGAAGAAGAGCTGGTTGAGCAGTGCGCGCGCGTTCTCAACGCTCGGCGGCTCGCCGGGACGCTGCTTCTTGAACAGCTCGACGAGCGCTCCCTCTTCCGACCGGGTCTGCTCGGTGTCGGACTCGATCGTGTTGCGGATGTAGTGCGAGTTCTCGAACAGCGCGAGGATCTGCTCGTCGGTCGCGTAGCCCATCGCGCGCAGCAGCACCGTCACCGGGAGTTTGCGCTTACGGTCGATGCGGACGTAGACCTTGCCCTTCTTGTCGATCTCGAGCTCGAGCCAAGACCCGCGTGCGGGCATTAGATTCGCGACGAAGACCTGCTTCTCGCGATCCTTGGGTTCCATCAGGTAGGCGCCCGGAGAACGCACGAGCTGGGTGACGACGACGCGCTCGGTGCCGTTGATGATGAACGTGCCGCGCTCGGTCATCCACGGGAAGTCGCCCATGAAGACAGACTGCTCGCGGATCTCGCCCGTCTCGCGGTTGATGAACGCAACCGTCACGGTCAGCGGTCGGGCGTAGGTGAGGTCCTTTTCGCGGCACTCGTCGATCTGAGCAACCGGCTCGTCGAAGACGAACTCGCCGAATTGGACCGCGAGATTGCCGGTGTAATCCTCAATTGGCGAGATGTCGTCGATCGTCTCGCGCAACCCGCCCTTTTCAGGTTCGGTCAGCCATTCGAAGGAGCGGCGCTGGATGTCGATCAGGTTGGGAACGTCGAGCGGCGTATGCAGACGCGCGAAGCTACGGCGCGTCCGGGAGACGGGGGCGGCGGCCAAGATGCGACTCCTGAGGGGTCGAGAGCGGACGGACGAGGGCGCGAAAGCGCAGTTCCAAGAACTGTAGCACAGCAAAGCTGCGCCCCCGTGGAGGCTGCTGACACTCACGGACCCCACCCCTTCCGGTCCGCGTATGTGGCGCGTCCGGCAACTACAGGGAGCGGCTACGACTATCGATCAGCCAGCGCACTGTAGCGGAAATTGAGGCCTTTTGCAGGCTTAGTACGTCGCCGCGGTGAGCTCCGGGGGACGCAGTGCGGGCGGCCCGTGGCCGCCCGCATCGCCAAACCGGGTGCGAGTCCGCGCTAGGAGATCTCGACCGACCCTCCGGCCTCTTCGAGTTCCTTCTTGAGCGCGTCGGCCTCGTCGCGGTCGATGCCCTCCTTGATCGGCTTGGGGGCCTCGTCGACAAGCGCCTTGGCCTCCTTGAGCCCAAGGCCCGTCGCGGCGCGCACGACCTTGATTACCTGGATCTTCTTGTCGCCCGATGCCGTCAGCGTGACCGTGAAAGCGGTCTGCTCCTCGGCAGCTTCCTCACCACCGCCAGCACCGCCACCGCCCGCGGCGGGCTCGGCGACAGCGACCGCGCTCGCGGAGACACCAAACGCCTCCTCGAGCGCCTTGATCCGCTCAGAGAGCTCGAGCACCGAGATGCTCTTGAGCTCGTCAATCCATGCGTCGGTTGATGTGGCCATATCGTCGTCTCCTATAGCTTCGATCGTCGCCTACTCGGCGCTTGACTCTGTCGCAGCGTCGCCAGGCGACTCCTCAGCGACTTCAGTTGTGTGTGTCGTGTCTTCGTCGGTCGATGTCTCGGCGGCTTCGGAGCTCGCCTGCTCAGCGCCTGACTTCGGCGCATCCGCTTCGTAGCTCGCCTGCTCAGCGCCTGACTTCGGCGCATCCTCGCTAGGCGACTCCTCAGCGGGCGCTGCGGTTGCTTCCGCCTGTGGTTCGGTCTCGGCGGCCTGCTCGCTCGGCGTCTGCGCTTCGGGCAGATCAGGTGCCGCTGCCTCCGCGGTACCGGCCTCGTCCGACGCCCCGGCCGAGGTGGCCTCAATGCCTGCAGGCTCGTCGGCTCCCGCCGGCTCCGCGTTCTCCACGGCCGGCGTCACAGCGGCCTCGACCGACGGCGCGGCCGCGAACTCCGGCGAAGCCTGCTTCTGCTCGAGCACGCCGGCCAAGCCAACTGCCAGGCCCGAGATCATGGCATTGAGCGTTCGGGCGAGACTCGTGATCGGGTTGGCGACGAGGCCGACCAGCTGGCCGTAGAGCACCTGTCGCGAGGGAAGGCGCGAGATCGCGGTGATCTCGGCGGGCGAGACGGCGGCACCGTCCATTAGGCCGCCCTTGAAGGCGAGCAGCTGGGTCACACGCGCGAAGTCGGCGAGCGACTTCGCCGCGGCGGCACTGTCGCCACGAACGAATGTGAGGGCAGTCGGGCCGGCGAGCAGGTTCTTGAGTTGCTCGACGCCGGCCTTGTCGGCGGCGCGCTCGGTCAACGAGTTCTTGACCACGCGCAGCGTCGAGTCCGATTCGCGTAGGCGGGTGCGCAGCTCGCGCGCCTGCTCGACGGTGATCCCGCGATAGTCGACCGCAAAGATCGCGCTCGACTCGTTGATGTTCGCGGCGATCTCGTCGATCACCGCTGCCTTCTGATCTCGGTTCATCTGGCTCCTGTTCCGGGCTTATCGCTCGCTTCCGAGCGTGCCGGAGGTCTCTGGTGGCCCTGCTACCCAGGTTACGCGGCCTGCTGCGCCGGCGCCTCCTCGAGGATGTCACGTGTGCGGCTTGGATCGACCTTGACACCTGGCCCCTGCGTCGAGGCGAGGGTGATCGTCCGTAGGTAGCGGCCCTTGGCCGCGGAAGGCTTGGCGCGGATGATCTCGTCGATCACCGCGGCGTAGTTCTCGAGCAGCGCACGGGTCTCGAAGCTCCGCTTGCCGATCACGAGGTGGACTATCCCGGTGCGATCGGTGCGGTACTCGACCTTGCCGGCCTTCGCCTCCTCGACCGCCTTGCGCACGTCCGTGGTGACGGTGCCGACCTTGGGGTTGGGCATCTTGCCCTGGGGTCCGAGCACGCGGCCGAGGCGGCCGACCAGCGGCATCATGTCGGGTGTCGCGATCGCGACATCGAAGTCGGTGAAGCCCTCCTCGACGCGTTTTGCGAGATCCTCGGCGCCGACGATGTCAGCGCCGGCCTGCTGGGCCTCGCGGGCGCCGTCGCCCGTGGCGAAGACCGCAATCGTCACGTCACGACCCAGGCCGTTTGGCAGCGCGACAGTACCGCGCAGCTGTTCGTCGGCGTGGCGGACGTTGAGGCCCGTACGGATGTGCAGCTCGACCGACTCGTCGAACTTAGCTCGGCCGAGCGTCTTGACCAGCTCGAGCGCCTCGAGCGGACTGTGCTCGTGATCGCGATTCGCCCGCTCGCGGGCGGCTGTGACAAGCTTTCCATGACGGGCCATCAGCCGACCACCTCGACGCCCATCGAGCGGGCTGTGCCGGCGATGATCCTGGCTGCCGCGTCAACGTCGGTTGCGTTCAGGTCGGCGAGCTTGGTCGTCGCGATCTCGCGCAATTGGGCCTGGGTGATCTTGCCGACCTTGTTGCGATGGGGCTCGGCCGAACCCTTATCGAGGCCGATCGCCTTGCGGATCAGGTCGGCCGCCGGCGGCGTCTTGGTGACGAACGTGAACGAGCGGTCCTCGTAGACGGTGATCACGACGGGGATCACGGTGCCGGCGTCCTGCTGGGTCTGGGCGTTGAAGGCCTTGCAGAACTCCATGATGTTGATGCCGTGCTGGCCCAGCGCAGGGCCGACCGGTGGCGCCGGCGATGCGGCGCCGCCCATTGCCTGCAACTTGATCTGTGTGAGGACCTTTTTTGCCATCGCTAGAGCTTCTTGACCTGGTCGAAGCCAACCTCGACCGGCGTTTCACGGCCAAAGATTGATACCAGCACCTTGAGGCGGGCCGCATCCTCGTTGATCTCCGAGATCTCGCCCGAGAAGTCCGAGAGCGGTCCGGAGACAACCTTGACAGACTCGCCGATCGTGAAGGTTGCTCGCGGGCGACCTGCGACGACGGCGACCTCCTTCTTGAGAATGCGGTCGACCTCCATCTGGGTCAGCGGCACGGGCTCGTTTGACGCGCCGACGAACCCGGTGACGCCCGGTGTGTCCTTGACGAGTTTGTAGGAGCCCTCGTTGAGCTCCATGTTGACGAGCACGTAGCCAGGCATCGTGCGCTTGTCGACCGTGACCTTCTGATTGTCCTTCATCTCGGACACAGCCTCGGTCGGGACGACCACCTGGCGCACGGCACGCTGCTGCGCGAGCGACACGATGCGGTGCTCGAGGTTCTGCTTGACCTTCTTCTCGTGGCCCGAATAGGTGTTGACGACGTACCAGCGGAACATGGCTAGGTGCCCTCCTCCAGGCGTGCGGCGCTCGCGGACCGTGCCATCACAGGATCGCGTTCACGATCTGCTGCGAGACCTCGTCGGCGAGGCCGAGAAAGATGCCTGCGACCACGACGAAGCCGAGTACGACGCCGGTCGCCTGGGCGACCTGACGTCGATCGGGCCACTGGACGCGCTGAAGCTCCGCCCAGCACCCACGCAGGAACCCGATGACGCGGTTGCCGTGCTCGGGGCGCTCGCGAAGCGGCCGGCCGACGCCGATCGCGGGCTCTTCGCCGAACGCGCTCGGTGCCGCGCTCACCGGCTCCTCCTCGTAGGGGTCAAGGGAAGGAAAGACGCTCGAGGAGCGTGCGCCGAGCGCCGCCGGCTCATCGTCGTCCTGCGGCAGGCCGAAGCCGCCCGCCGGGGGCGGGACACGGGCGTCGGGCAGCCGGTTGCGACGGCTGGCACGACGGGTGCGCTTGCGTTCACGCGACACGGCACTTGCTGCTAGCGCGTCTCCCGGTGGGAGGTATGGCGCCGACACCAGCGGCAGTACTTCGCCAGCGTGATGCGATCGGGATCGTTGCGCTTGCTCTTATTCGTCTGATAGTTGCGCCGTTTGCAATCCTCGCAAGCGAGCGTCACAGCGATGCGTACGTCTCCGCGGGCCATGAACCTTTTCCGGGGTCGGGTTGTGTCTACTGGCGCCGGGCAAGGAAAAACCCCGCCACGGCGCGAGGGAGATCCAGTGTAGTGGTTCGCATCCCTCGACGGCGCCGCGGGAAGAATCGTTCGGAGTATCGTCCGCGCCACCGAGCCATCAGCAAGCCAGGAGGGAACGATGCGAATTCCAGACGCGCCGATCAAGGTGGACATCACCGACGAGAGCTTTGCCGGAGTCAGCTACCACCTGCGCGGCGCGTTGGTCCCCGAGCTTCAGATCGAAATCTCGGGCCAGGCCGTCATGTTCGAGCATCACACGTTGCTCTGGAAGGAGCACCAGCTCGACATCGAGCTCCGCAAGCTGCCCGGCGGAATCAAGCGGAAGATCGCAGGTCTCGACTTCTTCATCACCAAGACGAAAGGGAGCGGCCGGATCGCGTTCTCGCGCGACTGGCCCGGTCAGTGCATCCCGATGCACCTCGCCAAAGGCCAGGAGATCCACGTGCGCGAGCACCATTTCCTCGCCGCGACCGACAACATCGGCTATAGCTTCGAGCGCGTTCAGGGTGTTCGCAACATGCTGCTCGGCGGCTCAGGGATCTTCATCGACAAGTTTCACGCGACTGACGGCGATGCCGTGGTGTGGGTCTCCGGACAGGGCAACGTCTTCGAGATCGAGCTGGAGAGCGGCGACGAGATCGACGTCGAAGCGGGCGGCTGGCTCTACAAGGACACCGGCGTGAAGCTGACGTCGCACTCGATCGGCCTGAAGACGGGCCTGTTCGCCGGCGACCACAAGCTCACCTGGAACCGCTTCACGGGTCCCGGCAAGGTCGCGATCCAGACGATGTACCTCGAGCCGCTCGAATCGGAGATCGGCGGAGCCGCGGGCGCAGCGGCAACGGGCGGCGTCGCCGGCGCCGTGATCAGCGGCCTGTTGCGCGGCTGAGGCAGGCCCGTCGCAGGGAACGGCGCCCGGTCGCGGTTGGGCCGGGCGCTGCCACGATCCGTCCGGCCAGGCCCTCACAGCCCCGGGTAGTGGCGCACCGCGTAGCCGACCAGTGAGGGCTGGTCGGTCAGCCAGCGGGTTGTGTAGGGCCCGGCGCGGCCGGCGGTGTCAAACCAGACGCCATCGACCCACATGAACGTGTGGCCGGCGTTGGCGAAGACGGTGATGAAACGGCCGGGACCGGGCTTTCCCCAATGCTCGAGCTGGCCGGAGGTCTCGGGCGCCCCGATCAGGCCGGCCGCGGCCAGCGCGTAGCTGACCGAGCCCGAACAGTCGTAGGCGTTGTCGATGAACGAGACGTGTCCGCCCCCGTACACGTATGGGAAGTCGCGGATCGCATTACCACCGGCGACGACCTCCTGAACGTCGATCGGGAGGTCGGACGGGGGCACGGCCTGTCCGGTCAGCGGATCGACCGCGATCACCGGGATGCCCCGCGGATCGGACTGGGCGACCTGCTGCTCCTGCTGAAGCTCCTGGATCACCTGCTGGTCGCTGGGTGCTCCGGGGCTGAGGAATGCCTCGCGCACCGACCGCGAGGCGGCGTTCGGAGAGTGGGCGTTGGCGTGGCGGACCTCGCCCGGCGCGAGGGCAAAGCTCTTTGCGGCGAGCGGATCGGGGGCTTCGGCCACGAGTCGTACCCGAGCGCTCCGAGCGACGTGTGGGTGGCCGGCGGCCGAACCGGTCCCACCGATCGCGAGCAGAAGAACGCCGACCAGCAGCGCGACCGCTACGAGCGGCGCGAGCACGTAGAGCAGCGGCGGCCGGGGTCTACTCATAGAGCGTGATCACCGCCAGGATGGCATAGATGGCGACGAGCGCCCAGCCCTCGAACGCGCGTGCTTCGCCGTCGTCGGTCACCTGCCAGACCGTGATCGCGGTGAGCGCGAGCGCGGCCACGTAGAGCCCCGGCAGAGCGAACGTCAGCTGGGTCGACAGCAGGAGCGAGATCAGCACGAGCAGCGGAAAGAGGAACGCGGCGATCTGGGCCACCGAGCTGAGGACGACGGAGATCGCGAGATCGGAACTGCCCTTCGCCGCTAGTGTGACGCCCGCGGCGTTCTCGACCGCATTGCCGGCGATCGCGACGATCACGAGCCCGGCAAAGGCCTGCGATATGTGCAGCTGGTGGATCGCCGGCGCGAGCGCGTGGACGAACCAGTCCGAGACGAACGCCGAGCCGGCGCCGGCAACGACGAGCAGGACCGTCGAGAACCACAGTGCGAGCTTGGCGGCGGACTGCGCCGGACGCTCCTCGCGACGAACGTGCGGGATGACCCAGATCAGGTACACGCTGAGCAGCAACACGGCGGCGATCGCTGAGATCGCCTTGACGTGGTGGGCCGCAGGGTCACTGGCCGACAGCGAGATGCCGACGAGCACGATGATGAACAGGCAACACAGCACGAGCGTCGCGGTGTCGCGACTCAATTGGGGATGGAAGCGCATGACGCCGCCGGCGCCGCGGCGCAGGCTGCCCGCGATAACGACGATCCCCAGAACAAGCAACGCGTTCGCGAACAGCGAGCCGACGATCGCGCTCTCTGCGACGACGCGCTCGCCCGCCCGCAGCGCGAAGATCACGACGAACAGTTCCGGCAGGTTGCCGATGCTCGACTGGAGCAGGCCGGTGGCGGCCGGCCCGAAATGCTCACCGACCTGCTCGGTGGCGAGCGCGACGATCCAAGCGAGCCCCGCGAGCGCGAGCGTCGCGAGCGCGAATGCCGGGACCGCCGGCCAACTGGCGTAGCGCCCCAATGCCGCCAGGACCGTGAACGCGACGACCGCCGCGAGAGCGGCCCGCTCGATGACGCTGAGTTGGTTCATCGACCCGCGCGCGTCGCGTCAGTGCGACGTGAGCACGCGATCGATCAGGCCGTACTCGGCAGCCTCATCGGCTTTGAAGAAGCGGTCGCGCTCCATGTCGCGATGCACTTCCTCCACAGGCTTGCCCGTGTGCTTGGCGTAGATCTCGTCGATCCTCGCCCGCAGGTTGATCACCTCGCGCGCGTGGATCTCGATGTCGGTCGCCTGGCCTTCGAACCCCGCCGATGGCTGGTGCATGAGGATCCGGCTGTTGGGCAGCGATGAGCGCTTCCCCTTCGTGCCACCGGTCAACAGCAACGACGCGGCCGACATCGCGATGCCGACGCACATCGTCTGCACGTCCGGCTTGATGAAGTTCATCGTGTCGTAGATCGCCAGGCCCGAGTAGACCGAGCCGCCGGGCGAGTTGATGTAGAGCGAGACGTCCTTGTCGGGATCGACCGATTCGAGATGCAGCAGCTGAGCGACGATCACGTTCGCCACCTGGTCGTCGATCGGCGAGCCGAGGAAGATGATGCGCTCGTTCAGCAGCCGCGAGTAGATGTCGTACTCGCGCTCGCCGCGGGCGCTGCGCTCGATGACTGTGGGGATCAGCGGCATTGACGTGAACCCTATCGGTCGGCCCCGGTGACATCGTTGGACGAGCGTCGACCAGGCCGGCCAAGGATGGCTCCGCGGGCAACCCGCCATGCCGCGCCGATCCGTCGGTTGGGCGGCTCGGCACTACCGATCCACGCCTGTCTCCCTGGGACGATAATCACTCGATGGCTTCGCTCAACTGGCCGAACGCTTTGACCGTAGCGCGCATCCTGCTCGTGCCGGTGCTGATCGTCGCGCTCCTGGGCCACACCACGAACGGCGACATCCTGGCAGCGATCGTCTTCGCGCTCGCGTCGCTGACCGATTTCGTTGACGGTTACCTCGCCCGCTCGCGCGGGGCGGTGACGACGTTCGGCAAGCTGATGGATCCACTCGCCGACAAGCTCCTGGTCGTCGCCGCTCTGATCTCGCTGGTATCGCTGCAGCGGCTCGCGGCCTGGGTCGCGATGGTGATCATCGCGCGCGAGCTGGCCGTCACGGTGCTGCGCATGGGCGCCACGCAGGCCGGCGTGATCATGCCGGCGAGCAATTTCGGCAAGCTCAAGACGTGCGTGCAGATCGCGACCATCCTCGCGGTCATCGCGGTGCGAGGCCACCCCGCCTGGCTCCAGGCGTTGATCTACGCCATGGTCGCGATCACTGTGGCATCGGGCCTCGACTATTTCTTCGGAATCCGCCGACGGGTCGAGCAGGCACGCTCGGACAGCGCCGCTCGGGCGAGCTGAGCGGCCGCCTCAGGAATCGAGCCAGGCGCGCAGCGCCGTCGGCGTCGCCAGGTGCTCTCCGCCGGCGAACTCGCGGCGGAGTTCTCCAAGGGGTCCCGCACGCTCGGCCACGACGTTGTGCTGGTGGATCGTCTCCAGGTTCTCCTGGCGTGCAGAGATGAAGGAATCCTCGGGCAACTGCGGCAGCCGCTCGATGACTCCGCCGATCATCTCCCGGACGCAGTCCTCAACGAATCGCGGACGGCGGTGCGCCCGCGTCACCACGGCCGCCTCGTCGACGCGCTTCATCAGCTCGTAGATCTCCGATGACATCGACTCCTCGACGATCTGGAGCAAGGTCCGCGCTTCGATCTCCAGGCGACCGTGCTCCGGCACGCCGACGTGAAGCGTTCCGAGGCCGCGCTGGTTGTGGGTCGCGATCGGAACGGTCGCGAGGATCCGCTCGATCTCGCCCTCGCTGAAACCGCCCTCCTCGAGCCCCTCCCGTGCCTGCGCGGTGACGAGTTGCTGGGCGCACGGGCACGCTGTCATGCCTTGCGCCGCGACACCGACGACCCGACGCGTGCCCCGCTCAGAGGCCACGGCGATACCGAAGAGCGTGTAGATCTCCTGCGTTTCGATCCCAGACACCGGCGCGGGCCGATGCTCCGGGTATCGAGCGGCGATCGTCACCTCGGCCCGCCGCGCGCCCTGGCGCTCGCGGACCAGCTCGGCGATTCGCTGCGCGAGCTGCTCGGCGCGGAAGCCCGACTCACCGAGGATCACCTCGCCGATCGACTCGTTGACGACCTCCTCGAAACGCGACATGTGCGCGCCCTTCTGGTCGGGGCCGAGGTCGACGAAACAATCTATTCGCGCCGAGAACAGCTGCTCGCTTCCCGCTTGGCGGATGCGAATCACCTTCTCGACGTCTCGCACGCCGACGCGCGAGAGCCCTATCGCGATGCTCGGCAGCTCGGCCTGAACATCGGGGATGCCGAGGATTGAAGTTCGTTGACCCATCGCTGAAACCAGCGTACAGAGGCGGCGAGCGCTGCCGGCCGCCTCCGCGCGCCGCCGTGCGCCGGTTGCCGTCGCGAAGTCTGTGCTAACAATCTGCCGCGTCGAGGTCGCGGAAGGGGCCCCGGCACGAGGAGAGGAGCCACGAGATGGAGGTTCTCGACGTCGTTGCGACGGCGAACGAGGGTGCTGTTGCGGTCGCCGAGCCGGCGGTCACGGAGGCCGACGCCCTCGCGAGTCTGATCGCGGACGGCCACGACCACGGCTTCGTCACGATCGAGAACGTCGCGCGAGCGCTCGAGGAGCTCGACGTCTCGAAGGAACAGGTCCACGAGCTCTACACCTACTTCGAGGAGCACGGCATCGAGCTCGTGAGCGGCACAAGCGCCGTCAGCGAGCTCAACGCGGCGGCGGAGGCCCCGGTCCTGACGCCGCTCGAGCTCGACCTGACCGTAGAGCCGAGCCTCGACTCGCTGCGCCTCTACCTGCGGGCGATCGGCCGCGTCGCGCTACTGAGCGCGGCCGAGGAGATCGATCTGGCCAAGCGGATCGAGCGCGGCGACTGCCTCGCCAAACAGCAGATGGTCGAAGCAAACCTGCGCCTCGTCGTCTCGATCGCAAAGCGCTACCTCGGTCGTGGTCTGTCGTTTCTCGACCTGATCCAGGAGGGGTCGCTCGGCCTGATCCGCGCAGTCGAGAAGTTCGACCACCGCCGCGGCTACAAGTTCTCGACCTACGCCACGTGGTGGATCCGCCAGTCGGTGACGCGCGCGATCGCCGACAAGGGCCGCACGATCCGGATCCCCGTGCACATGGTCGAGAAGCTCAACAAGGTGATCGGCGCGGAGCGCCAGCTTGTCCAGGAGCTGGGGCGCGAGCCGACCCCCGCGGAGGTGGCAACCGAGCTGGGTTGTAGCCAGCACGAGGTCCGCGAGATCCTGCGGCTTGCACAGCAGCCGGTCTCGCTGGAGAAGCCGGTCGGGGACGAGGACGACTCCCCCCTCGGCGACTTCGTCGAGGATCAGGCCGCCGAGTCACCATTCGAGTTGGCGGCCCGCCGGATGCGCGACGAGAACGTCGGCCGCGCGCTCGCCGTCCTACCGCGGCGCGAGCGCGAGGTGCTCGAGTTGCGCTTCGGACTCACCGGCCAGCGACCGCAGACGCTGGAGGAGGTCGGGCAGGCGTTCAACGTGACGCGCGAGCGAATCCGCCAGATCGAGAACCACACGCTCAAGAAGCTCGAGCTGCTGCCCGAGGCACAGCGGCTGCGCGACGCGTCCTGAACCCGGCGCGCCGCTAGACTGCGTCGCCGCGCGGCGGGATTCCCGAGCGGTCAAAGGGGACGGACTGTAAATCCGTTGGCTCCGCCTTCGAAGGTTCGAATCCTTCTCCCGCCACTCGGCCCGGCCTTCGTGGAGCGATGGCTGAGGGGGTGCCGTGCGGCCGCGACCGCGATTCAGCGGTCTCGCCGGACTCGCTAGGTGATCCTCACTTCCGGCGTACGGCTCCGGGATCGCGAACCCCGACGCCAAGCGCGATTCGCGTCAGGCGAGCGTCAGCGGCGCGAAGCACCCTGTTCCACGTGATCCCAACGCGCGAAGTGCGCTCGCGCGGGCGCTGCGCTTTGTGGCGAGTGCTGCTACTCGGGCTGGAACAGTGCGATCGTGTTCCCGTCGGGGTCTTTGAACCAGGCTGAGCGGCCAATCCCTGGGGTGGTTGCGATCGACTCGACGGTCTTGAGGGTTGGGAAGTCGTATTCCTCGAACACGACGCCGCGCCCGGTCAGCTCCGCGACATCGGCTGCGAGGTCCGAGCACCAGAAGCGCACCTGGGTGTGGTCTGCGGTGTTGGGGTTGGGGCGCCCGTAGACCAGCAGCGAGGTTCCGTCGCCGCATTCGAACACGAGATGGTTCTTGATCGTGTCCGTGGACAGTGCGAGTCCGACCGTCTTCTCATAGAAGCTCTGACTTGCCTCGAGATCGGTCGAACAGACAACCGCCGAGATCTTGTTCGCTGCCAGCACGTGCGCCTCCTCGCCAAGCTAGTTATCGCAACCGCCGAAGTACTTGATATGCCAACTTATATCCGCAGACACTTGGCATGTCAAGTAGCTCCTCGTAGACTCCGCTAGCGTGCCCCCGAACGACGAAGACCACTGGATGCCGGCATGGCTCGCGCTTGTCCGCTCATACACGCGGCTCTGGGATCAACTGGAAGCCAGCCTCCGCCACGAGCACGGACTCTCGATCGCACGCTACGACGTGCTTGCACAGCTCGAGATGGCCGGCGGGCAAGTTCGCCTGAGCGAACTCGCAGCATCGATCCTGCTCTCGCCATCCGGACTGTCAAAGCTCGTCGACCGAATGGAGGCCTCCGCACTACTCACCCGTAACCCCGTCCCCTCCGACGCTCGCTCAACGTTCGCGACGATCACCCCGCGAGGGAGGGCCCTCGTAGCCTCCGCGAGGCGCAGCCACCACCAACTGCTCCAGCAAACGTTCGGCAGCGCACTCGACAACCGCGACATCGCCGACCTCACCCGCATCACCAGGCGCCTCGCCGCCTCGACGCCCACCGCACGGCCGGACTCGTCCGCACGCGAAAACCAGGTCGCCACCTAGAAGAGGCCCACGCTCGACGCTCGCGTTGGCGCATTCCCTGGGCGCAACCGTCGACTCGGCCCTGGGGAGCTGGCAAGCGGGGGGTGTGGCTGCGCGCCCGCGGCGATCGAGGGTGCTACCGCAGGAGTGGCAGCCTGCGGTTACCGCGTTGATTGTGGTTGGCGATAGGTCGGTCGGGTAGGCGACAATCCCGCGGGTGCCGGCGATCGTCGTCGTGTTGAGGGCTGGGATCACGCGCCGCCGTGCTCGCTTCGCGATGCTGGCGGCCTGCGCGGTCATAGTTGGTGTGAGTGCGTGCGGCGGCACGCAGTTGAGCGCCGACCAGATGAAGGACCACGAGGTCGCAGCTGGTATCGATATTCCGGCGCAAGTCGTGTGCCACGACTCGCGGTGCGCTGTCAGCGCGAGCTACGACTCCCACTCGAGGCTGGAAGCTTCGTTCGTCGCGCTTCCGGTAGCAGACTGGGTCGACACCGACCCAGACCTGAAGTCTGTGAGGGCGATTACGCTAAGGATCGCGAATGCGAGGACGAACGCCACTGCCGTGTTTCAGTGCCGCCTGCCCCACGCCGCGCACCCTGGACTGACCGGCGTTTGGTTCGTGAAGCGCGCATGCGTTATCAGAGTCGTGGCCTCGTACTAGCAGCGCTCCTGCAGTAGCTCACGCCGGAGCCTTCGACAGACGCTCCCTCTTCGCGCTAGGGAGGCGTCGGCGGTGTCGGCTTGCCCGCGCTCGCTTTCGCAGAAAGCGGCTGCGTGAAATTAGTCGCCAGACAGCGACTAATCGAGGACTTACGACTTGGAGCCGAGCAGACCGCCGCCGCGCTTCTCGGGAATCGCGAAGCCGGGCGGAGCGCTCGTTGGGAGTTGCCCGGGCGCCGGTGCGGGTGCGAGTGGAGTTTGGGGGGTCGCTATGGCCATGCCTTCAGCTTAGCTCGCGAGACTGATGGTCCACAAGATGACCTCCGCGGCGAGCAGCACGCAGCTGACGGTGAACCAGGTCGACAGCTTTTCGATCCTGTCGCGGTTGGAGTCGAGGATCGGTGCTATCCAACCGCTGACAGCCCGGTGCTTGACGTCGGTGGCGGGACCGGAAATTACGCCGAGGCGTTGCAGGCTGAAGGCTGGGAGGTCGTCGTAGTCGATCGCGCGCCCGGCATGCTCGAGCATGCCGCCGGAAAGGGCCTGGCGACCGCGCTCGGCGACGCAGAGGACCTGCCGTTTGCGGACGCGAGCTTCGATGCGGTGATGCTTGTGTCAATGCTGCACCACGTCGACCGGCCGGCGGTCGCTCTTGCGCAGACTCGCCGTGTGCTTCGAGACGGCGGACGTCTCGCATTGATGATGTTCACACGCGAGGACATCGAGACTCTGTGGTGTCTCGAGTACTTCCCGGCGTCGCGCAGTTGGATGGAGGAGACGCACGCACCGCTCGCTGAGATCCTTGCCGAGCTACCCGGCGCCGAGCGCCTGCCGGTCAGCTTTGCGGACATGAGTGACATGTCGCTGGCGGCCCTCCATGGCTATCCAGAGCTGATGCTCGAGGAGCGCTGGCGCAGCCAGACCAGCTACTTCGAACGGATGCAACGCGACCATCCTGACGAGCTGGAGGCCGGGCTCAAGCGGCTCGCCGTCGACGTAAAGCTAGGGACTGTCCGCGCCCGTCCCGGATCGGCCAGCGTCATCGCATGGTCAAAGCCTCGCGATCACGAGCCCGGCTGAACACGAGCGGACGATCGCATCTCGCGCGAGGCAGGTGCGAGCGGGGTCACGTCGGTAGAAGTGGTGTAACGGGCGCCGGGTAGCGGAGCCGTTGGTTCCGACCACCGCGGCGCTCAGAGAGTTTGAGGGGTCGGGCTTTGCTGGGGTCGTGAGAGGAGCCGTCTTCGGGTTTCGCACGACTCGCCGCGGCTACTGTCTGGGGGTGGGGCCCAGCGATGATTGTTGACGGGTACGGCGATCTGGCGGTCATGGAGTTCGGCTTTCCCGGCGAGCTTCGAGATCGCCTCATCGCCGCGGTCCTGACGAGAGCCAAGACCGCGACCACAGGGCTTCTGGTGGAGTACGAGTTGGACGGCAGTCCGCTGCCGCACGCCGGGGACCGGCTGGTTGTTGTCGATTCCCACGAGCGGCCGGTCGCGGTCATCGAGCTCACCGACGTTCGCGTGCTTCGCCTCGACGACGTGGACATTGCTACGGCCCGCGACGAGGGCGAGGGCTTCAGCAGCGTCAAAGAGTGGCGGGTCGATCACGAGGCGTTCTGGAACAGCTACGCCGACGACCTGCGCGCACGCCTCGAGGATCCCTCGTGGACGCTGTCAGACGACACTCTTGTCGTCATCGAACGCTTCCACCTCATCGGCGAGCTCGACACCTAAAACGACGCCGCGAAGCGCCCGTGCGATTGACGCTGGCGCAGTTTCTCGCTCCTTCTTACAGGAGCGGGCGTGCGTTGCGTTGCGTTTAGTTGGGGCTGGTGATGACGTGGAGGCCGGGGATGCGGGTGAAGTGGGTGCTGTTGTGGGTTGCGATCGTGAGGCCGTTTGCGATCGCGGTGGCCGCGATCCAGAGGTCGTGGGCGCCGACCAGTTCGCCGCGCGAGGCGAGTTCGGACCAGATGTCGGCGTGGACGCGCGCGACGGCTTGGGTGATTGGGATGGCTTGGAGGCCGGCGAGTAGGTGTTCGACGAACGCGTTTCGCCGGGCGCGTGTCGCGCCTTTTGCGCGGTGGACGCCGTGGAGGAGCTCGCTGACGGTGACCACGCTGATCCCGCGGTCCTCTTCGCCGAGGAGCGCCTCGATCTCGCTGTTGCCTCGCTCTAGCTCGATCAGTAGATCGGTGTCGATCAGGACGGCCATGGATCTCCGGGCGCTCCGGCGCTCTCGCGGATCTCGCGGAGGTCTTCGGCGAACGCATCGTCCGGGCGCGGCGCGCTGGCAAGCAGATCGCGGAAACGCGACGCCGAGACGAACCTTGACCGAGGTGGGCTAATCAGCGCGACCGGCGCGCCGCTGCGAGTCAACTCGATCTCCTCGCCGGTCGCGACACGATTAAGCACGTCGGAGAAGCTGCGGGCTGCTTCGGTGGCTGTCATGCGAGACACGCCAACAGCATATCTGATAAATCGGATACCGGCTAGCGGACCAGCGTCACGCTCGCTCGTCGCGCGAGGCGGTCGCGGTCCGCCACCGCTCCCGCCTTCCTGCGGCGCTACCGTCGCTGCCCGACCGAAGCTGGCGGTCGTTTCCGGGGAGGGCACGCGACCTGTGCGTCGATGAGCGCGCGGCGCAATCCGTTCTGCTGAACGTCGATTGGGCGTTGCAACGTGTCGATCGCAGCTTGCGCGTGGTCGATGAGCGCCTGGCGGGCGTCGTGGCGCCGCTGGTCCTCGAAGAGCGTGAGCGCTATATGCCGGAGCCTGGGTTGCACGGTGAGATCTGCTGGGTCACTGGCGGCCTGCGCCCTCGCAGCGTGCGCCCACCGCTCGGTCAGGTGGGCTTGGCTTCGGTCGGCGAGCGCCTGCTCGGAGTCAAGGGTGCGCTGAAGGCGATCGGCCAGCAGCTGACGACGATCGAGCCGCTGTTGTCGACCGTCATCGTGATCACCGTTGTGCCGCTGCGGTTCGGTCGGGGGCTGGTGACCGTCGAGCACGGTCAGGCGCCTGGCTCGGTGGAGCGTGAGAGCAAGCGGATGTGCGCTTCTACCTCGGCGATCTGGTAGCTGGGCGGCAGCAGCGACCACGCCAGCAACCACAACACTGCCTTCTTCTCCGCGCTCAGCGGAGCCGGGTCGATGAGCTGTTCCTCAACCTCGCTCAGCCCGCGGCCGGCGAGCATTCGCGCTCTCACCGCGAACTCCAGAGAACGAAACGCACCCAACCTCGAATGCTCGTGGGCCTGCCAGTGAGCATCACCGATCACCGCCGGCACCGGGCCGGGAACCAACTTCGTGGACTGAGATGGGCGTGACAAGTCAACCTCCGAGGCGTGGATCTACGCTCGAAAGTCAGATTGTGTTGCCGGCCCATCGTGGGCTAACCCCAGCGCTGCCCTCCACCCGGCACCTTACCCCTCGCACGAGTCCCGCGCAACCACCCGCCCGCAGGATTGACCGCGTTTTGCGCAATCCCCCGACGCCGTAGGTGCCAGCCCAGGCCGACCCGGTGAGGATCGCTCGGAGACTCCGCGCCCTAGACTTCAAACCGCCGCCACCGTCCGCAAGAGAGACAGGGACCGCCATGAAGACGCGCAAGCTGGGCTCACTCGAGGTTTCCGCGCTCGGGCTCGGATGTATGGGAATGTCGGCTTTCTACGGCTCCGCCGACGAAGGCGAGGCGATCGCCACGATCCACCGCTCGCTGGAGATCGGCATCAACTTCCTCGACACCGCGCAGCTCTACGGCCCGATGACCAACGAGTCGCTCGTCGGTGAGGCGATCAAAGGCCGTCGCGACGAATACGTCATCGCAACGAAGTTCGCTCGACGCCTCGGCCCCGGCACGGTCGCGGGCGACATGTCCACGATCGGCCCGCTCGACGGCAGCGCCGAGCACGTTCGCAGCTCGGTCGAGGGCTCGCTGAAGCGCCTTGGCACCGACCACATCGACCTCTACTACCAGCACCGGGTCGACCCGAACGTCCCGATCGAGGAGACTGTCGGCGCGATGGCCGAGCTTGTCCAGCAGGGCAAGATCCGCCACATCGGTTTGAGCGAAGCGGCGCCGGAGACGATTCGCCGCGCGCACGCGGTTCACCCGATCACCGCGCTGCAGAGCGAGTACTCGCTGTGGAGCCGCGACGTGGAGGACGAGATCCTGCCGACCTGCCGCGAGCTCGGCATCGGCTTCGTTGCGTACTCGCCGCTCGGCCGCGGCTTCCTCTCCGGCCGCTTCAGCTCGCCGGACGAACTTGACGACGGCGACTTCCGCCGCAGCGGCCCGCGCTTCACCGGCGAGAACCTCGACGCGAACCTGAAACTCGCCGCCAAGCTCGCCGAGATCGCGGGCGAGAGAGGCATCACACCGGCCCAACTCGCACTCGCCTGGGTTCTCGCGAAGGGCGAGGACGTCGTGCCGATCCCCGGCACCAAGCGCCGCACCTACCTCGAGCAGAACGCCGCGGCGGTCGAGGTCACGCTGAGCGCAGAGGAGATCGCCCGGATCGAGACCGAGCTCCCCCAAGCCGCCGGCGACCGCTACAACGCGGCAGGCATGGCGTCGATCAACCTCTAGACCGACTGGGCGGACGCCCGGCGGCGACGATCAGCGGGCCTGGCGCGAGCCGAACCATTCTCGCCGCCGCCTTCTCGTGAAGCCTGAGCGGCCGGCGAGGGAGCCGTGCCGGCTCGGAGCGCATACAGGCAGCCCGAGCCGGCGTCGCTCCGCTGCGCTAGGACTCGATCAGGATCACCATCGTCTCGGGGAGGACGCCGTCGTACTCCATCGCGTCGGTCGCCTCCTGTGACTGCATGAAGCCCATCATGGCGTCCATGTCGGCGACGTTCATCGTCAGGCCGACTCGGTTGGTGCCCTGGGGGTCGACATAGGTCTTGATCTCGGTGACGCCGAGCGGCCCGAAGACCTCCTCGCGCTTTGGCGAGGAGAGCCAGTGCGCGACGTCCTTGACCTCGTGAGATGCGTGTACGCGCGGCATGTTGAGCTCCCTCGTTGGTGATTGTCGCGTCGAGCATAGGCCGTCCGCGGCCGGCAGCGGAAAAAAAGTTGAACGCCCGCCCCGCTCAGAAGCCGACTGGCGGCTGTGAAGATGCGCCGGCCTGGTTTGGGTCCCGGGCGGCGCATGCGCCGCCCGGCGCCTCGGCGCATGCGCCGAGGCGAACGAAGATACGGTGGCGAAGTTGCCGCTGCGTTCTAGAGCGGAGTGGTGTAGGCGCCGCTGATGCCGCCGTCGACAAGGAAGGTCGAGGCGGTGACGAAGCTCGATTCGTCGCTGGCGAGGAAGAGCGCGCCGTTGGCGATCTCCTGCGCGGTGCCGAAGCGACCGACAGGGATGTGGACCATGCGGCGGGCCGCCTTCTCGGGGTCCTTGGCGAACAGCTCGCGCAGCAGCGGGGTGTCCACGGGACCCGGGCAGAGCGCGTTGACGCGCACGCCGCTGCGCGCGAACTCGACGCCGAGCTCGCGCGAGAGCGAGAGGACGCCGCCCTTGGAGGCGGTGTAGGAGACCTGCGAGGTCGCGGCGCCGAGGACGGCGACGAACGAGGCGGTGTTGATGACCGAGCCGCCCTGCGGATCGTTTGCGAGCAGGTGCGGGATGCCGTGCTTGCAGCAGAGAAAGACGCTCTTGAGGTTGACGTCCTGGACGCGCTGGTAGGCCTCGAGGGTGGTGTCGAGAACCGAGCCGTCGTCGTTCGGGGAGATGCCCGCGTTGTTGAAGAGGACGTCGATCCGGCCGAACTCCTCGCGCGCGCGTGTGTACATGGCGGCGACCTGTTGCTCGTCGGTGACGTCGACCTCGAGCGAGAGGTCGCCGGGCGCGCCGGCGAGCAGGTCGACGCCGACGACCTTCGCTCCCTCGCGGCGGAACAGCTCGACGCTCGCGGCGCCGATGCCGCCGCTGGCGCCCGTGACGACGCAGACCTTGCCCTGCAGTCTCATGCGCGCGTTGAGTAGTAAATGGACTTGACCTCCGTGTATGCGTCGAGGGCGTGGGGCCCGAGCTCGCGCCCGTAGCCGGACTGCTTGAAGCCACCAAAGGGCGTGGCGACGCGGACCGAGTTGTTCGAGTTGATCGAGAGGACACCGCTGTCGATGGCGCGGGCGACGCGCAGCGCGCGGGCGCCATCGTTCGTCCAGATCGAGCCGGACAGGCCGTAGATCGTGTCGTTGGCGAGCGCGACGGCGTCCTCCTCGTCGCGGAAGCTCATCACGCTGACGATCGGGCCGAACACCTCCTCGCGGGCGACGCGATCCTCACGCTCGACCGGGGCGAGAACGGTCGGCGCGAACCAGTAGCCGGGGCCGTCGGGGGCACTGCCACGGAAGGCGACGTTGACGTCGTCCTCGAGAAATGAGCCGACCGACTCGCGCTGGCCGGCCGAGATCAGCGGGCCCATCTCGGTGTCGTCGTCGAGTGGATCGCCGACGCGGATCGCCTTGATCGACGTCTCGAGAAGGCCCATGAAGCGGTCGAGAACGGATTCCTGCACGAGGATCCGTGAGCGGGCGCAGCAGTCCTGGCCGGCGTTCCCGAACGCGCCGCCGGGGACCGCCGCGGCCGCGCGTTCGAGGTCGGCGTCGGCGAAGATCACGTTGGCTGACTTGCCGCCCAGCTCGAGCGTGACGCGCTTGATCGTCTGCGCGGCGGCGGCGGCGATCGAGCGACCGACCTCGGTCGAGCCGGTGAAGGCGATCTTCGCGACATCGGGATGCTCGACGAGCCGCTGCCCGCAAGTTCTGCCGGGGCCGACGACTACGTTCACCACGCCGTCTGGCAGGCCCGCCTGCGCACACAACTCGGCGAACCGTAGCGCCGTGAGTGGCGTCAGCTCCGCGGGCTTCAGGACAGCGGTGTTTCCGGCGGCCAGCGCCGGAGCGAGCTTCCAGGCGGAGATCGTGAGCGGGAAGTTCCACGGCACGATCAGGCCGACCACCCCGAGCGGCTCGCGCACCGTGAACGCCTGGCCGCCGCCGACGGGGATCGTGTCACCGAGCAGTCGCTCGGGCGCGCCCGAGTAATAGCGAAAGGTCTCGACGACCATCCCCATCTCGCCGCGCGCGTCGCCGATCGGCTTGCCGGCGTTGCGCGCCTCGAGCAGCGCGAGCTCGTCGCGGTGCGAATCCAGCACCGCGACGAGCGCCCGCAGATGTTCAGAGCGGGCTGCGGGGGAGAGGGCCCGCCACGCCGGGTAAGCCCCCCTCGCGCGGGCGACGGCTTCGTCTACCTCTGCCGTGCCCGCGCGGGGAACCGTGTCGAGAACCGCCTCGGTGGCGGGCTCGATTACTTCGAGTGTGTCAGGCAACCGACTTGGCCGTGGAGACCTCGGCCTCCGACAAGTCGATCGTGCGGATCGGGCCCTTGAACGTCTTGTTCGCCCAGCCGTAGTACCAGATCGTGACGCCGAGCATGACGATGATCACGACGACCGGTGCGTAGTTGACGTAGTTCAGCGTGAAGCCGGTGTTGCCGGGGACGCCGAGCGGCGAGTACGGCAGGCAGAAGATGATCACGCAGAGAGCGACCCAAACCACGGCGACCATGTTCACCCACTTGTACTTCTTGCCGAGCGTCCACGGTCCCGCCTCGAACTTGTCGCCGGCACGCCAGCGCAGGTAGACCGGAATCGTGTACGCGATGTAGAGCCCGATCACCGAGATCGAGGTGACCGCGAGGAACGCCACCGGGGTGCCGGCGCTGTTGGGGAAGTACGCCGGGATCGTAATCACGAGTGCGAACACCGCGATGAACAGCGCCGACCACGTCGGGGTGCGGTTCGCGCTGAGGCGCCGCCAGAGGTTGTGGCCCGGGACCGCGCCGTCACGCGAGAACGCGAAGCACATCCGCGAGCCGCTGGTCATGCAGGCGATACCGCAGAAGATCTGCCCGACGACCGAGATGAAGATCACTGCCTTTGCACCGAGCACGCTCAGCGCAGCCGTCAGGATCGGGATCACGGTCGCGAAACCGGTCTCGGCCTTGGCACCGGTCTTGTTCACGGCGAACGTCAGCGCCAGCAGCACGATGTAGCCGACGATCGCCGAGTAGAACACCGAGCGCCACACGCCCTTCGCCGCGGACTGCGCGGCGCCGTGCGTCTCCTCCGAGACGTGCGCCGAGGCGTCGTAGCCGGTGATCGTGTACATCGTCAGCAGGAAGCCGAGCGGGAGCACGTAGTACCAGTACATGTGGCCGCCGAACCCGGAGTTGTTGATCCTGTGCCCGAAGACGTAGGACAGGCTCGCGTGGTGGCTCGGGACGACGATCAAGAGCACCACGATCACCGCGACGCCGATGACGTTCCACCATACGGCGATGCCGTTGAAGAACGTGAGCAGCCGGTTCCAGAATACGTTGACCACGAGACCGACGATCAGCAGCAGGACGAACAGCGCCATGACGACGTGCGCGTTGTACTTCACGTTGGTCGACGTGAAGTTGAAGATGAAGTTCACGCTGAAGAGGCTGCCCAGGTACTGGAGGAACTGCGCGCAGACGTAGTCCACCGACGCGGTCACCGCGACGAGCCCGATCAGGTTGAACCAGCCGGTGAACCAGCCCCAGCCAGGGCCACCGAGCTTCGACGCCCAGTAATAGATGCCCCCCGCGGTCGGCATCGACGACGCGAGCTCGGACATCGAGAACGCGACCGCCAGAATCAGGACGCTGATCACGGGCCAGCCGATCGAGATCGCGACCGGACCGCCGTTGTTGAACGCCTGGCCGAAGGTGGTGAAGCAGCCGGCGAGTACGCAGATGATCGAGAACGAAATCGCGAAGTTGGAGAATCCGCTCCAACCGCGCCTCAGCTCCTGCTTGTAACCGAGTTCAGCCAGGCGCTTTTCGTCGGCGCCCATCGTTGGTTCTGATGCCGGCATGCGTCGTCTCCTAAGGAAAAAGGTTTGAACGTCCGTCCTTAGCCGCGAGACTGTATGCGTATCGCCACTACGAAGTCAACCCATCTTTTTCATCGCCGGCAGGAGGCCCGCGAGAACGTGTTCGGTGGCGCGAGCCTGGTCGGCCATCGCGCGCGCCGCGCGCGGCCCGTCGTGGGCCGCCAGCGCCGCGACGATCCGCCGGTGCTGGTCGTTTGAGGAGCGCAGCACCTCGCGCGGATGGGAGATGAAACGGATCAGTTGCGTCATCTCCCCCTGTGTCGCGGTCATCGCGGCGACGAGCCGTTGGCTGCCGGTGCTCTCGGCCAGGCCGACATGAAACAGAACGTCGCTTTGGCGGAACGCTGCGTAGTCGTCGAGCTGCGCGTCCATAGCGTCGACGAGCGCGTCGAGTTGGTCAACCGCCGCGGCGTGCGCACGCTCGGCAGCGAGGACCACGATCCCCACCTCGACCGCGAACCGGTTATCTGCGATCTCGTGCCAGTCGGCGAGCAGCTCCTCAGTGGGCGGCTCGGTCGGCGGCTGAGGGTCTGCGACGAACGTCCCGCCGCCGCGGCCTCGGACTGCGTGAACGAGGCCGCCCTCGGTCAGCGCGGTGAGAGCCTGGCGGAGCGTCGAGCGCGCGATGCCGAGACGCGCACAGAGCTCGCGCTCGGCCGGAAGCCGCGTGCCTGGCGCCAGCAGGCCGAGGCGGATCGCGGTGCCGAGGCGCTCGAGCGTCTCCTCGAACGCCGTCTGCGAGCGGACCGGCGCGAACACGACCTCCTCTGGCAGCGCCAGAGCGATTCCCCCGGCGGCTGCCGGCACGCTCACAGTCGCTCGAAGCCCCGGAACCGCTCCCAGTCGGTGATCGCACGCCCGAACGTCTCAAGCTCGACGTCGGCGGCGTTTACGTAGTGCGCGACGACGTCCTCGCCGAACGCGTCGCGGGCGATCGTCGAGCCGGCGAAGAGCTCGCGCGCGTCGCGCAGCGAGCTCGGGACGCGCTGCAGGTCGGGTGAGCTGTAGGCGTCACCCTCGAAGACCGGCCCCAGCTCGAGCTTCTGATCGACGCCGTGCAGCCCCGCCGCGATGATCCCGGCGAGCGCGAGGTAAGGGTTCAGGTCGGCGCCGCCGACGCGGTTCTCGAAGCGCAGAGCGTTGCCCGAGCCGACGACGCGCAGCGAGCAGGTGCGGTTGTCGCGCCCCCAGGCGACCGCGGTCGGCGCGAACGATGCGGCCGCGTAGCGCTTGTAGGAGTTGATATTCGGCGCGTAGAGCAGGCTCAGTTCGCGCAGCGCCGCAAGCTGACCTGCGAGGAACGAGTCGAAGACCGGCTGGTCGCGTGCGAACAGCGGGCCCTCCTTGTCGGCGAGCGAGAAGTGGATGTGGCACGAGCTGCCCTCGCGCTCGTTGAACTTCGCCATGAAGGTGATCGACATGCCCTCGTCGGCGGCGATCTCCTTCGCGCCGTTCTTGTAGATCGTGTGCTGGTCGGCGGTCCGCAGCGCGTCGGCGTAGAGGAAGTTGATCTCGTGCTGGCCGAGGTTGCACTCCCCCTTCGAGTCCTCGACAACCATCTCGGCCGCCGTCATCGAGTTGCGGATCCGGCGGATCAGCGGCTCGACGCGGGCGGTGCCGAGCAGCGAGTAGTCGACGTTGTAGAGGTTCGCCGGATCGAGGTCGCGGTAGCCCTTGTGCCACGCGTCCTCGTAGCTGTCGCGGAAGACGATGAACTCGAGCTCGGTGCCGGCGAACGCCGTCCACCCACGCTCCGCCAGACGCGCCAGCTGCGCGCGCAGGATCTGGCGCGGCGACGGACGCACCTCGCTGCCGTCGAGCCATGTGAGGTCGGCGATGCAGACGGCCGTCGACTCCTGCCAGGGCACGAGGCGGATCGTGTCGAGGTCGGGCTTCATCACGAAGTCGCCGTAGCCGCGCTCCCACGAGGCCATCGCGAAGCCCGCGACGGGCGTCATGTCGACGTCGACAGCGAGCAGGTAGTTGCAGCCCTCCGCGCCGTGGTGCGCGATCTCATCGACGAACCGCTGCGCGACGAGTCGCTTGCCCATCAGGCGCCCCTGCATGTCGGTGATCGCGAGCAGGACGGTGTCGATCGCGCCGCTTTTCACCTGCTCCTTGAGCGCGTCGAAGTTCATCTGGGCAGAAGGTATAGCGCGCGCGCCTTTGCGTGCGCTGCGATGTATCGTCCGCACGCATGGGAGGCGAGCCGGCGAGCGGGCGGACGGCGGAGTTGGCGGCGGCGATCAGTGCGCTCGAGCCGCTGCTCGGCGAGCGCGCTGGAGAGCCCGTCCCGCTCGACGGCGGCATCACGAACCGCAACTATCGCGCCCACTTCGGCGACGGCGAGTACGTGATTCGCTTCGCCGGGAAGGACACCGCGATGCTCGGAATTGACCGCGAGGCCGAGCGGCTGGCGAGCGAGGCCGCCGCGCTGCTCGGCATCGCTCCCCGGCTCGCGGCGACGCTGCCGGACGGGCTCGTCACTGAGTTCGTGCCCTCGACCCAGCTGCCGGCGGACGAGATGCGCAGCGAGCCGCGCGCGATCGCGCAGGCGCTGCGGCGCTTTCACGACGAAGGTCCGGAGCTGCCCACACGCTTCCACGTCCCCGCGCTGCTCCACGAGTACGCGGCGATCGTCGAGGCGCGCGGCGGGAGCCTGCCGGAGCAGTACGCACCCACCCAGGAGGCGATCGCGAGAATTGAATCGGCCGTCGGTGGCACTCGGCTGCGCCCCTGCCACAACGATCTGCTCAACGGCAACCTCTTGCGCTCCGACGACGGGCGTGTACTGATCGTGGACTGGGAGTACGCGGGGATGAACGACCCGTACTTCGACCTCGGCAACCTCTCGGTCAACAACGGCTTTGACCGCGAGGACGACGAGCGGCTGCTGAGCGCCTACCTCGATGCTCGCCCGGGTCCGGGCGAGCGCGCGCGGCTGGCCCTGATGCGGCTCATGTCGGACGCGCGCGAGGCAGCGTGGGGCGTCGCCCAACTCGTACTGAGCGACCTCGACTTCGATTTCGCGGGTTACGCAAGCAAGCACTTCGACCGTCTGGCGGGCGGACTCGAGCAACCGGAGCTGGAGGGATGGCTCGATGCCGCGGCCGCGTGAGCTTCCGCAGCGGGCCCGGATCGTCATCATCGGCGGCGGTGTCGGCGGTGCGTCGATCGCCTACCACCTCGCGCAGCTCGGCGAGCGCGATGTCGTGCTGCTCGAGCGCGACGAGCTGACGAGCGGCTCGACGTTCCACTCGGCCGGCCTCGTCGGGCAGCTGCGCGGCAGCGTGTCCCTGACGCGGATGATGATGGACTCGGTCGAGCTCTACCGGACGCTCGAATGCGGCTGGGTCGAGTGTGGTGGGATCCGCCTCGCCTGCACGCCGGAGCGCGAGCAGGAGGTGTTGCGTCAGGTCTCGTGGGCAAAGACGTTCGGTCTCCCCCTCGAGCTGCTCAGCGCCGAGGAGGCGAAGGAGCTCTTCCCGCTGATGAGCACCGACGGGGTTCGGTGCGCCTCCCACCTCGCCACGGACGGCTATCTCGACCCCTCGCAGCTCACGTTCGCGCTCGCCGCCGGCGCGCGCGAAGGCGGCTGCCAGATCTTCACCCAGACACGCGTGAGCGGTATCGATGTCGAGCAGGGACCGCTCGGCGGACGGGTCCGCGGCGTGCAGACCGAGTGGGGTCCGATCGAGGCCGAGGTCGTCGTCAACGCCGGCGGCATGTTCGCCGCCGAGCTCGGGCGGCTCGCCGGCGTCCGCGTGCCGATCGTCCCGTTCGCGCACGAGTACCTGGTGACGCAGCCGTTCCGCGAGCGCGAGGCCGGCAAGCACCTGCCGACGCTGCGCGACCCAGACCTGCTCGTCTACTACCGCGAGGAGGGCGCCGGGCTCGTGATGGGCGGCTACGAGCGCGAGAGCGCGCCGTGGGCCCTCGACAAGAACCAGCTCGACGCGATACCGGCCGATTTCAACGGACGCCTGCTCGAGGAGGACTGGCCGCGCTTTGAGCAGATCGCCGCCAACTCGGCGATACGCGTCCCGGCGATGGAGGACATCAAGGTGACGAAGCTCGTCAATGGTCCCGAGGCGTTCACGCCCGACAACGAGTTCTGTCTCGGCGAAAGCGAGGTCCGCGGCTTCTTCGTCGCCGCCGGCTTCTGCGCACACGGCCTCGCGGGCGCGGGTGGCGTCGGCAAGGCGATGGCGGAATGGATCCTCGCCGGCGAGCCATCGCTCGACCTCTGGCACATGGACATCCGCCGGTTCGGCGCGCACTACCGTTCACCGAGCTACACGCTGAAGCGCACGAAGGAGGTCTACGAGACCTACTACGACATTCGCTATCCCGGTCACGAGCGTGAGGCGGGAAGGCCGCTCCGTGTGTCCAGCGCCTACCCCTGGCACCGCGAGCACGGCGCGGCGTTCGGAGAGAAGTCAGGCTGGGAGCGCGTCAACTGGTACGAGGGCAACGCTGCGCTCGGCGACGAGTCGCTGCGCCCGCGAGGCTGGGCGGGGATGCTGTGGTCGCCGGCGATCGGAGCGGAGCACCGGGCGACTCGGGAGACCGCCGCGCTGTTCGACGAGTCCTCCTTTGCGAAGATCGAGCTCGAGGGACCGGGCGCAGCGGACCTGCTCGAGCGCCTCTGCGACAACCGCGTCGCACGCGCGGTCGGTCAGATCACCTACACCCAGATGCTGAACGCGCGCGGCGGGATCGAGTGCGACTTCACCGTGTCCCGCCTCGCGCAGGAGCGGTTCGGGATCGTCACCGGCACGGCGTTCGGCAACCACGACCGCGGCTGGATAACGCGCCACCTGCCGGACGACGGGTCGGTCCGGCTCACCGATGTCACCGCGAGCTGGGCGTGCTTCGGCCTGTGGGGTCCTCGCGCGCGCGACATCCTCGCGCCGCTGACGAGCGACCCACTCGACTTCGGCTACATGCGCCTGCGCGAGATCACGGTCGGTGACGTGCCGGTCAGGGCGCTGCGCGTGACGTTCGTCGGCGAGCTCGGCTGGGAGCTCTACTGCCCGACCGAGTACGGCGCAGCGTTGTGGAGCACGTTGTGGGAGGCGGGCCAGCCGCACGGGATGCTCGCCGGCGGTTACCGCGCGATCGACTCGCTGCGGCTCGAGAAGGGCTACCGGGTGTGGGCCGCGGACATCACGCCCGACGACACGCCGCTCGAGTCCGGGCTCGGGTTCTGCGTGCGTTCCGACAAGACGTTCATCGGCTCGGACGCGCTCAGCGTGCCGGAGCGCCGGCTGCGTGCCATCACGCTCGCCGACCCGCACGCGGTCGCGCTCGGCAACGAGCCGGTCCGGATCGACGGCGAGATCGTCGGACGCGTCACCAGCGGCGGCTACGGCTACACGATCGAGCGCTCGATCGCCTACGCCTACGTGCCCGCCCAGCACGCCGAGGGGACTGCTGTCGAGATCGACGTGTTCGGCGAATGGGTCGCCGGGGAGATCGCGACCGAGCCGCTGTTTGACCCGGAGTCGGCTCGGGTTCGCGGATAGCGACGCCTGCGCCCGAGCGTCGTCCGCTACGGTGAGTGCACAGTGACCGCAACCGTGATGCTAGCCAGCGCGATCGCCGTCCTCGCGCTGTTCTTTGCGATCTGGGTCGCAAGCGTGCCGCTGCGGGACGCGTCGATCGTCGACAGCTTCTGGGGCCTGGGCTTCGTCGTCGTCGCGTGGATCTCCGTCGCCTACGGTCACGGCTCCGAAGGACGCCGCCTGCTCCTCGCCTCCCTCGTGACCGTCTACGGCGTCCGGCTCGCGTTTCACATCACGCGCCGAAACTTCGGCCACGGCGAGGACCGCCGCTACGTCGCGATGCGCGCGCGTGACGGCGACCGCTTCTGGCTCACGTCGCTGCGCCGCGTCTTCCTCACACAGGCGGTCGTCTGCTGGATCATCTCCCTGCCGCTGCAGGCGGCAGGGTCGCTCGGCGGCGGCCACGGACTCGGGGTCTGGGACATCGTCGGCGGCGCGGTCTGGCTCGTCGGCTTCGGCTTCGAGGCGATCAGCGACCTACAGCTCGACCGCTTCAAGGCCGACCCCGCGAACAAGAGCAAGGTGATGAACCAGGGACTCTGGCGCTACAGCCGCCACCCCAACTACTTCGGCGACACGACGATCTGGTGGGGATTCGGCCTGATCGCGCTCGGCGCCGGCTGGGCCGCCGCCTGGGGCCTCGTCGGCTCTGCCGTCGACACGCTGATCCTCACGCGCGTCAGCGGCAAGCCGATCCTCGAGAAGGACATCGAAGAGCGCCGACCCGGCTACCGCGACTACATCGAGCGAACCAGCGGCTTCTTTCCGAGGGCGCCAAAGCGCGACTGACAGCGCCCGAGCGCCTCGCTGAAATCGCCGATTCGGTACTGGCCCGCGAGGATCCATCGCCGCTAACATCCGCAGGCCCTGCATCGCGCACACGCGTTGTTTCGCGTCAAGCGCGCCTCCGCAGGCAACAAGCCCTCTTAGCTCAGCTGGTAGAGCACTTCCATGGTAAGGAAGGGGTCATCGGTTCGAGTCCGATAGAGGGCTTGGGGTGGGCAAGTAGGACGTGCCGTGCCGCCCGACTGGTTCAGAGCGTTGCTCAACACGCTTGCCGACCCGCCCATCGCGCGACTGACGTGACCCGTGTTGTCGCTGGCGCGTGTGCCGGCGTCTGGGGCTAGGCCGCAGTTCAAGGCGGTCAACTGCTCCCGTTCCGTGACGGGCCAGCCGTGTTGGTGCGCCTTTGCGTCTGCGTCCTACCCGCCTGCGCGGTATCGGGAGAGCGCCTCTAAGGCGAAGCCTGTCGAGACCTCCTCCGAGCCGAACTGCACGTCGCCGCCAAAATAGAAGGGCGCAATCGACCATCCCCCCTCAGCGGATTGTCTGGAAAGTAGGAACTCTACGGCTGAATCCAGGTCGGCTCCAGAGTGCCCGCAGTTCTGGAGCGCGCACACTGCCTGTGCGGTGTCCAGTGCGTCAGCGCCGATCACTCCGCCGGCGCCTGCCGCGGCAAGGATCCGCTCCACGATCACGTCGAGCAGCGGCGTCACTGACTCGATCCCGGCGTACGCGCAGCGAGACACGGCATAGTAGAAGGCGAAACGACTGCGGTACCACTGGTCCGAATCCGCCTCGCCCTCGCTTCGAAGCACGTCGTGCAGGTAATCGCTGACGCGGCCCGTTGCCCGGCAATCTCCGAGGTAGAGCAGGACGTTGGCATTGACAACAGCGGCCACGTCCTTGGGCGAGAGGTTGTTGTTGGTCCAGAACGCGCGCGAGCGGGCGCGCGTGCGCACTTGCCCAAGCACGATGCGCCAGTAATCGACGTTGCGCGGTGGCGGCGCCAACCTGGGCGCCAGCCACGTGTAGAAGCGCCCCCGGCGATCACGGTTCGCCGCCAGCAGCCTCCGATTGTCCGGAACCTCAAGGCCGTGGGCGCGCAGCGTGTGGGAGATGCAAGCGGTGTCGTCTACGTCGGGCGGCATCGACTGACGGCCCGGGTGGTCGGCTGTCCAGTACTTCCAGACACCGTTGGGTAGCAACTCCGCTTGGAGGAACGGCAAGGCGCGGGCGATGATCTCGCGCGCCGCAACCGTGCCCGAGAAGCCGAGCGAGTAGACGATCAGCGCGGTGGCGAACGTACAGGAATCGGAGACCCCGTCAGCACTGCTGTGCAACCGCCCGCCCATCCGCATTTCGAACTGGCCGTTGGGCAGCTGACGTCGACCGAGAAAGCCAAGCGCCGCAGCTGTCGCCCGCGCCAACCGCAACTCAGCCGACGCGTCTGGGTGATCCGACATTCCGAGGACGGGGATCGCCAGGCTGCCGGTGCGGCCGACTGGCGGACCGTCCGAGCTTACAACTTGCGCGTTGCGCGCTTCGGGAAGATCGCAGTCGCGCGTCGCCTAGCCAATCGCATACGCCCTAACCGCGCGCTCGATCGTCAGCGGGCAGAGCGGCCGGGCACAACCGGTGTCCCGCTGTGCAGCGCGCCCCACGACAGCAGATAGGCTCAAGCGATGGCGTGGATTCCCGGGTCGGACCGCGACGGCGGCCACTCCGTTGGGCTGGGAGTGGCCGCATCCCAGGTCGGTGCCTCGAGATTCCCGCCGGTCGTCGGTCACCGCGCGGCCGGCGTCGTGATCCTCGGAATGAGCCGTAGCGGTACGAGTGCGGTCGCAAGCATGTTCGTTGCGGCAGGCTTCCATTCCGGTCCGCCGTCGGGGCTGCTGGCGCCAAATTGGGCCAATCCGCGGGGCTATTTCGAGCGCCGTGAGATCGTTGAGCTCAACGATCAGATTCTCTGCGCGGCCGGCGCGACCTGGTTTCAGCCGCCGCGAGCCGGATCGCGATACGAGCCCGGCGGCGTCGATCGAGGTCGCGCGCAGGTCGTTCTCGACGAGCTAGTCACCGAGGCGGGTCCGCTGCCCGTGGTTCTCAAAGACCCGCGGATCGGCATGCTGCTCGACCTCTGGCTGCCGATCCTGGCCGAGCGATTCGCGCCCGTCCTGGTGGTGCGCCACCCGCTCGAGGTCGCCGCCTCGCTGGCGGCGCGCGACGGGTCGCCGGTGCCCTTTGCGCTCGCCGCGTGGGAGCTTCATCTGGTGGAGCTACTGCGCCGTCTTCAGGGTGCCCAGGTGACCGTTGCGCCGTACGCCGCACTCGGCACGCCGGGGGCTGCCGAGCAGCTGGTCCGTGATGCGGCCGCGACGCTCGAGCCCGATCGACGCCGGCAGGTCGAGCCAGCTGCGGCAGCCGCCGTCTTCGCCCCCGAGGTGCGGTCCGACGCGGCTGCGCCCAGTGCTTTCGCCGACGAGGAATCGCTCAGCTTCCGCCAGCGGGCGCTCTGGGGTTGGCTCGAGACGTTGCAACCGCAGACCCAGGCACTAACCGTGCCCGAGGAACTGCTCGTCGACCGCGTCGCCGCGTGGGCGCTGACGGACGCTGAGCGGGTGCGCCGGGAGATCATCGAGCGGGCTGCGGTGCAAGAAAAGCTACTGCTCGGGCACGAACGCGAGATCGAACGCCTGCGGGCGCTTGTAAGCAGCGAACAGCTGCGGCTGCAGGCGGAGGTGGAAGCCGCAAGTGTGGCCGTGAACGAGCAACGCGCCCGGGACGAGGGCGAGATCATGCGTCTGCGCGCCGTCGTCCGCAGCGAGCAGGCGCGTCTGGAGTCCCAGATCCGCGAGCTCCGCCAACAGCTGGGAGCTTCGACGGTGCGAAGCGACGCGTGATCCTCGTCAGACCACGCGCGTGGTGGTTCAGCAAGGTCCCGTTCACGATCACGCTCCTGCTGGTCTTGCTTGACGGACATCGATTCTCGGGTGACGCCCTCGCTATGGCCCTGTCGGTTTCGGCGACCGTCTGCGCGGTCGCCAATTACGGCTATGCGATCAACGAGTTGTACGACCTGCGCGAGGACGCGCTGCTGGGGCGCGACAACGCCGCGGCCGCTGTCGGTCGACGGCGTGTGGCGGTGATCGCCGCCGGCTCGGCGCTGGTCGCGGTGCTGCTCGCCACGCTGGCCGCCGGTGCCGCCGGGACGGCCGTCACCGGGGTCGAGCTCGGACTGCCGCTGATCTATTCGGTGCCTCCGATCCGTCTGAAGGAGCGCGAGTGGCTTGGGGCAGCGGTCGATGGGCTTGCGGCGCACGCTTACCCGGCCGTGCTCGCGCTGGTTGCGTGGGCTGAGTGGTACCGCCGGCCTGTCAGCTTGGGTTTGTCGGCCTGCGTGATCGTGTGGGCGGCTGCCGCCGGGCTGCGGGGGATCCTCTCCCACCAGGTCCAGGGCGCCGAAGCGGATCAGCGTGCCGGACTGAGCACGGTGGCGCACCGGCACGGCACCTTCCGGCTCGAAGCCGTGATGATCGGAATCATCCTGCCGATCGAAGCGGTCTCGTTCGGGGCAGCTCTGGCGCTCGCCCGCACCGGGCCAGTGCTCTGGGGAGTCGCGGGCCTCTACCTCGTCTACGAGACGTTCAAGACCGTGCACGGGGGCTTCCAGGTCACCGCGTTCCGGCGCGGTGGCCAGCGATACCTGCCCCTCATCGAGGACAGCTTCTACAAGGCATGGGGTCCGCTGGCGCTCGCTCTCGACGCTGCTCGCGACGACCTCCGCTTCCTGCTCGTCGTTGCGGCCTACGCGCTCGCCTTCCGCCTGCATCTGGTAATCGAATGGCGGCGGCTGTTGCTCGTCGCCGCCGCGCTCAAGTCCATGGCGCCGGCCGCCCGTTCCAGTGGACGATCCTGACCGCGGGTAGAGCCGCCTGAAGCCGGGCGAGCAGACCGTCGTTCCAGGTCAACGCTTCCGGCGCGAGGTCGGCCTGTGCAACCGGCAGGTTCCAGGCCGGTGATGACAGCACGCGATGCTCGAGCCCGAGCGACTGAATCGCCCAGATCAGCGCCCCCTGGTCCCACCATGCGATCGCATCCCGTACCGCGCGGTCACGCGCGGCGGTCGCCACGGGCAGGATGTAGGCGGCCAGCGCGGCGTCGTCGCGGCCATGCCGCCATCCGGACACACCGGCGTTGACGACCGGGAGCAACTGGTCGAACTCGCGCCGAATCGGCATAAGGCGGTAGAGCTCCGGGTGGTTCGGGGTCAGCTCCGGCGCATGAAGCTCCGGCGTGAAGACGGGTCCGGTGTCGAGCAGCGCGAACAGCTCATCGAGCCCTCGCAGCACAAGTAGGTCGCAGTCGAGCCACACCACGTCGCGCAGCGGTGCCGCGCGGATCAGCAGCGGGCAGATCCACAGCGGCCACAGGCGCTTGTCGGACTTGGCCAGCGGCGCGTCCTCGCGCGTGGCGTCGATCAGCTCCTCGATCAGCGGGTCCGCCGGCAGGTCCGCCACCGACAGGTTCGGCCGCCGCTCCGCTTGCGCCCGCTGGGGCGCAGTAAGACCGAGGTCGTAGCAGAGCACCGGGCACGGAGCGGAGGCCTGTACCGAGGCGTGCAGTGCAAGGAGACCCTGGAAGTAGTTCGCGTCGCACGCCGTCACGACGGCGCGCGATTCGGACGCACGGTCGGGGTCGGCGAGGGCGCTCACTGAACGCGACTTCGCGCCTCGCCATTGGGCTGCCCGCCAAGCCGTGTGCGCTCGAGCGTCTCGATCAGCCGCGTGTCGCGCACCAGCTCACCACAGGCCAATCCGCGAGCGAGCTCCGCCTCGGAGCGGCATTCGGCGTCGTAGACCGCGTCAAGTTCGCCCAGCAGATGGCGATCGTACATCTGCCGCCAGGTGCTTCCGACTCCGCCATCAACCTCGGTGTTACGCGCGAGCGCCGCGCCCCCGAGGACAATCTTGTTTCTGAACTGCTCGCGGGTGCGCAGCGGGAAGTGGAGGATCGTGACCGAGGACGGCGCAGCGAGTGTCGAAGCGCCCGCCACGCGCACACTGTGATTACCGTCTGCAACCGTGATGTCGCCGCGTCCGCGATGCGCAACCTTCGGCGGAATCGGCTGGCCGAGGAGGTTGAAGGAAACCGAGTGGCGCACGTTCATGCGCCGCCAGAACGGTGCATCGGATTCGGGCCGTGGAACGAAGTTGGTTCGCTCGGCCGATACCGCGACGATCTGAGGGTCCGCCTGTGCCAACGCGTCCTTGAGCGATCCGCCGGGTGTCCACCAGAACTCATCGGCATCGCTGTTTATCACCCAGTCGGCCCGAAGCTCGTTGACTGCCCGAGCAGCCAGCCCCGTAACCCAGCGGCCCTGTGAGTAGTCATCGACCGGTTGATGGCAGAGGCGCGCCACGCCGGCCCGCTCGTACTCGCGAACGATGTCGGGCGTCCAGTCGACCGAGAGATTGTCCATCACGAGGAACTCGTCGACGCCGAGCGCGAGGTGGAACTCGATGTTCTCGCGCAGAATGTCCGCTTCGTCGCGGACGACCAGCGTCATCACCAGTTTCATCGGGTCGATGCCTCGGGATCAGATGGCGCGCGAGCTGCGGTGGACATCCTACCCACCCCGGCGGGGGTCGCGGTGGCACACGAGCGACGCCGCGGCGATCATCCGCCGGCCAGGGGCCGAATCGTTGGAGGTCGTCGACTTACCATCGGGCATCGACGAGGCGGTTGCGGCGATCATCGTTGGCGCTGTTCGTGCATGCTCCTGGCTGTGATGATCGACGCGAGCGGTGCCACCCTCGGCCATGCGGCGGCGCGATCGCAGCGGACACAGCTGCCGCTGTGCGTGCTTCACGGCAACTGCCAAGCGGAGTCCCTTCGCGTTCTCCTGGAGCGCTCGCCGACATTCTGCTCCGCGTTCCGCACCTTGGCGCTACCCGCCGTGCACGAGGCAACCGCCGACGATGTGCCGAGGATCCGACGGATCGTCTCGCGCGCCTCGCTCGTGATCTCCCAAAGGGTCCGCGACGGCTACCACGGTCTCGCGGTGGGCTCCCACGAGGTCGTCCAGGCAGCGCCAGCGGACTGCCGGCTGGTGACGATCCCGGCGCTCCGCTACGACGGCTTGTATCCGTTTCAGGTTCACGTGCGCGACCAGCGCGGCCAGGCCCTGCCGGCGCCCTACTCGATCTACCACGACCTACGCTTCATCTACTGTGCCGCCGCCGGCTGGAGCCTCGACAGGTCGCTCGCCTGGCTGCGCGACCTAGCGCCCTCGGTCGCCGGGATCCGGGCGCTCGCGTCGCGTGCCCGCGCGGCGCTGCTCGCGATCGACCAGGAGGTTGACATCCGGGTCGCCGAGCGGCTCCTGGGACCGGCGCTGCACGGACGATCCTTTCTGACGATCAACCATCCAACCAACGTCGCGCTGGCGCAGCTCGTATCGCAGATCCACTTGCAGCTGAATCTTGCCTATCAGCCGCTGTTGCCGGGCGAGGACCTGCTCGGGGAGATTCGCACCCCGCTGGAGCGGAGTGTGATCGCGGCGCTCGAGCTACGTGCGGTACCGCGCGAGGATTGGACGATCGGCGGTTGCCGCACACCTGTCGCCCAACTCTTGACGGCGCATCTGAGCTGGTACGCGGAGAACGCCGGCCTCGCCCAGCGTGCGATCCTCGAGCACGAGGAGCGAATCGGGATTCTCGAGTTCTCGCCCTAGGTTGGTGATCGCGCAACGGTCCGCTTACGCACGAGGTAGACACTCGGAAACGCGACCGGCTGAACGCCGAGATCATCGTTCCAGGTGACGGGCTCGGGTGCTGCGAATCCAGCCTCGATGAGCTGCGCGGCCAGGTCGCCGTCGCCGAAACGGCGAAACGCGAGCGTCTGCCCGATGCCGGCGTGAAACTCGGGGTTGTCGTCGATCTGCCAGTTGCCCGCGCCATCGGCCCATCGAACGCTGCCGTCTCCCGGCTCGTAGCGCGCGAGACCGGGGTAGAACTCCGTCGTGGTGGCGCCCGCGGCCGGTACTGAGAGGGCGACGAATCCTCCCGGTCGAAGCAGGTCGGCGATCCCGCGCACCGCGTGTTCGACCGGTGGCGGGACGTGCTCGAGCACCTCCGAGCAGACGGCGAACTCGAACTGCTCGCGCAGCTCCTCCGGAACGCAGGTGAGATCGACTCTTGGGAAGCGGTGATACCAACTGTTGACGTAGTCAAACCGGCCGCCCAGAACGGCCGCGAGAGGGAATGAATCGCTGATCCCGAGGCCACGTCTGGAAAGGTCGGGGGCGAGCGAGGAGAAAGGCGTGATCGGCAGGCGGAGCCCCTGGAGGATCACCAGCCCGATCGCCCGATGTAGCCAAACGGCGCCGCAGTCTTGACAAGGGACCGCGCCGCGCTCGAGCGGGCCGCGCGGCTCGCCTTGCGCGATGCCGCAAAGGATGCAGGTCCACGTCACGCGCTAGGACTAACGCCTGGCGACCAGCGTGACCATGGGTATCTGCATCGCAGCGCCGGCGTTCACGAACGTCTGGCTGTGATGAGTAACTGTTACGCGACGAAACCCAAGCACCTCGAGGAACTGCTTCAGCAGCTGGGGCGTGAAGCTCCACCAGGTGTCCCACTGGGATGAGTCGACGGTTGGGTAGAGTCGGGCGACCGGGCCTTCACCGAGCTCGTGGGAGTAGGTCTCGGTGATGACGAGTGCGTCGCTCAGCCTCGCGCACCGCTCGAGCGCGCGTAGCGGATCCCGCATGTGCAGCAGCACAGATCCGAGGATCGCGAGATCGAAGCGGCCGAGCTCATCCGGTAACTCATAGGCTGTGCCGTGGTGCACGCGGGCGCGACTGCCAAGTCGCTCGTGAGCGAACCAGAAGCTGTTGCGAATCATCTGCATCCCGGCGCGGCGGACCTCAAGGATGCGGGCGACATCCAAACGCGCGTGCGGCACGACGTCCCAATCGCTGTCGGGACCGAGCTCGACCGAAACCACTTCGGCTCCCTGCCGCTCCATATGAAAGGTGACGAATCCGCTCGCCGGCCCGATCTCGAGTACGCGCTGGTTCGCCAGCGGAACGTGTCCGAGGTAGTCGTCGACACCTGCACGGAGGTCCCAGGATTCACCCAACAGACCGTGACCTGGAATCTCCATCACGTGGTAGAACACGCATTCGTCGCGCAGCTTCCCAGTCTGTGGCGCGACGTACAGGCCGGTCACGTCGGGTATTGCATCGTCTCTGCGGGCTCGAAGACCCGCGCTGCAAGCGGCTCCGGAAATGGGCTTTGGGGGTCGAGCAACTCAGCGAGGGAGTCGCGCATATGCGCCGGGCTGCAGTGCTCGGCGACGAGCTGTTGGCCACCGCGCGACAGGCTCGTCCACAACTCGTTGTCGCGTAGCACGGCGATTGTTCGCGCAGCCAGATCGTCATCGGTCGCGCCGACCAGCAGCCGGTCGCCATCCTCTACTCCGAGGCCCTCGGCACCGACTGGGGTCGTCACGACCGGCAGGCCAGCGGCCAGCGACTGGGTGACCTTGCCTTTCAGACCGGCGCCATAGACGATCGGCGCCACCATCACGCGCGAGCGACGCAGCAGCGGTCCGAGATCCTCGACCCAGCCGGCGACGTCGACGCGCGCCGACGCCAATGCGCAGATCTCCGGCGGCGCGTCGGCGCCGACGATCGTCACGGGGACATCGCCGAACTCCCGCCACACAAGCGGCATGATGTCGCGTATCAGGCGAAGCGCAGCGCCTACGTTCGGGTGATGCTCAAAACCGCCGATGAACAGCACACCGGACCGACCCTCCGGAGCAGGAACGTCGCGCTCGAGCTCGTGGACCGTGGGTACGACGCGAACTTCGGCACCTGGCAGGTCGGCCTCGATCTGGCGCCGTTCAACGTCGCTGACCGCGAACGTAACATCCACCGAGCGGATCAGCGCGTGCTCGAGCTCGCGCAGCACCGTCGCCTGCGGTGGAATCCGCCGCGCGCCATCATCGACGTACTCAGGGAGCCGGCGGCGCGTTTCGCGCAACCAGTGCAAGTCCACCGTGTCGTAAACCGCGCGCGCCGCCGGCGCATACTCACGGACCAAATCCAGCCAGCGGCTCGCGATCGTCGGCCGGCAGAGAATCGCCAGCGCGAGCGACGGCCCCGCTTCAGCGAGCTCACCGCGGATATCCACGGGCCCGTGAAACACCTCCACCCCTGACCGTTCCAGCGCGGTGGTGTAGGGCTCCAGCGGATGGAAGTTGTCAGGCAGCAGAGTGACGCGTGCCCCCAGACCTTGAAGAGCCTCGATCATCCGCAGGAGGCGCAGCGATCCGGCGTCGCGGTCCCAAGCCGGCACTCGGTGGTCGACGATCAGCACGCGCGGTCCGCCGCGACGGTCGGAGGCGCGGCGAACGTGCGTGTTCGCCGGACGCATGTGGTCGCGCTCGAGTTGCCGCCGCCACTTCTCGACGAACTTGGGGCGGTTGTCCTCCTGATGGCGCTTGAGACCCGACGAGAGGTCCGTCCCCGCAGTGGCCCCCTCGAGGTGAGTGACCAGCGCGGCCGGTTCGTACACCACTCGCCAGCCGTGCTCCCGCGCGGCGAAGCAGAGATCGGCGTCCTCGTAGTACATGGGCAAGAAAAGCTCATCAAAGCCACCGACATCGCGCCAGAATTCGCCGCGCACGAGCAGAGCGGCGCCCGAGCCGTAGTCGACTTCGCGCCGGTAACGGTAGTGGAAGTCCTGAGGGTCCTCGCCGCGTCCATAGTTCACGCCGGTTCCATCGGTCCAGAGGAGAGCGCCGGCTTCGTTCAGCCGACCGTCCGGATAGATGTAGCGCGGCGTAACTACTCCGATGTCGTCGGCCGACTCGGCACATTCCAGTAGCGCGGCGAGCCACCCTGGATGCACCTCGATGTCGTTGTTACAAACCACGAGCCAGCGCCCGGTGGCGCTCTCGGCGGCACAATTGATGCTCCGCAGGTAGCCGAGCTGGTGCTCGGTGGTGACGATGCGCGCGCCCTCGACCGATCCGAGCAGCTCCTTGGTCGCGGCATCGGCCAGATCGTCGACCAGTATCAGCTCGTAGCTCGTCGGCGGGGTATGGTCGCGGATGCTCATCAGGCAGGCGCGGGTGAGATCGGCCCGAGTGTGCAACGCGACGATGATCGACACGAGCGGCTGCTCGAACGTCGGAAAGATGATGGTCGCGCGCGTCGGGGGGGCCGTCTGCGGCGCGATCGCCGGCGCGAGTGGTGGCTGCTCGCTCGTCAGGTGGCGCCCAAGCACTCGCAACGACCAACGGAGCGTGCGCGCCGACGGCGAGTCTTCTCCGATGGCCCCGAACAGCTTCGATCGGGACAAAAGGAACAGCCGCCAGGTCACCGAGTCCTCGGCCTTGCGTAGCAGCAGCTGGGCGTGGGCTTCGCGCTCACTGACCGCCTCGAGCTGGTCCTGCAGCATCGCGACGGTCGCGTCGCGGTTGGCGCCATGAACCCCCAGGTCGAGGACGAGTCTCCCCAGGCGCTCGAGCTCCGCGGTTGCGCTCTCGGTTTGTAGGCGCGCGCCCGCGGCCAACTCGGCGATCTCGCGCTCGTGCTCCTGCGCCGCGCGGTTCGCTTCCTCAGCACCGGCAGCCAGAAGTTCGACCGCCTGCTTTTCGCGCTCCCGCTCGAAGCGAACGGCGTCGTGTTGGCGCTCGACGGTCAAACGAGCGACCTCGCGCTCTGGCACGCGCATCAGCTCCAACCCGCAGTCAGCCAACGTCGAGTCACGCGGAAGCGTTGGCAGTGGCGAGTTCGAGGCGACCGCCATCATGTAGAGCGGAGCTGGGTCAGCGGCCTGCCGCCACTCGTCGCCGCTGCGCTCGATGAAGAACGAACTCGTGGCGCCTTCCGCGCCGTGCTGTGATTCGTCGAGTCTCGCGAGGTGGGAGCCGGTGATCGTTCGCTGGCCAAAGAGTGCGAGTTGCGCGAAGCGGGCTTTTAGGAGCTCCGCGAGCTCGCCCTGGGAGAGCTCGCGCCGATGAAATGGGTTGCGCGGACTGGCGCCGTCCGAGTAGAGAAGGCGATCGGGCGTCGACAGGATCAGCAGTCCGTCCTTGTCGAGCACCCGCGCGATCTCGGCGAGCATCAGCTCCTGCTCGTCGAGGTGCTCGATAACCTCGAACGCCACCACTGCACCGAAAGACTGGGCGTCGAGAGCAGAAAGGTCAGTCGCGCTGTCGCAGCGGAACGAGATCGTCGGGCTGGCGTAGTTCAGGCGGGCATGCTCGACAGTCCGTTCGTCGATGTCGACGCCAACCACCGATGCGGCGCGCTGGCCGAGGATCGCGGCCCCGAACCCCTCGCCGCAGCCGACGTCGAGGACGCGCAGTCCCCCAACCAACTGTGCCGCCCACAGGTAGCGGTGCATGTGCTCGTACAGAACAGGTACGTCGGGACCCCAGGGCACGCAGCGCTCGCCCGTCCAGTCGATCAGCCGCGGGGCGCCGGCACGCCGGCCGGCCGTCATCCCGCGGGGGTCGTCCGCTTACGGTCCTTGGCGCAATCAGGCGCTGCAAACCGTCTCGACATGGCGCTGTCCCTCCGTGCAGGAATCCGGCTCACAGTATCGCGCCGCCATGGTGCGTGTCTGCCGCCTCAGCGTTCTGCGGCGCTGGCCCTGCGACGGCCTGTGGCGCACCCCGAACGCCACGTCCGGCACGGCGTAGCCATCGCATCACCCTCCGCAGCGGGCTCGTGAGTCGCCAGCTCGCCGATCCTTTGATCTCGTTCAGCCAGTGAACCGCAACCGCGTGTCCGGCCGCGGCGGCGTCGGCGTCAGCTCGCGCCAGGTCGAGCTGACGCGTGAGATCGTCGCGCTCACCTACGAGTAGTTGTGCCTGTTGACGCTGCTCAGCCAGCTCGCCGGGTAGCCGCTCGGCATCGCGCGCGGAGCCGGCCACGCGAAGTCGATGACGTTCAGCATTGACTGCGTCAAGGCTCACGGCCGTTGGGCTCCACAGCTGCTCGTTCGCTTCGATGCGCTGCGCCCCGGCCGGCAACTGCTCAAGCAGTTTCCAGATGTTGAGCTGGCGTCCGGTGAGCATCTCCTCTGCATCCCTGGCGCTCGCACGGTGATGGCGCAGCTCGGTGGCGAGCGCCGCCGGAGCAGCCGCCGCCGCCACCAAGCCGGCCTGCTCATCGTCGAGTCCATCGACCACGGAATTCACGATCAGCACGGCGATCTCGGGCGTCGCGATCAGTTGCTCGTACGGCGCGACGATGGCCGTGCGCCCGTTCAGAAAGCTGAGCAGCCCGGTTGTGTGAAGCTCCCACATCGCCAACCCAAGTGCGAGCGGTGTCCCATCACGTTGTGCGAGCGACTGCGCGATCTCGAGCGGATGGCGCACCGTGAGCACGGTCATGAAGAGCTCGTCGATCAGCGGGCCCCAGATCGGCAACAACATGCCCACTCGCGGATCCTTGACCGCTATTGGCGCTCCGTCCGAGCGCTCGACGAGCGCCTGCAGCTGCGCTCGCACGCGATGCGTGGCGTGCTCCCGCGCTGAGAGCTGGGCGGCGCGCGGCGGAGGCTGCTGCCAGCTTCCACCGAGTTCGCCGAGGATCTCCTCGTTGACGGCGACGATGCCGAGGTGCTCGAAATGCCCCAACGGGTTTGACTCGAGCGGAACCATGAGCTCGCTCGACAGCCCTGCAAAGAACCCAGCGGAAACGAGCATTTGCGTCACGGCGCTCGTACCGCTTCGACCCATGCCGAGAACGATGGCGCCGATCGGCGCGGTTGAAGATGCTTTGATGTCCACCACCTGGTCCGCCCGCCCGGCTGGATCGTATCGGCGGCGACAAACCGACCTCGTCGCGAGCGGTCGCGGGCGGTCGCGCGACTAAGATGTCCGCGGAGCGATATGCCGCTCCGTTCGTGTCCGTACCGTCCCATGCGCCCCCGCGAGGAGCCCCTGCGGATGACCGACGAGACCGCAGTTCCGGCGACGCCCGGCGCAATCGTCGCCGCGCAGCCGCCGGATGGAGCTCGACGAAGTGAGCCCGACCCGCGCTTCCTGCTCGCGAGCGAGCGAACCTTCCTCTCCTGGAACCGCACGGCGCTCGCGCTGATCGCGGGTGGTGTCGCAGTCGTTCGATTCGTCACCGTCGGCTCACGCGCCGCTGAGCTAATCGTCGGCCTCCTGTTGATCTGCTTTGGCGCGTTCATCGCGGCGTGCTCGCACCGCTTGTGGCGTGGCGTCGATGACGCGATACGTGCGGACAGGCCGCTTCCCGCCACGCGGCTGCCGCACATCCTTACCGCCGGCGTGTTGGCATTCGCGCTGGCCGCGATCGCGCTCGCTGTGTTGGTGGTCGCGTTGCGCTGAACAGCGACCTGCGGAGCTGACGGCTGCGGAACCGGTTCGAAGCGAGGCCATCTGCGTTCCCGGCGGGTGATCCAGCTTTGCGGTCCGGGCCCCGCCCTGGTGCGCCTGGTCGGAGCGCTCAGCCGGAAACGGCGTGTAACCGGCGTTCCGCGCGCTACGGCGGGTAGAGTGCCGCAGGTGAGTGTCCCAGCCAAACGGCGCGGCCTGACGAGCGGCAGCCTTCTGCCGATGCTGCTCATCCTGGCGCTGGTGGCCGCGATCTTTGCGGGTGTCCTGCTCGCCACGGGACAGCGCACATACCTGCCGGCGACCGCGGTGCTGTTCGGGCTGATCATCGTGTTCGCCGTGTTCGAGTCGGTTCTCGCGAGGCACCAGGCGAGCAGCGTCGCGGGCCACGGAGACGGGCCGCTGCCGGTAATGGCGGTGGACGTCACGGACCCGTTCAACATGGACGGGGATCTGCCGCATGAGGTCGGCATCCACGACTTCCCGCCGGGGCATCCTTCGCGCTGGACGCTCCGGCAGGCCGCCGGCGCCACTCGCACAGGCAAGTAGGACCGGCGCCGGGCGCCGCCGTCAGTCGAGCGGCGCCTGCGCATCCTCCTCGGGGCCCGACCAGGATGCCGGCGGATCGCTTGCCGGGAAGGACTCGCGGCCGACCTCGTCCAGGTCGTCCGCGTGCTCATCACCCGCGTCGCGCTCGTTCTCGTGATCTTTGGCGCCGGTCATCATCGTTCGCACGGCCACCACCGCGGCTCAGTGCTGCCAGATCCGCACGTAGGAGACCTTCATCGTCGCCGGTGTCGCGATCGGCCCGCCGTAGGTGTGATCAACCGCGAGGTTCACCAGCAGGAACATGGGTGAGCTCGTGACTCCGGAGGTTACGCTGCCGACAGCGACACCGTCGTAGTACCAGGTGACGATCCCCGGCTCCCAGTCGGCTGCGAATGTGTGCCAGCCGCCGGCGTAATCGCCCGGCGCGCAACCACCCTCCGCGCCCGCGGGGTTGTGAAAATGGAAGCACGCGCCGTCGCGTAGTCCCTCGATCAGATCCAGCTCGCCCCCGGCCGGCCAGTTGCGTCCGACCGCCCAGATCTGCGGCCAGTCGGCGATCGACGTCGTGCCCGGGAGCCACGCGCGAACCTCGACGTAGCCGTAGGTGAAGTTGAACTTGCCCTGCGTGTTGATCATGCCCGACGCGTAGCCCTCCTGCAACGAGGACGAGCCGCTCCTGCAGGTCTCGGGCGTCGCGGTCACGAGGAGGCCCAGCACACCACCCGAAAGGCTGACGTGCGACGGGTCGTAGCACTCGAGCTCCTTGACCGGGTCGACCGGACCGGTGATTCCGTGACCGTCCCAGCCGACGGACCACTGCGACGTGTTGAGGACGCCTCCAGCGAACCCGCCGTCGAAGATCTGGTGCCAGCTTCGCGCGGAGCCGGGCGGACCGCTCGGCCCCGTCGGTCCACTCGCCGATGTGCTCGCGCTCGTGCCGCTCTGCCCGGTCGCGCCGTCGGTGCTCACCGCCGCGCTGACACACCGTCTCGCGGTCGCAGCGCCGGGCGCGTTGGCGGTGACGCAGAACGTGCCGGAGGCGGCAAGCCCCGACACGATCGTCGGACGCGCGCTCGCGTGGCCGCCACGGCATGGGGCGCTCAGCGGAAGCCCGAGGACCGCGGGGCTCGTTGTCGTGAACAGGCACGTCCTCGCGCCGCTGACGCGCGTCACCAGCTTGACGAGACCACCTGACGCTGGAAGGATCGCCGGCGACACGGTCAGGCTCGTGATCGAGGGCTGGGGCACGCTCGGCGAGCGCGTTCGCGCGGCACGCGAGCTCGAGGCCGCTGCGAGCGCCAGGCAGCCGAGCGCGCAGACGAGCAGCGCCGCGGCGAGGGACGGGCGTGCGAGCCGGGGGCTCATCAGCTCGATCCGTACCAGTAATCGGTGAACGCCGCCCCGGTTGTCGGGTCGATCGGGCCCGGCTCGGCGAGCTTCGCGGAGCCGACCATGTCAAGCGGGGTGTAGCTCGGGAAGCCAGTGGTCGGGGTCGGCGCGCCGCCGGCCGTCGTTGCGCTCGCGCCCGTGAACCGGAAGCTCCCAAAGTTCGCGAGCGAGGCTAGTCCGCACGGGTAGCAGACGTAGGGGCGCTCGCCGATCCATTCGGCCGAGGACTGCGCCGCCGTGAAGGGGATCTGCGGCGTCGAGTAGCTCCAGCTCTGCGTGCTGTCGGCGATCGTGAGCGTCCATTCGTTGCTCGCGACCGAGACCGACGCGCTGATCGCGTCACCTGGTTGGACGGTGTAGCCAAGCGGCACCTCGTTGCCGCCGGCAATCGCGTTATCGCCGTACATCTCATACCAGGCGCCGTAGACCGCGGTGGTGCCGAAGCAGTCGGCCTCGGTGCCGTCCTGCTCGACGGTCTGGCTCGAGTCGCCGTCGATGCCGATCCACTGCGCCGAGTAGTAGTCGTGCGCGTGCGACGTGCAGTTGACGCTCGGCACGATCCAGCTGCCGGTGACCGCCGTGAACGTCGCCCCGCTGACCACATAGCCCGACCAGTTCGTGGTGGTCTGGTCCTTGAGGGTCAATGTCGCGGCGTTCGTGGTGATCGACCCGAGCACGTTGGCGAACACGGCCCGGTACTCGTAGCCGTTCTCGGCTTCGAGCGTCGGGAACGAGTAGGTCGCTGAGGTGGCACCGGCCACCGCTCCCCAGCTGGTTCCGCCGTTGCTCGAGAACTCCCAATGCACCGTCGGCGCGGGCAGCCCGGAGGCCGACGCGGCAAACGTGGCCGTACCGCCGACGGTGACGGTCGCGTTGGCGGGCTGCGAGCTCACCTGCGGCGCTGTCTCGACTGTCAAAGTCGCCGCGGCGGAGGTCGCGGAACCAGCGGCGTTCGTGAAGAGCGCGTGGTAGAGATTGCCGGTCTGGCCGGCGCTTGTTGTGAAGCTGAGCGTGTCGGCAGTCGCGCCGGACACCGCGCTCCAGGTCGAGCCGCCGTCGGTGGAGAGCTGCCATTGGACGCTCGGGCTGGGTGATCCGGCGGCGTGCGCGGTGAACGACGCGCTGTTGCCGGAGATGACGATGTCGGCCTGCGGTTCGGTCGTTACCTGTGGCGCCGTGTTGACGGTCAGCGTCGCGGGCGCCGTGGTGGCGGACGCCTTCGTCCCTCCTGGCCCGGCGTCGTTGCTGAAGACCGCCTCGTACTCACGGCCGTTCTGCGCCGCGGTGGCGTTGAAGGACAGCGTGTCGGCGGTCGCGCCGGCCACGTCGGTCCAAACGGAGCCGCCGTTGGTCGACACCTGCCACTGCACTGTCGGGGTCGGACTGCCGGTCGCGGCGGCGGTGAACGAGGCGACGGTGCCGGCGGTGACCGTCGTGTCGGACGGGTCCGCCGACACGCTCGGCGCGACGGGGCTCCCCGTCACGGTCAGCGTCGCGGCGGTGCTGGTCGCGTTGCCCGCGCTGTTGGTGAAGACCGCTCGGTAGCGGTTGCCGTCCGTAGCGGCCGTGAACGAGTAGGTCGCCGCGGTCGCGCCGGCCACATCGCTCCAAACGGAGCCGCCGTCGCTCGAGACCTGCCACTGCACGCCCGGTACGGGGTTGCCCGAGGCGGCGGCGTTGAACGTCGCCGTCGTTCCGAAGGGCGTCGAGAAGTCGGTCGGGCTGCTCGTGACGTGCGGCGGCGCAGACGCAGCCGGCGAGGCACCCGTCGAGCTGCCGGGGGCGGTCGTGGTGTCGGGCTTCGGGGTCACGGCGAGGCCCGCAACCTGAACCACCGCGTGAGGCGCGACGAGCTTGCCGTGCTTACCGTAGACCTTCAGGGTGAATGAGTAGGTCGCCGCTGCCGTGCCGGTGTTCGGTTCGACACGCACCGTCACGCTCGCGCTGCCGGCCCCGCAGCGTCTGGCGGCGGGAAGCGTGCCGACGCGCACCGCCGCGCCGAAGCGACACTCGCTGGCGCCTGCGACCAGCGCCGAGAGCTTCACCGTACCACCGGCCGCGGGAAGCATCGCCGGGGTTGCGCTGAAGAGGAGCACGCGAGGCCTGCGCGAGCCGGCCGCAGGATGCCCGCGAAAGATCGCGGGGCCGTGGCGCTCGGCGAGGCGAAATCCGGCGGCCGACGACCCCGGAAGGCCAGACCCGAGGATCACCGCAGCACCAAGCCCTGCAACGAGCAGGACCATCAGAGCGAGTCGTTTGGGTTGGCGCATCATTGGCCGGTTCAAATGGGCGGTGCGGCTCGCGGAGCCACGTCCGTGTGCGCCCCGTTTTACGGTCAGTTCCCCGCCCCGAGTGTAGCGACGCGCAGAGCCCGGCGCGCGCTGTCCGGGGAGCAGGTGAAGATCGACGTGGACATGTGTTCGATTCCCCGGCGCGGCGGGGTGACCCGCTCGCTCGGTGCGCTGCTCGTAGCCGCGCTCGCCACCGCATCAGCGGCCTCGGCGGCGCCCTGGCCGGGCTCGGCTGCGACCCACCCTGGCCGGGGCCCGACCCATCTGACGGTCGCGCGCGAGCGCCGGGCGCTCCCGCTCAACCTGCTGATCGCGCAGGCCGGTGGGCGCGTCGTCTCCATCTCGCCGCGCGGGCAGGTCGTGTGGGGGCTCCGGCAGGCCGATCCGACGCAGGTGTTCGTGACACGGACCGGGCGAACGCTGATCGTCGCGGAGGCGAACCGCGGTACCGTCGCGATGCGCAGAATCGACGATCGGCGCGTCAGCTACAGCTACCGAGCGCTTGCGAGCCCGCGCACCGCACTCGAGACCGCGAACGGCGAACTGGTGGTCGCCGACGCCGGACGCTGCGAGATCGTCTTCCTCTCGCCGGCGCGCGCACGGCCGGTGGAGACGCTGGGTGCGCAGGATCGCTGCTCGCACCGTCCCCCCGCCGGGTTCGCGTCCCCGGTCGCGGCGTTCCCGAGCGCCGGCGGCGAGCTGGTGGTCACCGAGCGGGGCTGGATCGACGTGCTCAGCGCTCGCGGCGCCCTGATGCGCGCGATCGCGCTGCACGGACTGAGACGCCCCGCCGACGCGAACGCGTACGGGGCGGACGGTCTCATCGTCGCCGACCAGAGTAACCCGGGCCGCGTCGAGGAGCTGGACCGAGTGACCGGCGCCGTCAGGTGGAGCTACGGGCCGCACAGCGGCCGCGGCCGCCTGGACCGTCCCGCGCTCGCGACTGTCCTCGCGGACGGCGCGGTCCTCGTCGTCGACTCGGGCAACGACCGCGTGATCGTGATCGACCGGCGGACCAAGCGGATCGTCTGGCAGTACGGCCACAGCGGCGTCGCCGCCAGCCGCCCAGGCTACCTCGACGATCCGCGCAGCGCCGTGCTCGTGCCGCTCGGCCGCTAGGTGCCGGATTCGGCGGCCCTCGCCTGCCTGCGAGCGCGCATCTACCCCATGATGTAGCTACGAATCGTCGGACTCAACCCGAGCTCAACCGAGACCGATCCCCCGCTCAGTCGCACGCGCGCGTAGTCGCTCGTGATCTCCGCCTGCCAGCCATGCATGTCGGTGAAGCGCAGCGCCGCGAACAGCACGCGTGCGGCGCGGGCGCTCGGGTCGGAGTGATGCGGCTCGTCGTTGCGCTGGAGCGCGAGATCGGCCTCGATCTGCGCGACGCTCATGTCGCGCAGCCGCGCGAGGTTCTGGTCGACGTGCGCCGCGACCGGCGCGAGCGCCAAGTCCGCAGGCTCCTTCGGAAGCAGTGGCATGTGCCGTCCTCTCGATCGTTCGCTGTGCACGCGGAGGCTCGCATCCGCGGGCGCACGCGGCATCCGTGTCGCACGGCAGGCGGGTCCGTATGAACTACCTGCCCGGGTGCGGGCTCCGATCGGCGTACCCCATGCGGGGCACAGGCATGCGCCGATCGGCCGGGGGGCGTACCCCGTTCGGGGCACAGGTATACGCCCCCCGCGAGCAGCATTCCCGGCTTGCGCCATCATGGGGGTATGTGCGCGCTGACATACGCGGAGCGTCCCGCGGAGGGAGCAGCGGACGGCCTGCTCGTGCTGCACCACGGTCGCGGCTCCGACGAGCAGGACATGCTCGGGTTGGCCGACGTGCTCGACCCGCAGCGGCGGCTGCACGTGGTCTGCCCGCGGGCGCCGATGACGCTCGCCGGGATGGGCGGCTACCACTGGTATGTGGTGCCGCGAGTCGGCTATCCCGACCCGGAGAGCTTTCACGCCGGCTACCTCGAGCTCGGCGCGTTTCACGACGAACTCTGGCAGCGGACCGGCACCCCGCCGGAGCGGACGGTGCTCGGGGGCTTCTCGATGGGCTGCGTGATGAGCTACGCGCTCGGGCTTGGCGGCGACCGGCCGCGACCCGCCGGGATCCTCGCGTTCTCGGGCTTCGTTCCGACGGTGGCGGACTGGAGTCCGGATCTGGCCGGACGAGCGGGCATGGCGGTGTTCATCGCCCACGGGGCGGGCGACCCGGTGATCGGCGTCGAGTTCGCGCGGAGCGCGCGCGAACTGCTCGAGACGGGTGGCCTCGATGTCGAATACCACGAGACGGCGGGCTCGCACCAGATCGAGCAGGCGAACGCGGCGGCTGCAGCAAACTGGCTGGCGCTCGCGCTACCGCGAGTGCTTCCGGCGGGTTGACGGCACGTGGCCGGATCGACTGAGGCGGCGGCGGCAGGCACGCGGGCCGCAGGCCTGACGCGGCGCGAGCTGCTGCGTGCAGGCGGGGGACTTGCGGTCGCGGCGCTCGCGGGGAGCGCGGCCGGCGACAGCCTGGGCGGCGTGGTCGCGCCGCTCCGCGTCAACCGGGTGCTGTCGCGGGTCGCGCCGAACGACCCCGACTTCGCCTCACGACCCGACCTGCGGATCCCGGGCCTGAGCGTCGCCGCGAGCGACGCACGCGCATCGAGCGACCCGATCTTCATCGCTCCGTACAACGCCCCGCCCGGCCAGCAGGCGGGGGCGGTGCTGGTGGACAGCACCGGTGAGCCGGTCTGGGAGCACCCGCTGGCAGGGCTCGTCACCGCAAACTTCCAGGTTCAGCGCTACCGCGGGCAGCCGGCGCTGACCTGGTGGGACGGCCTGATCCGCAACGGTCACGGGATCGGCGGCTACACGATCGCCGGGCTCGACTACGCGCCGCTGCGCACGGTTCAGGCGGGAGGTGGTCTGCGAGGCGACCTGCACGAGTTCACGCTGACCGAGCGGGGGACGGCGCTCCTCACCTCCTACAACATCGTGCGCCGTGACCTGCGAAGCGTCGGGGGCTACAACGGCGGGCAGATCCAGGACGCGATCTTCCAGGAGCTCGACCTCGCGAGCGGCCGGGTGCTGCTCGAATGGCACAGCCTTGACCACATCCCGCTCAGCGAGTCCGACTGGCCCGTGTATGAACCGTGGGACTACGTCCACATCAACTCGATCGACGTGGACGACGACAACAACCTGCTCGTCTCCTCGCGCAACACACACTGCGTCTACAAGCTCGACCGCCACAGCGGGAAGATCATCTGGCGGCTGGGGGGCAAGAGCAACCAGTTCGATATCGACCCGGCAGCCGTCTTCCGCTGGCAGCACGACGCGCGCCGCCAGCCCGACGGGACGATCACGATCTTCGACAATCAGGGGAAGCCATACGGGCAGCAGTCCCGGGCGATCGTTCTCCAGGTCGATGAGCGCGCGCGGACCGCGCGCCTGTTGCGCGAGTACCGCCACCCCTCCCCGCTGCTCGCGACAAGCCAAGGCAGCGTCCAGGTGCTTGAAGGCGGCAACGTGTTCGTCGGCTGGGGAGCGGAGCCGTTCGTGTCCGAGTTCACACGCTCCGGCGAGCTCGTCTTCGACGCGCAGCTCGGCGAGAAGTACATCTCCTACCGCGCCTACCGCCTGCCGTGGGACGGTGCGGGTTCCGGGACACCGGCGGTGGCGGCGACGCGCCGCCGGCACGGCATCGACATCTTTGCGAGCTGGAACGGCGATACGCGCACGCGCTTCTGGGTCGTGATGGCAGGCGCCGCGGGCGGGTCCCTAGTGCCTTCGACAGCCCGGCCGCGCGACGGGTTCGAGACCGCGCTGGTCGCCCATGGCGCAGCCCAGCGGATCGCCGTACGAGCACTCGACGCCGGGGGGAGCGTGCTCGGTCAGTCACCGACGGTCACCGTCTAGGAGGTCGGTCGGGACTCCTGCGTCCCGATGATGGTTAGAGCAGCGTCGGCGCCGACGCTGCTCTATGCCATCGCTCTCACTCCCGTCGCCGCGCAACATATCCGTTCGTGGCAAATATTGCGAGCGAGAACCGCCACCCTCCTTGGGGGGATTCCTACCCGGACGCGGGTGGTCCGCACGGGTCAGGCGGTGGTGCCGCCGGTGCCGCTCGGGCCGCTCGCCCCGGAGGTGCCGCTGGTGCCCGTCGAGCCGGTCGAGCCGGTCGTTCCGGTTGGGCCGGTCGGGCCGGTCGGCTGCGGGAACTGCACAGCTACCGGAGCGAGCGCGAGCAGGGCGGTCCACGTTGGCGCATCCGTGATTCCACTCGGCGGGAGGCCGTGTGCGCGCTGGAAGGCGAGCAGCGCGGACTCGGTGGCTGCGTCGAAAGCGCCACTGGTCGGGGTGCTCGGCTGCGCGCTCGCCAGGTGCTCCTGCATCCACAGGACCTGGTCGCCCTTATTGCCCTGCCCGAGCGCCGGCCAACTCGTCGGCAGCGCCACCGTTGCGCCGGGAGCGAACGGCTGCTCGAGTGCGCCCCAGTCGCCGCTTGAAGCCGCTTGCCAGCTGTAGAAGGAGAACCCGATTGCGCCGTAGGCGCTCGCGAGCTGGCGAAAGCGCGTGATCTGCGCCGGCGGCACGTTGTTGTAGGACTGACCGACGGGCACGATCGGCCGTCCGTAGATGCGGTTCTCGACGTAGGTCTGCGCGTAGGCGCTGTCGGGCGAGTCGCCGATGTCCTTCCAATAGATCTGCGGCACGTTGTACTGGGCGCCCGACGGCCCCAGGAACACCGAGTAAGGCTCGGTCTCATGGAGGTTCACGTACGGGAAGGACGTCAGGCCGACCGGGTAGTTGGGCCCGATCGCCGCGCGCAGGTCGCTCATGTAGGTCTGCGCCGCCCAGTACTTGCCTTCGTAGGTGCTCTCGGCGTCAATGACGAGGCAGTCGGCGCCGTCGGCCACCGCCTGCGCTCCCATTGCGGCCTCGCCCGCGGGGTTCTGGCCGTACACGTACTGCCAGGCGCAAACGTCGATCCCGACGGCGTGAAAGGCCCCGATCAGCGTGGGCGTGAACTGCGCCCAGAAGTTGCTCGGCCCGTCGCTCGACTTGATGAAGAGCGTCGTGATTCCCGCCGCTTTGGCCTGTGCGGCGATCGCGCTCAGGTTGCCGCCGTCCGACTTGCTGACATACCAGATCCACATCCCCGTGCCATCGAACGCGGAGCTCGTGAGCGGCGCGGGGGTCGCGACCGCGGTGATCGGCGCGGCAGCAACCTTGATCGGCCCGTAGCTGTTCGAGCGGGTGCCGGTGCCGTTTTCGAGGAAGATGTGGCCACTGGAGGCGCCGACCGGGACCGTGACCGCAAAACCGTGCGGCGTCGGTCGCAGCGGCGCCGCGATCGGATCAACGCGAGCAGCGGTGACACCGCTCGCCGGGAAATAGACGGTCATCGACCCGGCGAAATGGTGTCCGCGGATGACAAGCTCGCCGGTGATCTGAACAATCCGTCGGTTATGCGCCTGGCAGTGTGTCTTGCCGACGCCGTAGCAGCTCGCCGAGCTGATGACGGGGTGCGGGCCGCGCGTCACCCGGCGTGCGGTGACGGTCGTGCCGGCAGTCGCTCCGCCCGTCGAGGACGAGCCGTTCGTCGGCTTGTGGGACTTGGAACCGGTGGCATGCGACGCAGGGCCGGTCGCATGCGACTTCGACCCGGTCGTCGTCGTCGGCGGCGTGGCGCTCGCCGGACCGGTTGCGGGTGCCACCGCGCCACCGCTGGAGGCCCCGGCCGACTGCGCAAGCAGTCCGAGCGCGAGGCCGGCGAGGAGGGTTGCGGCGCTGAGGCGATTTCGGTTTGTCATCGGATTCGCTCTGTTGCTACAACGCGACGGGTCCCCGTTTGGATCGGCGGCTCGGATGCCTGCACGGACACTCTCAAAGTGGTTGGGCGGGGCCACGCGGGCGCGCGGGGCCACCTTCACCCCTGTGTTCAGCGCTTCGGCGGTTCGTCCCTGCCCGCGCGCGCGCGCTGACGCAAACGTTGCCAGAACGACGGAGGCCGGGGCTGGGTCCGCTGCCAGTCCTCCCGCAACGGTAGGCGACCGGCGGCGCGCGCGCGAACAACGCAGGCCGTGTGCGCGTGGCGCCGTCGCGAGGCGTCGCCCTCCGGGAGCAGCAGCATGTGATCGCTGAGCGACGGCAGCAGGCGGTCACAGATCGGGCAGCGGTAGGTCGCGGGCTTGCGGTTCTGGGCCGGGCGGACCGTCCACCACGGCGCGCGCTCGAGGGTCATGCGTGCGCGCCTGCCCGGCGCGCGGCGCGCCAACTACGCTTCGCCGTATGGATCCTCATCGTCGAATCCTTGCAGCGCGCGGGCGTCCGACAGGCTGGTGGGCCGCCGGATCGGCCGGCGCCGACTACGGTCGCACCGACGCGCCCGACTGGCGCACGGTCCACTGGGCGGAGCACATGCGTGCCGTGACCGTGGAGTCGCGGCGCATTCACATCGTCGATCTCGGCACGGCTTGCGGCATGCCGATCCTGCTTGTTCACGGCCTGGGTGGCCGCTGGCAGAACTGGATCGAGAACCTCGCACCACTCGCCCAGCGCGGCCGCGTCGTCGCGATCGACCTACCCGGGTTCGGGCGCTCTCAGATGCCAGTCGAGCCGATCTCGATCGAGGGTTACGCGCACACCCTCGAACGCGTCTGCGACCTGCTCGAACTGGAGGCCCCGCTGGTCGTCGGCAACTCGCTCGGCGGGAGCGTCGTCGCCGAGTTCGCGCTCCGCTTCCCCGCGCGGGTCGGCGCGCTCGCGTTCGTGTCCGCGGCGTGCCTCACGCCGGCTGACCTCGACTCGCGTACGGCACAGCTCGCGCTCGTCGCCGGTGGGCGCATAGCCGGCTCGCTGCTGCGCGGACACACCGGCGCGGTCGCACGTCCTCGCGCCCGGCACCTGCTGTGGTCGGCGTTGCTCCGCCACCCAACGCGCATCGCGCCCGACACGCTGGTCGAGTTGGCGGGCGAGTCGCGCCCGCCAGGCGCTGCGGGCGCGCTCGCCGCGCTGAGTCTGCACGACGTGAGCAGCGAGCTCGGTGAGATTCGCGCGCCGACACTCGTCGTACACGGACGTGACGACGTCCTGATCCCGTGTTCGGACAGCGAGGCGCTCGCGCAGATGATCGTGGGCTCTGAACTCGTTGTGTTCGAGGACACCGGGCACATCCCGATGGCCGAACGGCCGCTGCGCTTCAACGCGGCTCTGCGGGGGTTCGCGGAGCGCGTCAGGCCGGAAAGTGAAGCGGGATCGCTAGATGGGCGCGATCGGGCGAAGTGAAGGCGGAGCCATCGCAGACCGGCTCGGCGCCCTCCGGTAGAGAGTTCTCCTCGCTGCTCAGCTTGCCCTGGGTCGCAGCGTCGATCGTCACGGTCACCGCGACCGCTGGCGCCGTGCAGGCGTCGAATTCGAAGACCCCGGTGTAGACGCCGCCGAGCGCGTACTGGAGCAGGTACACCCGCCGACCGCCCGGGAACGTGACCGGACCGAGGTAGGACTGGACGTAGCCGTCGAGAGCGTGCAGTTCGCCAGCGCGCGTAGTGGCCCGCTGCGCCGGCGTCGCGGTCGCGGGGCGCCGCGCGAGCACGGTCTCGCTCGAGACGGGATCGCCCGGGTCAAACCAGCTGTCGAGCTCCGTGCCGTAGGGGGCGACGCGGTTCGCGTCCATCCAACCGGTCGGCACGAGCGCCCAGAGGTTGCCTCCGCGATCAGTCTCGAGAACCAGGCCGCCGTGGCCGCGAGGCGCTACGAGGTAGCCGGCGAAGAACGCCGCTGCGACCGCGAACAGTACGGCGGCGCCGGTGCGTGCGAGCCGACGCTCGGCGGCCGGTGGCGCCGCTGGGCGCACGGCTTGGGGCGTGCCTCGCCGCGCCATCAGGCGCGAGTTGACTGTAGCCGGCGCGCGGGAGCGAGCATGCGGGCGAAACTGTAGTCGCGCGAGGCTCCTACCGCGACACGCCGTCCAGCCGCTGCGTACGATGGGGGCGGCGGTTGCTGGTAACGATCTTGGATGGCAGGAGGAAGGCGATGGGGATCCGGCCGAGCAGAATGCCTGGCTGTCTCTCGCTGGCGTGCGCCGGCGCGATCCTCGCATCGCTTGTTTTCGCCGGCGCGCTCGCCACCGCCAGCACGGCCCGCAGGCCCGCCGCCAGTGTCGTGCCTGCCCGCGCCGGTATCGCCAGCGCGCCCGCGCGGATGACATTCATCGCGGGCGCGACCCCCCCGGCGACCGGAGCCGAAGTGATGGTCGCGGCCACCAACGGCGGGAGTCCCAAGCCTCTGGGCCGCGCGAGCACTGCCGTCCTTTCGCCGAACGGCCAGTTCGTCGCAGCTGTCAGCCCGGGCAGCGGCACGCCGCCGATGGGCTCGACGCTCGTCTTGTACCGCCTGTCGCAGAGTCCCGCAACCTCGCGGCGCGTGCGCAGCTCCACGGGACAGATCACGATCCTCGCCTGGTCGCCCGACAGCCGCTGGATCGCAGCACTCGACGGGACCTCGCTCGTCGTGATCCCGCTGAAAGGTCGCGCGCGCGTCATCGCGACCGGGACGATCAACGGGGCGAGCTTTGCGCCGACCGCCCCCGATCGACTCGTCTACTCGAAGGCCACCTCGCTGCTCGTCAGCGCCACTGTGAACCTCTACGTCGTGCCGCTGAGCGGCGGACGCGCGCGCCAGGTGACGCACGACGGCCTCAGCGAGTATCCGCTTTGGGGCCCCTACGGGATCGTGTTCTCGCGCGAGGCCTCGCACACGACGACGAGCTACCAGCTGTGGCAGGTCCGCTCCAACGGACACGATCTGCGAGCGCTGACCAACGTGACTGTCACCGCCCCGTTTTACGGCCTGGTGCCCGTTGCCGTCTCGGCCGACGGCAAGCACCTTCTCGCAAACCTCGTCGGCAACGCCGCGACGGAGGCCTATGCGGTCGACCTGGGGGCCAAGCCACTGGCGGCGCGGTCCCTCGGCGCGCCGGGGGCCACCACAATCGGCAACGCGCTATCGCACGACGGTCGTGTGATCCTCCTGACCGACGGCGCGGACTCGGCAACGCCCGGCGACTTCAGCGGCCAATCGGTCGAGGTCGAGCCATGGAGCGGCGGCACGCCCACGGTGCTCGCGGCGCACGCCGCGTTCGCGAGCTGGAACCGGTAGCTGCCGCGCAGCGGGATACGATCCGCCGTCCCGCAGGAGCCGGAACGGTGGCTGGCAGATTGACACTCACAAACGGGCGCGGCTCGACGCGGCCCCGCACAACGCTCCTGCGCGCCTCGCTCGTGGCGACTGCGCTTGCCCTCGCGAGCTGTGGCGGGCAGACGGGGACAATCGCGACCCCGGAGCGGATCGCGCTCACCTACCTGGGCACCGCGGGAAGGTTGATGCTCGTAGCGCCCGACGGCCGCGGCGCCCGCTCGCTCGGTGCCGCGTCGCAGGCACTGATAGCGCCGGACGGAGCGCGCGTCCTCGCGACCGCAGCGTCGACGCAGGCGACGACGCTGAAGTTGTTCACCGGCACTCGCCACCAGGTGGCGCGATCGCTCGCTCGGCTTGCGGCGCCTCGCTGGGCGCCGAACACAGTGCGGCTGCTCGGCTGGTCCGCCGACTCCCGCTACGTGGTGCTGAGCGCCGACGAGGTGACCGGCGGCGGCGAGCAGACAGCTCTCCTCGTAGCGAACTGCTCGAGTGGACGGATCGTGACGGTCGCGACCGGGAACTTCCTCGGCGCGAGCTTCTCCCCATCGCTTGCGGACAAGCTCGTCTACTCGCGCGCGACCGTCGAGCAACTGGACCGGGGGCAGTCACTGCTCTACGAGACCGACCCCGGCGGGCGGGCGACGCGCGCGCTGACCCACAGCGGGCTCGCCTACGGGCCCGCCTGGGGGCCGCGCGGCATCGTCTACGCCAAGCTTCTGACGCTCGGCAGCGAGACGCGCTCGCCGCTATACGCTCTGTGGGTGCGCGAGCCGGGCAGCGCCGGACATCGCGTCGGCGATTTCGCGGCCGGCCCGCCGAGCGCGATCGGGACCGCGATGGCGATCTCAATCTCGGAGAGCGGCACACGGATCGTGGCAAATCTGCGCACGCCCTCCGGCAAGCGCACGAGTCTCGCGATCGACCTGACGCATCGACGGGCAGCAGCGAGGCAGGTCACACTCGTGGGCGCGAAGGTCCTGAGCGCAACGATCGCCCGCAGCGGCAGGGCGCTTCTGATCCGGGCAAGGGCCGCGAACGGCACGAGCGAGATCGTGACGACGACCTGGGCCGGCGCGCGGGCGCACGTGATCGCAGCGGGTAGCGACCCGAGCTGGAACGGTTAGGTCCGGTCGTGGAGCGCGAGGAGGGCACAGCCATGCAGCGAGGACTTGGCACTGTTCGGCAGCGCTGGGCCCGCGTCGGGGTCGCGATGCTCGTGGGCGCCGCCCTGCTCGGCGACGGCCTCGCACAGGCGAGCTCGCCAGAACACACGCCGCTGCTGACGTTCATCGCGAACTCGCGCACGCTCCATCCGAGCGTCGAGATCGCAGGCGTCGACGGCTCGCGCCCGCGACGTCTCGGCGCCGGGATGACCGCCCTGGTCTCCCCGTCCGGTAGTTCCGTGGCTGTGGTGGCGTCGGTCGGGCCGCAGAGCAACAGCTCCTCGCAGCTGCTGCTCTACTCCCAGCACGCAGGCCCCGCTCGCAAGCTCCTGCGCGAGCACGGTTACCTCGAGCTGATCGGCTGGTCGCGCGACTCCAAGCTGGTCCTCGCGTTCGCCTCCGGCGGCGACGAAACCGGGCCGCTAATGATCGTGAACGTCGCGAACGGCAGATCGACCGTGCTCGCACGCGGGTTGGTCGAGGGCGCGAGCTTCGCGCCGCACGACTCGTACGATGTCGTCTACGGGCTCGCGAAATCGTTACGTGTCGGGTCGCAGGTCAACCTCTTCGTGAAGCTCGCGAGCGGCGGGCCGAGCGTACAGATCACCCACGACGGCGCCTCTTCGGATCCCATCTGGGGCCCGCGGTCGATCGTGTTCGTTCGCGCGCGCTCGCGCGGGTCCCAGGAAGCACCGATCAACCAACTCTGGTCGATCTCGCCGAACGGCTCCGGCGCGCGTCAGCTCACCCACATGTCCGTCGGGCCGCTCGTCGAAGGCCTCGTTCCGACCGCGATCTCCGCCGACGGCCGCCACCTGCTGGCCGACTTCGAGGGCACCGATACCAGCGCGGCGTGGACAGTCGACCTCTCGCAGCCTAGCGTGTCCCCCCGACCCCTGAACGGCATCAGGGACGGGAACATCGCGGACGCGATCTCACGCGACGGCACGGCGGTGCTCCTGACGAACGGGTTCGAGGGGAACGCGACATCGGTCGAGGCGGTCCCGTGGGGCGGCGGCAGGCCGACCGTGCTGGCGGGACACGGCGCCGACGCGAGCTGGAACCGCTAGCGATCGAGGCGGCCGGCTCGGTCCGCCCGCCTCGGAGCGGCCACGACCTCGACGCCAGCCGCGGCGAGAGCCTTGCCAAGGCGGCGCCGGAGCTCGTGGAACTGCTTGGCGCAGCGGGCCTCGACTGGTCGGCCGAGCACGCCATCACCAGCCGCGGGCGGCGACGCTCGTCTGACCAGCGGTCCTAATCGGGCCAACGCCCGAAGCGGTCGAAGTAGCGCCGCGCCTGATCCTCGGTGTCACGGTCACGGTCGCCGTTCACACCGACCCGGTAGGCCCAGCTAATCAGCCACACCGACATGCCGGCGCCGATCAGGCTGACGCCTCCGTAGAAGGAGTCCTCGGTGCCCCAGAGCAGAGCGACGCCGCCGGCGAGAATGATCGCCGCCGGCAGGACGTAGCGCACGAGAACGAGGACGCGCGGCGTGGTGATGCGTGCCGGCCGCGAAGCGCGCCTGCTCCGTGGCGCCTCCTGCGGGCGCGCCGGCGCACCGGGGCGGGTGGCGTCGGGAGCGCGGAGTCGTGCGCGCCCGGTTGACGCGTGGCGTCGGCCGCGTGAACCGAACCTTTGTTCCACGCCGCGAAGGCTACCCCGGCTCAGCCGGAAAAGCGCGCGCCCCGCCCTGTGAACGCGAGGTCGAGGACCCCGCCGTCGGCGATCGCCGACGCGAGCGAGAGGTTGAATGGAAGGCCTCCAAGGGTTGCGACGCACCCCGACCCTCCGGCCGGCGGCGCGGAGCCCGCGGACGCGCCTACGACGTTGAACGCGACGCGTCCGCCAATCGCCGTCGGCACAATTCGCGCCCGCTGAGCGCCACGGCGTGCCAGGACGGTCATGTGGCCGGCGCCGATCACGATCCGTGAACCGGCGCTCAGGGCCGACCGCATGCCGACCGGGAGAGCCCCCGCGCAGCCGCTTTGGAGGAGCAGCCGACCGACGCCCTTGGGGCCGAGCGTCGCATGGGCCGTAACGGTGCCGATCACCCCGTGCAGGCCGAGCAGCGACGTCACGCGGATGTTCTCGAAGTCCGCGTGGAGCGCCACGGGCGGCAGGCCCGCGACGCTGGCGTCGGGCTCGCTGACGCTCAGGTTTACGCGACCACGCAGCAGCTGCAGTAGCAGCGGCGTAGAGCCGAAGTCGACCGATGGCTTGCCGCCGAACTGCGCGGTCACCTTGCCCCCGACGGTATCGCTGACGAGCTTGCGGGCGATCAACTCACCCGCGACCGCCGGGATCGCGAGCAGCAGGACGAGGAGCACGAGCCGTCGCGCCAGCCAAACGATCACGAACACGGCGGACCCGTCACGCGCGCTCCCGGCCGAACAACATTCGCGCCCCCGGTGGCCTCACAGTGTGCGCTTCAGCGTAGCCGCGCGCTCTCCTGCCGCCGACGAGCTAGCCGGCACGGAGGATCGGACCTGTCTCGACGACCTCAAAGGCGCTGCCGGGAACTGTCTTCAGCGCGTCGAGCACGTTGTCGTTCCAGCGCGGGTCGGTGGCGCCCTGGAAGAACCACGGGCTGCCGTTGTCGGCGACGATCAGGCCGTAGGTCTTCATCGCCTGAAGGATGATCCTGTCGGTCCGCGGGAAGCCGGCGATCGGGTAGCTCGCCTGGAGTCGCAGGCGCAGGCCCATCGGCGGCAGTGCGGGGTTGGTTTGGCTGGAGGCGAAGTGGGTCGCCGGGTGGATGAAGCCGGCCTGTGTCTGGCGCACTGTGAAGCGGATCGCGTGATCGATGTACCCGCGCTTGATCTCGTCGTAGCGGATCAGCCCGGCGAAGATCGAGAGACCGGCGGCGTCAGCCGACGTCCAACCGTCCGGGCGCAGCTTGTGGGACCGGAGGTTGAAGACCGCGCCCGACGCCGCGTCCCACGAACCGTCCGGGAGCTGGTGCGCGTCGTAGAGCTCGTAGAGTTTGCACGTGTGCTTCTGCAGGACCAGCACGTGCCGATCGCCGCTCGCACCCTGGCCGCCCTCGATCGGCGCCCCGCGCGGGATCGGATACGGCCCCGGATCGGATTGGTCGCCGTAAGCCGTGAAATGGATTGCAACCTTCGGCTGCGTCGCCGGCACGACCGCATAGGGGATGCCGTAGGTCCGCTCGTGCCCGAAGTCCGGGTGCAGGTCGAGCCCGGCGCCGATCGAAGCGATGTACTCGCTCGACAGCGGGCTCAGCGGGAGGCTTGCCACGTTCTCGTGCCACGGGTTGGCGGGCGGGAAAACATTGCACCGACCATCGCCGCGCCCCAGCGGGTAGGCGGCGGGCGAGGCGATCGCGAAGCCCGCCGCGGTGAACGCGACGACCAGCAGCGACGCGGCGAGGGCGATCGAGGCTCGCATCCTCCAAGCGAGGGTAACAGCGTGGCGCGGCGGGCTCGAACAGATGTCCAGTGGGCGGGATGGTGCAGTGGCGCCCGACGAGACCGCTGCGCTAACGGTTGGTGCGATGGCGCTGCGTAGGGCGAGATCGGGGTTCGATGCAGGTCAGGAGGCGCTTTGGGGCGCGCGGGGTTTGACAGCCGCTGGCAGCTCCTCACGACGCGCGGTGCAACCCTAAAGCGGGCTCTGTGACGCACCGATAGTCCCGTATGCCTGAGCGGCGGGGCGAGGTGTCGCGCGCGTCGAGCGCGACGACGGCTCGCCTGTTCATCAAATATGCGGTGATCCTGCTGATCCCGGTGCTGGCGCTAGGCGTCGCGCTGACCCTTGCCCTGCGCAGCGAGGCCCGCCAGCGGGGCCTCGACGAGGCCAAGGCCGAGGCTCGGCTCGTCGCCCAGACCGCTGTCGAGCCCTTGCTGGACGGTCGGCCGCTGAGCGTGCAGATGAGCCCGCGCGAGATCCAGGCTTTCCGCCGGCTGGTAGCGACTGCGGTCCGGACCCATGACATCCTCCGCCTGCGCCTGCACGACCTGCAGGGCAACGTCGTCTTCTCCGACGACCGCTCGGGCTTTGGCGGCCCGGTCGACGGCGGCGCTCACAAGGCAGCGCTCGGAATGGTGGACGCCGAGCTGACTCACGTAAACGCAGACAGCAACGACAACGGCGGGCTGGGCCCGGCGGCCGTCGAGGTCTATGAACCGCTTTACGCCGGCGCTCACCACACCCGCGTCGGCGTGCTCGAGATCTACGTGCCCTACGGGCCGATCAATGCCGAGATCAGCGCGAACCAGCGCCGGCTGATGGGATGGCTCGGGGGCGGCCTCGGACTGCTGTACCTGGCACTTCTGACGATCGTCGTCTCGGTCAGCCGTGGTCTGCGCCGACAGGTCGCGCTGAACGCCGCGCAGGCGGCGAAGCTGGCCGAGAGCGAGCGCGACCACCGCGTCATGTTCGAGTCCAACCCGCAACCGATGGTCGCCTATGACCGCGACACCTTCGAGATCGTCGCGGTCAGCAACGCGGCGGTCGCCAACTACGGCTACTCGCGCGAGGAGTTCCTCGCGATGAAGATTCACGACCTGCACCCGCAAGAGGACCTGCCCGAGCTGATGAGGCATCTCGGGACGCGGCGCTACCGCACACGCTCGGGCTTCACGACCGGCTGGCCGACGCGCCACCAGTACAAGGACGGGACGATCATCGATGTCGAGATCGGTAGCGACGACGTCGTGCTGCATGGCCGCCACTGCCGGATCGCGCTCTGTCAGGACGTCACCGAGCGCAACCGCGCGACGGCCGAGCTAGCCGTGGCCCGCGATGCGGCGATCGAGGCATCGAACACCAAGTCGGCTTTCCTCGCAAACGTCAGCCACGAGATCCGCACGCCGATGAACGGTGTGATCGGGATGAGCGAGCTGCTGCTCGACACCGCGCTGACCGAGGAGCAGCGCAACTATGCCGAGGCGGTTGCGAGCTCGGGTGAGCACATGCTCGCGATCATCAACGACATCCTCGATATCTCGAAGATCGAGACGGGTCAGCTCGAGCTCGATCTGACCGACTTCTCGCTGCACGACACGCTCCGCCAGGCATGTGTGGTGGGCGGCCTCAGCGCACAGGCGAAGGGGGTGCGCTTCGAGCTCGCGATCGAGGATGACGTGCCGGCGGACGTTCACGCCGACGGCGGGCGACTGCGTCAGATCGTGCTCAACCTCGTTGCAAACGCCGTCAAGTTCACGAGCGACGGCCACGTGTCGGTTCACGCTCGCAGCCTCGGTCAAGGAGACCATTCGGCGCGCATCCGGATCGAGGTCAAAGACGACGGCATCGGCATCGACCCCACGCGGCTCGAGCACATGTTCGAGCCGTTCACCCAGGCCGACGTATCGACGACGCGAAAGTACGGCGGCACGGGCCTCGGCCTCTCGATCGCGCGCGAGCTGACCGAGCTGATGGGCGGCAAGATCGGCGCCGAGAGCGAGCTCGGTCGCGGCAGTACTTTCTGGATCGAGCTCGAGTTCGAGCTCACCCGGGCGGGCGCCGGCGAAGCACCGGCAAAGGCGCAGCCGGCTCGCGAGCACCCCGCCGAGCTCGGCGAGGATGCGCCGCTCGTACTGGTCGTCGACGACACGCCCGTCAACCAGATCGTCGCCGTACGCGCGCTACAACGGTGCGGCTGCCGCTCCGATGTCGTCGGAGACGGCCACGAGGCGCTGACGGCACTGCTGATGAAGCGCTACGACGCCGTGCTGATGGACTGCCAGATGCCCGAGATGGACGGCTACGCGGCGACAACGGAGCTGCGACAGCGCGAAGCGGGCGGGCGACGCACGCCGGTGATCGCCGTCACTGCTGCCGCAATGAAGGGCGATTTTGAGCGCTGTATCGCCCACGGCATGGACGACTACGTGAGCAAGCCGCTCCGCCACGCCGTGCTCGACGAGGTACTGCGCCGTTGGATCCCGCGTCTCGCGGACCCGCAGGAGAAGGCCGCCTGAGTACGGCCGGCGCCGCGTGCAAGCTGCGGCCGAGGTGGGCCACCGTCGGTCAGAGCTCTGAGGAGTTCGTTGCGTCGGGAGGGGGATGCCTCGCCGTGGGGAAACCGTGAGCATGGCAACGTCGCGATCAGCGCGCCGCACCGAATCCAGTCCCGCCGCCCATCGGCCCCGTCGGATCCGATGAGGACTCGCTTGGCGCGCAGCGCAACCTTCGCAACGATGCTGGCGGGCGCGCTCGTCGCCGCCGGCTGCGGCACGAAGACCGTCGCGGTCAAGCTGAAGCCCCCGCCACCGACACATTCCACCTCGCCGCCGTCATCAACGTCGAGTACGGGAGCGACCGCAGAGGCGGCGGTCGCGATTCGCGCCGACCAGGCAGCGCAGATGCTCGCGCAGGCCACCTCCACGGCGGCGACGACGTTTGGCAACAACAACAACGGGAACTACAGCGGCATGACCGCAACAGCGCTCGGGGCGCTCGATCCCACGCTTCAATTCGCGCCCGGGGCGGGCAAGCCCTACGTAGACCCGGCAAGCGGCGTCATCGTGCTTGACAGCGGCGCCGGCTACACGGTCACCGCCACCTCGATCAGCGGCGACACGTTCAGCCTGGGCGAATCGGCAACCGGCACGCCGACGCAGACGTGCACGGGGACGGCGAGCGGCGCCTGCCGCGACGGCTCCTGGTAGCTGCGCCCTCCCGTCGCTCTGATCCGCGCTACGATGCCGGCTGAGCGATGAGGCTCGCTCCATAACCGCGGCAGTTGCCGCTGATGGCCTCTACCACACCGTCAGACGACGCACCGTGGAGGCGCACAGATGGAGCCTGTATACCTCGCAGCAATTCTGGCCGGCGGGATCCTCCTGGCCAGCATGGTCTCGGTCGAGCTCGGGATCTCAGTCGCTCTGATCGAGCTCGCCCTCGGCGTCGCGCTGGGCAACACGTTTCACCTGAACCCGGACGCGAGCTGGCTCGTCTTCATAGCCAGCTTCGCCTCGGTCGTGCTGACGTTCCTGGCTGGAGCCGAGGTCGACCCCGACTACTTCCGCGAGCGGTTCGGCGCCGCGATGACGATCGGCGTCGTGTCATTCGCCGGACCGTTCGTCGTTGCCACACTCGTCGCCCTCGGCCCGCTCGGCTGGAGCACGAAAGCATCGCTGATCGCCGGCACCGCGCTTTCGACCACGAGCCTCGCTGTCGTCTACGCGGTCCTCGTCGAGACCGGCCTCAACACGGTCCGTATCGGGAAGCTGATCATGAGCGCCTGTTTCGTCACCGACATGTGCACGGTGATCGCGCTCTCGGTGATCTTCATCAAACCGACGGCCTGGTTCCCCGCGTTCCTCGCCGTGTCGATCGCGGTGATCGTCGCGCTGCCAAAGCTCTCGCCTTGGTTCTTCAAGCGCTATGGCAACCGCGTCATCGAGCCGGAGATCAAGATCGTCTTCGCGATCCTCCTGGGCCTGATGGTCCTTGCCGACCAGGCCAACAGCCAGGCGGTGCTGCCCGCGTTCGTACTCGGTCTCGTGATGTCGCGCCACTACCAGCGCCACCAGGAGGAGCAGCGGCGAATGCGGGTGGTGGCGTTTGCATTCCTGACACCGTTCTTTTTCCTGCGCGGCGGCCTCAACGTCTCGCTCGCCGCGGTCTTCGCCAACCTCGGCATCCTCGGCGCGCTCGCGGCCGCGAAGATGGTCCCGAAGCTCGCCATGATCTACCCGTTCGCGCGTCGCTGGGCGAAGCCGAACGCGACCTTTACGACGCTTCTGATGAGCACAGGCCTGACGTTCGGAACGATCAGCGCGCTCTACGGCCTGACCGCGCACATCATCGACCGTACCCAGTTCTCGCTCCTGGTCACGGTCGTCGTCCTATCGGCGATCGTGCCCACGGCGATCGCGCAGAGATGGTTCTCGCCAAGCCTGACGGACCATCACGTGCTGGCACCCGAACCGTCCGAGCTCCTGATCGGCGAATCCGGCTAACGAGAGCGGCGCGCGCCGCTACGCGGCTCCCCGCTGCTCGCTGCGCATGACGGCGGCTTTCTGCCCGAACGTCGAGCGCTCGAGGTGGAGTCCGAGGGCAGAGCGCACCGTCGGGTCCAGACGCCCAGGCACGTCACGGTCGATGATCGTGAGCGCCTCCTGGGCCGTGAGTGCGGGACGGTAGGGCCGCTGCGCCGTCAGTGCCTCGTAGACGTCGGCCATCGTGAGGACCCTCATCGGCAGATCGAGTGCCGCCGCGTCCAGCCCTCGCGGATAGCCGCTTCCGTCGAGCTTCTCGTGGTGGTTGGCAGCCAGGTCCGCCAGCCCAGAAAAGCACGGAGCTCGCCCGAGGATGCTGAGCGTGTGCACGGGGTGGGCCTTGATCGCGTCGAACTCCTCATCGGTCAGGCTGCCCGGCTTGTCGAGGATGCGGTTCGAAATCGCGAGCTTGCCGATGTCGTGCAGGAGGGCGGCGTGGCGCATCGTTCGACGCGCGTCCAGGTCAAATCCGAGGACATCGACGATGCCGTCCGCGATCTCAGCAACGCGCTCGGAATGACTTGCGGTGAACGGCGACTTCGCGTCGATCACTCGCGCAAACGCCTGCGCGATGCGGTCGAGCCGGGCGTCGTCGGCCGCCACCGCCAGACGCGCCGGCTCCCACTCCGAGACGTCCGGCACCTCGAGCGCGGCCCAGAACCCCCGATCGCCACAGATCCCCAGGAACGCGTCGACGAGCGACGGATCAAACCAGCGCCGGCGCCGCCGCCGCGCGACCGCCCGCGCCGCGCGCAGGCCGCGCTCGTGGTGGAACACCTCCACGGTCTGCGCGAGACACGCGATGCGCGCAGCGAGCGGAATCTCCTCGCCGCGAAGCCCGTCGGGCATTCCGCGGCCGTCCCAATGCTCGTCGAGGCTGCGGATCGCTCCGGCGGTTCGCTCGGAGAGGAACAGCATTCGCGCGATCTCGGCGCCGCGGTCGCACCTCGCCTCCATGAAGCTGCGCGTGACATCGCCCTCGTCACGGATTCAAGCAGGTGCGAACCGCGTGCCCGCGTGACTGCCCCTCGGCGATGTCGAGTGCGTGCGAAAGCGCGCCGATGACCCCGGAGAGCGCGATCTGCGCCATGACCGGATGCATCGGCCGCTCGCCGAAAGCCCCTGAGTCGAGCAAGCCTTCAACCGTCGCGGCAGACCGCGCCGCGCGTGTGTCAGATCACCCCACCGGGGAGTCGAGCCGCCACCCGCTCAGCACCGACTCCGGCCGCTGCGCGACGATTTCGCTGGCGATCGCGGCGATCTCCACGCCCCCGACCCGCGCCTGCGGTGGGCCTGCGTGCAGGAACGCGACGAGCCCTTCGACGGCCGCCTGCTCGCCCTCGGCGTGGACGAGGACCGCGCCGTCCTCGCCGTTTCGGACCCAGCCCGTCAGCCCAAGCTCCACGGCTCGTCCAACGATGGCGTCGCGGAAGCCGACCCCCTGGACATGCCCGCGGACAGCGGCCCGTGCAGCCAGGCTCAAGAGGTTCGCGCGGCGACGCGGATCCACGGTAGCGCTGCGCGCAGCTCGGCCGCCGGCCGGCGCTGCTCGGAGACCGCGCGCGCCGGGGTGACGAGCATCGCCTGCAGGCGGCGGACCGCGTCCAGATGGTCGCCGGTCCAGACCATGCGTGCGGCGGTGGCGCTCGGGCGGCCATCCTCGCGCCGAAGGTCATGCACGACCGCGTCGATCAGGCGGTGCTCGGCGTCGCCGTCGCGGTCGAGTGGGCCCGGGACGGTAGACGCGGCAGCGAGGCTGTCGGCGAAAGCCGTGTACCAGGCGAGCATCTGAGAAGTGGACGCACGGAGCTCCTCGCGCGCGGCGGAACGATCGCCGTCTGAGCTCGCGTCCCGCTGCCAGAGGTCGAGGACCGCATCGGCGGCGAGGCGCAGCCCGGTGACGCCGGTGACGAGAGCGGTGACATCGGCGAGCGGGATGAGCTTGGTGCCGCGCTCGGCGAGGTAGCCGCGGAACGTGTCGTCCAGGCGCCGCGTCGCGGCGGCAGCGCGAGTCGCCTCGGCGCTCGGCGGCGGGATCGAGGGCGAGCCTCTGTCACAGCGCCCCATGCCGTACTCGACGGCACGCGCGAGGTAGGCGGCGCTGTCGCTGTAGGCCTCGCCCAGGGCGGTGCCGAGCGCGGCCCCCGCGCCCCGCGGCCAGAGCAGCAGCCCGACGACGAGGCTGACCGCGCCGCCGAGCGCGACGTCCTCGACGCGGACGAGACCGATCTGCCAGCCGGCAGGAGCGATGATGTTGAAGAGGATCAGCAGGGTGAGGGTGAAGGCGGCCTGGCCGGCCGCGAAGGAGACCGCGGCGGGCGCGAGGCCGGCGAGCAGGACCGCGACCGGCAGCAGCAGCCATAGCACGGTCGTGTCCGTTCCGATCAGGTACACGAGGATGCCGCCGACGACAAATCCGGCCGTCGTACCGAGCAGACCGCGCAGGACGTTCTGGCCGGTGCTGAGGGCGTTCGAGCGCAGCACGGTGAGCGCTCCGAGCACGACCCAGAAGGAGTGCTGGACGCCGGCCAGCTGCGCGACCAGGACCGCGAGGCCGAGGCCGGCCGCGCCGCGGAGGCTGTTGTGAAGCCACACCGAGTGACGCTCCGCGTGGGCGCCGGCGCGTTCGCGAGCGGCTGAGAGCGTCGGGGTCGAACCGGCGGGCGTCCGCCCGATCAGACGCGCGAGGAAGCTGCGCCGGTCGGCTGCTGCCGCGACCTCGACGTTGGCCGCGAGCTGGGCGACGACGAAGCTGAGCTCGAGCGCCCGGAAGCTCGGGTCAAGCGAGGTCACGAATGCGTCGAGCGGCTGACGCTTGCCGGCGCGTCCCTTGGGGAGGGCAAGGCCCGCGCCGAGCTCGAGCGCGGCGGTCGCTTCGCGCAGGCGGGCGAGTGCTCCGTCAAGGCCGTCGGAGGACCCTCGCGGCGACCGCAGGAGGACGGCGGCGGCTTCAAGCACCGAGGCCGCCGCAGCCTTGGCCTCGCACACCGGAGCCGGATGCGACCGCGCCCCGCCCCTGTCACGAGCCGACTCGGCGACTATCGCGTCCAGCCACGTGAGCTCATCGACCAGACGCACGACCATGCGCGCCGCGGTCTCCAGGCCGGTCGGTCGGTAGGGCGTCGCGAAGAAGGCTCGGCGCAGCTGCGCCGTCGCCTCGCTAGCCGTCGCAATCGCGGCCGCGTGCTCTGCCGCCGTCGGAGCCCCCGCTCCGCCGAGCGACACCGCCGCGTCGGAGCGCAGGCGTGCGGCGATGGCGCCGGCGGCCACGATCGCCCGGTCGCGGAGGGGGTCGCGGGCCGGCGCGGGCCACAGCAACGCGACGGCCAGCCATGCGGCGCCGGCCGCCAGCCCCCACCCGGCGAGGCGGTCGGGAACCTGAGAGTTCGGCCCGGCGAGCGAGACGGAGAGGATGAACGCGAGCAGCAGCGAGGTCGTGGCGCCCGCAAGAACCGAGCTGACGACACCGGCGAACAGGACGGCGAAGCCCACGAGCGCCATTGCGATCGCCGCGACCACGACGGAGTGCGAGGCGAAGGTCGCGATCGTGACGAAAACGGCCCCGGCCACGGCCAGGAGCGCCTGCGCCCGCAGGCGGTCGCGCATCCGGCCGCCGAAATCGACGAGCAGCAGCATCGCGAACGAGCCGAACGCGGCGAACGTCGCGATCACCGGGTTACCGATCACCTCGTCGCCGAGCGCGAACATCGCCGGCATGACGATCGCCGTGCGGCCGGCGCGGCGCAGAGCGAGAAGGCCGCTGTCGCGCGAGCGCAGCCAGTCGAGCCGGCCACGAGGCGGTCGTGCGCTCGGTTCACGTTCCGCCATGCGCCGAAGGTTAGGCTGTCTGGGCCATGGGCATCCGTGCGAAACACCTAGACGGAGCGCGGCCGTGAGCGAGCCGCTCGGCGCCGGGATGGAGGAGCCGGCCGATCGCGAGGGCGCGTTTCCGCGGCTCGGAGCGAGGCATCTCGCTCGCCTGCGCGACGCGGGGACGATCCGGCCGGTGGTTTCGGGCGAGGTGCTCTTTCGAGAGGGCGACCGCGGCTATGACTTCTTCGTCGTGCAGTCGGGCGCCGTCGCGGTCGTCCAGGGGTACGGGCACGAGAACCGTGTCATCGCGATCCACGGAAAGCACCGCTTCCTGGGCGAGCTGAACCTCCTGACCGGAGCGCCGCCGCTGCTCACCGCGGTCGTCCGAGACGCCGGCGAGGTCATCGAGGTGCCGGTGGCCAAGCTGCGGAAGCTGGTCGGCGAGGATCCGGAGCTGAGCAACCTGATCCTGCAGGCCTTCCTCGGGCGCCGGTCGATCATGATCGACCTCGGCGCGGGCGTGAAGCTCGTCGGCTCGCGATACTCGCGCGACACGCGGCGGTTGCGCGAGTTCCTCGCGCGCAACCGGATGCCATATCACTGGATGGACCTCGAGGAGGACGAGGAGGCCGACAAGCTGCTCGAGGCGCTCGGGATCGAGGCCTCGCAGACGCCGATCGTGGTCGGGGGTGGAGGCGTGCTGCGAAACCCCTCGAACGCGGAGTTGGCGGCGATGCTCGGCCTCGGCTCGCGAGGCGCGCCGCCCGCGATGTGCGATCTCGTGATCGTCGGCGGCGGGCCGGCAGGGCTCGCCGCGGCGCTCTACGGAGCGTCCGAGGGTCTCGACACGCAGGCGATCGATGCCGTGGCCTTCGGCGGTCAGGCGAGCACCTCGGCGCGGATCGAGAACTACCTCGGGTTCCCGACCGGCATCTCCGGCAGCGAGCTGGCGGAGCGCGCACAGCTTCAGGCGCGGCGGCTCGGTGCGCGACTCGTCGTGCCCTCGGAAGCCGTCGGGCTGATCGAGGCCGACGGCCACTACCGCATCGAGCTGGCCGACGGCGGCGCGATCAACGGGCGGACCGTGATCGTCGCAACCGGCGCGCAGTACAACAAGCTCGACCTGCCCGACAACGAGCGCTACGAGGGCGCGGGCGTCTACTACGCCGCGACACAGGCGGAGGGCTCGCAGTGCGCCGGCGACCACGTGATCGTCGTCGGGGGCGGCAATTCGGCGGGGCAGGCCGCGATGTTCCTCAGCCGGCACGCCGCCAGCTGCCGGCTCGTGATCCGCGGCGGCGACCTGGGCAAGTCGATGTCGCGCTACCTGGTGGACGAGATCGAGCAACGCGAGCAGATAGAGGTGCTGACGCACCGCGAGATCGTGCAGCTGCGCGGCGAGGAGGCGCTGGAGGCGGTCGTCGTCGCCGACCCACGCAGCGGTGAGCGCAGCGAGCTCGCCGCAAAGGCCCTGTTCGTATTCATCGGCGCCTCACCACACACCGACTGGCTGCGCGGGCACGTCGCGATGGACGAGCATTGCTTTCTCCTTACCGGCCGCGATATCGAGGGCGAGGACCTCGCACGCCACGGCGAGGAGCAGCCCTTCTTCCTCGAGACGAGCCGGCCGGGGATCTTTGCGGTTGGCGACGTCCACGCCGGCTCGATCAAACGCGTCGCCTCCGCTGTCGGTGAGGGCTCGATGGCGGTTCGCCTGGTCCACCAGCGGCTCGCGAGCCGCTAGGTCGGGAGGCCGACGAGTTCGGCGCTGCGCTCCCAGAGCTCCAGCGCGAGCGTTTCGTCCTGGGCCTGCAAGCTCGGCTGCACGACCTTCTCGTCGACCACGTAGGAGCCGTTGAGCGAGGCGGCCGGCGGCGCGGTCGCCAGCCAGAGCAGGGAGCGAGCGCCGTGGGCGGGCGAGCGCAGGAACGGGGAGGCGAGCATCACCGCGAGCTTGACGAGGCCTCCCTCGTTGCGGGCGAAACCCGTGCGGACGACACCGGGGTGAAAGGAGTTGGCGCGCAGCTCCCCGGCGCGCCGGGCGAGCTCCCTCGTAAAGAGGATGTTGCACAGCTTCGTCGTGCCGTACACGCGCCGCGTATAGGCCTTCTCCGATTGGAGGTCATCGAGATCGAGCAGCCCCATCCTGTGCGCATCGGAGGAGGTCGTGATGACCTGCGCGCCCGCGAGGCGGTCGCGCAGCAGGTTGGTGAGCAGGAACGGCGCGAGGTGGTTGAGCGCAAACGTTCGCTCGAACCCCTCCGCGGTCACCTCGCGCCTGCGGAAGATGGCGCCGGCGTTGTTGGCGAGGACGTCGATGTGGCCGTAGCTCTCGCGCGCATGCTTGGCGAGCGCGCGAACCTCGGACATCAGGCTGAGGTCCGCGACGTGCTCGTAAACAGGCGCGGCGCCCACGTTCCTGCACGCCACGGCGACCGCAGCGACGCGCTCGCGGTCGCGGCCGACGATCGCCAGCTCGGCTCCCCCCCGCGCGAACTCGAGCGCGGCGGCCTCGCCGATTCCGCGCGTGGCGCCGGTGATCAGCACGAGGGTCACTGTTCGAGTATGCCCGGTCGCGTCCGCGTTCCAGCGGAAGCGACCTCGTTGCTCCGCTCCGCCTTCGCTTCCGCTAGGGTTTGCGCCGCATGCGCTTCCGGGGGGCCTACGTAGCGGTTTCGATCGCGCTCGTCGCCGCGCTGCTCTCGGCCTGTGGCGGGAGCGGCGGCAGCTCGGGCGGCTCTGACAACGGCGTCGCGAGCAAGTCAGCCGAGGCGATCCTCGCGGCGACGACCGCCGCCACGTCCAACCTCAGCGCTCTTCACATGTCGGGCTCGCTGACGAGCAACGGCACGCCGATCACGCTCGACCTCTACCTCGTGTCCGGCAAGGGCGCGACCGGCACCTTGTCCGAGAACGGGCTCAGCTTCAAGCTAATCTCGGTCGGAAAACTCGTGTTCATCAACGGCAGCGCCAAGTTCTGGGAGAAGTTCGGCGGCAAGGCTGCGGCGACGCTCTTCAACGGCAAATGGCTGAAGACGACGACGAGCAGTCCAAGCTTCGGCTCACTCGCGGCGCTGACCAACCTGCACGACCTCTTCGGCAAGCTGCTCGGCTCGCACGGCGCGCTCAAGAAAGCGGCGGCAACGACGATCGACGGCCAGAAAGTGATCGGACTCACCGACACGGCGAAGGGCGGCACGCTCTACGTCGCAACAACAGGCAAGCCTTACCCGGTGCAGCTCACCTCGCCAAAACCCGGCACCGGACACATCACCTTCAGCGGCTTCAACCAGCCGGTGTCGATCACGGCGCCGTCCAGCAGCGTCGACATCTCGCAGCTGACCGGCGGCTGAGCCGACGACCCGGAAGCGCGGGGCGCCGACTTCCCTCCCTTCGGAGGACAGGCTGAAGTGCGCGCCCGCGTCTACCGACCACGCCCCCAAGAATCCACGAGGATCGGGGCAGGGATGTCGCGCCGAGTCAATCAGACGCCGGTCTGCGCCTTGATCGCGCCGGAGCGGACCGCCGCTTTCAGCGCCTGCCAGTCGCGCTCGTTCTGCTCGGCGTAGGCGCCGGCGAAGACGACGATCGCGCGGTCGAATGCGTCGCCCTTGCCGAGGTAGGACGCGACCGCGATGCGATCGCCGGTGCGGGCGTGCGCGCGCGCGAGGGTCCAGGCGCAGAAGCGGCCGTACTGAGCCATCGCGCCGGCTGACATCGTGGTCAGGTCGCCCGCTCCCTTCCAGTCGCGGAGCTGGCGGACGTAGAAGTCCATTGGCGGGCCGCCGCGGGGACCCGGGTTCAGGCGCAGCCAGCCGAGGAAGATGTCGGGGGTCGCCTGCATCAACCGCTGGCCGGTCACCACACGCTCCGCGTGGTTTCGGTAACCGCTCTCGCCGAGGTGCGGCTCGAGAACCGACGGGTCGGCCTCCTTGAGCTGCAGGAACAGCGGATCGTCCCCGTCGAGCCCGAGCAGAAGGGCGATCCATGCGCGCGTGCCGACGCTTCCCACGCCCACGACCTTGCGGGCGAAGTCGACGACCTCGAACTGCTCCAGCAGGCGGCGGCGATCGTCGGCGAGCGACTCGCGATAGGTGCTCAGCTGTTCGTGCAGGGCGAGCGCCATCTCCCGGTGCTCGGCGCCCTGCGCCAGGTCGTCGAGCGGGACGATCAGCGGCGGTTCGGCGACGATGCGCGTCGCGCCGTCCACGCGTCGCGTCAGCTTCGTAGCGGCGGCGAGCGACTCGCGCGCGCTCGTCTGGGCGAGCGCAAGCGAGCGCGCCGTGCGTCTGACGAGCCTACGGTCGCCCTCCGGCCGCAGGAGTGCCAGCGCCTCGTCGACATCGAGGTGCGCGTACCAGACGTCAAGGTTGCGCATCGCCGCAAAGCGCCTCATGGTCGTGCGGTACTCGGCCACCGCCCGGGCGACGACCATGTCCTGGCGGCCCTGCCGCAGGCCGTTCTGGCGGGCGGCTACCGCCAGCGAGACGGCAAGGCGCTTGACGTCCCACTCCCACGGGCCCGCGAGCGTCTCATCGAAATCGTCGAGGTCGAAGACGAGATCACGCTCCGGTGAGGCGAAGACGCCGAAGTTGGCGACGTGGGCGTCGCCTGAGATCTGCGTCGTGATGCCGCTGCGGGGCGTGCCCGCGAGATCGCTCGCCATGATGATTGCGGCGCCACGCAGGAAATCGAACGGCGAGGAGGCCATTCGGCCGTAGCGGATCGGCAGGAGAGACTCGACACGGTGGGAGTCCTGGCTTTGCAGGAGCGCGACCGGGTCCGAGCGGTCCGCCGGCGGCGCAAAGGTCGCGTGGCTCTCGCGTGGCACGGCGGAGCGTGCCGCCTTGCCCGCGGCGGCACGCTCTTTGACGCTTCGAGGTGTGGGGATCGCGCTCGCCATAGGCGCGCGAGACCTTAGCCCTTTAGTCGAGTGGCCGGCTCAGTCCTCCGGCGCCGGTGCTCCGTGCAGTCCGCCGGAGGGGCGCTCGCGCTTGTCCCACCAGGCATTGACGACCGCGAGGCTGCCGCCGAGCAGACCCTCCTGGAAGGCGGCGGTGTCGTTCACGTTCGGCACCGGACCGTCCGGGACCGCGGCGTCGAGGAATCCGCATAGCGGTTCCCAACCGTCGGCGGGCTGCCACACGAGCAGGCGGTCGGCGGGAACCTTGGCGATCACATCGCTGTTCCACTTCTCCATCGCCGCGCCAAGGGCTTCCGGGGAGTCCGGGTCCGCGGTCATCCCGGTCTTCGTCCACAGGTGGGTCATCAGCGTCAGGTAGCGATCCCAATCCGCATCGATGACACGGCGGGCGTCGTTGACGTAATGCATCACCGAGCGGCCGTAGAAGATCGGCCAGATCGTCGCGAGCATCGACTTGACCCAGCTCTCCTGCGAGCGCACCGACATCACGATCTTCGCGTCGGGATAGACGTCCATGAGCTCGGCGTAGAACGCCGAGGCCGGAAAGTCGCAGGTCGACTCAGACGTCGCGAAGATCGCCTCCCAATCGGGATCGCCCTCAGCGACCTTCTCCCACAGCGGCAGCTGCCCCGGCAGGTCGGCGAGCAGGTCGCGCATGTGGTAGCAGGGCGCGAAGCCGAGCTGCTCAAAGGAGATCAGCGTCGTCGTGGTCGCGGTCCGGGGTAGTCCGGCACCAATCAGTCTCATCAATTCACCTCGTGCGCTGGTTGCGCGCCGTCATCGCTGTTAGATGGGCACCTTCTATCAGGCATCGCCGGAGGGTGCGTAAATGTTGGCGGTCGGCGGACCGGCGTTCGCGAGACCAGAATCCGGGAGCTCGAACGACCTGTCAGCGCTCGCGTCGGGGAGTCCGAAGCCGATCGCGCGCCGCGCGAAGAACGTCACGCTCGGGCGGGCGCTCAGGCGCGCCCGGGTTTGGCGAAGCTTGCGGCGCAGGGTCGGGGCCTCGACGCGTGATCACAGGGACCCGCACGAAGTCGCCGCCTCATTTTGCGAGCAGCAGCGTGAACGTCTGTGTCCGCGGCGATCCACCGGTCGGAGTGAAGGTGAGCGTCACGGTCGCGTGGTAGGCGGAGTGGCGCGTAGTCGCCGATCCGACCGCGGCGCTCGCTGCCCTGCTCAGCCCGAGCGTCGTCGCGAGCTGCCCGGCCGCCGCGACGGTGAGCGTGCGCGTACCGAGCGGTAGGGTGGCGCCTGCATGAGTCGCCGTGACCGTGAGCGTTCCCGGGCCGGGGAGCACGAGCGTAAGGCCGATCCTGTGGTTCTTGAACGAGTGACTCGCAATCCGGAACGAGTTGCTCGGGGGCGTCGTGGCGGCGGGCTGGCTTGCGGCGGGCGCGCTCACGGTGAAGCAACCGTCGCCGGTCGCGTCGGATGACCCGAGATAGCTCGAGCTCCCGGCGTAAACCGCGTAGAAGCAGTACGTACCCGCGCCGGCGGGCGTGAACTGCACCGAAGTCGCACTCGAGCTGTTGCCCGCGCCGACGCTGAGCGTGACGGGACCGCCGACCGCCTGCGCTGTCGAGGCACACGACGCGACGCCGGGACCGCAGACGTAGAACGAGACCGTCCCCGTGGGCGGCCCTGCCGCCCCGTTGCCCTGCACAGTTACGCCGGCGTTGTCGGAGCTGCCCGCGGGAATGACCGGCGCGGTCGGGGCCTCGACCGTCGAGCTAGCGCCCTTGGTCACCGTGAAGCATTCGCGGCCGGTTCCGTCGCTGGAGCCGGTATAGGTGCTGTCGCCGCTATAGACGGCGCGGAAGCAGTAGGTGCCGGGACCGCTCGACGGGATGAACAGGCGCGAGGTCGCGGTCGCGGTGTCGTTCAGCGCCGGCGCAAGGTCAACGGCCGGACCGACCTGCGTGCCGCCGCTCGAGCACGGTGTCGTTCCCGGCGCGCAGGCGAAGAACGTCACCTGCCCGGTCGGGGAGCCGCCCGCGAAGTTGCCCGCGACCGTGACGCTGTCGGTGTTGGCGGCGCCGAGGGCGATGCTCGCTGCGGCTGGTGTCGAGGTCGCCGGAGCGCCGACCTGTGTCACCGAGAAGCACTCGCCGGTGCTCGCGTCGGTCGATCCGTTGTAGTTGTTGTCACCCGAGTAGTGGGCGCGGAAGCAGTACGTGCCCGGGCCGTCGGTCGGCGTGAAGTCAATCGACGACGCGGTCGCGGTCGAGTTGGGCGCCGCCCTGAGCGTGACGGGAATGCCCAGCGGCGTTCCGCCGGTCGCGCAGGGCACGATCGATCCGCCGGTCTGCACGCCGCACTCGAAGAAGGAGACTGTTCCGGTTGGCGACCCCCCGACGATGTTGCCCGTGACGAGCACGCTGTCGGACTCCTCGTCGCCCACCGCGATGCTCGCGAGCGGTAGCGCCGACACGCTCGAGGTGGTGGCGTCGGTCACCGTGAAGCCACCGTCCGCGTAGGTCAGCGCGTAGTTGGCCGCGCTCAGGCCGCCACACGAGCTGATCGTGCCGTGATAGGCGGCTGCAGGCGAGGTGCCGGTCACGCTCGTCGCACAGCCGCCGAGCGACCCCGTGACTGCTCCGGTCACCGGCGAGGAGGTCGTCGCGCTCTCGCTGTTCACGAAGCCGGCGTAGCCGGCGATCGCGAAGCTCGGAGAGCCGCCGTAGACCTGTACGCCGGTGATGGTGATCGTGAGCGGCGCGCGGTCCACCTCGACCGCGCCGTCAACGTAGCTGAACGCGTAATTCGCGTCGACAGCGCCGGAGCAGCTCGTGTCGTATGGCGAGCCGGCGACGGAGCTCGCGCTCGATGCAGATGTCGAGCACGACGGGAGCGTCGCCAGGCTCGTCGTTCCCTCACCGTTGACGAAGCCGCTGTAGCCGGGGGTCACCGCTGCGACGTTGGCGCCGTAGAGGATCGTCTGGCTCGAAGCGGTGACCTTCAGCTGCGCCGGGATGATCGTGACGCTGCCGTGATGATAGGTGAACGTGTAGTTCGGATCCGCGGCACCCACGCAGAGCGTCGGTGGCGGCGGTCCGCTGACTGGGCTCGAGGGGACGGCGGGCGTGTAACAGGTCGGATCGTTTGTGAGGCTCGAGGGGCCATCACCGTTGGTGAAGCCGCCGTAGCTCGGGGTGACGATCGGTACCGCATCGCCATAGGTCATGGTCGGGCTCGAGGCGGTGATCGTGAGCGGTGCGGGCCTGACGGTGAAGCCGGCATCGGCGTAGTGGAGCGTGTAGTTCGACGCGGTGATCCCCGAGCAGCCCGTGACCGTCTGGTAGTAGGTCCCGGCGGAGGCGGAGGCGGGCACGCTCGTTGAGCAGGTCGGGGTCTGGCCGGTCATCAGGGCCTGCGTGTCGCCATTCTGGAAGCCGCTATAGGACGCCACGAGGTAGGCGCGGCCGGTACCGCCATAGACCTGCGAGCCGATGATCGATGCAGTGAGCGGCGCCGGGCCGACCGTAAGCGTGCCTGTTGCGTACTGGAACGTGTAGTTGGCCGCGACGGCACCGGAGCAGTGGGTCGTGTAGGAGCCGGCGGCATACGGGGCGCTGCCGCCCGTGATCGCGCACGCCGGCTGCGTGGTCAGACTCGTCGCGCTGTCGCCGTTGAGGAACCCGGAGTAGCTCGGGCCGACCGTTGGGGTCGGGCCGCCGTAGGTCGCCTGTGGACTGGACGCCGTGACAGTGAGCTGCGCCTTGCCCACCGAGACGGTGCCACCCTTGTAGGTGATCGCGTAGTTCGGGTCGACCGCGCTGATGCAAGTGGACGCGTAGTTCCCGACCGGGCTCGCGGAGCTCGCGGCCGTCAGGCAGAGCGGCGCGGTCGCCGGCGCGGTGTCGCCGGCGGTGAGACCGCTGTATTGAGCTGTGATGGCGGGCGCCGCGCCGCCGTAGGTCATCGAGCCGTCGGATGCGGTGATCGTCAGGGGCGCCGGCGTCACCGTGAAGCCGTCGTCGACGTATTCGATCACGTAGCCCGGAGCGGAAAGCCCTGTGCAGTCACTGATCGTCAGGTGATCCGTCCCCGCCGGGGCGTCGGCGCCGACGCTCGTCGTGCAACCCGTCAGCGAGCCGGTGACTGCGCTTGGACCGTCGCCATCCACGAACCCGGAGTAGCCGACGGCCGAGAAGCTCTGATCTGTCCCGCCGTAGGTCTGGCTCCCCTGGACGAGGACATGCAGCTGCGGATCGACCGTGAAGCACTCGTCGCTCGAGCCGTCAGACGAGCCGAGATAGTTCGCGTCGCCCGAGTAGACGGCGTAGAAGCAGTAGGTCCCAGGTCCGGCCGGTGGCGCGAAGCCGGCTGACGTTGCGGTCGCCGTATTGCCGACGGCCGCGACCAGGTTCACGCTCGCGCCGACCTGCTCGGCCGTCGAGGAGCACGAGCTGACGTTTGGCCCGCACTCGTAGAACGAGACGGAGCCGGTCGGCGAGCCGGCGAGTGGAATTCCGGAGACGGTCACCGAGTCCTTGTCGCTGCCGCCGACCGGGATGATCGACGCGGTCGGGGCAGATACGCTGGCGGCGGCGGCGGCTGTAACGGTGAAGCACTCGTCGCTCGAGCCGTCGGAGGAGCCGAGGTAGCTTCCGTCGCCGGAGTAGACCGCGTAGAAGCAGTACGTTCCGGGCCCGCCGGACGGCGTGAACGGCGTGGATGTCGATGCCGTCGCCGTGTCGCCGATACCGGCCGTGACCGCGACGCTCGTGCCGACCTGGTTCGCGGTCGAGGCGCATGAGCCGGCGCTCGTCGGTCCGCATTCGTAGAAGTCCACGGAGCCTGTCGGCGAGCCGCCCGCGTCTCCGGACACCGTCACCGAGTCCCCATCGCTGCCGCCGAGCACGATCGAGGTGGAGGTGGGCGAAGACACGCTGCCTGTGGAGCGCTTCGTCTGCGTCAGCGTCTGTGTGTCGGAGATGTCCGACGCCGACGTGTCGGTGGCGGTGATGTCGGCCATCCCTCCGGTGGTCGTCGAGGTGATCGTCGCCACATAAGTGCCCGGATCAATCCCGGCCACGACCCCGCTGACACCCTGCGCGCCGTCGCTCGCGATGGTCAGCGTGTCGCCCGATACGGGGTTTCCGTACGCATCCGTCACGGTCGCGGTCGCCGTCGAGGTCGCGCTGCCGTCCGCGGTTATCGACGACGGGCTCAACTCGAGCGACACGTTGGTGGCGAGCCCGGGACCGGGGAACACGTAAGCCGCACCCCGCTTGCTGCTGCGCATGAACGCGCCGGCGACGATCGTCGAGCCAGAAATGCCAATCGAGGCCCCGAGCTGATCGCCGGCGGCTCCGTCGCTAGCGGTGAGCGCCGCAGTCTGGTTCATCGGCACGCTCGCCGCCGACCAGCCACCCGCGGGCTTGCTGAACACGTAGGCCGCGCCCTGGTGGCTACTGCGGTAGGCGGCGCCAGCGACGATCGTCGAATCCGACACTGCGACGGAATACCCGAATAGATCGGTCGCGGCGCCGGCGCTCACCGTGAGCTCTGCGGTCTGGTTCATCGGGAAGCTCGCCGTCGACCAGCCACCCACGGGTTCGCTGAACACGTACACCGCGCCCTGGTCGGTGTTAGAGCCCACCGTGTGGTGGGGCGCCCCGGCGACAACCGTCGAACCGGACACAGACACCGAAGCCCCGAGGTCGTCGTTGGCAGAACCGTCGCTCGCCGTGAGCTCAGCGGTCTGGTTCATCGGGAAGCTCGCCGTCGACCAGCCACCCGCGGGCTCGGTGAACACGTATGCCGAGCCCTGGTAGGTGTTGGAGCCGACCTCGTGGTTGGGAGAGCCGCCGACGATCGTCGACCCGTCGATAGCCACGGACGCCCCGAGCTCATCGTTGGTTGCCCCGTCACTGGCGGTCAGCTCCGCCGTCTGCGTCATCGGGAAGCTCGCCGTCGACCAGCCGCCCGCGGGCTCGCTGAACACGTAGAGCGCGCCCTGACTGAAGCTGTGTCCAACGGAGCCGACGGCGATCGTCGCGCCCGACACTGCGACCGCATCACCGAACTCGTTGAACGCAGCTCCGTCGCTCGGGCTCAGCTCCGCGGTCTGGGTCATCGGGGAGCTCGCCATCGACCAGCCACCCGCGGGCTCGGTGAACACGTACGCGGCGCCCCGATACGATTGCGAGCCCACCTTGTGCTGAGCGGCGCCGGCGACGATCGTCGCCCCGGACACCGCCACCGAGCTCCCGAGGCCATCGCCCGCCACGCCGTCGCTCGCGGTCAGCTCAGCCGTCTGCGTCGCGGTCGCCCAGCCGGCCGCGGGCTCGCTGAACACATACACCGCCCCTTGATTGCTGTCGTGACCTGGAGCGCCGACGACGATCGTCGTCCCCGACACCGCCACCGAAGCCCCAAGCTGATCATTCGCGGCACCGTCGCCGGCGGCCAGCTCCGCGGTCTGCTGGATCGTCGGATCGACGCGCAGCGGGTAGGTCGCGTGCGCGTCACGGATCGTGATCGTGAGGTGGTGAGCCGTCACGCTGATGCGCGCCGGGACGCGTGCGCCCGTCGCGTCGGTCACGACCAGATCCCCGTAGCGCAAGGACCCCGCCACCGAGCTGAACGTGACACCGCGGCCGTCCGCGTTCACGCGTACGGTCGTGTTACCCGAAAGCGCCTGGCTGATGGCAAGCGGACCGATGCCGGCAAGACGGTGGCGAACCGTGAACCCCTGCTCGAGCCCCCAGGGACCGTTCGCAAACCATTCGGTGATCACCGGCGACGAGTAGGTGACGCGGTTCTGCCGCTCTGACGCCGATCCGAGCCGCGGTACCAATGGCGGTGACCCGCCGCGTCCGATCGCAAGCGAGGAGAGCCCAACGCGCAGCCCGTGAGCCGCGGACACCGCGATGGCGCCGTCACTGAACCTGGCGCGCAGCTTTTGGGCCGGGTTCGCAAGCGACGCCGCGCCCGGAGCGGACCCTCGCGCGAAATAGCGTTGATCGTCCGCGCCGAGCCCCCGCGACACGGCGCCCCGCGCAGCCAGCGGGACGGCCGACCAGCCGTGCGGGGTCGGCGCGGTTCGTGCGCCAGGCGCCGCGGTCGGCACGCGGCGCGCCGGGGCAGCGTGTAGCGCGCTCCAAGCGCCATAGCCGGCGAGCAGCGCGAGTACCGCGACGACGGCCGCCCGCGTCCAGCGTCCGCTGCAGGCCCGGGTATCGCGCCCGCGAGCGCCCGCACCTGCAGACACGGCGCCGCGGCCGGCCGCGAGCACGAGCCGGTCGGCCCTCGCCATTTGTCGTCTGACTGCTCGCACGGGAACCGCCCCTGCTCGCCCTTGTCTCAGCTACGGGTCAGGTTGAAGGACTTCGAACCGGTGATCGTCTTTCCGGTCGTGTTGTCCTTGGCTGAGACGTTCAGCGTGAGCTTTGCGCTGACCGCGTGTTTCACAAGGCTGCGCTGCGATGAGCTGAGCGAGAGCGCGTACACGCTCGATCCGCCCGCTGCGACGGTCAGTTGCGCCGTCGTCAGCGTCAGCATCTTGTGCTTGCCATGCTTCTGCTTGAGCGCAATCGTGCCGGCGACCTGGGCGATGCACCCGTCGACACAGGTCACCGTCAGCTCGCTCCCGGGGTAGGTCGCAAGGAGGCTCAGGCTGGGGCTCTCCAGGAACGAGAGCAGAGGGCCGACCGTCGCGGGGACCGTGACGGTCACCGTGGTCGTTGAGGTTGAGCTCGTCGTGTTCACGGCGTTGGCCGTGCTCAGAGAAGCGGTCGCCGATTGTCCGTCGAGCGTGCCGGTGATCGTCGCCGTCCCAAGGGGAGTGCCGGACACCGCCGTCACCGCCTGACCGTTGCTGAGAGTCGCGGTGGCGCCGATCGACCCGGCGGATGTTGCGAAAGAAACCGGGATCCCGCTCGGGAACGCGCCGGTCGTGAACGTATTCCCGGCGGAGTCCTGACGGATGCCGGCGAGAACCGTGGCAGTCGTGCCGGGCGTGATCGTGCTCGGCAGCGCGCTCACGCCGAGCACCAGGAACGGTGCGCTCGTGACGTGGTTTGCGCCCGAGCCGGTGACCGTGTCGCAGCCGGCCGCGCCCGCTCCGCTGTTGCAGCCGAACCAGTTGTCTGCCGCGTTGACCTGCGCCGTCGTCCTGTTCTCGATCCCCTGCGTGTTGCCCGAGATCGCGTTGTTCTGGACGATCGCGACCGGGAGCGGCGCGCCCGCCGTCTCACCTTGCGCGACCTCAACGCCGGCGTCGGTCCCCTCGATCGTGTTGCCGGTGACAGCCGCGTTGGGCACAGCCGGGTCGCCGGAGTAGCCCGCGATCAGCACGCCCGCCAGGCCGGCGGTGGAGTCGCCACCCGATCCGATCGTGTTGGCGGAGACGACGCTCGTCCCGAACCCGGCCAGGACGTCGGCGTAGAGGTTCCCGGCGATCGTGTTCGCAGACACCGTGGTCGTCGCTCCGGGAGCTGTCGTGACCCAGACGCCGATGTCGTTTGAGGACACCGTGTTGGCCGACACCGTCAGGTTGCTCACGTTCCCGAGCAGGATGCCGGCGGCGTCGCCGCTGATGTTGTCGTCGCCGGCAACGGCGCCGTCACCCAGCAAATCGGGGCCGCAGAGGTTCGCGACCGTGCACGAGTTGCCGGTGATGTCGTTGGCGGTCACGACGCCGGTCGGCCCGGCGGGCGGCGTCGACTCCCAGTAGAGGTCGTAGACCTCGATGCCGTTGTCGCCGATCGGAGCGGGGCCGTTGCCAGCGACGGTGTTGCCGGCAACGTCGATAGTTACGTCCGAGTTGCCCTGGATCGCGATGCCGTTCTTCTGATAGCCGGAGATGCGGCTGTTCGTGACCGTGACGGATCGCTGGGTCGCGCCGTCGTTGACCGCCAGGATGCCGAACCCGGACTGCGCACCGTTCGGCGGGCTGTTCTGCATGCCGGTGACGTGAACGTCGTTGACCGTGAGGTTGTCGTTGTGCTCGGCGATGCCCTCGAAGCGGCCCGAAACCAGGCTCCCGTCGCCGAGTCCGTTGACCGTGAGGTTCTTGATCGTCACGTTCGCGGCGTCGGCGTAGACGATCGGGTAGTTGGTGAGCGCGCCGGAGTCGAGGTCGAATTTGTCCGTCAGCGTCGCCGGGTTGGCTTGGATGATCGTGTTGCCGGCGCCCGCACCGTCGATCGTCACCGGCGTCGTTATGTCGAGCGTCTCAGGGTAGACGCCGGCCGCCACCTTGATCGTGTCCCCGATCCCGGCGGCGTTGATCGCGGCCTGGATCGTGTTGTAGGTGCAGATCGAGCATACGAAGTCGGTGGTCGCTGCGCTGGCGCTCTGGGCGCTGAGCGACACGGAGGCGATCGCGGCGGCAAGCGCCGCGGCAAATAGGCGGGCTGGTGAGCGTGAGCCGGTCATGTCCGTCCTCCCGTCCCTTCGTGTACGCGCGTCGCTTGGCTTACAAGCCGCCGTCCGCGTCCCCGGCGCGCGGCGCCAGCGTAGCGAGTTTCGGCGGGGGAGGCTTCCACCGCCGACGGTTCGGCCGCACGAAATTAGCAGTGCGACGGAGCGCCGCAAGGGGTAATTTCCTGCCGCGAAGTCAGCTTGTGATCAGCTGGCCTCGGTCTCGTGAACCTCGTCGATCCGGTGAGTGTCGACGTCGTAGACAAAGCCTCGCACCGACCCGGTGTGGGGCAGGAACGGCGAGCGGCGGACACGCAGGATCGATTGGCGCACGTCCGCCTCGACATCGCTGAAGGACTCGATCGCAAAGGCGGGGGCCACACCTGTGGCTGACTGCAGCTCGGCTCGAAAGCCGTCATCGGTCAGAGTCTGCATGCCGCAGTCGGTGTGATGGACCAGCATCACGGCGAGCGTGCCGAGCCTTCGTTGGGATACCGCGAGAGATCGGATCACGTCATCGGTGATGACGCCGCCCGCATTCCGCAGGATGTGCGCCTCGCCGTCACGCAGCCCGAGCGCCGCAAATACGTCGAGCCGCGAGTCCATGCAAGTGACAACGGCGAGCTCCCGCGATGGACGCACATCGAGGTGACGCACCGGAAGCGAGGCGGCGAAGCGCCGGTTGTTCGCGAGAAGCTCGTCGATCACGTCCACCGGTCGCACCCTAGCCGCCGCGAAGACGGCGTGGCGTCAGCGGAGCTGGAGGACCGCGCAGTGCGCGCGTCGCGTGACCGCACGCGGCGCACGACCGCGAGCCAGCAGGCGCGCGACTGCGCCTCTGCGCGCAGGCAGCACGATCGCGTCGCAGCCGAGTTCGCGAGCGCCGTCGGTCAGCGCTCGGCGCGGTGCGCCGCACAGGATCTCCAGGCGTGCCGGAACGCCGAGTTGCGTCCGTGCGTGGAGGAGCTCCTCCCACGCGTATTCGCGCATGATGCGGTTCCAGTCCCCGGTTGTGATGCCGCAACCGCGGGATGCTCCACAGCTACGGCAGCCGCTCGCAAGCTCGACCACCGCGGCCACCGTCAGCTGGGCCCCGGCGTCGCGCGCGATCCGCTCGCCGGCCTTGAGCGCCGCGTCAGCCCTGGCGGTGCCGTCGTATGCGACGAGGACGTGGCGGTAGGGCATGCGGTCAGGTTAGCCATCTCGCGGCGGCGCGAGCGCAGGCCCTTACGCGATGGCGCTTCAGACCGCCTGGACCGCAGCCATCCTCGAGGGCGAAGCATCGGAAATGCTGCGTATTAATCGGCAGGAAACCGTACCGATTCGCGCGATGGCGCCCGGCTTTCATTCGGCCGAAGGCGGCCGCGGCTTATTACTGATGACACGATGTGCACTGCGCGCGGACTATTTGTAAAGCGCACGATGACCCGCACGTTCATGTTCGCGACACTCCCCTCGAACCAAGGATGCAGCTTGGTCGCACGGCATTCGCTCTGCCGGGAGCGTCGGCGATTGGCCGGAGGCGGAGCCCAAGCCGCCGCATGGTTCACATCGCGTGGCTGACAGGCCTGAGAGCGGCCCCGGCGACGCCGCGCAGGCCCCAGCACCGGCGCGCGTGCGCGAACGGACTCCGGTGGCGGCGCGCGTGATGGTCGCCGACCCGCAGCCCGTCTTCGTCGACGGCATCTCGGGCCACATCATTTCCGAGCTGGGTCTCGAAGCGCTCGCGGGCCCGTCGGACCTGTTCGATCTGGCGCGTAGGGTTGCGGAAACCGCGCCTGTCGTCACGTTGATCGGCTTCGATCCCTGGCAGTCAGCTGACGCCGACACCGCGCTCGCGATGCTACGGACCGTCGCCGCGACGACCCAGGCGATCCTTGTCTATGACCATATCGAGCCGCACCAGGCTTGGAGGGCGTTGCACGCAGGCATCGTCGGCCTGATCAGCCGCCGGTCGCCGCCAGAGGACTTCGTCACCGCAATCCGCCAGACACTGCGGGGCGGGACGTTTCTCGATCCGACGATCCAGGAGGAACTTGCGGCCCTCGCCCGCCACGACCGGAATCCCTCATCGGTCCTGCTCACGCCGCGGGAGCAGTCGGTATTGCGGCTGAGCGCCGACGGGCTGACGACAGGGCGGATAGCTACGCATCTCGCGCTGAGCCCATCGAGCGTCAAGGCGTAGCTTCACGGCATCTATCAGAAGCTCGGAGTGCACGACCGGCCCGCAGCGGTTGCAGAGGCCCTTCGACACGGCCTCATCACCTGACACGTCCGGGATCGGCGCTCGACTCGCTAGGACGGGTCGAAGCGGTTCAGCTGCACCGCCAAGCGAGCGCGCGCGAGGCACCGTGGGCAGTACTGCACGGCGAGCGAAGGGACACGCTGGGTCAACCGCAGGCCGCAGCGCGGGCAGGCGACGGGCGCTCCGTGGCGCTGCACGTCCCCCGCGGCACTCTCGGCGGGACCCGCGGAGGACTCCTCTGGCTTTTCGACCTCGTCGGCGCTCATCGTCCTTCATGGTCGAAGGATGGCCGGCGCCGCGCCTGGAGAGCGCGACGCCGGCCGTGACACGGAACGCGTCGCTGCGCGGAGCGGCAGCACGTCCGTTTGGGGGTCACGACGGGCAACGCTACCGCCTCAGCTGCGCCAAACCGACCCGTTCTATGCGAATCTCGCATGATGCTCCGCGGGCAGCGTTGAACAGGTATTCAGCGCCCTCGGTAACTGCGCGCGGCACGCTCGCGACCTCCAGGTCGTCGAGCACTGGGGCGGTGCCGCCGACCTCGTGTTCTCCCCGGTCGAGGACTGAACGGCCGTCGCTGTGTCCGACGCAGGCGCGACGGGGTGGGGCGGGGCACGTGCCGGCCACGAGGCGCGGTCCGTGTAACCTGGAGCCGTTCGTGCTCGCACGCTGCACGGGGTAGGCGACTCAGCGGCTCTTGGGCGCGATCGGCGCCCTGCCGCTCTCCTGTCTCGGGACCGGCGGCGAGTCCACCAATTCGATCCCATAGGGGGTTACTGCATGCATCGACTCCGTCTCTTCGCCGTGGTGCTCGCGGCGGCTGCAATCCTCGCCGTGCCCACCGTGGCCGGCGCGCAGAGCGCGCCTCGTCCCGCGGCGATCGCCACGGTTCACCACGCGAGCGTGCTCGCGGTGCCGAAGTTCGTCTTCCACGCCGGCCTCGCGTTTGGTGCGTTCCACCACTTCATCTACGAGAAGTTCAAGAACGGCGACTTCACGAAGGTGGGCTTCCTCACAAAGATCAAGAATTACCTCGAGGCGGGGATCGCGGCGATCTTCGTCTACCACGAGATCAAGCTCGCGCTCGCGGACGCCCAGCAGAACAAGGTGCTGAAACTCCTGGTCACGCCACTGACTGCGGCTGTGAGCCTGTTCAACAAGCTCGTCTCACAGATCAAGGGCCGGAGCATCAGCCCGAGCACGGTGAGCTCGACACAGAACTCGATCGGCTCAATCGAGTCGCTGGCCCAGAAGGCCGGCTCGTCGATCAAGGAAGTGCTCCCCTCAGCGAGTCAGCTCGCCTCAGGCAGCGCCTAGCAGCATGGTCGCCGCATGGCGGCGACCCCGAGACCGGGAGTCTCCCGTCCGCGAAGCACGCGCTTCGCGGACGGGAGGAACCGGCGGAGCGCTGCGCGGGCGCGGTGCTCGTCAGCCGTAGCGAGCGCGCACGTCAGCACGGCTGACGGTGCACGCTGCGATCCTCGCACGCGGCAGTGTGCAGGTCGAGCGGTACACCGCGCCCTGACTGAAGTTCCCGTGTATGCCAACGACGCCGTAAGCGGCATCCGGTCCGCCGCTCGGCCATCCCGATCCGGCCACTCCTGGCGGGTCGCTGAAAAGGGCCACGTTCGAGCTTGGTCGAACGACGTGCTCACCCGACGGCAGCGACGCGTCGCACGGGACGTGCTCGAGCCTCGCGAACTGCGGGAAGAATGGGCACCCATCATCGGCCTTGCACCCGAGACACGCGGGATCGAGCCAGAGCGTCAGGGCGGCGTAGCGCGCCCGCTGGGTCGGAACGCGGTGCCCGCGCGCCCAGACCGTCAGGCGCTCCCCGCCGTCGACCGCCACAGCGCCGGAGCAGGCCATGCCCGCCGGAGCAACCAGGTAGATGTCGGTGTTCGTGTAGGCAGCGAGCCCGCTGACAGACGCCGGCGCCCCCAGCACCGCGAGCCGATGCGGCAGCCGGACCTTCCCGAGGGGCAGTCCAGACACGGTCGGGCATCTGACGACCGGGACCGTACGGGCTGCGGCTCCGGCGGCTCCGGCACACGCAAGAGCCACCGCCGACACGCCCAGCGCGACGGCGAGGAACTGCGAACCCCCGCGTCGAAAGCTCATCCGGCGAGCTTACGGCCCGCGCCGGATCGCCTGGGGTCAGCTTGCGGTGGTTGCTGCGCTGACCTCGCCGCCGCCCGGCGCGTCGAAGGTGACGCGAGTGAGCGATGCGGAGGCATACCAGGCCACGTTGTTTGCGACCGCCACCTTCACGACCGTGCCGTCGGAGAGGCTGAAGTCCACCTCGCCAACGCCGTCGGGCACAAGCACCGCGGCGGTCGCAGGCAGCGAGCCGCTGGCCGGCTGGAAGAGGATCCCACCGTTCTGTTCGGCTCCAGTCGGCGTCGAGCAACCCGAGGCCATCGCGCCGGTCCGCAGCGTCCCGTTCGCGCCCGGCGGCGCACTCTGGGGCTCCTGGTCGATGATGCAGATGTCGCCGTCCGCCTGCTGGGATACGAACAGCCGGTTTCCGTCCGCCTCCGACGCCGCATATGCCGTCGAGACCGCACCGGGGTACTGGATTGAAGGCGTGCCCTGCGTGGCGGCTGCCCGCGCCGCGGCGAGCACCGAGAAGGTGCGTCGCAGGGGCCGAGCGTGGAAGTGGCGGGTCGACGCCCCGGAGGTCAGCGCAAAGGCCGCGGCCAGGCAGGCCGAACACGCCATGACCGCGAGGAGCTTCGTCATATAGCTGCGGCGCTTGGAGCGCGCCGAGCTGGTGCCGGCGCGTGATGTCATAGCCGCTCCCCCAGTCCGATCGTGATCGTCAGCTGCACGGCGTGTAGTCGTCCTCGTGACCGGAGATGTTGTGGTTGTCGCCGTTGGCGGTACCTGCCCACCCGTAGCCGTAGGTCCCGCTGTCGCAGACCAGGATGTACTGCGCCCCGCCCGACGTGAAGCAAGCCTCCGTCGAGCCCTTCAGGTTGCCCCAAGCGGCGCAGATGTCGTTACCGACATCCCAGTTCTTGGCACCCACGCCGTTCAGCGTGTACCAGGAGCCCGCGGTCTGGTTGCACGTCGAGCGACCGACAAATGAGTCGCAGTTATACGACTGGTAGTAGGCCTCCGACGGTGTCACCTGCGAGGTGGCGGCGCCGGTCGCAAATGCCGCGATAACCGCACCGATCACCAAAGACGCGTGGGTAGCGAGCGCCCTCACAGTGGGCCGGCCGCACGAATCGCGACCCCCCTCGGGTTCAGCCGTCGGCCGCCTGTTCTACTCCGATTGCCTGCAAACACAGGGCCTGCCGAGCGGTGCGGGTTGTCAGAATGCACGCGGTCCCGACCCTACGTCGGCGCAGCCCGCAATAGCAACAACTATGCGGAATGCGCATAGCGCGATGCCCCTGGCTCACCCACGTCGCAGAGGGGTGCGCAGATGGAGACGCTGGTTGACGGCACCGCGTTTCGTGCCCAGCGACACGCGCCGCGCGGCGACCCATCGCGGCCACCACGCCACGTACCACCCGTGGGAAATCGATGCTGTGACCCGGCGTCCATCCGCGAGATCGAGCACCGCAGTGCTCACACCAGCACCGGCGCGACCCGTGAGGAATGTAACCGGGCTTGCCCTCAGGTGCTCGAAGCCGCCCGCGCCCTCCGTCACTGCGCGCGGGGCACTGCGAGCCGCCACCGACTGCGCCACGCCGACCACCAACATGTGCCGATCGGAGATGCAGACGACGGTTTGGCCTCCTCCGACGAATAAAAGCAGCGTGAACTGCCCGCGCTGCTCAGCTATGACCGGGGTTGGTCGTGCGACCGCGGGTTCGACGCGCGCGCACCTGGCGTGCGCCGCGCGCGACTGGGCCTGATCTGCGACCTTTGGCACGGCCGTCCATCCGGCGAACGCGTTCGGCGTGGTTCCCTCGCCGAGCAACGGTGTGAGCATGGCCACGAGCCCAACCGCGGCGATCGCCGCCACGGCACCGCTGCGCCGGATCGCCGCAAAGCGTCGTTGGCGCGCGAATTCTCCGACGAGGCCTTCGGCGCGCGCGGACACGGAGCGGTCCGTCGGTCGCGGAACGGGTGGTGGTGTAGGAAGCGTCACGGCGCCTCCTCCCTCGTCTCGAGAGCATTGTCGAGCGAATCCCGAGAAGCCGAGGAGAGCGCCTGCGTCAGCTTCTCGCGCGCGCGAGCGAGGCGGGAGCGCACGGTTCCGACCGGCACCCCGAGCGCGATGGCCGCCTCGTTATAGGAGAGGTTGCTCCACAACACAAGCCGGACGACATCGCGCTCGACCTCCGGCAGGTTCTCGATCTCGCGCAGGGCGTCCGCTAGTGCACGCTCCGCGTCGACGCGGGCTATCACCGCGACATCAACGCCCTCCTCGTACTCCGCGGGCGGCAGTCGCTCGAGAGCGGCTCGGTAGCGCCGCAGAGCACGGCGGGAGTTGCGCGACACATTGTTCGCGGTCCCGAGCAGCCACGGGAGCGCGCTCTCACCCACCAACTTGACCGAATGGCGTCGTCGCCAGGCCTCGAGAAACACGATGTTGGTGAGGTCGTCAGCCAGCGCGAGATCGCCAGTTCGCCGAGCACAGAACGCAAACACGGCCCGTCCATGGCGTTCGAACAGCTGACCAAACGCTGCGGGATCGGACCGCCCGCTAGCCCACAGCTCGCGGTCACTTCGATCTGCCGCCATCCCGTGACAGTATGAGCAAGCTGGCCGCCGCGTCCAGTCGGAGCGCTGAGTGTGTGCACGCAGACCGCGGCCCCCGCAGCGATCGGCCCGCTTAAGCCCCGTCACGGCCCCCAGCGGCTGTTCAGGACGTCGTCGAGCGCCGCCTGCTGGGCCGCGAGCAGCCGCCTGCCGTGGTCAGCGAGGATTTCGCCCTGCCGCGTCAGGCTCATCGGCCGCGCGCCGCGAGTGACGAGCAGAGCTCCAACACGCTCCTCGAGGGCCAGGATCGAGCGGCTGACGCCCGACTGGCTCATGTGAAGACGCTCGGCTGCGCGCGTGTAGTTGTGCTCGTCGCTCAGCACAACCAGGCAGCGGATCGCACGGAGATCGAGATCGCACCGCAGCCGCGTGACACGCGGCGATGACCGGCGCCAAACGCGAGGCACTCCCCCGACCAGCAAATCCCAAGACTCGTCAAACGGCTCGAAGCGGTCGGGAAACGCGGCCATACAGACAAGTGTCCGTAGGCGCCCGGTGAGTTCGCGCGGCGGCGAGCTGGCGCGTCGGCTCGCCCCCAACCCGGACGAGGGCGCGAGCTCCAGGTCATTCCGCGTCCGCAGCTTAAGACCGCCCCACGGGTAGCGGTGCCCAGCCGCAGGGCCACTCGTCACGCGGACCGGCTCGGCGCGAGCTCCGCCAGCACGATCTCCTCGATTCGCCGGTTCGAGCGGTCCCAGTCAAACGCCGCCGCGACCCGCGCTGCCTCCTCGACCCGTCCGGGCTGAGCTGCAGCGACTACCGCCGCATACAGTGCGGCCGCTAGTCCGCGGGGGCTCGACTCGCCATATTGAAGCTGGTCCTCGTAGGGAACGAGATGGGTGTGCTGGGCATCGTTGACCACCGGCAGGCACCCGCATGCGAGGAGCTCCAGCGGGAGCAGTGACATGTTCGTGAACGACAGGACCATGCCGGCGGCGCACTCGTTGTAGAGCGCGCACAACTCCTCCTCGTCGAGCACGCCGTGGCTGACGTGCGGGAACGGCAGCTCGTAGCGATCGAGATCCCAGCCGACGAGCTGAATCTCGAGCTCGGGATGGGCCGTGTGGAAGGCCTCCAGTGCGAGCACGCCCAGCTCGAAGCCGCGCCGCGGCGTCACCGGACGCGCGTAGAAGAGGACCTTGTAGCGAGTTTCGAGGTTGCGCAGGGCGTAGCGGCTGGTGTCGACGCCGAGGTCGACCGCGTCGCAGCGCATTCCGTACTCGCGGCTCAATTTCGCCGCCAGCCACGAGCCGATCGTCACACCATGGAAACCGAACCGATACGTGTTGGCGGCGAGCTCGCTGTAGGTGCCGGCCGGCTCGAAGTAGGGCTCGAAATCCTGGACGTAATAGAACTTCCGCGCGGCGGACACGAACCCGAGGACCGGGTAGGCCGAGAACCAGTTCGTTGCAAACACGGCGTCGCACGGCGCCATCGACTGCGCGTTGTAGAAGCATTCGGCGGCGATCGGCGGGTAGGCGGCCATCGCCGACCGAACCTGCTCGAAGCTCGAAGTCTCGCGAGCGTCATAGAAATAGACGCGGCAGCGATGCCCGCGGCCCTCGAGGAAGGCGATCGTGCGAAACAGAGTTGTCGTGCCGCCGGAGGCCGGACCCATCGGCGGCAGCACCCAGTTGAAGGTGTACGGCGGACCGTTTGTTCGGGCCGGGCCCGGGGGTTTCAGAGCATGCCAGTCGGCGGCGAGCAGATCTTCCTTGCGCGTCGGCAAGACGATGCGCAGCGGCTCGTCGGCTTTACGCAACTGCCGGACCTCGGCAGCCCATTCCTCGTTGCGTGCCTCGAGGCGCCCGATCGCGTCAGCCTGGCCGGCAAGCGCGTCGGCCTGCCCGGCGAGCGCCGCCGCCTGCGCCGCCGTGACGCGCTCGAGGCGACGAAGACGCAGATAGGACCTCGCGACCGGCGTGCTGCTCGCGATCCGACGCAGAAGCCGGCGAGCCCGACCTCGTTCAGCGGCGTCCGGAGCGGCAACCACTGCTCACCGCGCCAGTGTCCGAGTCAGGGAGCGAGTGCCGTCCACGATCTTTCCCGCCATCTTCTCGATACTTCCATCGGAGCGCATCCTATGCGCCGCGACCGACTCGAACCTCACACGTCAGCGACGGTGCCCCCGCTCTCGCCGTTTGAGGCTTCGCCGCCGACGTCCGCCGCCGCCGCGGACTGCAGCCGCACGGCACTCTGCTGCGCTGCTGCGCGGTCGCGCAAAACAACATCGACCGCCGCCCGCACGTCGCGCTCGGGTCGGGGGCCATCCCAGTCGAGATACCAATGTCTCGTGACGCTCGCCAGCCACGAGTCCTCGGTCGGAATGAGACCGAAGCGCGTTATCGTCCGCTGCAGGCCAACCTGGTCCGTGTAGAGCAACTCGATGGAAATCGGTTGGCGGGCGTCAATCGCTCTCGCGGTGGCAATCCGCACTGGATCCTCGGGGTTGCGGAGCGCGCCCTGCCACATCCCGATATCGCCGGCGGGAACGTACAGGTCACGCGTTTGCACGCGGAAATCCTCGAGTGCGGCCGGAGTGGGGGCTGTTTGCGACGTCGTGAACTCGGGCCTCACTATCCAGCCCTGGCAGACCCCCATGCCGCTGCCGATGTTTCGCAGGCTGATTCCGAGGTAGACGCTCCCCCCGACATGCTCAACGCCGGCACCACCGCCCGCCGCCACGGTCCAATGGCCGTCCACGAACATCAGCTTCTGTACCGGGTCTTCGAAGCGGGAAGGCGCGAGCACCGGACGCCGTTGCTCCGCCAGCGCCAGTTCCGCGATGCGCGCAGAGCGGTTCGCCGACCGGACGGCCGCGAACGTGGCAAACGCGAGCACGAGCGTTCCCGCACCGGTGGCCAGCGACGATACGGTGGTCCAGTCGGTGGCGAGGAAGAACATCGCGGGGCAGTTTGCCATGAGGCCACCAGGGCGAGCGCGCGACCACCGTTTCGCGAAGGTCCCGCCGGCGCATTGGATGCCAGTCATTAGTGGACAACGGTGAAGCTCGCGGTAACGGCCGCGCCGTGCTCGCAATGCCAGAAAGCGGCCACCCAGGCCCGCCGCATGCTGTCCCCTGGCGCGACGACGAAGCGCGTGCGGGAACGACAGGTTCGCGACCGTCGTCCAGGTTTCCCGGCGCAGTCGGCCCTCATGTCCCTCCCTCGAGCGCCCACTCGCTTACACACCGACCGTTGCGGGTCAACACGAGGACGTCCGTAGGGAATGCCGTGCGCACAGTTTGCACGGCTACGGCCCGCTCGCCACGTCCCAGCCCAGGCCAGTGCCGTATCGGCACGCGGTCTGCCTTGGGCACGTCAACGAGGTGGCAGCCGGCATCCGTGAACTCGCGGCCGCGGAAGTGTTTGGGACCGTCCCCAAGGACATAGACGACCAGCAGCACGACACCTAACAGTGCGAGCGCGCACGGGATCACGATCACGCTAATCGTCGTCGTCACACGCCTCATGACGACTCCCGCGGATCGGGCAGCAGCGCCACGCCGCTCACGGCCAACGACGGTCTCATCGGGAACGCGAACATCTCCACTGCGTCAGTAGACGTAGTAGAGCAGCGCGTGACCGCGACGGTCGACGAACCACAGCTGCGACCGGCAGGCGTCGCAGTTCGTGTCGCGAGGTCCGATCACCACCTGCAACGACAACGAGACCAGCGATCGTCCGCAGGAGAACCGGGCGATCGCGGCGTACGCGCTCTGTCGGAGCGCCTCCGAGCCCTCGACAGCCTGGTTGTCGACTCCCTTCGCAGACCTTCCTGCGCGCCACATGCGGCGAACCTGCGGCCACCATGCGCGATCGGACGCCCGTAGGTCGGCAGCTTCGGACACACGCCCATACCGACTCGCCGATGCCACGGCCGCGCGCGTTGCCGGCCGCGTGAACGGCTCCAGGCCCGCTGGATTCGGGCAGAGCGAAACCGCGCCCTCGCCAGCCAGCGGCAGCGGGTAATTTGACGGCGGAAAGCTGCCCGACGCGAAAGCCGTCGCCGCACCGACGCCGACGGTCGTAGCGAGCAACACGGCGAGCAAGCCTCGCCTCACGATCGCGGGCCTCATCACAGCCCAACGGTACGCCGACTGGCTCGTTGCCGCAACGCGCGGTTGATCTCACACAATCTGGAAGGAGCGCCAAACGTCGACGACTGTCGTCTGAACCGGGGGAAGACCACCACCACCTCGCCGCCACCACAGCCTGAACAGCACCAAGCTGCGGCATCCTCACCGCCGACAGCCAGCAACCCGCTACTTCGCCCGCGTCGCCCGCCCTTTACGCGACAGCCTCACGCGGAAGGGCGCGTGTGCATCGCCGCTGATCGCGTGAGTGCTTTCAGCGGCGAAAGCGACAGCGCCGTCGGCTCGGAGTGCGCGAGATGGGACGTGCCGGTGGCTACAGTTTGGCGACGTGACGACTAGGTGCCGCTCCGTTAGTGCAGACGACGTGCACCGACGCGCAGCGTCACGTCCTCCGATCACCGAGCCGGCGTTAGGGTATCGAGCATCAGCAACCACACCGCAGCTCTCGTGCTCGTCGGCGTCGTTGCGATCATCGGCAAGTTCTCCTTGTGGGCCGCTGTTCAAAGTTAACGCGGCAAGCCCCACCGGCAGCGCGCTCCAGCCTCGTCCGAAAGGCCGCTGTGCCATGAAACGAGGATACAAGGGCCGTTTGTCCGTCTGTTCGGCCAACGGCTCCGCGCGACGCGAGTGCCGCGCCGCCGTGCCCCTACTGTGCGCGACCCAGGTGCGCTCGTGTCACCCCTCGCGTAGTGACGGCCCAAAATCTCAAGAGCAGCCACCCGACACGGCGGCCCGCGGAACACGGAGCGCGGTAGCCGCCCCGCCGCTCCCACAGAAGGAGTTGCGGCCGGAGCTACTCGTCACGTCGCTCGTTTGCGCGAAAAGGCAGCCGTGCGTCGATTATCTGGTCGAAGCCGTGATATCGGTCTCTACGGTTCGATCGCCGAATTAGCGCTCCCCGGCGGGCTACGATGCGCGGATGGGTATTGCGAAGCCAAAGGCCGTGCCGGAGCGTGGGCCAGCGAAATCGAGCGCTGCGCCCGCAAAGCCCCTCAAGCGCGGACTGCCAGGCGACGAAGGCACGCGTTCGGCGGAGCGGGACCGCTTCACCGCTGAACACCACGAGACGCTGCGGCGCCTCGGCAAGTAATGCATTACCCCGAGATCGGGGACTTCTGTGACGCCGCGGCGAGCATTCTTGGCACCACAGCCGAACAGATCGCACGCCTGCCGAACATCGGGTCAGCTCACCTCGTATTTGCGGAGTTCGGGACATATTTCGGGACACGGAATCGGGCGGTCAGGCGAGTCGCTGCGCGAACTGCGCCGGCGTTTCGATTGGTGGGTCGGTGCCTGCGAGGTCGGTGAGGTCCCGGTCTCCCGAGACGAGGACGTCGACCTCCGCCGAGTGTGCGAGGGCCAGCAGGTAGTCGTCATCGGGATCGCGCGTCAAGACGACCGACGGCTCGTCCGGATCCTCGACCCACTCGACGATCCCAAGCAGGCCAGCAAGAAAGCGATCGACCGTCCGCTGCCCGAGTACGTCCCTGAACGCGGGACGTGCGAGCACGTCCTCGAGCTCCTTGAACAGAAGCATCGACATGACCGGCTGCCAACGTCCGTCGATCGCTGCCTCCAGCAACTGACCGCAGACTCCGTTTGGAGTGCGAGCCGCGGACACCAGGACGTTGACGTCAGCGACTGCGCGCAGGGCGCCTCTCACGCTGACGTGTGACCGCGCCGCCGCGCCTTCCTCACAGCGCGAGTCTCGCGCACCGCCAACTCAAGAGACTCGCTGTCACTGAGATCGCCCAGCTCCGGACGCGCGCGCAGCTCGTCGAGCAGCTGGCGCAGATCCTCGCGCGCGGCCTCGCCGCGCCCTTCCTCAACCACGTAGCGGCGCAGCGCGTCCTCCACCAGCTGACTCTCGCTGCGATGCGTCGCGACCGCCGTCATCTTCGTCGCGGTCAGCACACCCTCATCTATGTAATACGTCGTCTTGCGCCTAGCCACGCCACACACGCTAGCGCCGCGGCGTCAAACCGTCAAGACGCCGCACCTGGGCCACTTCAGGCGTCCGCGCCCATCGGGGCCTCACAGTCACTACTCTTCGTCCGGGATGCCGGAACGCTGGCCGCTCCGCCACTCACCGAGCGCCTGGTTGAGTCGCGCGATTATCGGATCGGCCGCATGTCGACCCTTATCCGTTCGCGGCCCGCCCGTGATACCAACGAGGGGGATTGGCGGTCGCCCGTCCGTGCAAATGATGTGTCCGACGTAAGGGTTGTTGCCGAAGGGCGCGACCGTGAAGCGCTCGATCTCGGACCAAGCAACACGCCTCTCAAACATGTACCCGCCGATCCTAAGCCCGGTGTCGTCGACGCGAACTTCGGCACGCCAAGCCCTCCAGGTCCATACAACGAAGAGAATCGCCACAATCCCGTCGAAGAGTCGAGCCTTGCCCGGGGCAGCGGCCAAGCCCGCAAACAGACACGTGCACGCTGTCGCGATCCATGCGGCTATCGTGGTGTTTCGCGTGCGGTAAACGCCGTCGTGCGATCCCGTGGCCGTGCGCGTTATGAATGGGAGCCAGGCCATCCGGTCACATTGAAAGCCGCTTGAATTCCCTGCGAACTTACGCCTGTCACGGCTCCCAGTATCTTCAGTGGCCTTAGGCTCTCCGCCGGACCGATCGCCCTCGAGAGTGACGGCACGAGACTACGAAGGAATTTGGGCAGCAATTTGGGGTGTGACTGGCCCCCCGTTGTTCGGTCCAGTTCTTTGATTTTAGTTCAGGTGAGTGTGTTCCTCGAACTGGTCTGTCGCAGCCGCGCCGCGGGGCGGTGCGGAACAGCCGGTTGGCTGGTCCAGTTCGTCTGAGGGAGGTTGCTCTCATCGACTACCGTCGCTCAGGGTTGCATAGAACGCGGCGGGTGTCTTGTAGCCGAGACCGCGGTGCGGGCGGATCGTGTTGTAGCCGTCGATCCACTCGTTGATCACGACCCGTGCTTCGAGGACCGAGCGGAAGAACTCGCCGTTCAAAAGCTCGTCGCGCATCGAGCCGTTGAAGCGCTCGACGTAGGCGTTCTGCTGCGGCGAGGCCTTCTCGATGAAGACCTGCGTGACGCCCTGGCCCTTGAGCCAGTCAGCGAGCGTCTCGGCGATGAACTCGCGACCGTTGTCAGAGCGCAACAGACGCGGCTTGCCGTGGCGTTCGAACAGCTGCTCGAGCTCGCTGATGATGTCGCGGGCACCGATGCTCCGCTCGACCCGGCAGCCAACACAGCGGCGCGTGAACTCGTCGACGACGTTCAGGATCCGCAGCGGCAACCCATCCTCGGTGCGGGCCGCGACAAAGTCATAGGACCAGACGTCATTGGCCTTCGCTGCCTGGAGCGCCCACGACGCGCCGGCAGCCCCACCAACGGCTTTCTGGCCGTGGCTTTTGCGCTGCGGCGGAACGCGGTGCCCCTCAAGGCGCCACAGCCGCTCGATCCGCTTGCGATTGATCTGGAACCCCTCTGAGCGCAGCAGCGCCCAGACCCGCCGATACCCGTAGCGCGGATGACGCTCGGCGAGCTCGTTCATCCGCTCGACCAACCGCTGCTCGAGCAGCGGCGGCTGCGACACGTAGCGTTGCGTCGATCGATGCTGACCAAGCAGCTCGCACGCCGGCCGCTCCGACACCGGGTGACGCCGACACAGGTACGTGACGGCGTCCCGCCGGCGCGACGGGCTCACCATTTTCCCCGCTGCAAATCCTTCAGCATCGAGATGTCCACCGCCTGCTCCGCCACGATCCTTTTCAGCCGGCCGTTCTCCTGCTCGAGCGCCTTCAACCGCTGCGCCTCATCCTCCTTCAACGCCCCGTAGCGGATCCGCCACCGGTAGAACGTCTGGTCGCTGATCCCGAGCCGCTTGCACGCCGCCGGGATCGTCAACCCTTGCCCCTGCAGCTTCTCGTGCTCCCTGAGCTTCGCCACGATCTGCTCAGGCGAATACCGCTTCGCTGCCGCCATCACCAGCCTCCAGTCTCATTCGGGCTCTCACAACGTCAAGCACTAACAAACCGAATGGACCGAACAACGGGGGGCCGGACAGACCCATGAACGGGTCCGGTCAGGGCCCTTTCTAGAGCCGACGCCCGGATTCGAACCGGGGACCCCTTCATTACGAGTGAAGTGCTCTACCAGCTGAGCTACGTCGGCGCGGTCGCTGATGCTAGCGGTCGCGGGGCGGAGCGGAGGCGCTGCGCGCCGGGAAGGGGCGGCGCTAGTGCTGCTTGTAGTAGACGGTGAGGCCGACGCCCGGGCCGATGCCGGGGATCGTGGTCGTGCGGCCGATCGGGTAGACGTTCGGCCCGTGGTGCCCGTGGGTTACTCCGGTGCTGGGTGTCGTGGCGACGCGCGTGCTCGTCTCGGCGGGCGAGAGCCCGAGTGCGTAGAGCACCATCTGGGCGCGTGCGAGCGCGAGGGCGTGGGCGGCTGAGCCGCCGTCTGCGGCGACCATGCCGAAGGCCTTGACGGCGTTCAGGTGGTGGAGGAAGGGCCGCACGCGGACCTCGAAGTAGTGCCAGCCGAGCTTGGTCAGTTGCGCCGAACCGGGCTTGAAGAACGTGACCGCTGGGGCGAGCAGCGAGAGGTGCGGGCGGAGCGTTCCGCGGCGGGTTGCGCAGACGATCGTCGTCGTCGCGGTCTGGCCGGCTCTGTTGCGCACCGTGAGGCGCACCGCGAACCAGCTGCCGCGCGCGTTGTAGCGGTAGCTGAGGGCGCGCGGCCGCCGCTCGATCACCTGCATGAAGTGCCTGGCGGCGCCGGGAGCCGAGCGTGTGATGTGCCAGATCTGCGTGACGAGCTTGGAGCCCTTCGCCCCGACGAGCGAGAGCGAGCGCAGGCGGAAGGTGTGGTGACCGGTCGGCCGGCAGAGGCCCTGGGCGATCAGCGGCGAGGTCACGACCGGGATCGGGGTCGGCGTGACGGCCTGCGGTGTCACCGGCGCGGACGGTCCGGATGAGCCGCTGGCGCCAACACCGTTGTGTGCGGTGACGCTAAAGCTGTAGGCGACCCCCGGGGTGAGCCCGGTCACGGTGCACGACGTGCCGGTCGAGGTGCACGTCTGTCCACCCGGCTCGGCGACGACCGTGTAGCTGGTTATCGGGACGCCGCCGTCCGAACTTGGGGGATCCCAGCTGACGGTCGCTTCGGTGGTGCCGCCGGTTGCCGTGACGTGCGACGGCGTGCTGGGGACTCCGGTCGGGGTGAGCGCGCCGGACGCGGTCGAGGGGGCGCTCGAGCCGACCCCGTTGGTCGCGACCACCGTGAACGTGTAGCTGACTCCGGCAGTCAACCCGGCGACGGTGCACGAGCTTGCGGTCGGCGAGGTGCACGTCTCACCGCCCGGCTGCGCAGTGACCGTGTACTGCGTGATCGCCGAGCCGCCGTCGTTGACCGGCGCGGTCCACGAGACGATTGCCTGCCCAACGCCTCCGAGTGCGCTGACTCCTGTCGGGGGCTGTGGATCGCCCGTGGGAGTGACGGAACTCGAGGCCGCTGACGCGCTGCCGGGCCCCACCACGTTGCTGGCAACCACGCTGAACGTGTAATGAGCGCCGCCGGTCAAGCCCGACACGGTGCATGAGGTGGTCGAGGTCGACGTGCACGTACCACCGCCGGGCTGCGCGGTGACCGTGTAGCCGGTGATCGCCGAGCCGCCGTCGCTGGCGGGCGCGGACCACGAGACAGTTGCCTGGCCCACCCCCGCCGCGGCGCTGACGCTGGTCGGACTTCCCGGCACGTTCTCGATCGTGATCCCGCTCGATGGACTCGACGACCCGCTCGTGCCGTAGTCGTTTGTGGCCGTGACGGTGAACGAGTAGGTGCCGCCAGGGTTCAGCCCGGTCACGACGCACGAGGTGGCCGTCGTGGTCGTGCAGGTGTGGCTGCCCGGCGATGATGTGACGGTGTAGCCGGTGATCGCGGATCCGCCGTTGGATCCTGGCGCTGTCCACGACACCGAGGCCCGGCCGTTGCCGCCAAGCGCGCTGACGCCGGTCGGAGCACCTGGAGCACCGTCGAGCGACACGTTGCTCGAGGAGGAGTACACGCCGGTGAAGTCGCCGCCACCGGTCAGGTTGCCGAACTCGGCGACGTAGCCGCTCGTTCCCGTGTTCGTGTTCGAGAAGTCGTTCCACATCGTGTTGCCGTTCTCGTTGATCTCGAGGTAGTGCTCGCCGGGATCGCCGCTGCCGGGATAGCCGTAGTTGTTCGGCTCACCGCTGTTCCAGTCGGTGAACGTTCCGCCCGGGACGTTGTCGGTCACGAACGCGCAGCCCGGGGAGACATTCGAACACTCGGTGAAGATCGTTCCGACGAGCGGACCGCCCTGCCACCGCCAAACCCTTTTCACGTTTGAATCGCCGTTGTAACCGCTCGAGTAGTCGATCGACCTGCCGCCCGCCCAGACGTCCTCGGCCCCGTTGAGGTGGGCGTTGATGAAGTTGTTGACCGTCGAGTTCGGGATCGTCGCGAGGTAGCCGCTCTGGCCCTCGAATGTCAGTGCCTGAGCGTCGGCCGACGCAGTGGTCCACAACAGATGCGGCGACGCGACGTACTCGTAGTAGTGCCCGGTCGCCGGAAGGTAGGCCACGGTGCCCGACGGCAGGGCGGTGACGCTGACCCCGATCGTCGCCGATCCGACCGTCCCTGAGCCGTTCAGCTCGAGCGATCCGAGCGCAGCCGACACGTCCGCCTGATCGCCGGAGAATGAGATCGTCGCCGCGGTGTAGGACGAGTATCCGTAGGACAGCGTGAGCCCGTTCGTATGCGTGATCGTCAGCGTCCCGAGCGACGTCGAGACCGTCGTCAGGAGCTGCTCGGCGCCGTCGCTGTAGCCGGAGACGGAGATCCCCGGGAGGGCGGTGGTGCCAGTGTCCGCTGCGGCCGAGACCGTGGTTGTCGTGACGACGACGCTGTCAGCCAGCGACGATGTCGACATGCCGACGGTGGCTGCGGCCGCGGCGCACAGGCAGACGCAGAGAGCGCGAAGGACGCGTCCCCGGCCGGTCAGCCTGAGCCGCGCTTGGCGCCCCCGCGAACCTGATCGCGTTTCGCGGCGGCCGAACACCAGACTGTCATCGGTAGCTGCCGCTGGAACCTGAGCGCGATCCGGGGGCTAATCGTGGTCTCCGCGGGTCGCTGCGGAACGCGACGAACGCTCCAGCGCGCGGTTCCATGGCACCAGTACTCGCTCGAGCGCGCCGACGAGCGCGAACAGGCCGATCCCGATCACCGCGAGCAGCACGATCGCCGCAAACTCGGCGGCGGTCGCGGTCTGGTTGTTGTAGGTCAGGATGAGGTAGCCGAGGCCGGTCTGGTAGGAGCCGACCCATTCGGCGAAGACGGCGCCGATCACCGACAGCACCGCGGCCACGCGCAGACCGGAGAACAGGTACGGCAGCGCCGACGGCACCCGGGCCAGCCGCAGCCGGTCCAAACCGCCTGCGCCGAGCGTCGCGAGGAGGTCGAGCACGGCGGGCTCGGTCGAACGCAAGCCGTCGATCGCGCCCACAGCGATCGGAAAGAAGCTGACGAGCGCGATCACGACCACCTTCGAGCCGAGGCCGAAACCGGTCCAGACGACAACGAGCGCCGCGATTGCGGGTACCGGAACGAGTTGCGAGATCACGAGCCACGGGTACGCGGCCCGTTCGAGGAGGGGGGAGCTGGCGACCAGCAGCGCGAGCCCGCAACCCAGCGCGATCGCGGAGCCGTAGCCGATCAGGATCTCCGAGATGGTCGTCCACGCGCTCGGGGCCAGCGTGCCGCGTGCCGCGACGAGCGCACGCGCGATCTCGATCGGGGACGGCAGAACCGTCTCGCTGATCCCCGACAGCGAGACGTAGAGCTGCCACGCGCCAAGCACGAGGGCCGCAAACACGAGCGGCGGGCCGTAGCGACCAAGCGCGCGCCGGCTGTTGGGCGCCCCCAGCACGCGCGCTTCCCGCCGTCCGTGCGCGACAACGGCCGTCGCAGAGCCCGGCATCCTCATCGAGGCGCCTGCGCGAATCGGCCCTGACGCAGCGGCACGCGAACGCGTGCGGCGAGCGCTCGAAACGCTGCGGTGTCACAGAGCTCGATGGTCCGCGGGCGCGGAAGCGTCACTGCCACCGCTTCGTGCATCCGGCCGGGGCGCTCGGCCATCACGTAGACGCGATCCGACATCAAGACCGCTTCGTCGACGTCGTGGGTGACCATCAGGATCGTCTTGCGATCGGACTCCCACACCTCGAGCAGCCACTCGCGCATCTCCTCCCGGGTCAGCGCGTCGAGTGCACCCAGCGGCTCATCGAGCAGCAGCACCTCGCGCCCCGCAAGAAACGTTCGCAGCAGCGCCGCACGCCGGCGCATCCCGCCCGAGAGCGCGCGCGGCCAGTGCCGCTCGAACCCCGCGAGGCCAAAGCGCGTCAGCTCCGCTCGGGCGCGCGCTCGAGCCTGCGGCCGCGGCACACCTGCGAGCTCGAGGCCTACGGTGACGTTGTCGAGCGTTGAGCGCCAGGCCATCAGCAGGTCGTCCTGCGGCATGTAGCCGATGCGCCCGAGGAGGCTCTGCGGACGCGCGCCGTCGAGGAGCACCTCGCCCGCGTCCGGCGCCAGCAACCCCGCCAGGATCCGTAGCAGCGTCGACTTGCCGGAGCCGCTGCGCCCGACGAGCGACACGAACTCGCCGGCCCCGAGCTCGAGCGACACGTCGGACAGGACCGCCAGCTCGGTGTGCCCACGCTCGGCCGCGAACGCCTTCGACAGCCCGGTTGCCTCGAGCACGCTCAAGGGAGGAACTCGTTGGCGGCGAACCTGTCGGCACTTATCGGATGTCCGATCAGCCGGTTGCGAACGAGCCAGCTCGACAGCGCGGCGACCTTCGATGCAACGATCGTCCCGTAGGGAACGCCGCGTGCGGCGAAGATCGGAAGGTAGGCCGCGAGCGAGGCCTTCGCGAGCCGGCGCTCGATCGCCGGGTTCGCAGCGAGAAGGTCGGCGAGACTGCGCTGCGGATCGCGCAGCGTGTCCTCGTAGCCGTGGACCGTGGCAGCCACGAAGGCGCCGACGAGCCGCGGGTCGCGGCGGATCAGTCGCTCGGTGGTGAACGCGACCAGCCCCGGGTAGTCGGGGCCACCCCACTCGTTCAGTTTGAAGTCGGTCACCGGGTGGCCGCTGACCGACAGGGCAACGCCGTCGTCGGGCCAGTAGCCGGTGAAAGCAGCGATCCTGCCCGCCTCGAGATCCGCGACGCCGTTGAAACCGATCGTCACGACGCGAACGCGACGCGGGTCCCCGCCGGCGTCACGCACCACGGTGTCGAGCGCCGCCCGATCGGACGGGACGCCGGTCACCCCGACCGTCTTCCCCATGAGGCCCGCGGGTGAGCGGATGTGCTCGCGGGCGAGGGCGATCGGCGCGCCGAGCGGATCCTGGACGATCGCCATCACAGCCCTCGCGTCCCTGCCAACGGCGATTTGGCGCGCAACGTCGATCGCGTCCGCGAGCGCGAAATCGACCTTCCCGGCGTCGATCAGCGCGAGCGGATCGGAAGTCGAGCCGGGAGCGATGACCCGAAGGTCGATGCCCGCGCGCGTGTAATAGCCGGCGGCCAGCGCACGATAGATCCCTGCGTGCACCGCGTTGGGTACGAAATCCAGCATGAGCGTCGCGGCCACCGGACGCGCACGCGACGGCACCGCGGTCGACAGGCCACCGCACCCGCCGGCAAGCGCGCAGGCGATCAGCGAGAGGGCAGCGCAAAGATGGCGACGCACGGCTACGGATGATCGCCTACACCAAGACGCGCATGCTGCAAACGCGGGTAAAGGTGCAGCGCGCGCTGCCGGCGACGCCGGATCGCCCTGCCGATGATCCGGCGTCGCCCTGACGCTAGGCGCTCTCGTGATGGTGAACCGGGAACTCGATCTCGGTCGGAGGCGCCGTGAAGCCACCCTCGATGCCGGCCGCCATCTTCGGCCCGAGCGTCTCATCGCGGAACTTCTTCCAGCTCGCGTCCGACGTGTGGACCGCAACGATTACCCAGCCGTCCTTCGTGGGCCCGGCATAGTGGAAGATCTGGCCCTCGGGCAGCCCGTTGGGCGGGTGGACCGCGGCGATCGAGGCGTTGTACTGCTCCTCGGTGCCGCCGGCGAACTGGTGGATGACTCCGTGTGCCATTTCCGTGACTCCTCTGTTCGTGGGTCCTATGGACGATGGGTTCCGCGCCGGCGCGGTGAGCGCCGGGCCTGAGCTTCTCACGTTATGCGCGTCGCGCGCCGGGCGATGTGAACATCTCGCCCTCGCGCCCGCCTCGCGGGGGCGATGTGCGCGGGAACGGTCGGCGCTACTTCGCCGCCAGGCCGATCGGGCAGCTGACGCCGGTACCGCCGTGCCCGCAGTACCCCGCCGGGTTCTTTGCGAGGTACTGCTGGTGGTAATCCTCTGCGTAGTAGAACTGCCCCGCCGGAGCGATCTCGGTCGTTATCTCGCCGTAGCCGCGCGCCGCCAGCTCGGCGCCATAAAGCTCGCGGCTCGCGCGAATCGCAGCCTCCTGCTCTGGCCCGTCGAAATAGACGGCCGAGCGGTACTGGGTTCCGACATCGGCGCCCTGGCGCATGCTCTGCGTCGGGTCGTGCCCCTCCCAGAAAAGGCGCAGGATGTCCTCGAGCGTCGTCGCGACCGGATCGAAGACGACGAGAACCGCCTCGGTGTGACCGGTCGACCCGGAGCAGACCTCTTCGTAGGTCGGGTTCGGGGTGTACCCGCCCGCGTAGCCGACCGCTGTCGTGTAGACACCCTCGGCGGGCCAGAAGGCCTTCTCGGCGCCCCAGAAGCAGCCCATTCCGACGACCAGCGTCCGCATCACGGCGGGAAACGGCGGGTGGATCGGTGTGCCGAGCACGAAGTGGCGCTCCGCTGTCGCAACCGGCGTCGAGCGGCCCGGGAGCGCCTGCTCGGGCGCGATCATCCGCGTCTTGTCCTTGAACAGGTCAGCGAGAAAGCTCACACGCACAGGATAGGGGGTCGGTCATTCCCGCCACCAGGGTCGGCGCGACGCGCCCGTGGTTCACGGCAGAGCGGCGATCCGGTAGGCCAATGATTCGAGCGCAAGGTCCGCTGTGGCGTTCAGTCGGAGCGCCTCGCGAGCGTCCTCGACGAGCACGACCGCGCGCTGAAGGCGTTTGCTTGGCTGCCCCGCGGCGAGCCCGGCCAGCTGCTCGCGGCGATCGGTGGCGTACACGAGCCCGGCTGCCCCGAGCGCGAGGACCGCGGCATCGCGGTAGTAGAGGCCGGCGGTCGCCAGCGCGAGATCGAGCGTGGCCTGGGCGCCGCGGCGTGACGCACGCTGCTTTCGTTCGGTGTGCTCACGGTCGCTCCGCGATCGTTCACCGCTCCCAAGCAGCTCGAGCTCCTGCGCGTGTACCGCGTCGAGCTCGCTTTCCGCATCGCTGCTCGCGCGTTTCGCGAGCTCCAGGAGCGCCTCCCACGGACGCGCGTCCAGTTTGTCGGCGATCGCTGCCCCAGCGTAGAGCTCGGCCGCGGCGCGCAGCCGCGGACCGTCACCGAGCGCCAATGCTGCGCCACGCTTGGCGTCACCGAGGGCGAGCCTCGCACACGCACCAGCGGCTTGCGGCTCGGCGCCCAGGGCGACAAGTTCGCCCGCGATCCGCTCGGGGCTCGGAGCCTCGAAGCGCACGATCTGGCACCGCGATGCGACGGTCTGGAGCACCTCGCCCGGCCGGGCGGTGAGAAGGATCAGGTGCACGAAATCTGGCGGCTCCTCGAGCGTCTTGAGCATCCGGTTGGCCGTGGACTCCCGCATCGTGTCCGCCGCCTCGATCACGAACACGCGCCGGCGCGATTCGAACGGCGTGCGTGTAGCGGCCGCGACGACCGCTTCGTCGATGTCGGAAACCAGCATCTCGGAGGCGCCGCTCGGAGCGACCCAGGTCAGGTCGGGGTGCGTTCCACGCAGCGCCCGCTCGGCCGCGTGCGACTCCGCCGGCGCCCCGTCGGCGATCAGCTCTGCGGCGAACGCCCGCGCGACCGCAGTCTTGCCCGCTCCCGCCGGACCGGCAAAGAGGTAGGCGTGTGAAGCCTGCGCCGGCGGCAGCGCCGCAGCCAGCAGCGCGCGCGCGTGCGGGTGTCGCTCGATCCCGGGCAGGGCCTGCGCAGCGGTCATCCGCGGAGCGTACCGGCGGCGGTGCGCGTAGCCTTCCGGGCGGTGTCGCGAGGGATTCTGATCACGATCGAGGGGATCGACGGCGCAGGAAAGACGACGCTTGCCCACGGCCTGGCCGGCGCGCTGCGCGAACGCGGACTGGACATCGTCGCGCTGCGCGAGCCGGGCGGCGTGCTCGTCGCAGAGCGGATTCGCGCGCTCGTAACCGACCCGCAGCTGAGCGTCGTCCCGCGCGCCGAGGCGCTACTCTACGCAGCGGCCCGAGCCCAGCTGGTCGCGCAGACTCTCGAGCCCGCGCTCGCCGCCGGTGCCACGGTGCTGCTCGACCGCTTTGTCGACTCCTCGCTGGCCTACCAGGGCGCCGGGCGTGAGCTCGGGATCGACGCGGTCGCGGCGATCAACGATTTCGCGACACTCGGCCTGCGACCGGACCGCACCCTCCTTTTGACGCTGCCCCCCGCTGTCGGGCGCGCGCGCCGCGACGATCGCCCCCACGACCGGATCGAGCTCGAGGACGACGCGTTCTTCGCGCGCATCGACGCCGGTTATCGCTGGCTCGCGCAGGCCGAGCCGGACCGGGTGCGCGTCCTCGACGCGACTCTCGAACCGGAGCGACTACTCGAGCTCGCCCTGGCCGAGCTGTCGGATCTTCTGGGGCGTGGTCGGTAGGCGGGAGCGCGCACTTCACGGCGGGGGCGGCTATGTTGGGGGGCGATGGCGGTGGTCGCGATCGTCGTGGTGTTTGTGCTGTTGGCGGCCGCCGCCGGCCTGCTGGTGCTGCGCGGCCTCGGCCTCGACCCGGAGTGGCTCGCGCGGGCCGTACACACGCTGCGTGAGGCGCGGTGGCGCGCCGCAGGCGTGCTCGCCGAGTTCGGCGATTGGCTGCGTTTGGGGCGCTGAGCAGGCGCTTTCTGCAAGCGTTCGTGCAGCCGGCTCCGGCCAGGCCGAGCAACCGCAGCAGCTAGAATTGGTGGTTCGCACACGCCAGTGGATCTGTCCGATTCGGCGGGGATCATCCGCAGCCCGACAGAACACTTTTGCGGCGCCGCGAACCGCGGCGCAGGAGGCGGAACACGATGGCAGCGAGCACGAAGACAAGGGCGGTAGCGGCACCGGGCCTGACGGTCACCCGGCAGTTCACGACGGCCGGGCAGGACCCGTTCGACACGGTGCAGTGGGAGGTCCGCGACGCGCGAATCGGTCACGGCAACCGGGTCGCCTTCGAGCAGCGCGACGTCGAGTTCCCAGCCGGTTGGAGTCAGAACGCGACGAACATCGTGGCCCAGAAGTACTTTCGCGGGCAGCTGTCCGCACCCGAGCGCGAGCGCTCGGTGCGCCAGATGATCGGGCGAGTCTCGGGCACGATTGCCGGCTGGGGTCGCACTCGGGGCTATTTCGCGACCGACGCCGACGCCGACGCCTTCGAGGACGAGCTGACCTATGTCCTGCTGCACCAGCTCGCCGCGTTCAACTCGCCGGTGTGGTTCAACGTCGGCTTCGAGGAGAGCCCGCAGTGCTCCGCCTGTTTCATCCTCTCGGTCGAAGACACGATGGAGTCGATCCTCGACTGGAACACGAAGGAGGGGATGATCTTCCGCGGCGGCTCGGGTTCGGGGATCAACCTCTCGAACATCCGCGGCTCGATGGAGCCGTTGGCGAAGGGCGGCACGGCGTCCGGCCCCGTCTCGTTCATGCGCGGCGCCGACTCGTGGGCCGGCACGATCAAGTCGGGCGGCAAGACGCGTCGCGCGGCCAAGATGGTCGTGCTCGACATCGACCACCCCGACATCCGCGAGTTCATCTGGTGCAAGGCGAAGGAGGAGGACAAGGCCGCGGCGCTGCGTGACGCGGGCTTCGACATGTCGATCGACGGCGACGGCTTCCAGTCGATCCAGTACCAGAACGCGAACAACTCGGTTCGCCTGACGGACGAGTTCATGCGCGCGGTCGAGGAGGACGGCGAGTGGCGGCTGATCGCCCGCGCGACCGGCGAGCCGATCGGCGAGCCCTTGCAGGCGCGCGAGTTGATGCGCGAGATCGCCGAGGCGGCGTGGCGCTGCGCCGATCCGGGCGTCCAGTACGACACGACGATCAACCGCTGGCACACCGACCCGGTGAGCGGTCGGATCAACGCGTCGAATCCGTGCTCCGAGTACATGCACGTCGACGACTCCGCCTGCAACCTCGCGTCGATCAACCTGATGAAGTTCCGTCGCGAGGACGGCAGCTTCGACGTCGGAACCTTCGAGCACGTCGTCGACGTGGTGCTGCTGGCGCAGGAGATCGTCGTCGGGCCCTCCAGCTACCCGACCGAGCAGATCGGTATCAACGCCCGCGCGTTCCGCCAGCTCGGGCTGGGCTACGCGAACCTCGGCGCCCTGCTGATGAGCAACGGGATGCCCTACGACTCGGACGAGGGCCGCACGGAGGCCGCAGCGATCACGGCGCTGATGACGGGGCGCGCGTACGCGCAGTCGGCGAGGGTCGCCGCCGCGCTCGGGCCCTACGAGCGTTATCCGGAGAATCGCGAGCCGCACAACGCGGTGATGCGGATGCACCGCGACGCGGCGCACGCGATCCCCGAGGTCGAGCGCACCGACGCCGACCTGCTCGCGGCGGCGCGCCGGGCGTGGGACGAGGCGGTCGAACTGGGAGAGGCGCACGGTTACCGCAACGCTCAGGCAACCGTGCTCGCTCCGACCGGGACGATCTCTTTCCTGATGGACTGCGACACGACCGGTGTCGAGCCGGACTTCTCGCTCGTCAAGTTCAAGGAGCTCGTCGGCGGCGGTCAGATGACGATCGTCAACGGCACGATCCCGCTAGCCCTGCGCACGCTCGGCTACAGCGGCGAGCAGGTCGAGCAGATCGTCGCTCACGTCAACGAGCACAGCACGATCGTCGGTGCACCCGGTCTGGAGGAGAAGCACCTGCCGGTGTTCGATGTCGCGGTCGGCGAGCGCGCGATCTCGCACATGGGCCACATCAAGATGATGGGCGCCGTTCAGCCGTTCATCTCGGGAGCGATCTCGAAGACCGTCAACCTGCCGAACACGGCGACTGTAGAGGACATCGCCGACGCCTACGTGCAGGCCTGGAGGCTCGGCGTGAAAGCGCTCGCGATCTACCGCGACGGCTCGAAGACGGCGCAGGCGCTTCGCACCGATGCGCAGACTGACGCGCCGGCCCCGGTTGACGTCGACGCGCTGGTGGCGGAAGCTGTCGAGTCGGCGCTGCGCGAGGTCGGGCCGAAGCGCAAGCGGATGCCGCGCGAGCGCCAGTCCCTCACACACAAGTTCTCGCTCGGCGGGCACGAGGGCTACATCACCGCCGGCATGTACGAGGACGGGACCGTCGGCGAGATCTTCCTCACCGACATCGGCAAGGAGGGCTCGACGCTTCGCGGCATGATGAACGCGTTCGCTACGGCGATCTCTATCTCGTTGCAGTACGGCGTACCGCTCGAGACCCTCGTGCAGAAGTTCAGCTACATGCGCTTCGAGCCGGAGGGGATCACCAACAACCCGGAGATCCCCTTCGCGAAGTCGATGCCCGACTACATCATGCGCTGGCTCGCCTCGCGCTTCCTGGACGCCGACGCCCAGGAGGAGCTCGGAATCCTCACGCCGGCGGTCCGGGCGCGCAAGTCGGCGCAGGACGCGGTCACCTCGATCGGCTCTGACACCGCGGGACCGAGTGCGCTCCTCGAGACGAACGGCGGCGGTGCGAACCCCGCGAGCGCCGCCAAGGCGGCGAGTCCGCGCCCGGCTGCGGATCGCCTCACCGACGCGCCGCCGGTCGTCCCGGCCAAGCTGGCGGGGCTCGACCTTGGGCCCGCGTGCAGCCAGTGCGGGGGCATGATGCAGCGCACCGGCTCCTGCTACACCTGCTCAAGCTGCGGCAACAACACCGGCTGCGGATGAGCTGGCGCCACCGGCCGCTCGTGCAGCGCCGCCTCTAGCGCACCACCGTGACGGTCGAAACCGGCTTGCTTTCACGTTCGCTCGGTCCCGAGAGCCGCCCGCCGCCCGCGCGCGGGCTCGAAAGCGTCGGGGCGCCGCGGACAGCGTGACTCGACTCGGCTTGGGCGGCGCGAACCGCGCTCGCCGCTCAGGCTTCCAGCGACTGCAGGTACTGCGTAACGGGCAGCTCGGCGCGCCCGACGTGGCAGGTGTCCCAGTCCGGTGCGCCGATCAGTTGGCGGCGCAGCGGGTCTCCTTTAGCCGCGGCGAGCTGCTCGGCGGTCGGGAACTCGCGCTGGGTGACCCAGCGTGGCGAGTAGCCGTAAAAGATGACGGCGCGAGTCCGGTCAGAGGTGTTGGTCCCGCGGCCGTGCCAGATGCGTCGCTCGAACAGGGTCACGTCGCCGGCCTTCGCGAGAACCGGGATTGCGCCTGGCGGGGTCTGTCCGGGGGTCCGCGGCAGCGGCTCGGTCCAATGGTTGCTGGCGGGGATCACCTCGAGGTTGCCGTAGCCCTCCTCCTCACAGTCGCTGAGCCACCAGCCGAGCTTCACCGACAGCCGCGCCCGGTAGTCGAGGTCGGCGGTCTGGCGGCCGCCGTCCTCGTGCCAGCGCCATGCGTTCCCGGTCTCCTCTTCGGGCGGGTGAACGTCCACGTGGGAGTGGTAGATGTGGATGTTCGGGGTCAGCGAGCCGGCGAGCACCCCGAGTAGGCGCGTGTCGACCCCGAGATCCATGAGCGCCGGGTGAAGGTAGGTCGCGCCGAGGGCGTGGACGAATCCCTGCTTGGGATCGAAGTTCTGCTCGGCGATCTCATCGGCGATCGCCCGGTAGTGCGCGACCTCCGCCTGCGAGAGCACGCCCGGAATGTGGACATAGCCGTTGCGATCGAGCTCCTCGAGGATGTCCTTCGTCTCGGCGGCGTCGAACAGCTGCGTCTGTGTGCTCACGGTGCTCACCCTTCGGGGTCGTTGGCGAGTGGCTTGCGGGAAGACTAACGCACCGTGCCACGCTCGCATCCGCCTCCGCCGAGGCCCGCCTAAGCCCGCTCGAGCACCTCATCGAGCAGGGTTTCCACCTCGAGCTCACCCATCGTCGCCCGCAGCTCAGCGGCGATCTGGCGCCGCGACCGGCCCCGCACGGCGAGGTCCACCACGCGCATCCGCTCCGCCCGCGCGCCGTTGCGAGACCGCGCGCCGTCAGGTGACTTCGCGCGCTCCCACGCCCCGAACGCCTCTGACGGATGCGTCTCCGAGGGCGCGTCAGCTCGCCGCGTTCCGGCCTGCAGTGCGGCCTCGATCGCATCGATGCGCCTCGCCAGCCAGCTCACGCGGCCGGCGAGCGCGGCGACCGCGTGAGGCTCCTCCCCACCCGTCAGGCGCCCACCCGCGCTTGCGTCACGCTCCTCCCCACCCGTCAGGCGCCCGCCTGCGCGCGCGTCAGGCTCGCCATCCGTCGCCCGCCCGCCTGCGCGTGCGTGAGGCTCCTCCCCACCCGTCGGGCGCCCGCCTGCGCGAGCGTCAGGCTCGCCCGCGGCCGCCGCCACGTGCGCCTCGCTCCCGTCCCGCGCGTAAAGCTCACCAACTGGCACCGCCTCCGCCGTGCCTCTCCGATTGACGGGCGTTGCCTGCGCGTCGGTGCTCCAGCGCGACCGGTGAGCGGCCTCGATCGTCTCCCGCGCGTCGCGCTCCGCCGCCGCGAGGATCGCTGCCACGCGAGCGGCGACATCATCGGGCGAGCGCCCGGGCAGGTGTCTCTGATGATCGGGCATCGTCGCGTCCGGCAGACCCTTTTCCCGCCGACTCTGCGGACCATACGGCCACGCTCGGCCTAGGATAGGGACAAGTTCGCCTCGCGCCTATGGCGCAAAGCGCCTTGCGGATCTGCCGACTCCACCTCTGGCGTGCGATCGTGCGGTTTGGAAAGGTCGGCTCGGCATACGCCGAAACCCGGAGCGAGAGAAATGCACGAACAGGACGATCGAATTCCGCCACACGGGGAGCCGCCGGACTCAGCCGGCGGTGGTTGCGAGCGCGAGCTCGAGGATCAGATCGCCGCGCTCGCGGCGCAGGTCAGGCGACTCGGCGAACGTCTTGCGGCCGGCTCCTCTCTCCCGCGGTTGTTCGGAGCCTGGGCTCACGGCAACTCAGAGCCGGTCGATCCGCCGGCGCAACCGGCCGCCGGGTCGTTCGATGCGGGCATTCTTGCGAGCGCCGAGTCGGTCGCGTCCGAGATCCGGGCGACCGCCGAGCGCGAGGCGCGACGGATCCGCGACGGTGCGCAGCGCGAGGCATCGATGCGCGCCGCCGATCTGCGCGCGATGGTCGCGCGCCAGCGCGAGACGCTCGCCGCCTTGGGCGCCGAGATCGGCCACCTGGAGCACAGCATCGCAACGATCCGCTCACAGTCGCGCGCGCTCGAAGCAGAGCTGCGTGCGGTCGGTCAGGCGATCGGCGAGTCCCTGCCCTGAGCGTCAGCGGCTGCCGCGGCGCTTGTGGCGGTACATCTCGGCGTCGGCGCGCGCAAGCAGCGCCTCGGGGTCCGCTCCCGGGTCGCCTTCGACCACGACACCGATACTCGCGGTTATCTCGAGCAGGCGCTCGCCGACCGTCATGGGCTCCGCGACCGAGCTTGCGAGCCGCCGGGCGAGCGGCTCCGCTGTGTGCTCGTTGATCAGGTCCTCGCACAGGACGACGAATTCGTCGCCGCCGTAGCGTGCGACGGTGTCTCCTTCTCGCACCTCGCGCTGCAGGCGTTGCGCGACGCTCACGAGCAACTCGTCTCCGACCGCGTGGCCGTGCTCGTCATTGACCCGCTTGAAGTTGTCGAGGTCGACGAAGATGACTCCGACCGCTGTTCCCTGGCGCACGCGACGCGCGAGGGCAACGGACAGCCGGTCGCTCAGCAGCGCTCGGTTGGGAAGGTTCGTGAGCGGATCGTGGAGCGCCCGGTGCTCCAGCGCGCGCCGTGTCTCGAGCTCGCCGGAGGCGTCGCGCAGGCAGACGATTTGCGATCCCTCCCCGTCGCGCAGCTCGCTCACGGACACCGCCAGCGCGCCGCCGTCGAGGAGCGCCACCTCGAACTCCGGATCGCCATCGCCGGAAAGCGCACTGCCGAGCGTCCGCTCCAGCTCGGCCGGGTCGACAGCGATGGCGCGCAGGCCGAAAATCAACCCGTCGAGGTCGCGCCTAGGCGCTTCCCCCTCGGGTGCAGGCACGAGCTCGTCGAGCTCCTCGGTCCACAACGTCAGCAGACCGTCGGGCTCGACGACCGCCACCGCGACCGGCATCTCGTCGAGCACGCCGCGCAGCAGCCTCGCGTAGCCGCGAAGCGCGTCGGCGCTCGGAAGCGCCGCGGGCTCGCCGTCAGCCTCCGAGGCGGCCCATATTGAACGTGGGTGTTGTGTCATATCGCCATTGCGAGTGTACGGCGCCCCGGAGGCCCGGCATGGTTAGGAAATGGCCCGGCGACGGTGAAGCTCTCCTCACTCGCGTAGCCTCTGCGCGATGCCCGACAGCGAGGCGGAGAAGGAGCTTGCTGCACGCGCCGCCGCCGACCGCGTCCGCGACGGTGAGCTTGTCGGTCTCGGTAGCGGCACCACGGTCGCCCACCTTCTGCCGGCACTCGCGGCCCGTCGGCTTCGCATCCGGTGCGTCGCCACCTCCGCCGCGACGGAACACCTTGCGCGCGAGGTGGGCCTGGAGGTGCTCCCGTTCGAGGGGATCAAGCGGCTCGACGTAGCGATCGACGGCGCCGACGAGATCACACCCGAGGGCTGGTTGATCAAGGGCGGCGGCGCGGCCCACACGCGCGAAAAGATCGTTGCGGCGGCCGCGAGCCGCTTTCTCGTCATCGCCTCCTCGGAGAAGCTCGTCACCGCGTTGAACCCGCCGGTTCCGCTCGAGCTGCTCGAGTTCGGTCTCGACGCGACGCTCGCAGCGCTCGAGCCGACCATTCTGCGCGATGTTCCTCGAAGCCCGGACGGCGGGCTGATCGCCGACTACCGCGGCGCGATCGGCGATCCGGCTTTGCTGGCGGCCCGGCTTTCCGCCACGCCCGGTGTGATCGGGCACGGCCTGTTCGCGCCGGAGCTGACGAGCGAGGTGATCATCGCCCGCGGCGATGAGATCGTCGCGTTCAGCCCCGGGTCGTAGCCGCTCGCCGAACCGCCGTTTTTGGGTGAAGCGTGCGTGGGCGACCGACTAGCATGGGTCCGGTGGCTGTCGGCGTCGACATAGTCGAGGTGGTGGAGGTTGAAGACTCGATCCGCAACCACGCCGAGCGTTACCTCGAGCGCGTCTACACGGCGCGAGAGATCGCTGACAGCCGTCTCGCCGATGGTTCCACGGACGCGCGCCGGCTCGCGGCGACATTTGCCGCAAAGGAGGCTGCGCTGAAGGCTTTGCGTGCGACCGGCGCGGCGATCGCCCCAACCGACATCGAGGTGACCCAGCGAGGATCACGGCTCGCACTCCGCGGCGCCGCGGCATCCCTGGCTGCCGCCAGGGGCATCGCAGGGTTGCAGCTCTCGAGCAGCGTGACCGATGACTACGCGGCAGCGATCGTGGTGGCCCAGATCGAGACGGCGCAATGACAAGCGACACCAAAACCAAGATCCGTGAGCTTCTCGCCGAGCAGGGCCGGCTGGCGGTCGATGTCGCAACACTTGCTGACGGGGCCGACCTCTACGCGGCAGGGATGACCTCGCACGCGAGCGTCAACCTGATGCTCGCGCTGGAGGACGGATTCGACGTCGAGTTTCCCGACAGCATGCTTCGCCGCGACGCGTTCGAGAGCATCGACGCGATCGCCACCGCGATCGACGAGCTCCGGCGTACCGAGAACAGGGCCTGAGCGGCGATGGTCGCGATCGCGCAGAGCACCGACCGCTACCTCGCCGACGTGCGTCGGGTTGCGGCCGGGCCCGCTCGCGACGCCGCTGGCGAAGTCGATCGCGACGCCCGCTTCCCGATCGAGGCGGTCGACGCACTGCGCGACGCGCGCGCTCTTTCGGGTGCGGTGCCGCAGTCCTACGGCGGGCAGGGCCTGAGCCTCCAGACGATCGCTATGTGCTGCTATGAGCTTGGACGCTGCTGCGCGGCGAGCGCAATGACCTACGCGATGCACCAGATCCAGGTGGTGACGATCACCCGCCATCTCGAAGGCTCGCTCTGGTTCGAGGATTACCTTCGCCGGGTCGCCGCTGAGCAGCGCCTGATCGCGTCGGCGACATCCGAGATCGGCACGGGCGGTGATATGAGCCGCTCGGTCGCGGCGGTAGAGCAGGGAGCTGGTGGGCTCTTCGCATTCGAGAAGAAGGCACCGACGCTCAGCTACGGCGCCCATGCCGACGATTACCTGACGACGCTGCGGCGCGACCCCGCGAGCGAGCCGGGCGACCAGGTTCTCGTGCTGAGCACCGGTGATCAGACGCAACTCGAGCAGACCGGCGAATGGGACACGCTCGGCATGCGCGGCACGTGCTCTCCCGGTTTCGTCGTGCGCGCGAACTTTCCCGGCGAGCAGATCCTGCCAACCGCCTTTGCCAGAGCGATGAGCGAGTCGATGGTTCCGGTCTCGCACATCTTGTGGTCACACGTCTGGCTCGGCATCGCAAGCGACGCGTTCGAGCGCGGGCGCGCGTTCGTGCGCGAATCCGCGCGCCGCGCTCCCGGGGAGCCGCTGCCTGCGGCGCAACGCCTGGCGAGCGTGATGGCCGAGCTCGCCCTCCTGCGAGCGGAGGTCTCGCGCGGACTCGCCGACTACGTCGCGGTCGCGGACGGGACACGCGAGTCGCTTTCGACGATGGCAAGCGTGCTCCGGTTCAACAACCTCAAACTCGCTGCGTCCGAACAGGCGGTTCGCGTCTGCCGCGGGGCGCTTGACGTCGTCGGCGTCGCCGGCTACCGCAACAACTCGCCCTTCAGCGTCGGGCGCCACCTGCGCGACGCACTGTCGGCTCCAATCATGGTCGCGAACGAGCGCATGCTCGCCACTGACGCGCAGCTGCTCCTGATCGCAAAGGAGGTCTGATGCCGTTCGCCGTTCTACCGGCAAGCGAGGACCAGGCAACCTTCCGCGACGAGCTGTTCGAACGCGGGATCCTGATCGCCAGCGGCGTCCCGGGGCTCTACGGGCGGGGCGCGATCTTCGAGGACATCCGCTCGCGCTTTGACGCGCTCGTAACCGCGGCGGCTGCCGACGACGACCCCGAGACGATGCGCTTCCCACCGCTCCTGCCGCGTCGCCAGCTCGAGGCGAGCGGCTACCTGCACTCATTTCCTCACCTGGCCGGCAGCGTGTTCGCGTTCGAAGGTGACGAGGCGGCAGCGAGGGAGCTCGACGAGCGGGCGGCCAAGCACGAGGACTGGAGCGAGCACCAGCAGATGAGCGACCTGGCGCTGGTTCCGGCAGCCTGCTATCCGGTGTACCCGGCGGTCGCCCGCCGTGGAAGGCTGCCAGGCGGTGGTCTTGCTGTCGATGCGGGCGGGGCGTGGGTGTTCCGCCACGAGCCGTCCGAGGATCCGGCGCGGATGCAGATGTTCCACCAGCGCGAACTCGTCCGGATCGGCGCGCCGGCTGAAGTGCTCGAGTGGCGGGGGCGCTGGCGCGAGCGAGGCCTCGAACTGCTGCGGAGCCTCGGGCTTGCCGCGCAGGTCGATCGCGCTTCGGATCCGTTCTTCGGTCGCGGCGGGCGCATTCTCGCCGCCAACCAACTCGGTCAGGAACTGAAGTACGAGTTGCTCGTTCAGATCGCGGGCCCGGAGCCGACGGCGGTGACGTCGTTCAACTACCACCAGGATCACTTCGCGCAGGCCTACGGCCTGACGCTAGCCAGCGGCGAGACCGCACACACAGCGTGCCTCGGCTTTGGCCAGGAGCGGATCGTGCTCGCGCTGCTTCGCACGCACGGTCTCGACACGGCGGCCTGGCCGGATGAGGTCAGAGAGGCGCTGTGGGGCAGTTGAGCCGGGCGCTGGCAGCGAGTCGCTCGTACCGGAGCCTCCTCGGCCTCGACGTCGCCACCTACTCGCCGCACGCGCTCCACGCTCCGGGGCGCACCTATCTGGAAACGAATTGCTACGCCGACATCATCATCGAGCTTCTGCACGCCCGCGGCGACGAGCCGCTCGCGGCCCTTTCTTTCTTGGTGCGCAGCGACTTCGAGGGCGACCAGTGGACGTTCTTCAAGCCGCCTCCCGAGGATCTCGAGGCGCTGTTCGGGATCGACATCCACGAGATGCAGCCCTACCGCCCGCTCCCGCTGCAGATCGCGGAGCAGATCGAGCGAGGCCGCACGATCATCGTCGAGCTCGACTCGTTCCACCTGCCCGACACGGCGGCAACCTCCTATGGGCGGGAGCACGTCAAGAGCTCGGCGATTCCGGAGGCGATCGACCCGCAAGCCGGCTACCTGCGTTACTTCCACAACGCCGGCCTCTACGAGCTCGAGGGAGACGACTACACGGCCGTGTTCGGACTGGGCGACGAACGCCCGCCGGAGGTCCTGCCCCCGTACACCGAGCTGGTTCGCTTTGACAGCGGGCCGCGACTGGCCGGCCTCGAGTTGAAGCAGGCAGCGGGCGAGCTGCTGGCGCGACACCTGCGACACCGGCCCGCCGGCAATCCCTTCGAGCGCTTCGGCGAGCAACTGACCGTCGAGCTTCCCATGCTGCTAGAAGGCGACCTCGAGGGCTATCACGCCTACGCGTTCGCGACGGTCAGAATGGTCGGGGCCGCGTTCGAGCTGGCTGCGAGCCACGTGGAGTGGCTGCTCGCCGACGAGGCCTCCGCCGCCACGAGCGCGATGTCGGAGATCGTCGACGGCTGCAAGATGCTCGGCTTTCGCCTTGCACGTCGGCGCGCGTTTGACCACGATCCGATCATCGCGTCACTCGCCGATTCCTGGCAGCGCGCCATGACCGCCCTCGAGGGGGTCGTCGAATAGCCGGCAAGCCCACTACGAGCTCCCGCCCAGGAGGCCGGGTCGGTGTGTCCTCGCACGAGCTCGTCGAGATCAGTGACGGATGGCAGGCCGCCGCCTCGGCGCCAGGAGAGTGTCGCGACCCCAGCGAGATCGACGGCCTCGAGTGGCACGCCGCCCGCGTGCCAGGAACAGCTGCCGATGTGCTCATCGCGCTTGGCGGCGAGCGGACAGACCTCGAGGACGGAGCGCTCGACGAGCAGGACTGGTGGTTTCGAACGGCGCTCAACGCCGCGCCAGTGCCGGCAGGCGAGGAGCTCGTCCTCATTCTTGACGGCGTCGCGACAGTCTCAGAGGTCTACATCGGCGGCCGGCTCGTGCACAACGGCGACTCGATGTTCTCGCGCACGGCCCTCGATGTGACGGGGCTGCTCGACCGGCCGAGCGAGCTCGTGGTCTGCTCGAGAGCACTCGGACCGCTTCTGCGCGCGCGGCGCGGACCACGCGCCCGCTGGCGGACCCGCCTGGTCGCTGACGGCGGTCTCCGCTTCTGGAGGACGATGCTGATCGGCCGGGCTCCCGGCTTCGCGCCGGGGCCGCCGGTTGTCGGACCCTGGCGCGAGATCCGGCTGGAGTGTCGCCGCGCGCTGGCAGTCGATTCGCTGAGGCTGCGCCCGAAGCTCGAGGGCGATACCGCCGTGCTCGGCGTGCACGCCGACCTTCGCGCGCTTGGCGCCGGCACGGTCGAGCGGGTCGAGCTAATGCTCTCGCGCGAAGCCCAGACGCACGAGGTGACGCTCGCGCTCGCGGTCGCGGGCGAGTGCATCCGTGTCTTCGGGGAGCTCCGTTTCGAGCGTCCGGCGCTGTGGTGGCCGCACACCCACGGGCAACCCGCGCTCTACGACGCGGCACTGCGCGTCCAAGGCTCGGTTGGGACCGTCGAAGTCGCGGCCGGACGGATCGGTTTTCGCACGCTGCGCTGCGCCGGCGATCTCGAAGCAGACGGACTCGCACTCGAAATCAACGGCACCCAGGTCTTTGCCCGCGGCGCCGTGTGGACTCCGCTCGAGGCGAGCGGCCCGGCGCCGAACCGCGAGCGCTTGCGGGCACTGCTCGAGACCGCGGCCGCCGGCGGCCTCAACATGCTGCGCATTCCCGGCACCGCGGCCTACGAGTCGCTGGAGTTCCACGACCTGTGCGACGAGCTAGGCATCCTCGTCTGGCAGGACTTCATGTTCGCGAATCTCGACTACCCCGAATCGCTCCCGGACTTCATGGCAGCGGTTGAGAGCGAGGCGACCGACGTACTCGCACGTGTCGGCGGCCGGGCCAGCCTTGCGGTGCTGTGCGGCTCCAGCGAGGTCGCGCAGCAGGTCGCGATGCTGGGGCTCGATCCGAACATCGCGTTCGGACCGTTGTTCGGCGAGCTGTTGCCCCGCCTGGTGTCGGAGGCCGCGGTCGACGCCGTCTTCGTGCCCTCGGCTCCGTGGGGCGGCTTTCTCCCTTTTCGCCCCGCCCGCGGAGTAGCCAACTACTACGGAGTCGGGGGTTACCGGCGCCCGCTCGAGGACGCTCGCCGCGCCGATGTTCGTTTCGCCGCGGAGTGTCTTGCAGTCGCAAACGTTCCCGGTGAGGCGGTTGTCAGCGAACTCGCTCCCGACCTCGACCTCACAGGCCCGCGCTGGAAGCGCGGTGTCCCGCGCGACGTCGGGAGCGACTGGGACTTCGAGGACGTGCGCGACCACTACCTGCACGAGCTGTTCGGCCTCGACCCGGCGGAGCTCCGCGCCAACGACCCGGAGCACTACCTCGAGCTTTCACGGACGGTCAGCGGCGAGGTGATGGCGGAGGTCTTCGGTGAGTGGCGACGTGCGGCCTCCTCGTGCCGCGGCGGGCTCGTGCTGTGGCTGCGAGATCTCCGCCCCGGCGCCGGCTGGGGAATCCTCGACCACGACGGGGAGCCGAAGGTGGCCTACCACCACCTCCGTCGTGCGCTGGCTCCGCAGGCCGTCTGGGGTGTCGACGAGGGACTCGGCGGGATCGTCGCCCATGTCGCCAACGACTCGTCGGAGCCGCTGGCTGGGCGGCTGCGCGCGGCGCTCTACCGCGATCTCGAGGTGCCGGTCGGCGAAGCCACCGTCGCGATCGAGCTGGCTGCGCACTCACAGCTCGCCCAGGACGTGGAGGAGATGCTCGGCCGCTTCGTTGACGTCTCCTATGCCTACCGGTTCGGAGAACCGCAGCAGGACGTCGTCGCCCTGACCCTCGAGCGCGAGAGCCCCGCCGGGCTCGAGATCGTCTCGCAGGCGTTCCGGCTGCCCGCGGGTCGGCCGCTCGCGCGCGAGGCGTCCCTCGGTCTCGCGGGGGAATTGCTGGCGGGGCGCGGTGCAGACGAGCTCGTCGCTCGCCTTTCAAGCCGCCGGTTTGCCTACGGGGTCCGCTTCCACAGTCAAGGATTGATCCCCGCCGATGACGCCTTCTCGATCGAGCCGGGGGGTGAGCGCCTCATCGGGTTGCGCAGGCGCCCGGGGTGGAGCGGCGCGCTCGAGGTTTGCCTGAGCGCCCTGAACCTGCGCGGCGAGGTCGTGCTTTCAGGCCCACACCTACCGTGACCTCGCGAGCACGGCGAACGGTGGCTCCGACGGGAGCGGGGCCCCAGCAGCCGCTCTACCTCGAGGTCGGGAACGAGCGGCTCTTCGGCGTGATGCACGACGCCGACCCACTGCGCGACAGCGGGATCTCGGTTTTGTTCTGCCCGCCGTTCGGCTGGGATGAGATCTGTGCGCACCGCGCCTTTCTGCACTGGGCGGAAACGCTCGCCGCCGCAGGCCACCGCTCCCTTCGCATAGATCTGCCGGGCGCCGGTGAGAGCTCCGGATCGCCCCGCGACCCGGGTCGCCTCGACGTGTGGCGGGACGGCGTCGCCGGCGCCGGCGCATGGCTCGCCGCAACGGAGCGATGCAGGCGCGTTGTCGCGCTCGGAGTCGGGCTTGGAGGAATGCTCGCCTGCCTTGCATGGGCCGACGGCGCTCCGATCGACGACCTCGTCCTCTGGGGCGTCCCGGCGCGAGGTCGCTCGCTCGTGCGCGAGCTCCGGGTGTTCAGCCGGATCGCCGACGCCGAGATCAAGCTACCCGACGGCGCGGCGCCTCCCGCGACGACCGACGGGTCGCTCGAGGTTGCGGGCTTCGTCCTCACCGCCGAGACGCTCGCGTCACTCGAGGGGCTCGACCTGACCGCGCATTCGCCGGAGGCTGCCGCCGACCGGTCGGTGCTGCTTCTCGATCGCGACGGCTTGCCCGCGGACCGCGACCTGCACGAGCACCTGTCCAAAAGCGCTGGCGTCAAGCACGCGCCGGGTGACGGCTACGCATCGATGATGGTCCACCCGGAGCTCACCGAGATGCCCGCGACGACGTTTGGGACCTCGCTCGAATGGCTGGCGCGCCTGCCGCGTGGGTCCAGGCCGGCGGCGGGCGCCGTTCCCACCGCGGTCCGGCGCGTCGAGCTGGCAACGAACGGGGCGCGGATCACGGAATCGCCCTTCGAGCTCGAACTTGGAGGGGGCGTAATGCGCGGCACGCTGGTCGAACCCGCGCCTGGAGCGCCGCGCCACGGGCTCTGCGTCGTGCTGGCGAACTCGGGCGCGGTGCGGCGAATCGGCCCGAGCCGCGGCTGGGTCGAAGCCTCGCGGCGCTGGGCGGCGATCGGCGTGACGTCGTTGCGCCTCGACCTCCTGGCGATCGGCGACGGCGACGGCGACGAGCGGGAGTTCCGCTGGACCGGTGCGTTCTACCGGCCGCAGCGGACCCGCCAGCTGCTCGCGGCACTCGACGCGCTCGCCGCGCGCGGTGTCGCCGAACGGTTCGTCCTCGCCGGCCTCTGCTCGGGGGCCTACTGGAGCTTTCATGCGGCGCTGGCCGACGAACGGGTCCGCGCGACGATGCTGATCAACCCGTGGTGGTTCCAGTGGAGGGATTCGGTTCCCCTCCGTCGCTATGCGCGCCTTGCAGTGGAGCTCGTGCGGTCCGGCGACCTGCGAGAGATCGCGCGGCTCGCTCGAACGGAGCAGCGCCTGACACGCGCGGTCCGTGCGGCGCTCGAGCCGCTGCGCGTAGCGGGCCGGGCCCGATCGCCCCAGAAGCCGCTGGACGCAACCGGAGAGGACTTCGCTGTACTGCACGAGCGTGGCGTTCAGACCCTGCTCCTGCTCGGCTACGGCGAGGCTCTCGAGCGCGAGCTGACCAGCTCCGGACTCATCGGGCGCACGGCCCCCTGGCCGGGGGTTGTGCTCGAGCGTATCCCGGTGGCTGATCACACTTTCAGGCCGGTCTGGGCGCAGCGGTTCGTGCAAGCGGCGCTCGACGGATGGCTCGAGCGCATCCTCGCTAGCGAGGTCGACGCGCGAGACACGCCCGGTGGGTAGATATCCACCCGGTCGCGGTGGTGATTCTCCACCTGTCAGGATGCCGCGGTCGGGCAAGGATGGCGTGTGGCATTCGGAGGACGCGAGCGGGGTAGGACAGCGGGCGAGCCCGGCCCACAGCCGGTGGGCACCGTCGCCGTCCGCGGCCGCCACAGCGCGGAGCGCTCGCGCTGGCTGGCAGCCGCACTCACCGGCGTCCTTGTTGCCCTGACGATCTGGGGCGGACGCCTCCACGTGATCCCTCAGGGGATTGTCGAGCCGTCGAGTCTCGCCGGCGTGAACCACCCGGCCGCGGCATTCGCGCGCTCAGGCGATCCCCAGGTTGCGCACAGGCCGGCCAGAGGTGCCTTGGCGACACTGCCCGCATGCAAAACACATCAGACAGCCCGAAGCACCCGGTATCACGAGAGCTCCGCCGTCGCCTGCGGGCGAGGGCGCGCAGGACGAGGGTCCTTCGCCGTCGCGTCGGCGCCCTGACGCTCGCGCTGTTCGCACTGACCTGGGTCGCGATCGCCGGTGCCGGCGCGCTCGGCGTCTCGAGCGGCAGCGGGTCGGCGCCGGTCGCGCTGATCGCCTCAGCGGCGAACGCCCAGACCGCGACGGCGAGGGAGAGCGATGGCAGCACGACCTCGGGCGACGACGGCGCAGCGACGGTTTCGAGCTCGAGCATCACGACGAGCACCAGCAATTCCGTATCCTCGAATGGCGGAGCGGCCAGCTCGACCTCGGCCAGCACCCCGACCGCGGTGACCACCTCGCACTCCTGAAGCGCAAGACCGAATGCTCGCGGCAGCCATCAGCACCCACTTCTTTTGGATCACGAGTCGTGCCGCAGGCACGGCGTCGCTGGTGCTGGCGAGCGCGTCGGTCGGCGTGGGGCTCGCGATCAGCGGACGTTTTGGCAAGGCGCGCGGCCCCGACCTGCGCACCACGCACGAGGCGTTGTCGCTGGCGGCGATCGCCGCGCTCGTGCTCCACGCGTTCGCGCTGCTCGGTGACAGCTTCTTTCACCCGACACTGGCCGACCTCCTGATCCCGTTCCACATGAACTACCGGGAGCCCTACATGGCGATTGGGATCATCGGCGGCTGGATGATGGTGATCTTTGGCCTTTCGTATTACGTGCGCGACCGGATTGGCATGAACCGCTGGAAGGCGCTCCACCGACTGACCGCCATAGCGTGGATCCTCGGCGTCGTTCACACGCTGGGCGAAGGCACCGATGCCGGTGTGGGCTGGTTTCTGGCGGTCGTCGGGATCGCGGTGATCCCCGTGGCTCTGCTGCTCGTGGCGCGGCTCATCACGACGCCAGCGGCAAGCGCGCCGCCGCCGCCGCCGACCCGCGCGCGGCCCCTCGGCTAACCGTCAGCTCGGGGCCCGCACGAACCCGGAGTGCAACCGCGGGGTGCGCACACGACCCTAGCCTGAGCCGCGCGAGCGCAGGAGCGGCTTGTAGGCGCCATGGACGACCTTGCGGCTGAGCCAGCGCGGGCCGCCTAGAGCGGCGAACACCGCACGCAGCGGCTGGCGATCGATGACGACCACGGGCTTTCGCCCGCCCGCCGCTCGCACGATCGCGCGAGCGACACGCGTCGGCCTCATCGCCTTCTCGACGGTCGTCCCGCCGGTCGGCCCCCACGCGGCCTCGGCGCGCATCTGGTCGGTGCTCGTGTCGCCCGGGCAGACGGCGCAAGCTCGCACCCCGCTACCGGCCAGCTCGTGGTAGAGGACCTCAGCCAACCCGACCAGACCCCACTTGCTCGTGCAGTAGGAGGCGTACGACGGGCCGCCGATCAGCCCAAGCTCCGAGGACACCAGGACAATCCGCCCGTACCCACGCTCGCGCATTCCGGGCAGGACGGCCTGTGTCAGCCAGAGGGCGCCGCCGACGAAGACGCGCCAGCTCCGCTCGAAGTCAGCGGGCTTGACGTCCTCGACGAAGTCGCGCTGCAGGTCTCCCGCGCAACTGACGAGCACGTCGATCGGCCCCAGCGTGGCGGTCACCTCGGCGATTGCGCGAGCGCACTCGTCGCGCTCAGCCACATCAGCCGCGGCGGCGTGCGCAGTGGGGCCGAGTTCGGCCGCGAGCACGCGCAGACGCTCGGGGTCGCGCGCAACGAGACCGACCTTCGCTCCGAGCGTCGCGAACTCGCGGGCCGTGGCCTCACCGATGCCGCGAGAGGCGCCAGTCACGAGAACGGTCCTTCCTGAGAACTCCGACACGCCGGCCTCCTTGTTTGGGCCCAACCCGGTGCGAGCGGCACGCTAGCGGTTCGCGCGGATCGGGCGGCGGGCCGACACTAGGATCTCGCGAGTGCGAGTCGCTGTCGTGGGCCACGTCGAGTGGGTCGAGTTCGTCCGCGTCGACCACGTGCCGGTCCCTGGTGAGATCGTCCACGGCGGCGCGTCATGGACCGAGCCGGCCGGCGGCGGCGGGGTCTCCGCGGTTCAGCTCGCGCGACTCGCCGCAGTCGCGAGCTTCTTCACCGCCGTGGGCGATGACGAAATCGGCGAGCGTTCGGTGGCGCGCCTGGCCGAGCTCGGCGTCGCGGTACACGCCGCGCGTCGCTCGGAGCCCACGCGGCGCGCAGTCACCTTTCTCGACCGCTCAGGCGAACGCACGATCACGACGCTCGGCGCCCGCCTCGAGCCCCGGGGCAGAGATCGCTTGCCGTGGGCCGCGTTGACGGAGACCGACGGGGTCTACTTCACGGCCGGCGACGAGCAGGCCGCGGAGCAGGCACGCAGCGCGCGCGTTCTCGTCGTGACACCGCGCGGCGCGAGCGCCCTCGGCGCGGTCCCCGTCGATGCAATCGTCTACAGCTCGAGCGACGCCGGCGAGCAGGCGATCGCAGACGCGATGACTCCGCGGCCCGCGCTGCTCGTCGCGACCGGCGGTGCGGGCGGCGGGACGTGGCGGTCCTCGCGCGGGGTGTCGGGTCGCTGGTCGGCGGCGACACCGCCCGGCCCGCTCGTGGACCAGTACGGGGCCGGGGACTGCTTCGCGGCCGGTCTGACCTACGGACTTGCCGCCGGGATGAGCACGGAGGATGCGATCGCGCTCGCAGCACGCTGCGGCGCCTGGTGTGCCAGCGGGCGCGGCCCGTTCGAGGGCCAGCTCCGAACTCCTTGATCGCCCACGTGCAATGTCCGCTCGTGCAAGTCACATTGCAGGAGCCGCGTAACCCTGGCGATGTGTCTCGAGCGCCAGAGAACGTGCTAGCCTCATCGACCACATAAGAAGCCGAATCGTCCGGCTCTCAGGAGCCGGCGAGCGGGGGAACCATTTGGTCCTCTCGGGTCCACGGGGCGAATCGTCACCAGAGGTGGCGTAGCGCGAAGAGCGCGAGTCCGTCAGCTAACCCCGCAGGCTTGCAAGCTAGTCAAGGAGGGAAAGCCGTGGCGCTCAGCCGTGATCTGGCCAGCAACAACATCTGGGTTGACTCACTCGAACGCTCGCTCGCGCGCCGAGGGCGCCCTCGCCGTGCCTCACTCGAGCTCGGAAAGCTGACGCCGCCGCGAGATCTGAGCGATCCCGACAACCTCGCTGAGTCGGCGCTCTACTGGCGCACGCGGCGTGCGGCCTCGCAAGGGACCACGATTCCCGCGGCAGGAGGTGCCACGGCGCTCGCGCTGCTCGCGGCGACGACCCTGCCGACACTGACGGCGGGCCATTCGGACGGAACACAGACGGCTTCGAGTGCAGGCGCCTCGCGGGCTGGCTCCGGCGCCGGAACGCGGACCCAACTCGTTCACCGCATCGCGTCGGGGCGCAAAGCGTTCAACCCGAGCAAGTCGAGCGCGCTCGAGATTCCGGGTGCGACGGCCGCGCAATCCTTCGGGAAGGTCATCTACGGCAGCACCGAGAACGTGCAGCGAATGCTGGGACTGGGGATCGACGGCCAGGTGGGTCCCGCGACGGGCGTTGCGATCCGCCAGTTCCAGACGGCTCACGGGCTGACCGCGAACGGCATCGTCGATCAGACCACCTACGACGCGATGCAGGCGGCCTACCCGGCCGTTGCGCAGGCCGCACCCGTCACCCCGACGGTCGTCACCGGTGGTGGCTCGCTCGCACACGCGGCGAGCGCGAGCGCCCCGGTCGCGGCGACCGCGCCAGTTGCCACGGGCTCCGCCACCTCCGGAGCGGGTACGACGCCGGCAGCCGGCGCCGACACCGTGGTCGGCACCGGTGGTGCCGTGGACAACACCACTGCCGGCGGCACCACCGCCACGACCACCGCACCGGACTCCACCACGGCCGTCTCGGCAGTCGATACGACCGCCGCAACGCAGCCGGCGTTGCCGCAGGGCGTCAGCGCCGTACAAACCGCGCTTCACGTGCAGGCCGACGGCACCTTTGGGTCCCAGACAAAAGCGGCGGTCGAGACCTTCCAGGCCAACCACGGTCTCACGGTTGACGGCATCGTCGGTCCGCAGACGCGCTCGGCATTGGGCCTCGGGGTCGGCCCGACGCTCCACGACACCGAGCCTCCACCGCCGCCGCCGGCGCCCGCCCCAAGCACTGCGACCACGGGCGACACCACAACGAGCGCAAGCGGCAGCACTCAGCAGGCGACCTCGTCGCCGTCCACACCGTCAAGTTCCACGACAAGCACTCCGTCGAGCACGGCCACGAGCACAAGCTCGGGTTCCGCCGACGCCACACCGAGCACCGGGACACCGGGGAACGCGGCAAGCGGAATGGCCGCCATGATCGCGGCCGCGGACCAGATCGCGACCCTGCCCTACCTGTGGGGCGGCGGTCACGGATCGTGGGTCTCTCCCGGCTACGACTGCTCAGGGTCGGTGTCCTACGTGCTTCACGCGGCGGGCCTCCTCGGCGTGCCGGAAGACTCGACGGCGCTAGAGAGCTACGGCGCTCCCGGCCCGGGACGCTACGTCACGATCTACGCAAACTCGACACACGCATGGATGACGATCGACGGGCGGCGCTTCGACACCGTCGCGCTGTCCGAAGGCGGATCACGCTGGAGCAGCGGCGGCGGCGAGTTCGCAGGCTTCGTCGTGCGCCACCCGGTCGGCTACTAGGCGGGAAGAACCGCTGGCGCGGTTTTCCCACCTTGGCGCTTTGCGTCGGTGGGGTTCTGGCGTGGGGGCTCTCGCGCTCCGCAACGTCCGCGGACGACAGGAAGGGACCGCCTGCTGGCGGCCCCTTCGCTGTCCTTCTTGCTCGGCGCCTAGCTCGCCGGCGTGAGGGTGTTTGCGGGCACCGCGTTCACGGTCACTGTCACCGGTGGTGTTGCGTTGCCCTGGTTCTCGGGACTTCCGTCGAGCGCCACGCGCAGCGTCTCGCTTCCGATCTCGTAGAAGGACCAGGAGAGCGAGTACTGCGAGTTCGGCCCGACCGGCGCCGAGGCGAGCACCTGCCACTGATCACCCGTTGCGTTCAGGCGCTCGAGATGAATGTTTCGACCCGTCTCGTCGGGGTTCACAGATCCGCCGAAAGTGACCGACTGGCCCTGGTTGATCGTCGTCGCCGTGGTCTGAAGCGTCAGCACGACGCGGACCCCGACGAAGGCGAGCGCAGAGACCGTGGCATGTCGACCGCTGCCAGACGTGCCCGTGGAGCCACTCGAACCACTCGAGCCGCTCGAGCCGCTCGAGCCGCTGGAACCGGTCGAGCCGGTTGACGGAACGGTGCGTGCGGCCGCCGAAACACTGCTGCTCGCCACCCTGTAGTAGGTGTTGTTGACCGGACTGACGTTGAACGAGTACGCGCCGCCGACTCCGGAGATCGTCGTCGCGGCCGGCTCGAAGCGCTCATGGGCGGTGTGGGCGTAAAGCGTCAGAAGCTGGCCGGCGCCGGCGGCGTCGACCCCGCTGATCGTGTCGCTCGCGCCTTCGCTGATGATGTAGGAGCCCGGCAGGATCGTCAGATTCGGATTCTGGGTCTGCTCGATCTCGTACGACAATGACTCCGACGGGCTCGCGATGTTCCTGGCGTCGTTCGGTACGAGGACACGAATGGTGGCATCGCCGCCGCTGCTCGAGGGGATCGCGAACGAGTGCGTGATCGAGTAGTCGCCGCTCGCGTCGAGCGCGCCACGGCCAATCGTGGTCCAATTGTCGAGCCCGCCGGAGGCCGCCTGACGCTGGAGCAGAACCTTCGCCCCGGTGAGCCCGGGGTCGTCGTTCCCCGCAAACGTGTAGACGAACCCGCGGCCGGTGTTGAGAACCGACCCGTCGGGCTCCGGCTGCCCGTTCGGGCCTGTGACGGTGAGCGTGACCAGCCCGGCAACGCGCTCGCGCACGATTCGACTGACCGCCCCGGCGCTGGCGACGTACCACTCGCGGTTGGAGTCGACGCGGCCGTCGGCGCGCGAGAACTCGTAGGCACCGTCCGGGCCCGTCTGCGCGGTCTGTACCGGGACGAACCCGCCGACACCGTAGGTGGCGCGGTGGTACAGAACGACGAGCCTGCCCTGATTGTTCCTACCAGACAGACGACCGAAGATGACCACCGGATCGCCGGTGACGATCGGGTTCGGCTGCGCGGAGATCGAGATGCGATGCGGCCCGATCAGCGGCTGCCGATGGGTCCTTGCCGACGCGGGAGAGATCGCGGTCGCCAGCCCGGCAAACGCGAGCGCTCCGACGCAGGCAGCGCGTGTGACGTGTCTCAAATGCATGAGTGAGAGCCTCCTCCAGAAGCTTTGTTGGAACTGCATGGCACGCCTACAACCCCTCACCCTGCGCTCGCGATGCGCTGAAGAGTTCGTTAGGGACGCACAACGAAACGTGACGCACCTTTTGGCGCGCCACGGTGTTCCAACAATTCCGCCTCAGCCGCTGGTCCAGGCTTCGGGATCACGCGCGCGCGCCGCAACGGACTCCGGCAGCTCGCCCGCCGCGAGCGCGCCCACGGTCACGTGCTCGAGCACGTCCCGGATGCTTGCCCGGAGCGCGATCCACACCTGTTGCAGCTCCGCCGAGGACCCGACGTAGCTCAGATGCTCCGGTCGCTCGCCGCGTACGCTCGCGAGCGGTCCTTCGACGGCGCGGATGACATCCGCGAGCGTCAGCTCATCGGCGGGGCGAAGCAGCCACCAGCCACCGTCCGGGCCGCGCTGGGAGCGGACGATCCCGGCACTCTTGAGCTGGTTGAGGATGTTCTCGAGGAACGACGCGGGAATCGACTGCGCGGCCGCCAACGATTCGGCCTTGCGCGGCGCGGATTCGCTTGCGCCGACCAGTTCGATCGCCGCACGAACCGCGTAGTCGGCCTTTGCTGTGACGCGCATCCGGCGATTCTCCCGCACGCGCCCGCGATCTGCTCACAGATGCCCCGCAGATCGCACGATGGCACCCCACCGAGCACGTTCCGGGTCCAGCTCGGCTGCGCCCGGGTCACCGCAGCGGGCGCGAGGCCAACGACCTCGCGCCCGTCGCGGACTACGGGTTCAGATGCTTCTTCAACGCGCTTGCGGCAGAGAACTTCGGCGCCTTGCTCGCGCGAATCTGGATCGTCGCTCCGGTCGCCGGGTTGCGTCCCGTGCGAGCGGCGCGATGGCTCACACCGAACTTCCCGAAGCCGGCGATCGAGACCTCCTGGCCATGGGCGAGCTGTGAGGCGATGGTGTCGAACACCGCGTCCACCGCGCTCCGGGCCTGGCCGACACCGATGCCGGCGCTCTCGGCGACCGATCCAGCGAGCTCGTTCTTCGTCATGACGCTCCTCTCTGATGGGCAAACGGATGCCCAACTGGACAGCTACCGGCCCAACGCTAGCGCCCGCTACGGATGTTCAGGTGTTGCGGGGCGCTACGGAAGGCCGAATTTGCGCGCTGGCCTTCGCAACGGTGGGTTCGAGCCTCCCCGCGGCGGCGACGCTCCAGAGCACGCACAGCCACGTAAGGGTTGCCGCTGCAACGTGCACCCACACCAATTCCGTCGGCAGATGGGTCTCATACTGGACGACCCCGACCACCCCCTGAGTCGCGACCAGTACGCAGATGAATCCCACGGCTCGCCTGAGCATCCGATCCGCCTGGCGCCGCTCGAGGAGCACCCAGACAAAGACGGCTGCGACTCCGAATGCGAACGCCAGCGCGCCATGCGCGTGCACCGTGGCACGGAGCGTGCCGGCTCCGTCGAATGTAAGCCGTTTGATCGTCTGCCCGATCGCTCCGCCCGAATGCGGTCCGGCCGCCGTCGCCGCCGTGCCGGCGAACAGCACCAGCGCCGCGAACGGCGCGAGCGCTCGCACCGCCCAGACCGCCGTTCGATCCTGCTCGTCGCGCACATCGGGCTTAGGTGCCCTCTCGCGAGCGCGCCAGTAGAGCGCGAAGGCGGCGACGAGAATCGCCATCGACAGCGCGTAGTGAGACATGACGAGTCCCGGGGCGAGCTTGTCCACGACGGTGACGGCCCCGAGCGCCGCCTGGGCGACCACGCCCAGGGGCAACGCGATCCCCAGCAGCAGGAGGTCGCGGCGGTATGGTCGCCGCCGCCACGCGGCGAGCCCCGCCAGCACCGTCATGACGCCGACGAAGCCGGACACGATCCGGTTCGAGAACTCGATCAGCGCGTGGGTCCGCAGCGGCGGGTAGACGTGCCCGTAACAGCGAGGCCAATCCGGACAGCCGAGGCCCGAGCCGCTGAGACGGACCGCCGCGCCGGTGCACACGATCAGGGTGAGTGAGATCAGCGCGAGCAGCGAGAGGATCTCGAACTGACGCGGCGTGACCTCGAAAGCTGCAATACGGGCGCGCATCGGTGCCAAAGGATGCCATGGCGGCGCTCTCGCCGCGCGGGACGATCGGCCTAGGTCCCGTGGGCGGCGTAGACGAACGGAAGCGACGCGGCGATGTCCGCGAGTCGCGGGGCGGACGCGTCCTTGGCCGAGACCACAGGAGCCGCCGCGTGGAGCGGCCAATCGATCGCCACCTCGGGGTCATCCCAGGCAATCCCGCGCTCGAGAGCGGCATCGTAGTAGCCGGTCTGCTTGTAGAGAACGTCGGCGATCTCGGTGAGCGTGTAGAAGCCATGCGCAAAGCCGACCGGCACCCAAAGCTGGCGCAGCTCGGAATCGTCGAGGGCGAAGCCCTCCCACTCGCCGTAGGTCGGCGAGCCGCGACGCAGGTCGACCACCACGTCATAGATCCCGCCGCGGGCGCAGCGGACAAGCTTGCCGATCCCGTCGCCAACCTGGAAGTGCATGCCACGCAGAACTCCGCCGGCGGAGCGCGAGTGATTCTCCTGCGGGAATGCGACGCCTCCAAGCCCCAGGTCGTCGAGTTGGTCGGCGCGGAACGACTCGTGAAAGAACCCTCGCTCGTCGCCGTGGATCGCTGGCGCGAAGAGGATTGGGCCGTCGAGGCGAGTTGGGAGGCGGTGCACGCGCCGGAAGGCTAGCGGCCGTGGCCTATCAGCGGTGCACCGAGTGCGCAGAAGCGCTCTCGCATGAGGCTGCCGATTCGCTCCGGAGCGAGTTGCCGGGTCACGTTCTCCCGCGCAATCCGAGCGCGCTCGCTCGCGGTCTCGCGGTCCTCGAAGACGGCGCGCAGGAGGCTCGCCGCGTGCTCGACGTCGGGCTGCGCCCACCTCGCCGCAGGCGGGTAGTACTCGCAGCCCGGCCCGACCTCCGTAATCTCAAAGCGGACCAGGTCCGTGCTCGCCGCCGGCATGAACTCGACGTTGCCGCCGTAGCCGGTGGCAACCACCGGCCGCCCGGCGGCGATCGCCTCAGCGAGAACCAGCCCGAACCCCTCGCTGCGATGCAGCGAGAGCACGCAGTCCGCGGCCTCGATGAGTCCCGTCCGCTCGGCGCCCGAGACCGTCCCGTCGATCAGCGTGATGTCGTCGCGTCCCGCCGCCGCGCGCAAGACCTCATCGTGCTGGTCGGGGCGGTGAGTGGCGTTCATCGACTTGACGATCAGCCGCGCGCCGTCGCGGGGTGCGAACGCGCTTCGGTACGCGGCGATCGCCGCGAGCGGGTTCTTGCGCTGGATCGTGGAGAGGTAGTCGAACATCACGAGCACGCGAAATCCCGCGGGTAGATCCGGTGCCGGCAGCCTCGGCGCGTCGTCCAGCGCCAGCGGGAGATGCATCGCCACGACTGGAGCTCCGGTCGCCGCAGCAATCAGGCCGGCGGAGAACTCGGAGTACGTCCAGATCTCGCGCACCGCATGCGTCGCCTCGCGCCACCCGGGTGGCAGGACGTCCACCTCCCAGCTCCATACGCCGATGTTCGTGCGTGAACGCACCTCCGGTGCGGACCGCGACGCCAAATAGGGACCCAGCTGTTCGGGATTCAGGCAGAACAGATTGAATCTGGGGTGCGTCCCACGACCGCGCCGGAAGCCGCCGAGCGGTGAGTTCGCGCTGTCGCGTCCTGCGAGCGGGACATTGCGCGGCTTCGCCGGGATGCCGACAGCTGCCAGCGCTCCCAGGTAGCGTCGCGCGGCCTCACCGGCCCCGACCGCGGCATCCAGGTAGCCGCAGAGCTCGACGCCGTCCGTCGGCACGCGGTCCGGCGCTAGAGGTTCTCGGCGATGTGCGGCGCCGAGCGATTGAAGTACCAGAAGCCGAGCACGAGCGAGAGGACGACGATGCCGATCGGTATCGCCAGATCGGCCCAGCCGCCCATCGCGGCCAACACGTTGATCCCGCCGTGCGTGCCTTTCGGCACCAACGGACCCGGTGCGACCGGCCCGAGCAGGGCGTGCCGGTACTGCTGCATCAGGTCCGCGACCGGGTTCACGAGCCAGATGTGAAGCAGCGGGATGCCGAGAACCAGGCCCGTGTGCTCCTGGAGCTTCTCGATCGGGATCAGGATCAGCGACGCATAGAAGAGGACCTGGCAGACCACGTCCCAGATCGGCTGGATGTCGCGGAACTTCACAAACATCGCCGAGAGGAGCATCGACATGCCGGTTGCGAACAGGACGAGCACGGCGATGATCAGGGGCAGCTCGAGCCATGTCATACGCGGCTGAACCCCTTCCAGCAGGATGAACACGGCGATCGCGAAGAAGTTGATCGCGAGGTTGAACAGGGCGGTCATCACGACCGACAACGGGATCGCCAGCCGCGGGAACTGGATCTTGCGGACGAAGTTCTCGCGGTCGACGACGCAGCGCACCGAGCCGGCCGTGGCCTCCGTGAAGAACGTGTAGAGGACGACGCCGCTCAGCAGCATCGCCGAGTAGTTGCTCGCGCTGCCGAGCTTGCCGAGCGTGTAGACGGCGTCGAGGACGCCGAACATCATCAGCGGCCGCGCGAGCTGCCAGAAATAGCCGAGCAGCGAACCGTAGAAGCGGAGCTTGAACTCGGTCCGCGCGATCGTGAACGTCAGATGCCAGAAGCGCCGCCAATCGCCCGAGAGCGCGCTCGGACCGCGAATCGGATCGCCGAGCTCCGGATCGGCGCCGTAGGTCAGGACGCTCACGAGGAGACCTCCAGGCCGCGACGGTCGCCGGCCGGGGCGCGATCGATTGTGGACCGGACCGGCAGGTCGACCACGCCTCCCTGCGAGGCGGTTCCCTTGACTATCAGCGAGACCTCGCCCGCGGACTGATCGAGCAGCTCCAGCCCGTGCCCGAGCCGCGAGAGGCGTGCGTGGACGCTGTAGCGGCCGGGGGCCATGAGGTTTTCGAAATCGATCGAGAACACCGCCTCCTCGCCCGCCGCAAAGCGTCCCGAGCGCTCGATTTCCGCCGCCGTGTTGGCGACGAGCACCGTCACCTTCTCCTCGTTCTGGAACGCCACGCTCAGTGCTGGGTCCTCAACCGTTTCGAGGAACTCGACGCGCACACAGAAACGCAGTGGGTCACCCTGGCGGAACATCGAAGGCTGGGCTCCGTCCGGCGTCTCACACCACGCGTCGGTTATCCGCGCCGTGCCACTGCCGCTCCACTGCGAGCCGACCGCCTGCGCGGCCGGAGCGTCACGGTTGAAGTTGATCTCCAGGTAGCGGTTTGCGATCTCATCAGGGTCACCCTCGAATACGACATCGCCGTGTTCGAGCAGCAGCCCGCGGTGACAGAAGCGCATGACCGACCCCATGTCGTGTGTGACGAGGATGATCGTCTTGCCCTCGTCGCGCAGGCGGTTGAACACGTCGAAGCACTTCTGCTGGAAGGACGCGTCACCGACCGCTAGCACCTCGTCGATCAGCAGGACGTCGGCGTCGACCTGGATCGCGACCGAGAAAGCGAGGCGGACGTGCATGCCGGAGGAGTAGTTCTTCAGCTTCAGCTCCTGGAAGTCCTCGAGCTCGGCGAACTCGATCACGTGCTCGTAGCGAGCCCGAGCCTCGCGCGGCGAGAGCCCGAGCATGATCCCGTTCAAGACGACGTTGTCGCGCGCCGCAAGGTCGGGGTTGAAGCCGACGCCAAGCTCGATGAACGGAGACATCCTTCCGGTGATCCAGATCCGGCCGCGATCCGCCGAGTAGATGCCGGCGAGGCACTTAAGCAGCGTGCTCTTACCGCTGCCGTTGCGGCCGACGATGCCGTAGAACTCCCCCTCGCGGACCTCGAACGAGACGTCCTCGAGCGCCTTGAAGGAATGGTGGCCGCCACGGCGCAGCGGATGCAGAGCGCGCTCCTTCAACGTGTGCATCTGCTCCTCCGGTATACGGAACGCCTTTGACACCCCCTCAACGCGGATCACGGGGCGTCCGCTGCCGGCATAGTCGCGCACGGAGGTAGGGTATCGGCAGCGATGGTCGAGCCACGGACCCTCAGCAGGAACGGGCGCTAGACCGTGCCGCGGCGATCCGAGCAGTCGCCCGACGTCCAGCCGCGCCGCGGCGCGCACCGGCAGGGCAAGAGCGGTTTGGCGCGCCCCGTCGGCGAGCTCGCACAGGGCGCCACGGCGGGCTGCTCGCGCGGCGAGATCGCTGTCGCGGTGTTGCTGTCGGGGTCGCCGGGGAGCCTCGCTCGCTGCCTGGCGAGCGTGAGCGCCCATACGCCGGCCGACGTGCTGATCCTGGTGGCTGAGCTCGATTCAGCCGACCCGGCGAACGTCGCTGTCCTCGCCGACTTCGCACGAGGGCGGCGGATCGTGCACACCCGGCCATCGCCCGCGGGCCCCGGCGCGACGCTTTCGGATGCGCTTGCCGTGCTCGTTCCGGCCGATGTGATCGTGCTCCGGGGCGACTGCGTGGTCGGAGCGAGCTGGCTCACGGGCCTGCGCGCGGCGGCCTACACCGCCACGCACGCGGCGAGCGCGAGTGCCCTCGGCAACGACGCCGGCATCCTCTCGGTGCCCGGGCGCAACCTTCCTGCACATCTGCCGTCGCAGCTCAGCGACAGCGACGCCGGTTCGGCGGTCGCCGCTCACGCGCTGCGCGTGCACCCGCGGATTCCGAGCGCGGTCGCCGGCGCGACCTACCTGCGAGGCGACGCACTCGAGCTGGTCGGCGGGCTCGATGCGTCATTCGCTTCGCTCGAGGGGGCGATCGCGGACTTCTCCCAGCGCTGCGTGAGCTGTGGCCTCGTGCACATCGCCGCCGACGACGTGTTCGTCGTGCGCGAGCCCGTGGCTCTGCTTCCGGGCGACCGTCCGGCCCCAGACGCGGGCGACGAGGCGATCCTGCGCAAGCGCTACCCGTTCTTCTCACCCGACCTCGAGGAGCCGGAGACGGCCGCGGGGACGCCGCTACCGGCAGCGCTGGCGCGCGCCAGGCAGGCGCTGCGCGGTCTGTCGGTGACGATCGATGGGCGCTGTCTCGTCGAGCCGGCCGCCGGGACCGACGTGATCGTGCTCGAGACGATCCGAGCCCTGGCGGCACGGGAGCGGATCGCGCTTCGCGTGGTCGTGCCGGACCAACTCGGCGCGTTTGCGGACCGTGCGCTTGGAGAGCTTGGCGTCCGTTTGATCAAGGCGGGCGACGCCGGCCTTGAGACCGAGCGCAGCGACGTGGTCCACCGACCGTTTCAGGTGTCGGGCGTTGCCGACCTGCCTCTGCTCGCAGCGCTCGGCGAGCGGCTCGTCGTCACGCACCTCGACCTGATCGCCTACGACAACGCGAGCTACTTCCCGTCGTTTCAGAGCTGGCAGCGCTACCGTGCCGTCACTCGCAGCGCGCTGGCACTCGCCGATCGCGTGACCTTCCTCTCCCAGCACGAGGCGTCTGCGGCGATCAGCGAGCAGCTCGTCGATCCGGTGCAATCGGTGGTGGTCTTTCCGGGCGTCACGTACTCATACGGCGCGGACGGCGCGAGACAGCGGCCGGCGGGCCTCGAGGCGCTCGATGGACGCCCGTTCATGGTCTCGGTCGGTTCCGACCTTCAGCACAAGAACCGCGTGTTCGCCCTGCAGTTGCTGGGCGAGATGCGCGGCGAGCACGGCTGGCCTGGTGCGGTCGTCTTCGCCGGACCGCGCGCGAGCTACGGCTCGTCGGCCGAAGAGGAGGCGCGCTACCTCGCGCGCAATCCGCAGCTCGCCGGATCGGTGATCACGCTCCCGTGGATCGAAGAACCGGAGAAGGCGTGGTTGATCGAGAACTCGCTCGCCGTCCTCCATCCGAGCACCAGAGAGGGCCTGGGGCTGCTGCCGTTCGAGGCGGCGGCACATGGTCGGCCGTGCCTCTTTGCGAGCACGACCGCGCTCGCCGAGCTTCAGCCGGAGGGTCTCGCGACCATCACTATGTGGGACGCGAGCGACAGCGCGCGGCGGGTCATTGAACTGCTCGGCGACCCGGGGCGCGTCGCTGAGCACGTACGCCGGACCCGTGAGCGCGCCGGCGAGTTCAGCTGGGAGTCCGCCGGCGAACGGCTCGTAGAGGTATACGAGGGGGCGATGGCGGCGCGAGCGACCGTACCCCGAAGGGTCGGCGCCGAGCTGACCGCAGCACAGTTCGAGCGCGATGAGGCGCTGCGCAAGTACGCGGAGGTTTGGAGCGGGCTCCAGGCTGGCGGGCAGGAGCTGCTGGGACCCGCCGGCGGACTCGACGAAGCGAGCCAGCACACGTTGCTCAAGCTTGCAAGCACGAGACTCTTTCGCGCCGTGGTTCTCGCACCGCTGCGTCTGCTGGCCGGCCGCCGTGCGGGTAGGCAACCCGTCGCCGCAGCGACCGCTGAGGCGTTCGACCTGCACTTCGCGCGCGAGAACCGCGTTCATATGGCGCGAGAGGGCTCCGCGCCCCAGGATCTCGAGAAGCTCGACTAGCCGCGCTTGCGGCAGAGCATGTTGAGCGAAGCGTCGCCGCTGACGGCGAGCCGCACCGCGGCACGCAGACGTCGCAGCGAGCGGCGCAGCATGCCTGGCGTCGGCCTCCGGGGCTGCTCTTCGTCACGCGACGACTTGGGTGCGTTGCGCGGCCAGCGGACCGAGACCGCGAATCCGGCGCGCGCCGCGGCGAGGACGTACTCGTGCAGGAAGTAGACGTTCTCGTTGCCCTCGAACTGCGCAACCTCGGCGCCGTGGTCGCGCTTGAGTTTGAGCGGGAAGCGCAGCGGCTCGTTGGCGAGGATGAGGCTGCCGCCCGGCCGCAGCATTCGGTTGAACTCGCGCAGCGTGCGGCGCAGCTCGGCAGGCCGGTTGTGGTGGAGGCTCTCGCAGCAGAAGATGTAGTCGAGCGATCCGCTCGCGATCGCAGGCTGCGACATGTCCGATAGCACCCGCTCGAAGTAGACGGCGCCGTCCTCGATGAAGTGGTCGGCCGTCCGAAGGCCCTGCAGCTCGGCGGTCGAGATGTCGAGCGCGATCACATTCAGGCCGCGCGCGGCGAACTGCGCACCCGCCCAGCAGGTTGCCGACCCGACATCGAGCAGCCAGTCCCCCTCGCGCAGCGGGAGCTCATCGCACCAGTACTCGAAAGCGCGCCGCTGACCCCACCAGTACGGAATGTCCACGTAGGGCAGGGCTCGCACCATTTCACGATCCCAGCCATCAGCGCGCATCACCGCGGCGAAGCGCTCGAGGCCGGCAGCCTCCCGCACGACGTACTCGGGGGGATCGTGCAGCAGCTCCGCGACCCCGGCGCGGATCGCAAAAGTGCGTTCGCAAGAGCGACAGCGGAGCTCCCCTTCGCGGATCTCGCGCTCATCACGGACGCCGGCCCCGTGCAGGGCGAGCGACCGATCAGTTCCGCAGGCGGGACAGCGCAACCGGTCGAGCAGGGCTTCGCGCACGGCGCCTCAGCGCGCCTGCTTCTGGACCTCTGGCACCGCGATCCGGCCGAGATCGACCCGCCGCGTCCTGGCCGCGTCCTCGAGGAAGCCTTCGAGCGCGTCGATCCTCGGCTCCCAGCCGTACTGCGCGGCGGTCCGCAGACCACCATTCGCCAGCCGCTCCCTCAGGGCACCGTCGGCGAGCACCCGCGCGATCGCGTCGCGAACACCGCTGACCGTGTCGGGCACGATGAGGCAGTTCTCTCCGTCGATGCAGAAGTCGCGATTGCCGTGAGCGTCGGTGCACACGACCGGTGTGCCGGAGGCCATTGCCTCGAGCACCGGCAGGCAGAAGCCCTCGTGCGTGGAGGTCTGCACGAACACCGCCGCCTCGCAGAGGAGCTCCCCGACACGCTCGTCGGTCGGCGCAGTGACGTAGGTGACACCCGGCTCGCTCGCAAGCTCCGGCTCGATGCCGAACAGGCGGAGCTCGGGACGGGGCTCGCGGAGCGCGCGCCAGGCAGCAAGCGTCAACGGGAAGTTCTTCAGTGGCTGCGTGCGCCCGAGCGCGAGGACCATGTCGGCGGACCGCGCCACCTGCGGCCGGGCATGGAACGTGCCGAGATCCACTCCGGGCGGCACGAGAGCGGCCTCCACGCCGAGCTCACGCAGGCGATCGCCGTTCCAGCCCGAGGTCGTCATGTAGCGAAACTCGTTCTGGTAGGAGGCGAGCACCGCGAAGCGCACGCGCTCGTGATGTGGGTAGTAGCTCGTCTCGATGTCCTGTACGAAGTACGCGGGGATCCCCTTGACCATGCTCGCGAGCCAGACCTCGCGCGCGGTGTTCCACCACGTCGCGACCTTGATCGCCTCGACCGGCGCGAGTGCCTTCACGAGATCCGCGTAGCGACGGAACTTGGAGACCGGAACGTCGAGGTCGAACCACTCGGGAGGGTCGCCGAGCGTGTAGAGCGCGACGTTGTGGCCGCGCGCGGCAAGGCGGTTGAGATGCTCGTAGACCACACGGTGGCCGCCCCCGATGCCGGTGTCCTCGGTCACGTAGACGACCCTCAGCGCACCCGCGTCGGTGTGCACGTTGCGAACGTCGAGGAACTCGCCCCAGCGCTGCCAGAAGTAGCGCTGTGAGGAGCGCTCCCGCTCGCCGACCTCAGTGCCGCGCGAGAGCGATTCGCCGTGCTCGAGCACCGCCGACCCCGCGTACACGACGGGGAGATTCGCCTGCCAGCAGCGCAGGCAGTAGTCGACGTCCTCGTAGGCCATCCCGTACTCCTCGTCGAACAGGCCGATCCGATCCAGGAGCCCGCGCCGGATGTACATGCAGGCGCCCGTCACGGCCAGGACCGCCTGGGTAAGAGTGGCCGGACCGTAGTCCGCCGGCTTGAAGCGGTAGCGATGGTCGAACCACTCGGGGGCGCCGAGGTTGCGCACGGTACCCGCGAACTGGATGCGCCCGTCGGGGTAGAGCAGCCGCGCGCCGACAACGCCGGAGTGCTCGCCGTTGCCCGCGCAGTGCTGGAGCACTGCCAGCCAGTGGCGCATCGCCACGACGTCGGAGTTGAGGACCACCACGTCGTGCTTTGGGTCGGCGGCGCGGATGCCGCGGTTGACGTTGGCCGCAAACCCGGTGTTCTCAGGGCTCTCGACAATCTCGATGCCACGAATGCGGCGGAGCTCCGCGAGATGTTCGGGGCCGCTGCAGTCGTCGCTGACAATGATCTTCACGAGCCGGCGCGGCGTAGTACGACGAATCGAGCGCACCAGTCTCGCGACCAGTTCGGCGTCGCGATAGCTCGGGATGACGACCGTCACGGGGCGCCCCTTCTTGCGGTAGGTGCGCCGCGCGGTGATCAGGACCGGGTCACCCAGCCGGTCGATCCGCAGATAGCGGCGCAAGGGTGTCGCGCGCAACGGGAACGTGATGAGCCGGAACGCGAGCGTCAGCGGGCCGTGGTAGTGCCACGTCAACTTGACCCGTCGCCAGAGATTCTGAAGCGGGTTGAGCGTCGAGAGATCGAGTGGCTCAGGCTCCTCCGCAGAGGCGTCGTGGTCGTAGTGTTCGGTCACCGCGCGCTCCCGAGGCTACCGGCTGGTGCGGCCCCTCCCGCCGCACGCGCGGCGCGCGGCGGGGACACGAGATCCTCGAAGAATCGCTCGAGCTTCGCGAGTTGTGGCTCCCAGCGGTACTCGGCAGCTGTCTGCAACCCGGCCGCGGTGAGGCGCTCGCGCAGGCGCTCGTCACCAAGGACGCGAGCAATGGCATCCCGCACGTCGTCTGCTCGCGCGGCCGGCATCAGGCAGTTCTCGCCATCGACGCAGAAGTCACGGTTCCCGTCGGCGTCGGTGCACACGACCGGAGTGCCGCAGGCCATCGCCTCGAGCACGGGAAGGCAGAATCCCTCGTGATCCGAGGTCTGGACGAAAACGGCCGCCTCCCTGAAAAGCTCGGCAACCCGCTGATCGGACGGCGCGTCCTCGTAGTGGAGTCCGGTGCCGTGCGCCGACTCCGGCTGGACGCCAAAGAGACGGAGCTCAGGCCGTGGCTGCGCCAGCCCGCGCCAGGCGTCGAGCGTCAGCGCGAAGTTCTTGAGCGGCGCCATTCTGCCGATGGCCAGCACCATGTCCGCTCGCCGCGGCGTCGCGGCGGAGGGATGGAACGTGTTGGAGTCCACACCAGGCGGGACCATTGCCGCATCGGCGCCAAGCTCACGCAGCTGTCCGCGATTCCATGTCGAGATCGTCATGTACCGAAACTCCTTGCGATAGGACGCGAGCACCTTGAAGCGCGAAGCCTGATCCCACGGGTAGTAGCTCGTCTCGATGTCCTGGACGAGGTAGACGGGGATGCCTCGCTGCACACTCCCCAGCCAGACGGGAGCCGCGGTCTTCCACCACGTCGCCACCTTGATCGCGTCGACCGGCGCGAGCGCAGCGGCGATCGCGTCGTAATCGGCGAACGTGCTCACCGGCGCGTGCAGATCGAACCAATCGGGTGGCGTCCCGAGCGTGTAAAGCGCGACCTCGTGCCCACGCGCCGCGAGCGCATTGAGATGCTCGAAGACGTCGCGATGCCCGCCGCCGATCAGCGCGGTCTCGGTGACGTAGATGATGCGCAGGGCACCGCTAGCGGTGCGCACACTGCGCCGATCGAGAAGCCTGAACGTGCGGCGCGCCGGCTCCGGCGCCTCCGGGCTCGCCGTGCCCGCCGGTCGGCCGGGCGCGGCGCTCTCAAGAATGCAGTCCGGCGCGTAGCGGATCTCCCACCCCGCGTGCCAGCAGCGCGCGCACAGGGCAACGATCGCGTCGTCGAGTTCGAGCGCCGTATCCAAGCCGCCGATCTCGTCAAGCAGCGCCCGGCGGATGTAGGCGCCGTCGGGTGCGACCGCAAGCACCGGGACGCGCACCGACGCCGGCCCATGGGCGCCTCGAGCCCCGCTGTAGCGCGCCTCGATGCGACCCGTGAGCAGGTCGCAGGCAAGGCCCGCCGATGCGATGCGGCCGTCAGGCAAGAGCACCTTCCCGCCGACGATCCCGACCCGCTCCGCGTTCGTGTACGCCTCGTACTGGAGGACCGCCAGCCAGTCGCGCGTTAGCTGGGCAGGAGGCCTCAGCAGCACGACATCGCGCGGGGATGCGCCCGCTTCGAAGCACCGCGCAACCGCGTGCGTGACGCCCGAGCTCGTGTCGCCGGCGACGATGATCCGCACGCTACCGCGGCGCGTCGTCCTGCGGACCGAGCGGATGAGCGCCACGACCTGCGGGTCATCATCCGCGCCCGCGATCACAAGCGCAACCGGCCGGCGGTTCGACCGGTACCAGCGCCGCGAGCTGATCAGAACCTCGCTCGCCAGCCGATCCACAGGGAGGTAGGTGCGAAGGGGCGTGGCGCGCAGCGGGAACGTGACGATCCGGACCGCAACGCTCCGCGGTCCGCGGTAGCGGTAGGTCAGCACCATGCGGCGCCAGAGGCTCACGCCCCCCCCGCTCCTACCACCGTCAAGGACGCCGCCAGAGCCGTCCGCGTTAGCCCGCCACCTCATCGTCGGTGGACATCATGCCCAGCCGCCGTCGCTGATGCGCGGGACTCGAGCGACATGCGTCGCCGCACCGGGGCGGGCAGACGCTCGGCCCGAGCCCCGAGAACCGCGCCCGCCAGGCGAGCCGACTGATCGATCGACGCCGCAAGCAGCGTGCGAAACCCGGCGCCTTCGCTTCTTAGAGCAGACAACTCGCCGCGGACCCCCAGGACGGCGCGTCGGAGGCTCAGAGGCTCGCGCCAGCCGTATACCTCGAACATGCCGCGCGACTCGTCGAACGCTCGGCGAAAGCGGTCACGCGAGCCGTAGTGGTGAGAGTGTAGAACCGCGGCCGCGGGCTCGTACACCTTCGCGAAGCCGGCCCGGAGCATGTCAACCGCCAGTGCCCTGTCCTCCGCGTACTCCACCTCGCGAAACGGAACGCGCTCCCAAGCGGAACGCGATACCGCCGCGTTCGCATCGCTGAAGAAGCCGCGGCGGCCCATCAGCTCGACCGCCGGCAGATCACGCTCACCAGCCGCCAGTCGCTCGACCCCCGGCGTAAGCGAGGCGAACCAGCGCTCCAGCTCGTGGCGCACGATCGGCGGCGCGTCGGGCCGGGGAACGTAGCGACCGTAGACGAGCCCGACATCATCGGCGAGCTCGAAGGCGGCGAGCAGGTGCTCCAGCCAGTCGGTTGACGCGGGCTCGGCGTCCTGGGTCAGAAGCGCGACGTGGAGGCCGCGGGCTTCGCGCAGCAGGAGGTTGCGCGTGCCGCCGTGGCTGAACTGAGACGGCTCGATCTCGATCACGCGGGCCCCGTGGCGGCGCGCAGTATCGAGCGAGCCGTCCGTCGAGCCAGAGTCGCAGACGAGGATCTCGAGCTCGCCGTCAAAGCGTTGCGCGCGAACGGCGTCGAGCACGCGCTCGAACCGCGGGCCGCCGTTGCGGACAGGGATCGCGACCGTCGCGCTCACGCGTAGAAGCGACCAACGACAAGCAGCTGGCTGAAGAGGTTGTCGGCAAACGCCGCCATTACGATCAGCCCGCCGACGGCCACCCCCCACCGGCGACCCGGTAGTCGGGCGACGAGTGCAACGACGGCCGCGTAGACGCACAGACCGGAAAGCAGGTAGCGCGGCTGCTCGAATGTCCCGCCGGTCGACGCGAACTCGTTGTAGGACTCCACGCCGATCTCGATGCAGAGCCCGGCGATCATCGCCACGTACACGAGCAGATCGCCGGAGCGCCGCCAGACACGACGCCACTCCCGCGCGAGGCCCGCGACGCCGGCGACCAAGATCAGGAGCGCGATCGGACCGATCACGATGTAGACCCAGAAGGGGAAGCTCGTGTCGAGCCATCCGTAACGCCCGACCAGGCCGATGAACCATTCGTGCCAGAGCTCCGAGCGTGGGAAGTGCGAGATCTGCCACGGCAGCTTCGGGAGGAAGAGCTGCCAGATATAGGCGATCTCGGTCCTCAGGCTGGTGTGGCCCCCGGAGAACGCGACCGCCGGCGCGCTGATCCCCCCGGAGGTGATCGTGCTGCGAAACAGCGCGACGTAGAGCAGCGTCGGCAGCGCCGCGAGCGCCGCCGCAACCGCGGCACCGCGCAGCGCGGCGCGTCGCGCGGCCGGCCAGGCGCGCCGGACTCCGAACAGAATCGCCAGCGCAGTGCCGGGGGCGAAGCCAAGCAGGGTGAACTTCGCGACGAGTCCGAGTCCGAGCGCCGCGCCGATCGCGAGTCCGGCACGCTCGTCGAGGCCGCGGCGGAACATCCAGGCGATCGCGAAGAACAGCGCCGCCGCGCACGCGTAGAGCAGCGAGTCGTTGTTGACGCCGCCGGATATGAATGCGAAGACCGGCTGGAAAGCGACGGCCAGCGCGCCAAACGGCCAGACCCAGCGCGTGCCGGGAAAGAGCTCGCGTAGGAACATGAAGACGAAGAACACCGTGAATCCCGCGAACAGCGCCGAAACGGCGCGCATCAGCGCGAGCCGGTTAAGCACCGTGCCCGACGGCGACAGCGCAAAAGGGATCGTCTCGACCCCGTAGTACAGCGGCGGGTTGTCGGATGCGCTACCCGCATTGCCCGTCCCCTTTGCGCTCAGGCCCTCGTGCTCGACATGCAGGAGAAGCTGCTGGTCGCCGCTCGTCAGCGGCGCCGGATTTCCTGGTTGGCCGACGATCCGAAAGGTGTGAATCACCTCGAGAGTCTGGTCTTCGGCCGGCGAGATTCCACGATAGATCGGCTCGTATCGGGGCAGCGAGCCGGCCTCGACGAGCTGCTGAACGTAGGCGTAGTGCGCGTCCTCGTCTGGGACTTCGAACGGCGGCACGAGGACCGACCAGGCGAGAGCGTTGAACAGGCCGACGAGTGCGCAGAGGTACGCGGCGCGCGGCGGGCGGGCGAGGGCTGTGCGCAGCGCCACCCAAACGCGGGCTGCACGCCGGCGCCCGCGCGTCACGAGTCACGCTCCTCGGCCAACATCAGTCGCACCGCGAGCACCGTCGCGCCGACCATCAGGAGGAGCGGCCCCACCCATCCGAGCCAGCCGACGTAGCTGCCCTTCCCGAGCGTCATGCGGTAGCCGAGCGTGGAGAGCATGTCGAACCATGAGGGTTTACCGGGCAACATGTAGTCGATCGATACCTCGCTGGCGAGGAACGTCCCGTTCAGGTAGTCAGCGAATCCGTAGTCGCCGCCGATGTTCGAGCCGGCCAGCGCGACCTGCGTGCGGCCGCGGTTGCTGATGCACACGGTCGCGCTGCTGTAGGTGCCGCGCAGCTGCGGAGAGATGGGGATCAGCACGCGACCCTGACGCCAACCGTAGCTGAGACCGCCCGAGGCGAGCCGCCGGCCGCCGGCCGCCACAGTGACCACCAGTCGCGGACCCGGCTTGTAGTAGGTGCCGATCGTCATCCGCAGATCGGCGGTATCCGGTGGAAAGATCTCGTCGGCTTGACACAGGCGCGAGCCGGGCGGGAGAACGACGACAAACGACTGTGCGACCACCCGGTCCTTTGACGCGATCTGCAACCGCGAATGGGCGAGGATGTGCGCAATGGCCAGTGCGATCACGAGAGCACCGAGCGCCAGCGCCAGACGCGCCGGCGTTATGAATCGGCGAGCTCTCAGCGCCGGCGCAAACCGAGGATCGACAGCAGAAAAGAGGAGAAGAAGATCTGGATGCCGACGATCACGAGCGACGCCGCCACCACCGCGAGCCGTTCGTAGGCGAGCGAGCCGAAGCCGTGCGAGATCCAGCTGGCGATGATGAACGCTCCGATGACTACGCCGGCGAGCATCAGAACGCCGCCGAGCAGCAGGCCGTGCTCGAGACGAAAGCGGCTGCGCATTCGATCGAACCAGGGGTCCTTGGAGGCCATGAAATAGGTGCCGTAGGCGTGCGCACACAACCCGAGGGCGACCACCTGGGTGCCCACGATCATCAGCAGGGCGCCGCCGATCAGCGTGTGCAGACCCCAGGAGCGGCCGAAGAACGCAAGGCCGCCACCGACCAGCGCCAGGATCACAGTCCCAAGCCCCGCCAGCACGGCGCCCGGGACGATGAACAGGTAGGTGGGACTGTGAACGAGCAGGAAGCGGAGGTGGCGCCAGCCGTCGCGGAACGACGACAGCTTCGATTCGCCGCCGCGCGGGTGGTATTCGATCTCGACCTCGTCGATGACCAGGTGCTCCTTGGCCGCGCGAATCACCATCTCCGAGGCGAACTCCATGCCGGTGGTGCGCAGATCGAGCGTGTCCAGCACGTCGCTGCGCAGCGCTCGCATCCCACAATGGGCGTCCCGGACGCCCGTTCTGAAGAAGAGGTTGAGAAGGCCTGTGAGCACCGGATTGCCGATGTAGCGGTGCAGCCACGGCATCGCTCCCGGCCGGATGTTGTCCATGCGGTCGCCCATGACGAGCTGTGCCCCAGCCTGCAGGCGGGACACGAAGCGCGGAATCTCGGCGAAGTCGTAGGTTAGGTCCGCATCGACCATCACGATGAACTCGCCGTCCACCGCGGCGAACCCGGCGAGATAGGCGCTCCCGTAACCGCGACGCGCTTCATGGATGACCCTGGCCCCGGCGGACGCTGCGAGCTCCGCGCTGCCGTCGTGGGAACCGTTGTCGACGACGATGACCTCCCCGGTCAACCCTCCATCGGCAAGAGCCTTGTGTGCGGCCGCGACGCAACGCTCGATGTTGATCGCCTCGTTGAGGCAGGGGATGACCACCGACACGAGCGGCACTTCGCTCGCGTTCCTATCCGGCGGTGCCGGCGGTTTTCGTTGCGCTGTTGTCACAGGACCCTGGTCGCCTTGGCAACCCGTCGCGGGATCGCGTGATCTCGCGAGAGCCAGTCTAGTCGCGCCGCGGCGGTCGGTTCGCGTGGCACGCTGGACCGCGCTCCGCTGTGCCACGATAGATGTGGTGGCGCGGAGACAAAGACGGTGACCCCACGACCGCGAGGACCGATCGTGTCGGTGGTTATCCCGACGCACGACGGGCGCGATCTGCTCGACATCGTTCTTCGTTCGCTGGCGCTCCAGACGCGCCCGCCCGACGAGACGATCGTGATCGACGACGCTTCGAGCGACGGAACCGCCGCACACCTCGCGGAGCACTGGCCGGCCGTCGAGGTTGTCGCGTTGCGCGAAAACGTCGGCGTCACGGCCGCGCTGAACAGGTGCTTCTCGGCGGCGCGCGGCGAGCTCGTCCTACTGCTCAACAACGATGTCGAGCTCGACCCGGAATGCGTCGCCGAACTCTTAGCGGTGATGGACGGTGCGCCGGGCGCGGCGGTCGTCGGCGCGAAGCTGCGGGACTACACCGATCGGTCGCTGCTGGACGGTGCGGGTGACGGCTTCTCCTGGCCCGGCTTCGCCTACCGGCGCGGCCAAGGTGAACCGGACCATGGACAGTACGACGAGCGGACGGAAGTGTTCGGCGCCTGCGCGGCGGCGGCCCTCTACCGCGCCAGCGCCCTCGCGGAGGTGGGGCCGCTCGACGAGCAGTTCTTCGTCTATGGCGAGGACACAGACTGGTCGTTCCGCGCCCAGCTAGCTGGTTTCACGTGTCGCTTCGCTCCGCGCGCGGTCGTCTACCACGTCGGCAGCGCTTCGCTCGGACCGCGCGTCAGCGAGTTCGCGCTCTACCACAACTGGCGCAACCAGCTCTGGATTGTCGCGAAGAACTATCCGGCCTCGGCACTCATCATCCACGCCCCGGACCTGCTGCTCGGAGCATTGGCCAGTCTCCTCGTTGCGCTGCGGCACCGTTGCCTGCGCGTCCTGTTCCGTGCCTGGCGCGATGCGCTGGCGGGCCTGCCGGCGGTGATGCGCAAGCGGCGCGTGATCCAGGGCGCTCGGCGCCACGGGCGTCGCGAACTCGAGCCAGTGATCGACGGAGCGCTCGACCGCGCTCGCTGGTGGCTGGCGGGGCCGGGCAGGCGCCACTCCGCGATGGGTGACCGCAAGGCTCAGGAGCGCGCCGCGGCTCGGTAGGCACGCTCCATCCGCCAGCTCTGGAGAACGCCCCCCGCCACGCGACCGAGGGGGACCTCGGCTCGGCCGGCCGCGGCCTCGCGCCGATAGCCCGACCAGTCGCGGAGGCCCGCGATGCGCCCGCGAAGCGGCGCAAGCGTATGGTCCGCCATCGCCACGTATGCCACGTAAGCGAGGTCGTAGAGGGCGATCGCCGGCAGCGCACGAAGCAACTGGCGTCTAGTTGCGTTGCGCGCGAGCAGGCGAATGCGGTTGCGCCCGACGAGAAAGTACTTCTGCGGCGACTGCGCTCCGGTGCTCGCCGAACCGTGGTGGTAGGCGACCGCACCGGCCTCGTACCATGACGCCCAGCCCGCCGCTCGGGCGCGCCACGCGACGTCGACATCCTCGAGGTAGGCGAAGAATCGTTCGTCGAATCCTCCGATCGCCCGTAGCGTCGCGGCACGGTAGAGCCCAACGCACGCGCTCGCACCAAACACGGGGCCGGACTGCGAGGCGATCGACACAGGCCGGCCGGCCCAACGTTCGCTCGCGGCTCCCAGCGCATCCACCGTGATGCCCGCGGAGTTGATTCGCGACCGGTCGGCAGCGAAGCGGATCTGCGCGGCCACGGAACCGACATCCGGGCGCGTGTCGCCGGCAGCCAGCAGCGCCGCGAGGGCGTCGGGCTCGAGCCGAGCGTCGTCGTTGACGAGCGCGATCCAGGGCGCCTGCGCCAGTTCGATCCCGCGCTGAACGCCGCCTGCAAAACCGAGGTTGGCGCCAGGATCCACGATACGCGCGGACGGGCAGGACGAGGCCACGAACGCGGACAGCCCGCCGTTGTCGACGACCAGCAGCTCCACCTCGCCCGGAACGGCTGCAGACGCGAGCAAGCACGCCGCCAAGCATTCGGCGAGCAGCTCGCGCTCGCGAAAGGCAAGAACGACGACGGAGAGAGCCGGTTCGGTCATTGCGGGCGATGGAACGTATCGTGTCGCCGCGTGATCTCGATCGTCATACCGGTGAAGGACGGCGGAGCGGACCTCGAGCGTTGCCTGGCAATGATCGCGCGCCAGCGAATCGACGATGACGTTGAGGTGGTCGTCGTTGACTCGGGCTCCAGCGATGACAGCGTCGAGATCGCGCGGCGGTTCGGCGCGGTCGTCCGGGAGATCGCGCCGGCCGAGTTCAGCCACGGTGGCGCTCGCAACGTCGGAGCAGGGCTCGCGCGCGGCGAGTTGCTCGTCTTCATCAGCCAGGACGCCTTTCCGGTGGACGAGCGGTGGCTTGAACTGTTGACCCGCCCGCTGCGAGAGAACCGGGCGGTCGCCGGCGTCTACGGCCGCCAGCTGCCGCACGAGGGGGCGCGGCCGCCCGAGATCTTCTTCCTGAGTTTCCTGTACGGCGGCGAAGGGCGGCGCCAGAGCGTCCGCGACGCGAGCCAGCTCAGCATGGACACGACGCTGTTCTCGAACGTCAACGCAGCGATGCCGCGAGCGCTGTGGGAGGCGTATCCGTTCGTCGAGGACATCATCATGAGCGAGGATCAGGACTGGAGCAGGCGCGTGCTGCTCGCGGGATACGCAATCGTCTACGAGCCGGACGCCGCAGTGCGCCACTCGCACGACTACACGCTCGTCGCGGCGTTTCGTCGCTTCTTCGATTCGGGAGTGTCATCGGATCGGGCGTACCTGTCGGGCGAGAGCCATTCCAAGAGCGTCCTGCGGACTGCGGCGCTCCGTTACGGAAAGGGCGAACTCGCGTGGTTGTGGAACACGGGACAGCGGCGGTGGATTCCCTACGCAGGGGCCTACGAGGGAGTCAAGCTTGTTGGTCTGACGCTCGGCGCACACCACCGCCGCCTACCGCGACCGGTCAAACGACGGCTCAGTGCACTACCGGACTTCTGGATCGGCCACTAGCCAGCTCGCGCTTCGCGGGCGCCGCCCCAGGCGAACCCGGCGAGAACAGACCGACCGAGAAGGTCCGACTGGTCGTAGTGGCTCGTTTGCTTGTCAGCTATCAGAAGGCCTTCCTGACGGGACTGCCAGAAGGTGGCGCTGGACGGCCAGTCGGCAGGAGCAAACGCGCGACCGGCGCGGTCGACGACGAGCGCACGCATCCCGATCGCAGTGACCTGCGCCGTCAGGCTGGCCGCGCCGCTCTCGAACCGGTATGTCGCGATCTTGGACCGCAGGGGCGGTATCCGCAGCGACGCGAGAGTGTCAGCGTCGATCACGAAGCCAGTGCTGCGGACATGCGACGCCGGAAACCGCGCGAACCCGCGCGTCTGCTCGAACGTCGCGCGCACCGTGCGAAGCCTTCTTGCGGTGAAGCCGATCCTCGGGCCGGCGGGGGTGTTGCGGCGGTCGATCGCTGCGAGCGTGGCGTTGGTCTCGCGGCGATCGTCGAACACCTCCGCGTAGGGCCCGCCGAGCCCGAACTGAAATCGGACGTAGGACCGCATGCTCCCCCAGGAACCGCTAGCCCCGACGAGCCCGACGTCCGACGGGTCGAGCGCCGCGGACAGCAGCGCGAGCCAGCCGGGCGCCAGCAGCACGCTGTAGGAGTTCAGAAAGCACCAGCGAGCCCCCGGGACACGCCGGGTAGCCTCGACGTACGCAGCGAGATCGAGCAGCGGCTCGCCGAGCAGCAGCTCCTCGTGTGCGATGCCGTCAAACTCGCGGCGGCATTCCGCCAGGCGAGCGTCGCGCTCCCCAACGAAGCCGTTGTAGATGACGACGAGGGTGTGCTCGAGACTGCCCGGCTGCTCACGATAGGACTGTGCGAAACGTCGCACCGGCTCCGTTCCAAGCGGCGCCCAGGCAAGGTAGGCCACGCGATGCTCGGCGCCGCCCAATTCAGCTCCCGCCTCGGAGTCGGATCTGCCTACGGCTGGTCGCGAAGCGTTCGAAGTCGCGCAGGTCGATCCGCCGCGCAGCGAACGTGCGCTTGCGCGCGGCCAGCCAGGGTCGCATGTGTCGCGCCGCGCTTCCCCACGCTCGCAGGTGCACGCGCAGGCGGTGGCTGCGTGCGCTCGCAAGCAGGGCCGTCGCATGGTGCCAGAGGACGTGATGCAGGTGACGAACGAGGAATCCTGCCGGCACGTCCTTGACGAGGATCGCGATCGTGTTGCGCCGCAGCAGGCCGTAGTAGAGGTCGCTGGCTTCGCCGCCGGTCGTGGCGCCGCCCATGTGGTAGGCGACGGCTGCAGGGACGTACCACGCGCGGTAGCCCGCGAGCTGGGCTCGCAGTCCCCAGTCCACGTCCTCGAGGTAGGCGATGAACGACTCGTCGAACGGCCCAACGTCCTTCAGCGCGGAGGCTCGGTAGAGCGCGGCGCCGGCGCTCACAGCGAACACCTCCTCTTCGACATCGAACTGGCCGCGGTCGTCGCTGCCGATGCCGCGGCGATGGGCGGTTCCAGCGAACGTGAAGACGTCGCCGGCGCCGTCCAGCTCGGCTCGTCGCCAGTAGTTGAGAGTCTTGCCGGTGACGGCGCCAGCCCGCGGATGGCGGTCGATCGCGCCAACCAGTCGCGCGAGCCACTCGGGATCGAGCTCGATGTCGTTGTTCAACAGCGCAACGAGCTCGCAGTCGGCTGAGGCGACGGCGAAGTTGAACGCCGCAGACACGCCGAGGTTGCGCGGGCCGGTCGGGAGGATGCGGAACTGCGGCCAGTTCTGCTCGACGTATTCGCGCGATTCATCGGTCGAGCAGTCGTCGACCACCACCACCTCCACATCCCGGTAGCTCTGGGCGGCAAGTGACGGAAGGAGCGTCTCGAGAAGATCGCGCCCGTTGTAGTTGAGCACCATCGCCGAGACGCGACTCGGCCTTGACATGGGCCGCGACGATACCGTGCGTCCCTGTGCAAGGCTCGGAGCATCGATCGGTGCCGGCGCCGCGACTCGCCCGCAGGGCCGCATGAGCGTCGCGCGCGAACGCTTGAGCACCGCTGCCCGCCGCGCCGCCGGTGGGGCCGCAGGCGTCGGCGCGCGACTGCGCGCCGTCGGCTTCGCGCGCCGTCGACGGCGGCTCTCGAAGCGCTACCTGCTCGGTAGCGGTCTGGAGATCGGGGCGCTTCACCGTCCGCTTGCCGTGGCCAGAGGCGTGAAAGTCACCTACGTCGATCGGATGGACGTCGCTGGCTTGCGCGCCCACTACCCGGAGCTCGGCGACGCGCAACTCGTGCACGTTGACGCCATCGACAACGGCGAGGCCTTGGCAGGACAGCGGGACGCCTCGGCGGACTTCGTTATCGCCAACCACTTTCTCGAGCACAGCGAGGACCCGATCGGAACCATCGAAAGCCACCTCCGCGTGATCCGCCCAGGAGGCGTTCTGTACCTGGCGGTACCCGACCGACGTCGCACGTTTGACTCAGACCGCGAGCCGACGCCGCTCGACCACGTGATTCGCGACCATCGAGAAGGTCCCGCCTGGTCGCGCACTCTGCATCAGCGCGAATGGGCCGAGCTCGTGGAGAAGGTGCCGCCCGGCGAGCTCGAAGATCGGGTTCGGTGGCTCGAGGAGCACGATTACTCGATTCACTTTCACGTCTGGGGGCGCGAGGATTTCCGCGCGCTGCTCGAGCACGCCCGCGACGTCCAGGGCCTTCCGTTCACCCTGGAGGAGCTCGTTCAAAATGACCACGAGTTCATCGCGATCCTGCGGCGAACCTAGTGTTGCTCCCGCCTCAGCGCGCGAGACCACAGACGAGGACCGGCCCCGGCACGCTGAGTTCGAGGTACCAGGGCAGCGACGACGAGTCCGTCGGAACCACCAGGGCCTCCGCCGTGTGTACGGGAATGCTCGCGTTGATCGGAGTAAACGCGGTTGAGAACCGGCGCATTGCCAGGGGAACCGCGCCGTCACTGTCGTTGTGGATGTAGGCGCCGCCGGAGGGTAACGTCAGCGCCGCCGATGAGCCGGGAGCCGTCGGCCGCAACGTGAGACACAACGGTGTGCGGTGCGCAACCACGGCACCTGCACCGCTGTCAAAGACGGGCGCCGGAGCGGACCGCACCGGCCGCGACCGCGGGTCGAGCGCCGGCGCTACGAGTGCGAGCAGGACCGCGTCGGCGGCGGCCTGGGCGGTTGGCGGAGCCGTCAGGATCGTGGCGGGGGAATCGGCCGCGCTCGATCCCATCGACGCAACGGCTTGGGCATACAGTCCGGCTGTGATGTTCGGAGCCGCCGTCGGGCTTGGCGAAAAGCCGGCCGGTGCTCGCGCGGCCTCCAGCTGCAGCGCGCCGAGCTGCGCCGCCACCGTGGCCGATGTCTGACGGAGCGTCAACGCGTTGTTGTGCATCGTCTCCCAGCCCATCGCAGTCGTCGCCAACAGTGCAAGGGCGGCGATCGCCATCGAGCGGGCGGTGGCCCTAACGTTCGGCAGCAGCTCGACCGCAGCAACCACGATGCATGCGGCGCCGAGGTAGACGTAGCGGCTCTCGTCCGGAGCCTGGATCGTCGAGCGCGAGACGCCTGTGAGAACCCAGAACGCGGCGGCCGTGGTCAACGCGCCAACGAATCGTGGACTTACTCGAATGTCGCTCAGCAGCCGCCGCACCGCGAGAACGATCAGCACGACAGTGAGCGGTACGCCCCAGTCGAGATCCCGTCCGGCGAGGGCACCAACCGCCGCCGCCGCCATGCCGGCGATCCATTGAGGACTTTGGATCACCGAGTTGGAGGTGACCATGCTGACACCGTAGTGCGAATACCAGAGTAGGTAGAGCGCGAAAGGCACGGCCACCAACCAGAGCCTGCGCGGGCGTCGCTGCCACGCGAGCTCGAGCGCGATTCCCGGCACGAATGGGATGCCGAGCCCCGAACACGAAAGGGCAACGCCGAGCGCGACGCCGGCAGCGATGTCGCAGGCCCGGGTGTCGCGATCGATCAGCGCCCATGCGGCGAGACCGCCCATCGCCGACCCGACGAACCCCATCTGAAAGGCCCAGAGAAGGTCCTGCCATGCGGTGAAAAGGCAGAGGATCGAGGTGGCTGCGACAAGTGCCGGCCAATCACCGATCCGGCGGCGGGCAACGTCGAACACGAGGCCGACACACACGAGGTGCATGAGCACCACGACCAGACGGTAGAGCGGGTACCCGCGCATCCCGACGAGGTGGAACAGCGTCTTGTAGATGACCAGCGGAACCAGCGAGAAGTGTTCGTTGTGCGGCTCCAGGAAGGACTGAATCCCGCCCCCGAAGCGGTTCATCACGTAGTCCCACTCGTCGAAGAAGAACGTGGTCCCGCGGGCCGTGTACATCAGCGCAACCCCGACGATCACCATCAGCACGGCGAGCGTCCAAACAGCGCGTGGATCCCGCCGGGCCGCCCAGTCGATGTCCATGCGTCGCTTCAGCGCCGCGTGTCCGCGGGCGATGGCACTCTCCGTCGACGGAGCGGCCGGTTTGGTCTGGGCCCGGGCGGGTGGTGTCATCGGGGTTGGGCTGCTCGACGGCGTGCGCTGGCTCGCCGCGGCGTGGGCATCGTAGCCAAAGTCATCAGCGCCACCGCCTTCTAGCGGGCAATCTCGGCCTGGCGCGCCGGTACGAACCGCGGCTCGACGGCCGGCTGGTGTTCGAGGACGCCGATGCCGAATGCCTCTTGGTCGGGCGAGTCGACGAACTCGTGGCTTGGGAACTGAGTGCGGAGGATTTCCCACAGCACAGGCACCTCGCCGGACCAGGTGAGAGCATCCGACCCCGAGCGCAACGTGCTGTCGGGGACGATGTCGTGGAAGGCGATCAGCCCGCCCGGAGCAACCAGCCGCCGATACGCACGGAAGTCCTGGCTAGCCCCAAAGAATGTGTGGTCGCCGTCGATGAACAACAGGTCAACCGGCCGATCGCCCAAGACTGCCGACACCGCTTCGATCGTCGCCTGGGCTCTCGAACTACCGTTGATGAAAGCGGTTTCGAGGCCAGGTCGCGCAAACGCTCGCAGGCGCTGGCGGTTGCGGACCAAGATGTCAATCCCAACCAGAAGCGTGACCGTGGGAAGTAACGCGCCGAGCAGAAACGTCGTGCCGCCGGTGGAGGTACCGATCTCAACGACGGTCTTTGGCTGGCGCGCGGTTGCGAAACCGAGCATGGCCAGGATCTCATTCTCGCGCTGAGCCGGTCCTGGCGGAAAGAAGAGCCCGCCAGGAAACTGCCGGGTCGCGAACTGAAATAGGTCGTGCCCGTCGCTGCACGACGCGAGGTCGCCGAGCGCCGAGGCCCGCCGACGTCGCTGGGCGCGAAACTTGCGCTCTGACATCCGGGCCAAGAGAGCCTGCTCGCGTCGCGACTGGGTCGGGCTCGCACGAAGTCTGTTGAGAGCGCGCGTCAGGTAGGCGTCACGCAGTTCCATCAGCGGCGCGACGCTAGCACGGGCTAGTCCCCCGGGGTTCCGCGGCCGGCTGGCTGTGCGTGACCGCGCAGCCGCGCGCCGAGTCCTTCGAGCACACCGGGGAGCGGGGTGAGGGCTGCGACGAGCTCGCTCGAGCTGACGCGTCTTGACCGCTGGATCTCGCGTCGCTTGCGCAGAGCGAGCGGCAGCATCAAGAAGGCCTGCCATAGCGCCTTCAGGTGGTTGCGGCCGTGGCCGCGCCGCAGGTCTCGACCGAGCCAACTCACCTCCGCAACGACGATGCGCGGAAGGTAGCGAACCAGTAGCGCGCCCGGCAGGTTCTTGACGATCAGGTAGATCCGGTTGCGCGGGAACAGGTGGGTCCAGCGGCCTGGGTCCCGGTTCGTCGTGGTGCTGCCCATGTGGTAGGCGATGGCGGTCGGGACGTAGATCGCCGTGTAGCCGAGCAGGCGCGCGCGGAAGCCCCAGTCGAAGTCGTCGTAATACGCGACGAGGTCGTTGTCGAGTGGCCCGACGTCGTCGATGGCGCGCGCACGCAGAAGGGCGGCGCCGAAGCTGACGCAGAAGATCTCCTCGACCTCCTCGTATCGTCCCGCGGCCGGCTCACCGTGCCCACGACGCCCGGGCTGCATTGCGTAATCGAGCAGGTCGCCGGCGCCGTCAATCAGCGTGCGGTCATAGAAGTTCAGCATCCGGCAGTCTGCGGCGGCCGCGTCGGGGTGACACTCGAGCGCCGCGAGCATCTCGGCCAGCCAGTTGGGGTCCAGCTCGAGATCGTTGTTGAGAAGTGCGACGAACCCGGTGGTCACCGTGTCGAGGGCGCGACCCATGTTGGCCGTTAGTCCGACGTTCGCGTCGTGAGCGAAGAACACGGCCTGCGGCCACTCGCGCTCCACGTACCCCTGGGAGTCATCCGTCGAACCGTCGTCGACGACGTGGACGGCGAAGCCGCGTGAGGTCTGCGCGAAGATCGACGGGAGGACCACCTCGAGCAGGCTCCGCCCGTTCCACGTCAGCACCACAAACGTCACGTCCGTGGCGTCCCCGTGCGGCTTGGAAGTCCGCTTCAGGGTAGCCAGCAGGCTGAGCGGTGGAGTGCGGTCGGCAAGTCGTCGAAGCTACCACGCGCACTCGACGCCCGGTCGAGCGGGCCTACCGGCGTCTCTGGGAGACTGCGAACCGTGTCGAGGGTCGAGCGGCCAGCGTCGGCAGGCGCGGAAGATGTTCTCGACTCGCGGCGCGCCGGCGGGATGTTCCTGCGAGGAAGCGGCATGAGGGTTCTCGCCTACGGCGGTGCGGTGCTCGCGAGCGTCGCCGCAACGCCGCTCGTGACGCGGCACCTGCACAAGGTGAACTACGGGCACTACGTGACGGTGACCTCGCTGATGCTGATCGTGCTCGCGTTGAGCGAAGGGGGTCTCGCCAACCTCGGCGTCAGGGAGTTCAGCACCGGCAGGCCGAGCGAGCGACGCGCGTTCATGCGCAACCTCATCGGTCTGCGGATCGTCCTGAGTTTCGCCGGCGGACTCGCCGCCACAGGGTTCGCGCTGCTCGCCGGATACCCGCGCGTGGTTTTCGAGGGAACTGCGATCGCTGCCGTCGGCCTCGTTCTCGCAACGCTCCAGGGCACGATCGCTCTGCCCCTGAGCACGAGCCTCCGACTCGGATGGCTCGCAGTGCTCGACTTTCTGGGACCCGCAACCACGGCGTTCACCCTGATCGCACTCGTGTTGGCCGGCGCGTCGCTGTTGCCCTTCTACGGCGCCGCGGTACTTGCAGCCGTGACCATGCTGGCTCTGACCGCCGCGCTCGTCCATCGCGACGTGTCGCTACTTCCGGCCTTCGATGCTGCTAGCTGGCGGCGGCTGCTGCGCCAGTCGGTCGTGTTCGCTGCGGCGACCTCGCTCGGGACGACCTACTTCCAGGTCGTCGTGGTCGCCATGTCGCTGCTCGCCTCGCAGGCAGCCGTCGGCATTTTTGGCCTCGCGTTTCGGATCCTCAGCGTGGTCAACGGGATTCCGCTGCTGGTGATCGGCTCGGCTTTCCCGATCCTGCTGCGCGCGGCGCGCGATGATCGAGAACGGCTGCGTTACGCTCTTCAACGACTGCTTGAGGGGCAGCTGTTATTGGGCGGTTGGTTCTCGATAATGGTCGTGGCGGCGGCCCCGATCGCAGTGCGCATCATGGGCCCCCCGGGCTTTTCGGACGCAGGCGAAGTACTCAAGATCCTCGGCGCCGGCGTGATCGCCACCTACATGGCGGCTGTCGGGATGTTTGCGCTGCTCTCGCTCCGCCGCTATCGCGAGCTGATCGCAATCAACGCGGTGATGATCCCGCTCGCCATCGGGCTGAGTGCGGTCCTGATCCCGCGGTTTGGTGCCGACGGCGCCGCCGTCGTGACACTTTCCCTCGAGGTCGTGCTGGCGGTTGGTAGCCTCGCGTTTCTGTTTGTGCGACAGCCTGAGCTTCGCCCCGGACTGGATGCGCTCGGGCGGATCGCACTGTCGCTCGCGGCCGCCTTCGCCGTGGTCGTACTCTGCCCCCTCACCTCGGTCGAAGCGGCGGCCGCCGGCACCGCGGTGCTTGGGGTGGCCGTTATCGCGCTCCGCGCGCTACCACCAGAGTTCGCCGCAGAGGTGCGCAAACGCGCACGTGCACGCGGCGGCAATTAGCTAGCGTCCGGCGCGATGACTGTTCCCCTGTTCGACACGGCGACGCAGTTGGCGCCGCTGCGGCAAGCAATCCGCGATGCGGTCGCGGGTGTGCTGGAAAGTGGCCGCTTCGTTCTCGGCCCCGAGGTCGACGCGTTTGAGAAGGAATTCGCCAGCTACGTCGGCGCCAACGAGGCGGTCGGCGTCGCCAACGGGACGGACGCGATCACGATCGCGCTGCGGGCGATGGGGGTGGGACCGGGCGATGAGGTGGTCGTGCCGTCGTTCACGTTCTTCGCCAGCGCCGAGGCGATCCCGGCGACCGGGGCGAGGGCTGTCTTCTGCGACATCGATCCGGCGACCTACTGCGTAACGGCCGACAGCGTTCGTGCTGCACTCACACCGCGAACCAAGGCGGTCCTGGCGGTGCACCTCTTCGGCAACGTGGCACCCGTCAAGGAGATCGAGAAGCTCGGCGTGCCGGTCCTCGAGGATGCCGCGCAGGCGGCCGGCTCGCTTGGCCCGACCGGCCGCCCTGGGGCCCTAGGAACTGCGGCCACCTTCAGCTTCTATCCGTCGAAGAACCTGGGGGCGTTCGGCGACGGCGGTGCGATCACCACGAGCGACGCGGCGCTCGCCGAGCGTGTACGCGCGCTACGCCTTCACGGCTCGCGCGATAAGGAGACGTTTGAGGAGGTCGGCTACAACTCGCGGCTGGACGAGCTTCAAGCGGCCATTCTCCGCGTTCAGCTCCCTCATCTCGACGCATGGTCGGCCGGACGTCGAGCCGCCGGCCGCGCGTACGCCGACGCGGGACTGGGCGACCTGGTTTCCTTGCCGCTCGCGACAGCCGGTTCCGCACCAGCCTGGCATCTCTACGTCATCCGCGCGGCGCGGTCGGACGAGCTGGAGGCCTCGCTGCGCGCAATGGGTATCTCCGCGCGCAGCTACTACCGCGTGCCGACCCATCTTCAACCCGCGTTCGGCGCGGCGCTCGAACTCCCGGGCACAGCCGAGGCGGCGAGCACCAACCTCGCGCTGCCGATGAGCCCTTCGCTGAGCGCGCGGCAGGTCGCGGAGGTCGTTGCCGGTGTGCGCCGGGCGCTCGGCATGCCGGAGGCCTAAGGCGTTGGGGTGCGCTCCCGACAAGGTCTTCGACACGGACGCAGCCACGTCACGGCACGGGTCGATGCGACCTCAGCGCCCGGCCCGACCCAGACGCCGGCGAGCGGCGCGCAGCGGGGCGGTGAGGCGCCAGCTACGGCTCGTCAAGTAGACCGTGTGCCAGCCCAGCTCGGTCGTGAGCGAGGCGACGTTCGCCTGGAGCGCGCTGAGCTCTCGAAGCTCGCCGGGCTCCGGACGTTCCAGTTCCTCGATCGTCGGCGCGATCGGCCGCTTTCGCATCACGACAACCCCCTGGCCGAAGAGCGGCGGGGCCGCCGACGGATCGCCGGGGCGCAGCTCGAGGATCTCGAATGCGCGTCCCCAGTGGGCCCGCAACCACCATTCCGAGTGGAAAACGAGTGGGCCACCCCCATCCCACGGGGTATACGGCGCGAAGACGTTCATGCCGAGGCGGTCGGGATCGAGCGGAATACCGATGTGTTCGATCAACCCCGGCCCACCTACGGTGACGATCAGATAGCCCTCGGGTTTCAACAGCCTGTGCAGTTCGAGCAGCCAGGCGCTCCACGACGCCGTCAGGTGCGTGAAAACCGAGTAGCTGTAGATCAGGTCGAAATGTCCGTCGGGCAGCGGGCACGGCGGCCACTCGGAACTCTGAAAAACGTGAAGCGGCGGTGCAAGGTTCTCCTGTAACCACGCGACGCTGCGGGCGTCGATGTCGCAGCCCCAGTACTCGCCGGCCGGTTCCAGTTCGGGGCCGTTGCGAATCATCCGCCCGATGCCGCAGCCGAAGTCGAGCACCCGCTTTCCGGCAAAGCTCCAGTCCGAAGGAAGGAGCGAGCGCGTGAAGTCCCACTGCAGGCTGCCGCGCTCCTCGTAGACCTCAGTCGGATCGCGCGAGTGGATCTGCCATCCGATGCGACGGATCAGCTCCTCGGGGGGCCGGGGTTGATGGCGCATCGCAGGCGCGATTATATGCTCGGCATTCCGCTAGATTGTCGTCTCCCGCCCTTCCGATCGTCGTATGAAAGGACGCCATCGTGCGACGTATCCTCCCGATTTGCAGCCTCCTCGCGATCACAGGGCTCCTTGCCCTGCCGGGCACCAGCGGCGCCGCAGCAGTCACGTTCGGATCGCTCGGCACGAGCGCCAGCACGGCGGAGACCGACCCGGTTGACACGGCGTTCTGGTTGACGGCCCAGCCGGCCGGCGCCACAACGGTGCCGGTGCGCGGCCTCGTCAAGACCGTCCAGCTGCGCGGCTGTGCACAGGCCGGACCCAAGGGGCAGAAGCCGCTCCGGGAGATCCACTTCCAGACCCTCGTGCCGCGTCCGAACGGGTCGGTCCGCGTCAAGGTCACGAGTCAGGGATTCAAGGCTCCGGTGTGTCAGGGTGCGGGGCCTGCGACCCAGGTAAGCGCCTACCACCCGTTCTACATGTGCGCGAAGGCGGGCGACTACATCGGCTTCAGCGACTCGGGCGGGTTCGCGCCCGGCTTCCCCGGTGGAGTGTCCTACGAGTTCTTCGCTCCGACCACCGGGTTCAACACGGATTCGTTCACCGGGGCGGGCAGGGACAACAACGGAGATGCGTTCACCGGGACAGCGCAGATGGGAGTCCAACTGCTGATGCAGGTCACGATCGTGACCGGCAAGCGCGCCGGACCCTGCAAGTAGCCGGCAGCGCGACTAACGCCAGCGTTCGAGCAGGTCGGCGTCCTGCACGCTCCCGACGACGCGCGCGGGTACCCCCATCACCACCGAACGAGCGGGAACGTCGCGCGTGACGACGGCGCCGGCCGCGACGTACGCTTCCTCGCCAACCTCGACGCCCGGAACGAGGACCGCGCCACCGCCGATGCGGCAGGCTCGGCGGAGCGTCGCCCCGCGCAGAACGTAGTCCGCGGCGTGCCTGGCCATCGTGTCGTCGTTGGTCGTAACCACGCCCGGACCGACGAACACGTCCTCCTCGAGCACCGTCCCGCGGGTCAGGTAGACGTTCGTCTGCACGCGCGCGCGCGAGCCCACGGTCACCTCCGGCTCGACGACGCTGCCGCGTCCAATGGTCGCGCCGGTACAGATCCGCGAGCGCTCGCGCACGAACGACTGATCACCGAGGATCACGCGGTCCTCGAGCACCGCGCCCGCGAAGACGATCGCGCCGGCGCAAACCGTCACCTCGGCACCGATGACGAGCCCGGGCAGCGCCCCGCGCTGAGCGTTCGAGTGTCGAGCGAGCCGAGGCCGCTTGCCGAGGACGACATCGTCCTCGATGGCGGCGCCCGGACCGATCGTCGTGCCGGCGTGAATCGTTATGCCCGCCCCGAGCGACGCGTCGGCGCCGATTGTCACGTCGTCGTCGACGCGGAGGCCCGGTGCTCGCGGATCGTCGCGCAGGCTCATCGGCGGCTCCTGTCGAGCGCTTCCTGCAGTCCAGCGAGCACTCGCACGACCCGCAACCCGCTGAGTCCGTCGGAGCGGGGCGTCGCACCGGTTCGGATGCACTCCACGAAATGCTCGCATTCGAGGCGCAGAGGCTCCGCATTGGGAATCCGCGGACTCGTCAGCTCGCCGGAGCGCGTTATGTACTCGCCCCAGCTGTCGGTGCTCTCGTCGAAGCCCTTGTCGTAGATGGTGAGCTTGCGCTCGAGCTCCATGTCGTCGAACGTGGCCATGCGCCGCGAGCCGACGACCGTGAATCGGCGCTCCTTGTGCGGATCGAGCCAGGACAGGTGCATGTGCGCCGTGAGACCGGACGGGAACCGCAGGAATGCGAAGACGACATCCTCGACGCCGGCCCGCATGTAGCACTCCCCACGCGCGTCGAGCTCGTAGGGCTCCTTCCCGGCCAGCGCGAGGATTACCGACACATCGTGGGCGCCGAGACTCCAAAGGGCGTTCTCGTCCGCGCGCAGTTGCCCAAGGTTCAGCCGGTTGGTGTAGATGTAGTGGAGCGTGCCGAGCTCACCGCTGCGCAGAACGTCGGCGAGCATCCGCACGGCGGGGTGGTATTCGAGCAGATGGCCGACCATCAGCGTGCGCCCGGAGCGCTCGGCTGCGTCGACTGCGAGCTCGGCGTCGGCGATCGACTGCGCCAGCGGCTTCTCGACGAAACAGTGCTTGCCGGCGTCGAGCACGCGCACCGCGAGCGCGGCGTGCGTCGGGACGGGCGTTGCGAGGAGGACCCCGTCGAGATCGGCGTCCGCAAGGACCTCGTCGAGGGAGTCGGTGAAACGGGTCGAGCGGAAGCTCGACCCAAGCCGCTCACGCACCGCCGGATCCGCGTCGCAGCACCAGCGGAGTTCGGCGCCGGGCATCGCGTCGATGTTGCGCGCGAGGTTCGGTCCCCAGTAGCCGAGCCCGACAACGGCCAGTGAGACCGGCTTCACGGCCGCGCCGGCTTGGTCGCGATCATGTGAAGGGCGGCTGAGCCGCCGTACTGCTTGTAGAAGAGCGCGATTCGGCGGAGCGGCGCGACACGTCGAACCGCGTGCACGACGGTCCACCACGCCGCCTGCCACACCGGCGTCGAGGGCTTCAGCGGGAACGTGCTCTGCGTGAACATCGGCACCGTCCACGGATAGGTGATCGCGACGTCAAATCCGGCCCGGCGTGCCGCGTGCGTGTAGCTCCACGGGATGAAGGCGTGCTCGTGCCCCGAGTAGTCCGCGACCTCGTGCCCCGGGTTCAATTTTGGGTCCCGTAACGATCGCACCGTCTCATTGACGACGATCAGCCGTCCTCCCGGCTTCAGCACGCGGAAGAGCTCACGCATCGTGGCGTAGAGGTTGGAGCGATGATTGTGATGAAGCACCTCGCAGCACCAGCAGTAGTCAAATGTCGAATCCGCGAACGGCAGCTCGAACATGACACCGAGCACACGCTCGAAGTAGACGTTCTTGGCGACGAACCACCAGTCTGCCGTCGCGAGCCCCTGCATCTCGCCTGCGTTGATGTCCAGGGAGGTGACGTCGAGGCCTCGGGCCGCGAACGTCGCACTCGCCCAGCAGGTGTTCGAACCGATGTCCAGTAGCCGCTTCCCGCGACGAAGCCCTAGGCTGCGCGTCGCCAGCGTCTGCTTCATCGCGACCGCCTGGGCGTACCAATAGCCTTCGGCGCGGAAAGGGAGCGCAAGGATGTCCTCGCGCTCCCACCCGTCACCGCGCATCGTGTCGGCAAACCGATCGAGCCCGGCCGACTCCGCAAGCACGAACGGGGGAAGCTCGGGCGGAAAGAGGTCGGCGATGCCGCCTCGCACCGCGTGCGTTGCGCCGCATGCGCGGCAAACGAGCGTCCCCTCGCGGATCTCCCGCTCGTCGCTGCGCGTCGCGCCCAGGTCGAGCGAGCCTCCGATGCGGCAGGCCGGACAGCGCAGCCGCGGGACAAGCTCAGCTCGCACAGGCGCGCTCCGCTCGGTCGAGCCGCCGCGCGGGCGCCGGCCACCCGCCCGGAAGCTCAGAGACGGACAACGTTCTCAGCCGCACTCGAGGTGGTGACTCCGCGGAGGTCAAGGACGCACTCGACGCTGCCGGCCAGGGCGTCGTAGTCGATCCCCGGATGCGCGGTGACGATCACCGCGAGGGCCGCGCCGTCCAGGGCATCGTCGAGCGCAAGCGAGCTGAGCGCGAACCGCTCGAGCGCCGGAACGTGGTCGTCGTGATAGCGAACCTCGGCCCCCAGCGCCGTCAGGAGATCGATGATCTTGATCGCCGGGGACTCCCGGATGTCGCCCACTCCGGGCTTGTAGCTGACGCCGAGCACGGCGATCCGCGTCCCACGCACCGCCCGCCCGCGGTCGTTCAGCACGCGCTGGAGCTTTGCGACGCAGTGGTATGGCATCTGCTGGTTGACCTTGCCGGCCAGCTCAACGAACTCGGCCGACATGTCGAACTCGCGTGCTCGCCAGGCGAGGTAGAAGGGATCGACCGGAAGGCAGTGGCCGCCCATCCCGGGCCCCGGATCGAAGCGCATAAACCCGTACGGCTTGGTGGCTGCCGCGTCGACCACCTCCCAGATATCGATACCCATGCGGTCCGTGAGCATCGCCAGCTCGTTGACGAGCGCGATGTTGACCGCGCGGAAGATGTTCTCGAGCAGCTTCGTCAGCTCGGCCGCCTCGGGCGTGGAGACGAGAATCACCTCGTCGCAGATCAGGCGGTAGAGCGTGAGCGCCCGGTCGGCGCATGCCGGCGTCAGGCCGCCGACGACCTTGGGGGTGTTCGCAAGCGTGTAATCGGCGCGGCCCGGGTCGATCCGTTCGGGAGAGAACGCGAGGTTGAAGTCGCTTCCGGCCCGCAGGCCGGAAAGCTCCTCGAGCAGCGGGGCGACGCTCTCGCGGGTGGTACCCGGATAGGTCGTGGACTCGACGACGACGATCTGCCCCGCCCTGAGCACTTTTCCGACCCCGCCGATGCATTCGAGCAGAGGACCGAGGTCCGGCTCGCGATTGGGGCTGAGCGGCGTCGGGGCGCAGACAACAATCGCGTCGACATCGGCGAGTTTGGCGTAGTCGGCGGTGACCGTCATGTTGCTCATCGCGGCGACGAGAGCCGCGTCCGCGAGCCCCTCGACGTAGGACCGTCCGTCCGCAATCGATCCGCGCTTGCGCGCGTCGCACTCGACCGCCACGACGTCGGCGTCACGCTCCGCGAACGCGACCGCTAGTGGCAGACCGACGTAGCCGAGTCCGATGACACCGACGCGCATAGGGCAGGGCAGTCTAGTCGGAAGTCGCCGATTTGCTGGGCGATTTGAAGCGCCGATCCGCAGGCTGCAAGCGCCCGCCCCTCCCACCGGGCGCCCGCGCGCGGCCACGGCCGGCCATCGCCGACCCGAGCAGCGCCACCGGCGAGCGCAGTCAGGCGTGCCCGGGCTGGCGCAGACGGCCTGCGGCAGCCGCCGCGTCAGCCCGCGAATGGACTCCCAGCTTGCGCAGGATGCTCTTGGTATGGCTGTACACGGTGTCCTCCGACAGGAACAGCGCTGTTGAGATCTCTCGCGTGCTCTGACCGGCACAGATCAGATCGAGCACCTCCCACTCACGGGTCGTCAGCGGACTCTTGACCGGGCGCATACCTCGGCCGTTCTCCGCCGAGGCGCGCAGCTGCGCGATCAAGTGGGTCGCGAGCGATCGCGATACTGCCGCCTCACCGCCGGCGACCGAGCGGAGCGCGCGGCCGATCGACTCGATGCTCATGCTCTTGGAGAGGAAGCCGCTCGCTCCGGCTCGAAGCGCTCGCAATTCGGTCTCGCGCGACTGCGGCACGGAGAACATCACGACGCGAACCTCGGGGGCGCGCTGTGCGATCTGCGTGCAGGCCGCAATCCCGTCGAGCGCAGGTAGCGCCACCTCGGCGAGAACGAGCTCGGGCCGGTAGTGGAGCGCGAGCTCTACGAGCTCGACGCCGTCCTTCGCCTCCGCGGTTATCAGGAAGCCGCTCGCGGCGTCGAGGGCATCACGGATGGCGCGGCGCGCGAGCGGATCCGGATCGCCGACAATGACGCGCAGTCGCCCTTCGGCCTTTCTGGTCGAACCGTCGGTCGGCGCGATCCGTAGGTGCGGCGCATGCGGGGCCTGCGCCGGCGAAGCCTCAGCGTCGCGGGCCCGGCCGCCAACCGCGCGCAGGCGAGTCTCGTGGGTCGTCGGCGTCACGTCGCTCATCGGGGCTCTCGAATCGGCAATTGGTGCACGCTGACACCGTAAGCGTTTGGCGAGCGGCGACCGGTGGAGCTTTTTCACCCTGCCGCACGGCACCCAAGCGTCGTCGTGCGCCGTCTCGGGGCGATTCTTCACCGGGCGGCGGGGGTTTGTTCCCCAGCGAAACCTGCGCAAACCGCCGTAGCATCGCCTCACGGTGGGCACGCCAGGTACATCCGAGCTCGAGCGCATCGCGGCCGGGGCGCTCGCCGCCACGGCCTCCGGCGGCCGGCGGCCGATGGTCAGGGCGTGGGAGGACGCCGGCGCTGTGCTGCTGATCGCACGCTGCCAAGCCGCCCGGAAACCGCTGGGCAACCGCTCTTTGGCAGCAAGCGTCGCGAGGCTTCAGCACGACATCGCTGCTGCCTACTACCTTCGAACCGGCGAGCTGCTTACACCCTGCGGGCGGAGCTCAGATCCACGACGTGGCCTGCTCGTGCTCGCGTTTGAGCGCGTTCGCCCGGAGCTTCTGCAGGCAGGCAGCGGATCGCCTTCGCGCGCGGAAGTGCCGGACGGCGGCTGAAGCACGGCCCCCGCCACGGATGCCATCCACGCCAAACGGATAGAACACGTGGATGACGAAGGCGCGCCAAACCGCGGCGCCCGACGCGCCGGCGCGCGCTGAGGTGCTCGGCGTACCGCTCGCGCTCGGCGGATACGAAGAGGTCCTCGACTGGATCGACGATTCGGTTCGCCGTCGGACGCCGGAGTACATGACCGCAGCCGCGGTGCACCTGGTGATGCTCGCTCAGGAGGACGCCGCCATCCGCGAAGCAGTAGCCGGCGCTTCGCTGGTCGTGCCCGACGGGCAGCCACTTGTGTGGGCACTCCGCCTGTACGGGCACCGTGAGATCCGGTCGCGTATCTACGGCCCGGACCTCATGCTCGCCTGTTGCGAGCGCGCCGCCGCCCGGGGCACCCGGATGTATCTATACGGCGGTCGCAGCGAGGCAGCGCTTGTCGCGTTAGCGCTCGCGCTGCGGACTCGGTTTCCCGGTATCGAGATCGTCGGTGCGTACTCTCCGCCGCATGTCGGCGGGAACTCGTGGGCGCCATTTCGTGAGCCCACACCCGAGGACGACGAGCGCGCCGCCGCAGAGATCGATGCCTGCGGAGCCGACATCGTCTGGGTTGGGACAGGGCAGCCGCGCCAGGAGCTTTGGATGGCACGCATGCGACCCCGACTGAAAGCGCCGATGCTGATCGGGGTCGGCGCTGCGTTCGACTTCCACGCCGGACTGGTCCCCCAGGCCCCGGGCTGGCTCGGCAACCACGGCCTCGAGTGGGCGTACAGGCTCGCGCGCGAGCCCCGGCGCCTGTGGCGGCGCTACCTGCGCTACAACCCGCGATTCGTCGCGGCGGTCGCGCGCGAGTATGCGAGGACGAGCGCAGCTCGGAGGATGGTGTCGCCCCGGCCGTAGGCGCGTGTAGCCTCACCGGACGTGACACGAAGAGCGCTGATTACGGGGATCACCGGCCAGGACGGCTCGTATCTAGCCGAGTTGCTTCTGGAGCATGGCTACGAGGTTCACGGGATGGTTCGCCACTCATCGGTGGAGCGCTTCGACCGAATCGAGCATCTGCGTAACCGCATAGCGCTCCACCAGGGCGATCTGCTGGACCAGCGCTCGCTGGTCGACGCACTCCGCGCGAGCAAGCCCGACGAGATCTACAACCTCGCAGCGATGTCGTTTGTCGCCGTCTCCTGGGCTCAGCCGACCCTGACGGCGGAGTTCAGCGGTGTCTCCGTGACGCGAATCCTCGAGGCGGTCCGCGAAGTGTGCCCGGAGGCGCGCTTCTACCAGGCGTCATCGAGCGAGATGTTTGGCAAGGTGCGCGAGGTCCCACAGACCGAACTGACGCCGTTCTATCCCCGCTCCCCGTATGGCGTGGCCAAGGCATACGGGCATTTCATCACCGTCAACTACCGCGAGAGCTACCGCCTCCACGCGACGAGCGGCATCCTGTTCAACCACGAAAGCCCACGTCGCGGGCTTGAGTTCGTCACACGCAAGGTGAGCTGGACTGCGGCGGCGATCAAGCTCGGGCTGGTCGACAAGTTGACGCTGGGAAACCTGGACGCCGAGCGCGACTGGGGCTACGCGAAGGACTACGTCGAGGCGATGTGGCTGATGCTCCAGCGCGACGATCCCGAGGACTACGTCATCGCGACCGGCATAGCTCACTCGGTACGAGACGTCGTTGAGATCGCGTTTGATCAGGCCGGCCTGAAGGTCGACGACCACGTAGTGGTCGACCCGGCGCTCGTGCGCCCCGCCGAGGTCGATCATCTCGTTGGCGACTTCTCGAAGGCGCACGACTTGCTCGGTTGGTCGCCAAGCACGGACTTCGAGACGCTGATCCGCATGATGGTCGACTCCGACCTGAAGCTGCTGTCCGCCTGAAGCGCGCCCGCCGCGGCGGTCGGCTACGCTCGTTGCTCGTACCATACGAGGAGGCTTTGCGATGGCAGTCGCGACGAAACGATCGACACTCAGCCACATCGAGGAGCTGCTCGGTGACCAGGCGGACTCCCTGCTCACCCATCGCTGCCAGACCATCTCAGCCGCGCAGCTTCACCTGCCGGGACCAGACTTCGTCGATCGCGTCGTCTCTCAAACCGATCGCTCGAACGGGACGATGCGCAGCCTCCAGCAGATACTCGGCCACGGCCGGCTCGGCGGCACCGGGTACGTGAGCATCCTGCCGGTCGACCAGGGGGTCGAGCACAGCGCCGGCGCGAGCTTCGCGGTCAACCCCTCCTATTTCGACCCGAGCGCGATCGTCGAGCTCGCGATCGAAGGCGGATGCAACGCGGTCGCCTCGACACTCGGCGTGCTCGGCGCGGTGAGCCGCCGCTACGCCCACAGGATCCCGTTCATCGTGAAGATCAACCACAACGAGCTCTTGACCTACCCGAACAAGTTCGACCAGGTGCTGTTCTCGAGCGTCAAGCGCGCCTGGGAGCTTGGCGCCGTCGCGGTCGGCGCGACGATCTACTTCGGCAGCGAGGAGAGCACGCGCCAGCTCGTCGAAATAGCGCACTGCTTCGAGGAGGCTCATCGCCTGGGCATGGTCACCGTCCTGTGGTGCTACCTGCGTAATTCGGAGTTCAAGCAGGACGGCGTGGACTACGGGCTGTCGGCCGACCTGACGGGCCAGGCGAACCATCTCGGCGTGACGATCGAGGCCGACATCATCAAACAGAAGATGGCGGAGAACAACGGCGGCTATCTGGCGCTCGAGAAGGTCACCGAACACGGCGACTACGGCAAGACGTCGAAGCTCGTCTATTCAAAGCTGACGAGCGATCATCCGATCGACCTCTGCCGCTACCAGGTCGCAAACTGCTACATGGGCCGCGCGGGACTGATCAACTCGGGCGGCGCCTCCAGCGGCGCGACAGATCTCGCCGAGGCGGTGCGAACCGCCGTGATCAACAAGCGCGCCGGCGGTACCGGGCTGATCAGCGGACGCAAAGCGTTCCAGCGACCGCTCGAGGACGGCATCGAGCTGCTGAACGCGATCCAGGACGTCTATCTCCAGGACGAGATCACGATCGCGTAGCGCCGGCTTCGAGCTCGGCGAGGTCAGCGCGCACCATCTCAGCGATCAGGTTCTCGAACGGCCTCGTGACGCTCCAGCCGAGTTCGCTTCGGGCACGGCTCGGATTCCCGACGGGGCTGCTCGGCTCGGGCGGCCGTACGAAGCGCTGATCGACACGGAGATAGGGATCGGGCTCGATCGACACCACCGCAAACGCTGCTGTGACTAGCTCGCGAACCGTGCGCCCGACGCCGCTTGCCAGCACGTAGTCTCCGCCGGCCTGCGCCCGGGCCATCGCGACCAGTCCGCCAACGATGTCGGTAGCCGCCGACCAGTCGCGGACCGCACTCAGGTCGCCAAGAACGATCTCCTGATCGAGCCCCAACTTGATCGCCGCTGCCGCTCGCGTGACCTTGCGCGAGATGAACTCCGCCCGTCGCCGGGGCGACTCGTGGTTGTAGAGGATCGCCGACGAGGCGTGCAGACCCTCTCGCGCTCGCATCAGACCGGTGAGCTCGTGGACCGCAAGCTTCCCGACGCCGTAGGGCGAGCTCGGATTCTTGACGGCGGTCTCGTCCTGTGGGCTCGGTGCGCCGGCGCCAAAGATCTCGCGCGAGCTCGCAAGGACGATGCGCGCTTCGGGCACGCTGTCGCGCACGGCCTCGAGCAGCTCGGCGCCGCTGCCAGCGATCTCGCGGATCGCGGATGCCGGCTCCCGCCACGACTGCGGAACAAAGGCCGGCGACGCGAGATGGTAGATCTCGTCGGGCAGCAGCTCGCTGACGAGCGCTGCGAGAACACCCGGAATGCCGAGCTCGACGGCGTGAAGCACGACACGGTCGCTGACCGCCGCGAGGTTGGGGCGGGCACGCTCGAGTGGCGGGCGGACCGTGCCGTGCACCTCGGCTCCCTGCGCGCACAGCAACTCTGCCAGGTAGGAGCCGTCCTGCCCGGAGATGCCCGTGATCAGGATCCGCGGCGCGGCGCGGCTCACTGCTCGCGCAGCGCCCGGTTTGCGGCAAGCGTGAGCCGCAGGCCGTCGCGAAACTCGACTGCCGGCGCCCAGTCGAGCAGCTCGCGCGCCCTGCTGATGTCGAGACAGCTGCGTGCCAGCTCGCCCAGGCGCGCTGGCGCCAGGATCGGAGTGAACTCGATGCCGTCCGCGAGCGCGGACAGGTCGGCGACGATGTCGAGCACCGACGTCTCCGTGGCGGTTCCGATGTTCAACGGCCCGCCGACGGTTGCTGCGGCGGCCGCGAGGTTGGCGGCAACGACGTCGCCGACAAACACGTAGTCGCGCGTCTGAGCACCGTCACCGAAGATCGTGGGCCGCCGGCCCGTCTCGAGGCAGCCGCAGAAGATCGCGATCACGCCCGCCTCACCGAGCGGATCCTGTCTTGGCCCGTAGACGTTGCCGTAGCGCAGCGTGACCACGGAGAGGCCGTAGAGCCGCTCGTAGAGTCCGAGGTAGCCCTCGGCCGACAGCTTGCTCTGCCCGTAGGCCGCCTCCGGCAGCGGCGTGGTCGTCTCCGGCGTCGGAATCAGCTCGGCGTCGCCGTAGATCGCTCCACCCGTCGAGCTGTTAACCACGCGGCCGACGCCATGGGCTCTGGCCGCTTCGAGCACATTGATCGTTCCCTGAACGTTGATCCCGGCATCCCACGCCGGGTCGGCGATCGACTTGCGCACGTCGATCTGTGCGGCCAGGTGAAAGATCACCTCGGCGCGGTGCTCCGCGACAACGCCGGACAGCTTCTCGCCGTCGCGAATGTCGAGAACCCGGAGCTCGGCTCCCGCGCCAAGCGCCGATTCGAGGTTCTCGCGTTTGCCTGTAGAGAGGTCGTCAACGACGAGAACGGCGTCGCCTCGCGCCAGCAGGCCGTCGACGAGGTTCGATCCGATGAAGCCGGCGCCGCCGGTCACGAGAGCTCGCACGGGGTGATCCTACGAATAGACGGCCGCGAGCGTCGTGGCCGCGCGTGCGCAGGTCTCGCGCATTCGCGCGAGACCTTGCTCCGCGGCCGCTGCGTTGCCGCGGAGGTGGCGGAGCGTGGTCGAGAGGGCCTGCGCGTCGTCGGGCGGGACGAGCCAGTCGTCCGGGACGATCTCCGGTAAGGCTCCGATACGGGAGGCGGCGACCGGAAGTCCGGCTGCCATCGCCTCGGCGGCGGCGAAGCCGAAGGTCTCGGCGAACTTGGAGGGTACGAGCGCGACACCGGCGCCGGCGCGCAGGCGGGTGAGCTCGACGTGACCGACCTCGCCGGCGAATGTGACACCTGCGGTTCCCTCGAAGCGCTCCCGTTCGGAGCCGGCGCCGGCCACGACGAGCGGGACACCGGCGATGGCGCACGCGGCGATTGCCGTGTCGAGGCCCTTCTCGGGCTCGAGGCGCGCGGCGAGGAGGGCGTAGCCACCCTTTCTTGGCGCGGCGGCGGTCGCGATCTCGGGGATCGGGTGCGGGACCACGTGCGCGTCTGCGATCGGAGCGCCGAGCTCGCGTAGCCGCGCGGCGGCAAACTCGCTGGGAACGACAAAGGCGTCAACGCTCGCCGCGATGCGCCGCTGCCACAGCGCAAGCGACGTCGCGTAGGTGATTGCCTCCGCTCGACTGGCGCGGCAGTTGTGAAGGACGCCTCCGAGAGTGTTTCGGCCGTGGCAGCGGGTGCACTCGGCGCCCTGCGTGAAACAGACGCCGACGGCACACACCAGCCGGTACTGGTGCAGGTGCAGGACGACCCGAGCACCGGCATCCCGAGCCGCCGCGAGGGCGCGCCAGCCGAACGCGGGGTGGATGTTGTGGGCGTGAACGACCCGCGCGCCGGTGCGCCTCACCGCGCGCGCGACCTCGTCGGGGTGGAGCCCTCCGCGCAACATCCCCGCTGCGGCAGTGGTGCGCCGCAGCGTGCCGGAGTCACGTTCGAGCAGCTCGGCGTCTTCGCCGAGTCGCTCGCGGACCAGCCACATCAGGTTCTCGACGGCGCGCTCCTCACCGCCGGTGGCGCGGTAGCGGTTGTGGAGGAAGAGGATCACGCAGACGCAAACGTAGACTCTCGCGGTGAGTGGCAGCATCCGCGACGATCATCATCCCGACCCGTGGGCGGCCGGCGTACCTCGCCGTCACGCTGGCCTCGATCGTCCCACAGGCGGTCGCGGCAGGAGCCGAGGTCGTGGTGGTGGAGGATGGACGCACGGAGGTGACCGCGCAGACCGCGCTCGCCGCAAACGCTCGCTACCTCGCGCTCGGTTCGCCGCGGGGCGCAAACGCCGCACGAAACGCCGGCGCGGCGCTTGCGCAGGGAGCGCTGCTCGTCTTCGTCGATGACGACATCGAGGCGGACCCGGGGTGGCTGGCCGCATACCTACGCGCCGCGCGAGAGGATCCGGCGGCCGGCGCCTTTGGCGGCCCGATCCGAGCGCGGCTCGAGGGCTTCGACCGACGGATGTGCGGACGCGAGGACCCGCCGATCACGCACACAGATCACGGCAGCACCGACCGGGACGTCGATCGTGTGTGGTCCGCGAACATGGCGATCCGGCGGGACGCGTTCGACTCGGTCGGCGAGTTCGACGAGCGTTTTGCGCAGTCCGGCGAGGAGGAGGAGTGGGAGGAGCGGTTCGTCGCCGCGGGTGGGCGGATCCGTTACGTGGCGGCAGCGGGTGTTGACCATCGCCGCAGCGGGAAGGACGCGACGCTTGCGCGTCTGGGGGCGGTCGCTCTGCGCCGCGGCTTCGCCTCTCGGCGCTATGACGAGACCCGCGGCGCCCCACCGCCGCTGCGCGCTGAGCTGAGGATTCTGGCGGGGTGTCTCGGGCACGGCCTGAGGCGGCGATGCTGGAACGGCCCGCTGATGGCGGCGCACAGCGCCGGACGCGTCGCCGCAACGGTTGTACACGCGCGTCCCGGCCCTCCCGGCGATCCCGAGCACGACTTTCTGTCGGGCGAGAGCGGGACCGTCGGCGGTAAGCGCGACGGGCTGCGCGAGGCCCAGGACCTGGCGCTTGACGCCCTCGCGCTCCCTTGCCGGCTGGCGGTCGCCCGCGACGCGCGCGCGGAGCCGCCGACGCGCCGCATTCTGGTCGTCTCGGTCGCCCGCGACGCGAACCGCTCGACCTACGATGCGGCGGTCGTCGAGCTTCGCCGTACACGCCATCAAATCGTTGTCCGCGAATGCGACGCGGGATGCCGCGGGCGCTTCGAGAACCTGAACGTCCTGATCGGCGAAGAGGACCTCGAGTCCTTCGACTGGCTGCTGCTGCTCGACGACGACGTCGTGCTCCCCCGCGGGCTGCTCGACGGACTTCTCGCCCAGGCGGAGCGCCACTCGCTGCGCCTCGTTCAGCCCGCTCATCGCATTCGATCTCACGCCGGCTGGCGAGTGACCCGCCGACGCGCATTCAGTGCTGTACGCGAGACCGCCTTCGTGGAGATCGGGCCTGTCACGGCGCTGCATCGTGAGACGTTCTCGACGCTGCTGCCGTTCCCGCCGCTGCGGATGGGCTGGGGACTCGACGCCCACTGGGCGGCGCTGGCTCGCGAGGAGGGCTGGCGGATCGGCGTCGTCGACGTGCTCCCGATCGCTCACCGAGGAGCGCCCGCAGCCGCCGGATACTCGCGGGCTGAGACGGTCGCGCAGGCACGCGAGTTCCTCGACGGCCACCCATACCTCCCGGCGAGCGAGCTCCAGCGCACGCTCGTGACCCATCGCCGATGCGCGTAGCGATCGTCGCCGAGTACTACCCGCGTCGGGACGACCCGGTGCTCGGCGTGTGGGCCCACCGCCAGGCGCTAGCGACGCAAGCGGCGGGCGCGAATGTCGAGGTCTTCGTCCTGCACCGCGTCGGCGGGCGCCAGCGCGGAACGCTGCGGGCGCAGCTGCGCCAGCCGTCCGTGGCCACCCTCGACGGCCTCGAGATCAACTACGTCCGCTACGCCGCCCCGCCGCGACCGTGGAGCTACGGGTGGTGGGGAGCGTTTGCGGCGCCCCCATTGCGTCGCGCGATGAGCGCCCGCGGGCCGTTCGACCTCGTGCATGCGCACAACGCGGTGCCTGCGGCCGATGCTGCGCGCAGGGGCCGAGGCGACGCGCCGATGGTCGTCTCGGTGCACGGCGGCGACGTGCTGTGGACCAGTTCGCGGGTGCCGCGCGGAGGCGCCGCGGTCGCCCGTGCCTTTCGCGCATCAGCGCTGGTCCTCGCGAACAGCGCGGGAATCGAGCAACTCGCTCGGGCGAACGGTGCGAGGCAGACGCGCGTCGTCCACCTCGGGACCGACATCCCGGCGCTTGGCGGGCCGCGGAGTGCCGGGCCGCTTGTCGCAAGCGTCGGGCATCTCGTCGCCCGTAAGCGCCACGACGATGTGCTCCGGGCGATCGCGCAAGTGCCGGGTGTGCGCTTCCTGATCATCGGCGACGGACCGCAGCGCGATCCGCTCGAGCGTCTGGCGAGGGAACTCGGGGTGGCGGACCGCGTCGAGTTCGCCGGGGCGCTCGCGCCCGCTAAGGCGCTCGAGCGCTCGCGCGAAGCGTGGCTGTTCGCCATGCCCTCGAGCGAGGAGGCCTTTGGCGTCGCATACATCGAGGCGATGGCCGCAGGGATTCCGGCGATCGGGTGCGCCGGCGAGCCGGGTCCTGCCGAGATCGCCGCCGCCGGCGAGGGGATGGTGCTCGTGCCGGCTCGCGATCCGAGCGCGCTCGCAACCGCACTGCGGCGGTTGCTGGGGGACGAGCCGGCACTCACGGCACTTGGCCGCGCGGCCCGCGAGACCGTCGAGCGCGAGTTCACCTGGGAGCGGTGTGGCGTGCAGACGCTCGCCGCCTACCGCGACGCGGCGCGATGAGACCTGTCCTCTTCGTCACCGGGCACGTCCCGGCGAGCCGCCGCGGAGCGCTCCAAGCTCTGGGCAAGCGCGTTCCGCTCGAGCTCGCGCTCTACGGCGGGCGCCACCAGCACGGAGCGCCTCCGGGGCCGGCCCCTGACGGGATCCCCACACATCATGTCGAGCAGCGCTCGATCGGAGCCCTGATCGCCGCAGGCGGGTACCGTGCGGTCATCGCGGGGACCGGCGGACGGGTAGCTCTGCCGCTCGCCTTCGCGGCGTCGCGGCGGAGCGGCACGCCGTTCATCTTCTGGGCCGCACTGTGGCGAACGCCGCGGGTGGCCGCGCACGTCGCGGCGATTCCGCTGATGCACCGCATCTACCGTGACGCCGACGCGATCGTCACCTACGGCCCGCACGTCAGCGAGTACGTGGCCGCTCAAGGCGCGACGCGGATCTACGTGGCGCCGCAGGCGGTTGACAACGCCTTCTGGTCGGAGCCGACTCCGGTCGCGCGCGGTGGCGGGTTCAGTGCGCTGTTCGTCGGTCGCGCCGACCCGGCGAAGGGCCTCAACGTGCTGCTCGGCGCGTGGCGGCGGAGCGGGCTGGCCGCGGCAGGCGCGACGTTGACGCTGGTCGGCGACCACGCGGTCGGCGACGCGGGCGTGCGCTGCGCAGGGCAGCTCGGTCCGGACTCGCTGCGCAACTTCTACGCCGCCGCGGACATTCTGGTCGTACCGTCGATCCGCACTCGACGGTTCACCGAACCCTGGGGGCTTGTCGTGAACGAGGCAATGAACCAGAGCTGCGCAATCATCGCGAGTGACGCCGTTGGCGCCGCCGCCGGGGGCCTCGTGCGCGATCAGCGCAACGGCGTCGTCGTGGAGGCTGGAAACCGCAACGAGCTAGCCGGCGGGCTGCGCAGACTTGCTGACGATCGCGGACTGTGTGCGACACTCGGCCGCACCGGGGCCGATGATGTCGCCGCCTACACCTACGAAGCCTGGGCCGATGGATTCGCCACCGCACTGCAAGACGTTTGCCGTCCGCCAAACGCTGGTAGCGTGACGGTGTGAGACAGATCGGTCGCCTGCTGGCAGCAGCATCGCTGGTCGTCGCGCTGACGCCGGCGCAAGCGGTGGCGGCGCAGCACAAGAAGCTCCCCCCGGCCGTCCAGCAGGTCATCAACGACTGCGAGAACCACAACTACCTGCACGGGCACTACACGGCGGCCGTCCTCGAGCAGGCGCTGGCGCAGCTCCCGACCGACGTCAAGGAGTACACGCTCTGCGCGAATGAGATCCAGAACGCCGAATCGCAGGCTGTCGGGGGCACGCAATCGCTCAACGCGACCGCCGCGGCGCAGCAGCGGGTCGCAAAGCACGCCCCGCAGACCCTCAGCAACGCGCGGAAGCAGGGCGCGGCACCGGTAACGCTCGGAGGGCATGAGATCGCCGCGGGGGCCGTCAACGTGACCGGTAGCTCGTTCCTCGGGACGCTTCCGACCCCGCTTCTGGTCGTCCTCGCGCTCGGACTCGCGCTTGGCGGGATCCCGTTGGCAACCCGCGTTCAAAGCCTTGTCCGCGCGCGCCGCTCCCGCTAACCCGCACGCGCGTCCGCAGTCGAGCGCCGCGGCGGTACTGCGTGAGGCTCTGCAGCAGAGCTGGCTCGCGCTCACGATCGCCGGGCTGATAGCCGCAGCATGCTTCTACGCGACCGGGGGCCTGGGCCTCGGTAGCGCGACAACCACCGAGATGCTCGTAACCGGCGGCTCCGGGCTGCTCGTCGCGGCAGCGGTGACCCAGACCGGAGCGGCGCAGACGAGGCTCTGGGGCGGTGGATCGGCGATTGCGTTTGCTTGCCTTGCCGCCGTCACGGCATTCTCGGTCAGTTGGTCGGTCGAGCCGTCCTACTCGTGGATCGAGGCCGGCCGCACGCTCAGCTACGCGGCGGCATTTGCGGGCGCGATCGCGCTCGCTCGGCTTGCTGCGGAGCGCTGGCGCAGCGTGCTGTGCGGCATTCTGCTGGCCAGCCTCGTGGTTTCCGTCTACGCGGTCGGCACGAAGGTCTTTCCAGCGCCGGGCGCGACGTTTGCACGCCTGAACGCACCGTTCGACTACTGGAACGCGGTCGGATTGACCGCCGCGCTCGGCGTGCCGCCGGCGCTCTGGCTCGGCTCACGTCGCGAGGGCCACGGGGCTCAGATCGCGCTCGCCGGACCGGCGATCTGCCTGCTGCTCTTCACCCTGATGCTCGCCTACTCGCGCGGAGCGCTGCTCGCGCTGGTAGTCGGGCTCGTGTTCTGGTTCGTGGTAACGCCGCTGCGACTGCGCTCGGCGGCGGTCCTTGCGATCGGAGCACTTGGTGCCGCTGTCGTGGTGATCTGGACTTTCGCCCAACACGCGTTGACCACCGACAACGCCTCGCTCGCTGCTCGCGATCCGGCCGGTCGCGACCTGGCGCTGCTGCTCGTGGTCGTGCTGTCGGCCTGCGCCGTCTCCGGGCTCGCGGTGCGGTTCGCGCTTGCGCGCCGGCCACCAAGCGCCCAGCAACGCCGTCGCGCGGGGACCGCTCTGATCGTGTGTCTAGCGCTGGTCCCGCTCGCGGGCATCGTCGGGCTTGCCGCGAGCTCGCGCGGGCTGTTCGGCTCGATCTCCCACGATGTCAGCACGCTCACAAACACGCACGCAGCGGTATCCAACAGCGCCAACCGGCTCACCGCGCTCGGCAGCGCGCGCGCCGAGTACTGGAGCGCGGCGCTCCAGGCGTTTGACACCAACCCGCTCATCGGCACCGGCGCCGGCGGTTTTCAGACCGCGTTTCTGCGCTACACGAAGGCCAGCAACACGACGGTGGCCCAGGCCCATTCCTACCCCTTCCAAACTCTTGCCGATCTCGGGATCATCGGTCTTCTCGTGAGCTTGGCGCTCGTCGCGGCCTGGGTCGCGGCGGCGCTTCGCGCGGTCCGCAGAAGCACGCTCTCGCACGCTCACGACGGGGCCGGCTCGGCCGAGCGGATCGGCCTGCTGACGATGATCACATGCGTCGTCGTATTCGCAGTGCACAGCACCGTCGACTGGACTTGGTTCGTGCCTGGCGTCGCGCTGACCGCGATCCTTTGCGCAGGCTGGGTTGCGGGACGAGGGCCCGCCGCCGTCTCACCGGCCTGGGGGCGCCCGACCCTCGACGCGCTGCGAGCGCCGCGGTTCGCCCTGGCCGCTTCGGCTGCACTGGTCATGGCGTTGATGATCGCCTGGTCGCAATGGCAGCCACTGCGCTCGCAGGACAGCTCCAACGCTGCCTACACGAGCATCACGGCCGGTCAGGTGGCCGGCGGAACGCTCGCAGTGGCCGACTACACACGCGCCGAGTCACAGGCACGAGCCGCGAGCGCCGAGAACCCGCTTGACTTCTGGCCGCTGGTGTGGCTTGCGGACGCTCAGGCTCACCTGCACCATCTGGGGATTGCTTACAACTCGATAGTCCGCGCCGTTGAGCTTCAGCCCTCGAACCCGCAGACCTGGTACGAGCTGGCCTCGTTTGACGCGCACGAGCTCGCAGACCCGCGCGCGGCGCTCCGCGCGCTCGACCGCGCTCTATTCCTCTATCCGCAGTACCAGTTCGCCCAGACGCTGTACCTGGCCCTTGAGGCCGACCTCAGCTCAGCTCGCGTCACGCCCGCAGGGCGTCACGCGAGGCCGAAGCACTGAGCTGCTGCCACCGCTCAGCGGTCATCTCGTAGATGACGTGGTCGATGAGGCGCGCGTCTATACGCTCTGCGCTCCGCAGCAAACCGCCCTCGTGAAAGCCGAGCCGCTCGGGGATTGCTCGACTGCGGCTGTTCTCAGCACCGGCGCGAATCTCGACGCGCGATAGTCGCAGAGCCGTGAAAGCGTGGTCGAGAAGGGCGCTGACTGCGAGGGTCATTGTGCCCGCTCCCTGATGTTCCTCGGCGAGCCAGTAGCCAATGCTCGTCGAGTGCGCAGCCCAGTCGACCCGATGAAAGCCCGCGACCCCGATAATCCGATCAGCGCTGAGCACCGCCATCTGCACGCCGCGGTTCTCCGCCATCTGACGCCGTGCCGAGCCGATGAATGCGAGCGAATCGGCAACGCCGCGCGTCTGGCCCACGAACGGCATCCACCGCGCCAGGTATTCACGGTTGGCATCGATCAACTCGAACAGCTCCCCGGCATCGGAGCTGTCCAGCAGCCGCATCGAGCGATCGTCGGCGAGCTTGAATCGCAACACTCTTCTCAGTATGCCGAGGCGGCCCCGAGGTGGTGGCGTCGGCGGTCCGGTCAGGTCCTGGTCGCCACGGCGAGAAGGACGCGTTTTGCGGAGGTGATCCGAACCTCAGCGAAGCCGGCGTTTTCGAGCGCCCGGCGGAGCGAGTGCGACGTGAAGAAGCGCACGTGGTCGGAGTGGGGGTCGAAGTTGGCCTCGAACGCCCGTCTGCTCAGGCCCAGCGCAAGGCGCCGGCGCGCGTTGTGGTCGGGGGTCGAGGCTATGAGCCTTCCCCCCGGCCGGAGGATCCTGTGGACCTCGGCAAGGAGACCCAACACGTCCTGAACGTGCTCAAGGACTTCGCCCGCCCAGACCGCATCGCAGAGCTCGTCCTCGAACGGCAGGTCCTCGCCGCTCTGGACAAAGGAGATCCCCGGGTGCCGTTCCTGCGCGCGCCGCACCGCTTCGCCAGCGACATCGCAGCCTGCGGCCTGGACGCCGGCCGCCACCATCGCCGCGGTGAAGTCCCCCAGGCCGCAGCCCAGGTCGAGCACGCGCGTGCCAGCCGCGACCGCTCCGAGGAGGAAGTCGCGCCGAAGGGCGAAGTGCTCGGGTGGAGCGTCCGAAGCCGCCGCCGCCTCCCAGATCCGCTCGAAGTAGGCCAGACGAACCGGTTCCTAGAAGGCGCCGCGGCCCCAGATGACGGCCGGCACGGTCTTCGCGAGGATCGTCAGGTCGACAAAGACCGACCAGCGCTCGAGGTAGAGGAAGTCGAGCCGCACGAGATCGTCGAACGGCAACTCGGCGCGACCGGACACCTGCCAGAGTCCCGTCATGCCCGGCAGCACGAGGTAGCGGCGCATGTGCCAGTCCTCGAGATGCTCAAAATCGCGCTGCGGCAGCGGGCGCGGACCGACCAGGGACATCTGGCCGCGCAGCACGTTGATCAGCTGCGGCAGCTCGTCGAGCGAGTAGCGGCGAAGGCGGCGGCCGATCCGCGTGAGGCGCGGATCGTCGCGGATCTTGAATAGCGCTCCGCTCGCCTCGTTCTCCGGCTCGAGCGCTTCCTGCATCGAGTCGGCGTCGACGAACATCGTGCGGAACTTGAGACACGAAAACGGTTCGCCGCCGATCCCCACCCTGATCGAGTGGTAGAGCACAGGACCACGCGAGGTGAGCGCAACGCCCAGCGCGATCACCGCGAGCAGCGGGCTGAGCGCGACCAGCAGGACGGACGCGATCACGAGGTCGAACGTTCGCTTGACGGCGTAATCGATCCCCTCGAAGACCGGCGGGCGCAGCTCGAAGAGTGGCAGGACCTCGCCGGGGACGAAGTCGGCGCGGTGAATCAGGATCTCCATCGTCGAAGGCGCGATGCGAACGCGGACCCCGTGATTGTGGGCCTCTTCGACGAGCGCGACCGCGCGCGCCTGCGGGAACGCCGGGTCGGCGATGATCACCTCGTCGATCTGCTCCTCCTCGAGCGTGCGTCCGAGATCGTCGAGGCTGCCGAGTGACCGCAAGCCGTTGCCGGGACGAGGCTCGAGCGAGATGAAGCCGACCACGCTCACAGCGGGGTGCGGGCCGCTCCCGAGCGCCTTCGCGACGGCTTCGATCTGACTGCTCGAGCCCACGAGCACCGCGCGCCGGCGGTATCCGGCGGCGCGCAGAAGCGCGCCCGAGACCCACTCACAGGCCCATCGCAAGAGCGACACGTACAGAACCGCGAACGCAAACGAGCCATAGAAGATGTAATAGGACGTGAACTGCTGACCGCTCACCACCGCGAAGATCAGGACGACCAGGGTGACCTCGGAGAGCGACGCCAGGATCCGCGTGAGTCCGGGTCGCTCCTCGCGTCGCGCATACATGCGCGAGCGAGCGAACATCAGGACCGTCACCAGGTAGGCGAAGGAGACGTAGTGCCGGGTGGTGGAGTAGAGGTCGGAGAAGTTCCACTGGTCGTGAACCAGCGCCTTGAAGGCGAGCGCCGTGAAGATCGCGAGCGACACGCCGGCGAAGTCGAGCGCCAGGAGGGCGACGAGGCGCGACGCGCGACGCGCGGTGTCCCAGCGCAGGAGAAACGAAAGCGCCGGCGGGCGTTTGCGGCGAACGTCTCGCGGGCGCAGCGTGCCGCTGCGGGTCGCCCGGTGAGGAGCCGTGATCGGCGGAAGCCGGTGAAGGTCGCGGGCGCCCGCGCTCTCGAGGGAAGCCGCACGGCTGCGGGCGCCGGCGCGTTTGGTCGCGGCTGACATGTCGCTCTCCCTAACGCCTGCGTCAGCGGTTTGTTGCGCGCGGCGACGCACGCCTGCTACCCGATGTCGTCGCCGAGCAAGCGCTCAGGGCGTGACTGCTCGATCGTCATTCGCAGACCGTCCTTCAGCGCGACCTGCGGCTCCCAGCCGAGCAGCTCACGGGCCAGCGAGATGTCGGGGCGGCGCTGCTTGGGATCGTCGACCGGCAGCGGCGCGTGAATTATCGTCGAGCTCGATTCCGTCACCTCGAGTACCGCCTGCGCAAGCTCGAGAAGCGTGAACTCGTCGGGGTTGCCAATGTTGACCGGCGCGTGCTGTCCGGATTCCGCGAGTGCGATGAGCCCACCTATCAGGTCACTGACGAAGCAGAACGAACGTGTCTGTGAGCCGTCACCGAAGACCGTCAACGGCCGCTTCGCGAGCGCCTGACGGAGCAGAGTCGGGATCGCCCGCCCGTCGTGGGCGCGCATCCGGGCGCCGTAGGTGTTGAAGATCCGAACGATCGCGGTGTCGACGCCCTGCTGGCGGTGGTAGGCCATCGTCAGCGCCTCGGCGTAGCGCTTGGCCTCGTCGTAGACCCCGCGCGGACCGATCGGGTTGACGTGCCCCCAGTAGCTCTCGCGCTGTGGATGCTCCTGCGGATCGCCGTAGATCTCGCTTGTCGACGCAAGCAGGAAGCGAGCGCGGTGTGCCTTGGCCAATCCAAGCGTGTTGTGAGTGCCGTACGAGCCGACCTTGAGCGTGTGCAAAGGCAGTCGGAGGTAGTCGATCGGTGAAGCCGGCGAGGCCAGGTGGTAGACGAAGTCCACCGGTTCGTCGACGAAATAGGCGGCGGTGATGTCGAGGTTGAGGTGGACGAACGCCGGGTCGCGGATGTGCTCGATGTTCACGAGCGAGCCCGTCTCCAGGTTGTCGACGCAGATCACGCGGTGTTCACGGCGCAGCAACTCGTCGCAGAGATGTGAACCGAGGAACCCGGCGCCGCCGGTGACCAAGCAGGTGGCCATCGGGCTGAAGCCTATTCGCTCGGGGGACGCCTGGCGTCGCGAAGTACCGCGCAGATATCGTTGAGTTGGCGATGAGCACGTCCACAGATGGCTCGCAGCCTGCCGACGGCGAGCCCGCAGCGGCGATCGCACCGGTGCTCGGGCCGGCGGACGCGCGTCGGTTCACCGACTCCGGCATCGAGATCCGTGAGCGTTACGACGCCGCGCAGGTGCCCGGGCGACCGAACCTCGGAGCCCCCGGCGAGTATCCGTTCACGCGCGGCATTCACGCGCGTATGTACCGCGACCAACTGTGGACGATGCGCCAGTACGCCGGCTACGCCTCGGCGCGCGAGTCCAACGAGCGCTACCGCTACCTCCTCGAGCACGGTTCGACCGGCCTTTCGATGGCGTTCGATCTGCCGACGCAACTCGGCCTGGACTCCGACGACCCGCGCGCGCTCGGCGAGGTCGGGCGTACCGGCGTGGCGATCGACACGATCGACGACATGCGGACCGCGTTCGACGGGATCCCGCTGGACGGAGTGTCAACGTCGATGACCATCAACGCGCCTGCGAGCGTGCTCCTCTGCCTCTACGAGTTGATCGGCGAAGAGCAGGGAGTGGCGCCCGGAGCGCTGCGTGGAACGACGCAGAACGACATCCTCAAGGAGTACATCGCACGGGGAAACTACATCTATCCGCCAGCGCCCTCGATGCGACTGACGACCGACCTCCTCGCGTACTGCAACGAGCGGATACCGAACTGGAACACGATCTCCATTTCCGGCTACCACTTCCGTGAGAAGGGCTGCTCAGCGGTCCAGGAGGTGGCCTTCACGCTCGCGAACGCGGTCGCCTACGTCCAGGCGGCGATCGACTCGGGCCTCGCCGTCGATGAGTTCGCCCCGCGGCTTGCGTTCTTCTTCAACTGCCACAACAACGTCTTTCAGGAGGTCGCGAAGTTCCGAGCGGCGCGGCGCATGTGGGCCGCGGTCATGCGCGATCGCTTCGGAGCGCGCGATCCGCGCTCGCAGATGATGCGCTTCCACACGCAGACCGCGGGCGTGACGCTGAGCGCTCAGCAGCCGCTGAACAACATCGTGCGGGTCGCGCTGCAGGCGTTCGCCGCCGCCTGCGGCGGCACGCAGTCGCTGCACACCAACGGCTACGACGAGGCCCTCGCGCTACCGAGCGAGCGCGCGGCAACGATCGCGCTGCGCACGCAGCAGGTACTCGCCTATGAGTCGGGCGTGGCCGATACGGTCGATCCCTTCGCCGGCTCCTACTACGTCGAAGCACTGACGAACGAGATCGAATCCCGGGCATGGGCGCTGATCGCGCGCGTGGACGAGCTCGGCGGGGCGGTGGCGGCCATCGGGTTCGTCACAGGCGCGATCGACGAGTCGGCGTGGAGCTACCAGGAGCGCTACCGAGGCGGCCAGGACGTCGTCGTCGGAGTGAATCGATTCGTTGACGATGATTTGCAAGTGGAGGACATCCTGCGGGTCGACCCGCAATCCGAACTCGAGCAGGTGCGGCGTCTGGCGAAGTTCAAGCGCGCACGCGACCACACGGCCGTGGCGGCGTCGCTCGACGCGCTTCGCGCCGCCGCCGCGGGCAGCTCGAACGTCGTGCCGGTTGTTCGCGAGGCGCTGCGAGCGCATTGCACGCTCGGCGAAGTCTGCGCAAGCATGGGCGAGGTCTTCGGGCACTACCGCCCAGGTGGCTGAGGCGCGGAAGGAGTCGCCACCGAAGGGGCGAACACGCCGGCATGAGGGAACTCTCGGTGCAGCGGACACTCGTCAAGTCGCCCCCGGAGCTGTGGGCCGAGCTGAGCGACATCGCGACCCTTGCACGACTGCTCGACCACGAGTTCGGAGAGATCGAGATCACCCGGGCGACGCCCGAGACAAGCCTCGCGTGGACGAGCGCAGACGCGTCCGGCACGGTCGAGCTCGCGCAATCGGGCTGGGGAACGAAGGTCCGTTTGACGGTGGCGCTCGAGCCGTCGCTCGAGCGTGACTGCGCCGAGGCGGCGCTGACGAGCGTGCTCGACGAGGTCGGCGCGGCGCGTCACCGTCCGTTCTCGCGCTAGCGCGGCGGCGATCCGCACAGCGGGCCGCAATAAGATGGCGGCCGCATGGCTGACCACGCCCCAGACACCTACGCCGAGAAGCTCGCCCAGCTAGAACAGCTTCGGCACGAGGCCGCTCACGCGGAGGGCCCGGCGGTCGAGAAGCAACACGCGAAGGGCAAGTACACGGCGCGCGAACGGATCGAGAAGCTCCTCGATCCGGGGTCCTTCCAGGAGCTCGACGGGTTCGTCCGTCATCGAACCGCTGACTTCGACATGCTTGCGAACAGGCCGCTGGCCGACGCGGTGATCACCGGCCATGGGACGATCGACGAACGTCGCGTCTGCGTGTTCAGCCAGGACTTCACGGTGTTCGGCGGTTCGCTCGGTGAGGTGATGGGCGAGAAGATCTGCAAGGTCATGGACCTCGCGGCGAGGATCGGCTGCCCGGTGATCGGCATCAACGACTCCGGCGGCGCGCGAATCCAGGAGGGCGTCGTCGCGCTCGGCGGCTACGGCGACGTGTTCCACCGCAACGTCTCGTGCTCGGGCGTCATCCCGCAGATCTCGCTCGTCATGGGCCCGTGCGCCGGCGGCGCCGTCTACTCCCCGGCGATCACTGACTTCATCTTCATGGTGAAGAAGACCTCCCACATGTTCATCACCGGCCCCGACGTGATCAAGACCGTGACCGGCGAGGAGGTCGGGTTCGAGGAGCTCGGTGGAGCGATGACCCACAACACTAAGTCCGGCGTGGCTCACTTCGCGACCGAGGACGAGGATCACTGCCTCGAGGAGGCTCGCTACCTACTTTCGTTCCTGCCACAGAACAACCTCGAGTCACCGCCGCGGTTCCCAAGCACCGACGACCCGCAGCGGATGGACCCCGAGCTCGACAGCGTCGTGCCCGACAGCCCGAACAAGCCGTATGACATGCGCGCGGTCGTACGCCTGATCGTCGATGACGGTGAGTTCCTGGAGGTCCACGAGCATTACGCGCGGAACATCGTGTGTGGCTTCGCGCGGCTCGACGGCATTGCGGTCGGCATCGTCGGCAACCAGCCGGCTGCGCTGGCGGGCGTCCTTGATATCGACGCCTCGGCGAAGGCCGCGCGGTTCGTTCGGACCTGCGACGCGTTCAACGTGCCGCTCATCACCTTCGCCGACGTCCCCGGGTTTCTCCCCGGAACCGCGCAGGAGTGGGGCGGAATAATCCGCCACGGCGCGACGTTGCTCTACGCATACGCCGAGGCGACCGTGCCAAAGATCACCGTGATCACGCGCAAGGCCTACGGCGGCGCCTATGACGTGATGTCCTCGAAGCACCTGGGGTCGGACTTCAACTTTGCCTGGCCGACCGCGGAGGTCGCGGTGATGGGACCGGAAGGGGCGGCGAACATCATCTACCGTCGGGAGCTAGCGGGTCACGACGCACCGGCCGAGCGGCGCCAGGCGCTGATGGACGACTACAAGGCGCGCTTCGCCAATCCCTACATAGCGGCCGAGCGGGGCTACATCGACGACGTGATCATCCCGCACGAGACGCGGCCGAAGCTGATCGCGGGCCTGCACGCGCTGGCCACCAAGCGCGAGCCGGGGCCCAAGCGCAAGCACGGCAACATCCCGTTCTAGGAGTGCTCGCGCCATGGGCGAGGATGGGTGCGTGACCGTGCAGGTTAGGATCGTCAGTGGAGGCTCGGGACGGCCTGGAGGTGCTGCGCCGGATGAGGCCGCGGCGATTGTTGCGGCCGTGTCGCGCTTTGCTGGGGATACGGCCGCGCCCGGGGTGCGTGGCGCGGATTCGCCGGGCTCCGGATGGCTTCGGACCGCTCGGCTCGAGGCTGTGGCGCGCGATCCGGCACCTCGTGCGGGTGGTGCCGAGGCGATTTGGGCGAAATAGTCGAAAGGCGAGTGCCTTTCAGTACTATTTCCTGAATGCCGCGCGGAACCCTTACGGATCCAGAGGTCTACGAGAACGTCCCGGGCCACGTCATCCCGATCATCGAGCGCGAATTCGATGACTTCGACACGGAGGCGACCAGGTTCCTCGACGGCGATCTGCCCGAGGACCAGTTCATCGGATTTCGCCTGAAACAGGGGGTCTACGGGCAGCGGCAGGCGGAGCGCCAGATGATCCGCGTGAAACTGCCTTTCGGTGGCGTCAACCCCGACCAGCTCGACTCGTTCGCCGATGTCGTCGAACGCTACGTGCCGCTGCGCAAGGGCCACCTGACCACCCGCCAGAACGTCCAGCTCCACCACGTTCCGCTGCCGGACGCGGCGAAGCTGATCCGGGAGATCTCGGCAGTCGGGCTCTCCTCGCGCGAGGGCTGCGGGAACACAGTTCGAAACGTCACGGGCGATCCGTGGGCTGGGGTCTGCGAGGACGAGCTGTTTGACCCGACACCGTATGTCGGCGCCTACGTGCGCTACTTCGTGCGCAACGAGGTCTGCCAGCTGATGCCGCGCAAGTTCAAGACCGCCTTCTCAGCCAACGACGCGGACCGCGCGATCACGGGCATCCACGACGGCGGGTTCATCCCGCGGATCAAGGATGGGCGCAGAGGCTTTGAGATCCGGATCGGCGGCGGCACCTCGATCATGCCCCGCGTGGCGCCGACGCTGTACGAGTTCGTTGGCGCGGATGACGGGGAGTACCTCAAAGTGACCGAGGCGGTGCTGCGCATCTTCAACCGCCAGGAGGAGTTGCGGGCCAACCGCGCGCGAGCGCGGATCAAGGTGTTCGTGGACCGGATCGGGATCGACGCGTTTCGCGAGCTCGTCGAGGAGGAGCTGCGCGGTGACTGGGTCGCGGAGCGGGACTTCTCGCCGCAGCTCTTCATCTTTGATGAAGAGCTGGCGGCTGCGAGGGAGCCTCGGGGTGTTGCTGCGCCGAACGGGGATTCACGAGAGTTCGAGCTGTTTGTCGCGGCCAATGTGCAGGCGCAGCGGCAGGAGGGGTACTCGACTGTTGAGGTGAAGATTCCGCGGGGGGACCTGTCGCCGGAGCAGTTCAGGGGGCTTGCGCAGATCATGCGGGAGTTCTGTGGGGGCTTTGCGCGAGTGACGATTCAGCAGAACATCGTGCTGCGATGGGTGCCTGACGAGTCGCTTTATGGCGTGTGGCTTGCACTGGGACCGCTGGGGCTTGCCGGCCTCGGGCCGAGAACGGTGGCCGACCTGGTCAGTTGCCCGGGAACCGACAGTTGCAAGCTCGGCATCACGAGCTCCATGGGCCTCAATCGCGCCGTCAGCGAGCGGATCGAGTCGATGGCGATCGACGACGCCCTCACCTCGAAGGTCCACATCAAGATGAGCGGCTGCCCCAATGGCTGCGGCCAGCATCACATCGCCAACATTGGTTTCTACGGGGCCGCCATCAAGGTTGGCGACCGAAGCGTGCCTGCCTACATCCCCCACCTCGCGGGTCACTACGAGGACGGCAGCGTCGTGATGGGCCACCGCCTGAAGGCCCGTCTGCCGGCAAAGCGCGTGCCGGAGGCCGTCGAGCGCTGGCTGCGCCACTACGAGGCGCAGCGGACGGACGGCGAGGAATTCAACGCGTTTGTGGACCGGGTGGGCACAGCGCAGTTCGAGGAGCTCGTTAAAGATCTCGCGCTGCCGCCGATCTTCAGCCTCGAGACCATGAACAACTTCATCGACTGGAACCGGTCGGAGCCGTTCGAGGTCGTGCGCGGGGAGGGCGAATGCGCGGTCTAGCCGCCACCGCGGAGCTCCCGGATCTCGAAGCCCTCGACGCGCAAGGCGTTCTAGGGCACATGCTCGCGCGCTACCATCCGCGCCTCGCACTTGCCTGCTCCTTCCAGAAAGAAGAGGCGGTGCTGATCGACATGCTGCTCGGGCTGGAACCCGCCGCACGCGTCTTCACGATCGACACAGGAGTCCTGTTCCCTGAGACCTATGAGGCATGGCGCCAGCTCGAGGCCCATTACGGCATTCGCGTCGAGATCTTCGACGCGCGGGATCCCGCTGGTATTCCGTGGACCGCGAGCCGTTGCTGCTCAGAGAGAAAGGTCGACGCGCTCGATCGAGCCCTCGACGGCCTCGACGGCTGGATCACGGGCCTTCGTCGTGAGCAGGCGCCGACGCGCGCCGGCGCGCGCAAGCTTGAGTTCGACGCCCAGCGCGGGGTCTGGAAGGCCAACCCGCTCGCGGACTGGACCGACCAGGCTGTGTGGGACTACATCAACAGTCGTGGCGTTCCCTACAACCCGCTGCACGACCGTGGCTACGACTCCATCGGGTGCGTCCCGTGCACACTCCCCGGCAGTGGCCGAGAGGGCCGCTGGGCCGGCAGCGACAAGGTCGAATGCGGCCTTCACCTCGACGGCCAGGTCCTTTGATCACAGCGACGCTCGCGGCTAGATGTACCGCGAGCGATCACAACGCAACCTCGGGAAAGCGCGTAGCTCCATGAGTTCGGCGACGGAGCCCGCCACGCGGCTGACGCATCTTCGTGCGCTTGAGTCTGAGGCTGTGCATGTGATGCGGGAGGTTGTGGCGAGTTTTGAGCGGCCGGTGTTGTTGTTCAGTGGGGGGAAGGATTCG